>Ga0256406_1000038_pt1 | contig 221830 bp, 216 predicted proteins | sample RumenRJG_03DNA_FD_185986 | JGI IMG/M metagenome (GOLD analysis project Ga0256406, IMG submission 185986) | Bovine rumen microbial communities from Lethbridge, Alberta, Canada - RJG_03 | ecosystem: Host-associated > Mammals > Digestive system > Stomach > Rumen | place: Canada: Alberta... | reverse complement strand
AGGTTGACTTTGATATCATTGAAGGTAACAGAGGACCCCAGGCTGCAAACGTAAAAGTAGAAGGCTGATCACTTACTGAAGCTTTAATATAGCGTAAGTCTCTGAACCCCGGAAAGAGCAGGGCTGCATGGCAGCTTTGCTCTTTTTGCATTTTGGGGGTAAATTTTACTTGATCTTTTATTTTGAAATTTAATTATCACTTTTTTTATCTATTTCTTTTTATGGAGTTTCTTTTTTAATGCAGTCTAATTTGAATACCTCCAGTAATTGATTATTATACGAAATATAGTATAATATAAATAGAAGGACGAGCATGGAAGTTCGTTCAAGAAAGGGGGATTTCATTATGGAATTAACAGTTAGAGGAAAAAATCTGGAAATTACTGATGCCCTTCATTCTTATGTTGAAAAACATACTGGCAAGATCCAGAGATACTTTGACAAACCAATCAAGATTAATGTTTTACTCCGCATTTCAAATCTGACCAAGACTTGTGAAGTTACCGTATTTGTAGAAGGTGTTATTCTTCGCGGCGTAGAAAAGTCTGACGATATGTATAAATCAATCGATCTGGTTTTTGACAAGGTAGAGCGTCAGATTCACAAGTATAAGACTCGTCTCGCCAGACGGTTTAAGGAAAAGAATACTCTGAGCAAGCAGTTCATTGCAGAAAAAGAACCTGCTGCCCCGGTTAGTGATTCAGAGTTTGAAATTGTAAAGACTAAGCATTTTAATATCAGCCCGATGTCTCCAGAGGAAGCAATTCTGCAGATGAATCTGTTGGGGCATAATTTCTTCATGTTCTTTAATTCTGAAACTGAGTCCATGGCTGTAGTTTATCGCCGTAATGATGGAAAATATGGTCTGATTGACACGAATAAATAGAGTTTATATAAGAAATTCACGAAAAGGAGCAGTTTTTACTGCTCCTTTTTTGACTATATGTTTCCATTTTGTTAAAATAAACTATATGTATCCTCTATTGGGTTTAATAGAACATTACACAGTTAAAATAAGGAGTTGTATCAATGTTTGATAAATTTCTTGATCGTTTATTTAACGGTTCCAATGAAAAAGAAATCAAAAAAATTCGCAAAATTGTTGAACAGCAGATTAATCCTCTTGAAAAAGGATTGATGCAGCTCAGCGATTCCTCTCTCGCTAATAAGACAAATGAATTCAAAGCTCGTCTGGCAAAAGGGGAAACGTTGGACGATATTTTACCGGAAGCATTTGCGGTGATCCGTGAAGCTTCCCGTCGTGTGCTTGGTATGCGTCATTTTGATGTGCAGCTCATTGGCGGTATTATTCTTCATCGCGGTAACATTGCTGAAATGTGTACCGGTGAAGGTAAAACCCTTGTGGCTACTGCTCCTGTATATTTGAATGCTTTGGAAGGTAAAGGTGTTCATGTTATCACAGTTAATGATTACCTGGCTAAACGTGATAGTGAATGGATGGGACAGGTATATAAGTTTCTGGGACTTTCTGTCGGGCTGATTATTCATGATCTGGATTTCCAGCAGAGAAAAATTGCTTATAATTCAGATATCACCTATGGTACTAATAATGAATTTGGGTTTGACTACCTTCGCGATAATATGGTTACCTCATTGGATCAGATGGTACAGAGACCTCTTCATTATTGCCTGATTGATGAAGTTGACTCCATACTGATTGATGAAGCAAGAACACCTTTGATTATTTCCGGTCCTGGCCAAAAGTCCACGGATAATTATTATGTTGTTGCAAAACTTGTTCCTCAGCTAAAAAAAGACATTGATTTTACAATTGATGAAAAACAGAAGACCGTGGCGCCAACAGAGGCCGGCGTTGCTAAAATGGAAAAGCTTCTTGGCGTAGAAAATCTTTATGATGCAGAAAATCTCGAATTGAATCATCTCTTTGTTCAGGCTCTCCGTGCCCAGAATATGATGCAGCGTGATAAGGATTATGTCGTCAAAAACGGTGAGGTAGTCATTGTTGATGAATTTACAGGACGTCTGATGTATGGCCGCCGCTATTCTGATGGACTTCACCAGGCTATTGAGGCAAAAGAAGGATTGGAAGTTCAGCGTGAAAGTCAGACGCTAGCCACTATTACCTTCCAGAACTATTTCAGAATGTATGATAAACTGGCCGGTATGACCGGTACCGCAAAAACGGAAGAGCAGGAATTTATCAAAATTTACGGTCTCCCTGTCCTTCAGGTTCCTACAAACAAGCCTATTCAGCGAAAGGATCTTCCGGATGTCGTATTCAAAACAAAGAGAGGCAAATATAGAGCTGTTGTAAAGGAAGTTCAAAAACGCCATGCAACGGGGCAGCCTATGTTGATTGGTACAACTTCCATTGAACAGTCTGAGGAACTTTCCAGTATGCTTAATAAAGCGGGCATTCCCCATTCTGTATTAAATGCGAAATATCACGAAAAAGAAGCAGCTATAGTTGCATTGGCTGGCCAGAAAGATGCAGTTACAATTGCAACCAACATGGCCGGGCGTGGTACAGATATTCAGCTTGGGGATGGAGTAGCAGCTTTAGGTGGTCTGGCCATTATCGGTACTGAACGTCATGAAAGCCGTCGTATTGATAATCAGCTTCGCGGACGAGCCGGTCGTCAGGGTGATCCTGGCTCCAGCCAGTTCTTCCTGTCTCTGGAAGATGATCTTCTTCGCATTTTCGGAGGAGATAATATCAAGAAACTCATGGAAAAAATGGGCCTGGATGAAGATGAACCGATTAACAGCAAAATGGTTTCCAATGCCATTCAGAAAGCACAGAAACGTGTGGAAGCCCGCAACTTTGACATCCGTAAATATGTCCTTGAGTATGATGATGTCATGAACCAGCAGAGAAAAGTCGTCTATGATCAGCGTCGCAGGATTCTTGAAGGCGAGGACATGAAAGACCAGATTCTCGGTATGGTTGATACCATTATTGATAAAGGCATGCAGGCTTATGCGGACCCCAAGCTTTATCCTGAAGAATGGGATTTTGAAGGGCTTTTAAAATACAGTGAAAAGTTTTTCCTTGCTCCTGGCGAACTGAGCCTTGAAGAAGTGGAGGATATGAGCAGGGAAGAACTTGAAGACAAACTAAAATCACTGGCTCATGAAACTTATGAATCCAGAGAAAAATCCATCGGTTCCCCAATGATGCGTGAACTGGAAAAGGCAGTTATGCTAAAAGTGGTAGATTCCAAGTGGATGGAGCACCTGGATGATATGGATATGTTAAAAGAAGGCATAGGTCTTCGTTCTTATGGCCAGAGAAACCCGATTGTTGAATATAAAGTGGAAGCCTATGACATTTTCGAAGAAATGCAACAGGCCATGATGGAGACAATTATCCTTTATCTCTACCATATTCAGATCCGCTTTACCACAGACCCGGAAACTCCGCAACAGGAGACTCCTAAACCAGATAATCATCTTGAAGGGGCAACTGAGCATTATGTAGATGAGAATTCGCAGAATATGACGGATTCGGAAAACTGACGTTATTATTAAAATTAGAAATAAAACTTAATTTTGAATGTCTTTATGGAAAGCGAGATGACAATCCAGATGCTGGAAGATTTGAAAAAAACTTTAACAGAACTGCTGAATCATGAAAAAGAAATAAGGGATTCACTTTGACTTACCTCAGCTGAAGGAAAGAATCAGAAGTTACGATGTCCAGATGAGTGATCCCAGCTTTTGGGATGATGCCGACAAAGCTCGTCAGGTTTCACAGGAAGCCACGGAAGCTAAAGAAGCTTATGAAACATATACAAAGCTTTTCTCCAGAGCTGAGGGGCTCCAGGATATCCTTGAACTGGCTATTGAAGAAGATGACCAGTCCATGGAACCGGAAATTGCGAAAGAACTTGCAGAAGTCAAAGAGATCATGGACAAGAAGGAAATTGAACTCCTTCTGTCCGGGAAATATGATGCCAGCAATGCCATTATCACATTCCATGCAGGCGCTGGTGGTACAGAAGCTCAAGACTGGACTGAAATGCTTATTCGTATGTATATCAAGTGGGCTGAAGCAGAAGGGTTCGAACTGGATGAACTCAATATGCTGCCGGGGGATGAGGCAGGCATAAAAAGCGCAGAATACATGGTGAAGGGAAAGTATGCCTATGGCTTTCTGAAATCAGAAAAAGGTGTACATCGTCTTGTAAGAATTTCCCCTTTTGATGCGGCTAAAAGGCGGCATACATCTTTTTCAGCTGTTGATGTAATGCCTGAAATTGATGATGACGTGCAGGTAGATCTTAATATGGATGATGTGAGAGTTGATTATTATCGCTCCAGTGGTGCAGGTGGACAGCACATTAATAAAACGAGTTCTGCTGTTCGTATGACCCATATACCTACAGGCATCGTTGCTGCCTGTCAGAATGAACGCAGCCAGTTCCAGAATAAGGAGCAGTGTCTTCGCCTTTTACGTGCTAAACTTTATGAATTCGAAATGAAGAAGCACGAGCAGGAAATCAGTGCACTCGAAGGAGACCAGCAGGCTATTGAATGGGGGAGTCAGATCCGCTCTTATGTTTTTCAGCCATATACTCTGGTTAAGGATAATCGGACTGGTGTAGAGACGGGGAATATCCAGGCTGTTATGGATGGTGATCTGGATCCTTTTATTGAAGGATTCCTGAAGATGAATAAATTCAACGCAAAAGCAAAATAAAAGGGAGAATGAAATGACGGCCATACAGAAAAACGCCTGCAGGATTCTGGCAGTTTTAATATGTATCGGTGTTATCGCTGCAGGGATTATTTCCCTGCAGCGTACTCATGTAGAGTCAGCCGCTTCTTCGGTTGAAAACGTGTATGATTATTACAACATCATTGATAATGCAGCGGTAGAAAAAAAGTCAGTCAATGATCTTTTTGCACTCTATAGAGAAAGTGGAGTCACATCCTTAGCTGTATATGATGAAACCCTTGAAAAACTGGCCGGCCATGATTATCTCAGGGTATATAAGGGAAGTGATTTTATATCTCGAAATCCCGATGTGGATGGCCTATCGGATAATAAAATTTATATTCAGCCGTCATTTAATGGGGTGGGACGTTCCTATTTCATGGAAACAGAAGAACATCTGCCTCTTGTATTGGGAAAGGATGCTGTAAGATTTCTGTCAGTCAATGGTACGGATACTCTTGAAGTCAATGCTGTCTATAACCAGCTTATGCTGAAACCACTGGGGATTTACCAGGAAACCGTTAAATCTGCAGCTAAAGAAGGATTCTATATCGTTCTGCGGCCAGTTAATGAACCGCATGTCACAAAAGAATATATTGACCTTTTCTTCAAAGCCGCAGATGTATCTGACAAGGTAAGCGCTGTTATTTTTCAGGGGAAAGAGGTACTTGGATATAAGAATTATGTGACTGATGTCACTCGTGGACTTCAGTCACGGGGAATTCCGGTTGTTCTCATAGAAGCTCAGAATCAGCTTGGCTTTGAGCGTCAGTCCGGTAATCTGGATATGACTACTTTTTCAAATTACAATACGGTTCGTCTTTACGCAATGTCCAAGGATGAATTGATTAAAATAACCCCAAAAGAAGCAGCATCAAGATTTTATATTTCTGATATTGAAAGAAATATCAGGATGAATCTTTTCCCCTCCTATAAATTTCCTGTCGATGGAATGACGCTTTCTGAAACAAATGCATCTTACATTGCCGATGTTTCAGCCCGTCTGGCCAATCATGGGTTCACGGTCGGAAAGGCTTCCGTTTTTGCTCCTTATTTTCCGACTAAAATATTGCGAGCCATTGTTATGGTTGGGGCAGTATCTCTTATTGTGCTTGCCTTCATTTTCATTCTGCCTATACTACGCAATTACTGGCTTCCTGTTGAAATCGTGGGTATTTTGGGCACGCTGGGATTATTCTGGCTGAAAAATTCTGTCCTTCCGCTTCAGCTCCTGGCTTTGGGAATAGCCGTATGCACACCGGTCATCGTTATGACATTGTTCCTTGATTATTGCCTTAAAAGAAAAGACACTGCCTTTTCTGACGTTGGCTGGGTTCATCTTCTTGTTGAATCGCTGGCCCTGCTTTGGGGAGCAGGAATATTATCTCTGGCCGGTGCAGCTTTCATCAGCGGACTTCTAGGAGATATCAGGTTTCTACTGGAAATACAGTTCTTCCGCGGCGTTAAAGCAACTTTTGTCCTTCCTCTTGTGTTTGTTTCTATTGTATATATCCAGAAATTCCCATTCTTCGGCAGTGTTGTTGCATCTGATCGTGACTTTGTTCGTTTTGTCAGGAAATTCTGTAATATCCAGATTAAGCTGGGGCTTCTTGTCGGACTTGGAATTCTTGCCATGGTCGGATTTATGTTTATCGGCAGAAGTGGTAATAACGGTGCTCCTGTACCCGCTTTCGAAATTGCGCTTCGGAGATTTCTTGAAGATGTAATGTATGCCCGCCCCAGGGAAAAAGAATTTCTTTTCGGGCACCCTGCAGTTCTTCTTTCAATGACTGCCCTTTACCGGAAATGGCCTCAGATTTTCCATTATTTTCTTATTGTTGCAGTAACAATTGGCCAGGGATCCATGGTTGAAACCTTCGCCCATATGAGGAGTCCTTATATGTTGAGCCTCATTCGAGGTTTTGACGGATTGGCCGCCGGAAGTCTTTCTGTCATTGCTGCTCTGATTGGGGTTATGATTCTGGTTCGAATTACCAAATTTTTTGGAGAACGATATGGCAAATTATAAGATCGTCATCTCCGGTTATTATGGATTCAATAATGCCGGGGATGAAGCAATGCTTTCTGCCATACTGCAGGCTTTAAGGAAAACTTTTGATGAACCGGATATCACTGTCATTTCCGGTAATCCAAAAGAAACTGCCCATTCTTTTGGTGTACATGGGATTCCCCGTTTTTCGATTTCCCAGATTATTACAGCCATTTTCAACTCCGACCTGATTATCAGCGGCGGCGGAAGCCTGCTCCAGGATGTCACGAGCTGGAAAAGCATGATTTATTATCTGTCAATCATTACTTTGGGAGTTGTTTTCCAAAAGCAGGTATTTCTTTATTCTCAGGGAATAGGTCCTGTGAGATATCGGGTGATTCGGATTATTCTGAAACACGTCCTTAACCATGTAGATGCAATAACGGTAAGGGATAAAGAATCCAAAGGATTTCTTGAAAGGCTGGGAGTCCACAGCAGAATTTATACCACTGCTGATGCAGTGCTTTCACTACAGCCGGCAGATTTAGCTTCCGGTCAGGACATTCTGAATGAAAACCATGTTCCCGGTATTGGAAAGAAAATCGGTATCGCCATCCGTAACTGGAATCATTCTGAAAAATGGATGGCTGATTTAAAAAAATATATTGAAAAACTTTCTCTGAATAAAGATATTTCTATTATTTTCATTCCTATGCAGTATCCGGAAGATCGGGATGCCGCAATAAAAATCGGCTCAAACAATAATAATGTGTACGTATTGCCGGGAGATTATACTATAAATGAGCTTATGTCTATTATAGGCAGTATGGATGTCCTCGTAGGCATGAGGCTGCATGCCCTGATTTTTTCCGCATTGATGCATGTACCTTTCCTTGGAATTTCCTATGATCCTAAAATAGACAATTTTCTGGCACTGATTGGAGAAAAACCGGTATGTTCTGTTTCCCATATGGATGCAATAAAGTTGTATAATAATACATGTAAACTGTGTGCCGATGCGGAATCTTTTTCCGGCTGGGGCAATGTGAAACGGCTTCAGGAGCAGGCTCTGCAGAATGTTCATATTTTAAAAAATCTTGTCGAAAACAAGGAGGAAAACTGATGAGTCATCTTACCAGTGAAGAGATCACTTTACTCAAGGAAAAGGCGAAAGAAGTACGCATTGATATTTTGAAAATGATTACTAAAGCAAATTCCGGTCATACTGGTGGTTCTTTATCAGTGGCGGATCTTCTCACACTTCTTTATTTTAAGGAAATGAATATAAATCCTGAGGATCCTCACTGGCAAGAAAGGGACAGGCTTGTCCTTTCCAAAGGACACGGGGCTCCTGCTATGTATGCTTGCCTTTCTGAAAGAGGATATTTCCCGAAAGAAGAACTTGAAGGTCTCCGTCAGGCTGGTCATATGCTTCAGGGACATCCTGATATGAAACATACTCCGGGCGTAGATATGACCACCGGTTCTCTTGGACAGGGAATTAGCGCCGCTTGTGGCATGGCACTTGCTTCCCAAATAGATAATAAAAACTGGAGAGTGTTTGCGGTTCTTGGTGATGGAGAACTCGAGGAAGGTCAGGTTTGGGAAGCAGCTATGTATGCTGCTCATTATAAACTGGATCACCTGACTGCTTTTGTGGATAATAATGGTCTCCAGATTGACGGCCCTATTACGGAAGTCATGTCGTCTCTTCCCATCGATGAAAAATTCAAGGCTTTTGGATGGCATGTTATTCTTACGGACGGCCATGATTTTAATGCGCTTCATAATGCGATTGAAGAAGCAAAAGCGACCTCAGGGAAGCCTACCATGATTGTGATGAAGACAGTTAAGGGTAAAGGCGTTCCGGAAATTGAAAATAAAGTCGGATGGCATGGAAAAGCTCCGACCGCTGAAGAATGCGAACGTTTTATTAAAGCAGTGGAGGAAGAATAAATGGGTAAGGCAACTCGTGATGCATATGGTGAAGCTCTTAAAGAATTAGGGGCTGTGAATCCTGATATTGTTGTACTGGATGCTGATCTTTCTGCTTCCACTAAAACTCAGGTTTTTGCAAAGGAATATCCTAATCGTTTTTTTGATACCGGTATTGCTGAAGCTAATATGATGGGTGTCGCAGCCGGATTGGCTGCGGCAGGTAAAATTCCCTTTGCATCTACCTTTGCTGTTTTTGGTGCCGGTCGTGCTTATGAACAGATTCGAAATTCCATCTGTTACCCTAAGCTGAATGTAAAAGTTGCTGTTACTCATGCCGGCCTCACGGTTGGTGAAGATGGCGCTACTCATCAAATGCTTGAAGATATTACCTTGATGAGAGCACTTCCCAATATGACTGTCATTGTTCCGGCTGATGCAAAGGAAACTAAAGAGGCTGTCAAATGGGCGGCTTCTTATTATGGACCAGTTTATATTCGCATGGGCCGTGCTAAATGTGATGACATCATGCCGGAAGATTATATTTTTAAACCGGGTAAAAGCTTTGAGGTATGCCCTGGTACTAATCTTACAATTATTGCCTGCGGCATTATGACGGCCATGGCCCAAAAAGCTCACGATTTACTTAAAGCGGACGGAATTTCTGCAAGGGTTATCAATATGAGCTCCATAAAGCCAATTGATAAGGACGCCATCAATAAAGCTGCCAAAGAAACCGGCGCAATTCTTACCTGTGAAGAACATACGGTAAAAGGGGGACTGGGTGGTGCAGTTGCAGAAGTGCTCTGCCTGAATAACCCTGTTCCCATGGCAATGATTGGAACGGAAGATACCTTTGGCCAATCCGGTAAAGCTGATGAACTGCTCGAAGTATATGGACTCACTACTGAAAATATCGTAAAAAAAGCAAAAACACTGCTTGCAAGAAAGTGAGGAATTAATGATTACTTTTGATCAGGTGTCTCTGAATTATGATCCAAAACATACGGCCCTGAAAAATATTTCCACTCATATTGATAAAGGAGAGTTTGTATTTGTAGTAGGTCCCAGTGGGGCCGGCAAGTCCACTTTTGTGAAAATACTGACTCATGAACTGGTGCCTGAATCCGGAACTGTTATCGTCAATGGAATCAATATTACCCGATTAAAAAGAAGTAAGATTCCCTATTACAGGCGGACGCTGGGCATCGTATTCCAGGATTTCCGCCTTCTCTCGGAAAAAACTGTATTTGATAATATTGCTTTTGTCCTCAGGGTAACCGGTGCGAAAAGCCGTGAAATCAAGGAACGTGTTAACAGAGTGCTTGACCTTGTGGGCCTTAGAAATAAGGCAAAAGAACTTCCTTCCCGCCTTTCAGGCGGCGAACAGCAGCGTGTGGCCATAGCCCGTGCACTTGTCAATCAGCCTATTCTTTTGATTGCTGATGAACCAACCGGCAACCTGGATCCTGTGACAACTGATGAAATCATGAAGCTCTTTAATGAAATCAATCATATGGGGACGACCATTATTATGGTTACACATAACAAGGATCTTGTAAACACCATGCATAAGCGGGTCATTAATATTGAAGATGGCCGTATCATTGCAGATCAGGAAAAAGGGGGATACCACCTACATGTTTAGTTCTTTGGGTTATTTTTGGAAGGAGACTTTTCATTCTCTTTTCAGGAATAAATTTATGGCAGTTGCCTCCATTCTGACTGTGACGTTATCCATGTTTATTCTGGGGACGTTTCTCTGTGCGGTGCTGAATGTCAATCATATGGCCTCCTATCTTGAAAGCCAGGTGGAAATGACCATTTATCTGAAAGATGGATTAACTACCAGCCAGGTTATGGGAGTAGGGCAGCGGCTCAAGGCACTTCCTGATCTTAAAGAAATTAAATTTACTAATAAAGATCAGGCAATGGCGGAATTCAAAAAAGGTCTTGGAGATCAGCAGGGAATATTGGAGGCCATCAATGGCAATCCTCTTCCAGCTTCCTATTCAACTTCTTTTTCCAATCCGGAATCTTTAAAAAATGCGGTAGCAATCGTTTCTAAATATAATGAAGTAGATTCCGTACAATATGGGCAGGAAATTATTGAGCAGCTTTATAAAGTGGCACAAGTAATCCGCATTGGCGGTATTATTCTTATAGTTTTTCTTGCAGGCGCGGAGCTTTTTATTATTTCCAATACAATCAGATTGACCGTTTTTGCAAGACGCCGTGAAATTCAGATTATGAAATACGTAGGAGCTACTAATGGGTTTATCCGCTGGCCATTTATCTTTGAAGGTATGGTCATAGGTTTTATTGGTTCCGGTATAGCTTCTCTTATTCTATGGGAAGGGTACAAAATCGTTCTACAGAAAATGACAGATGCAGGCCTTGTATTTATACCAATGATTTCAATATGGCCTTTTGTCGGCTATCTTTCTGCAATCATTCTTGGAGCCGGAATCATCATTGGCATTTTAGGAAGTACGATTTCGCTTCGCAAGTATATGAAGGTATGATTTCCAATGAAAATAACAAGGAATATTGTTTCAGCTCTGATTTTTTCCCTGGTTATTGGCAATGCTTCTATTTACGTACCTTCTTATGCGGATGATCTTGATGATCAGTTATCTGATATTCAGGGTCAGATTGATGCATCCCGTATCGAACAGGCTAACTGGGAACAGGTAATTGAAGAAGTCAGTGTCAGGCTGAAAGGAATTCAGGCGGAACTAAATGCGGCTACCGCAAGGCTCAGAGGCATTCAACAGAAGCAAGCTCAAATTAATGCTCAGATTGAACAGACCAAAAGGGATATAGCTAAAGCAGAGGCTTACCTCAAATCCAGACAGGATATATTAAACCGTCGTGTTCGTGCTATATACATGCACGGACAACTGAATTACCTGGAGGTTATTCTTGGGGCAAACAGTTTCAGTGACTTTGCAAATCGTCTGGAATTGCTCAAAAGAATTATCCGGTCTGACTATAATCTGATTTTGGAGATACAGAAGCAGAAAGCTGCCATTGAAGCCAAAAAAGCGCAGCTGGAAGAAGATAAACGACAGCTCGATGCCCTGGCTCTTGAAGCGGAAAAAGCTCAGCAGGAAATTGCTGCCAAAAAGGCTGAACAGCAGAAGATACTTGATTCCGCAAAGAGCAACAGAGCGGCTGCAGCACAAATGGAGCGGGATCTCGCAGCTCAGGCTGAACAGGTCAGGAATTTGATCCAGCAGCGCCTTGCGGCTGCTGAGGCTGCCCGTCAGGCGGCTTCCGGCGGAGGCAGCGATGATGGTTATGTACAGGGTACTGGTGCTATGAGCTGGCCCTGCAGCGGACCGATTACTTCACCTTTTGGTTATCGGACACATCCAATTTTCGGAACTACTATTTTCCATGCGGGAATTGATATTGGTGTGGACTATGGAACTCCTATCCATGCAGCGGATAGTGGAGTAGTTGTTTACTCCGGATGGATTTCCGGCTATGGAAATGCCGTTATTATCGACCATGGTGGTGGAGTTTCAACATTGTACGGGCATAATCAATCCTTAGCTGTTTCTGAAGGCCAGTCCGTGTCAAAAGGTTCTGTTATCGCATACGCGGGGTCCACCGGTAATTCGACCGGACCTCATTGTCATTTTGAAGTCGATATAAATGGATCTCCAGCCAATCCTATGGGGTACTTGTAATGAAATCCATTGTAATAAAGCATTGGAAATCAGTGTTGGCCGGTGCAGTGCTTATACTTTCCGGGGCCGTAATATTTCCAGTGGGATATGCTGTGTTTATTACGAACGGACACCCGGCTGAATTATTTCGCTTTTTAGGAAATTATCATAGAATAAAGTCGGAATATTTCAAATCTGTTGATGATGCCCAACTCTGGAAAGGTGCTACAAAAGGTATGCTTGACGGGCTGGGGGATCCTTATACAACCCTTTTGTCGGGTGACACTTTTGATTCATTTTCAAGAACTACCAGTGGAGAATATGCAGGTATAGGCGTACTGGTTGGACTTGATACTGATTTAAACATTCGGATTTTTTCTGTATTTCCCGACAGTGCAGCGGAAGAAGCCGGATTGAAATCCGGTGATCTTATTCTTTCAGTCGATGGGCTATCTGCTTCAGATTTGGGTTTAACCGGCGTATCCCATACACTCAGGGGGCAGATCGGAACGACTGCTGCGCTTGTTGTAAAACGAGAAGATCAACAGTTAGATATTAATGTAACTCGAGCTAATATCACTTTGCCGACAGTCATCAGCCGTATGGCTGCGCCTGAAATCGGTTATATTCATATATTCAATTTTAGCAATCATACTCCTGATGATTTCAAAAAACAATTGACTTTACTGAAAGAAAAAGGATGCAGAAAACTCATTGTTGATGTTCGCATGAATCCGGGGGGAGTTATTGATTCCGTTGTGGATGTAGCCAATCAGATAATATCTGCAGGAACAGTTGTCAGCTATCATACGAAATCAGGAAGCTCAAAAGTTTATACAATTGATGGAGCTAAGGAACGTATTCCTTTAGTCATTCTGATTGATAAAAACAGTGCAAGTGCTGCTGAAATTCTTGCCGGGGCAATCCAGGACAGGAAAGAAGGCATCGTGATGGGCGAGACAAGTTATGGAAAAGGAACTGTCCAGGCAGTTTATCAGGAAACCGAGAAAACTGCAGTTAAAATATCTATTGCGGAATATAAGACGCCTTCCGGTAAATCTATAGATAAAAAAGGAATCAAACCTGATATAGATGTTAAGCAGGAGGGGAGGCTTTTTGATTTCACCAGCGATACGGTTCTTTTAAAAGCCATAGATTATTTCAATAAAACCTGAACAAGCTGCGGTCATTCCCGGCCGCGGCTTTTTTTATCGTCCATATACATAGTAATTTTCTTAAATTGACATGATTTTTACTATATTTACTGCTTACATGATATAATAAAATAGATTATTGTAGATATTCTTAGAGAGGTATTCTTCCATGTTCATTGATAGAGCAAAAATCATTGTAGTTTCTGGCGCTGGAGGAGATGGAGTCGTTGCATTCCGCAGGGAAAAATATGTCCCCAGAGGAGGTCCAAGCGGTGGTGATGGTGGTAAAGGTGGTTCTGTTATTATACGGGCAGACAGTAACCAGAATACATTGATTAATTTCAGGAGGCACCGCAAATTTGCAGCTAAAGCCGGTGAAAACGGCGGCGCAAAAGAGATGTTTGGCAAAAATGCGGAAAATGTTATTGTCGATGTACCCCTGGGAACCATGGTTTATGATGACCGCACTGGTGAACTTCTGGCGGATATGACGCAGAATGGTCAGCAGGTTACCGTTGCAAAAGGCGGACATGGTGGTAGAGGGAATTCCCATTTTGCGACCTCTGCAGTCCGTGCCCCAACTTATGCTGAAAAAGGAGAACCGGGCGAGGAGAAAAATATCAGGTTGGAACTAAAGGTTCTCGCCGATGTAGGTTTGCTTGGATTTCCAAGTGTTGGAAAATCCAGCCTGCTTAGAAAAGTCTCCGGGGCTAAACCCGAAGTAGCAGCCTATCATTTCACTACATTGAACCCTATTTTGGGGGTAGTAAGTCTCGATTCAGAAAGAAGTTTTGTCATGGCCGATATCCCCGGCCTGATAGAAGGAGCCAGTCAGGGAACCGGTCTGGGTGATGAATTCTTGCGTCACGTGGAGCGGACAAAAGTCCTCATCCATGTTTTGGATGCAGCGGGCAGTGAAGGAAGAGATCCTTTGGAAGATTTCCGGATTATCAATAATGAACTGGAATTATACAGTCCTGCTCTTGCTAAAAAGAAACAAATCGTTGCGGCCAATAAAATCGATCTTATTGAAGATTCCTCCAAAATTGAAGTTCTCCGGAAAGCGATTGAATCAAAAGGATATAAATTCTTCCCTGTATGTACTTTAAATGGCGAAGGACTTAAACCTTTACTGGAAGCAGCCTGGGGCATATTACAGGAGGAACCGGAGGTTTCCTTTGAGCCAACCGAAAAAGATATCGTCTATGAAGTTCCTAAGGATGAATTTCTTGTGGAGAAGAAAGATGATGTTTATTATGTTACCGGGAAACGTGTAGAAAAACTGGTCGGAATGACCAATTTTGAGGATTATGTATCTCTTCGCCGCTTTGAAAGAGCCTGGCGGTTTATGGGCCTGGAAAAGCTCCTTAGAAAAGAGGGAATTCACGAAGGGGATACAGTCAACCTTTATGGCGTGGAATTCACTTATACCGAATCTAAAGATAAATCAGAATCTACAGATGAATAAGGAGATTTATGATGTTGACGGGAAAACAAAAACAATACCTGAAAAGTCTTGCCGTGCAACTTCCTGCTTATGTACAGATTGGCAAAGAAGGAATTACGGAAACGGTCGTTGGCAGTGTTAAAGACGTATTATTAGCCCGAGAGCTTGTAAAAGTTAAGATCAATCAGAATTCGGATGAAGATATCCATAGTACGGCAGCACTTTTAGCTTCAAAGCTGGAATGTGAGATCGTACAGATAATAGGGCGTAACTGTGTATTATTCAAACAGAAAGAAAAAAAATCCCACTATGAACTCCCTTAAATCAGATACACGGAAAGGAATTTCTACAAAAAAACGAATTGTCATCAAGGTTGGTACCAGTTCTCTTACATACAGTAATGGAAAAATCAACCTTCGTTTTATGGATCATCTGGCAAGGCAGATTTCTGATTTAAAAAATCGTGGTATGCAGGTTATCCTGGTTACCTCAGGAGCTATCGGGGTAGGTTATCCCGAACTGGGGTTTAAAGAAAAACCTACATATCTCCCATACAAACAGGCCTCAGCGGCTGTAGGACAGGGACTACTTCTCAACATCTATGAACACCTTTTTCGGGAATATGGACACGTAGTGGGGCAACTTCTTTTTACAAAAGGCGATGCTGTCAATTCCAAACGATATCTTCATATGCGCGGAACCCTTCTATCTCTCTTAGAGCTTGGGGCAGTACCGATAGTTAATGAAAACGATGCTGTAACAGCCGATGAAATCAAAATAGGTGACAATGACACTCTTTCTGCCATTGTTGCAAGCATTGCGGAAGCAGATCTGCTCATTATTCTTTCTGATATCGACGGTCTTTATACTGCCGATCCTCGTAAAAACCCTGAGGCTGAATTGATTCATGAAGTACCGCAATTTACCAGAGACATTTATCAGATTGCCGGAGGTGCCGGCAGCAGTCAGGGAACTGGAGGTATGTATACCAAGATTCAGGCAGCAGAAATCTGTGTACGTTCAGGCATTGATATGATTATTGCCAAGAGCAGCCTCCCTGAAGTAATTGAGCGCATCATGGCCGGAGAAGAATTGGGTACATTTTTTAAAGGCGAAAATGTTCATCCTCAGCTCAAAAAGAGGGACATCATTATTGGGACTGCAGTAAAAGGAAAGGTTTTTGTTGATTTGGGATGCCGAAATGCAATTCTCAAAAATGGTTCCAGTCTTTTACCAGTGGGGATAACCGGAATAGAAGGTCATTTTACTGAAGGAGATACCGTCTCTGTAATTTATGAAAATGAAGAACTGGCCAGGGGAATCACTCATTACAGCAGCGATGATATTGAAATGATTAAAGGTCATCATACAAAGAATCTGAAATCAGCACTGGGCTTTGAACCTCCATACGATACGGTGATTCACAGGGATAACCTGCTGGTGATGAAATGAAATTTTCAGAAAAGCTGAAATGGGTAATCTACTATTTTTCTAAATATCCCAAAGGTCGTTTTGAAATAGTTCACATCCTGCAGCTTTTTATGATACTGATTATTTGTATTCTTATCGCGGAAGTGGTGCTATACATATGCTTAAACGGATAGGGATTTTTGGAGGATCTTTTAATCCTCTCCATATCGGTCACCTGGTGATTGCTGAATCGTCATGGCAGGAATTCAATCTTGAAAAAGTTATTTTCATCCCATCTGGTGATACACCCAATAAGGACATGCACAACATCAATAAATTCATACGGTATGATATGGTCTATACTGCCATTAAAGACAATCCGCGATTCGAAATTTCGCCTATAGAACGAGACAGAAGTGGTCCATCCTATACAGTAGATACGATTCATCTTTTGCGTAATATTATGGGAAGTGGATATGAATTCTATTTCATATGCGGTACAGATGCTCTTGCCGACCTTCCTACCTGGAAATATAATCGGGAACTTCTGTGCTGCTGTCATTTTATCTGTGCCAGTCGTCCCGGATATGAAGAAAAGTTAAAACGCTCAGTTGCATACTTCGGCGAATTGGGTCATAAAAAAATTCATTTTTTACGTATCCCGGAACTGGAAATTTCTTCTACTATTCTCCGTGAATCACTTGCCAATAATAAGTCAGTTAGATATTTCATTCCTGATGAAGTGATTCGCTTTATAAAAAAATATCATCTTTATGAAGGTTAAATCTATGAAAATTGAAAATATTCAAAAAGACTTAAAAAATATTCTATCCGGAAAAAGATTTCACCACTCAGAAGGTGTTGCCCAGACAGCATTTTATCTTGCAAAGAAGTATGGAGCTGATCCGGATAAAGCATTTCTTGCAGGATGGGTACATGACTGTGCCAAAGAACTTTCATTATCAGAAATGAAGTCTATTGCAATGGATTACCATTTACCTGTAGATCCCGTTCTGCTTTCCAGCAGGGCACTTCTGCACGGCCCTGTTGGAAGTATACTGGCAGAAATAAAATATGGTATAACAGATAAACAGATTAAAAGTGCTATCTATTATCATACAACCGGCCATGCTGATATGATACTGATGGAAAAAATCATATTTCTGGCAGACTACATTGAACCATCCAGAGATTTTCCCGGTGTAGATAAATTAAGGCAGCTTGCTGACAGGGATCTGGATAAAGCATTACTGGCTGCCTATGATTCAACCATATCACACTTGCTAGAGCAGGGAGCATATATTTACGATCTTACTTTTATCGGCAGAAATGATTTGGTGCTGAAACTCAAAGAGAAATCAAATGAGAAAAAATAAATCAAAGAGAACCAGAATTCGTATAAAAAAACTGATTTTCTGCATAGTTATTTTTCTGATTGTATTGTATTCACTGGTTATGGGAATTGGCAAAGGCGTTTCATTTATTCTTGCCAAAATCAATAATAATGAGCAGCCACTTTCTTATTACCTTATTATCGGTACTGATGAAACCGCAGGAAATGAAGCGGATACGATTTTGTTGTCGGCCTGGAATGCTAAAGACAGAGAAATTACTTTTGTTTCCATTCCGCCAAATACAAAACTCTCACGGCAGGAAAAATCGAATCAACTGATAAAATCCACCTTTACAGAGGGCGGAGCGGAAGAAACCAGAAGTGCTGTAGAAAATCTGTTACACATCCGTATAAATAAATTTGCAGTACTGAACTTTTCAGATTTTAAGCAATATATAGATAAAACCGGCGGTGTAAATCTATATGTAGAAAAAGACATGTCCCATACCAATGAAGAAGGTGAGGAAGACATTGGAATTCGTAAAGGATATCAGGAACTTGATGGAGCCAATACATTAGGTTACATCCGTTATTTGGACGAGAAATCTGGAGAAATAGACAGGATTCAGCGACAGGAAAGGATAATGAAAAAAATGGTGGAATCCATGCATGACCGGTTTGCCTTTTTTAACTGGTTAATCGCAAAGCGCAACTGGGCTCCAGCTGAAACTGATATTTCATCTTCTGAAGCTGCTTCCATGGCTTATACGATTACAAGTTATCCTGTTGAAAATTTCAAATATGTAATTCTTCCTGGAGAAATTCAGAAAATTAATAAAGTAAATACCTGGGTAGTTAATCCGGTAGAAGTACAGAAAGCTATAGCCCTCACTATCGGATCAGATAACGATATAAAATAAAGGAGATATTATGGAAAAAAATGTGGAAATAATCTGCAAAGCTTTATCCGCTAAAAAGGGCGTCCGTATCCGCGTCCTCAATGTTAGAGAATTGACCAGTATAGCTGATAATTTCATTCTTGCTTCAACAAGGAACAAAAAACAATCTCAGGCTGCGGCTGATGAAGTAGAAGAAAAACTGGCGCAAGAGGGGATTCATGCTCTTCGAAAAGAAGGATATCGGGAAGGCGACTGGATTCTTCTGGATTTTGGAGATGTAATCGTTCATATATTTACTGATGAAGAACGGCGCAGATATGATTTTGATACTCTCTGGCAGGAAGCACCTGCTGCCGAATATCATGATACAGGAGAAAGCAATGAAAAATGAAGTATCTGATGGAGTAGGCCCCTTTCATCTGAAAGAAAATTCCATAGCAGAATTGACTGTTGCAAGAAAAGCATCATTTGGTGTCTTTCTGGATGCCGGCACTGGTCAATCTTCTGACGACATTCTGCTCCATAATGGACAACAGACAAAGCCACTTGAGGTCGGAGAAAAAGTTAAAGTCTTCCTGTATCATGACCCAAGACACCGGCTGACGGCGAGCATGCATCTTCCTCAGATTTCTATCGGAGGAATCGGGTATGCCCCTGTCATGTTAACGACAAGATTTGGCGCCTTTGTCGATGTTGGAACTGAACGGGGGATTTTTCTTCCGTTTTCACAAATGGAAGAAAGGGTTGTTGCAGGACAGAATATCTGGGTAAAACTGTATATTGATAAAACTGGCCGACTGGCTGTAACTATGAAAGTCAACGAGGATATTCGGAAAATCTGTCTCCCTGTATCAGGAGTCAAGACAGGTGATTTGGTGGAAGGAACCGTCTATAATAAGACAGGGGAAGGGATTTTCTTTATTACCAGGGAAAGATGGATTGGCTTTATCTATGATGGAGAAATCAATGTACCCATTCCGATGGGTGCAAGTGTAAAAGGCCGTGTAACCTATATCCGAAAAGACGGTCATATGAATGTTTCTCTCCGACCGGTAAAGGAAAAATCACTGGAAAGAGATATGAAGATATTACTTGATTACCTGGACAAACACAACGGAACAATGTCTTTTACCGATAAATCCGATCCACACCTGATTAAATGTGCTTTTGGTCTAAGTAAATCATCCTTTAAAAGAGCAGTCGGACATCTGTTTAAACTTGGACTGATTACAATGGATGAAGGAAAAATAAATAAAGCTTAGCAATGAAAGATAAAAGAATGCCCTATGGATTTCCATAGGGCATTCTTTTATCTTATAGTTAATTATAATTGTCAGAAGAATTACATATGTCGATACAATCCAATGACCTTTCCCCTGATGGTTACATCTTTCGAGATGATAGGCTGATAAGCATCATTTTCAGGCTGAAGGCGGATATGGTCATTCTCTCTATAAAAACGTTTAACGGTAGCTTCATCATTACCCACAAGAGCAACGACTATATCTCCATCCTGGGCATGATCCTGCTCAGAAACAATCAGGTAATCGCCTTCCATAATCCCGGCATTAATCATACTGTCGCCACGTACAACAAGAATATAACAATTATTATCACTTCCGACCAGATCGGATGGCAGCGGGAAAACGGACTCAAGATGCTCATCCGCCACAAGAGGTTCACCGGCACGGACAGCACCAATCATGGGCATAGGAATCATCTTTTTATGACGCCAGGACATATCATTAACCACTTCAATAGCTCTTGAACTGGCAGGATCCCTTTTGATCACCCCGAGTTCTTCCAGCCGTGCCAGATAGCCGTGAACAGTGGAAGTAGAACGAAGACCAACAGCTGTGCATATTTCACGAACTGTAGGTGGGAACCCATCTTCATAAATCTTCTTCCGAATAAATTCGAGAATACTCTTTTCACGGGTTGTCAGTTCACGGTTTTTTCCCAATCTTTTAGCTGCCATTTGGGTTGTCCCTTCTTTAAAAAAATTATATGATTCCCAGGCAAGAATCGATATTATCGTAAAAATGGAGATAGATTACATATTCTTGACCATATTATACATGATACAGTAATCAAATTCAAACAGTAGTTCATGGAATAAATGATAGGCGATTGAATATTCTGTAAAACATATGATTCATATAAAATTAAAAAAATTTAATTTTGTGTTCTATTGTACGAAAATATGTTTTGCTATAATATAAATATGTCAAAAGAAATAATGTTCGGCGAATAAGAGTTTTAAAAATTTATTTTCAGGGAATAATCATTCCGGAAACTAACCGATTAAAATAGGGGGCTTCCATTATGAAAAAGATAATCATCCTGATGTCATTAGTCGTGCTGCTCTGCGGATGGGGTGTAAATGCTTCAATGGCTGGAAATTCCATTCAATATGAGACTGTAACCCTTACCACAAATGATACTTTATGGGATATCGCATCAAAACGCATAGGGAAAAACGAAGATATACGGGAATATATTTTCAATGTACAGCAGTTCAATCATATTACAAACCCCGGTCAACTTGAACCGGGCATGATTATTAAACTGCCCGTTAATAATAAATGATAGAAAAACAAATGTCCATTTCTCTCATTGAGAGAAATGGACATTTGTTTTTCTATCTGTTTTTAACTGTTCCTGACAGATTCATCATAATACAGCCGGTCCAATTATTGCATGTTTATTTGTCAAATTCCAGAACATAGATTCCTCTGATAGCTAAAATTTTCATAAGAAAATATGTTTGACATTAGTTGGAAGATCCAAAGATCTTGTCAATTGGATTATTTGTAAATAAATCTGCTTCATTGATATAACGACGTACCATTTCGACAGAATGATGCCTAGTCTGCTTCATGATGAGGCGTTCTTCTACCCCCTTCAGAGCAGCATAAGTGGCAAAACCATGGCGCAGGCTATGGGCACCATAAAAATCAGGATTGAGACCAATGGAGGCCACATATTTCTTTACAATCAGGTTGATGCTCTTATCACTCAGGCGCCGGGAAGAAACCTTTCCATTTTTTAAAAAACTGCGAAAAAGAGGACCATTTGTAATGCCTGAAATCCTGATCCATTCATTGATTGCTCCGATGCAGTCCATGGACGTATTCCGGATGTAGGGGATACCAATCTGCTGGCCCTCTGAAGACTGGTCAGTTTTAGAATGACGTATCGTAATCACAATACCCTGTGGATATCTTTTTAAATCTTCCATATCAAGACTGGAAAGCTCGCTCCTTCGGAATGCTCCCATAAAGCCAAGAAGAAGAATTGCTTTGTCGCGAACCTGGACAGGGGAAGACAAATCCATGCGTGAAATTATCTCTTCTATTTCTTCCCAATAAACAGGAGTCTTGCCTTTCTGCATGCTTCCTTTCAGGCGGGTAAGTCCAATGAGAGCTTCTTTGACGATCCATGCCCTGCAGGGATTATGATCTTTTTCCCCAGATGCATTATAATTCTCGGATATGGCACTGATTCTCCTACGGATTGTTGCGGCTTTGGCAAAATCAGCCAGATCATTAATATAATTGACAACCGTTTCCGGACTGCAGGGATATGAGGACTTTTTATGATACGTGCACCAGTCACAGAAATCGTTCCAATCCGACTCATAAGCATCAATTGTATTCTTTGATTTTGTTACTGATAGTGCATTTAAACTTTTATCCGATAATCCTCGGGAAAGACTATTCTCTGCAAAATTTCTTAGGAAAAAATGATTATCCACAATAAATCCTGCCTTTACATATAAAATCTCTGATTGAAAGGATATTTTGTTTGAAATTTATGCATCTATTAGTTCCGATAATTTAATGTTATCGGAACTAATGAACGAAATAATTATATCATGCCGCTGCATGCCTTTCAATCTATCTAAATGCAGTCCCTGAAATATCTGAAATCTTATCAATTTGAAGAAAATCCACGATATATATCCTGCATATATCCTGCCGAGATTGAAATCATACATAGATATTCACGGGATGAATTTGCGATTATATTAAATTGGTAATCATCAGAAAGAACTTATACACTGGATTTATAAATCGTATTGATCAAAATAAAGAGCATCCGGTTTTAAAGACTGGATGCTCTTTTGCATGAATCTGTTATTTCTTTGTAAAGGCGTATAATTTCCTGGTTACCCGCTCTACTTCCGCATACATCTTTTCAGTATCAATTGTCAGAAGTTCCCTGTGTTCCATGACTGGTTTACCATTGATGATGACTGTATCCACATCCATGGAGTTACCTGCATATACAGCCAGGGAAATACTGTCAAAACGTGGATGCCAGTGGAAACCACTCCTGTCGATAAGGATAATATCAGCCAAATAGCCTTCTTTAAGTACACCCAGATCAGTATACCCCAGACACTTTGCCCCGTCTTCTGTGGCCATTTTGAGGGCTTCTTTTGCCGTTATTGCAAAGGGATCATACCCTGCTGCTTTATGAATCAGGGCTGCCAGTCTCATTTCAGCAAACATATCCAGTTTATTATTGCTGGATGCTCCATCGGTACCAATGCCGACAGTAATTCCTGCTTTACGCATTTTCGATACCGGTGCGACTCCGGAGGCCAGCTTCAGATTAGAAGCCGGATTGTGGGCAACACAGACATGCTTTTCTTTCATAATCTGAATATCTTCATCACTGACATGCACACAGTGAGCTGCCAGGGTTGGCTGATCGAAAAGTCCAAGGGAGTTCATGAGAGCAATCGGGGTCATATGGTATTCTTTCTGGCAGTTTTCAACTTCCCCTTTTGTTTCAGAAAGATGGATATGTACAGGCATATTATATTTAATTGCCACGTCTCTTACCTTTCGGATATAGTCAGGCGGGCAAGTATATGGAGCGTGAGGTCCCATCATGACTTTAAAACGTCCATCCCCTGCTCCATTCCAGTTCTTGAAAAGTTCGACATTTTCGTCAATCCCTTTCTGTCCGTTTGGTCCAATGCCTGCCAGTCCGCGGGCAAGGTTACCGCGGATTCCTGCCTTGTCTGCCGCTCTGGCACAGGCATCCATGAACATATACATGTCACAGAAAGCCGTTGTGCCACCGCGAATCATTTCAGCAAAAGCCAGCATGCTGCCCCAGTATACGATATCATCATCAAGATGGTCTTCGGCCGGCCAGATTTTATTCTGCAACCAGTCCATAAGGGCCATATCATCCGCATAGCTTCGGAAAAGTGTCATTGCCACATGGGTATGAGTATTTACGAGGCCAGGCATGGCCAGCATATCATGGCCGTCAATGACTTCATCATATTCTGCTTCTATGGGAGTTTCAAGGAATGATTTGATATATTTTCCTTCTATTGCGAGATTTTTATGTTCTATAACTTCGCCATCCCGGCAGATTCCCACATTTTTGATTAAAATAGACATTTCATCCTCCATTAGTCAAGACCAAGATATTTTCTCTGTTCCTCTGTCAATGTATCAATTTCATAACCCATGGATGACAGTTTAATGGAAGCCACTTCCGTATCCAATTCATGAGGCAATGTATATACCCTGGCTTCCATATCCCTGCCGTGCTGAAGAAGATAACGAGCAGCCAGACTCTGCATGGCAAAAGAAAGATCCATAATCTCAGCCGGATGGCCATCACCTGCTGCCAGATTCACCAGACGCCCTTCTGCAAGAAGGAATACAGTTTTTCCATTTGGAAGAACATAGCCTTCAATATTCTTGCGGGCTTCATATTTGCGGATGCAAATCCGTTCCAAATCCTTGCGGCTGACTTCACAATCGAAGTGTCCTGCATTGGCACAAATAGCGCCATCTTTCATTTTCATGAAATGTCTTTCAGTAACAATATTGATATCTCCGGTGACAGTAAGGAAATAATCTCCCCGTTCAGCAGCCCGATCCATAGGCATGACTTCAAACCCGTCCATGACTGCTTCAATGGCTTTGATTGGATCTACTTCAGTGACGATGACATGGGCCCCAAGTCCTTTGGCGCGCATGGAAACACCCTTTCCGCACCAGCCATATCCTGCAATAACAACTGTTTTGCCAGTTACGGTCAGATTTGTACTGCGAATAATACCATCCCAGGCAGACTGGCCGGTACCGTATCTGTTATCAAAAAGATATTTGCAATACGAATCATTGACTGCAATCATCGGGAATTTCAGTTCATGCTGTTTCTCGAGAATTTTCAGACGATATACGCCGGTTGTAGTTTCTTCAGATCCGCCAATCAGATTTTTTCTGGCATCAATTCTGGTGGTGTGCAGAAGATGTACCAGGTCGCCGCCGTCATCAATAATAATATCGGGCATATGATCCAGAGCTTTGTTCAGGAACATGGTATATTCCTCATCAGTGCAGCCATGCCATGCGTATACGGTTACGCCATTTTTTTCAAGAGCTGCCGCGATGGGATCCTGAGTGGAGAGGGGATTACTGCCGGTACAGATTACATCTGCTCCTGCAGCTTTCAAAGTCAGGGCTAGATAAGCAGTTTTCGCTTCCAGGTGAATGGACATCACGATAGTTCTTCCTTTGAAAGTCTGGTCCTTTATATACTCTTCCCGGAGTGCATTCAAAGCAGGCATGTACTTTGCGACCCAACGGATTCGCTGCTCCCCGTTTTCTGCCATTGTAATATCTCTAATCATCGATTCAGCCATAATCATAAACTCCTTTCATACTGCTCTATAGCTTGTTCAAAAGGCGGCTTAAGTACGCCTTTTTCTGTTATAATCCCCGTTATTAATGAATGCGGGGTCACGTCGAAGGCCGGATTAAAAACCGGTATGTTTGCAGGCGCGCCATAGGAGTCCCTGTATTTTCTGACTTCATCAGGATTCCGTTCTTCTATATGAATTTCTTTCCCAGAAGAAATGGAAAAATCAAAAGTGGAAAATGGCGCCGCTATATAGAATGGGATGTGATGATAGGCGCAAAGTACCGCAAGACTGTATGTGCCAACTTTATTAGCAGTATCGCCATTGGCAGCAATCCTGTCCGCGCCGACTATGACAGCATCTATTTTCTTTTGCGCCATCACCCAGGCAGCCATGTTATCGGTGATGAGACGGCATGGAATGCTGTTTTCCATCAGTTCAGTTCCTGTCAGACGGGCCCCCTGAAGAAGCGGTCTTGTTTCATCCGCATACACGCATTCAATTCTCCCCTGCTGATGAAGGCGGTAAATGACGCCAAAGGCTGTGCCTATACCGGCTGTAGCAAGAGCGCCAGTATTGCAATGGGTCAATATATGTAAATGGCTTTTGTCTTTAAAAAGAGAAGCACCATGATCAGCCATCTTTTCACATAATTTCTGATCCTCTATTTCAATTTCCTTGGCTCTTTTCGTCAGGACAGGAAGAAGATTCTTTTCATCCGTTTTGTCGAAAAGCGTAATCATTTCCTTAACTGCCCATGATAAATTAACTGCGGTAGGACGGGCGCTCTCCAGGTATTCCACAGCTTCATGAAACGATTTTCTTAAATCTTTACCGGTCAGATTTTCATTCAGTTCATTCTGAAGGGCAAGAACCATACCGTAAGCAGCCGCCACACCTATAGCGGGAGCACCGCGTACTGCAAGACATCTGATGGCCTCAGCCGTATCCTGAACTGTCGTACAATGCAGGTAGGAAATGGATTGAGGCAGTCTGGTCTGATCCAGAAGAATCAGGACTCCGTTATCCCATTTCAGGGACCAAAGTTTCTCGCTCATAATAAATGGAATCCCCCAAAATCTCTGGCAGCATGGTGACAGTCACATTCCACATCCGGATCATAGGTTTTGGAAAGAATAGTAATGATTTTCTTAAAGCTTTCCAGATTATGATTCATGCAGTCAACCACCTCTTTATGGGAAAGTGCGTTCTTGGAAATACCCGCTGCAAAATTTGTAACCATGGAAATTGTGGAATAGCAGATTTCGGCCTCACGGGCAAGGACACATTCAGGGAGATTTGTCATCCCTACCACATCAGCTCCCCATTGGCGATAAGCCCTGATTTCCGCCGGTGTTTCAAAGCGGGGCCCTTCCGTGCAGATATAGGTTCCATAGGGGTGCAGAGTGATGTGTTCACTTTCTGCAGCTTCAATGATGGCTTTCCGCAGGGTTTCGCAGTACGGATGAGTCATATCCAGATGAGCTACACCGTAATGTTCACCGTCATAGAAAGTCCCTTCCCTTGATTTTGTCATATCAATAAACTGGTCCACCAGAACAAGTTCTCCAGCCTTATAATCAGGGTTCAGAGAACCAACGGCTGTAGTTGAAACAACGGCTTTGACATCCAGCATTTTAAGAGCATAGATATTGGCCCGATAATTGATTTTGTGCGGTGGAATGGTATGATGGATGCCGTGCCGTGCCAGGAATATGATTTCCTTATTGCCAAATTTTCCGGATTCATAACTAGCCTGGCCAAAAGGTGTATCAATAATCTCAGAATGAAGGTCAGTCAGGATTCCTGGATCATAAACACCTGTACCACCAATAAAGGCTAATTTACTCATTATATATTTCCTCCTTTTGTTTCCTGAAACCATTTTTTCAGAGTTTCCCGGGAAATATTATATTTCCGGCCGCAATAGTGGCAGACAACTTCAATTTTTTCATCTTCAAGCAGACTTTGCTGTTCATCTGCAGGAAGCCGGAGAAGTGAATTTTTGATTCTGTCTTCACTGCAGGTACAGCGATAGGAAATGGCTGCTTTTCCCAAAAGAATATAATTCTCCTTTTGGAGAAGACCGGCAAGTGAATGATCCCCTTCAGTCCAAAGATCAAGCTTTTGATCCGTGCCGAACAGTTCGTGAAAGAGTTCTTTATTCCCTTCAGGCATAAGCTGAGCTATAAAACCTGAGCATCTTGCAATATGCCCGTCATTATTCAGTTTTGTTTCTATTTCCACATGGGACAGAGTCTGATCGGAAGCATTGATATATTCAGAAATACATTCAGCCACATCTCCCTTTGAAAGATTTACGGCTGAAACATAGGGCTGTTTTAAAAGGGAATATCGTGTTACAAACAATTGGCCATTGTTGGATACACAAGAAGCTTCTTCATCAGGAGCAAAGGGAAGTGTGCAGTCAGGATTATCAGGAAAACCTCGTACATAACGTCCTTCATAAGCATCACTGTGAATCGTCCCGAGTGGTGACCCTGTCACCCACTTTAATGAGACCCCTTCATGATTTTTGAAATCCATGGCAAGCAGGAGAGATGCAGTAAGTACTTTTCCCATGACGACCGCTGCCATTGGCTGCAGATGATGAATATCCTGAGCTTCTCGCGCAGCTGAAGAAATGTCAGTCAGGGTTATGCGGATACCATCCGTGCTGAGGTAATGTTCTATTGAGTCTAATACTGACATGAATCGGTTCCTTTCTGTGGAAATACCACAATGAAGCCAGATCAGAATAATCTGTTTTTATTTTTGTGGTTTTCTTCTTCAGGATTTCCAATCATGCAGAAGAAAACTAAATCTTTATAGCACCAGTTCAAACGACCCATTCCATTGTAACACTTCAAAAATAAAAAAAGTAACAATCAATGAAAGAATATAAAATTAAAAGCATCAAAAATCTTCCGAACCATGATTCAAAAAAGCGGCTTTAGCCGCTTTTTGTTTTAGATCATCAGATTTTTAAATGATTAATAGCGGAGCCTCTGTCAGGCGCGCCAAAAACAGACGAACCGGCTACAAGGATATCTGCTCCCGCCTCTTTCAGAAGCGGTGCATTTTTCTCATTCACACCACCATCTACTTCAATGAGGATATCTTTTTTTATTGCGGAAATCCTTTCCTTCAGGCGGCTGATTTTATCAAGGGTATAAGGGATAAATTTCTGTCCGCCGAAGCCTGGATTGACCGACATAATCAGGATAAAGTCAAGAAGCGGAAGAATTTCATCCAGTGTGGAAAGAGAGGTGCCGGGATTCAGTGCTGCACCGGCCTTTATCCCGCGATCCTTGATATTATGAATCATTCTGTCTGCATGCGGTACTGCTTCGACATGAAAGGAAACCATGGCAGATTGGCATTCCTGCAGACCGTCCAGGTAATCTTCCGGATAATCTACCATAAGATGAACGTCAAAAGGAAGATTAGTACTCTTTCGCAGCGCTTTGATTACAGGTACGCCAAAAGAAAGATTGGGCACGAAATGACCATCCATCACATCCAAATGAAGATAGTCAGCACCGCCAGCTTCAATATCACTGACTTCTTCAGCCAGTACAGAAAAGTCTGCTGCTAATAGGGATGGCGCAATTTTCATGGTTTACCTCCTGCGATTTGCTTTTATTTCTTCCAATAAACGTTTATAAGACTCATAACGCTCTTTTTGAATTATCCCGGATTCTACAGCACTTCGTACTGCACAGTCAGGTTCATTAACATGGATACAATTATTGAATCTGCAATGTCCAAGATAAGAACGGAAATCCCTGAAAAGAAAGGAAAGATCCGTTTCATGAACTGACTCTGTACTCAGATGTGTATAGCCAGGGGTGTCCATCAGATAATATCCCCGAGATGATTGAATAAGTTCAGCATGCCTTGTAGTATTTTTCCCACGTCCCGTCTGACAGCTGATTTTACCGGAAATAAAACAATCTCTGCCAAGGAGAATATTCAAAAGGCTTGATTTCCCAACGCCTGATGGTCCGGAAAACGCAATAATATGACCGGAGAAATAATCCTGCATCTGTTCTATTCCGGAATAGTCTTTTACAGATACGGCACAGGATTGATAGCCGGCAGATCTATAATATTTCACAGCGACATCAGCCTCTTCAGCGTCAAGATCTGCCTTGCTGATAACCAAAAGGGGTTCTATTCCGGAATTTTCAGCCAAAACGACCATCTTATCCATTAGATAATAATTTAAATCCGGTGTCCGAATCGAACAAACAAGTACAAGCTGATCAATATTAGCCACTGGAGGCCGGTGAAGGACAGCTTTTCTGGGATATACGGACGTTATGACAGCTTCGGAACCTTTATCAGTTTCAAAATCCACATAATCTCCTACCAGGATATTGGTTTTACGTTTGAGTGCTCCCCTGGAGCGGCACAGGCAGAGTGTTCCCTTTTCACCGGATATTGTAAAATAACCATTCTGATTTTTCAGGATCAAGCCTTTCATAAATCATAACTCCCGATCCTGAACTACAGAGCCGTCAATTACAACCTGAACATGCACATTGCCCATGCCTGAAACAGCTTTACTTACAGTACTGCCTGGTGCAGCCTTGCCACTGAATATGGTCTTTTTTCCACTATCGTCAGATACATAAATTTCTACCTGTCTTGCATTTCCTCCCTTAGGAATAGAAATATTAACTGTACCGGATTTGGTCTGGGATTTCTTCTTACCACCGATTGTAAGATTAACCACGCTATTTGTGCTTGATTCACCACCTGCCGGATTCTGTGATACTACAAGTGCACTGCTGTCAGCAGCGGTAACACCGTCAGTTGAATTAATGGTACCAACGGATAATTTCATAGCAAGTAATGTATTTCTGGCATCAGACAGAGTCATTCCAACGACATTGGGTATGTTTACCTTCTGCTTCATATTAACAGTTATATTAACCCTTGTACCTTTAACAGCTTTTGAACCGGGTTCAGGGCTTTGATATATGATAATCTCTGATGGTTTGTCCGGATCATTTCCATTTTCGATGGCGCCTAAAGAAAGCCCAAGTTTGTCAAGACGCTCTTTTGCCTGTTCAAGTGTAAGACCATTCAAATCAGGAATGAGTATAGATGCTCCACCCTTGCTGATTGTTAAGTGAATAATTCTTTTAGCCTTTACATTAGTTCCCGCTGCCGGGGTCTGTGATATAACCTGCCCGGCCGGAATATCTTCAGAAACGATTTCATCAACAGAAACTTTTAAATCCATTTTCTTCAGTGTAGTTTCAGCAACTTCCACAGGCTTACCAACTACATTAGGAACGGAAATATTTTCAGAACTCCAGAAATTTCCAAAACTGAAAAAAGCCCACACGAAACAGATAATGAAAAGCAATGCCATTCCAAACCAAATATATTTTTGCGGCAGATTCGTGATAAACGAAGTAAAGCGGCTTTCTCTTACGGGCTCTTTCCTATGCATGGCCTTTTGAGGAATCGGACGAGTCATAGCTGTAAAATCATGAGATGCAGGCTTATACATGGTTGTTGTAAATCCCTGAGCTATTTTGAGTTCAGAAACAAAATCAGCAACCGAATCATACCGTTTGTCAGGATCCTTCTGTAAAGCTGTCAGCAGACATTCTTCGAGCATGGGCGAAATAGCCGGATTATACTTGGTGGGGCGCGGGATATCTCCCTGCATATGTTGAAGAGCGATGCTTACAGCTGTCTCGCCTTCAAAAGGAAGATGATGAGTAAGCATTTCGTACAAAACAATGCCCAGAGAATAAATATCGGTTTTTTCAGTAATCTTATCACCAGCGGCCTGTTCAGGAGAAAGGTAATGAACTGAACCCAGAATGGATTGCTTATCCATGACCGTTGAGGAATTAATAGCTCTGGCAATTCCAAAATCAGTTACTTTAACTTTGCCATTTTTGGTTAAAAGAACATTATGAGGTTTTACGTCACAATGTATAATGCCGTTGGCATGAGCTTCTTCAAGAGCATAACCAATTTCGATAGAAATACGTACAGCAGTATCGATGGGAATATTCGGGTGATCAAGAATGTACTGCTTAAGGGTTTCCCCTTCCACAAATTCCATTACAATATAATGAATATCTTTATCACAGCCGACATCGTAAATACCAACGATATTGGGATGAGATAATTTTCCGGCGGATTGCGCTTCATGACGGAAGCGAATGATAAAATCATTATCCTCCACAAAATTATCATGAAGGATTTTGACGGCCACTATCCGATCAAGGAGTATATCCCTGGCTTTATAAACATCTGCCATACCGCCAGAACCGATTTTATCAATGAGTTCATAGCGTTCATCAAGAATCTTACCGGTCATAATTTACTCCGCTGTGTTCCAATACTGAATCAATATGAGAGAAGCATTATCTCTGGCTCCTGCCAGATATACCTGCTTCATTATTTCTTTACCTATAATTTCCAGCTGCTTCCAGCTCTTACGAGAATTAGAACGGATTATTTCTTCCAACTGAATATCCTCAAGCATACCACTGACACCATCAGAACACATCAGAATCATAGTCCCATCGATTAAGGTAAAATGCCCGGTATCAATTTTAAGATTCTTTTCAATGCCTACAGCCCGGGTGATTTCATTTTTTCTTGGATGGTTCCTCATCTGTTCTTTCGTCAATCTTCCTTCATTCACAAGTTCCATTACAAAAGAATGGTCTACAGTCACCTGCGTCAAGAGTCCAGCGGCATATCGATAAAGGCGGCTGTCTCCCACATGAGCCCAAAATAATTGATCATCCTGTATGGCTGAGGCAAGAAGAGTGGTTCCCATCGATTTTAGAGACGGGTTATCAAATTTTTTCTTGAGGACTGACTCATTAGCAGCCATAAAAGCATGCTCAAGACAGGTTTCATCGATAGCAGATGAATGAAAATTTTGAATGTATTCTCCTACAGCTTTTACAGAAAGAGTACTGGCAGTCTGACCGCCTTCATATCCACCCATTCCATCGGCCAGGATAAAAAGGTTATCAATATTTAAATTAATTGCGTCCTCATTAGCCTTTCGGACAAGGCCCCTTTGTGAATCGCCATAATAAAGTATCATTATGAGCCTTTCCTTACAGAAAATAAATTCATACTTCTTTGGTGTGATGAAAGAGATTCCTTCTAATAAATTAATACTATCATCAACTGAATAGATAGTCAATTTAAGGAACCTGACAGAAGCACTAAATCGTTTTGGTGGGAAAAATACATTAAAAGCAGGTTCAATTCTTAAGCTATTTCCCAAAATCTTAAGTTATAAATACCAAAAATGGTAACAATCTACTGATTTGACATATAACGCCGCTTTAACTGGCCACAGGCAGCCTGGATTTCATCACCCATTTGTTTCCGGACGGTTGTACTTTTACCATGTTTTTCCAGAATAGCCTGAAAGGCATGGATTTCATCAAGGCTTGGCGGATACAGGCGAATATGTTCAGTCCCGTTGATGGGAATAAGATTGAAGTGGCAGTTCATTTTTCCCACAAGATGACAAAGCTCTTCTGCATTATCCCGGGAAGCGTTGATATTCTTAATCAGAATATATTCAAATGTAACTCTCCGTCCTGTTGTTTGAAAATAGTACTCAGCCGCCCTAATAACATCTTCTATCTTAAAATGATGACTTACAGGGAGTATTTCATTCCGAATCCTGTCATTTGGAGCGTGAAGGGAAATAGCGAGAGTTATTGGTAATCTTTCATCCGCCAGTCGATATATCTGAGGAACGATACCACATGTAGACAGGGTAATGTTTCTAAGGCTGATATTTAAAAGACCAGAGTCATTGCAAAGATGAATGAAACGAAGAACTTCCTCATAATTAATAAGCGGCTCGCCAGATCCCATTAGAACAATGGAATGAACAGGCGCATTCAGTTTCTCTTTAAATGCATAAACCTGTGCGAGGATTTCTCCTGCGGTCAGATTTCTTTCCAGCCCATTCCTTGTAGAAGCGCAAAACACACATCCCATAGAACAGCCTACCTGCGTGGATACGCAGATTGAATTGCCATAATTATGATGCATGCATACCGTCTCAATAAGGGAACCATCCGCCAATTTCAAAAGGATTTTTGTAGTATTTTCATCATTTGATTGAACAGAACTCATAATTACCGGCTTATTAAGAACTGTTTCTGATTTCATGTAAGCCCGCATTGATTCCGGGAGCTGTTTCATGGCATCTATATCAAAAATATATCGTTTATAAAGGTAATCTTGAATCTGTTTTGCCCTGAAACGTGGAAAATTATTGTCCAGTACCCATTTTTCCATTTCCGGAAGTGTGTGTCCCCATAAGTTAAAAGGCATATTTACTCCTTCTTTAGCCTGGCTATAAAAAATCCATCACTGTTCATTTCAAAAGGCCAAAGAGTGGCCATGCCATTTTCAGAATTCTTACATCCGGTTAATACGAAATCAGCAGGATGAAAATCAGGATGCTTTTTCAGGAACTCTAAAATCTGATCTTCGTTTTCCGCGGGGTTCAGTGTACATGTACTGTAAACAAGAACCCCTCCCGTCTTTACATAGTCAGCAGCACATTCCAGGAGCTTTTTTTGAATGGGCGGAAAATCACTCATACTGTCTGGCGTCCTTCGCCATCGAATTTCCAGTTTATGGCCAAGAACGCCAAGCCCGGAACATGGAGCGTCCAGCAGCACCTTATCATAGCACTCTTTCAACGCCGAGAACGGTAAAGAAGAATTTCTTGCTCCGGCATGGATAATTGAAATACCTTGTTTCTCTGCATTTTTCTTTATAAGCGCTATCTTATGCGGATAAAGGTCCCAGGCATCAATTGATCCTTTATTTTTCATAAGAACTGCAAGTTGGGTTGTTTTACTTCCGGGTGCAGCACACATATCAAGAACACGTTCCCCCGGTAAAGGATTAAGAACCCGGGCAGGAATCATGGATGAAATTGACTGTACATATCCCAATCCTTCATCGATAACTTTCCAGATAAAACGAATCCCATCTGTAATAATAATTGCATCATCGATAAAATGGGATTTCTCTGCACTGATGTCATTGGAATGGAGTTTTTCAATCAGTTGTTCAGTGCTGATTTTGAGCGTATTCACTCGGACTATAAATTGGGGAATTTCATTAAAAGCGTCAAAAATACGGGCTGACAGATTTTCACCAAATTCTTTCTGCCACCATTGAATCAGCCATTCAGGCTCATTCCAGTGAAGTGAATCACAGAGAACGGGATCATCTTCCCTGCATGGAAGTATAACATCTTCCTTATTGCGAATATAATTCCGCAGGATACCATTAATAAATCCAACATTTCCCTTATGAGTAACTTTTTTGGCAATCTTTACGCATTCATTTACTGCTGCAGATTCCGGAATCCTGTCCAGATATATTAACTGATATAGCCCCAGGCAAATAAGAATCCGCACAGAAGGGTGAAGCTTTTTTACCTTGACTTTACTGAACCTGGAAATAACCCACATGAGATAATTATACCTGCGTAGAACGCCGTAAGTCAGTTCTGTCAAGAGATGAGCCTCTTCATCGATTAATGAATATGTTTTGAATACATGCTGCAGCGTGATATTTGCATAAGCACCTTTTTCTAAAATGTCATACAAAGCCTGATAGGCGAGCTTCCTTGCTGAGGGATTAGGTTTCGAATTGATCATCCGCTTTCACCTGGTGTCCATGAATAAAATCAGATGCTTTCATTTTTTTATGATTTTCCGGTTGAATTTCCGTAATACATATCATTCCATGTCCACAGGCCACGCAAATTTTACTATCTTTTACCGTTACGATTGTTCCAGGCACTTTACCGGAATCCTCTGCACATGGAAATGCGGAATGAATCTTAAGGCGTTTTCCATGATAAAAAGTATAAGTTCCCGGGTTGGGATACATTCCACGAATCAGGCAGTCAATTTCCGCTGCTGTTCTTGACCAGTCAATATGACCCATTTCTTTGGTTACTTTTTCCGCATACGTAGCTTCTTCATGATTCTGGATTCTGGAATGCGCCAAAGCTTCCGGGAGATTACTCATGACCCGTTTTAATTCATCTGCCCCTATTTCAGAAAGACTGTCAAAAAGTGCTCCTGCCGTCATATGAGCCGGTATGGAGAATTCCTGAATGGAAACGATGTTTCCTGTATCCATTCCTGCATCAAGCTGCATAATGGTTACGCCCGTCTTCTTTTCTCCATCCAGAATGACACGCTGGACCGGTGCAGCTCCTCTATATCGGGGAAGGATTGACGCGTGCACATTAATGGCACCATAACGTGGAATATCAAGTACAGACTGAGGAAGAATCTTTCCATACGCAATAACAACGATGAGGTCAGGATCCAATTGACGAATTTCATCCTGTGCTTCCTGCGTTTTCAACGTCAGAGGCTGATAAACCGGAATTTTATGTTCCAGTGCAAAAGTTTTAACCGGTGAAAAGCTGATCTTTTTACCTCGCCCATTAACCTTATCAGGCTGAGTATAAACAGCAACCGGTGTCATGCTTTCATCACACAGCATCTTCAATGAGGGAAGTGCAAAATCAGGTGTCCCCATAAAAATAATACGATATTTATTCTTCATCATTTTTAGGTCCTTTATGAAGGGAAACTGCTTTTTCTATAAAAAGGATGCCGTTCAGATGGTCTGTTTCATGCTGGATGCAGCGGGCAAGAAGACCATCTGCCTTTCTGGTTTTCTTTTTACCATGAATATCCTGATAATGGACAATGACACTGTCATATCGTTCAACTTCCCCATAATAATCAGGAACTGACAAACAGCCTTCCGTATCCAGGTTTTTCTTATCCCCATTGGGCTTCCACTCGGGGTTGATATAGGCTTCAAAACCGGAAATTCCATCATCCGCTACGAATAAACGCTTTGAAACAGCAATCTGTGGTGCAGCCAGACCTACACCATTGGCTTCATACAATGTCTTTTTCATATCATTAATGAGAAATTTAAGCTTTTTGTCAAATACGGTAACAGGATCAGCAACTTTTTTCAGTAAAGGGTTTCCTGCAGTTATAATTGTACTCAAAATAAAATACCTTCCTTCTATACGATCAAAGTATTAGAATTAACTTTTTACAAGGGGTCTACATCTATAATTATATCATTTTCCTGAAAAATTTCGGCAAATCTCATTGCGCTTTTCAATGCAGACAATGTCGGCCCCTTTATAAGAATGGAAATGTAAAATAAATTTCTAACACGCCTGACTGGTTCAAAAAATGGAGTTGTAGCATGTACCGGTTCTTTCAATTGCGGAATAATCTTTATAAGCCAGGAATAAATACGAAATGCCTGATTTTCTGCCTTCTTTTCATCCTTATTGAAGCAGGTAATTTTCATGAGCTTCAAAAAGGGAGGGAAATGCGTCAGGCGCCGGAATCTGATTTCCTGTTGATAAAAAGATTCATAGTCCTGGCTGGCCGCTGTCCGGATTACAAAATGTTCGGGATTATATGTCTGAAGTATAACCTTCCCCTGCTCCCTGCTACGGCCTGCCCTTCCGGCGCACTGGGTAATCAGATTAAACGTCTGCTCTGCGGCAAGATAAGAGGGTATGTTTAAGATACTGTCTGCGGAAAGAATCCCGACTGTCTGAACACCAGGAATATTGTGCCCTTTTGCCACCATCTGGGTACCCAGAAGGAAATCAAATTCACCTTTTCTGAAATCATCCAGTATTTCCCGGGCACTGTTCTTTCTTCTTGTGCTGTCAAGGTCAAATCGCCGAATTCTCCCCTCTGGTAAAAGAGTGCCCAATTCTTCTTCTATCCGTTCCGTGCCAGCTCCCAGATATAAAATCTTATGGCTGTGGCATACCGGACATTCATTGGGGACGGGATGTACAGTTTCACAATAATGACATTTCAGCTGATGGGTTTCCTTGTGATAAACCATGGATACATCACAATTAGGGCACTTAAAGACATGGCCGCAGGAAGAACACATGAGGCTTGTAGAAAATCCCCGCCGGTTAAGAAGAAGAATGGCTTTCTGATGATTGGCCAGCGTTTCACGAAGCAATGCCGCAAGAGGTCCGGAAATCATTCCTTTAGAATCGATTGGCGGATTTTCTCTCATATCGCAAATTCTTATTTCCGGAAGCTTCGTTTTAAATACGCGGCTATTCATCTGGATAAGATCGATTTTTCCCTGCTTTGCCGCATAAAAAGTGGAAATCGATGGAGTCGCGGCACCAAGTACAATGGGGCATTGATAAATGGTTGCCATCACTTTTGCAACATCCCGACCATTATACCGGGGGGTTTCTCCCTGCTTGTAAGACGTATCATACTCCTCATCTACCACAATAAGCTTGAGATTGTGAAAAGGGAGGAAAATCGCAGACCGGGATCCAATAATTATTGTACTTTCACCGTTAAACACCCTCATCCGATTATTATATCGCTCACCCTTACTGAGATTACTGTGCATAAAAACCACTTTATCTCCGAAAACGGATGCGAAATAAGAAGTCATCTGATGCGTTAATGCAATTTCGGGAACAAGGATAAGAGCCGATCCGCCTATCTTTAATGCATACTCAGCAGCACGTAAATATACTTCTGTTTTGCCACTACCGGTTACACCCTTTAAAAGGATTCCTCTGTATTCATTTCGGTTAATGCTATTGCAGATATGATCAATAGCAGCCCGTTGTTCATTTGTTAGAATTCTGGCATCATCTCCGCCATCAAGGTTAATGAGAGAATAGGTGCTTTTCCGACGATAAACTACGCGACCGAATTTATTCAGACAGAATGCACGTATAACCGTAGAAGAAAAACCCATATCCCGGGCTTTATTAAAAGATACGGAGCCTTTAACTGAAAGGATATCCCAGAGTTCAGCCTGCTTCCTGTTCCTTTTCTTCACAATAGCGTCAGGTTCATTGAGTGGAACAAGCCATTGTTCCAATGGTTCCTTATGTGTAGAACTGATCTTTTCCTTTCTTATTAGCCACCCCTTATTTATATAATTGGAAATATCTTTATCAAATAATTTTTTGCTATCTTTTTCATCAAGAATGGTTACCGTTCTATCAACTAAGGCACTGATTTCACAATCTTCCGGGACTACTTTCCAGTTAATTACATAATATATCTGTTTCCGCACAGCTTTCTTATCGATATAAAACAAGCGGAGTGCATCAATCAGGGTACACATATAATAATTTGAAATCCAGTTTGCTGTACGAATCATTTCAGGTGTAAACCAGGGAAATGAATCCGTTAGAGAATCTATATCCAGGATTTTAAAATCCTGCTTCTCAGAATCTTCCTTATGCAGGGAAATGATAATACCCTCCTCTTTCCGGTGAGCAAATGGAACGATGCAGCGGAAACCGGGAATGATATTTTTCATATCTGGGGGAACACGATAAGAAAACGTTCTATTTAAATGTTTGGAAGGGCGATTTATTAGTACTTCTGCAATAATCTCGGGCATATTCGATTTCCTCCCAAAAATAAAATAATGGACAGCAAGAAAGCTATCCATTATTTTAACATATTTATCGAACTATTCCTATATTAGCTGAATTAAAGACCGGCCTGCTTTCGAAGCGTATCTGCTTTATCCGTATGTTCCCAGGGAAGATCCACGTCTGTTCTGCCAAAATGGCCATAGGCAGCAGTCTGCTTATAAATTGGTCTACGAAGATTCAGCATGTCAATGATTCCGGCAGGACGAAGTTCAAAATTCTTACGAATCAGGTCCACAATGGTCTCATCAGAAATTTTACCAGTATTAAATGTATTGACATAAATAGAAACGGGCTGTGCGACGCCAATAGCATAAGCAAGTTCGATTTCGCATTTATCTGCAATACCAGCGGCTACCAGATTCTTGGCTACATAACGGGCTGCATAAGCAGCAGAACGATCAACCTTGGTCGGATCCTTGCCGGAGAAACATCCACCACCATGACGAGCCATTCCACCATAAGTATCAACAATAATTTTTCTTCCGGTCAGACCGGCATCCCCCTGCGGACCACCGATGACGAAACGGCCGGTCGGGTTGATAAAGTATTTTGTATCTTTGTCAAGAAATTCAGCGGGAATAATTTTCTTGATTACATGCTCAAACATGTCCTGCTCAATCTGTTCATGAGTCGCATCCGGATTGTGCTGTGCGGAAATAACTACTGTATCTACACGACTTGGTTTTCCATCTTCATATTCAACAGTAATCTGCGTTTTTCCATCAGGGCGAAGATAAGGAACTTCTCCTGTTTTTCTGACTTCTGCCAGTCGACGGGCAAGACGGTGAGCAAGAGCAATCGGCAAAGGCAGGAATTCAGTCGTCTCATTGGAAGCATATCCAAACATCATACCCTGATCTCCGGCACCGATATCATATTTATCAGCTTTGTTTTCTTTAGCTTCCAGAGATTTATCGACACCCAAGGCGATATCCGGTGACTGTTCATCGATAGATACATTGATACCTACACTGTCAGCATCAAACCCATATTTGGAATCAATATAACCGATATCGCGAATAGTATCACGGATAACCCGGGGAATCGGAACATTGGCAGTTGTAGTAATTTCACCAAAAACATGCACCTGCCCGGTTGTTACAATAGTTTCGCAAGCGACACGTCCATTTGGATCCTGTTCAAGGATAGCATCAAGAATGGCATCAGAAATCTGATCAGCAATTTTATCAGGATGACCTTCAGTAACGGATTCAGAAGTAAATAAAACTTTCTTAGACATTAAAAATCCTCCTCACTTAAAATAATACAAAAATAAAAACTCTCCATGCAGGGAGAGCCTATCCTCTCATCTGCCAGCTTTATGCTGATGGAATTAGCACCGGTTCCTTTTCGGAATGGTTGCTGCAGCGTCATCGGGCCAAATCCCTCAGCTGCTCTTGATGAGTTTTATTCATTTGCAGTATATTATAACGTTATTACCACAATTTGGCAACAGTTAACAAATATTTTGCCAGGGCATAGTAAAAACAAGAAGTATATCTGCCAAAGAAACATATTAAATGTAGAAGAAATAAAAAATAGTGCAGATATCCTGGACAAGGATATCTGCACTATGCGACTTATCTAAGTCCCTCTGCTATTTTTTCAACAATGATATGCCCCAATTCCTCTTTCGTCATTTTAGGATATTGTTCCATAGTTCCGTTCTTATATAAGAGAGAGGCAATGTTAGTCGGGACGTTAAAACCTGCTCCTGGCATTGCCACATCATTGGCTACGAGCATATCCAGATTCTTCCTTTTCAGTTTTTCTTTGCCATGTTGAATGACATCATTTGTTTCTGCAGCAAAACCGACAAGGAACTGATTTTTCTTTTTTTGCCCCAAGCCAAAAAGTATATCCGGATTTTGAGTTAATTCAATAGTCAAAGAATCATGAGCTTCTTTTTTTATTTTCTGTGCTGCCTGTACCTTTGGCCGATAATCAGAGACTGCGGCAGCCATAACAGCGGCATCACAATCTTCATAATAAGCATTCATCGCCTTATCCAGTTCACGGGCATCATGGACGTAAATAATTTTAACGCCAGACAGCACAGGAAGCGCTGTAGTGCAGCTAACCAGGGTGACATCAGCATCTTCCATGGCTGCAGCTTTAGCAATTGCATAGCCCATGCGGCCACTGGATCGATTACTGATATAACGGACAGGGTCAATATTTTCCTGTGTTCCTCCAGCGCTGATGATAATTTTCCGCCCTTTGAGAAGACCCTTCCCATAAAGACATTTATCAATGGCATCAAATATGGTTTCCAATTTGGGAAAACGGCCTTTACCGGTAGTATTACATGCAAGATGTCCAGATTCCGGTTCAACGAATTCATAACCGTATTTTTTTAGTTTTTCAATATTTCCCTGAACAATTGGATTTTCATACATGTTGGTATTCATCGATGGAACAAATAGTACCTTTGCCTTTGTTGCCATGATAGTAGTAGAAAGCATATCATCCGCAATACCATTTGCTACTTTTCCAATAATGTCAGCCGTTGCAGGTGCAATCACAAAAAGGTCTGCCAGCTTCGCTAATGCAATGTGCTCCACATCCCATTTATTTATATTCGCAAACATATCTACAGTCACATCATTGCCTGAAAGTTCCCCAAAAGTAATTGGTGTAACCAGTTTGGCCGCATGTTCAGTCATAATACAATGTACATCTGCCCCTTGCTGACGAAGCTGACTAACAAGACCGGCAACTTTAAAAGCAGCAATGCCACCGCAAATTCCTACCACAATATGTTGATTCTCTAACATTTGAAATCCTTTCCGGAAAAGATGATTTTCTTCCTGATTGGTTGAAGGAATATTTATGAATCAAAGCCAAAAAGCTGAAAATTTCCAGCCGAAAAATTATTTTTTAAAAGCATATGTAATTTTGTCGTTATAGACCTCTTCTAAAGCAACAGTTACCGGCTTTTTATTAGACGTGCCTGAAATAAGAGCCGGCTGTCCATCGGTAAGCTCTCTGGCCCGAAGTGCTGCTAAAGTAACCAGCGTATATTTAGAATCAACTTTCTTGACAAGGTTATCAATGGATGGGAAACACATCATTTTAAAGGAACCTCCTTGTTTATATACTGTTTGAAAATCGTTTCAATCTGTCCTTCATTACGAGACAGCTTGCATTTCTCTGCCTCAAGAATTGCGCGTGTTTTACGGACGGCATCTTCCAATACATCGTTGACTACAATGTAATCATACTGATGGGCCATGGCCAGTTCACTTGTAATCTTGGCCAGCCTTTTCTGAATGACCTCTTCCGTATCCGTCCCCCTGCCATGAAGGCGTCCGGAGAGTATTTCAAGAGACGGTGGAACGATATAAATAAATACACCCTTGGGATAACGTTTTTTTACCTGCATGGCCCCCTGAATATCAATTTCAAGCAGAACCGATTTGCCCTGATCAATCAAATCCAGCGCACGCTTTTTCGGTGTTCCATAATAATGATCATATACTCTGGCATATTCGAGGAATGCATCTTTTTTAATTAATTCTTCAAATTGTTCATTGGTTCGAAAATAGTAGCTTTCGCCTTCCACCTCGCCCACCCTGGGTTCTCTGGTAGTCATGGAAACGGAATAATTCAAATCAGGGTAAAGCTTACGAATCGCACTGCAAATGGTTCCTTTCCCGGCACCACTTGGCCCTGATACAACCAGAAGGATACCTTCGTCTTTTTTCTTTGTCTCCATGATCAGTTCTCATCCAATCCTTCGTTAATAGCGGTGTCTTTATTGAGAAGCCGGTGTGAAATTGTCTCTGGCTGAACAGCTGATAAAATAATCTGACCGCTGTCCATAATAAGAACCGCTCTAGTCTTTCTGCCATAAGTGGCATCAATCAGTTCGCCCCTGTCACGACTTTCCTGAATCATGCGTTTCACTGGTGCAGATTCAGGGCTTATGATAGCCATCACTCTTGCTGCAGCGGCCATATTCCCAAATCCGATATTAATTAAAGAAACTCCCAATTTATTTTCTCCTTATTCGATGTTCTGGACTTGTTCTCGAACCTTTTCGAGTTCTGTCTTGACTATTATAACACAGTCGATAACTTCAGTGTCACTTGCTTTTGACGCCGTCGTATTAACTTCCCTGTTAATTTCCTGTAAAAGAAAATCCAATTTACGCCCAACAGGTTGATTGCTTTCAAGCATTTGACCAAACTGAGTCAAATGGCTTCCAAAACGGACAACCTCTTCCGTATAATCAGCCTTCTCCGAAAAAATTGCCACTTCCTGAAGTATACGGTTTTCATCGATCATGAGATTCTGGTCATCGATGGCTTTTGAAATCCGGTTTTTCAACCTTTCTTCATATTCTCTGGCTGCCTCATCCTGCCTGGAAATCAGGAATTGTCTTTTTTCCTCCAAAAAGGCGACTCTTTTCTTTAAATCTGATTTCAGAATTTCTCCTTCCCTGCTCCTCATTTCTAAAAGATTCCGAAGGGCCTCATTGACTGACACCTGTACCAGCTTTTCCATTTCCTGATCATCCAGGGATTCCTGGCTGACCCTGATAAAAGGCTCAGGAAGATTTAAAAGTTCCGACACAGAAGGTTTCTTGGCCCGGACTCCTTCCATATGGCGGCATTTATTCAGAGTATTCAAATAAGCACCAAGAAGATTGGTATCAAGATCCACATTCCACTTTTTACCGCCAGCTGCCGGTGAAAATGAAAGAGATAAGTTGATTTTACCTCTGGATATCTTCTGCTTTACAGTTTTTGAAGCAATATCTTCAAGAAAAGCTGAATAAAGATTGCTTCGTATATTCAATTCAAGAAAACGGCTGTTAACCGATTTGATTTCCGTATTTAATGTTCCAACAATGCTTGATGCCGTACCTCTGCCAAATCCGGTCATACTGTTCATAAAATAGTTTCGCTCCTTTATATCATAAAATACTTACCATTATTCTTATGTTTTACATTATTTTATCATCCTTATCCTGTCTGTATCAATAAATATATGAAATACTGATTATTCATGAAAATATGCTATACTAATAAAAATTGCTTTAGGAGGGTTTGTTATGCAGATTGACAGCGCCGCTTTATATCTTCTGGTCAAGAAACTGAACAAAGCATTAAAGTCATCTCAAATCCGTCAGATCCATCAAATTGACAACCGTATAATGGACATCGAATTCTTTTCTTCTGAAGGACGTCCCATCAATCTTGTTCTAAACACTTATAATCCACCGGTTATTTATATTGCTTCCCAGGGGAAAAACAAAAAGCAATATTCGCCCTCTCAGACGTTCTGCATGACTCTTAGAAAATATCTGGAAGGTGCCAGATTTTCCGGCATGGAACAAATTTCAATGGATCGTATCATATGTATTTCTTTTGACCGAATCGAAGCAGGTGGAGAAATCGTTACCCGTAACCTCTGGGTTGAACTACTGCCTGCTTCACCCAATATCATTCTCACAGAAAACGACATCATTATAGATGCCTGCCTTCGAGGGAAAAAAGCAGACCGGCTTCTGATTGCCGGTGAAAAATATAAACTGCCAGCCAATTCATCCCGCATGGATTTTATGAAGTTCAGCGAAAATGAAATTCTTGGAATTCTGACGTATGGTAATAAAGCGCCTATACCGTTAGATGAATGGCTTTTCTCATCTTTTAACGGTTTTTCAAGATATCTGGTTAATGAACTTGCTTTCAGGAGCTCTATTTTAAATACTAAACCAATAAATGAATTAACGAATGAAGAAACTAATAAACTGGCAGAAGAAATAATAAAACTCTCAAATGGACTCCGAGATTCACAAAACTGCTACTTATATCGAGAAAAGGGAAAACAGATCATATCGCCGATTCCCCTTTCCTTTCTTAAAACGAATGGAAAAGAAATAGACATTCTAAATTGGCTTGCAGAAGCATCAGAAAGCGGTGCCGGTTCCATCAGGGCAGCAGTGCAGGAATACACAAAGCATCTGAGAGGCCTGATAAAAAAAGAAGAGAGGAAAATCCTTAAGATTTCTGAGGAAATGAAAGAAACCAAGCTTATGGAACAATATAAACTATGGGGAACGCTTCTTTCCATTTACGCCTATGAAAAGATCAATCATAGAGATAAATTAACCATAGCCAATTTATTTAAAGATCCTCCTGAAAATGAGGAAATCCCGGTTAATCCTTTATTGAACGCAACTGCTAACAGCCAGCTTTACTTTAAAAAATACAATAAAATGAAAACCCGTTCTGCTATTGGCCAGAAAAAATTAAAGGAATGTAAAAATAAACTAGCCTACCTCAATGAATCACTTTTTTTCGCAGAGCAAATAAAAAGCCGTCAGGAACTCAATTACTTCAAGGACGAACTTAAATCCTCCGGCATTGATAAGTATATCAAGCCTCAAAGAAAACCTGCCCACAAAAATACAGTTCCTCTCAACATAGAAGAACGGATTATTGATGGTTTTCATGTATTCATAGGCCGCAGTAATATAAGGAATGAATATCTCTCCCTTCATAAAGCCGGGAAATCAGATCTCTGGTTCCATGCCAAAGGTATTCCCGGTTCCCATATCGTTATCGAGACAGATAACCAGTCCGTTCCGCTTTCTACAATAGAGAAAGTTGCTGCGCTGGCTGCTTTTAACAGCAAAGGAAAAGATTCCGGTAAAGTGGATGTGGATTATACTTTTATCAAATATGTTAAAAAAATTCCTGATGGTCCTCCCGGTCTGGTTAATTATACCCATCAGAAGACGATTGTGGCCATTCCCACAGATATAAAAAAATAAAATTCAATGTACAGCCGACCCCGTTTTTCCTTATCGGTCGGCTGTTTTTATTTATCCCTTTCATCGATTCTGATACTTGAAAAATTAAAGTGTTTTCATCAACCATTTACCCTCCTTTGGAAGGATGTTAAAATTTGGGCATAAGAAAATATTTTCCAAGGAGGAATTAAACATGCAGGAAGAAAAAGACCTGAAACATGCAGACATCTGTGAACATTGCCATCATGATCACGACCATGACCACAATCACGAACATACCCATGAGCATGAGCACGATCACGAACATACCCATGAACATGACCACAGTCATCATGACCATGAGCACAGCCACAATCATGAACACGATCATCACCATCATGATCATGAAGAGGAAGAAGAATTACCAACAAAACATGACCACTCCCATGATCCGGAAATGGATAAATACAGAGCCAATGAAGCGGATATCATGGAAGATGAAAAACAAATCAAGACAGACGAAAGAAAAGCATTTGGTCATTTTCATTGTGCCGAAGGTAATAAATCCGATTTGGCCTGTGATATTTGCGGTCAGTCCCTGGATAACTGTACCTGTGACTTTTTAGGTAAAGAATATTCGAAAAACATTTTCCATATGGAGCACCTTGACTGTATGGAATGCGCAGCGAAAATGGAAGGGAAAATCAGGGAAATGCCCTCCGTATTTTTTGCAGCTATTTCCTTTACCACAAAGGAATTATGTATCATTTCCAAAGAAAACCCGGATCAGCTCCTGAAAGAAGTGCTGCAGGTATGCCGAAGTGTTGATGAAAGCATCGGTATCATCCCTCCATCCGATAAAACCGGGTACAAAACTGAAACCTATGAAATTCCCACTCTTGACTGTGCAGCCTGCGCCCTCAAGCTGGAAAAACTCATTAATCATCAGCCAGGCGTCCTTTCCGCCTCCATTTCCTATGCAACCAAGACCATGCGTCTCACTGCAGAGGATCCGGACAGCCTTATCCCATTACTTACTGAAAAGTGCAATGAAGTGGAGTCCCCCACTGAAATTCATAAGAAAGTACGTCTCCCAAAACGCAGTGCAGCTCATGAACAGGACGAAAAAGAGTCAGCCCTGAAGGAATTGACAGGCGAAGAAGGACAGCTTGTTATCGGCGGAATCCTTTTTGTAATCGGTATGCTGATGCATTATAGTCCCGGGAATATTTTCAATTTCAGTGAACTGGCTGGAAATATCTTTTTCTTTATTTCCTATATCATTCTTGGCGGACCCATCGTATGGAATGCACTGAAAAATATTACTCACGGCGAATTCTTTGATGAAACTTTCCTCATGACCGTTGCCACCCTTGGCGCTTTCGGAATCCAGGAATACCCCGAAGCCGTAGGCGTTATGTTCTTCTACCGGATTGGTGAATACCTGCAGGATCTGGCAGCAGGTCGAAGCAGAAAACAGATCATGGATGCTGTAGATCTTCGTCCTGAAGTTGTTATTCGCGTCAATGGAGAAGAAACCGAAACCATTCCTGCAGAAGACGCCAAAGTGGGAGATATTCTCATCCTTCGCCCCGGTGATAGAATTCCGCTGGACGGAATCATTATAGAAGGAACTACTCAAATCGATACGTCCGCTCTGACCGGCGAGCCTGAACCGGTTGCTGCTGAAAAAGGGTCCCGTATTAATTCTGGCTGTGTTAATATGACGGGAACTATCCGAATGCAGGTCACCAAGATTCTTGCCGAATCCATGGTTACCAGAATTTTGGATTCCGTAGAAAATGCTGTAGCCAGCAAACCTAAAATTGATCGTTTCATCACCCGTTTCTCCAGAATTTACACCCCGGTTGTTGTACTTGTCGCATTAATAGTGGCATTTATTCCCCCGCTTGCTTTCGACGCAGATTGGGAAAAATGCATTTATACGGCCCTGACTTTCCTCGTAATCAGCTGCCCCTGTGCCCTGGTTATCTCAGTACCGCTTGCCTTCTTTGCAGGAATTGGTACTGCCTCCAAGGATGGTATCCTGTTCAAAGGCGGCACAATTATAGAAACACTTGCCAAAATCAAAGCTGCTGTTATGGACAAGACCGGTACCATCACAGAAGGCAAATTTAAAGTCCGTGAAGTCATTAAAACGTCTTCAAGAGAAGATTCTTATATCGTATCTCTCGCTGCAGCCGGTGAAATCTATTCTACCCATCCTATTGCAAAATCTATCGTTGAAGAAGCTGGCAGCAAAGGATATAATCTCCCGGTTCTCGATGAACTGCATGAAAAAGCAGGTTATGGAGTCACCGGAAAACTTGAAGGAAAGAATGTATACATCGGAAACGATCGACTGATGAAGGAAGCAGGAATTTCACCTGATGCTATGGCCGGATATAATGGTATCGGCACCCTGATTTATGTAGCTGAAGATAAAGAACTACTCGGATGTATTATCATCGCCGATGCTTTAAAAAATGACGCGATAGCTTCCATTCACGAATTAAAGAATATGGGCATTACCCCTGTTATGCTGACCGGTGATAATAAAGCCAACGCGGAGAATATTGCAAAGGAAGCAGGCATTACCGATGTGTATGCCAATCTCCTTCCACAGGACAAACTCTCCATCATGAAAGAAATACGTGAGAAAAAGGGTTCAGTACTTTTCGTGGGCGACGGAATTAATGATGCACCTGTACTTGCAGGTGCTGATGCCGGAGCAGCTATGGGAAGCGGAGCCGATGCAGCTATTGAAGCAGCAGATATTGTATTCCTGAATTCCGATGTCAGAGCCATTCCAACAGCTGTCAGACTTGCACGTAAAGTTATTAAAACCGCCTGGCAGAATGTGGCCTTTGCACTTATTGTAAAAATTGCAGTAATGATTATGGGTCTTGCTGGTTTTGCAAATATGTGGGTTGCCGTTTTCGCAGATACGGGCGTAACAATTCTCTGTATCCTCTACTCCATCCGTCTTCTTAAGATAAAGATTTAAAGACATTAAAAAGAGCCTGCTGTGGTTCAACGAGCCACAGACAGGTTCTTTTTTTGTATTACTCTACAATTCTGGGTCCTTCCTTATCTTTTGGATAAACAAGATTAAGGACCATAGACACGATGAATACCACTGCCACACAGTTGTCAGCCAAGACGCTCCTGAATAAATCAGGAAAAATATGGAAAATCTGCGGCACCTGAGTGAACCCCAATCCGATGGAAAGAGAAAGTGCGGCAATGCTCATATTTCTCTGGGAATAGCCGCAGTCACCAAGCATACGAATCCCACTTACAACAATAGAGCCGAACATCATCAATGTACAGCCGCCAAGAACCGCATCAGGAAGCGAAGCAAGGATAACGCCCAAAGACGGAATAAGCCCTGCCAGAATCATAATCACGGCACCACAGCCGATGGCTTTACGATTCACTACTTTAGTCATGGCAATGAGGCCCACATTCTGACTGAAAGAAGTAATCGGCATACATCCAAATAAGGAGGACAGGCTCGAAATAAAACCATCAACCGCAATTGCACCGGATACTTCACGGTTCGTTGGGGGCCGCCCAAATCCCATAGTTGAAAGAGCACTTGTATCACCAAGTGTTTCTGTTGCAGAAACAAGAAAAATCAAAAAAATAGAAAGAACGGCATCTGCATGAAATTCCAATGGTACAGGAATAAATGCTGGAAATGAGACAGCGGAAACTTCAAAAATTCGTGAAAGATCTACCATACCATAAAAATAGGCCGTAATATATCCAACAATCAGACCAAAAAGGACTGAAAGCTGCTTATAGTAAGAATGTGCTTTTATATTGAAAATAAGACACGAAACGAGCGTAACCGAACCGACAACAAGATATCTGGCATCTCCAAAGTCAGGAGACCCAAAACCACCTCCAAAAGAATTAGCGCCAATAGGGAGAAGAGAAAAACCGATGGCAGTTACTACAGATGCCGATACGATTGGAGGCACGAATTTCTTCCACCATGAAGCTCCAAGGCCCAGGATTCCTTCCATTACACCACCAACCAATGCGGCTCCAAGGACGGCGCCATATCCATACTTTGTACCAATTACACAAGCTGTTGAAACAAAGGTAAAACTGATTCCCATGATTATGGGTAAACCGCTTCCAAGTCTCCAGAGAGGAAACATCTGAAGCAGGGATCCGACGCCTGCTACAATCATAGCCGACTGGAGGAGGGCGGCAGCTTCCGCAGGGTCCATTTTTACCGCTCCTGCCACGATCAGGATTGGAGCAATATTTGCCACAAACATTGCCAATACATGCTGCAGTCCGAAAGGTATGGCCTTCCTGATAGAGATGTCCCCTTTCAACTGGTAAATGGCATCTTCTTTATCATCCATATAATCTCCTTATCTGAACACGATTGTCTCAGTCACGGGATCCATTTGATCGATAATTGCAAGAGATTTCACATCTATGCCTTCAGAACGGAGTTCATCACCGCCCCCCCTGGAATCCTTTTTCAATGCAGATTCCAACGCCTTCAACTATTCCTCCTGCTTGATTAACCAAATCAATCAATCCTTTGACAGCACAGCCATTAGCCAGAAAATCATCCATAATAAGGATATGTTCTCCTTTATTCAAATATTTTTTTGAAACAATAACATGATTCACTTTATTATGGGTAAATGATTTCACTTCCGTAGCATAAACATCTTTATCCATATTAGAGCCGGCTGATTTTTTGGCAAATACGACAGGTACAATGAAATAAATTGCAGTCAGGCAGGCAATCCCGATACCAGAGGCTTCAATAGTCAAGATTTTATCGATTTTCCTATCATCAAAAAGTTCTTTAAATTTCTGTCCCAGCAGGCAGATAAAGGGCACATCTATCTGGTGATTTAAAAAACTATCCACTTTTAAAACGTTTCCAGGCTTGATAACTCCATCTGTAAGGATTTTTTTCTGCAGCAGATTTAATTCTTTCACAGTTTCCCTCCATTGTTTATTACAAATGCATTCAAAATAAATAATTTTATTTCATTCTATCATGCTCTAAAAGTCAATGCAAAAACGGGCGGTGAGAAAAGCACAAAAAAATTCCTCTCCCTTGAGGAAAGGAATTTTTTATTCAGAAATTATTTCACCAGACCTCCATAATCTTTCAGCATCTGGTAAACATGGGCTTTTTCTGCTTCAGACGGTTCTACAATAGGCAGTCTGAAGTGTCCGCCAGGCTGTCCAATCAAATTAGTGGCTGTCTTGACCGGAATCGGGCTGGCAATAAAGAACATGCCCTTCATAATTGGGTACATCTTAATGTGAAGCTTCATCGCTTCTTCCAGATGTCCCTTCTGGAATTCATCAATCATGGTCAGGAGGTCATCACCAATCACATGGCTGGCAACGGAAATAACACCTACGCCGCCTCCGGCAAGAATCGGGAGAGTAAAAGCATCATCACCGCTGTAAATCATGAAATCATCCGGAAGAAGTGCCTTTTCCTTTGTTACCTGATCCCAGTTGCCTGTAGCATCTTTGATACCTACTACATTCGGGCATTCATCTACAATCCGTTTGATAGTTTCAGGCTGGATAGATACACCGGTGCGACCAGGAACATTATATAGAACAATGGGCAGATCCACATGTTTTGCAATAGCTTTAAAATGCTGGTACATGCCTTCCTGGTTAGGCTTTACATAGAAAGGAACAATGGCCAGGGCACAGTCAATTCCAGTTTTGGCAGCTTCCCTGCCAAAGCGGATGGAGTCAAGGGTGCTGATTGTCCCGATATTCCCCATGACCGGTACTTTTTTCCCGGAAGCATTTCTGCCTACTGTGTCTACGATGACCTTATAAAGTTTTAACTTCTCTTCGGTAGTCATTGTAGCACCTTCACCGGTAGTACCGCCGACAAGTATACCTTCAGAGCCATGCTCAACGAGATGTTTTGCAAGTGCAGCCGCACTTTCATAATCAACACTGCCATCTTCAGTAAATGGAGTAATCATGGCAGTAATGACACGACCAAATTTAGCTGTAGCCATTTTATTTCCTCCTCCTGTAAAATATTATCTTAAAGATTTATTTAATCATATCGTGATTCAGCATATATTCAGCAATCTGGAGTGCATTCAAGGCTGCCCCCTTGCGAATCTGGTCCCCGCAGCACCAGAGATTGATTCCGTTCGGTTCATAGAGATCTTTTCTGATACGGCCGACAGCTACATCCGTCTTATTGGATGTATCAAGAGGCATAGGATAAATCATGTTCTTAATATCATCCACCAGAACAGCTCCTTTAAAGCCGGCAATTGCCTTTTTGACATCATCTGTACTTAAAGGCTTTTCTGTCTCAATATAAACGGATTCCGCATGGCTTCTAACTACCGGTACCCGAACAGTTGTCGGAGTAATAGCAATCTTGTCATCATGGAAGATCTTATGCGTTTCGTTAACCATTTTCATTTCTTCCTTGGTGTATTCGTTTTCAAGGAAGATATCAATCTGTGGAATTACGTTATAAGCTATCTGATAATGTTTCGGGAGGCTGGCGGAGGGAAGAATTTTCGGTGTATATTCTTTGCCCTGGGCAATAGCCGCAGTTTCATCAAGAAGCTCGTCAATACCATCTTTGCCGGCACCTGAAACTGCCTGATAAGTGCTTACTATAATCCGACGGATTCTGGATAAATCATAAATAGGTTTCAGTGCCATCAGCATGATGATAGTGGAGCAGTTCGGGTTTGCAATAATGCCTTTATGCCAGGAAATATCCTCAGGATTGATTTCAGGTATAATAAGCGGTACTTCAGGATCCATACGGAACGTAGAGGAATTATCAATGACTACGGCCCCCCTCTTTGCCGCTTCCGGAGCAAGTGTCTTGCTGATGCTCCCGCCTGCAAAAAGGGCAATATCGATATTTTCAAAGGATTCCGGCTTTGCTTCTTCTACAGTATATTCTTTGCCGCATACGGTAAGTTTCTTGCCGGCTGAACGTTTGGATGCAAGAAGTTTTAAAGAAGAGAAAGGAAAATTTCTTTCCTCAATCAGTTTAATAAATTCCTGGCCTACAGCGCCGGTAGCACCAAGAATCGCAACGCGTGGGAGTTTACTCATAAAAGCACCTCATTCCAAATAATTTTCCAAACCATAAACCAGGCCTTTAATGGTCATGCATTTTCTGCAGGCAAGCATAACACCGGGCATGAAAGACTTCCTGTCGAGAGAATCATGCCGAAGTGTAAGGATTTCACCATAACCGCCAAAAAGAACTTCTTGATGAGCCACATACCCGGGAAGGCGAACTGAATGAATAGTAATTCCTTCATATTTGCCGCCTCTCACACCGGGAAGACTTTCTTTTGTTGCATCCGGTTCTGGATCTGTTGTACGGGCAGCAGCCATTTTTTCGGCCGTTAATTTTGCCGTTCCTGAGGGAGCATCATACTTGTGGTTATGATGCAGTTCAATGATTTCAGCATTTGGCAGATACTTTGCTATTTCTGCAGATACTTTCATAAGAAGCACTGCCCCAAGAGAAAAGTTCGGCGCAACAAGCCCGTTGGCACCGGTTTTATCAGCTATGTCGGCCAGTTCTGCTCTCTGTTCAGCAGTCAGGCCGGTGGTCCCGATAACCATGTTTACGCCCTGTTCTAATACATATCTGGCATTTTTATAAATGACCTTCGGACTTGTAAAATCTACAACTACATCAGGTTTTCCTTTTGCAAAAGCTTCCTCAAGGGAAGGTGAAATCGTAATACCGTTATGGCCAGTTCCAACAACTTCACCCAAATCCTTTCCGGCAGCTCCGGGATCGACTGCACCGCAGACAATAAGTCCTTCTTCTGCAGCAACCGTACGGACAACCTCACTTCCCATGCGTCCGGCAGCCCCGTTTACCAGTACCTGAATCATATTTAATCTCCCCCTATCATAGCATATAAGCATAAAAGGCCTATAATTTTAATTTAAAACTATGGTAGTATAAAATTTCGAGTCCGTCAATACAAAATCTGAAAATGGCATAAAAAAACCGCAAAGCTGATTTATCAGACCTTGCGTTTTTTTTAACTGTTATTCATTTACAGGATATACGCTGACCTGTCTTTTATCTCTGCCAAGACGTTCAAATGCAATTCTGCCTTCAGCTGTAGCAAAGAGAGTATCATCTTTGCCAAGCTTTACATTCAGGCCCGGGTGGAGGTGAGTACCTCTCTGACGAACGATAATGTTGCCCGGTTTAGCAATCTGTCCTGCATGCATCTTGGTACCAAGACGCTGTGCATTGGAATCGCGGCCGTTCTTTGTGCTGGAAACACCTTTTTTATGAGCGAATAACTGAAGATTGAAAAGTAACATGAAATTCACCCCTTTTTATCAAGAATCTTTAAATGATGAGGATACTGCCTGTCAATTTCCTGTAATCCATTGACCATCGTTTCGATCAATGCCTGTCCCCTTAAATCTCCGGGAGAATCAAGGTGAACATCCATATACCCAAAATCCGAATCAAAGGTTCCTTCCATATGCAGAACATCACGAAGTCCTGCTGCTATAGTTAAGGTAATGGCACTGACAGAGGCACAAATCAAATCGTACTCCCCATCCTTTTCAAAACCGTCTGCATGCCCGTCAATATGGAATCCGTCATAAAGACCCTCCTGGCTGGTATGCATTGTTACAGTAATCATCAGCCTTCGATCTTTTCAATCTGGACCTTTGTGAACGGCTGACGATGACCCTGACGACGACGGTAGTTGGATTTAGCTTTGTATTTGAAAATACGGATTTTTGCAGCTTTGCCCTGTTCAAGAACCTTGCCGGTTACCTTGGCACCTGCAACAGTGGGCTGGCCAATCTTTACATCATCACCGGATACGAGAAGAACTTCTTCAAAAGTTACTTCAGCACCTTTTTCAGCATCAAGCTTTTCAACGGTAATGACTTTGCCTTCTTCAACACAGTACTGTTTACCACCTGTTTTAATGATTGCGTACATTTGTGCACCTCCTCTTTACTATACTCGCCGGATACGGCAGCATTTCTGCATTTTGTATGAGCCATTTCCGTGCGGTTGCGCCATAGCACCATGTACAATGACTTAAATATTATAACTTTATTTAATTGGAAAGTCAAATAAAATATGAAATAAATTATTGATTTTCAAAAATTTTTCTAACCAGTTTTCTTGAAATGCTGGAGAAAAATTCCTGATCCCTGAAGCGGATAAATCGAATAGGTTTAGAGGATGCCCTGATTATAAGGCGATCCGAATTATCGAATTCTTCATCATAAGCACCATCCAGAGAGATATGAAGCGTCCCTTCCCTCTCGGGAGCCGTAATTTCAATAGTATCCGTATTTTTCAGGACAATGGGAAATCGCTGCAATGTATGAGCACAAATGGGAATGACAATGATATGATCATCTTCCGGCCCCAGCACAGGACCGCCACAGGATAAGGAATAACCTGTGGATCCAGTCGACGAAGATACAATTAATCCATCCGCAGCGTATTCCTGTATAAAATGACCATTCAGGAAAAAGCGAAGTCGTGTTAACCGGCCAATCTGGTCATGCCCGATCACCACATCATTAAGAACATCAGGAAGTTCTTTCCGTTCCATGCCATGTTTAAGGATAAAAGACGAAAGATAAACCCTCGACTCTTCCAGAAAATCATGATTCAGTATCATATGAATCCTTTTTTCCATATCCTCACAGGTAATGGTATTTAAGAAGCCCAGTTCTCCAAGATGGATACCTGCCATAAGGACCGGTGAATTCCTGAAAATACGGGCAGCTCCCAGAAAAGAACCATCTCCCCCAACAGACAGGATTACATCTTTCTTCCTCATGGAAACCGTGGGTTCATAGCGTTCATTTTCAAATCCAAGTGACTCAATTCCGGGTTTCATTTCTTTCGGGAGCGTATAAGAAATATTTTCAGATTTCAGGATTTGCAAAAGCTGAAAAAGCGGCTGCTTTAAATCCTTTTTTTCAAGGTTGGGGTAGATTCCGAATTTCATTTGCGTTGCCTTTCAGAATGACATGGGCCTCTTCCACTATTTCATGAATTTTCTCCGGTGCCAAACGGGTCTCGGGCTCATCCTTTCTCAACCAAGCCAGAAATTCCATATTTCCTGAACCACCTTTAATGGGAGAGAATGTCAGGCCCCAGCAGTACAGTCCCTCTCTTTCAAAGGCATCCAGTGTATCGGAAATAACTTCCTCATGAACCGATTTATCTCTAATAATACCACCTTTGCCAACTTTTTCCCGTCCCGCCTCAAACTGCGGCTTAATCAGTATAACGAGGGAACCGTCCTCTTTCAAAATTTCTTTTACCGCAGGAATAATCTTTGTGACGGATATAAAAGATACGTCAGAAGAAGCAAAATCTACTTTTTCACCCAATGTTTTCTCTGTTACAAATTTAATATTGGTCTTTTCAAGATTAATGACTTTTGGGTTGGACCGAAGCTTCCAGTCGAGCTGGTTAGTACCGACATCTATAGCATAAACTTTTGCTGCCCCGTTTTGAAGGGCACAATCGGTGAACCCGCCTGTAGATGCACCGATATCAACCATGACCCGGTCTTTTAAATCGATATGAAAGGATTTAATGGCTTTCTCCAGTTTATAGCCGCCCCGACCCACATAAGGCATGACATGGCCTTTAATTCTGAGTCTGGCATCTATTGGAACTTTCGTACCAGCCTTGTCGACAGGAACATCATTGACAAGGATAATTCCTTCCATAATATGCCTTTTAGCATTTTCCCGACTTTCGAAAAATCCCTCTTCCACAAGAAGAACATCGAGCCGCTCTTTTTTTACTTTTTGATTTGACACAGTTGAACCTCAAAATTTAACCAGCAGGATTTGCAGATATGCGGAATTCCCGATTCTATCTGGACCTGTTTAAAATCATATCCACAAGCTCAAGAAGGGCATCGGTTTCACAGGGAATATTACATATAGCCTTTCTGGCCTCCAGGGCTTCTTTTTCTGCTGCCTTGAAAGCCTTATCCGGTCCAAGAATAGTGGCATAGGTAGATTTATGATCCAGCACATCCTGACCGGGCATTTTCCCCATTTCATCAAGACTGCCCTTGACGTCAAGAAGGTCATCTGTTATCTGGAAAAGTATGCCCAAATGATACGAATATGTTTCAAGTGCTTCTTTTACTCCCTGTTGGGCTCCTGCAATAACCAATGCCATTTTTACGGGTGCCGTGAGCAGACAACCGGTCTTGGCAGTATCCAGAATCTGTAATTCTTCCAAGGACAGCATCTTGTTTTCGGATTCCAGATCATGGGCCTGACCTCCCACCATACCGCATGGACCTGCTGCTCTGGCCAGAATTAAAACCAGTTCAATCCTCTCTGGGGCAGGAATCATATCCTGAGAGGCCAAAAGTTCAAATGCAAAAGTGAGAAGGCCATCACCTGCCTGTGTAGCCATACCGGCGCCGAAAACTTTATGATTTGTCAGAACTCCCCGCCTGTAATCATCGTTATCCATGGCAGGAAGATCATCATGAATGAGTGAATAAGTATGAATACATTCCAATGCACAGGCCGTATCGACATAACTGCTGCTGTCAATCCCCAGCATATCGAGTACGATCAGAAAGAGGGACGGACGTATTCTTTTTCCCCCTGCAAGGAGGCTGTAGTTCATTGCATTAAACAAAGTCTGGTGTTCCATTCTGTCTGCTTTAAGCAAAGATTTGAGCCGCTCGTCAATCAGATTCTTCTTTGACTGCATCAATTCCTGAATCATGATGAATCCCCTCCTTCAGCATTTTTTCAGTTTCATCTGAAAGCCTGAGCAATTCTTTATCCGTTCGATCGAGCATGGCCAGGCATTCTCTGGCAGCTTTGATACCTTCCTTATAGGCTGCTGTCATTTCATCAAGTGTACAATTTCCTGATTGTACCAGAGCCGCTGCATTTCGAAGCTTTTCCAGAGATTCCTCAAAGTTCCTGCTTTTCGGTTCATTCATGATGTTTCCCTCCCCTGCTTTCTATCAATAAACTGTCAAAAGCAACCATCATCCCCAGCACCTCCCTGTATTTTCCCTTTAATATACTTTCAGTCGAATTCCGGAGAGTCAGATAATCTAAAAGAATGGATATTTTAATCTGTTCCTGGTTTTTATAAACGATTGGAGAACGAAAATCTAAAAGCATTTGTCTGATTTTTAATAAATCATGATTGATACAATTGCTCCTACCCTCTTCAAGCAGGGCAAGATTTTCCCTGATTTCCATGATCATATCTTTTTTCATGGGAATTACCAATTCTGCAGCCTGTGTAGGAGTCGAAGCCCGAAGATCCGCTGCCAGATCTGCCAGTGTAGTATCAGTTTCATGACCAATCGCAGATACGACAGGAATTGGACAGTTAAAAATCGCATCAAGCACGACTTTTTCGTTAAAAGGACTTAAATCATCCTCTGCACCGCCGCCTCGGGCCAGAATCAGGACATCAGGGGTATCATCTAAAGAACAGGACTCTACAATGGCATGCACGATGCTTAAAGCAGCACCTTCACCCTGAACCGCCGTATTGAAAAGAGTGTATCTTACTGCGTCGTTGCGCAAAGACCCGGTTTTAACGATATCATGAACAACGGCACCGCTGGATGAAGATATAATGCCGATATGGAAAGGAAATCCAGGGAGTTTTCTTTTCGTTGCCGGATCAAAATAACCCTGCTTTTTTAACCGTTCTTCCAGATGTTCCTTTTCTTCTTGAAAAATACTTTTCGATGTGGAAATAACACGATGAACAAAGAGTACCGGCCAGCCTGAAACGGAGTTGTACCGAATATCTCCAATCAGAGCGGCCTCCATACCGCTCTCCAGCTTTCTGGACAGGAAAGCTGCCCCTGCTTTGCCAATAAAGCAGGAAATGCGGCTCTTTTCATCAGTCAGATTAAAATAAACTACACCGGAAAAATGGATATGAATTCCCCTGATAATGCCCCGAACAGCAATGTTTCTGAAAATATAGTTTTTTTGAATATTTTGTGAAAGCATTCCGCCGCATTCATTGACACTGTATATTTTCATGGGAATACCTCATAAATGCCCCAAATGCATTCCCTGTAGCATTATCACTGCTGTAGGCAATATCTGCAAAACAGGGCAGCAGATTAAGCTTCTGACAAATATCCATGAAACGATGACGGATGTAGGCGTTGGACATGACACCGCCTACAGCAATAAAGGGACGTCCCGGCTCAAAGGGAAAGCCAGTCAATTCTTTTTCCAGTGCATTTCCAATATGAGCAAGTACACCTCTGGCGATATCCTCACTCCGATAAATTCCCTTCAGGATATCTCTCTGTACCCTGGTTTCAGGACCAGAAAAACTGAAAGATCCTTTCACTGAAGAACAGGGAATGAAATAGGAGCTATCACCGGATTGTGCGAGCTTTTCCAAATCTCTGCCACAGGGAAAATGAAGTCCCAGGGAAACACCGATCCGGTCAATAAATTGCCCCGCTGTAATATCCTTTGATTTAATCAGAAGGGATATTTCCATAAAGTCTCCTGACCAGGAGCAGGATAAAACATCCTGAGTACCACCGGACATATGAATCATATAAAATGGTCTGCCCCACAAGTCCGGATAATTCCTTATAGCAGCCAAAGCGTGATTTTCCTGATGGCTGAACTCATAAAGAGGAATATGAAGTGCTGCCGTCAACGATTCTGCCGTGCCTTTCCCAACAAGAAAAGCGGGCATATAGGAATCTGCCCGCCTTCTGGGAAAAGATGAAACGCCTGCCGCCTCAAGCTGGGTTAACAGCGGAGACAGTCTTTTTAGAATAACGGGAAGATTCCTGGTATGCTGGAATACCATATTGGATTGAGACAAGCCCCTGCTGCCATTATTGACAGAAAGGACTATACGTTCTTCCCCTACCAGTCCCCTGGAGGAATCATAGACTGCAGCCGAAGTTGTATAGCAGCTGGTATCTATGCCAAGAAACCTGCTCATTATTTCCCTTTCATAACCTGATTTAAAACGCCGTTGATAAACCGATAGGATGAATCTCCTCCATAAAGCTTTCCCATTTCTACAGCCTCATTGATGATGACATTTCGATCTGAGCGGATATCCTGCATATAAAAGTATTCAGCAACAGCAAGCTTTAAAATACTTTTATCCACCACATTCAATTGGCTTAATGACCAGTTCTTGAGATGACTTCCAATCAATTCATCAATTTCCTCGTGCTCAGCGACAGATTTGATAAGAGCATCAGCAAAAGCTTTATCTTTATCGGACAATTTGAGCGCACTTGAATCTATAGCTTCCGTATCCGGGTTCAATTCCCGGGAATATAAAACCTGTAAAGCATACTCTCTGGCACTTCTTCTGCTCATAGATACCTCATTTAGTCAATAATATCCGTAACAGTAACATCGATAGCATAGATATTTTCATCTGTCACCGAAACCAGGAGATTTTTAACAACCATCTGGACATAACGGGCAGTTTCATGTACGCGGCAGCCTTTATGAAGAGCCAGTGACAAATCCACTTTAATGCCCTTTTTACGACTCCTGCGAATCAATAGCCCTATATGTCCACGAAAACCGAGTGCCTGTCCTATGCCTTTCATTAAATCCTGAAAACCATCGGCCGTAAAGCGGGAGACCTCAGGTATGGCAAGTACCGCCTTTTCTATCTTTTCGTAAATTTCTTCTTCCGGTACAATGACAATCGTTTCATCCTGAGCCATATTATTTTTCCTTATCGAAAATAATTTCGGAAACATTGACATTGACAGCTGAAGTCTTAACGCCAAGATAATCGGCAATGCTTTCTTTTACCGCTTCCTGAAGCCGCAAAGCTATGGCAGGAATGCGATCGCCATACCTGACACAGACATAAAGATCAATAACCGCAGTATTTTCTTTAATTCCTACATGGACCCCTTCTGTAATATCATCACTGATCACAGAAGAAAAACTATGGAAAATACTCTCACCCATGCCTGCAATGCCTGGAACTTTTAATGCTGCATTCCGTGCGTTAACTGCGATCACATGATCAGAAATGCGGATTTTTCCCAGTTCATTGGTAACTTCTGCAGTCTCCATAAGTGTTCAAAAACTCACTTTACACGTTCAATATAAGCGCCGGTACGGGTATCAATGCGAAGAACTTCGCCCTGATTGATGAAAAGCGGAACAGAAACGATATAGCCGGTTTCCATAGTTGCCGGTTTGGAACCGCCGGTCGCAGTATCTCCGCGAATGCCAGGTTCTGTTTCAACTACCTTCAGTTCTACGGAATTCGGGATATCCACACCGATAATTTTTCCATTGAAGAACATAACAGTGCATTCCATTTCTTCCTTGAGGAAATTAATCTTGTCACCAAGTTCTTCCTTGTTCAACATAATCTGTTCAAAGGTTTCGCTATCCATAAAGCAGTAAGAACCATCTGCTTCATAGAGGTACTGCATCGGCTTACGTTCCACAGTGGCCGGCTGCAGTTTGATACCTGCATTGAATTTACGCTCCACTACGGAACCGGTCTGAAGATTCTTAAGTTTTGCACGAACAAAAGCAGCACCTTTGCCTGGTTTTACATGCAGAAATTCGATGCACTGCCAAACCTGGCCATCAAGTTCAACGGTAAGACCCGGGCGTAAATCATTACTAGAAATCATTTAAATTTTCCTCCTGCTAAAATTTTAAAAATGTTTTGGGAAATTGTGTGAGAATGGAAATACCATTCTGTTTTATTACCACCGTATCTTCGATACGGACTCCACCAGTTCCGGGGATATATACCCCCGGTTCAATAGTTTCGGTCATGTTGCATTGAAGGACAGAGGAATCCCGGGCTGCCAGCACCGGAGATTCATGAATTTCAAGACCTACGCTGTGACCAAGCGCATGGATAAAATAAGTGTCCAGTTCATACCTTTTCAGATAGTCCCTGGCTGCAGCGTCTGCATCACAAGCCCGGCAGCCCGCCTTCAGAATGCCTTCCATAAATTCAACGCATCCAAGAACGCTGTCATACAGATAACGCTGGCGGCCGGAAATATTGCCTATCGAAACGGTACGGGTAATATCGGAATGGTAACCTTTATAAATCGCGCCAAAGTCAAAAGTAACAAGTTCCCCATTCCTGATGATTTTTTCTGTTGCCGTACCATGAGGATACGCTCCGCGCTCTCCGGAAGCCACAATTGTATCGAAAGATTTTCCCTCAGAGCCGGCTTTGAGCATCTCACACTCCAGTATAGCCATGAGCTGCCTTTCCGTAACACCGGGACGGATAAAAGGAATCGTATTTTTAAAGCCTTCATCGGAAATAGAACAGGCTTTAGCAATCAGTTCTAATTCTTCTTCAGATTTAATTCTCCGAAGCTCGTCTACCGGGCAAAATTCAAAAAGAACATCCTCCATTGCCTCATCAAAGGAAAGATATAATTTGTAGGAAAGTACAGATTCAATACCCAGTGTCCGGACATGATGTTTTCTGGCAAGTTCCGCAATACAATCAGCCAGTTTTCCTTTATAATTAATTACCTGACAGCGAGGAGCTTCCACTTTTGCCTGCTCTATGTAGCGGCTGTCCGTCAAAATATAGAAATCGTGGGGAGTCAGGAGCAAATAACTGTCTGACCCGGTGAATCCGCTGATGTAACGGCAGTTTTCATCTTTCTGAACAAACAATGCATCTACACACTGTTCCCTGAGAAAGTCAGAAATCAAATTTGAATCAATCACGCAATCACTCTCTTCCATTTTCATCTAATAATACAGTATCCGAAGAGTTTTGTCTAGAAAACAAGGGCTCATTACCTCAATATCTGGGGCTGTTTCTCTTTGGAATCAAAGGTTTTTTTCTCCAGATGGGCTGTAAAATTAAGAGAGTTTAATACATTCAGATTTTCGGGATAATGCTGCACTTCGGTAATGGACGCATTGGAAAGTGCCAGATTCCAGGAACAGGCAAGAGGAATATGAATCAATCCGCAAATAATGGTCCGAAGTGCTGCGCCATGAGAAACGATTGCATAAGTCTTTTCATCACCCAGGGAAATCAGCCGGTCAATTGTCTTCATGCACCTTTCCTGACACTGCTTGAAAGATTCCCCGCCGGGAAGTTCAATATTACCGGGGTTGTGAAACATTTCATCCATCATGCCCGGCCATTGGGAATTGATTTCATCAAAGGTCTTTCCTTCCCACTGACCAAAGGATAATTCCACCAGATTGGAATCATACTCGACGGCTAGCCCCTGTCTTTCTGCTATGGCCTCAGCAGTCCGGGCCGCGCGGATCAGGGGGCTGGAAACAATACCATCAAGCTTCTTCAATTTTAACCATTCAGCAGCTTTCTCAGCCTGCTCCTCCCCGAGACCGCTCAGCCTGATATCAGTCCGTCCCTGAAATTTCCCAGCTTTGTTCCAGACCGTTTCGCCATGGCGGACGAAATAAAAAGTAATCATTCTATCCAGACCTTTCTCAGCGCTTCTATAAATTTGTGATTTTCATTTTTTCTACGGACCGCAAGGCGAAAGAATGAATTGTCCAGACCATCATAATTCCCGCACTGCCTGATCATGATTTTATAGGGAAACAGGAAATTCTGCAGTTCACCGGAATCCCTGATTTCCCCGGTCAGCCGGCATAAAATAAAGTTAACCATCCCTGGATATATAAATAGCCCATGAAAATGAGATAATTGATTTACAAATTCTTGCCGCTGCTCTCTGCAGAATTTCCTGGATTCCAGAATATACTCCTGATCCCGGGCCGCATGGGTCATATACAGCTGGACCGGACCATTCACATTCCAGGGAATCAGGCTCTTTTTTATCAGAGCCGTGATATTTTCTGACGCAAAAGAACAGCCGATTCTGAGTCCAGGGACCGCATAAAATTTGGTCAAGGACATAACGATGATCAGATTGGGATATTTAGAACAAAAACTTCGAAATGAAACATCTCCTACGACGAAGTCGATAAAGGATTCATCAATAACCACATAACTATCTCTTTGAACGGCAGCTTCCATAAGAGCCCTGAAAGTAGAGGAATCGATCAGATTGCCATCAGGGTTATTGGGGTTCCCCAGATAGAGAAGAGATCGTTTTTCCATCATTGAAATAACTTTTTCCACGGGAATACGGAATTGTTCAGATTCCATCAGGTAGAACGTTTCTACAGGAATTGACGCAGCCATGGCTGATAAACGGTACTCGCTGAAAGAGGGAGCCGGTACCAGTACTTTTGACGGCTTTAAAACATGCAGAACCGTATACATCAGTTCCGTTGCCCCATTGCCAATGGCAATCATTCCGGAAGGAATATGATAGCATTCCGAAAGAGATTCTGTAACATCTCTTGCCTCTACATCAGGATATCTCGTTGTTTCAATTTCCCAGAAACGTTCTATAGCCTTTCTCCCCTTCGGAGAAAGGCCCATTGGATTGATATTAATGCTGAAATCTAAAATGCGATTACGTTCTTCCGGAGAAAATGAAAAAACTTCGCCTCCATGTCTATAACTTGTCAAAGTCATTTCTAGTGCCCTTTCTGTACTGCATTCCCTGATTGGTAATTTCTACGATATCAAGAAACTGCATCCGGTTCCCAATGCGAGATTCCAACGCCGAACGAATGCTCCCTGCATTTACAGTTATTGGAAGTATCAGGCCAAGCACTGTACCGCTGTGGGCACAAATGACACCTTTTCCTCCCAGAGAAATCCCTGATTTGTAAAAATCATCAAGTTGCTTTTTATAGAGAATTTTCTGATTCGCAAAAGCACTTATAGTTGCTGCCTTACCAATAAGATCGATAGAGTTTTCCCGAATACCCATTTTAAAAAGCTCAAGCGCATGAGCGATATCCTTTTCGTTGCTTTTCTGCAGATCAATTAAATCATTTCTGGAATTAAACTGCATGGTATCGATTTCCCCACCGCAGTCATATATCAGGATCTGAAGGGAAGGACAATGTCCAAGTTCATGAATCAAACGGCCCTCGCGATAATCGAACTGGACTACCCCCTCAAAGAAAGTTGCATCGCTTGGCTCAATACCGAGTGCAATATCTGCTATTTCACGGGGCGATAATGATTTTCCACAACACAGGGCCGCTGCCTGGGCCACCGCACTGATATCTGCAGTGCTTGATGCCATCCCCTTACCTTTCCGGATAGTTGATTTTAATAAAATGGAAACCTGTTTATCAGGGCAGCCAAGATATTTTAATGTATTTATCTTTGCTGATTCCGCTTTGGCCGGAAGGACTTCAAAACTTCCCCTTTCATCAGCAAAAGCATAAGCAAACCGGTTAATTGGACAAGTCACCATAAAAGAGGAACCATTCATATAGCCCTGGATAAATTCCCCGCATGACCCCGGTGAACTTACAATATACGCCATAGATTCCCCCTGGTAAACAATAAAAACAGAAGAGCAAGAACAGCTTCCGTAACTTCAGTCACAAATCCATAGGTGTCTCCCGTAGTTCCGCCAATTTTTCCGACAATCCAGCGGTTTAAATAGAGCCCCAGCAAAAGAGAGGCGCCAGCAAGGAGAAGATATATAAATCCGAAATAAAGAGCGGGAATTAATGCAAAGACAGTGGCAAGTGGAACTGCGAACCGGGGACGATAAGCAGCAAATGCCTTCCCCATGCCATAAGGTCTGGCATAGGGATATTCGCAGATACTTATGACCAGATTCAACCGCCCCAGGACAGGACAGGCAATCAATATCAGATAAAGGGATTCCTGATTGGAACCAAGGCTGAGAGTATAAAGAAAAATAAATATAATAATAGACAGCATGCCAAAGGAGCCTATCAGACTGTCTTTCATAATTTCGAGACTTCTTTCCCTGGATCTGCCTGAAAACAGCCCATCTGAAGAATCCATCAAACCATCAGCAAGGGTACCACCGGAAATAAAAAGTTCGCCAATTACAATCAGGAACGCCGTCAGGTAAGGTACCTGCAGAGGCCGGAGAAGGAAATAAATCAGGCACATGAAAAGCCCGATAATCCATCCATACACAGGAAACCAGATGACGCTTTTCCCAAACTCTTCATCCTTCCAGATTGTTTGTGTTGATAAATGAATGCGGGTTAAAAATTGAAGTCCCACAAGAAAAGAATTCATTGAATCACCAGAATGCAAATATAAGAACTGATTCTATAACAATAAACAGAATAGTAGCCACATACATCATAAGGATGGATTTTTTTATGTGATCCGCCTTAAGGACACGATCTGGATCCCCCATGTATTCCCGGAATTCAGGTTTTCCTTCGTAATAGTTATATCCGCCAAGACGGATATGGAGCGCACCAGCAACCGTAGCCTCCGCATAGCCTCCGTTGGGAGAAGGATGCTTCGGAGCATCCCTTAATCCTATCGATTTGGCATTTTTCCAATCCAGATTAAGAAGAGCAGCAGCAGCCACAAAAAGCAAGAATGTGATTCTTGCAGGAATATAATTCAGTACGTCATCCAGTCTGGCCGCAAAGCGCCCGAAGAAAAGATAGCGTTCATTCTTATACCCAAGCATAGAATCCATCGTATTTCCGGCTCGATATATCATAGCTCCGACAGGGCCAAAGAAGAGATACCAGAAAAGAGGTGAGATAATACCATCTGTTGTGTTTTCCGCGATCGTTTCTACCGTACCCCTTGCGATATCACTTTCATCGAGATTTTCGGTATCTCTGCCCACAATCCAGCTGAGCCGTTTTCTGGCAGAAATAATATCTCCCTTTTTGAGAAGTCCATATATTTCCAGGCCATCCCGAGCAAGGGCTCTTGGCGTAATGGTAAAATACAATACAATAGCACTGACGGCCGCATAAATCAGGATTCCTCCCCAACGAGCGAGGTAAACAAGAATGAAAGTAAATAACCCGACCGTGAACAGTACAAGAAGAACTGTAATCATTCCACGAAAGAACATGTTTTCATCAGATTTTTTCTGATCAGGATAAAATAGTCCTTCATAGAAGGAAATCAGCCTGCCAATAAGCACTACCGGATGATAATCCGACCGGGGATCTCCGCAAATCGTATCAATGATCAGTGCCACAATGGGAATCAGGGCGCAGAAGGAAGAATGTATCAAGCTTTCCAAATTATTCATTCCTCAGGATTTCATAAAATTTATCCATATTAAAGTGCTTTCTTACAGTTTTGGCCAAACGATCGAATTCTGCCTCCTTATAGGCCCTGTATTTAAATTGAACAGGAAGGTCTTTCAGCCCTTTTTTCCGGCGGAGCGCATTGATAACGGCACGGCGAAGTTCATCATTATCAAAGAGGCCATGGCAATACGTACCAAAAACATTACGTGCCTCATTAATAAAGCCATCTTTCAGATCGACCTGATCCAGGCTGCGCTGAACGATGTGGAACAGGGACTGGGCGGGATGTACCAGAGTCGTTTCACCCATATGGATTTCATAGCCTCTGAGACCCTTTCCTGAAAATTCCATGTCCAGGAATGGGAGAGATTCACAATCAAAAGTAACCTGATATGTATTCTTTTTGCCATGCATGGAAGTTACATAAGGCAGAAGGCCAAGACCATCAACTTCATCATTATTGCTTTCTACATGAAGCGGATCGCAGACTTTTTCTCCCAGCATCTGGAAGCCGCCGCAGATGCCAATAACCGGCACTCCTTTCGCCGCCATTTCTTGAATTTCTTTGGAATAGCCCTGTCTTTTCAGATATAACAAATCTTCAGTCGTATTTTTACTGCCCGGCAGAAGAATCAGATCCGGATCACCAATCATATCTCCCTGCTGTACGAAACGAACATTAACATCCGGTTCGTGATTCAGGGCATCAAAATCAGTAAAATTAGAGATCTTAGGAGTCTGCATGACCACGATATGTATATCGCGCATCACGTGGTCACTTGGAAGGTCCTGAAGGGAAACGGAATCTTCATCGTCAATACCAAGTTTATCAAGATAGGGGATGACACCTACGACCGGAATACCGGTTTTTTCTTTAAGGAATGTCAGGGCTGGTTCAAGAAGAGTAATATCCCCTCTAAACTTGTTGATAACAAGACCTTTTACCAGTTCGCGTTCGTCCGGGTCAAGGAGCTCGAGAGTCCCTACTATGGATGCAAGTGCGCCTCCTCTGTCAATATCGGCTATCAGGAACACCGGCGCCCGGCATTCTTTAGCAATGCGCATATTCACGATGTCATTCTTTTTCAGATTAACTTCAGCCGGACTCCCCGCCCCCTCGATGACAATAGCATCGAAATGGCTTTCCATATAGTCAAGGCTTGTTTTAACGGACTCCCAGGCCTTCTGACTGTAATTATTCTGATATTCGGAAGCGCTGTAATTCCCAACAGACTCTCCCAGAAGTATAACCTGAGAGCAGGAATTACCAGTTGGTTTTAAAAGGACAGGATTCATCTGGACAATTGGAAGGGTTCCCGCAGCTTCTGCCTGAGCCACAGTGGAGCGTCCAATTTCCCCACCCGATAAGGTCACATAAGAATTCAATGCCATATTCTGCGCCTTGAACGGTGCCGTTTTATAACCATCCTGAGCAAGGATACGGCAGAATGCAGTCGTCAGGATACTCTTGCCGACATGGGAACTGGTTCCCTGAAACATAACTCTTTTTGCAATTTTTGTCATAACAGCTCCACTCCTCTTTCTTTGAGCTCTACTGTGATTCCGGCAATGGAGAGATATACCTTGTCTGCCCTTTTTGCTATGTATTGGTTGGCCAGCCCGACAAGATCCCTGTATACTCTGCTCATTGCATTGGCCGGAACGATACCCATACCAAGTTCATCAGAAACAAATATGATTTCTTTGCCTTCCATTATGGCCAGCTTGGAAAACATATGATTTAAATCCTCTTCCAGAACCTGCTGCAACTGGGTTAAATCGGAAACGCCTAATGTCTCAACAGTAATACCTTTCATGTGGTCCATCAGGATATTGTTAACATACATTGTAATACAGTCAAACAGGACCGTATCCGCTTCATCAAGTATGGTATCCATATGTTCCCCAACGGCATGCATGACCTCAAAAGTTTTCCAGTCAGAAGGACGCCGTTGTCTGTGCAAAATCACCCTGTATTTCATTTCATCGTCAAGAATCTGGCTTGTTGCTATGTATCCTTTTCTTTTCCCTGTAGAATGATACATCAGCTTTTCGGCAAATTCACTTTTCCCGCTTCTGGCACCTCCCAGCACCAGATAAATTTTATTTTTCATGCCCATTCACCACCTCCATCCCGATTTTCGAGAAACAATTTTACTATTAAATAATACCATAACTACAACTACCTTTCCAGAAATTCACAACGCACTTTTAACGAAAGCAACCATGGATTCCCTAAATGTCCGGGTTAAAAGGATTTATACTTTTCAATGACTTAGAAATGAGATAAAATAGAAACAATTACAGAGTAAAGCTCATATAGGAGGTTATTTTATGCAGGAAGAAAAACAACCGGATTTATACCGTATCGATCTGATGCGGACTTTATGGGAAAATACCTTTAGGGGAACGATTTTCAATTATAAAGAGCAGTATGTAGCAACCGTTCGCCTTATTTTCAGTATCCCGCTGGACAGGAGTGAAGTTCCCGCCAATGCGCCTGAGGTAAACCCGGCAATTATTGTACTGGTGGAAGATACCACATTATCACCTATTGAAATTGTCGATTTTGAGCAGGCTATGACTCCTATTCTGGCCAAACGACTTGCAAGCAAATATTTCCAGCCTGACCGGATTATGTACTTCTATCCAAGCCCTGTTGATGGTGCCGAAACAAAAGCGGCAAATGATGCAGGTACAATCAGTGCAAACTGATCCTTTTTTCTCATGAATTCCTGACAAACAAGATAAAATAAAAAGGATGAGCCTTAAGGCTCATCCTTTTTATTTTATAATTATTCAGCGGAAATAAACATGGGATAAAGCGGCTGACCGCCATCATACATTTCGAAAGTCACATCAGGATAAGTTTCTTCGAGACGGTCCAGTTCTTTTCTACATTCTTCTTCGGAAAGGGTGTCTCCATAATAAACGGTCACTATTTCAGTCTCATCATTAATAATGATTTTCAGTACTCCGTCAAGGCATTCCGCAAAATCCTTTTTTGCTATAACTTCATGATTTCTTGTAATGCCCATGAAATCATCTTTGTGAATGACTGATTTTCCCACTATGCTGTCTCTGACGGCGGTGGTAATCATGGCAGAAGTAATTTCGGAAACTCTTTCCTTCATGGCAGAAAGATTTTCTTCCAGTGTATTTTCTTCTGAGAATGCCATGGCTGCCGCAAGCCCTTCCATCGGGTTGGTTGAAGGAACAATATGGACCTTTTCGCCCAGCATCTTCTGGAGCTGCTGAGCTGCCAGAATGATATTTTTATTATTGGGAAGGATGATATATTTATCATAATTCCCATTATCCATGCCATTATTTAATTCTTGTACGGAAGGATTCATGGACTGTCCGCCTGAAACGACATCAGCTCCCAATTTCCTGAACAGTTCTGTCCACCCGTCGCCAGAAACAACAGTAAGTATTCCCAGCGGTTTTTTAACGAGCTTCTGCTGCTTTTCCTTATTCTTATGGAATTGATCAACCATATTATCGCATTTGATATCATGAAGCGTGCCCCAATCTGCTGCCATGTCAAGGACATGACCGGGGCGCTGGGCATGAATATGGACTTTTACAAGATTATCGCCTTCTGCAACAATCATGGATTCGCCCCAGGCGCTCAGCTTCTTGCGTACTTCTTTTGCTCTTACTTTGCATGGGCTGATAATAAATTCAGTGCAGTAAGGATATTCGATGGAGAAGGATTCCCCTTTTGCTTCCAGCCGGCTAATTACAGGTTTTACTTCGACTTTGATGTCCTCAACCTGACCGGTCAGCCCATTGAGACAGCCCATGAGGAAGAAAATCAATCCCTGACCGCCGGCATCTACTACATTGGCATCCTTTAAAATCTGAAGCTGTTCAGGAGTCCTGGCCAATGCTTCATTGCCGCAAGCAATAGATGCTTCGAGAATTTTACTGAAATCCGTTTCTGTACGGATAAATTCTCTTGTGCCTTTGGCTATGCCTCTTGCAACAGAAAGGATGGTCCCCTCTACCGGTTTTGTAACCGCACGATATGCATAAAGAATGCCATACTGGAAAGCTTTGCTCATTTGCCCGCAGGATGCGGTTTTTTTACCATGAAGTCCGCGACTGATGCCATGAATAATCTGGGAAAGGATAACGCCGGAATTGCCTCTGGCTCCCATGATAGCACCGGCAGCAGCCTTCTCAGCCAGGATTCCCACCGGCTGATCTGTATTCTCTTCAGCAATCATGCTGTACATGGATTTCAATGTATTCAGCATATTGTTTCCCGTATCACCATCCGGTACAGGGAATACATTCAGCTGATTAATAATCTCGTATTTCTCCTGAAACAGTTGATATGCCCCGGTCAGCATATTCTTGAAATAAACTCCATCAATGACATTATACATATTTATGTCCCCCATTATTTGGCACTTTCAAAAATAATTCCCGTCAACCCAGGTCCCAGATAAGATGCCAAAACAGGGGTACCGGTTGATAAAGTTACTTCAACGTCCGGATATTCTTCCTGGACTTTAGCCTGTAAAGCCCTGCCGCCCTCTTCATTTTCAAGATGTACGATTCCAATCCGTTTGCAGGGGGAATTCTTATGAAGGTAATCAATCATCGCCGCAGCCGCCTTTTTACCGGTTCTGACTTTGGCCAGCACATCGACTTCATTTTTATCATTAAGGTAAATCACCGGTTTAATTTTCAGTATACTGCCAATGAGACCTGCCGCCTTGCCGATTCTTCCCCCTCTTCTGAGATAATCAAGAGTATCTACTGTAAAGGTAGTCCGCATATGGTCGGCTGCATCGAGAAGCTTTGCTGAAATTTCCTCAAAAGTGAGCCCCTGGTCAATCAATTCAACCGCGTCTTCAACAAGCTGCATCATCCCGATAGCAGTCGTCCTGGAATTGATAACCGTAATATTTTTTCTGCCGGACTGCCGCGCAGCCAGTACTGCGCCATTATAGGTGCCACTGACCCCGGATGTGAGGCATATGACTATAATCGGGTCCTCCGGAGCGATTTCATTAAAAATCTTAATAAAATCTCCCGTGCTGGGCTGGCTGGTCTGAATGGCCTTTTTCGTCCTCTCAGAATAGTCAATCACTTGTTCAATAGTGGCTTCATACTCCGAAACATATTCCCCATTAATGGAAATAAATAATGGAATAATCCGGATGTTCTTGTGAGAATCCAGAAAATCCTTTGGTATAGCAGCCGTGCTATCCACGACTAAATGAATCATAGCAAAAGAGTCCTTCCTGTTATTTTATTTTTCTCCGGCTTTCCTTTTAGCTTTTCTATCAGCAAACTCTTTCAAAAGCTGCTGGTAGTCGTCTTCATCATATCCATTGGTTGCCAGAATGTATTCCTTGATTTTCCTTCTCTGAAGAGCTACGTTCATAGCGGAAAGCTCAAAAGGATCTAGTGATATGCGGGCAAGCATTTCTCCGGTGGAAGAATATCCCACAATTCCTTCGCCCAGAAGATCCACCAGTTTTTCTTTTTTAACAACTTCGCAGAAAGTCCTGAAAAAGCGTTCCGCTTCTTTTTCCATACTATTGCGGATTCGTTTGTATTCATCTGCTTTATTCGCAGGAATTCTGAATCCGTCAATTTCAACATATTTATTTGGCAAATTAAACATAGTATCACCTGTAATTTTACATTTTCCCACTTCTTAAATATATAACTCAATAAAGCTTTGGTCAAGTTTTATACCATAAGAATATAACGAAATAAGCAAAAATTTTTATATCTTTGAATTGAATTAAAAATATACTTCTGTTACACCAGCTCCCCCATTTGTTGGATTTGCTTCACGATACTCCCGCACAAAATTAATACCGGATAAATACTCCCGAATTCCCTTCCTCAATTTGCCGGTACCTTTGCCATGAATAATCTGAACAGGAGAGATTCCAGCCATAAAACAGTCATTAAGGAACCTGTCAACCTCGGGAATAGCCTCGTCAACAGTTTTTCCTATGATGTTCAGGCTCGTATAAACAGTTTCAACAGTAGAAGCAATATTTTTTGATTTTTGTGGAAGTACCATTGTCTTCTTCAATTTAGAAGGTTTTTCTGTCTCAAAGAGATGATTTCTTGTCACTTTTACATTAATCATCCCACATTCAACAGAAACCGTATTCCGATTAACGCTGACAATTACACCTTCGCTGTCAATAGTATCAATATAAACCCACTGGCCTGCTTTTATTTTGTCTGCCGGCAGAGGATTACGCCTGTTATCTTTTGACGGAATAGATATTTGATTAATTCGGTCTCGAGCACAAGAGATTTTCATTCCCAGTTGTTCTTTTGACAGAACTGCAGCATTTTTCTTTAGTTCTTTGATAATAGATTCAGATTGGACTCGTAAATCCCGCTTCATATTTTCCGCTTCCTGACGTGCTTTATCAAGAATGGAGTCCTTCTTCCGGAATAAGTCATCCCGTTCGATGACCAGCTGTTTATGGAGCTTTTCCGCCTGCTGCAGCTGATGATCAACTTCTTCTTTTTCTTCATCCATCTGCCGGCTCTGGATATTCAGCTTTTCCATGATCTCATCCATTTTATGAAGAGGTGATGACTCCTTGAGCATAACAGCACGACCCAGAATCACATCAGGCATACCGAACCGCCTGCAGATTTTAAATGCATTACTGTTTCCCGCCACTCCGATAATCAGCCGATAAGTGGGAGCCAGTGTTTCCTCATCAAATTCCACAAAAGCATTTTCAATCCCCTTCGTCTCATAAGCAAGCTTTTTCATTTCGCTGAAGTGGGATGTAATAATAGAGGGAACACTGTTCATTTGCAGATATTCCGTAACTGCCTGTGCCAAAGCAGCCCCTTCAACTGGATCAGTACCAGATCCCAGTTCATCCAGCAGAACAAGATCGTTTGACCCGGCTGTCGGTAAAAATGACACCATCTGCGTGATATAGCTGGAAAAAGTGGACAGGTTATCCTGAATGCTCTGTTCATCTCCAATAATCGCGTAGATATGATCATATATCGGAAGAACAGATCCTTCCTCCGCCGGTATGAAAAGGCCAGCCTGGTTCATAAGCGCAAGAAGTCCTGCTGTTTTAATAGCAATGGTCTTACCACCTGCATTGGAACCGGTTATTATAAGAATTCGGAAAGTTTTGCACAGAGTCAAAGATACAGGTACTACCCTGTCAGAGGGGATAAGAGGATGCCTAGCTTTTCTCAGGTCCAGAACTCCTTTCCCGGATATCACAGCCTTCACCGCTTTCATGGCTAATGCCAGCCTTGCCCGGGCAAAAATAAATTCTATATTTGTCGCAATACGACAGTTATCTCGAATAATGGAAACGGATTTCTTTACCTCTCCTGTCAGCCGGCGGAGAATTTCCTGAATTTCCTGCTTTTCAGCAGCCTGTAATTCTGCAAGATCATTATTGAGTTGTACAGATATCATAGGTTCCATGAAAAGCGTCTGGCCCGTTGAAGAGCGATCATGAATAATCCCGCTGAATTTATAACGATATTCCTCCTTGACCGGTACTACATACCTTCCGTTTCTCTGGGTAATAATGGAATCCTGCAGATACCCTGCCGTATCCCTGTCCTGAATGATTCTCTGAAAAGACCGGCGGATTCTTGCCTTTACCGTTTCTTTCTGCGTTCGAATTCTATAAAGCTTGAGAGATGCCTGATCCTTAATTTCACCATGCTCATCAAAGACCTGGAAAATATGTCCAATCAAACTGTCCTGTGTGACAATTAAAGAGGCTATCCCTTCCAGCTCAGGATAAAGCAGGTGTCGTTCCCCTTCGAAATAATGGTGCATTTTTTTATAAGTATCCAGAGAACTGGCAAGGTCCAGAAATTCTTTCGGCATCAAGATACTGTCTTTTCCTGCTTTTCGGAGAATATCCCTGATGTCGCAGGTTTCACCAAGAGGTGTCGTGATTTCTCTTTGAAGCAGCAGGAAAGCTTCTTCGGTTTCCTTTAAAAGTTTCTCTACTTCCTCCGGTACATAAGAAGGTTTCAACTGAAGTGCTGCTTCTTTAGAGAGTGCGGATGGCGCCGCTTCTGAAAGCATTCTCTTTATTTTGTCAAATTCAAGGATTTCAAGTACATCTTTATCCATTACAAAACCCCTTTAAAAAAGTGTCCTCTTGTAACTCCTTTTTGTTCAGGACTAAACGCGTTAGCACGTGTATATTTTCCTTTCGGGAACTTTTCTGAATCTCCCAGAATCACATGAAGAGGTTCCCCGATACCTCTTACGTCCATAATTAGAGAGGTAAGGCCTGCTTCCGTCAATTCTTTTAAATAGGGACGCATATCCAGCCGGTTACAGTTTAAGATATGCATATGGCACCATTCATCTGTTTTGATAGGGAAAAGTCTTCCTTCAGAATCCTTCAGGCTGAAAGAATCATGCATGCAATAACCGGGACAATGATTTTTATCCTTATCCCCCATAACGGCATTAATTACACAATACTCTGAAATCATCATTTCCTGATTTCCGTAAATGACAGCAGCCAGAGGTATAGAAGCTCCGGAAATCATATCCCGAATCTGAGGCAGTGTCGCTTCCTGGGACACTATAGCACCGCTCATCCCCCACTCATCTGCCGCTTTGAGTGCTTTGCTGTTAAAAATATTAAAAGACGAACCTGCTATGATTGGTGCTTCGATTCGATTATTTTCAATAGTCTGCAGAAAGCCGGGATGCTCCAGAATGATTCCATCCGGTTTTAACGAATCCAGAAATGGGAGAATCGATGCTGTTTTTTCGAAATTTTTCTGGCGTACAACCCGGGGGGTGGCAAAGTAAAGACGGCATCCTTTATTTTTGGCAAATGCTAATGCCTCCTCATACTGTGCATTGGAAACAACCCGATGGTCATAGGATTCCCCGCCGAAAATGAAATGACGAATGCCTTCTTTCCAGGCTTCTTCCAGTTGGCTCAGAGAACATGTTCGAAGCAGAATATGCGGATACTTTTCCCCCAGCCGCTTTTTTGGAGCAGACAGGCTGAAATGGCCGTCCTTCACTCCGGGAATAGTCTCTTCATGAAGCCGGGCACGAAGCTGCTGTATTTTTTCAATTCCTTCAGCCCGCATATGGTTTAACAGGCTTTTGGGAACCATGCAGCCCTCATTCCTGATTTCAACAGATTGAACCGTAAACCAGGTATTTCCAAGACGGGACAGCTGCATTTTAATTTCTTCGTCCGAAGTCACTCTGGAAATAGCGGTTTCCGCTATATATTCAGAACAGATTCTTACAACATTTGATAAATCATCCGTCAGGACAAGACTCAATGGTTTTCCTGGAAAAGCATTGAACTGCAGGTGCAAAGGGATTTTTCTCCTGAGGTCCCTGAACTCGAAGGATTTCTTCTCCGGTTTCATCACCCAGTATACCTTGCCGTTTTTTGCAGGTTTTTCCCCGGAATAAAAGACTTTTATAGAAAGGTTTCTGACCTGTCTTATATCGTCGGAAGGAATAAAAGCAATCGTTTCCTTCTGCGTTTCATAGGAAACACCGGCCGGGTTCCTATGCGGGGTGAATTTAGGTTGGAAAATGAAATATTCATTATTAATGGTCCCGATGTTTCCTGCATCTATACCATGGTTCCCGGGAGCCTTTCCTGTAAACATATCACTACCGATGTGGTCATCAAGGTATCCGGACGTATATCCGCGATTAAATTCTTCTTTCAGGGAAAGTTCCAGTAAATCTGTATCGGCCTTTAGTCCCCTTTCCACAAGGTCTATGACTCTCCTGTAGGCAGAAATCGTATTATAAACATATTCCGGGCTCTTCATCCTTCCCTCTACCTTCAGTGATGCTACCCCGGCTTTCATAAATTCCGGAATGCGATGAATACCAAGCATATCCTTAAGGCTTAAAATATAATCGCCTTTCCGGTTGCATATCAAGCCTTCTTTGTTGACAAGCTTATAAGGCATACGGCATGGCTGTGCACAGGCTCCCCTGTTTCCACTTCGTCCACCAATGAAACTACTCATAAGACACTGACCAGAATAGCACACACAGAGAGCACCGTGAACAAAAACTTCGATTTCCACATCGGTCGAACGAACAATGCGGCTGATTTCATCCAGAGATAATTCACGGGATAAAACAACTCTCTGAAATCCCAGCTTTTTTAAGAAACGTACTTCATCTTCATTGGATACCGTCATCTGGGTGCTTGCATGAAGAGGGATCCGGGGAGCATATTCACGGGCCATGGCAGCAACACCGAAATCCTGCACTAGAAGTCCATCCACAGGAATCGTATTGAGGTACAAGAGATAATCTCTGAGTTTATCCATTTCAACATCGCCAATCAGCGTATTCAAAGTTATATAGACGCAGGTACCGTGCAAATGAGATTCCCGAACTGCAGATTTCAACTCTTCATCTGTAAAGTTTCCAGCAAATTTCCTGGCACTGAACAATTTACCGCCAAGGTAAACAGCATCCGCTCCCGCATCAAGCGCCGCCTTAAGATGGGCCGGTGAACCGGCCGGTGCCAGTAATTCCATGATTTCCTCCCGATTTAAAATGTAATCAAACCTTATTATAAACCTTCTGCACAACATCTATTTAAAATTATAAGATAAAAAAAGAAGACATTCAATGAGATGAATGTCTTCAACATTTGTAAAATAACTATTTTACCTCGGCTTCATATCTTGCAAGAGTAAAGCATAAATCAGACAAACGGTTCAGATAGCGGATATCCACTTCATGAACATCTTCATTTTCGCTGAGACGCCACATATCTCTTTCAGCACGACGGACAACAGTGCGGGCCACATCAAGGAAGCTTGCGCTCTGTGTGTCTCCCGGGACAATAAAATGATTGAGTGGAGCAAGAGAATCTGTGTACTGATCGATGATATGTTCAAGATTGGTCACATGTTCCGGCGTGATATTCGGTTCTTTGCCAACACTGGCAATATCCGCCATAAGAAGCCAGAGCTCTTTTTGAAGCTTGAAAATAGTTTCTTTCACATTGTCATGAGAAGCAAAAGCACGAGCCTCACCTAATACAGAATCGGCTTCATCCACAGTACCATAAGTTTCAACGCGAAGACTGCCTTTTGATACTCTTTCACCAGTGTAAAGACTTGTTTTACCCTTATCACCTGTACGTGTATATACCTTTGCCATGACAAACTCCTTATTTGCTTAATTCAGGGAACCAGAGACCGATTTCTCTTGCAGCGGTTTCCGGAGCATCAGAAGCATGAACCACATTCTCATCAATGGAGGTAGCGAAATCTCCACGGATGGATCCGGGAACTGCTTTCAGCGGATCGGTAGCGCCATTGATCTGACGAACTGCTGCAACTGCATTTTCGCCTTCAATAACCATAGCCAGTACCGGGCCGGAAGTAATGAAAGCGATTAAGTCTTTGAAGAAGCCTTTGCCTTCATGTTCAGCATAATGTTTCTTGGCAAGTTCTTCAGGAACCTGAATCATCTTGATTGCGTGAATAGTCAGTCCTTTTCTTTCAAAACGGGAAATAACCTCACCGCAGATGTGTTTTTTTACGCCGTCCGGTTTAACAAGTACAAGAGTTTTTTCGATGTTAGCCATAAATATGACCCTCCTTAATAAGAATGCATTTCTGCTGCAATTTCACGCAGCTTCTCTACCCGTTCCTCCGTAGATGGATGGGTTGAAAACAGATTTGCCATACCGCCTGCACCGGTTAAAGGGTTAATAATAAACAAACCGGATGTGGCAGGTTTTGCATTGGCCATAACCCTGTGGCGGGCATAGGCATCAAGTTTCATCAGGGCACTTGCCAGAGCCATCGGCTTTCCAGAAATTGCCGCTCCGGAAGCATCAGCCATAAATTCGCGGGATCTCGATAAAGCCAGTTGTATAAGTGTGGCCGCAATAGGAGCTACAAAAACAGTGACAAGGAGAGCAATTGGATTAGTTCCATTGCCATTCTCATCCCGTCCTCCCCCAAATATAGCAGTCCACTGTGCAATATTGGCGATGTAGCTGATGGCTGTAGCTATAGAAGCCGCCAGTGTCATAATCAGTGTATCACGATGACGGATATGTGACAACTCATGACTTATAACTCCTGCCAGTTCATCACGGTCCAGCATGGAAAGAATTCCTTCTGTCACTGCCACGGCCGCATGGTTTTCATTTCTTCCTGTTGCAAAAGCATTCGGAACACCAGTCGGTATTACATAAAGTTTTGGCATCGGCATATGAGCCCTGGCCGTCAATTCACGTACCAGTTCAAAAAGTTCAGGTACTTCATTTTCACTGAGTTCCCGGGCATTATAGGCTCTTAGTGCCATTTTATCACAATTCCAGTATGTGTAAAAATTCATAGCAAAGGAAAAAATCAGCATCATGAAAGCGCCCTGACTGCCGCCAACTGCCCCACCAACTGCCATCAGGACAATACTGAGGAGTGTTAAAAGAATTACAGATTTAACTCTATTCAATAGAACCGCTCCCTCCCATAGAAAAAGATGAATATGTATAAATAAAAAAATGGTCGGAACGACATGATTCGAACATGCGACCTCTACCACCCCAAGGTAGCGCTCTACCAAACTGAGCTACGTCCCGACAATTGCTACAAGTAATAGAATACACAATAATTAAGTTTTTGTCAAGTCAGACTGCCATAATGCCAGACTGATCGAAATCAAGAATAAGATATCGGGAAATGATGTTCTCTTCTGCAAATCCACGAACCATGGCCTTCCCAACTTCTTCTGCTCTATCTTTTGGCGAAAAAGCAATAATAGTTGGACCAGAACCACTGATTGTTGCCCCATAAGCGCCAGCTTTTTCTGCATTAGAAATAACATTTACAGCTCCGGGAATCAAGCCCAGCCTATAAGGTACATGAATCACATCATCAAGACCAAATTTAAGATATTCCGGTTTCTGATACATGAAGGCAGCCATAAGGAAGGAAACCGCACCAATGTTATGAACTGCATCATTTCTGGAATAATTTTTAGGAAGAACAGCTCTGGCCTTTTCAGTATGTAACTCGAAATCAGGAATAGTAACCACGGCTTTCCAATGAGAAGGTATATCTATCCGTTCAGCGGTAACTTTTCCTTCTTTCAGCAAAGCCATGCAGAATCCGCCTAGAATAGCAGGTGCCGCATTATCAGGATGTCCCTCCATCTCGGCCGTAATATCCAGAATTTCTTTTCTCTCAAAAGGTTCCCCCATAAGCATATTGGCGAGAAATACACCAGAAGCAAGGGCAGCAGAACTACTTCCCAGTCCTCGGGCAAAAGGTATACGGTTAATAAGGTACATATGGCCGCCCGGAATGTTTTTCCCTGCTCTTTCGGCAGTTTCAGACATTGCTTTAATAATCATATTATCAAGTCCGGAACTAATCTGATCTACTCCTTCACCTTCTGCCTTAATTTCCGTATCAACAAGGGCTCTCCCCGGAATCGGCACAAATTGAACTACATTATATAATCCCAGAGACATGCCGAGCGTATCAAATCCACTCCCTATATTAGCCGTTGTCGCAGGAACTCTGACGATGTAAGTTTTATTTTCTGTCATCTTCCAAAACCCTCACTATGTTTGCTACCTGTCTCATGCACGGAAGAACCTGCAATGCTTTTTCAACGTGAATAATATTTTCTCTTGGTGTCTGCTGCGTAATAATCATTAATTCTGCGGCATCTTCTATACGGCTTTTTTGCACAACTTCCTTGATACTGATATCATTATCCGCATATGCAGAGGCAATTTGAGAAAGCACACCCGTCACATCATCAACGATAAGGCGGAAGTAATAAGAATTTTTAAGTTTTAGAGAAGAATAAAATGGAATTCTCTTTGTTTCCGTCAACATCATACCGGTTCCAGTAGAATGGTTCAGAATATGTTTTGCCGTACTCATGACATCCCCCATAACCGCACTGGCAGTTGGTAAAGATCCAGCCCCCCGTCCATAAAACATAACATCATCAACAATATTTCCTGTAACATAAATTGCATTATATGAGCCTTTTACAGAAGCCAAAGGATGACTTCTGGGAACGAATGCGGGATACACATTCAGTGCAATCCCGTTCTCCTGACGGATTGCCACAGCCAGAAGTTTAATTGTGTATCCCATTTCGCTTGCATATTGGACATCATTCTGCGAAATTTTTTCGATTCCCTCTACCAAAACATCATCAAATGTCACATTTGCATGGAACCCGATTGATGCAAGAATCGCAAGCTTCCTGGCTGCATCATATCCTGCTACGTCATTGGTCGGATCAGCCTCCGCATATCCCTTCTTCTGTGCAATCCTGAGTGCATCATTGTAACTGATGCCGGCATCATCCATATTTGAGAGCATAAAATTTGTCGTACCATTTACAATACCGATAATGCTTTCAATTTCATTGGCAGCCAGCGAATCATGCAAAGGCCTTAAAATCGGTATACCTCCGCCAACACTGGCTTCACAGCTGAAATTTACAGAATTTTCCATAGCCGTATGCATAATTTCCGGTCCAAACAATGCGACAAGATCTTTATTAGCACTAACTACATTGATATGATGCTTTAGTGCCTCAAAAATATATTCCTTTGCCGGATGAATTCCTCCCATAACCTCTATCATAATATCTATGGTGTTATCTGAAATAATATCAGCAAAGGAATCAGTAATATTAACCTGGTTTAAAATCGCAAGATTTTTATACTTGTCCGGATGACGTACAAGCACATGTGTAATCTGAAAATGACAACCGATAACATCTTCTATCAATTTGCCATTCCGTGCTATAGTCTCAGCTACACCACTTCCCACTGTACCAAATCCAAGGAGTGCCACATTGATATTCTTCATTTAAATTCTCCTCCTGATTTCATGAGCAATGACTGAATTCCTTTCAAATCCAGTAGAGATTCTTTCAAGTATTGCAGACTGAGATCCGATTCTTCTGTGCGAAAATTGACTACAAGAGAGGCAATTTTCCCTGACATTCTCGTCTTAGTGCAAGAAATAAGTTCATTTCGATCTTTTAATAGCCGGCGAAGTATCCGGCTGTACAAAATCGTATCATCCTGCATGATTATAAATAATACTACAAAATGATCCTCCTTGTCACTATTTGCTGATGCTACATGATCTTTGTATTTGTAATAAGCGCTACGACTGATTTCAACTTTTCTCACTGCCTCATTAATAGAACCACAAGTTCCATCTTTTAACAATTCTTTAACTTTGATTGTTTTCTTGATTGCCTCAGGTAAAATCTGTAAATCAACCAGATAAAACTGCTTGTCATCTTTTTTCATATCAAATCACTCCGGCAATAACCGAATTTGACCTACCGGTAAAAATCACAAAGAACTATTTTTAATAAAGGAATCGGTTAACTTTCTATAAGAAATAAGATTTACACAATTTTCCTTAATTTTATTTCGTACGGATAATGAAGTGAGTCCTTTTAACTCTTCTTCGCCCCGATATCCCCAATGAAATTCGGATTCCATTGATAATTCATCAGCCGAAGGATGACACATCCACTCGCTGACTCCATCCTTTAACCGATCAATAATAGCGAGCATACGGGATTCATAAAAATGTCCCCCATACATCATCCCCCAAAAATAATCATTAGTCATTATTCCCATTTGATAGAGTTGTTTTCGATGAAGTCTGGCCATCGTAGATAGCCCGCCCTTGGCTGTAAACCGGAAAAGTTGTTGTGGCTTAATGCTAAACCCGAAGCAGAGTTGTTCATCAGGAACACGCATACATGGAATATGATACTTTTTAGCCAGCGTCATAGCAATGGGGAAAAAATGATTCCACATATGCATATGCTGATGCCCATCAATATGAGTAACTGGAAGACCGGTATCCAGTATTTTTCTGATTTGTGCGTCCCATTCACGATAAACATCATCTGCGCGGATTAAACCATTTAAATCTCGCCTGATCAAATCAATATAATTGGAACATAGCCGCCCATGTTCCCAAGTGATAGTGGGAACCTCTTCGGCAGGCAGGACAGATGGAAGGCTCCCGACAAGGGTCAGATGAATTCCAATGCCGATTTCTTTCATAGAACGGGCCATATGGACAGCCTCCTCAAAGGCGGTACCCCCTGCCATCAAGGATGTGCTTGTCAGGATTCCAGATTCAAATCCACGGTAAACTGCACGATTTACTGCAGGATGGATACCGAAATCATCTGCGTTAACTATCAGAAATTTAGCCATAATCGTCCTTTCCGGAAAAAGATATTCATATTGAAATTTCAGGAAAAATGAAACAGTATAACGGCAGCAGCAATGGAAACATTTAATGATTCCACTGACCCCTGAAGCGGTATGTACAAGTTTTTATCGGTCATATTCAGAATTTCCGGGCGAATACCATTACCTTCATTACCAAATACAAAAACCCCATCAGGGACTTCTCCAATATTTTTATAAGGCACTGCTTGATGAAGTGACGTTCCATAAAATGGAATGCCACATGCATTTTTGAATTTCAGTAAAAAATCAAAATCTGCATGTTCATAAACAGGGATCCGCAATATACTCCCCATAGAACTCCGAACGACCTTTTCAGCATAAGCATCGGTGCATCCTTCTGTCAGAATAACAGCATGAACGCCGGCAGCAGCTGCGGTCCTGAGTATGGTTCCCATATTTCCAGGATCCTGCACAGAATCAAGAATGACATAATGACCTTTCAGTGGTTTTAAAAGATCATTCCAATCATATTTTTTCTTATGAGAGATTACCATGATTCCCTGTCCATGCTCGGTACCTGAAATCAGCTTCATAATACCGGCAGTTACTGAAAAGAGCTGCCAATGGAGAAGTTCTGCCGAATCCATAATTTTATTCAATCGTGGATTATCTATAATTTCTTCACTGATGAAGCCAATACAATCAGTAATTCCCTGCAGGCAGGCGTCCTCTGCACTTCTAAGTCCCTCAAGAAGAAAAGCATCATAACGATCGCGGTATTTTTTCTGTTTCAGTTGTAGTACAACCTTGATCAAATGATTATTTCTGCTGGTTATATTCTCCATATAAATCCCCGCATTTATGAATGAAGCATCTCCAAAGCTTTTGAATAAACCGGTTCAACAGGAATCGTGTCCATATGACTTTCTTTGGTCCCGGAATGATCAGCCAGAAAAACGTGGCAATGAGGATTTCCATAGGGACCGCTCCGGTCAGGAAGGGTAGGACCAAATAGTGCAATAATGGGTGTATGTACCGCATTGGCAATATGCAAAGGACCCGTATCACTTGAGATATGCAAGCCTGCCATCTTCTCTAAAGCAGCCAGTTCAAGAAGGCTGGTTTTTCCCATTAAATTAATTGTATAAGGTGATGAAGAATATTCCTGTATAGCTCTTCCCATTTCAATTTCACTTTTGGAACCAGCCACAATATTATAAATTTTTTGCGATGAAAACTTTGCTGCGAGAATACCCCAGTTTTGAACCGGCCATTTCTTAACCTCTCCTCTAGTCCCCGGTACAAGGACCACATAAGGTTTTTGTACCCCTTTTTCCAAAAGGAGATTTGAGACAGAATGAATCTCTTTCGAAAAATCGTGAAGCGGAAATTCAATTTCCGAAACCGGGCAGCCAAGATAGCGCATGACATCAAGAAGTTGTTCAATGATATGATCGTTTTTATGATTTCCCGAAATGGGCTTGCTGGCGAGGAAACTCCCCTCTCTGGCATCGCGATACCCAATCCTCACACTGCAGCCGGATATGGCAGAAATAATAGCGCTTTTCGCTATCATTTGTAAATCGATGACCAGATCAAAATGATGAGATTTTAAATCTCTGTGAACCTGGTGTAAATAAGAAAAACTTTTTATCCCTTTCCTGTCTACGATATAAGTTTCATTAATCCATGGTTCACCCGGAAGGATGCCTGCAAAAGCTTCATGGACCGCCCAGGTTATATGGGCATCCGGATAAGTTTTTCTTAGTACATACAGGGAAGGAAGCGCGTGTATGATATCTCCCAGGGAGCTCATTTTTATAATTAAAATATTTTTAAACTTCTTTTTCATATTTTAATCCCTTATAACCGGCAACATTTTCTTTACGAATAATTCGAGATTTCCCCCATGGAAGAGAAACCCATGAATTCCTGCTCTTTTAGCGGCTTCTATATCTCTTTGACCATCTCCGAAAAGAAAACACCTTTCCGGCGGTAAAGAGTATTTCTGCATAGCCTGGAGAATCATTCCCGGAGAAGGCTTACGACAATTGCAGATTTTATCATACTGCGACAGAGCCGCTCCCGGCAAATGAGGACAGTAAAAAAATTCCGTAATTTTTCCACCATATTGTTCGAAAGCCTCATTCATTCCTAGATGAAGATTCCTTACATCCTGTTCAGAATAATACCCCCTGGCGACTCCGCTCTGATTAGTTACAACAAAAGTTAACCAGCCTTCCGCGGTAAGCCAGGCTACGGTTTCCCTGGCTCCTTCAATCCATTGTAACTGGTCCATAGAGTGGAGATAACCGGAATCTACGTTCAGCACACCATCCCGATCAAAAAAGACAGCTTTATTAATCATTAGTCCATCCGGCATCATCAATCATCTGACAAATAATATGGGCAGCGAGCATATGTACTTCCTGAATTCTGGCAGTCACATCAGAAGGCACAAGAAGTAGTTCATCACATAAATCGATCATTCTGCCACCCGACTTTCCGGATGAGCCAATAGTAATCAGACCTTTTTTGCGAGCTGTTTTCAGAGCTTCATTTACGTTCGCACTATTTCCACTTGTAGAAATGCCCCAGAGAACATCACCCTGGACACCAAGACCCTCGACTTGACGGGCAAAAATCCGGTCAAAGCTATAATCATTGGCCACAGCCGTGATAATGGATGTGTCCGTAGTAAGTGCAATAGCCGGAAGAGATATTCTTTCATTATAAAACCGGCCTACGAACTCTGCTGCTATATGCTGTGCATCAGCAGCAGAACCGCCATTGCCACATATCAGAATTTTATGCCCACCAGCCAATGCCTTATAACAGATAGCGGCCATAGAAGTAATCACAGGGAACAGACATCTGCTTTTAGCCACAACTTCTTCATGAGAAAGAAAACATTGTCTGATAATATCATTATTCATGTGAATTATCTCCATTTAAAAGTTCCTTTTCTCCAGAGTGTTTCTGATTATCCATTAAAGCCTGAAGTTCATCCATGAAGCTTCCAAGATCTTTAAATTCCCGATAAACAGAAGCAAACCGGACATAAGCAACCTGATCCAGCTTTTTAAGCTCATCCATTACGAAATTTCCTATTTCGACAGTCGAAACTTCCTGCTTAAAATCATTTCTTATTTTTCTTTCTACTGATTCAACGATATTTTCAATCTGCTGAGATGTAATATTACGCTTTTCACAAGCCCGGATCAATCCACTCCGAAGCTTGTTTTTATTGAAAAGTTCGCGGCTTCCGTCTTTCTTGATAACACGTATTGGCATTTGTTCTACTGTTTCATAAGTAGTAAATCTACGTCCGCAAGAAAGGCATTGTCTCCTGCGACGAATAGAAGCTCCATCATCCGTGTCCCGGGAATCCGTAACCTTTGTATCAGGACTGCTGCAATAAGGACATTTCATTATTATTCTCCTTTTACTGTTTAATAGAAAAACCACACTGCTATTGCGGTGTGGTTTTAGAAGACTATCTTATTTTCTGAGGAATTCAGGAACCGCAATGCCTGTAGACGGACGAACAGCATTGCTAAATCTGTTTCCTCCTGCAGATGTCGGAGCTTTCTTCTTATCACCAAACCCTGTTGCAATAACAGTAATTTTTATAGAATCTGCATCCATTTCCGGATCCACGGATGTACCCCAAATGATATTTGCATCAGGATCAGCTGCCTCAGTGATAATCTGAACAGCTTCATTAATTTCGAACAGGCCCAGATCATCATTACCGGTAATATTGATGATAATACCTTTAGCGCCTTCAATATTGCGTTCAAGGAGCTGGCTTTCAATAGCAGCTTTTGCTGCAACAGTCGCACGATCATCGCCGGAACCTTCACCAATTCCCATCAGAGCATCCCCCTGATCGCTCATAATTGTTCTAATATCAGCGAAGTCAAGGTTAATGATTCCAGGTACAGTAATAAGGTCAGAAATTCCCTGAATACCCTGGCGAAGTACATCATCTGCCGTTTTAAATGCATCTTTGAGAGAGACCTTCTTGTCCAAAAAACCCAGTAACCTATCATTAGGAACAACAAGTATAGCATCGACATTCTGCTTCAGTCTCTCAATGCCTTCAAGAGCATTCTTGGCTCTCACCTTTCCCTCAAAGCTGAAAGGTTTCGTCACAACAGCGATGGTAAGCGCACCAAGTTCTCTTGCGCATTGAGCGGCAACAGGAGCTGCTCCGGTCCCAGTTCCACCACCCATACCAGCAGTAACAAAAACCATATCTGCACCGGAAAGAGCTTTTGTCAGTTCTTCTCTGGACTCTTCAGCCGCCTGCTCACCAACATCAGGCTTTGCACCAGCGCCAAGACCTTTAGTTAATTTTTCCCCAATTTGAATTTTGGTTTCTGCCTGTGATTTATTAAGAACCTGTAATTCAGTATTGACCGCAATGAAATCAACACCTTTTACTTCTGCATCAATCATGCGATTAACAGCGTTATTTCCACCGCCACCTACACCGATAACTTTAATATTTGCCATTCTGGTCTCTTCCATGTTTGCTCCTCCTTCAGGATTTCAGTTTGTTGTTCCAAAGCCTGTGGTCAATACATATCTGGCCATCATTTCCTGTCAATCATATTTTACATTGTACAATAATTTAAAGGAATTCGCCACAACTATAGACAAACAATAAATAAATTTTCATTAAATATCACTTCTTGAGCTTAATCAAAGCAGAGGCCGGATTGGCATCCAGATATTCCACCGAAAGTTCCCTGGCCTTGACGTCCCCCACCATATCCTCTGCCAGACGTGCTCGTTCTTCCATATGCTCGCCATCGCCCAGGCGTACTGTAATTCCTTCTCTGGTATAAGCATTTATATTTTCCGGATTCCCGATATTAACTTCCGAGAAAACTTTGATTCCTTCCGGTGAAAGATGATTCAAAAAATTAAGTGCTTCATTTATATCGCCATCCGAAATACGTTCTTCTAAAAGAAGATTTCCAAATCGCTTTCCTGTAATCATAGGAACATTTATCGTCTTGATAGACTGGACAGTATCCATGACAATACCATCCTTATCGAGAAGTGCATATCCAAATTCCCCCTGAACAATCGCTATAGGGATTCGATCCTGCACATCCACTTCCAGAACAAAAGGAAATTTTCTGGAAACCCGTACAGAGTCAATCCGAATATCATGGGAAAGCCTTTCTTCAAGTTCTGAAGTACTGATTTGGAGCACATTAACCGGACGTCGGATTTGACCATCGAAAAGAATATCATCTAGGGTCAAAACCTCAGATCCCTTTAAAACGATATACCCTAAAGGAACAGGCAGCAGAAATAGTACAAATATAGTAAAAATAATAATCACTGCCAGAACCAAAAGTACAGGATGCCTGAAAAAGGCTTTCTGTCTCTTTTTATGTTTTTTCTGAGATTTTGAGGAAGTAGTTTTTCTAGTGATAGAAATGGGTTTTACTCCTATCTCCCTTGGGGGATTAAGATTGGAGTCCGCAGAATTAATTGGTTTATTATGCTGTTCCTCAATAAATTGATTAAAACTTTTGAAATTATTCATGGTTATAACCAGATATCAGCCAATCAAACTTTACCCAGCCCGGCTTCCAGCAGAATTTTTTCACAAAGCGCAGGAAAAGAAATACCTGCTGCTGCCGCCGCCTTAGGCACAAGACTGGTCGAAGTCATGCCGGGGATGGAATTGGCTTCGAGTATAAACGGCCTTCCTTTTTTATCAGTTTTAAAATCAAAGCGAACCACGCCTTTGCATTCCGCGATTCTGTAGCCACGTTCGGCCATTATTTTCATCTGTGCTGTCAACTCTTCTGAAACAGGCGCCGGGACGATGTAATCCGTAGCACCCTTAGTATATTTGGAGTGATAGTCATACTGACCGGAATGAGGACAAATCTGTATAACAGGAAGGGAAATGCCGTCCAGAACAGAAACGGTAAATTCATCACCTTCAAGATATGCCTCTGCCAGGATTCGAGGTTCCACCTTAAATACTCTTTCAAGTGCAGCCTGCAGATTTTCATTCTCCTTGACAATTTCAATACCAATAGTTGACCCTTCACAAGCCGGCTTTAATACTACAGGAAGACTGAACTCCTTTTTTATATCATTCATGATATAAACTATACCATCTTTCAAATAATATGGTTTTGAATGTGCCATAGGAATTCCGGCTTGTTTGAATAAATAACTGCTCATTATTTTATCCATGGTAATGGCAGAAGATGTTACACCCGAACCAGTATACGGAATACCAGCAAGTTCAAGTACGCTCTGAATAGTACCATCTTCCCCAAATTTACCATGCAGTGCGATAAATACAGCTTCGGCATTTACAGCTTTCAGGTTTTCCACTACATGACAGGGATCATACTCCATTGATATAACTTTATATCCTAAAGATGAAAGAGCTTCAGCAATAGCCTTGCCAGTATTTCTGGATACTGCAGCCTCAGTTGAAGGGCCGCCCATTAATACAACAACTTTTGAATCCTTGGTAATCACTTTTTCATACCCTTTTCTTTTATCAAATGAATTAAGGCTTCTCCAGATTTGAAAATATTGCCTGCCCCCATTGTAATAACCATATCTCCCGGCCTTAAGCAATGATACAACGCATCAGCCATATTTCCGACATCAGGTATATAATGAATTTCTCGATTTGGTAGTCGCTCCTTGACAACATCCGGGATTGTATGTCCATCTACTCCAGAAATCGGGCTTTCACTGGCCGCATAGATGTCAGTAAAAAAAAGTACATCTGCATCGTCGAAAGCTTCGGAAAACTCATTTCTTAAAAGATGGGTCCTGGAATACCTATGGGGCTGAAAAGCACATACGATACGTTTGACGCCAGTTTCTTTAGCCGCTTTTAGAGTGGCCTTGATTTCGGTAGGATGGTGAGCATAGTCATCCACTATCCATAGATCGGCATTATGAAATTTGGTTTCAAAACGTCGTTTAGCCCCACGGAAATGACTCAGCGCTTCAGCAGACACCTCAAAAGAAATTCCACAATATAAGGCAGCCGCAAGGGCACCAAGGGAATTCCGGACATTATGCATTCCAGGAACATGGAGACATACGGTTCCCAACCTGTCTTTTCCATAAAGAACATCGTAATACAATAGACGGTTAATATAATGAATATTAACAGCCCTGTAATCTGCCTGTTCATCAAGGCCATACGTAATTACTTTCGAATGAATCCCTGGCAAAATGGCTTTTACGCCCTCGCTGTCGAGGCACATAAAAGAAGCACCATCAGAATACGAAATATGATTTACAAAATCCGTAAAGGCTTTCCTGATATTTTCCACAGTCTTATAATGATCCAGATGATCATCTTCCACATTAGTAACAATAGTGATATAGTTATGGAATTTCAGAAATGAACCATCGCTTTCGTCCGCCTCGGCAATTACATAGTCACCTTTCCCAAGTATTGAATTACCATGAATATAATCAGCAACAGCGCCCAGAACAATAGTAGGGTCAATTCCGGCTTCTGAAAAAATCTGTCCAACCATTGCAGATGTTGTAGATTTCCCGTGAGCACCGGCAACTGATATCCCTTTACCTGCTTCAAGAAGCGCAGCGAGCACGTCAGACCGATGAAAAACCGGTATGTTTTTTGATTGCGCTTCTACCAGTTCAGGATTATCCGAAGAAATAGCAGAAGAAACAATCACGCAATCTGCACCTTTTATATTAGAAGAATGATGGCCAATGAAAATTGCTGCTCCGCGGGCCCTGAAGTCTTCAATCGCAGGAGAATCAGATAAATCGGAGCCAGAAATTGTAAAACCCTTTTCTAAAAGAATTTCTGCAAGGGCACGCATTCCCATTCCGCCAATACCAATAAAATGGAAGCGTTTATATTTTATCAAATCCATGACAGTTCCCCCTTATTTACACAAATCAAGCGCCAGTCTGGCAATATCCTGACCTGCATGAACCCTGCCCAGGCCAAAAGCGGCGTCCGACATGGTATTAAGTGCTGCCGGCATGTTTTTCAAATATTCGATATCCTGAATCAATTCTTTACCGGTAAGATATTTATCGACTATTATTTTTGCCGCACCTGCAGCTACAAAAACCCGTGCATTAAAGGTCTGATGGTCTTCGGCCGCGTATGGATATGGAATCAGTATAGCCGGCAGTCCTCTTGCGGCAAGTTCAGCAAGACTAATGGCTCCCGCACGGCAGATAATCAAATCTGCCGCAGCCAGAGCAGATGGCATATCATATTCATATTTTATAATTCTGCCTGCTTTACCGACTCTGCCATTATCATCAGCCCGGACCGCCTTCAGCACTTTGTCGTATTCCAATGTACCAGTCACATGGTAAAGGCAGAGGTTATCAAAATTCCGGAAATAATTATGGACATCGGTCATCGCATTATTAATAGAACGAGCACCCCGGCTGCCCCCGGTAACAAGTACCATGAAAGTATCCTTTGGTATTCCAAGTTTCTTTCTGGATTCTTCTCTGACTGCGGCTACGATATCAGGTCTGATTGGATTTCCTGTATATATACATTTTTCAGGATGAGGAAAGCGAGGTTTTGCTTCCTCATAGCCCAAAGCGATTTTATCAACAAAACGACTTAAAATTTTATTCGTAATACCTGGTATCACATTCTGTTCCTGGATAAGGGTTGGAATATGGCTGAGGGCTGCCGCCATGAGAATTGGTCCGCACACATAGCCACCGGTTCCGATAACAACATCCGGTTTAAAGCGTTTTAATATGGACTTTGCTTTAAACAAACTTCCAGCTGTTTTAAGAAGAATCCCGACATTTTCTACCGTTAAAGATCTTTTAAGACCGTACGCCGGAATAGATGCAAACTTATACCCTTCTTTGGGAATAATTCTGGATTCCATGCCATTAGGGGTACCCACAAAAAGGAATTCAACATCTTCCAGTGATGCTATCTCTCTGGCAATAGTAACAGCCGGATATATGTGCCCACCTGTTCCACCACCTGATAAAATAATCCGCTTCATATAATCACCATATCATTTAAGACTATTTACAAGACGTTTGAAATCCATACCCCGTTCTTCCATATTATGATACATATCAAAAGAGGAGCAGGCAGGAGATAAAATGACAATATCTCCCGGTGATGCCAGCTTCTGGCCCAACTTTACAGCATCCGCCATGGATCCAGCGCGGTAAATGGAAGTTACTCCTGCTTTTTTTGCAGCTTCCTCAAAACGGTCTGCAGCTGCACCCAACAGGATAAGATGGGATGTATGGACTTTGGCTTCAGCCATAAAATCTCCCAGCGGAGTACCCTTATCGTATCCGCCTGCAATAAGAATAACGGGTCTATCAAATGCACTCATTCCCTTGATGGCAGCATCTGTGTTAGTGGCCTTGGAATCATTATAATATTCAACTTCATGCAGTGTACGTACGTATTCAATTCTGTTTGGGAGAGATGAAAACTCTTTTAAAGCAGAAACAATAACATCTCTGTCAACTCCTCCCTCATTAGCAAGGAAAGAAGCCGCCAAAGCATCTTCATAATTCTGTTTTCCCTTCAGTTTCATTTCATTAATCGTGCAGAGATGAATAACTTTACCTGAACGGCGTAACGTCAACATGTCTTTATCCAGGAACGCTCCTTCTTCCACCTCATGATTTGTTGAAAGCAGGCAGACATGAGTATGAGCAGCTGCTTTTTCTGCAAGTTCAGGTGTATATGGGTCGTCTGCATTAAGAAGGATGCAGTCTGACTCATCCATATTTTCAAATATGCGAGCTTTGGCTGCCACATAGGCCTCCATAGTATGATGACGTTCCAGATGATCTGGAGTTATATTCAAAATAACTCCCGCACGCGGTTTGAATGTTTTTATAAATTCAAGCTGGAAGCTGGAAACCTCAGCCGCAATCAGGCCATTAGCAGGGACAAGCTCTGCTTCCCTGCTAAGTGAAATACCAAGATTGCCTGCAAGCGCAAAAGGCTTTCCGCTTTTGCTGATCATACTACCTAAAAGGGTAGTAGTTGTTGTTTTACCATTAGTACCGGTAATTGCCAGAATAGGTGCTTTTGTCACCTGATAAGCAAGCTCAACTTCGCTAATAACTGAAATTCCACGATTTCTGGCAGCCTGAACGATAATATTTTCCGCCGGTATGACAGGTGAAACAACAACTGTATCAATATTTTCCAGTAAACCTTCACCTTGTGGTCCGAATTGGAAAACCGCCCCCTGCTCTAATAATGCAGCCCTTTCCTTCTTATCCTGAACGTTATCTTTTAAGTCGGAAATCAATACATGGATATCATGGCGCAAAAGAACATGAGCTGCGCCAAGACCACTAATTCCGGCCCCCAGAATCAATGCATTTTTCATTTGCCAGCCTCCCTTATTGGCATACGAAATATAGAATTGCAATCAATAATATTTTAATTCATATTTTAAAATTTCGAATCAAATATAGCAATAAAGTTATAAGTTGCGGATTGCCAAAATCAGAGAAAGACAGGAAGCAAGCCCTTCAAAAATCCAAAATGCCCAGACAACATGGACTTCACTCCAACCGGACAACTCAAAATGATGGTGCAGGGGACTCATTTTGAACACCCTTTTCCCGGTAAGCTGGAAAGATGCTACCTGAATGATTACTGATAATGCTTCAAGGACAAAAATTAAACCTAAAAAAACCAGCAGAAGCTCTGTTCTGGTAATTACGGCAATTCCGGCAATAGCTCCACCTAAAGCCAAAGATCCTGTATCTCCCATAAAAACTTTTGCGGGGTGATAATTGAAGAAAAGAAAGCCTACACATGCTCCCGCAAGAGTAATTATAAAATACCCTAAATCGTTAAAACCCGTCATATAACAATAAATGGCATAGGCAGAAAATGCGATGACGCAGCATCCGGATGCAAGCCCATCAAGACCATCCGTGAGATTAACAGCATTCGAGGTTCCCACAATAACCAGCACAACGAAAGGATAATAAAACCATCCGATCGAAATATCCGACTGTACAAAAGGAATAGCAATGGAAAATGGGAGCTGGAGTGTATCAACCACCCCCCAGCAGAAAAGTCCGGCAAGAATAAGCTGCCCAAGCATTTTTTGTTTTGCAGTCAATCCAAGATTTCTTTTCTTTTCTGCTTTAATAAAATCATCAAGAAATCCAAGAATTCCATGACCTAAAGTCAGAAACAAAAGCCATAAAACAGATGGATCTATCATTTTGTTGAAAATAACCACAATTAAAGAGGCAAACAGCATGAAAATACCACCCATGGTAGGTGTTCCACTTTTAATCCGGTGAGACTTTGGTCCTTCTTCACGGACAGACTGCCGAGCCTTTAATTTCTTTAACAGGGGAATCCCCAATGTGCCTAGAATAATAGTAACAACTGCGGCTTCTGCCAGATAAATTAAGTAATTACTCTCCATCCTTATCAAAAGCTCCTCTCAATAAAGCTGGAATTTTTTCCATATGCATATAATGTGAACCTTTTATCAATACCACATCACCAGGATGGACCATTTTCTCAAGAAAGAAAGCCGCCTCCTCGCAGGAATCAAAAGATGAAATTTCAGATATACCACCTTCTAAAGCTCCACGGGCAATGAGCCGGCTTAAAGTCCCCACCGTTATAACTGCATCAAAACCCAGTTCTGCTGCTTTCCGTCCCGTCTTATAATGAAGTTCTTCACTGAAGTCGCCCAATTCTCCCATATCACCTAAAACAAGAAAATAGCGATTGCCTTTCAGCTGACGCACAGAACGAAATGCCATTTCCATGGACAAAGGATTTGCATTATACGAGTCATCAACTATAGAAATACCATGAATATTCAATATGGACTGTCTTTGATCTGAGTTATGAAATTCACTAAGCGCCTTCTGAATTTTTTCCGGACTGATACCAAGAACACGTGCCGCTGCTGTTGCAGCAAGTGCATCATATACATTATGAATCCCGAGCAAATTCAGTTTCGCTTTGAATGCTTCGTCAAAGCAGGTACAGATAAAGCGAGTATCAGATGGACCATATTGTATATCGCTCCCCCGTACCGTATATCTGCCATTAATTCCATATTCGATTACTTTTCCATCAAAATGATCCCCCATAGCATTGACTCTGGGATCATCTCCATTAAGGATCGCTATGCCATCAGGTGGAAGAGCATCGATCAATTCTTTTTTTGCCCTTCCAATATTATCCTGACTTCCGAGAATACCAATATGAGAAGTTCCCACATTGGTTACTACTCCTATATTTGGAGAAGCTACAGAACACAATTCTGCAATTTGACCAAATCCCCGCATTCCCATCTCCACAACACAAACATCAGTGTCATCAGCCATAGAAAGAAGAGTAGCAGAAAGGCCAATTTCATTATTAAAATTCTTTTGGGTTGCGCAAACTTTAAAACGAGTGGAAAGGAGCGAATAAATCATATCTTTTGTAGTTGTTTTTCCATTAGATCCGGTAACGCCTATAACCGGTATACGGAAGCGCATCCGATGAAAATGAGCCAACTGTTCCAATGCTTTTTTAGTATCTGAAACAATAAATGCTGAGACATTTTTTCCAAGTTTCTTTACATAGGATTTATCAGAAATAATTACTGCAGCACAACCAGCAGATACAGCATTTGTGAGAAAATCATGACCATTAAAATTATCGCCGGTGAGAGCGATAAAAAGTTCCCCCGTCCTGATTGTCCTGGTATCAGTGCTCACAGCAGTTACGTAGCCTGCCGTTCCCTTTTGCAAAAGTTCTGCGCCCGTTGCTTTAATTATTTCATCCACAGTAAATGAAGCCATTTTAGATCTCCTTAAGTGCTTTTCTTGCTTCTTCCCGATCATCAAAATGAATGGTCCGATCCTTCAGGATTTGATAATCTTCATGACCCTTTCCCGCAATCAGGACAATATCTGCAGGCCCGGCAAGCCTGATAGCACGATTAATCGCCGTCCGGCGGTCTACCAGGATCTCATAATGCAATGAAGATTTTTCCTTTTTTACTTCTTCCACTCCGGCAGCCACTTCCCGAACTATGACATTGGGGTCCTCAGAACGGGGATTATCACTTGTCACAATCGCAATATCCGCATTGCGGGCAGCTATACGTCCCATAATAGGCCGCTTCAATTTATCCCTATCACCACCGCAGCCAAACACCACGATGATTTTCCCTGTTGTAATTTCACGGGCAGTAGTAAGTATTTTCTCGAGTCCATCCGGTGTATGAGCATAATCAACAACGACCGCAAAAGGCTGGCCTTCATCAATCAATTCAAACCGTCCAGGAACACTATGGAAATCTTTCACAGCCTCCAGAATTGCTTCTATAGAAACGCCCTCAGAAAGAGCAGCACCAATAGCTGCCAGTGTATTGTAAATATTAAATCTTCCCGCCAACCTGGTTTTAACAGTGTAGGTTTTACCATCATACTTCAGTTTGAAACAAGAAGACTTGCCGTTAAACTGACTGTCATAAGCATAAAGATCTGCATCCGGATTCTTCATGCTATAAGAATGAAGTTTGCATATATTTCTGTTCCTCACGCCTTCGGCCATGACATGAGCATATGGGTCATCCTCATTAATCCAGGCAGACTTATCTGTTTTACACTGCCCTTCAGAAGATACCATGTTAAAGAGAATTGCTTTCGCTCTGGCATAATTATCCATGGTCTTATGAAAATCAAGATGATCTTCAGTCAGATTGGTAAAAACAGCATCATCAAATTCACAACCTCTAACGCGTCCAAGGACGAGCGAATGGGAAGATACTTCCATGCAGACATGAGTAACTTTTTCTTCAACCATCTGGGCCAAAAGACGTTCCAAATCAATCACGTCGGGAGTTGTATTATGAGTAGGCAGTTCCTTCTCACCAATAAGCGCATGAATAGTACCAATAACCCCAGTTTTATAACCAGCATAGTGGAGAAGATGTGCAGCCACATGGGTGGTTGTCGTTTTTCCATTGGTCCCGGTAAGGGCTATCATCCTCATTTTCCTTGATGGGTAATCAAAGAAATAAGGAACCATATCCTCCATAGCCTGTCTGGTATCTTTTACATATACAACAGTTACGGAATCTGGCACCTTGATATCTTTTTCTGCCACAATAGCCGATGCGCCTTTCTCAATTGCAGAATTAACGAAATCATGACCATCCACATGAGCCCCGGAAAGGCAGATAAAAAGGCTGCCTTTATTAACCTGCCTGGAATCCGCTGTAATATCATTTATGATGACTTCCGTGCTGCCTTTTACACTGACAACGGAAGTCATTGCAGTTAAATCAGATAATTTTTTCAATTAAATCACCTCTTGAAAGCTTCAATTATGCGTCATTATTTATGATATCTTAAACCACTTAAAAGTACAATAGCGGCCTCCAAAAAGGCCGCTTTAAATTAGTTAAATATCATGCAAGGAATAAAAATGGAATCATTCATAAAAATTTACCTCACCCATAAAGCGAAAATTCAAATAGTAATCCCAATTACCCGACATTCAGCGATGGTTTTGTCCAGCAGTTCTGCTGCTGTCAGTACTTCCATAAATATTTCGAACAGGCAGGTTCATGCCAAGTTTTGTTTCAGCTATTTTTTGAATTCGAACAGGGGCCCCCAGTTTAGTGACTTCCAGTTTCGTTACTACGTTCTTCCTTTCAAGAGCCATAACCTCTGAACGAATTCTTTGCATATTATATTCAGACTGTACATTGACGCTATTTAAAAATGTACTAATCATAAAAGGCATCAGAATCATCAGAATTCCCAGAATGACATTGTGAAATATTCCTCGAGAAGATTCATTTTCTTCCCTTTGGGAAATAACTATATCTGCCGGCATAGAATTTATATAATTAACATTTTGTAATGTCTGAGTAATCATTTAGTCTCTCTCCTACCTGATGATTTGTCCACAAATTGGTCTTAACATTTTTCAACTACCCTTAAAACTGCACTTCTTGCTCTAGGATTATCCTCGATTTCCTGATCTGAAGGTTTAACAGGTTTACCTACGCTTTTCACAATTCTGTGATGATGGCAAACGCATACAGGAATGTCAGGCGGACATATACAATCTCTCTCCATTTCCCTGAAAGTCTTTTTTATAATCCGGTCTTCCAATGACTGGAATGTAATAACTCCCAGGCGTCCCCCCGTTGTCAGTCGGCTGGCACAATCTTCCATCGTTTGTTTTAAAATCCCAAGTTCATTATTAACTTCAATCCGTATAGCCTGAAAAGTACGTTTTGCCGGATGAGGCCCTGTTCTTCTTGCTTTAGCCGGTATCGCAGCTTTAATTACAGAGACAAAGGAATCAGTATTTTCTATCGGGTGTTCTTCTCGAAAACGAACAATGAATTGTGCAATCCTTCTAGCCCACCGCTCTTCCCCATATTCATTGATAATTCTAGTGAGTTCATCTTCAGAATAAGTATTCACAACTTCATATGCAGTGAGTGGGTTACGCTGATCCATTCTCATATCCAGCCTGCCATTATGCATATAAGAAAATCCCCGTTCCCCATCATCAAGCTGGTGAGAAGATACTCCTAAATCAAAGATGAATCCATCTACCTGCTCTAAGTTCTGAGAATCAAGTATCCGATTTATATGGCAAAAATTATCTCTTATGAATAAGGTCCTGCATCCTGCATCCTTCAATCGCTCAGATGCAGCAGCAATGGCTTCGGCATCCTGGTCGACTCCAACAATTAAAGCATCATCGGCCAGTTTTTGCGAGAGTGCCAGCGAATGACCGCCACCACCGAGTGTGCAATCTACATATATACCATGAGGATTAGTAATCACCGAATCAATCATCTCATGCAGCAAAACCGTAGTATGCTGAAATTCCATGAAGCACGCCCCCGTAATTACAATTCAAAGTTCAATGGGAGTTCCAGAGAATCTGCTATATCAGCAATAGATTCTCCACAGTTTTCATCCGAATTGAGCAGAACAGGATCCCAAATTTCTATAATAGGACCTGTTCCTACAATGCAGGCATCCTTTTTTAACTGTGCAAAAGTACGTAAATGTTGAGGAATAAGTATCCTCCCCTGCTTGTCGCATTCCATTTCCATGCCTCTACCAATCAAATGTCTCATAATTTTTCTTACTTTATGGTTGGTAAATGGCAGTTTTTGAAGACGGGTAATCAATGCATCCCATCTCTCCTTGGGATAAATGTTTAGGCAGGTATCCAGTCCCGGAGCCAGCACAAAAGTACTTCCCAGTTCTTCCCTGAATTTAGCCGGAAGGATCATGCGTCCTTTGGTATCGATTGTATGGGAATACTGATTCATAAACATAATCCTTCCACCTCCTCCACATTTACCCACATTCTACCACATTTCCCCACTTTATAACAACGAAAAAATTTTGTTTGGTGGTTGGCAGAAAATGGAATTATATGTTGGTGAATCGATAAATACTATATTTTCGCCCATTCACGGTAAATAAAGTCAATAAAAAATTGTGGATTTAGCCCAATTATGGCAAAATAAAATCCTCCACTTTCTCAAGTGGAGGATAAGGAAATATAAAAATAACTGGTGTATTCTACATTAATTTCACAGGTTTGGAAATCATAATATGTTTGTTTTTTAGATATTTAAAATGATCAAAAGGAATTGAAAGTGCTTCGTTCAAAGTCACCGGCTGCAATGACGATATTCCGCCCGCCCAGTAAAGCATATAGCCTATAAGATCTTCTGACGTTAATCCGTCCTTACGAAGTTCTCGAATTGTGATTCCATGCTGCCGCTTTGATAGTCTTACACCGTTTGAATCAATGAGAAGAGGCAAATGTCCATATACGGGAATCCGGCTGTCCAATTTTTTTAAAAGGTACACCTGAAAGAATGTTGATTCGATCAAATCATTTCCACGCAGAACATGGGTAATCCCCATAGCCTTGTCATCAATGGAAGCCGCAAGCTGATAAGCTATCATGTCATCTGCCCTTTTAACGACAAAATCATCCATGCCTGGACGAATCATCCTGACCTGTCTACCGAAAAACAAGTCCGAAAAGGAAACATCCATTTTTTCCGTCTTCATCCGCCAGGATGGTTTCTTATTAATTTTCGCTCGTTCTTCAGCGGTCAAACTACGGCAATGCCCATCGTAAACAGGTCTTTCTTCCCCCTCATGAGGAGCTGAAGATATCTGATGTATTCGGGCGCGAGTGCAATAGCAGGGATAAATGTCTCCAGATGACGCCAGAAACCGGAGTATAGATTCATACACCTGAAGCCTGTGGCTCTGCACAGTACTTCCATAGCTATATTGATTTTCAGGTCCTTCGTCATAATCAAGTCCCATCCATTCCAGATCATGCAGGATCCCCCGGGTGAAGATATCACTACAGCGCTGCTTATCAATATCTTCTATTCTCAGAATAACTTTGCCTTTATGCTGCCTCGTCCACAGCCAGTTTAAAAAGGCTATCCACAAGTTTCCTAAATGCATATAACCGGTCGGACTAGGTGCAAATCGAGTTCGTATTTCCATCAGTCCGGCATCGACTGGACGATATTGAAGAGTTCTTTATCTTTCCGGATTTTTTCTTCGCTCCCCATCACGCAAAGATAAGAATCTTCCATAACACTTCTTACCAAAGGAGCCAGATTTCGGATATCCTGAACAGTACAATCAATAATTTCATTACGAATCTTTAAACGGGATTCCCGCGTGTTACCGGTAAGATAATGAGTCATCGCTCTTTCACCTTTCATAAACGGGGTCAATTGAATTTCTGAAGCAGCCATAGTGCCAATAACATACTTCGTCATTTCTCGTTCCGAAAGTACGAGATTCTCGAGATATTCCGGCAATTCTTTATAAACGCAAATGGTCTCTGCCAGGTTGGGGTCCCGATAGGAACAAAGCTCGGAATTTCCATTCCGGAGAAATCTGGTAAATGCACCATAGGCACCACCAAGGACTCGAACTTTTTTCCATAGATATTCATATCGCAGAATCGTTTCCATAACCGCCAGTGCTCCGCTATAGGTAAAGCCGTGGACTTTGAAATTTCCACCTTTAGCAACGTACTGAACTTTTCCAGAAGTCATGAAAGCTTCATTGATGAATTTTGGCAAAAAGCTTAACCGCCGGTATTCAGGAAGCTTCCCCTCCGGTAGGTCGTCTGTAATAAAAGACAGGGTATCGGTGACCGCTTTTTTCTCTTCCGCTTCACCAATTGTTTCAAAGAAAAGATTTTTTCTAGTAAAAATTTTTCGAGAAACATCTGTCAGACGCTCTTGCAGTATTTCATAGTCATCATCAAAGTTATGTACAAGATTTGTGAGGAAATAATAATAACTGAGGCCTGCCTGCTCAGAAAATTCACCTTGTTTGGAGAAATAAGATGCCAAACGGGTCATAACAAGATCATGACCCCTTGAAAAAGCAGTCATATCCCATTCTGACTTCTCCTGGAGGAGTAATTCTTTCAGTCTCTTAGTGTCCGTAAACAGGGTATGATTTATAATTTCCCCTAAAAGATCCATCATTCTATCCACTTTGGGAGTTAGAGCCTTACCGCGAACGGTAAGAATCGGCATGTAGTCAGATTCATTATCTATATTCCCATAAGAGCCGACTGAAAAACTCATGCCACCTGTATAAGCATTGGACAACCTTGCCAGTTCTCCAAAGCTGTGTTTTGTAGTGCTGAGACTTCTAAGAAGAGTTGAAAGCAGGATTGCATAAGGAATGTCTTCTTCTTTTAAATTGACGAGTTTAAAATAAAGATTAATATAAGTGATTCCGGTCGTATGTACATTGTAATGATAATGATTGATTCCGGAAATGACATCTTTATCCAATTGTTCCTTTTCCACATTTCGATTGAGATCATTTCGGGATAGAAGTGGAATTGTCTTCAATGCTTCTTCTGTTTCACCGGAAGCCTGTCTTTCCTTAAGAAGCCTGGTCGATTCAATAATTTTATCCAGTTGTTCATCACTTAGACTGCTTTTGAAGGAAGCAAGTTTTTCGGCGGTTTCACGATTGACTTTTTCCGTCAGTCCCTTCTCCGGCTTCATTGTGACAAGGACCTGATGAGGATTCTTGATAATGTACTTGATTAAAAGATTTTCGAAATAGTTAGTTCTGATATTTTTTCGTAAAGTATCGATATCATCAATATAACGGAGCGCATCAAACGGATTCCGATCATAAAGCCACATGTCCATGGCGCGTACACCATAAAAAAGTCCTTTTGGCCGGCCTTGATAATCATTTTCGCGTGCTGTAAATTCAGTACGGTTCAGCGCTGCTTCCAGCATATTTTTATCAATACCTTTCAAGGCAATGTTGCGTAAAGTATTATCAAGAATCTGGGCAAACCTGTACTGGTCTTCCACCTCTGAACCGGTAAGTTCCAACGTCCATACGGGCTGTTTGTAACTGTCACAATAATCTCCGGAAAGATCACTGCCTATACCCGCATTAAGCATGGCCTGTTTGAGAGGAGCACCATCTACATCAATTAGTACATAATTAAGGATGCGGAAAGCCAGCGATTCCATGGTCGACATATGATCATTAAAAGCGACAAAGAGAGCATGAATCGCTTTTTTCTGGAGACTGTCATTTTCTGCCACTCCATAAGGTGTAACAAAAGACACCCGTCCAGACAAAGGAGCCTGCGTTTTAACTCCGGAATCCACATTCCTCCGGTCAAACGCTGAAAGATAGTCATGGTCAATATATTTTAAAGTTTCATCGATATCCATATCCCCATAAAGATAAATGTAACTGTTGGAAGGATGATAGAATCGACGATGGAATTCAGTAAATTCGCGGAAAGACAGCGTTGGAATAAGTTCCGGATCTCCGCCTGATTCCACTCCATAAGTTGTATCCGGGAAAAGTTTTTCCATGGCTTTCCCCTCAATAATAGCATCCGGAGTAGAAAGAGCTCCTTTCATTTCATTGTAAACCACGCCATTATAGGATAGAGGCCCATTTTTATTTTCCAGTTCATAATGCCAGCCTTCCTGCATCAAAATCTGCGGATTTTTAATACAGTCGGGGTAAAAGACTGCATCCAGATAAACATCCATCAGGTTATGAAAATCTACCGCATTTCTGCTGGCAATCGGATACATGGTTTTATCCGGCCAGGTAATAGCATTTAAGAATGTATTAAGTGATCCTTTAGCCAATTCGACAAAAGGTTCTTTTAACGGATATTTGCGAGATCCGCAAAGGGTGGAATGTTCCATAATATGCGGCGTCCCCTTGGAGTTATCCGGAGTTGTCCTGAAGCAGATATAAAAAACCTTATTATCATCATCATTGCCCAGATACATTAACCTGGCTCCGCTCTTGACATGTTCCATCTGATATGCATCTGAATTAACTTCTTCAATATGAGACACGGCAGTTACACGAAACCCATGCACCTGGTCTCCTTTTTTCCATTTCATAAAAGCCTCCCTTAATGAACAGAAAAAGCGCAGGCATATACCTGTGCTTTTTATTTGATGTGAATTATTCAGACTTTGCCTGTGGGAAGAATTCGTCATGAATAGCCTGAACAGCCCGATCCAGGTCTTTTCTTAAAATAAGGCAGGAGATACTGATTTCAGAAGTGCTGACAATATCAATATTTATATTTGCTCTGCCAAGAGCGCCAAACATACGGGCAGCGACTCCCGGAGTGCCAAGCATGCCTGCTCCCACAACAGAAACCTTGGCAGTATCATCATCATAAATGACTTCCTCCAGTTTGCCTTCATCACGCATCTGTTCCAATACCCGTTTGGCATCATCCATATCTGTATCATCAATGGTGAAAATAATATCTGTTTTGTCATCATTGGAATTTCTAACACTCTGTACAATCATGTCAACGGTAATATTATCTTCCGCAAGGGCGGAGAAAATTGTATAAGCAACGCCAGGAATATTCCTAAGTCCCAATACCGCTATGCGGGCAGCATGCGCATCCTGAGCCACACCTCTTACTGAATCATTCTTGCCTTCCATTGTGCAAACCTCCCTGATAATGGTACCTTCTTCATCGGTGAATGTAGATCTTACATGAATCGGAATGTGGTATTTCATTCCAAGCTCAACACTTCTTGGCTGCATGACACCAGCTCCCAGTCTGGCCATTTCTAGCATCTCAGTATTCGTTATTTCTTTCATTTTAATACAGCCTTTAACATGACGGGGATCAGCAGAATAAATACCATCTACATCAGTAAAAATCTCACACATGTCAGCATGCATAGCCCCGGCCAATGCTACGGCTGTAGCATCGGAACCGCCGCGGCCGAGCGTGGCCACGTCGCCATTAGGCATAATTCCCTGAAAACCGGCAACGATAACAATTTTTCCTTCTTCCAGTTCTTTAAATACCCGATCCGGTTTCACATCATCAATCCGGGCCTTGCCATAAGCTCCACCAGCAATAATTCCTGCCTGGGGACCGGTTAAAGAAATTGATGGGACGCCCAGTTTGCGGAATGTCATGGCCATTAAAGCAATGGATTTTTGCTCACCGGTAGCCAGAAGCATATCCATTTCTCTGCCATGATTAACGTCTGAAACCTTTGCTGCAAGATCCAGCAGATCATCAGTCGTATCTCCCATGGCTGATACAACGATAACAATTTTATCTCCAGGCTTTCTGTCCCGAAGCACACGGTTAGCAATATTCAGCATTTTTTCCGGTGTAGCAACTGAGCTTCCACCAAACTTCTTTACATAAAGCGCCATTTACATCCCTCGTTCAACAAGTAATTACCATCTATAACTTTTAGAATTTTATCATGCCCTTGATATCCTGTAAAGAAGAATTGTTATAAAACGAATCAAATCAATAACAGAACCGCATCAATAGAAATATGATTTCCCGCGCGGGATACCTTAACAGCGTAAACAGGCAAAACCAATAAATATAACAGGAAACAAAAGGCAATAGAAACTCTGAGGAAAGGCTTGTTAGTATTCGATTCCTTTCCTTGCACGAATCCCCTGCTGGTAAGCATGTTTTACAAGGGTCATTTCTGTCACTGTATCCGCCAGAGTAATAAGTTCCTGCGGAGCATACCGACCAGTCAATATGATATTCAAATGCTCCGGCCTGTTTTTAATCAAATTTACAACCTCTTCTACAGATAGCATCCCAAAATGAATTGCATAATTAGCCTCATCCAAAATAACCAGGTCCCAATTACCATTCATCACTTCATCTTTAACCATAGTCCAGGCTTTTTGTGCCAGCAAAGCCTTCTTTTTAAATGTCTCCTCATCGTCCTGATCATTTTTATTATGAAAAACGAACCCATCTCCCATAGGGCGGATTTCAATACGACCATCGATACTCTTGAGTGCCTCCACAGCTTTTAATTCACCATACTTCCATGCACCCTTGATAAATTGAAGAATGAGAACCCGCTGTCCATCTCCCCAGGCACGCATAGCTGTCCCAAGCGCAGCCGTCGTCTTTCCTTTTCCGGTGCCCGTATTAATTAAGACCAGACCTTTTTGTTTTCCCTGCATTTTACCTTCCTCCGGCTTTCCCGTTTTTATAAGTCTCGCACGACTTAAGGAACTTCTCCGCAGCTTTCGGATTTCCCTCAAAAGAAAGATGGAGATAGCTGGCCAGGACATTCTTCTCAGCAAATCCCTCCTGATGGGGAAGAGACTGGCGAGTTCCCTGCAAATCATAGGCCCACGGAAAATCCTCATGACAGCGCAAAAGAGAAAAATGAAATTCGTGTCCTTTTAGAATATCTCCCTGATCTGCAATGATACTGTCCCGAAGTGCTCTTCCGGTTACATACCCCACTCGTTGAAGCGTTTTCTGCATCTCGCAGATTCCTGGAACAAGTCCCGCCATCTCATATTGATGTCCATCAAATCCCTGAATTTTATCACAGAGATACATGAGCCCCCCGCACTCCGCATAGACCGGCATACCATCAGCAGCTGCTTTGCGAATAGAATTCTTCATGGAATCATTTCCCTCAAGTTCATTGAGAAACATCTCAGGAAACCCACCGCCAAATACCAGACCATCTACATCGGGAATAGCTGAATCTTTGACAGGACTGAAATCTATCAGTTCTGCACCCAGTATTTCTAAAGCATGTAGACTGGCCGGGTAATAAAAACTGAATGCTGCATCCTTTGCAACACCAATTTTTACGTATTTCTTTATATTCTCTTTTTTCTCATCAGCCACGGAAATAGATGGGGCGCTTCTGGCTATCTGTATCAGCTTATCCGTATCCACCCATTTACCTGCATCCTCTCCCATATGATGAATAAGGTTGGATGTTTCAATCTCCGTTACCGGTGTAAGGCCAAGATGACGTTCAGGAGTCTTAAGCCCCTCATCCCTGTGAAAAGCACCAAGGACAGGCATATGAATTTTATCCATAACCTCCCGAACCATGGCCTCATGCCGATCCGAGCCAAGACGATTTAAAATAACCCCGGCAATGTTAACATCAGGATCATATTTACGAAAACCTAAAGCAGTAGCGGCTATACTGTAACCTACAGATTTACAATCCAGTACAAGAATGACGGGGGCTTTCAGGCGCTTTGCAATATCTGCAGTAGAGCTGATTCCATTTGCACCGCCATCGTACAACCCCATAACACCTTCCACAATGGAAATATCTACGCCTTCCGAAAGATAAGCAAAATTTGAGAGCAGATGATCCTCAGGGCTCATCCAGGTATCAAGGTTATAGGAATTTCTTCCTGCGGCAAGGCCATGAAAACCAGGATCGATATAATCCGGGCCCACTTTAAAAGGCTGTACAGCAAATCCAATGGAATGAAAATAAGCAAGGAGACCCGTTACAATCGTAGTTTTACCAACACCGCTGTTAGTTCCGGCAATAACAATACGGGGACGTTCGAGATTACGCATATTCAGTCATCTCTCTTTGCGATAATCGTACTCAAATAATTCGGTTTGTAATCTGCCGGAAGGCTATCAATATCTCTCTGAATAATTTCATCCGGAAGTCCTGCCCGGGAAACCATAACCGCCTTCTTGATCATATGATGCTTTCTAAGTTCTTCCTGAACGAAAGCAAAACTCTTATATACTTTCATAATGACAGCATTATCAGATGCAGCAAGGGCTTTATCAAATTTTTCAGGATCTGCTGTAGCAGGGATAATGAGTACGTTTTCCTCCCATTCCGTAACAGGAAGCCCTATATATGATGCAATTCCAAGAAATGCAGGAATGCCTGGAATCGTCTCAACTTCGTATTCGTCAGAATCCTTAAACTCATTAAAAATGTACATATATGTACTGTAAAGCATAGGATCTCCAAGAGTCAGAAATACCAGATTTTTCCCTTCGTCCAGCTTTTCTGCTATTATTTTCCTGTTCTCTTTCCACTGTTTTTCAACAGCATCCATATCCGTATTCATCTGAAATACCATAGGAAGGATAGCTGTTTTTACAGAAATATACGGTTTGGCGATATTAAATGCAACCGATCCTTCTTTCTTTTCTGTCTTTGGCGTAATGATTATATCCGCATTCTGAATCGTCTCTACCGCCTTTACAGTCAGAAGCTTTGAATCCCCCGGCCCTACACCGATTCCATATAATTTTCCCTTTTTCATAAATCTCCTCCTGTCCGCTTTCATCCATGATTTGATAATAAACATGCAAAGCGTATTTTTAATATGTATTATTGTACCATGACTTTTCTACTATATCCAAAACAATTTATATGCCGGATATTATTTGTGAAGTATTTAAAATGCAAAAAGAAAACTGTGAATGAAAACATCATCCACAGTATAGAAATAAGAGAAATCATACCGCCTATTCATCAATATCCATTAACCTGGCTCACAACGCGGAAATTACCTACGTTGAATGCTTTGCAGATTACATTAAAGAAAGGTCCATAGAGCATGGTCCGGTATATTTCAGAAGTCGTAATCAGCAGTAGACGGCTTCCATCATAGGTAACACGAGCAAGACTGTTATTGATATATTTTTCAAAGTCCTTATCAGACATCTCTTTTTTCAATCTTTCCAAAGCTTCTCTTGTAGGGCCTTCCTGGTACTCAGGGCGTTCCATAACCGGAATGAACCGGATTTCATAGATTTTATCATTATAGCCTTTAGATTCAGCAGAATATCTTTTTCCTTTTTCCATTTCTTCCATAAAAAGCACCTATCCTTTACAAAGAATTTTAACCTTACCTATTATAACATCTTAGTTAACTGTATGCAGAAAATATTACAAAATAATCATCAAGTATGCAAGTTGAATATTTCTACAAGCATCCCCGTTCGTGAAGGCTGACGAAAGTGCCATCTCCAATAATGATATGGTCCAGTACCTGCATATCAAGAAGTTTGGAGGCTTCCGCAAAAGCCTTTGTTACAGAAATGTCTTCCTTCGATGGTTCCGGATATCCGGAAGGATGATTATGAACCAGAATAAGACCATAAGCCTTATAGCGGATTCCCCATTTCATAGCCTCTTTAATGTCCACAGGAGCCGCATTCAGATTACCTTTTGTTATTTCCTGAAATCCAAGAAGCCGGTTTTTTACATTGACGTATGAAACCAGGAAATGTTCCTGATTTTCATGGCGAAGTTTTTCCATAAAAAAATCAGCAACTTTGTCCGGAGTATTAAAGCTGATTAGCTTTCGCCTGTCAAAAAGGAAGGAAAGGCGGCGGCCCAGTTCGACGGCAGCACATATGGTAATGGCCTTGTCCGGACCAATACCTTTAATATCAGTCAAATCACGCCAGTTCAAATCCTCATAGCCGTTAATCCCGGAAGTTGTTTCAAGCATATCCACAACTTCCTTGGCAATCTCCATGACAGAATGTCCCTGCCTGCCAGTCCTGAGCAGAATCGCAACGAGATCTGTATTGCTTGCCAGCGAGGGGGATTGGGCAAACCTTTCTCTTGGCTTATCTTCAGTCCGCATTTCTCGTATCAGCATAATCTTATCACCCCGGTTAGAAATCAAACAATCGAAAGCGAAGAATCCGTGAGCAATCAGAAACCAATGAATGGGTTCATCAGAATCTTGACAAACTGTTCCAATAAGAGATTTCAGGCAGAATGGAAACCATATGACCAGGCAGATAGTAATCGATAAAAAATACTGTCAGAATTTCCTGTAAAGCCAGGCAGCGATCAGAATACCTATGATACTGATTAAATTTGGTGCAAACCGGATACCGAAATGAATCTGCATGATTCCAAGATTTAAAAAAATATCCTTGATATCAAAAATCTCATATGTCCTGGTCAAATAAGGCATAAGGCCAACAAAATCAGCGCCCTGAATCAACTGACTTACAATGCCGCCAATCAGCGCACCGGCCGCCAGAAAGAGGAATAACGAAAGCAAGCCCTTAGAAAAGTGCATAAAATTCTCCTGTTGTCCAAATAGCAAGAAAAGAAGAAATCATTTTTTAAAATTCACTGCCCGATGAAATCCTGCCTGTGACACGTTCAGCCAGTCCTTTTCCCAGTTCATCACCAGTCCGGTATTGATATATCACACGCCACACCGTATTCTTCCCGCTAAAAATATATTCTTTAACGGTTAGAGCGGTCTTATGACCCTTTCCGGATTCAGTAAACGTGAATGTAAGGAGTTTTCCCGTAGTGTTTCCAACGGGAACCGAATCCACCCTGGTGTTCAGCTCTGAAAGAGATGGATTATTTTTCAGAACATTCACAGCCTCATTTGAGAGCTTTTCCACATTATAAGTTTCTGATATTGCATTACCAGTAACCAGAATCTGCAGATTATTATTATGCCCCTCTGCATTGACACGAGTGGTATTCCGATCACCAAGATCGACCTGTTTGCCTTCAGAAACCAGTTCAAACGGGGTAACAATGGTTATGGTTTCCCCGGCACAGTGTATCCGATTTTTACCAAAAATAAAATCATCATTGACATTCATCGTGCCGCAGCCGGAAAACAGAAGTGTTCCACATATAAACATGGCAGACAAAAGAGGCTTTATCTTTTTTAAAAACATTAGCTTAACACTTTCCATCAATTAAATATTCAAAATTCTTAAAGCTCAAGTTATTTTCTATTATAACATATCAAAACGGTTTAGACGTTACAGCAAATATTAGACAACAACGGGAACATATCCGCTGCAGAGAATAAAAATCCAGAGACTGGATTTTCAGATTTCCCCTATGGTTTCCATTTTTTCTTTCATTATAATTGCTGCATTATGATTTCTTTAACTGTTTTAATCCTTTCTGGCTATGATAAAATAAAAAAGGAAGTCAAAGGAGGAAGAACATCGAATGACAGAACCAGCTATGATCGGCATTGTGGCAGAATGGAACCCTTTTCACAAAGGTCATGAAAAAATGATCCGTGAAATAAGAATGAACTACCCTCACTCATCAATAGTCGCAGTTATGAGCGGTTCTTTCGTACAGCGGGGAGAGCCTGCCCTTTTTGACAAATGGAGCCGTGCAGTCTGGGCATGCAGGCATGGGGTGGATGCAGTATTTGAGCTGCCTGTATTATCAGTCCTGCAAAGTGCTGACCGTTTTGCAGAAGCAGGTACAAAATTGCTGGCCTCTATGGGGTGCAATGCCATCGCATTTTCCACAGAATCTCTGGGGCAAAAACAATTAGAGGAGGCAGTATCGTTTTCTCAAACTGCAGAATACCACGCCTGTTTCAAAACGAGCCTGAAAGCAGGTCATTCCTATGCACAGGCATCATCCATTTCCATGGCTTCACATTCGGTTCCTCTTTCGAAAGAATTAACAAAACCCAACAATCTTTTGGGTTACCGTTATCTGGAAACAATACAATCTTATGGTCTCGATATGAAAATCATTGTCTGTCATAGAGATATAGAGCATAACATATCCGCTTCCCTTATCCGTAAAAATATATTACAGAATCAGGATGTCTCCGGACTCCCTGACAGGGAAGCCGATGAGGTTATAAATCTTCTGAAGGAAGGAAATTATACGGATTATATACGATACCAAGATGCATGCCATCTTTTATCAAGACTGTATTCTCTCGAAGAATTGTCTGCTTCCGGATTATTTAAGGAAGGATTGGAAAATAAATGGTTTCGGGAATCAGAACGAAATAATTATTTAGAGATGCTCGATTCTATCAAAAGCAAACGTTACCTTTACAGCCGGCTGAAACGAATCGGTGCCTGTCTTTTACTAACTAATGAATTCCCTTCTTCCTTTGTTGCCGGAAATTATCCTCTTTACGCCAGACTTCTTGCCCTGAAGCAGGAAAATAGCCCGATGTTGAGACGGATAAAAAAGACCGGTATACCTGTAATTACCAGCGCGGCCCGTGCATTAAAAAATCTGCCGTCACCTGTTGCCAAACAATTAGAAATGGATATTTCCGCCAGCAATATAAGGTCCTGTTTCGCTCATTCGGAAAAATATCGTCAAGGAAAGGAAGATTTTTACCACTCTCCTGTTATTGTATCCTGAAATTCAATCTGTCTTAAAAAAAGCAGGATAATATAAACCAAAAAAGGAAGCAGAATCCACCAGGGTTCCTGCTTCCTTTTTTTGGAACGAGCATTCAATAAGCCGAGTTCTGTACCGCCAAAGCGGTGATGATTATCTGTCTAGACAGCTAATTGCTTAACTGTTCAAGCGACGCAACCCGGAAGGTCAGCGGGCAGCCTCAACCCTTCCCTATTCGGTCTTGCTTCAGATGGGGTTTACCAAGCCAGCCGGTCTCCCGACTGCTGGTGCGCTCTTACCGCACCTTTCCACCCTTACCACTAACGTGGCGGTTTCCTTTTCTATGGCACTTTCCCTGGGGTCACCCCCGCCGGACGTTATCCGGCATCCTGCCCTGCGAAGCTCGGACTTTCCTCACGCCTTACGGCCCGCAATCATCTTTCCTGCTCGCGTGTTAGAGTATAACACTGTATAAGCCAAAATTCAACACATTTTTAAATTCACGCACATTGAATAAATGCCATTGCCGCCTACAACTGATCAAAAATATCAGCAGCACAGGGATCCTTAATAATAGAAATATCCCATCCCCTTGCTTTAGTTTTCCTCCCAAGTTCTTCTGCAAGACGGGAGATAATGACACGCTCTGTGTAGAAATGTCCGGCATCTGCCACAAGGAGTCCATGTGAAGCTGCATCCTGGGCCTCATGATATTTAAGATCTCCGGTCACATATAAATCTGCACCCCTCATTTTTGCAAGTTCTGCAAACTCACTACCTGCACCTCCAAGGACGGCCACTTTTTTAACAGTAATTTCCGTATTACCGCAAAATCGTAATACCGGTATTCCGAGCTTTTGCTTGACATATTCCAAAGCTTTCCGACCAGACAATGGTGATGGCAGAATGCCTATCCTCCCCATAAATTCTTGCCTTCCGTTATTTTCAAGCGGATATATATCATAATGAAGAGTGCCGCATATTCTTCCCATATCAGAAATGACGGAAGCCAGTGCTTTTTCGGAAACATTAAATTCCATTTTTTCCTCAGTTGTCAGGTCATCATCATCATCCAGAAGATAGAAATATCCTGAATCATCGGGATATTTAACCTGCAGCTCACGGCGGAACTGCCTTGCCTTCACAGCGCTGGTATAAGCGGCAATCTTGAATGATTTATATTTTTTCCCCGGAACGAGGCCTTCTAAATCTGATAAATTCAGGGCTGCTGCCAATGCATCATTAACCCCTCCGGAAACGGTATCAAGATTCGTATGCGCAGCAAAAGAAAGGATATCATTCTTTATCAGCTTTTCTATAATACGGCCTTTGGCAGTTCTTAAATCAAGCTGTTGAATGGGATGAAAAAGAAACGGATGATGGGAAATTATCATAGAAATTCCATGCTGAATCGCATAATCAACATTCGATTCTGTTAAATCAAGCGAGATAAGCACCTTATTCACCGACAATTCCGGATTCCCTATCTGTAAACCGGGATGATCCCATTTCTCAGCCAGTTCCTGTGGAGCAAGTTCATTCATGAGCGAAATCAGATCACCAGCTTTTACTGCCATATCAATTCCTCCAGTTCCTTTTTTTCATTCATAGCTTTCTCTCTTTTCCTCCGATTAATATCATTATCAGTATCCGAAGCTATGCCATTTATAAGAAAATCCCTTTTCTTTATCAGTTTTCCTATATGTTTTGCAAATAAAGGGTCTCGTCTATAATCATTTGTAACCCCAATTTCAGCCTCAAAAAGAGTAATCATAGACGATTTCCCCGGAACGATTTTCATAATTTCATATAGCTGATTCGCTTCCTCCACAAGACATTCCTTAACGATTTGGAAATAATGCTCACAAATATATTTTTTCAATTCCGCCACATGATTCTGCGGTTGAAGAATCATCCATTGAAAGGACGAAGATACGACAGGCGATTTTTTTAAGATATCAATCATCATCAGACCGCCCATTCCCGCAATAACAGCCCCATTCACTTCACCCGATCTCAGCGTTTCAAATCCGCTGCCCAGACGCAACGTGATAAGGCCGTTCATTCCTCGGTCCGCTATATTGGAAGCAGCCCGAAGAAGAGGGCCCTTGTGGATATCACATGCCACTGCTCTTCTTATTTTTTCCTGTTCCAGCAGAAAAATGGGCAAATAGGCATGATCAGTGCCAATATCGGCCATGGAATCTGAAAGAGGAACCATTTCTGCAATCTTCATTAAACGGGGTGTCAGTTTCATATTTCCTCGTAAAGAGTTTTATCAATAAATAATATAACAGTCAAAACAAAAAAGCTGAGCATATGCTCAGCTTTGAAAATTTAAAATTGGTGGGCCCACCAGGGCTCGAACCTGGGACCAGACGGTTATGAGCCGTCGGCTCTGACCAACTGAGCTATGGGCCCGCATTCACCAACTTATGTTATTTTATCAGCTAATTGGATATGCGTCAAGTTAAGCAGTCTGATACTCAAGTGAACAAGGATAATTAAATCAGTACAGTTTAGAATTTCTTTTGTCAAATGAAAATAAAATATCTATGCAAATTCACTGATTAATCAAATTTCTTGCTGACTTCTTCAACTTGGATAAGGCCTTTCCTTCAATTTGACGAATTCTTTCTCTTGTTACGTCAAAGTACCTTCCAACTTCTTCCAGGGTTCTTGTTCTTCCATCGACAAGGCCAAAGCGAAGTTCAAGAACCTGTCTTTCCCGTTCTGTTAATCCTTGCAATAATCCTTCTATCTGTTCCTTAAGAAGAATTGAACCGGCTGCATCATCAGGTGAAACTGATTCATGATCCTCAATAAAATCCCCCAGATGAGAATCCTCTTTTTCGCCAATAGGTGTTTCAAGAGAAATTGGGTCTTGTGCAATTTTCTTAATTTCTCTTATTTTGGCTGCTGTTACTCCCATAGCCCTTGCAAGCTCTTCATTCGTCGCTTCCCTTCCTTTTTCCTGAAGCAACTGACGGGCTATACGGTTCAGTTTATTGATAGTTTCAACCATATGTACAGGAACTCTTATAACACGAGCCTGATCGGCAATAGCCCTCGTAATTGCCTGTCTGATCCACCATGTGGCATAAGTAGAAAATTTATAACCTTTTGTGTAATCAAATTTATCCACGGCTTTTAAAAGTCCCAGATTTCCTTCCTGAATTAAATCAAGAAATTGCATGCCTCTGCCCAGATATTTTTTTGCGATAGATACGACAAGCCTCAAATTTCTATCAGCTAACTCTTTTTTCGCCGCATTTGCCGCCGCCTTATCTTCTAAAGAGGCATCACTCCGGGCACCTTTTTCTACAAGTTTGGCCAGCCTGATTTCTTCTTCGCTATCCAGAAGCTTCATCGCACCAATTTCTTTTAGATACATTTTAACCGGATCATCAATAGTTACTGAAGACTCATCATTGAGAACGCCTTCCTTAGCTTCCTCTATTTCAAATTCTTCCTCTATTTGTTCCAGATCTTCATCGGAGACATCAGCATCAAAATTCACTTCATAATTATCCGTATGAAGCGCTTCATAAAGAGATGACAAATCATCTTCCGTAAGATCCTTTTTTTCAATAAGATCCATAATATCCTTATTAGATACAACGCCATTCCTGGATTTCTTTTTCAGTTCAATCAGCCACTTATCAATTAAAACAGAACGTTCTGTCATAGTATTTCCTCCCGAAAACCCGGAACAGGCTTGCAAAGTAATAAGGACCAAATATTATTAAAATATCAATCTCTGATCTACACTTTTCCCAACGTCATAATTTCCCTGCTTAATTTAATACATAGTAATTGTTCCTCTCTGGCTTTGTTTGGATCAGTAATCATCAACTCTTGTGCCCGTTTAGTATGTAATCTGTATTCATCCTGAAGATATATCCTTTTCATCGGCAAGATATACTCCTCCTTAGGTATTGTTCCAAGTTGACCGCTTTCCATACGAAGACGGGCAAAATGGATGATATCCTCACTTGATAGTTTTTCTTCTATCAACTTATCACTGAGCGGGTTTCCACTTTCAGAAAGATTTTTTAAAATTCCAAATAACCTGCCATAAAATTCGTCAACAAAGCGATAATCATTTAATAATTCCCATCCATCCGGAAGAGATTGATGTACTATACAATAATTTAAAAATGCGGCTTCCAGCTTACTCTGACGCTGCTTATCCGGATCGTTTCTGACAGTATCACTTTCCACAGGAACTCTTTGTGAAACATACAAAGATGAATGATTTTTCTTGGCAAACACGAGCGCCTCACTGCGTATCATTCCTTCGTCCATATGCATAACATTTGCCATTTTTCTAATAAAAGAATTAAATTGAAAAGCATCTCCCTGTTCAAGCAAAATTGAAAACATTTCTTCAAGAATATGATGCTGGCCATCAAGAGTTGTCCCATCATATTGCTTCATTAAAGAATGAAACAGAAAATCCAAAGCCGGTTCAGCCTGATTAACGGCTTCTAAATAAGCCTCTCCTCCATTCAGATTAACAAACTCATCCGGGTCTTTTCCCTGGCCAAGGTGGACTACCCTTAATTTAAGTCCAATGGAACTGGCAATACTTAATGCCCGTTTTGTAGCATTCTGTCCGGCAGAATCCATATCATAGCTGAATACAACTTCATCTGCATATGTTTTTAACAATCTGGCCTGTTCAATTGTGAATGCAGTTCCTAGAGAAGCCACTGCATTTGTTACTCCATGTGCATGGAGAGAAATCGCATCCATATATCCTTCTACCATAATGACCTGTTTTTTCCGTCGTATAGAAGGTAATGCCTGATACAAAGCAAAAAGGAGTTTTCTTTTATTAAAAATGATTGTTTCCGGTGAATTAAGATATTTGGGCTTAGAGTCGTCTAGAACCCGCCCGCCAAAAGCCACAATTCTCCCTTTTAAATTCCAGATAGGAAATATACACCGATTTCTGAACACATCATAATAGTGACCATTTTTATAAGCACATAATCCCGCTTTAACAAGTATATCCTTATCTATATTCTTCTTTACTGTAAAATCCTGATAGAGCCTATGCCATTCAGGAGGGGCGTATCCAAGTTTAAAATAATCAATCGTATCTTTTGACAAGTGACGTTTACTGAAATAATCAAGACCTGTTCTACCCATATTCGTCTTTGTCAGACAGTTGTAGAAATAAGATCCTGCCAATTCCGTCGTTTCATAAAGTTTTTGTTTTAAAGCCGCTTTTTCTTTCTCTTCGGGAGTAACTTCCTGTCTGGGAATTTCCATATGCGCATATTGTGCAAGTTTTTCAACAGCTTCTGTAAAAGTCAAATTATCCATTTTCATGACAAAGGTTATTGCATTACCAGCAGCATGGCATCCGAAGCAATAATAAAAGCCCTTATCCGGAGATACTGAAAAAGAAGGCGTTCTTTCAGGACCATGAAACGGACAAGATGCAAAATAATAGCGTCCCTTTTTCTGAAGTTTAATATATGAACCGATTAAATCAACAAGATTAATATTCTCTTTTAATCGCTGTAGAAAGCCATTGTCAAAATAAGCCATAACTCTCCCCGATTTTATATATTTCACTCTTTTATGAGGCAAACATAAAAACAGACTAAGGAAGCACCGATACATAAGGGAATTACTTAACAATTCACTCATCGGTGCTCATCACAATGCAATCTGGTATTTAATTAATACCCATTGCCGCATTATGGGTTAATTCATGCCAACGGGCAGAGAGAACATTCATATAAAGACTGGGAAGTAAGCCAAAGCTAGCCAATGAATAACCATCACTTACTTCAACCAATAATGTCTGCCCCTTATCCGTAATACCAAAATCTATAGCATAACCGGCAGGTGCACTGGTATAAGATTCAACTGCAGATTTCAAAACAAAAACATCAGGAAAAACATCCCAGCGTCCCCTATATGGAGTCAGTCCGACAATTTTCCTGTTTAGTACCCATAATCTCCACTCAGAAATGAAATTCACCTTTTCACTACACCATACATCAATATCTTCCAGACCGCCACCAAGCTTTATCAAATCTTCAGACTTGTCAAGGACTGTGCCTCGAAAACGTTTGATATCTTCTACCGGTTTTACAAATACATGCCAATCTTCCGGATGACTTGTAATTGTAAACAATGTTGATTTCCAAATCTTCCTTCCCGTAAAAGGCATAAGCTCTTCAGGATAATCCAGAGGAGCAAGCTTGACGCCAAAACGTTCCAAGGCTACTTCTACATCTGAAACGGTACCAACTACCGGATCTTCCGGACCATTATCCGTAATTGAATATACGGCTTTGTACTTGACAACGGGTATTCCCATCTGTTTACAGCCAGTGAAAGCATAATAACAGCTTGGATCGTAAAACTCTCCCGTATGCCTGATGCGGATATAAGCTTTCATGAACTTCCTCCGGAAGAATAAAAACACACTACTATATGTTTAATGATATCATCAATGTTATATTTTTACCAGTACTGCATATATTTATTGAATAGATGATCATAAAAAAGAGATATCCCGACAAGGATATCCCGATTATAACTACCAAAAATAAATAAATGCAAATATTGCCACCAGAAAACGATAAATAGCAAAACCTGTCAAAGTAGAAGTGTTAAGAAATTTCAGGAACCACAAGATTGAAATATATGCCACAATGAAAGCAGTTACAAAACCAACTGCCAGCACTCCGAAGTCGGAAAAAGATAGACTTCCAATGACCTTTAATAAATCATAAAAGCAGGCCAGAAACATTAGCGGAACAGCCATGATAAAAGTGAAATCCGCACCGGCTTTACGGGAGATTCCAAGAAGAAGACTACCAGCTATCGTGCTTCCACTTCGGGAAAAGCCGGGCCAAAGTGACAAGCACTGGAACAAGCCTATAATTAAAGCTTGTTTTGATGTAATCTTGTCTACGCTTTTAATTGCAAATGGTTTGCCTCTGCGGCTTTTTTCGGCAAAAATCATAAATAAACCGCCCAGGACCAGTCCGGCAATGACAGTAGACGGGCTGAAAAGATAATACTTGATGAAATCATGAAAAATAAGACCTAACAGGCATGCCGGAAACATAGAAACACAAAGATTAAAAACAGAGGGGCCTTTTTTACGAAACCAATGATGCGTATTCATAATAAAAGTAAATTTATTATGATATATAACCAACACCGAAAGGATGGCTCCAAGCTGGATAAATACATCAAAAAGATCTGCAAGTGTCCCTTCAAACCCCAGCATATGCCCAATGATGATCATATGTCCTGTAGACGATACAGGAATATATTCCGTAAGCCCCTCCACAATGCCTACAATCAAAGCGCAGAAATATTCGTACACATTACACCTCAATATAAGAATTTTTAAAATTATCCCGAAAATATCCGGTCCTAATTCTTTGGATTTAATGCACTAATCACACCATCTACTTTGTTATTCAGAAACCCAAACATCAATATGCGATTTTTACCGGAAGAAAAATAAATATAGGTGGTTTTCGGGCTGCTGCCGGAGATATCCATCTCCATACGGTGAGGTGTTCCATAAATGGCTTCCACCGTAGATATATCATCTCCCAATGTTATACCGCGTGATGTGACCATACGATCATCCGTAAGCAGAAGAGATGAGATATCCTGTCCTTTAGCTGACATACGAACTGCATATCCGGCATAATACCATATCTCCTCTTTGGGATTGGCAATTTTCTTTTCCCAGTTACCGGAATTTTGGGAATTAAACCTGTCTCCAGGCTTATAACCGGCAATATAGAAATCCTTGTCGGAAATTAATTTTTTCCTCTCCGGCAGAATCCCGTAAAACGAATCGGAAACATTTTTATCGTTAAATAGAACGTGAATTCCGGAAATTTTACCTTCTTTTAAAGAAAAATCAATTTCCCGATTATCCAAAGCATAAATAAAATAAAGGTTTCCCTGAACTTCATTCCAAAAAACCCGGTTCGGTGGTCCATAACTTCGAAGTATGTCTTCCCGTCTGCTTCCTATCCCTATATTTCTGGAAGTGTGCTCACCGCCATCATTCAAACGGATTTCTGAAATTCCTGCTTTAATGGAATTGAAATCAGAAGGCAAATCTTCCCGTCCGGTATATTTTAAAAGGAATGGGTTATATCGGCGTATATCAAGCCCTTTCCACCTATATTCTTCAATAACAGGACCTTTTACTATGGAATCCGGTTGTCCTTTTAAATCGATACTTCGCTTCAAAGGATCCATGAGGCTGATTCCACCAATGCCAAAATCTTTATCTCCTAATGGAGATAAATCAAAAGAGATCAGGGCATTCTCCTTTCTTTCATCACTATGATGAGAATTGCCATCATTCAGAACTTCTTCCTGCATCTTGCCTGAATAGCTGCCATTCAATGAAAAACCATCACCTTCATGATGCCCAGCAGGATCTTCAGCTCCGGCATACTTGAAACAGTACGGAAGTAAAACCAATACGGTTAAAACTGTCAAAACATTTTTCAATTGGAATCTCATGGCAGTCACCTCTCTTTTCAGAACATAATCCTTATTATGCTAGTCCTATGATTATCTGTCAAGCCGAAAACGGCACTGTCCACAAAAGGATCAGCACCATCTCGTTATATCGGAATATTTTGACTTATACCCAAGAATAATTAATCTCCATTCCTTAATGACAATATTTTAAAGAAACAGGTGTCCCGCATCATTCAATTTTTTGTATTTTTTTACAAATTGGGCCATTCTTTTCAAAGCTTCCACAAGATTTTCCCGGCTTGCTGCGTAAGAAATTCGTATATGATTCTTCCCTCCCGGGCCAAAACAACTGCCAGGTACAACCCCGACCTTTTCCTCTTTTAAAAGCCGGTCTGCAAATTCCTCATCATTCATACCGGTCACGCTGATATCCGGAAAAATATAAAACGCCCCCTGCGGCTTAACTACGGAAAGTCCCATTTGGCACAAACCATCATAAACAATATCTCTTCGGATTTTGTATTCCCTGAACATAGCTTTTACATCATCATCACAATATTTGAGTGCGGCAATGGCACCATACTGGCTGGTCACACTGGTACAGAGGATTTCATACTGATGAACCTTATATACCTGCTGCATGATTTGTGCAGGTCCGCAGATATATCCAACTCGTAGTCCTGTCATGGCATAGGATTTAGAAAATCCGTTCATGACAAAAGTCCTGTCATGCATACCGGGAAAAGATGCAAAACAGGTATGCTGCCCTTCGTAAGTTAAATCGCAATAGATTTCGTCAGAGATAACAATCAAATCATGTTTTTCTGCAAAAGATGCGATTTTCATAAGGGAATCTCTGTTCATAACAGTTCCCGTTGGATTGTTAGGATATCCGATAAGAATGGCTTTAGTGCGGGGAGTAACCTTCTTTTCCAGTTCCTCAACAATCAACCGGAATTCATCTTTAGCAAAAGTCGGAACCAATACCGGTTTCCCATGAGCGATGGAAACGCAGGCCGGATATGCCAGATAGGCAGGATCCGGAATCAGGACTTCATCACCCGGATTCAATATGGCAGTCAGGATAACACCGATAGCTTCAGAAACCCCAACCGTCACCATAATTTCATCATTCGGATTGTATTTCACACCATACCTGGTTTCAAAGAGTTTGCCGATTTCTTTTCTTAGTTCAAGAAGGCCCCAATTGGAAGTATATGATGTCTCCTTTCTTTTCAGGCTAGCTATACAGGCTTCAATCACCGGATCCGGTGCGGAATAATCAGGTTCACCCACCCCAAGAGAAATGACATCTTTCATTGTGCTGGCTAGATCAAAGAATTTACGGATACCTGAAAATTCCACTGCCTTGATATTTGATGCGACTTTTGAGTCCCAATCCATCATTAAATCCTCTCTACTTCAGAATATAAAATATACACATCAGTGATGCCGGGAAACGGAATGGCTCTTATTTTGCAGAAGCCACCTTTTCACCAAGTTCTTCGCATTTTTTCAGTGAAGGTTCATCCGGGTAGCCATAAGCCAGAAGCGGCTGAGCGGGAAATACAGCCCCGGCAAAATGAAGTTCGTTATACCAGGAATTCAGCCATGCGCCTCGGCTCCAGCCACAAGAGCCGAAAATCCCCATAATCTTACCTTTCAGATAGGGCTTCAGCTTATCACAGAAAGGCCGCATCTGTGTCTCTTCTATTACTTCGACGCCCCAGGCAGAACAGCCAAGTATGATATGGTGACAAGTATTTCCGATTTCAACAGGATCCACATCGGAAACCGGGGCCAGAATTACTTCCGCACCTGTTCTTTTTGCACCGACTGCCACAGCTTCTGCCATAGCTTCTGTATTGCCTGTTGCCGAGTAATAAACCACTGCCACTTTATTTCTCATATGGAAACCCTCCTTTTTCCATGTAAAAAAAGGAGCGCTCTGAAGAGAACGCCCTTTTTCCGCTTTAAATTATGCCTTTGCCACGGTTTCGCCCAAAGCTTTGCATGCTTCCAGTGCATCATCATCCGGATAGCTGTAAGCTTTGACCGGATCTGCAGCCAGTTTAATTCCAGCTTCATCGAAACGATTCTTCCAGTTTAAAATCCAGTCGCCCTGATTCCATGCATAGGAACCAAAAATCGCAACAACTTTACCGCCAAGCTGCGGGAGAAGTTCTTCAAAGAACGGTTCAAATTCATATTCTTCCAGTTCTTCATTTCCCATTGCCGGGCAGCCAAGAATGATGTGATCAAATGCTGCTACATCAGAAGCCGATGTATCGCTGACGAAGCTCAGTTCAGTTTCTGCTCCTGCAGCTTTTGCACCTTCTTCTACAGCCTGAGCCATAGCTTCCGTATTACCGGAACCGGACCAATATACAATTGCAATCTTTGCCATTTAAAATTTCCTCCTATCAATGCAAAATTAAAAATTTGCTTACTTCTTTATCTTACTGATTCAATCGGCTCTTGTCAATTTGAAAATCACCGGTTATTCAAATTCCGTGAGGGAAGGAACTCTGCTGGATAAATTCATTACACTTGATCGTTTGGGGAATTTGCGTTTTGCCATCATCTTCTTTAATGCGTCCGTAATATCTGAACGATCTGCATCAGAATTAATGATTCCAAGAGTATTGAAATATCCGTCACTTTGAAGGACCACTACATAGGCTTCCCGATAAATGATACCATTTTCCCTGGTTTCTTTAACAAAAGACCCCTCCCAGCGGGGATATTTATTGTCTTTGACTTTGACCAGCGGAGATGGCCCCGTAAATACAACTCCATCTGCAGCAAGTTTCTGGTTCAGATAAGCTGCAACCACATCCATCTGCTCTTCTGCGGAATCATTTTTGTGCCTGATTTCACCAATTTCCAAGAGATAAGGAATCCCGATTTCATGGGACATAGCCCAGCCGTAAGAGAAATCCGGACCATCCTTATAAGTCATCGTAAAATACTGACTCTTTGTGAAACCGTTTCGTATAAAATACCTTTTCGTCCCTCCTTCGCTGAGAAAAGGCAGGGCACTTTGAACACCTTCTACAAAAGAAATATTTTTGGGAACCGACATAGTTCCAATGCCTTGCAAGGTCAGCACATCAGCTGCGTGAACAGCACAGGTACTTGCCATTAATCCAAGAGTCATTAAAATACCAATTACAGTAGACCGCTTCATGCTTAGTTTTCCTTATTCTGCTTTTTCTGAATTTTTGCCCAGGAATCACGAAGACCCACGATACGGTTGCAGACTATATGACCTTCTGTGGTATCTTTGTCAATAATAAAGTAACCTTTCCGCAGGAACTGGAAACGATCCCCCACCTTATAATCAAGAATTGCGGGTTCAGCTTTGCTATGCATGACAACCAGAGAATGGGTATTGACTTTTTCCATAAAATCACGGCCGTCATCCGTATCATCCGGTGGAATCAGGTAATCATAAAGCCGTGTGTCAATATCCACCGCTTTATCAGCGCATACCCAGTGCAGGGTCCCTTTTACTTTTCGATCGGCCCCCGGAGTACCACTTCTGGTATCAAAATCAACAGTGCAATGGATTTCTTTGATGCTTCCATCTTCATTTTTAATAACTTCATCGCATTTGACGATATAAGCGCCTTTCAGCCGGACTTCCTTACCCGGGGTCATGCGGAAAAATTTCTTCACAGGAGTTTCCATAAAGTCATCTTTTTCAATATAAAGATTTCTACTGAATGGAACCTGCCTGCTGCCCATGGATTCGACTTCCGGATTATTCTCCATAGTCACATACTCAATCTTCTCTTCTGGATAATTGGTAAGAATAACTTTGACAGGATCAATAACTGTCATGATTCTGGGAGCTTTGGCCTTCAGATCTTCCCGGATGCAGTATTCAAGGAGCGATACATCTACCATATTATCAGCTTTTGCTACTCCGATCAGATCGCAGAAATGGCGGAGCGATTCTGGCGTATAACCTCTGCGGCGGATACCGCTGACCGTAGGCATACGAGGATCATCCCAACCGGATACCAGTCCTGCTTCTACCATCTTGCGCAGCTTTCTCTTACTGGTAATCATAGTAGTCACGTTCAGACGGGCAAATTCAATCTGTCTCGGTTTTTCCTTGCCTTCATAGGCCTGCAGACACCAGTTATAGAGAGGGCGTCTTTCTTCAAATTCAAGAGTACAAATGGAATGAGTAATTCCCTCAAGAGCATCAGAAAGTGGATGTGCAAAATCATAGAGCGGATAAATACACCAGGTATCCCCCGTCCGATGATGGGTTGCGTGAAGTATACGATAAATAACCGGATCTCTCATAACGACGTTCGGAGATGCCATATCAATTTTAGCACGCAGACATCTTTCACCATCCTTGTACTTGCCTTCTTTCATTTCCTGGAAAAGCTTCAGGTTCTCTTCTACAGAACGGTTTCTCCAGGGACTTTCCTTACCCGGATGTTCCAGATCCCCGCGGGTATCATGAATTTCCTGGCTGCTCTGATCATCAACATAGGCAAGCCCCATACGTATAAGCTTGCACGCAAATTCGTAAAGTTCAGGGAAGTAATCAGAAGCATAATGAACGGGTTCCTTCCACTTGAATCCTAACCATTTCACATCATCAAGGATGGAGTTTACATATTCCACGTCTTCCTTGGTCGGATTTGTATCATCGAAACGAACGTTAGTTTCTCCATGATATTTTTCACCAATCCCGAAATTCAGGCAGATACTCTTCACATGACCTATATGCAGGTAACCATTTGGTTCCGGCGGGAACCGGGTCAGCACCCGGTCATTGGAATAAACATGATTGGCAATATCTTTATTGATTTCCGCTTCGATAAAATTAGCGGCCGTTTTATTTTCTTCCATTTCATCTTCCTCCATTCATAAAAACACATAGTTATTTTTTTTAATTATACCACAATTCTATCGATTTTATGTGACATAGATAGGATTATACACCGAACTGATTATTAAAAAAATACTTCATATTCATCAGATATGACAAGTCTTTCTTTATGGTATAATACCAGTAAACATTAAAGAAAGAAGGTATATTATGCAGAGACTCGTATCTTATAATCAGAATGGTCAGCGCCAGTGGGGTATTTTAAGCACCGACGGCAAGTTTATCTATCCGGCTGAGGAACTGGAAGAAACATACTTTATTCCCCTCGGAGAAACAATGGAAGAATTCATACAGTCCGGTGAAGAAGGCCTTCTTAATCTGGCAAAGGCACTTGAGCTCAATGAGACGGATAAATCCATTGAACCCGTCCCTCTCAGCACGGTACGTTTGGAAGTTCCTTTTTATCCACGGAGAAATATTCTCTGCGTTGGCAAGAACTATCAGGCCCATGTTAAGGAATTTGATCAGAATGTGAATGCTAAAAATCCGGAAAATCCCATTTTCTTTACCAAGGCCACGACCTCTGTTATTGGTCCCGATGAAGAAATAGACCGCCATCCCTATGCTACCAGCCAGGTAGACTATGAAGGCGAACTGGGTGTCATTATTGGAAAACGCTGCTACAACGTAAGTGCCGAAGATGCTATGAAGTATGTTTATGGATATACAATAGTCAACGATGTAACTGCAAGAGACCTCCAGAAAAAACACTCCCAGTGGTTCCGCGGCAAAAGTCTGGACACTTTCTGCCCCATGGGGCCGACAGTCATGATTGGAGATTGGCCAGTACCATTCACAATTTATACAAAAGTGAATGGTGAACTTCGTCAGGAAGGTTCCACTACTGATCTTATTTTCCCGATTGCCAGACTGATTGAAGTCCTTTCCAATGGAATGACTCTCCTTCCCGGAGATGTCATAGCGACCGGCACTCCCCAGGGTGTGGGCATGGGCTTTAATCCTCCAAAGTTCCTGCAGCAGGGAGATGTAGTCGAAATCACAATCGACCCAATCGGCACTCTACGCAATACCGTAAAATAATTTTCTCAAAAGAAAAACAGACAGGCTTATCCCGGATAGCTTGTCTGTTTTTTATAAGAATGAAATTATTTATTTTGCAGAGGAGACCTCACCCGTTTAAAATAGATGACACACGCAGCCGAGAGTTGAATCATTCCTGCAAAAACATAAACTTCCCATATTCCCAGGGACATGGAAACCGCTGCAGACACCAGGGGACCGGTCATGTTCCCAAATTGCTGAGCCATATTGGAAAGTCCAAAAATCCTTCCTCTGAAATCAGAGGGGGAATATTTTACAAGTGCCGCATTGAGGGAAGGATTGACGCCAATTACAAAGCAGCCCACCAGAAACTGGCAAAGCCCGAATCCCCAGATAGTATTTGGAAAAGACTGGATTATAGTCAATACGCCAGCAGCCCCAAGAGTTACAAATATAGCACGATAGTAACCTTTGGACTGGCCAAACTTACCCCAGAGAGTCGTAGTCAGGGCACCGGCAATTCCACCGCTCGACATAATGATTCCTGCCGCCAGTTCGATATTTCCGGAATGATTCATAATATTTCCTACATAAATAGCTGTTACCGGCTGGATCATCAGAATCGTTGTCTGAAGCAGGCATGTAATGAAAAGAAGTCCACGGAGATCATGGTTTTCCCAGGCATAAATCAGGTCCTGACTAATGGATGTGGACTTCCTCATCTCTGGAGGAAGTCCCTTTTTAATTTCAGAAACAAAAAATATGACTGTCAGGGCCACAGCCCACAGAAAAGCTGCTGACAGGAAAAATGTATTCCTCATCCCTATTGCATGCGATAAAGCCCCACCCATGAGAGGCCCCAGGATGCCTCCGACCACAAGTGAAGTTTGGGCCATTCCGAGAGTAACGCCAAGTTTTCCCGGCTCCGCATTGTCTGAAATAATTGCCATGGCAGCCGCCACAAAACCATTGGCAAATCCCTGAAAAGCGCGAGCAGCAAGCAGATGATACTGATTCTGGCACAGGCCGCAGAATAAATATGAAAATCCCAATAAAATAGCAGCTCGGACAGCCATTTTCTTTTTACCGTCCGTATCGGCCAGTTTCCCCCAAAGCGGACCCATAACTGCCGCAATGAAGAAACAAATCGAAAAAACAAATCCTGTCCAAAGAGACAGTTCTTCAGAAGGTACACCAAGCTGCCCCAGATATAAGGGCAGAAAAGGAATAACCATGGTATATCCTGAAGAAACGAGGAACATGCTGGCTACCAGAATGATGATACTTTTATTTCTAACCAAAGTTCCTCCTTTCATCAAATGGATTTATGCATCTGCACACTAAATAACCGGATTTATTTTAATTTCAGACTGTCAAGCCAATTCATGGCATCATCCAGCATATTTGTGGTAACAAAATGACCCAACCCGGGATATGTAATACGTTCGACACATCCTCCCCCATCTTTTAAGGATTCATAAAAATGAGCCTGAGCTCTGGGGTCGATGGAAGTATCACTTTCCCCATTCGTCAGAAGTATCGGAATTCCGGTCATATCCTTTATATGGGCCAATGGAGACTGATTTTCTATTTTCCCATACATTTCCCAATCCCGTTTCATGTATACGCCAAACCTGGCCTGCATGAAGAGATGGGTCAGGAGCCAGTCTCCGGATCCATTGAATGAAACAACAGCTTTTAAATCATCAGCATACCGACTGGCGATTCCAAGAACCGTCATCCCGCCCATAGAATGACCACAAATAACGATTTTTTCCGTTTCCCTGTTCCTGATAAATTCTACAAGCTTTGGAAATTCATTTACATTTTGAAACAGGGTTTCCCAGAAAACCTGATAATCTTCGACTTTGTAGTAATCACAGAGTTGGTTACGCATTCCATGATTGATGGCATCAGGCAGATATACGGTATACCCGTTAGCAGCAAGAACAGCGGCTTTGCTAAGCTGGTATTCTCCCCGGCTGCTCCAGCCATGATAGAAAACAGCAGGTCCAAGACTTTCACCAAATGGATGCACAATGATGACAGGAATATCTTTACAAAAAGTTTTTTCAATGTTCAGCCGAATCATGAACGACAGGTACTCCTTTCAGTTCCGGATAGAAATGGTCCGTCCATTTCCACCGGTTATGGAGCCAGAACCATTCCTCCGGATACTTATAAATCCAGGCCTCAAGTCTCCTGTTGATTTTATCGGTAATATTCTGAATAGCTTCCTTCTTCTTCAATCCCGGATCAGCCGTGATAGGATCCCCGATAATGATTTCATACTGCCAGGGACCAGTTTGATGGATAAGTGCAGTCATAACCGGAAGATGGGTAAGCAGGGAAAAATGGGCAGGACCAGTAGCAGTTAACGTTTTTTGTCCCATAAAATCGGAAAGTATACCTGTATCACCAGGGTCCTGGTCACACAAAAGGCCCACGAAATACCCCTCTTTGAGCCTTCGGAGCATATCACGGACTCCGGTCTTGTATTCCACTACCTGTCCGGGCATAGAACGATATTCGCATAGGAAACGATCAAAGCCCTTATTTTTTTGCTTCATGGCCACAGAAAGAAGCGGATATCCATACAAGGCCAGTGCTGCTCCTTCTATTTCCCAATTTCCACAATGAGTGGCAGCCAATACACATCCTTTACCCTCTTTTACAAGAGCATCCAGTTTTTCTCTTCCCCTGATAGTTACATAGGTGCTGATGTTATCTTTTGTCAAAAGAGGGAAACGGAACATGGAAATTCCCAAAGGGCCAAAGCGAACTGAAGAAGCCCTGGCAATCTCAATGGCTTTATCCTTTTCATCCGTGATACCGGCACGTATTATGTTATTGACCGCCAGTTTTTTCCTTTTGGATGGAACAAAAGTCCAAAAAAACTTACCAAGTCCCCGCCCCATGGATTCAGCCGACCCCGGCGGCAAATGACAGGCAATCCATCCAAGCATTTTGAGTAATCTGTAAGTAGCGCTCATGGAAAACCTCATTGAAAAATAAAAGAAAATACAAGGCCCTGTCCAAATCCGAGGATAGAGGACCCTGCATCTTCCTTTCAATACATTTCAAAATTAAGACAAGGCGAAATACGCAAGTCATAAAAGTTTCATTTTTTCTCCAGTGCTGCCAGTTTCTTTTCCAGAAGGCGCATCTTCTTCATCAATTCAGGAAGATGAGATACAGCTACTTCAACCCTTCCCCACTGGGCATGAGTCCTTGCAGGATAGCCAATATATACTCCAGGTTCCTTAATGGAACCAATAACACCTGCTTTCCCGCCAAGGACAACATGGTCTGTGATGCTTATATGTCCATTAACCCCCGCTTGGCCCGCAAGAATACAATGGCTGCCAATAGTTGTGCTGCCTGCTACGCCAGTCTGTGCACAAATAAAACAGTCTTCACCAACTTGAACATTATGACCAAGATGGACAAGGTTATCAATTTTGGTTCCTCTGCCTACTACCGTATCATTCAAGGCACCATTATCTATAGTAGAACCTGCTCCGATTTCGCAGTCATCACCGATAACAGCTTTTCCTAATTGACGTATATGATGATGATGCCCTTTATCATCTGTAGAAAATCCAAAACCTTGACCACCGATAACCGCATGTGCCCGTAAAACGACACGATTACCGACTTCTGTATTTTCATGAATGACACAACCGGGGTTAATTTCACAATCCTCTCCTATATGAGCGTTTTTCCCAATATAAGTATAAGGATAAATAATAGTTCTATTACCAATCATGGCTCCATCATCAATGACTGCATAAGCCATCACACAAACATCCTGTCCGATTTCAGCGGTATCGCTTACTACAGCAGTCGGGTGAATCCCGGGTTTAATATGGTTTTCCGGATGAAAAAGTTCAACCAGCTCTCCAAAAGAACGGCGGCAGTCAGGAACCACAATCAAATTTTTAGTATAATGGGCTGGAAGCTCATCCACCAAAATAACGCCGGCCTGTATTTCTTCTATGTGCTCGGCATAGACGCCACGGGCAAAGGTAATATGAGAGGGGCCTGCACTTTCTGCACTGCGCACATCATCAATAAGAACCGATTCATCTCCGTAAAGCGTACCGCTTACAATTTGAGCCAATTCGCCTGCTGATTTTTTCATAATCTTCCTCACTTGGTTGCTGAAGAAGCTGCTTTGGATGATCCTCCATCCATTTTAGCCAGAACTTCATCTGTAATATCGACTGCCCCACTCGGTACAGCCATTTTATTCATAACGATTCCAAGATTCTTTTCTTTTGCAATGGAGCTGCAATGGGACTGAATCATTGATTCAATTTGTTTCTGCTTGCTCTGAATGAAAATCATTCTTTCCTGTTGTGCAGATTGTACTTTTTTCTGCATTTCCTCATCAGAAAGACCCTTTTTTGAATCCTCTGCCAGACGGGCACTGATTTCTTTATCCTTGTCAGTAATCTCCTTCTGTATTGCCTTGATTTTAGGAGATTGGGATTCAATTTTCTGATAATCAATAACTGCTACTTTATGTTCACTGCCACAGCCGGAAAATACAGCTGCAAAAGCAAGTAATCCCACGCAGGCTATCTTTTTCAACACAGCCTTATCCATTTATTTCCTCCTGCTTTATATTTACAATCCGATTAACCATATCTCCGGTTACATCGGTCGCGTTAATATTAGCTTTATACTTTACAAAAATCATAGCAAGCTGCTTATCAGAAGCGACACGCGCCGCCTCCTTCTCTATATCAGCCATAATCTGTTTTTTCAAATCGGCCATCTGTTTCTGTTTGGAATCGATACGGGACTGCCAGGCCCTATTCCATTCCTGATTACCCGCATCAAAGCTCTGTTCAATTGGGTCCAAATGGGCTTTATTGTCAGATGCCAGCCGCTTTTTAATGTCTTCGGCAGTAACACGAGAGAATTCGGTAAGTTCAGATTCAGCCTTCTCCTTGGCATTTTTCATCCGCTTAACCTCGTCTGCTGTCCAGCCAGTCATATCAGCTTTTTCACGGGACGCCCGAAGCTCCATCAGGAAATGAAGTCTATCCTTAATCGTTTCTTTTTCTTCCCCTGTTACACCAAGAATCGTAAGCTTCATTTGAAGATTGGCCATTTCCGCCCTTTCTTCCGGTGTCAGCGTTTCCAAATTTAAAGAGGAAGATGCAGCATGATTTTTAGAGATATCAGAGTAAAGCTTCTTAAGACCATCATTCAATTCATCTTCTTTAGCTTTTACCCTGGCTTTCAGTTCATTTTCTGCTGCCAGACGCCGTGTCTGATCGGACAAAGCCGCATTGATTCTTTTCTGCTGAGAGGCGGCCTGAATCAATCGATTCCGTTCATTCCGGTATTGTTCCAGTAACTGGTTATATTCAGTTTGCAATTTGAAGTAGCTGCTGTACCGGGGATGTGCTTTCACCATTGTCTCCAGGTCTGCCACACCATATTGGACAGCAGGCGGAGGAGTTTCCTCTTTCCTGGGTCCACAGCCGGAAAAGACAAAAGTAAAAACAATCATCGCAGTTGCAGCTATTCGGGCAAAAGAGCCGGAACGCATGGTAACCACTCCTGTTACTTACTCTGGGAAGCTGCCACAGACTGTGCAGAGGAAACAGATTTATTCAACGCTTCAGCCACTTCTCTGGTAATATCGGTACCACCATAAATGACTGCAGATTTATCAACTACCAGAGAAAGACCCTTTTTGGAGGCTACAGATTTTACTGCCCCAGTTACCTGATCTTCCATATCCTTTTCAATAGCAGTCCGCTTCTGGTTAAACTGCTGCTGCATATCAGCAAAAAGCTTTTCCTTATCCGCATCGGACATGCCTGCAGATTTTGCATCAAAATCTTTCTGCATTTCTTCAGCAGTCTGCTTCATTTTGGTCTGATAATCAATGGCAAGCTGTCCATTGGAGGAAATCACTTCTCTCTGATCAACTACGCCAATATCCGTAGTTGGCGCAGCACTGGCCGTATCCCCCATGGATACAACCGCCATCACAGCTACGGATGCAATAAATACTCCCGCCAGGGCGAAAGAGAAAATCTTAACATTCTTCTTGTTTCCAAGAGTTGTCATCATGATTTAAATCACTCCTTTATAAATTGGCTACAAGTCGCAGCCATTTTCCATCTTCATCATTATACACATATTCAAGAGTCATATAATTATGAACTTTATAGGAAAGACCAAATTCATTCTCGTCATCTTTAAAATCCCGCTCATAACGGAGCGAAAATTTACTCCCAATGGGAACTATTCCGAAGACATGATTACTATTCTCGATAAAATTATATTTGTAGCCGAGATCCATAAGACCCCGGAAATGATGGTAAAATCCCCCATATACATCCCAGTCCACCGGTCCGGGATAAAAACGGGCCTCTCCGAATACCACATTGTTTCCACCCACAAAATGACCGAGCATGCCCTCAATCGTAGTATTGCGGTCTCCGTCACGACCGGCATCAAGCCATGCTTCCGTCCGGATAATCCAGTGATCGGTCAGGGCATCCACAAGAAGTTCCGTTTTTTCTCCCGGAATCAGTCTGGCTCTTGTTTCAATGCCATATTTCTCGACAAAGTAATCTTTGCTCAGGATTCCATTGAGTTCTGAAGCAATTTTTCCCTGATTCCTGCTTACAAAGCCGACGGGAAGACCTTCCAGATTCTTAAGAGCAGTTTCCGTTTCATCCACCGCCCTCAGCATAAGGAGCCGAGGTACAGTAGATTTTTCCAGTGTAAGCCTGGTGGACCTGATAATATTTCCTTGAGGAATCAAGTAAATCTTTACTTTCGTATCTTCACCTGAGAGAACCTCAAAATTAGCCTGAAATTCCGGAAGGATCTGCTTAAGAAGATCCCGACCTGCCGACTGGGAAACACTTTCTGCCCACCCTACAGAATCCACAGGAAGTCCAATGAGGAGATTATTCATCAATACGGGCACTTCCGTTGTCTCTGCCCTGACGTACCGTTCAGCATCTTCTGAAAGATTACCATAATCGATTTCTGTATTCACATGTCGAATCATTCTGCCAACCGGTTGAAGGGACACATTGATAGACGTATTGCTACCATAATCCACGGAAAGGTTTGAAACTACATAACCAATAACAACACGATTGATGATATCAGCAATCACTTTATTGTATTCGGCACTGTTCAGGCGAAAAAGATTTTCCTCTTTTCCGATAAGTATACGATTTCCGATGGAAGATATACTTGATACAATCCGTTTTGCCACAACTGGCGGAACATTTCCAGCAGTTACGGAAAGATGGACATCCACATTCTGAATAGAGGCAGCACTAACATTTCCAGAAAAAACTCCCGTCATCAGAAATAGGCCTGCCCCAAGCATACTCCTTTTCAAGGAAGAAATCATGTTCCTCCTCTCTCAATCAGAACTGTGTACCAAAGCTAAAATGGAACTTGTTCTGATCACCATGACCATAATCAAGGCGAATAGGTCCGATTGGGGTCTGGAGACGAAGGCCGACACCTACGGACCAATTTATAGAATCATCGTCATCATACCACGGAATCTTACCATCATCAATATCCCAGGTACTGCCGACATCGGTAAAGAGTACACCCTGAACTTTCTTGGCAATTGGGAAACGATATTCCAGCGTAGCCGCATACATCTTCTTGCCTTTGAACTGATCATCTTCATAACCGCGGAGAGTATTGGAACCACCAAGATCAAAGAGGTTGCCATATGCCACATCTCCATCGATATAGCCGCCCATCACGCGCAGAGCCAGGATATGTCCATTGCCCAGCCCCTTATAGAAGCGGCCCTCTGTGGTGAATTTATAGAAATCATAATCCCCGCCAAGTCCATGGCCGCCATACTGGAGGGCAAAAGAAATACGTCTGCCACGGCTCGCGTTGAAGTAATTATCGCGATTATCAAATACATGGGTAAAGGTAAAGCTGTTTGTAGTTTTAAAATTATCAAAAATAGCTTTATGCCAAGCATTTTTCATGTCATCATAGTCTTTATAGCCATATTTGGTAGCATTTTTAAATTTATTTTCCGCTCTACTACTCCATTCAAATCCATCATGATCATCATAGGATTCCTTGGATGATTCAAAATTGAAATAGTTGGTACGGTATTCGCTGCTTACATGACCCCAGGTAAGATTCCAGCCTTTTCTTCTCTTGTCGTATTCAGCAATTTCATGACCTTTGGCATCATAATCATCGTAGGTGTAGATACGGTTGAAAATGGATGCACCCAGGGAGTCGCCATTGGAATTGATCCAGGGTCTGGTATAAGAAATCGTATAGTTCTTGCCATCACCGGCACCGCCAAATTCCCAATGGAAATTAACTTTATCGCCAGTTCCACGGAAGTTTGTATCGCCAAGTTCAATAATACCAACGGTACCATCAGAATCGGAGTAACCTGCACCAACCGTTACAACACCTGTTTTTTGTTCGATAACGTCAATTTCAATAATGACATTATGCTCATTCTCCTTACCCGGGAGAAGTTTCATATTTACATCTTCAAAATAACCCAGGTTGTATAATCTTTCCATACTCCTGCTGGCAAGGAACTTGTTAAATGGCTGTCCTTTTTTGAGTTTTAGTTCACGTGTAATGACCTTATCTTTTGTTTTCTCATTACCTACAAGGACTATATCTTCGACGGTACCTTCCGAAATGTTGACATGAAGAATCCCATCAGGAGAAACCTGAACATTAGGAATGGAAACCAGCATATATCCCTGCTTAAGATAGAGATTTTCAATTTCCTTTAACTTTTGGTTAACAAGAACAAAATTAAGCACGCTGTCCTGTGGAATATTCATGATAGACTTCAGATAATCTCCGGTAAAAACGGTATTCCCTGAAAAGTCGACATCATGAACAACCGGATTGGAAACGAGCTGGTATATGACATCCACACCTTCCTTAACAGTATTGAATGCGGGAGTAATCTGGGCGAAGACCCCGGTAGATCCAAGAGATGCCACATCATTGCGAATCCCTTCTTCACTAACCTTTATACCAGGCTTGCTCTGAAGCAATGGAGCAAGTTTCGGTTTAACTGATTCGGGAATTCCTGAGAAATCAACAGAAGTAATCGTCTTTCCTACTTGTGCTTCAATAGCTTCGTCATCAGCTTTTGTTAAATATAAAGATGCATCTCCGACAGCCACGGTCTGCTGGGACTGCTGAACCTGAAGTGAAGAATCTTCAACTTTAGCTTCAGTTTCATCAGAAATCTGACCGGATGTACCAACAGCCTGACCGTTCTTTACGCTGATCATAGCACTCTGAGACATGTTTCCCTGCCCTGATGTCATATCCGGACTATCGGCCAATGCTCCTGCACCACTAACCGCTGTAAAAATTGCTGCCAGGATAAGAGCCTTTTTGTTTTCAAAAGTAATCATAAAATCCTCCCTAATTTTTGAGTAGCATTTACTTCTGCTTAATTTTGTTTATTAAAAGTCAAGCCTGACCACGTAGGGCCCTTCCTGCCTCTCCAACAACACTTTGAATTTCTTTATCTGATAAGGCTGGTGCAGGTACATAGCGGGATGGAACTGCAGCCTGCGCCTTTGTCTGTATCTGTACAGGCTCAGAATAAGCTGCCGCCCGTAAGTTTTCAGACGATACCTCGCGAGAATAAACATTTTCGCTGTCTTTCTCCTTCAAGACCACCTCTGTTTTATCTAAATTAGATATTGTCTCAGATGGCTCTGCCGAAGTCACTTCATTAATAACAATCTGGACAGGTTTCTGTTGTGGCTCAACAGGAGAATTAAGTAAATTCCAGAACGCATTGATTCCCAGAAATATGCCAAAGGCAGCAATCATAGCAACAATCCTCAAGCCCCAGCGTCTGGTCGAGGACTCTTTTCTTGTCTCATGAAGCCGCTGCATTTCCGCCTGTGCCATGATCAAGTTTATTTCACCTGTTATTTCCCTGTGGCTGGAATAAGAATTTTCGGCTTTTTCAAGCCATTTTCTTACTGCCCGGACCCGTTTGATCTTATCTCCTGACATGATACCTCCCAATAATAAGGAATTTTGCCCGTATCAAAAAGAGCATAGTGATTTCTTTATTATTACATAATCAGAAAAAGAGAAGTATAAATGAACAGTCGTTAACCACATAATTCTTCTATTTTCATCAATTATCTTTTAAATTCAAATGAATACACAATGTAGAATCATTTTCTGTCATGAATCACCCGGGATAGCATCCCTCTCAGCCGCCTAATTCCTCTTTTTTCCAACCTGTAAACATAGGCTGTGCTGACATCCAAAGCATCCGCAGTTTCCTGGGCAGTCTGTTCTTTGAGATAGACACTCCTAATTACATCTTGTTCTCTCACAGGAAGGCGGTCAACAGCCTGACTGACTTTCATATGGAGCGAATTTCTATCAGCTGTTTCAAAAGCCGTATCCGGCCCAGCTTTGGAAAAGAAGATTTGTTCTTCCTGACCATCCTCCAGCAGGAGTTCTCTGCCATTCTTCTGCAGAAAATCAATCATTCTCCCACGAACCCGATGAAGAGCATACAGGGAAAAGGCCACTCCAGTATCAGGATTATACCTTTCGACAGCTTCCATCAATCCCACAGTCCCCTCCTGAATCAGGTCAAGTGTCACTGCTTCTTGAAGAAAATATTTCATTGCCTCACCGAAGACAAGAGGCTGGTAATGTTCAATAAGAGACTGTCTTGCTTCAATCAGCCCAGACTTTTTATACTGTTTCCACAGGTCGGCTTCTTCCTTCCTGCCAAGCTTATGAATTGCAGAAAGAGAAGCCATATATTCTTCCAGCATGTACCTCTCCTAGAATTTAAAACTCCAATCAATCCCAATATAACTGTCATGTTTATTATTATACCACGTGGAAATGCCAGTTCGCGAGTTCAAATCATAATGAGCGCCATAACTTGTCTCATTATTGTTCATCCCCATAGTTGCAGTAAGCATAAAATCATTAAAAAGATACTTTCCGATTTTCAGATAATAATAACTGTCATTGTTATCCTTTTCATTGTCATAATAATCGGTCAGGCTGGAAGTTATGGAAATCAGATCAAGTCCTATCTTATCTTTCATAAAATCTTGTACCCCGTTCCCAAAAAGCATAGTGAGTCCCGCATTGAAAAGTGCGCCTTCCATAGCTCCATCGTTATCAGATTTCGGATTCTGGTGAAAAACAAGAAGCATAAGAATCTGGGAATCATTCAATGCCGGTTCACTGTGGAAAGTGGTCTTCATTTCACCGGGGAGGCCATCCAGTTCAGCTGTAATGAAATAATGACCAACTTTAGTAAATGCTTTAGCGTGAACAACAGGAAGGAAAGACCCCGGCTCACTCCCCCAGATGGCATTGGCCGTATCTACTTTGAATTCTGAAGTATTGATTTTGACAGTACCTTTCTCTACATTAACCCGTCCAGCCATGACAGGTTCCGAAAGCGGCCCCATCATGGAAATATTTCCTCTCACAAGAAGATCATAAAGAGCCGAATTATAAAGGCGCACATTATTTCCAACCTGGATATTGATACGTGTCAGTATATCCAATGGGGTTGTATCGGAATCACTAAGTAGTGCTAAAGGAACATCTATTACCGCATCCTGAATCTTCAGATTCCCGTCAATTCCCGGCCTCTCCAGTCCCGCAATTTCGCCCAAAGTAAAGTCTCCATCTACTTTCCCTTTATAATACTGGGAATCCAGAGCAGGTAGATGAATATGGAAATCTCCATTATATTGGGAAATCTTCATATGATCCCAGGAAACCGTTCCATTAGCGGTAACAGCGCCTTTACCTATAGAAGCACTGCTTTCTACATGAGCTGAATTTCCATTAAATTCCATATTCATATTGACCGGTTTCACAACTTCATTCAACGTCAGCAGCGTAAATTCGCCATCTTTTACGCTCACACCACCAAGTAGAAGCGGGTCTTTATAACTGCCGGCCACCTTTAAATGTCCCTGAATAGGACCGCTGGCCGACGTAACCGGTTTGAAGAAAAGAGCAAGCATATTGAGATCCGCTTCGTCCAGATTGATATCCAGATCCAGGGGGACAGCCTTGTCAGTTTCACTGCCGGTAAAGATATTCCCCGGCATGGTTCCTTTCATACTGGCCCTGTAAGCATCTCTGGAAATCAGAGCATTCTGTATAGTGATCACATTATTCGAGGCATTGGCCATAAGAGACATGCTGTCAAAAGCTATATCCCCATATTTCGGATGATCAAGACCAACGGAAACATCTGCTTCCGGAGCTGATTTATTTCCGGAAAGGAAAACAGCCGCAGTCAGATTACCACCTATTGAAATATCTTTCCTTCCAATCACTTGAGGAATCCAGGAAATATCCATATTTCGGGCTGCAGCCTGGATATCAAGATCCCCCCTGCTGTTCATGGATCCCTTAGCCGCAAGGATACCATCACCCACGGGTATTGAAAACTGACGAATAGAAAGCGCCCCATTCATATAAGAGAAATCAATATTTCCTTCTCCAAGAACAGTATTTCCTAAATGACCACCAAGAATATGGGCCCTGAAATTAACATTAGGCGAATCTCTTGTGCCACTGATTTTCATACCGCCTTCAACAAGTCCGTCCACAGATTCATCAGGTCGCCCAAAGAAGGCCATAATATCCCGGATGTTCCAGCCATTGAAATCCAGATAACCATTCAATGCATCACTGGAGAGATTGTAACTTCCCTTCCAGAGGAAAGTTCCTTTCTTCTGATGGAAAGAGCCTTCATCAACAGTTACAATCTGATCTTTATAATGGACACCGGTAGAAACATTCCGAATCGTATTTCCGGCAATCGTAATTTCCCGGGATGATGCCGTACCATCAAAATCAGGGCTGTCAAAATTCCCCTTAACGAGACCGTTAAGTGTAATTTTGCCTTTTACGCCTTTGTCAGGCAGCACACGCTCAATATCAATATCCGTCATGGAAACAGTGAGATTCAGATTGTTCTCTTCTGCACCACCGTTTATTACGATTACCCCATCATACATATAGCCCATGCAGTTCTTCAAATCAAATTTTTTATTATCATAACCATACTGACCGGAAATACTCTGGAATAATTCCCCCATGACCGAACCGCTCCAGGCATGAAAATCTCCCTGAACTTTCGGGTTCTCCGGTTTTCCGGTGACCGTAAGTTCATTTGAAATCCAGCCAGTCACAGGATAATCCAGTCCAGCTATGGATAGAAGATTTTCTATCCTTGCTTTATCAGTCTTTACTTTTATATTCATATCATAGTTGTGGATATCTATGGTACCGCTGACTTCATGATTTCCAGAGGCCCCTGCCACATTTAATAAAGGAATGTTCAGTTTTCCATCATGAAGAGCCATACTTCCATCAACAGTATCAAAAGCCGCTTTGCGGAAATGGCCATTTCTGGCCCTGATAGTACCATTTCCCTCCGGCTGATCCAGTGTCCCGGAAATATTACCTTTGAACGATGCAATACCGGCTATATCTTCATCGGTCAGTTGCGTAAACATGGACATATCAATATCTGATGCGTCCACATTTATATTCATCAGATCCCCGCCATAAGAACCGGTGGCAAAGAATGCGCCATTACCGCTGATTCCGCTGGCATAAGGAATATCTATAACACCGTCTTTTTCAGAAATGGATGCCGCTATATTATTCAGGAATACCCCTTTATAAGAAATATTCTGACCATTCAGGGTTCCATCCCAGTTCCCATTCCGATAATTGCCAAATCCCTGTAGATTTCCTGCCGACAGACCGTTAAAATCCAAATTCAGTGCTTCCCCGTTGGCTGACGCCCTGACTAGATTGAGGATACCATCTTTATAGGAACCTTCTGCCTGGCAATAACCGCTCACAAGTCCATTCAAAACCTGTCCTGCAGGGATTTGATCCATAGAAACGTGATCGACAAAGGCCTGAATCGAAAACAATCCGGCATCCATGCTATAGCTGCCATGACCAAGAATATGCCCTCCTGCGGCATCTGCTTCCAGATACGGTATAGTGATGGAACCATCATCATAGGAAAAAGATACTTTTCCTTTTTCCACGGAAAGATTTTCATAGGCTCCATCGACAATGGAAATATCGCCACTGACAGATGGATGTTCCTTTGTTCCGGAGAAAGAAAGATCCCCTGTCACAATCCCTTTTGCTTCATAATCCGGGACAACTTTTGCTATATCAACTTTGGATAAAGCAGCAGTGCCCCAAAAAGGAGTATCCTCTCCGGCAAGATCCACATGGACCTCACCGCTGATTTTCTGCCCATTCACCGTTCCGGAAATTTTTGTGACATCTGCCCTGTTATTTTCAATATTAAAAAAAGCCGCTCCATCAGCCAGAATGTAATTTTCATAGCCAAGAGCAGCATGATTAAAAGAGCCGGTCATCCGGTAAGCGACGATCCCGTCGCTTTTCCAGATTTTGGCTTCCGTTATGCTTCCCGTCCCATCCTGCAGTGTCAGCTTTTTCTGAAACTGCGGCAGTTTTTCAATAAGCGGCTGCAGGGATTTCAATGGAATCGGATCTGTCTTTATATTCACTTCCAGATTATTGCTGTCAGTATATTTCAGCCTGCCATCAAAAGAGCTGTCAAAGATGGCTCCCGTTAGACTGCCATCAATATGGGCATCCTTATCCCAGGCAAAAGTGCCCTCCACCTTTGTGAAGTCGAACTGACCGGCTTCATTTGTCTTTATCAGGGCCCTTCCCTTTGTAATGATGACCTTTCCCGTAAACTTCCCACTGTCGGAATCATCAGAAGGTTTAAGAATATCACTGACATTCCAGGTTCCATCGGCTTTCTGAGAAAGAGAAAGTTCCGGCTTTTCAATAGTTACATCACGAATAACAGCAGCGATACCGGCATCATTAAGGAGATAATTATAAAGAGAAGACATGGACCAGCCTACGGTCAATGAGGGTGTCTTTAAAACATCCTCCCCCTTTTCATCTTTCAGTTCCAGATAGGCAAAAGAAAGATCCAGGTTTGGGTCCAGATCAATGGAAGACCAGGACAGGGTACCATTCACCCTGTCTCCCAGCTTTTCAGCCAGTACAGGTTCCAAATTCTGCACGATAATAGGCCGGATCAGCAGATAAATCACGACGAGCACCATAAAAATGGCAGCCGCTATGGTGTTTATCCACCACTTCATACTATGCTTCAAAATAATCTCCCCAGTTTTTTGAAAATGATTGGGTGAAATGATTTCACACAATCATTTCACTTATTTTGCGTTGGCAAATTCAGGATGAATCACTGCCGGAATCCCCATGGCGTGTTCCAGGGTTGCCAGACCGATATTGTAATCATAAAGAGCAGTAATATAGTTAGTTCTTGCCGTATTCAGCTGTAATTCTGCATCCAGTACATCCAGGTTGATACCCACTCCGCTGCTGTAACGGACCGTAGCAATCTTATAAGCTTCTTCCGCCTGGGCTACTGCAGCTTCAGTCGCACGAATCTGTTCTTTGGCCGCAAGAATATTCAGGTAATCCTTACGGACTTCAAGCTCTACACCTTCTCTTGCCTGCAGCAGCTGTTCCTGGGCTACCTTGATTTCCTCATTGGCCTTCTTGATAGCGGCATCGGTAGAGCCGCCATCCCAGATGCTCCAACTGATTTTGCCCTGCAAAGCCCAATCATCTTTATCGATTTTTGATAAAGCCGCTTCATCCCAGCTGTATCCGCCACCTACGGAAATCGTGGGCATATAGCCGGATCTTGCTATACGTAAACCTTCTTTTGCGGCACGTACGTTATAATCGCGTTGAATCAGTTCCCAGCGGTATTTCTCTGCCATGGCAATAGCCTGTTCCAGAGTCAGGTCAAACTCCGGCTCCGGGAAATCCTTGTCCAGGGGATTCAGTTTCGTATTCATCGGAATACGCATAATATTATTCAGGTTCGCCTCAGCCAGATCTCTTGCATTGTCGGCAGCAATGCTTTTCTGTTTCGCATTGGCCAGGGATACATTTGAAGTCAGCACATCCAGCTTTGCCACGATACCTGCATCAAACTGCTGCTGAACATTATTCAGATGGCTGGCATAATCGCTGACCGATTCTGCCTGTACTCCTGCCAGTTTAATAGTTTCCAGGTATTTATAATAAGCTTCAACGGCAGAAAGCTTAACATCAGCTTCCGTTTTATAGTATTCTAAATCCGAAATATTTTTGGCGTATCTAGCCTGATTGATTAATCCCTCAACATTTCCACCAGTCCAAATTGGCATGGAAACATTTACGCCCTGTTTATATGACCGGTTGTAGCTTCCAAGTGGAGCACCAGTTTTACTATCCCTTTTTATCTGTGCTTTAATTTGATCTCTTTCCCAGCTATATCTAATAGAAGGATTTTTCTGAGCAGCAGCAGCTCGAATCTCGGATTCTGCCTCTTTCCTCTGGAGATCAGCAATTGTAATATCCCGATTATTCTGAATCGATGTCACTACTGCGCCTTTCAGGTCAATATCCAGACTGGAGGCTTCCGGGGTAACAACTTCCCCAAGAGAATCAGACAGATTCTTCTGGAGAAGCATATTATTGAAATTGACATTTTTATCAGCACTTACCTGGTTCATCTGTGCGACAAGAGCTTTTTCCGTCAGAACGGGATCTGTAGTAATCCTCGTCCTGGAGCCTTTTGCTTCTACGCCTGCTCCAAAGGATAGAGCGATCACGATAGAAGCCGCCAAAATACGGCAGGTATATTTATTCATAGAATTTCATCCCTTCTAAGACAGATGTCTTCTTATTCAAAAGTTGTAACCGACACCGAAATATTCGCCGCCGCCTCTCCGGCGATGCGGGAAGATAGACTGGCCGGTAATAAAGAAATGATCATCCAGCGCATATTTCCCGCCAATCCTCACGGAAACATCGTTTGGATTGAACAGATCCGCTGTAAACTTCCATCTGTCCTTCTCATAATTGGCGCCGAGGCCAAGCTTGTTCCGGATAATCCCTGCATGAATGCCGTAGCTCCCTCTCATTCGGCCAAACATAGCATCATACACGGGATCATTGGTTGCGGATTCTATCCCCAGAATTCCGTAACTGTCTTTCCCGAACCGGAGAAACAGATTTGGTGAAAAATCATCTTTCTTAGTATTATATAACAATTCGCCCGAAACAGATATACCTAAATCGCCTGTTCCACTCATAATTCCGTTAATTTTTCCGGAAATATTTTTTGCATCAGAAGAAATGGCTTTAGCATTTTCCGATGCCACTGCCAGATTATCCATGATCTGCCTTGCATCAGCCACCGCTTTGCCATCCCCATTCAACTGGTAAAGCATGGAATTGATCTGAGCGGTTATGCCTTCAATTTCATTTGCTGTCTGAATACCCTGAGCAGTCAGGATAGCCAGATTCTGTGATACGGCGTCAAAATTGCTTAAACTGTTTTTCACATTTTTCTGAGAAGCCGGATCTCCTACCACTGTATTAATACCATCCAGCATGGTCTGGGCAGAATTAATCAGCTTATCCATTTTATCCATGGCCTGATCGATACCGGGAGCTGCTTTTCCTTCCACAGTCATTCCGTCAGCCAGGTACCCCCGGTCCTGATGGCCGCCGGAAGCTTTTACAAACCGGCCGCCCATGACACTGCTGGTCTGAATAGAGAAATCCGCATCCTTTGGAATCCTGGCATCATTATAGAACCGAAGCTTAAGAACAGCTTCTCCGTTCTCGACGGAAATGCTGTCTACCATTCCCACTTCTACGCCGGCATAATGGACGGGATTTCCCGGTTCAATTCCTTCCGCTTCTTTGAAATAACCGGTTACATGAAAGCCGCTTTTCCCGAAAATAACGAGGCTGCTGAGCTGGATGATGATCAGGGCAAACAATACGATCCCGGCCAGTGAAAAAGCCCCCACTTTCGCCTCAGTAGACCATTTCATCCAACATCACCTTCCTTTAAAAAATCCGGGTCTGACGGCAGACCTTCCATAAACTGGCGGACTCTCTGGTCCTCCGACCGATATAATTCCTCCGGCTTTCCTATAGCAAGGAAAGAACCTTTATAGAGAAAAGCCATCCGGTCTGCAATCATTTCTGCTGATTTTAAATCATGAGTAACCACAACGCTTGTAGCATGCATGGCCTTTTGCGTATTTTTTATAAGAAGACTGATATCCGTAGAGCGAATAGGATCCAGCCCCGCCGTAGGCTCATCATAAAGAATAATTCGGGGTTCGAGCGCAATTGCCCTTGCCAGACTCACCCGCTTTTTCATGCCGCCGGAAAGATTGGCCGGCATCAGATTTTCTATACCGTCAAGCCCTACCAGATGCAGTTTTTCTTTGACAATTCTTTCTATTTCCACTTCCGGAAGTTTAGTATGCATCCGCAGGCCGAAAGCCACGTTTTCCTTCACATTCATAGAATCAAAGAGGGCGGAATACTGAAATACAAACCCCATATGGCGCCGCTCATGATTGAGTTCTGCCTCACTCAAGAGAGCCATATCTTTTCCGTCAACCAGGACCTCCCCCGAGGTGGGCTTCAGGAGACCGATAATCAGTTTCAAAAGAGTTGATTTCCCTGAACCCGAAGCCCCCAGGATGACCATGGTTTCCCCATCCCTGATTGTAAGGCTCACGTCCTTCAGGATTTTCCTCGTACCAAAGGTCTGGTATACATGTCTTATATCAATCATAACAGTCCTCAGAAGAGTATTGACGAAAGAAGATAATTGGCCGCAAAAAGCATAATAATGGAATAAACAACTGACTGGGTTGTGGCTTTACCTACCCCCTCAGCTCCGGCTGTACAGGTCATACCTCTGTCACAACCAACAAGAGCCACGATAGCGCCAAAGACCACAGATTTAAGGACTCCGATGTATAAATCAGATGGAACGCAGAATGTATGAATGGAATGCATAAACACATAGGAAGAAACCCCGTGAGATAAAGATGCCACAATCATACCTCCGCCAACACCAATGGTAACGCCAAATACATTCAAGAGAGGAAGCATGCACATACAGGCAAGAAGACGAGGAACTACGAGATAACCCACAGGACTTACTGCCATGCAACGAAGGGCATCTATCTGTTCAGTTACCCTCATAGTGCCAATTTCTGCTGTAATAGCAGCACCCACCCTGCCGGCAAGTACTACACCACACAATACAGGTCCCAATTCACGTCCAATACCTATTGCCACGATTGCGCCTACTGTAAAATCGGCACCATACTTGGTCAGTTCCCCTGCTATCTGCACGGAAAGAACCATTCCTGTAAAAAGGAGTGTCAATGCCACTATAGGAAAGGAAAGTACGCCTAGCGCAAGGCACTGCTTACAGGTTTCATTAATGCGAAGACTTCCCAACTCTTTAAGTGCCTGAACCAAAAGCAGTATAACCGCTCCCAGCTGATGAAAAATGCTGAGAGTATAATGGCCAAGTAATTCCAGGAACCCCAAGCATACCCCTCCCTTCTATTTTTACAAATCAATCGGAAATTTTAATTTTTATTGATCGGACCGGATGAATTATTTTGCTTTGAATCTTTAATTCTCTCTGATTCACCAGATGAAGAATTCTTTTCACTATCTTTCATTTCAGCTGACAACTTTTTATTAGGATGTGATAATTTTTTCAATTCTCTATCTCTATCATCAGGGGTCATAACACGGAATGTAAATTGCCCGTCCCCATAAATGACATAATTCGTATCTACCCTGCTCTTTGGTGAATCATCTTCCTTATCGTTTCCTCTTACAGGTTTTGACTCTCCTTTCAGATATTCCGGTGATTTTGAAGGACGCTTATCCTGAATTTCCGCTTTAGCCCCATCGCTTTCATCCTTGGATATCATACTGACATTGGGGTCCAGAATTTCAACAACAATCTGATTGTTCTTGTCTTCATTTTCAAGTTTATCAAAAAGATCATCAAAATCCTCATAATTCCGGAGTCTTTCAAGAATCTCATCGGTAAGGTTGTATTTCTGCTGCTGGAGAAGATATGGAAGTGGTGTCACCCCTCCACCTCTCACTTCGAGAATCATATTTCCCAAAGGCTGGTCCTCAGGGACTTTGAAAGACAACTCTTTGTAAAAGATTTCTCCACGCCAGGGTTCCAGTCTGGCACGTACATAAATAGTGTCACCGGGACTCACCACAGTAGGAGCGGCAGATGCATCCAGAAGTTTGGCAGTTTTTCTATTCTGCGTTACATCCATATGAACGGCAATATTCCGCAGCTTATATGGCTCAAACCGGTTCTGTTCCAAAATCCTTACCACATTGTACAATTCATCTACACTTCTGGCGGCAATATCTTTGGAGGACCAGTACATATTTGAGCGGGTAAAAGGCTTCTTTTTCATATTCTCAGGGAATAGAGTATAGGATAAAGAAATTGTACCCTCACCAGTCCTATCCAATGTATTGCTGACATTATTATAAACAGATGTAGAAGAAAGCATTGGCAGCAACGCTTCGTTCTGTATCATTCGTACATTCAGGTTTCCGGTTTTCCCTGTGTCCAGATCATTCACTTCGGCATGAAGCCGGACGGATTGGGGAATTTTACCGTTAATTCCACTTACACCGGCTCCGCGGTCTTCTGTAATTGTACCAATTTCCGCTCCGACTGAGCCAAGTTTGAATGGAATATTTCTGCTGGGTATAACAGTAAATATATAGGAATTGTGCATAAAATAATGCGAACTGCCTTTATTCATAAAAGGGTGACCAAAGGCTACCACATGGTCATCATCTACATAAGTCACAGTCCCTACCGCCCCAAGTTTTAAATCCCCGGTTACAAGAGTTGCAGAAACGGATCCACCTGCTTCCAGAGGAAATGGACTGTCATCCGCTATTGTTGAAGCAGCTGAACAGGGTACCATATTGAAATCTTTCATTTGACCAGTCAGGAAAGCCATGCCATTTGATGTATAGCCTGAGGCCATGATTGGAGTTTCCAGCGGAATAAATCCATCTGCATGATTCAAAACATTCTTGTCTCTGCTATTATCTACAGTCCACAGTCGAAGCATATCTGAAATTGGAGTAACCATGCCAATCCTGCCATCTGACTGCGGGAAACCATAAGCTATCGCCCCAAGAAGTTTGCCATTTATATATACAGGGCTTCCGCTCATCCCCTGAGCAATCCCGCCGGACTCATCAATGACAGGTCCGGAAACGCGCACCAGCACAAGATCACCACCGGCAGCGCCCTTGTTTTTCATAATCCCAAGTACATCGACGTCAAAAGTATCAATCCGGGTGCCATGAATCACCGTTTTTGCATATCCATGCATGCCCTCCCGGACTTCTGCAAGAGGCATAAATTCCTCAGCAGCTGCCGAAGCCGGAACAATTAAATTTAAAGACAGGAATAAAGAAATGCACAGTCTTTTAATGTTCTTTTTCAAAATCACATGCATTGTCTGCTCCCTGAACTATTCAGTTTCAATAATAACTACAGTGTCTGACTTGCCAATCTGCTGTCCTTTAGTAACAAGCACTTTCTTCACCAAACCATCTGAATCTGCCCTTGCCGCAGGCACAGGCCCTACCAGTGAATCCACTGTAGCCAGTACCTGTCCTTCCTTGACGTGGACATTCGCTTCAACTACAGAAGTGACCATTCCTGAAATCACAGCATTCTGAGAAATTTCTGCAGCCCCGGCACTGCCTGCAAGCAATGCAGCAATTCCTGCGGTCAATCCAATTATTTTTGTTCTATTCATAAATACCTCACTGTCATTAAGACGAATAAATAGTTGTTTTGCTTTTATTTTACCACGCTTAAATAATATTTTCCTGATAATTCTTTCTATATTTTCGTTCTTCAAATTTTTTTGCATAATATTTTCATATCTTGAATTCATGTTTATGGCAAAGTAAAAGACAGCATTCCTGCTGCCTTTTACTTTGCTCAATGGAGATCCTGGAGAGAATCCCGAAATTCATTAATGTAATCGAGGGCCGAACCTGCTCCCACTGCATTAACATATGACGGCCTTTCAGCAACATAAGCAGGAACCCCTATGACGCGGGAAATAAGTTTATCAATCCCGCGAAGTTGAGCTCCTCCCCCTACCAGGATAATTCCGTCTTCCTTAATGGCTTGAAGAAGAGATGGTGGAGTCCGCTGGAGGACATCCCGGATATCTTTAAATATTTTATACAAAACAGGATTGATTGCATGAGCGATATCTTCTCCTGTTACTGCCATTTTAACAGGGAGTCCTGAAACAATAGATAATCCGCTTATCTCAGCAATTTGTGGACCACTCTTCAAATCCCACAGGGCCCCCAGAGCAATTTTAAGACTCTCTGCCGACTTGCGTCCAATCAGTATATGGTACTTATCCCTCACCGTATTAAGCACTGCCTGATCCATTTCTGAACCTGAGGCAATAGAAAAATGACTAGCCACAATACCATGTTTAGACAAGACTGCAATCTTGGTAGAACCTCCCCCGAGGTCCACAATCATGGTTCCTTCTTTCGGTTGTTTCCCAATCCCAATTCCCATCATGGCCGCGAGCGGCTGATCAATCAAGACTGTTTTTCTTGCTCCAATAGCAACAGCCGCCTCAAGGAGTGCCCTGCGCTGAACACCATTAATACCAGTAGGAACACACATCATTAGACGAGGATGAAAGAAGAGTCCTTTTAAATAAGAATGATTAACGATACAGTTCAGAAGATAGGCGGCACCACTATAATCAATAATTGCACTCTGCTTCATTGGCCGGATAACCCTGACCGCTGATGGAGTTTTCCCTTCCATTTCCTCTGCTTTTGTTCCAAAGGCAAAATATTCTTTTGTCAAATCATTTCTGGCTATCACAGAAGCTTCTGGAAATACCAGCCCTTTATGTTTTACAAAAAGGACCGTATTAGATGTTCCTATATCTACTCCGATATCTTCTGTGCCGAAAGAACCTATCCAATCCATGAGAGAATTTGGGTTGGATATCCTGAATTTTCGGGAAATAAGATTAATCCCTGTCGACTCTGACAATGTCCGCTCCTAACCCCTGCAGTTTTTCAACGAGGTGATCATATCCACGATCGATGTGGTGAAGTTCGCCTATTTCTGTTTCACCACGTGCCGCCAGACCAGCGATTGTCAAGGCTGCACCCGCACGTAAATCCGTTGCACGTACAAATGCGCCAGTAAGGAATGGAACTCCCCTGACGATAGCAGAACGGCCTTCCACCATAATGGAAGCACCCATTCGCTGCAATTCACCTACGTGCATAAAACGATTTTCAAAAACTGTTTCTGTCACACGACTAATCCCGTTTCCTATAGTCATTAAAGCCATAAATTGAGCTTGTAAATCTGTTGGAAACCCGGGATAAGGAAGTGTTTTAATATCAGTGGATCGAATATGCCCATCACTAATCACACGGATACTATCAATGTCCGTAATAACTTTGACCCCGGCCTCGTTTAATTTAGCCAGAAGTGGCTTTAAATGTTCTTTAAGAACATTATCAACAACCACATCACCACCAGCCATAGCGGCAGCAATCATAAAAGTTCCTGCCTCAATTCTATCTGGAATGACAGTATGTGATACTCCCTGCAGCTCCTTGACGCCTTCTACCCGAATAACATTAGTTCCCGCGCCTTTGATATTGGCACCCATGGAATTTAAAAAAGTAACAAGGTCAACGATTTCGGGCTCTTCCGCCGCATTTTCTATAATCGTCCTGCCTTCAGCCGTAGCGGCAGCCATCAGGATATTTTCTGTTGCTCCAACACTTGGGAAATCGAGATAAATAGTAGTGCCTTTAAGCCCATGGGGAGCAAAGCCTTCCACATAACCATTGCTTTCGTTAATTTCAGCGCCTAACGCTTCAAAAGCTTTGAGATGGAGATCAATAGGACGGCTTCCTATCATGCAGCCTCCGGGCAAGGCAATTTTGGCATGCCCACGCTTTGCAAGGAGTGGTCCCATGATCAGAAAAGAAGCCCTCATTCGACTCATAAGTTCATAAGATGCTTCCGTATTCTCCAGCATTGATGAGTCAAAGGTTATTACATTATCTTCTTTTGTAACCTTGACGCCCAAAGACTCCAGAACACTGCAGATTGTGCTTACATCATCAAGGTTTGGCGCATCTACAATGGAAGATGGCGTATCCGGGAGCAATGTGGCAACGATAATAGGAAGTACCGCATTTTTTGCGCTGGATACACGAACATGTCCGCGAAGTGGATGACCGCCATGAATTACTAATTTCTCCAAAAGGAATCACTCCTACTGTTCAAACTACAATATGACTGTTCAGCTTTAACGTAACGATATCTACATTACTTATTTAAATTTTTAAATCAAGTTCTAATCTTATCTGATAATATTTTCCACTTAAAGTGTTTCAGAACCCACTATCATAGAATCATACGTATCATAGCAAAAATCCTATATGATTTCAAGAAGACCTATTGGAGTGCCAATAACTGACACCAACCGGAAATTTCGAAAATTTCGTTATTGTTCCAGACTTTCCGTAACACGTTTAACGCTTTCTGAGTCTCCCAAAATAATCAGCATATCATCTGATGTCATTTTCATATCCGGCCTGGGATTGACATACATATCTCCTCTCCGTTTAATAGCTGCAACAGTAATATTATATTTTCGGCGGACATCGATATCAAGTATACTTTTGCCGATCCAATCGGAAGGAACATGAATAGAAAGGATGGTGATATTATTTTCCATTTCTATATAATCTACAATCCCGGGTGAAATCAGGTTATGCGCTACCCGGACTCCCATTTCCTTTTCCGAATATATGATTTTATCCGCCCCTATCTTCTGAAGCATTTTACCATGGAGTGGATCCAGAGCTTTAACGACTATCTTTTTAACTCCCATATCTTTAAGGATCAAGGTTGTCATTAGACTGGCTGATAAATCGCCAAGAGAAACAACCGCCACATCTGCATTACCGGCACCAATGGCTGTCAGATTCTTTTCATCCGAACAATCTGCACAAACTACGTATCCCAGCGTATCTGATAAATCCTGCACGACATCTTCATTAATATCCATGGCCATAACATCATAGCCCATTTTTTCCAGTGTTACAGCAACACTTTTTCCGAATCTTCCCAAACCGGCAACAAAAAACTGAAGTTTCTGTCCCATATAAATAACCTCTATCCTATGACTACATTTTCCTTTGGATATTTCATCAATCTATTATGATGACCGGCGAAGGCAATCGCCAGCGTCATTACGCCTATTCGCCCTATATACATAGCAACAATCAGTACGATCTTGCATGATGTATTCCACTCCCCGGTCAGTCCCATACTGAATCCCACCGTACTGAAAGCCGATACAGACTCAAAAAGAGCATTTTCAAAATTAAAGTCAGCTGGTTCCAGCAGAAATATCAGAAAAGCTGTAAAGAAAGTTAATATCATCGCCAGAGTAAAAACATTAGAAGCTTTAACAAGACATCCGGGATCTATCTGTTTGTGAAAAATAACAACTTCTCTTCTGCCACGAATCCATGCAAACATGGAAAGAATTAAAAGACCCATAGTGGTCGTCCGTATCCCGCCTCCAGTAGAAACAGGAGCACCTCCAATAAACATAAACATCATAACCACGAGTACAGTTGGATTCATCATGGAATGGATATCAAATACAGCAAAACCTGCCAGACGAGATGATAGGGACATAAAAAAGGCACTCTGCCATTTTTCAAGAGTTCCAAGCCTTCCAAGAGTTGCCGGATTATCCCCTTCCAGCAGGTAAAATACAATAACCCCTGACAGAATGAGGATGAATTCCAGCGTAAACACGAATTTAGTATTAAACGAAAGTTTTGACCATTTTCTGTGCCTGATTACATCATCTAAAGCAAGAAAACCGACGCCTCCCAAAAACATAGTGACAACAATAACAGTACTTACAAAACTGTCGGCTGCCATACCGGGGAAGCCGATATTTTCACCAATAAGATCGAGACCACAGGTAGTAAAAGAAGAAACAGCATACCAGAGCCCAAAGTAAATTCCTTTTAATCCAAATTTGAAGCAAAAATAAACAGAAAGGAGAACTCCCGATATCAATTCTACTGTAAAAGTCCATAATATAATCTTTTTAACAAGCATAACCATTCCGGAAGGAGATTGAAGATTGAAGGAATCCCTGATTAACAGCCTTTCCTGCAGCCTTATTTTACGCCCGGTAGATATGCTGACCATTGCCATAATGGTCATTATCCCCAATCCGCCAACCTGCATCAGAAAAAGTATGATAAGTTGACCGGCAAGGCTGAAATCCCGCCCAAGATCAAACATACTCATACCCGTAACACTGACAATACTTACTGACATAAATAGAGCATCAATAAAACTTATGCTTCTCGTGCCAGATTGGGCAAAAGGCAGCATCAAAAGAAGTGCCCCAAGCAGCATAAAAAGGGCAAATCCCCCGCAAATCAAAACTCCTCTATGAAGTTTATTCAGAAAGTGAATTATTTCCCTGGACATATTTTACCTTGCGCCGGTACTGCGAATATAAATTCATGTTTCCTATATTATACAATGGAGAATCAAAATAAAAAACTGCATGATCTCATGCAGTTTTTTATTTATTTAAAAATGGAAAGATTCATTATCATTCGTCCTGATAACCTTCTTTAGCCAACTGCTCCCGGTTTTTAAGAAGCTCTTCTGCCTCTGTGGCAGCAATAGCACCCAGAATATCGTGCCGGGTAATAATACCGACCAGACGGGCCGGCGGCTGGATATCGGAATTGGGTACTTTCTTTCTTTCAACTACCGGTACGGTCTTTAAATGTTCATCAACCATCAGAGTAGTCAGTGTCTCCATATCTGTATCTGACGTAACACAACGTACATCTTTAGTCATAATCTCCGAAGCAGTGGTAGCAAGAAGTTTACGAAAAGACCTTTCATACCGTCCAAAACCACAATAATACAGATTTCCTCCCAGTACATCCACATATTGCGGAATTTTCGGATTTACTTTTTTGTATAAAAGATCCCCTTCGGAAACAATGCCAAGAAGTTCATTATCATCTCCTACCACAGGAATGGCACTCACCGGATGGGTAATGAAAAGCCCTACCAGCTCATGAACAGTGGTATCCGCAGACACAGTAAACACATATTTCGACATGAAATCCTTGACTTTCATCGATTTGGCAGTCATGATCAATCCCCTCTTCCAACAGAAAAACATGTGAAGCAATCGATATATACGGTCATCTTACCTGTTTATATTTTAACGAAATTTCAAAAAACCTGCAAATGATTTTATGAAATCATCTGCAGGTTTATACAGGCCTGTTCATATAAATATTCGGGCTCCCATTATAAATGATAAGGCTCGTGTCTCATGATTTTCATGGCCCGATAAAGCTGTTCAGTCAAAATCAGTCTTGCCATCTGATGAGTAAAGGTCATAGCACTGATGGAAATCTTAAGATCAGCCCTTTTACGGATATTTTCACCATTTCCGAAAGGTCCTCCAATCATAAAGGAAAAATGACTGATCCCGCCCACCATTTTTTTCTGGAGGACTTCCGCCAGGCCTTCTGAGGTAAGAGGATTTCCTTTTAGGTCCAAAAGAATCAGGAAATCATCACCTTTCAGATATTTAAGAAGCTTTTCACCCTCTTCCTCCATAACCTTTTCTTTGAGGGCCGGCGAAGGATGCTCAGGCATTTTTTCTTCATCTTTTACAATGAATTCTATTTTAGCCATGGGGGCAATCCGTTTCACATATTCACTAATACCGTCCCGCATCCATTTTTCCTTGATTTTGCCAATGGCCAGAATGGTAAATTTCATTATTTATTGCTCTCCGGTGCTGCAGCAAGAAGCACTTCTGTCTTTTCCTCCCTGCCATTATGTTCATAGGTCAGCGTAATCCTGTCTCCCGGCTTATGATTGTCCAGTATTTCCCGCATGGCCTTGACCGTATCAAAAGCTTTTCCATCAATGGCCATAATATAATCGCCAGGACGGATCTCTGTAAGACTCAAAGGACTCCGGGAAGCAATCTTCATGACAAGGACACCATGTTCATGATCCCAGTTATAACCATACCTCATGGCGATATCCTTATCCGCCGCATATACGCCAAGATAAGCCCGGACAACCCTGCCATTATCAATAAGTTGTCTGATAATGCCCTTGGCAGAATTAACCGGAATGGCAAATCCCATACCTTCTACGCCTTCTTTGGCAATCTTAGCACTGTTTATACCTACAACTTTCGCATCAGCCGTAACCAGGGCACCGCCGGAATTTCCCGGATTGATGGCAGCATCCGTCTGAATCAGCTTGAAACGCTGGTCAATGTTGTCAAGACTCCTGTTGAGCGCACTGATTACACCTACTGTGACCGTCCCCTGGAATTCAAGACCCAGCGGATTACCGATAGCAATAGCTGTTTCACCAACCTGCAGTGCATCGGAATCTCCAAACTGGGCAACCGGCAGGTTGTCATTTTCCTCAATTTTCACTACAGCCAGGTCAGTCGATGCATCTGTACCAACAACTTTGCCAGGAACTGTAGTCCCGTTAGACAGACTGACATTGACATCTTTGCTTCCAGACACTACATGATTATTAGTAACAATATATCCTTTTTTATCAAAAATGACTCCGGATCCTACGCTATGCCCCACTTCCACACGGCGGTTAAAAATATCTCTATCGTAAACCCTGGTAGTAATACCTACTACTGCCGGTCCGACTTCCTTGACCGCCTGAACGACTGCGGTATTTCTTATAGCAGGCAGCTCCTGGAGCTTCTTTCCTTCCTGAGCAGGAAGCTGATAGGAAGACGAAGCACCCTGATTTTTATTTTCCGTTTTAAAATCGCCAAAGAAGCAGCCACCAGCGCCCCCGATGACCAGGAGAGCAAGAGCCAAAGCAGCAATTTTCACTTTTCCTTTGTGATGGTCGGAACTGACAAAATTCATGTTTTCCCCATGTTCTTTCAGCTGTTTATCCAGATCTTCTCTATCCATTGATAAACCTCGTATCTTTCCCTGCCCCAAGGACAGATTATTTTAATGTGTTTATAAAATTATAGCATAATCCCATAAAAGGAAAAAGATTTTACCCATCTGTTGAGATGGATAAAATCTTTTTGCACAGTATGTTATTTTGCAAAATCAGTAGCTCTTGTTTCACGGATAACGACAACTTTTACCTGACCAGGATATTGAAGTTCCTTTTCAATCCTCTGGGAAATATCATGAGCCAGAATGGTAGTCTGATCTTCAGTAATTTTTTCCGGCTTGACAATTACGCGAAGTTCCCTGCCTGCCTGAATTGCATAACAGCTGGCAACCCCCGGGAAGGATTTTGCGATATCTTCAAGCTTCGTCAGGCGCTTGATATAATTTTCAAGCGTTTCGCGGCGTGCTCCCGGACGTGCCGCTGAAATGGCATCAGCAGCTGCCACAAGCACAGCTTCCACACAGGTGGCTTCAGTGTCTCCATGATGAGAAGCAATCGTATTGATGATTTGCGGGGCTTCATGGAATTTCTGGGCCAGTTCCACACCCAGTTCTACATGTGTACCTTCCTGTTCACGGTCCACTGCTTTGCCTATATCATGAAGAAGACCGGCCCGTTTTGCAAGTTCTACATCAGCCCCAACTTCACCGGCAAGTATGCCAGCAAAATAAGAAGTATCAATAGAGTGCTGCAGGACATTCTGACCATAGCTGGTCCTATATTTCAACCTGCCAAGAATTTTTATCAGATCCGGATTCATGCCTCGGATACCGCATTCCATGACCGCTTGTTCACCGGCTTCGCGAATTGCTTTTTCTACATCTTTCTTCGTCTTTGCCACGATTTCTTCAATTCGTGCCGGGTGGATTCTTCCGTCTTTGACCAGGCTTTCAAGAGCCAGCCTTGCTATTTCACGTCGGATCGGATCAAAGCAGGAAAGAATAACCGCTTCGGGAGTGTCATCAATAATGAGATCTACGCCTGTCAATGTTTCAATAGCCCGAATATTTCTACCTTCACGACCAATTATCCGGCCTTTCATTTCTTCATTTGGCAGAGATACAACAGAAACCGTGGTTTCAGATACCGTATCGGCAGCATTGCGCTGAATAGCAGAAGCAATAATTTCCCTGGCTCTGATATCAGCAGTATTTTTTGCTTCCTCAACAGCATCCCGGATACGAATAGCCTTTTCATGAGTAAGCTCTTCATCTACGAGGCCCAAAATCATTTCTTTAGCCTGTTCCACGGAAAGTTGTGAAATTTCTTCTAATTTCTTCTGCTGCTCATCGTACAGCTGATTGAGTTTTTCCTTCTGGGATTTAATCTGGTTCTCTTTTTTATCTAACTGGGATTCTCTCTGTTCCAGATTTCCACTTCTCCAGTCAAGATTATTCTCTTTCTGGACAAGGCGTTGTTCATACTTCTGCAGTTCATCCCTGCGCTGCTTGTTTTCTTGTTCAACATCTTCGCGAAGCTTATGAATTTCCTCACGAGTCTGTACCAGGGCTTCCTTCTTTAACGTTTCAGCCTCACGAGATGTAGAATCAATCATTTTCTGAGCATCATCAGCAATCTGGCGTGCCTTTTCCTCTGCAGAACCAATTCTGGCCTCCGCAATTCGTTTTCTAAGGATATAACCAATACCTGCCCCAATAACCACTGCAATAATACAGCCGATAATTACATAAAGTAAAACTTCATCCAGTGTCAAACGATTCACCTCTTTCTTCTTTTGGTTTTAAAATCATTTCAGGAACTATAAAAAGCATCTCCCTGCGGGGATGCTAAGGCCGAAGCAGATGGATTTTCCTCTATACGGAAATATTTCCGTTCATTACAATGAAAGCTCCCAAGCCATGACACCATGTCTCCAAGGAGCATCTATATATAAGTCAGAATCAATCCATTAAAGGAATGTTCACTTGGTCCAGCACCTGAATTAATTCTAAAATTTTTACAAAATATTGTCAAGGACAATAGAAACAGACCTGCCCAAGGTTTTTATTATACTTAAAAGAGAAAATAAAGTATATCCGCCTGCATGAATTTCAATTATTCCCAACGACTGCCCAGAATTGAAAAAGCAATGAATGCAGCAAATATACACCAGGAAAAGAGGCCCGACAAAATATCCAGATCACAAAGGATTTCTAAAGCCGTAAGAATCATTATCAACCCCATATTTATAGGGAAAGACTTTTTTGATCCGGATTTGAAAATAAAACATGAAACAAATGCGACGGCAAGATTAATGCTATATATCGCAGGCACATAAAACATCAGCGGAATCAACTGAAGGATAAATCTCCCTGTAAGATAAACCGGAAGTGCATAGAGCCAGGAAGAGGCCATTACCATTCACCTCTAAACTTATCACCATCAGCCTGAGGAATCCATATTTTCTGATCCCTATGATGCCACCGAAAGTCATAAGATGGAATCCATGGCGTACCAAAATAATGCATTGGTACCAGAACCTCAATATTCATTTTCCCCAGATACTGCCTGACACCCCATTCCCTGGCAACCTGCTGTCGGTAATCAACCGGCAGGAAGGCGAGATCCACCCGGGTTTCTTCAATTTTTTCAAGTTCCTTGAAAAATAATTCTGCTGCTTCCCGATTATTATCATCCGGTTCACCGGCCCAGTGCCACCAGTTCAGATCTCCAGCATGAAATATGGTTTTATCCCCGAACCGGACCATAAAAGAACCTCCCGCATCGGTGGAACCATACATTTTAACGGAAAAATCATCTCCATCAAAAGAATCTTCCGGTTTCATGAGATGACATTTTTCCCCATTGTTCAGGGGCATATGACAATCCTCATGCATGAAATAGGCTGCTGCCTTTTCTTCATACATTCTGATTTCCGGATTGAAATGATCCCCATGAACATGGCTGACAAAGAAATAAACCGCTTTATTTATTGTTTCCTGTTCAGAAAGAATACTTTCAAGAACATGTAAAGGATCCCTGTAATAATCAAAAACAAGTACTATCCGGTCAGTTTCCACTATAAAACCGCTATGATGCAAAAAGTGAATTATAAATGGTTTCATTTCCTTCCTCCTGAGATAGAACTTGTATTTGTATCATCATTTTTTATAGGACTATAAATTTTAACTGAGATGATTATTTAAAGGATAAACTGTATAATGATTATAACATAAGGGTTGCCTGTCATAGTATATTTCTCGTCCAAAGAGCGAATGAATATTCCTTTGACCTTTCTCTCTGACTTGGGTAAAATATCATTGTAACTGCTGACATGCATATGGGTTTCCGAAAATTTTACTAGATCGGTTTTATGTCGGTGACTCTTTGCGCCTTCTATTTTTACGAAATCATTTCCCAGCTGCCGTATAATTTCCCGGCAGACAGTGTTTGTTTATTTAAAATCAGGAGCTTTATATGTACAGCTCATCTCTGTTTCAAAGTCCCGGAACTTTTCGGGATACACAAAATATACTGGATTCAATCGTTACCAGTTTCTCTGAACTATTGCGATTAAAATCACAGGAATTATATGATCATTCTGTCCGGGTTTCCAATTATGCGGGTGCTACGGCTGTATATATGAGACTTCCTTCCAACGAAATCATGCTTATCCGTTATGCCGGATTATTGCACGATATCGGATTGTTATGCATTCCCAACCATATATTGGCAAAAGTACCTTACCTGTCAAGAAGGGAATTATCCCTTTATAAAAAACATCCAGAACTGGGCGCCAACATGCTGGAATCCATTCCAGGCTGTCAGGATCTTCTTCCTTACATCCGTTCTCATCACGAACGATGGGATGGAACCGGCTATCCAAAGCACTTGAAAAACGTAAATATCCCTTTAGGCGCCAGAATTATATCTGTTGCCAGTTACTATGACAATACGATTTATTCGTCACCTGATTTTAAGATGAAATCCATTAAGGAATTGACCAGAGATATCATGACCGGCTCCGGAATTCTTTTTGATCCTGAAGTCATCTCGGCATTTTTAAAGGTGATTTTACACAGTAATTCTATTACCAGATAATTTACGAATAAAAATCCTGCCCTTAAATTATAAGGACAGGATTTTTCTAATATTGAAAAAGGGGAAAATTTTGCGAAATATCATATCGTTTATTATTAATGTTCCTGACTTTTTCCAATATCTGCTGCTGACTGTTCTTCACTTTTGCCTGAGCTCTCTTGTTCTGGGAGCCGTACACATAACAATGCTTAGTCGCTCTTGTCCCCCTTCGTTGGAACTTCTTCCATAGTACCGGAATTTTCAAGCACTGTCTCTATATCACTATAAATAGAAGGCATTTCAAAACCATATCGCCAGAAAGCCAGTCCGCCAAGTCCATACTTACTGACAAGTTCTACTTTAGCCGCAAGAGATTTTCTTTCTTCAAGCCATACCTTTTGCGGACGGCCATTATGCTTCCATTCCGCAACAAATTGCTTTTCTGACGAATGCCATACCGGCTTTAAATGATATCTGGCAATCATCAAAGACTGATCTTTCATCTGCAGCACCCGGGATTTAACTGAACCCGGTTTCCCTTCATAAATACGCGTATAAAATGGGAGGCCCAGAACCAGTTTTTCAGATGGAACCATCGTCAAAAGCTGATTCAGATTTTTATCCAGCCAATTCCAGGAAGAAACCGAACCGGCATGTTGACTGATTCTTGGCGTCTCATCATAGCCCATGACAATTTCATAGTCACAGAACCCGGCCAACGCTTTTCTGTCATAACAAAGGCTCCAGTAAGGAGCTGATTCATTATAGACAGTAATATCCACGGTAAGAACCTTTCCATCCTTATGAAGAGCCTCAGACAGTTTTTTTACAAAAGCGGTAAATCTGTCCTTATCGTCAGGATTCATATTCTCAAAATCTATATTATATCCATACAGACCATACACCCTAGCCACAGAAGCCATCCGGGAAATCACTTCTTCCTGTTTTCTTTCATCATGCAGAAATGATGAAGTGGCTGGAGGGTTAAAGTTATTATGAACAAGCGGCATCACTGCTATTTCATTGTCTTTTGCTGTTTTCAGGTAGGAGAAATTTTTTAACGGAATGATTGTATCGAATCTGTCATAACATCCCCACTCCGGTGACAGAATACGAAAACCGGAAGTCTTTTTAAAGCCTGCACTTTCAGACGTATATAAATGAACAGGGTCCCATAAAATCAGGGGCCTGGTGGAATCAGAATTCCGCTTTCCGGCCCTGTTTTTCTTTTTCCTTTCAAAATCCGTCTTTTTAATAGAAATTTTCTGTTTATCCTTTTTATAAGAATAGCTAAAACCAGTCGGTTCACAAAAATAAGAAAAATCAATGCAGGAGGTACCGTTAACTGTACTGAAAGGGATTTCCACCTTTTCGCTGCTGGTAAATCCTTCGGGAATGATATACAGTTTTTCGTTTTCCCAAAGGATTTTCACTATCCCGCCTTTTTCCAGAAAAGAAGGCTCCATATAGACAGTTCCATCCACATCAAAGGCGACAGGACTGCCTTTGATTCCCTTAACTTTTAATAAAAGAGGTTCCGATGCCTCAACGGCCGAAAAAAGGAGCAGGAGAACCCCCAGAAGAGTTGCTATCTTTTTAAACATATTTTCCTCATCTATGCCTGCAGTAAACGGCGAACTTTCTCATCAGTGGAATCAGGGAAGAATAATCAAGCAGCTTAACAATTTCATCCGTATTTCCAAATGAAAGTTGTTCATTACATAAAAAATCAATAAAATTTTTCTGGATTCTCCTGACTTTTTTCCCCTGGTCAGTAATACGGATTTTCTTCTTTAAAATCGCTTCCATTAAAAACTGCAACATGGCCGGGCGGAAAAAGAAGTCTGCAAAACAGCTTTCTATCCAGAAATCATGAATGGTATTAACAAATCTGGCTGCTTCTGAAGCAAATTGGAGATACAATTCCAATCCATCATAAAAACCTCCCCAGAAGTCACTGAATGCATAATTAAATTCACCATCCTGTTGTTTTCTAACGAATTCAAATGCATCCCCTTCGATAATCCGGATTTTTTCTTTATTAGGAAACTGGGGCATCAGATTTTTTCTGAAGAGCGTAATTACATCCGGATTTTTTTCAATGACCGTAATGGATTCCACATCCGGTTTGGATGTAACCATATAAACATAGTAGCCAAGCCCCAAACCGTAAGTAATAACCTTCCCGGACGCTCTTTCTATCGGTAAGGCCATGGACTGTATTTCACTCAGGACAATACTCATCCAAACATTTCCATTTTCAAGAAGAACAGGGAACCGGATTCTGCCATCAAAATAACCGGCTTCGCAATAGGCAAACGGGTCATTTCTATTAAACATACCATTATAGGTCTGGATAAATTCCCCCGGCAGATAATCATTTTCAGTCAATGCAATCCTGCCGCAGGCTGTCTTCCCTCTGACTCGAATATTGCGGAAATAAGGATTATCCTTTACAGCTGACGGTGAATATCTTGTGATATGCGAGGCGATATAGGAAAGAAGACAATCTTCCAGTTCCGCCGGATCCATGAAGTCAAGAAGTTCTGAATAGGGTTTCATTTCCTCCTTGTTATACATCAGTTGGCTGACCGCATCTTCAATCGTATCACCAAACGCAGTTTCAACAACTGCCGAGGCGAGATACTCTTCTCCTCTTTTCTCTGCCAGCCCTTTAAAATCAATATCTTCCACATACAGATGGTCAGAAATCTCACCCATGAGAATATCTCCTGCCACAGCAGTTAAAAGATACTGCTTCCATAATTCAGTTACGGTACGCTTCGCCTGTTCCGTATAAACCTTTCTCATGCTCTTTCACCTCTTTATATCAGTCTACAGTTTTAAAATATCCATGAATTTACCAGGCACCGCTGGCAATGGTCAGTCCGAATACTTCTTTTGCCCCGGCACGGATCAATTCCTCCGCTGCCGCGTTCATGGTTGCACCGGTAGTATAAATATCGTCTACGATAAGGATTTTCTTTCCGGTAATATCATAATTATGGTTAATCCAGAATACACCTTTCGTGTTTTGCTGTCTTTCCTCCCTGGAAAGGAGCGACTGCGTTTGGGCGGTACGAATTCTTTTCAACCCGTCGGGAAGATAGGTCTTTCCCTGTCGTTTCATCCATTTTTCAAAAATCAGATCAACCTGATTGTAGCCGCGAAGTCTCATTTTCTTTTTTGAGAGAGGTATGGGAATCACGATATCATATTCTTTAAGTCTTTCCCAATACGGAAATTTATTTAAAAGACTGGGAAACGCTCTCTTCCTCTCTGTTCTGTCATTATATTTCAGTTGAATAATACATTTACGTATTGGTTCATTATAAAAGCACAGTGTATAACATCCTTTTAAATATCTGGATTGGGAAGAATTAATCAGTCTTGGGTTCCACATACGTTTCATGCATTTACTACACCAGATATGGTTCTCATCCGTCAAAGCCCCACAGCCCGGGCAAAGAGTTGGGTAAATAGTTTCAAGCAAATCATGCTTGATGCTGTGAATCAAAAAAGAGAAGAAACTCATATTTCCACCTCCTCTTTCAGGAGAGGAAGGAAAAGGCTATAACGATTCGTCATTTCTCCCCTGCTGACCGCCCTGTAGATGGCGTCTTCGGTAGTAATCAGAATTGTTTTTTTCTTTGCCCTTGTCACCCCGGTATAGAGAAGATTCCGACGAAGCATAATATCCTGGGTAGGAAGGAGAATCAATATGATTGTATCATACTCACTGCCCTGACATTTATGGACAGTAGACGCATAAGCCAGCTGCACATTATTTCTTTCCTCTCCTTCATAGATGACTTCTTTACTGTCAAAATGGACAAAAAGCTTATTCTTATCCACGGCCCATACTTCCCCTGTGTCCCCGTTATAAATTCCCTTGTCATAATCATTTCTTCTCTGCATGACTTTGTCACCGGGGAGGAAATGAGACGGTCCTTCCGGAACAGAGCACTGATGAATCCTTTCCTGTATAGCATGATTGAGATGGTCGACACCACAGAGCCCCCTATACATGGGGGAAAGGACCTGCATGGTCATTTTAACTTCATCATCGCCATAATGATATCTGTCGCAAAGTTCCATGACATCATCAAAAGCTTCTTCTTCGGAATTGACATAGTAAATGGAAAATTCGCCTTTTTCGTCCGGAACGCAGGACTCGCCATCCCGAATCAGTCCTGCATTCCGGATGATCCCGCTTCCCTCCTGTTGACGGAAAATATGGACAAGACGCACAACAGGCACTTTTCCCCATTGAATCAATGCCTTCAGGGGAGCGCCCGGGCCTACGGGAGGCAGTTGATCCACATCCCCCACAAGAATCAGTCGTGCCCCCCGTTTTAAGGCGCATAAAAGATGATAGAAAAGGGAAATATCCATCATGGAAGCTTCATCTACGATAACAAGGTCTTCATTCAGCGGTTCCGATTCATTTTTCCCAAACCAGGTGCCTCCGGATTCGCGCATTTCCGCCTCCAGTGCTTTATGAATCGTATCTGCTTCCATTCCGCTTGAAAGGGAAAGTCTCTTGGCAGCACGACCGGTGGGAGCCATGAGCCGTACGCTGAGTTCATGCTGACCTGCTGCCGCAATAATGGCTCTGACAATGGTTGTTTTCCCTGTGCCAGGACCTCCCGTAATGACAAGAAGGCCCGACTCCATGGCTTTCTCAACTGCAAGACGCTGTTCTTCCGCCATTTCAAGCCGGTTTTCCCGTTCAAACTTTTCTATGGCAAGTTTTGCAGAACCAAGTTTCTCCCCTTTCAGAAGATTCCTGACCCGTATACTGCACTCCGTTTCCGCCTCATAGAGGAAAGGCAGGTACAGATAAATTTCGTCCTTGTACCGGGCCGCCGGTATCATCCCGCTTTCAATGGACTCATCCCCACCGGCAGCAGCAATTTCTTCCGGTATGTTCAGGATGCGGGCCGTATTCCTGTACAGAGACGCACTGGGAACGCAGGCGTGCCCCTGGCCAAGGGCAATAGAAAGCATATAATTGATTCCACACATGATGCGGTCAGAATCGTTGGGAGAAATTCCTTTTTCCAGCGCAATCCTGTCCACATCACGGAACCCCAGCCCTGGCACTTCACCTATCATGCGATAGGGATCATGGATAAAAACCTCTTCATACTGATCACCATAAAGTTTCTGGATATCCCCGGCAAACCGTTCTGAAATTCCCATGGATTGTAGAAACATAATCAGTTCCTGCTGCTGGGCGATCTGCTCATAAGATTCCTTGATACGTTCCAATGTTTTCTTACCGATTCCGGGGACCTGGATCAGATCTTCTAAGCGCTGCTCAAAAACTTCCATGGTGGACTTTCCAAAAAAATCAACGATTCTGTCCGCCATGGCGGGACCAATGCCATCAATCATGCCGGATGCCAGAAAGCGGCGCATTTCATCCATTTCTTTCGGTTTAATATTTTCCAGGGAATTCCCTTTAAACTGCATGCCAAAACGGGGATGCCGCTGCCAGCATCCTCGTATCAGAATACACTGACCTGCATAGGGCGCACTCCCCCTGTAGGAAACAGTCACTATTTTGCCGCTTTTTTCGTCATCCAGGAGAAAAACACAGAACCTGCCGTCATCGCTGGAAAATATGATTTTTCTGACGGTGCCGCGCAGTTCTTCTGTCATTTTTTCTTCCCCCGAATAAATTCTTTCTGAACCTTTTTGCTTATATCCATGAGCATCTGGTACCAGTTAACAAAATCCGGTTTAAGCGAAATATTTTCAATCATGCCGGAAAGTTCTTCAATATTCTTCTCTTCCCGTTTTGCATCGAAAATTGGAATTTCGGATTTCAGTTTACACTGAGCAACACTTTTTGACAGGGCAATCCTCTTTTCAAAAAGGACAACCATATCTTTATCAATTTTCCTGATTGAATCCCGCAGGACATCCAGTTCCCTGTCTTCCATAGTCTATCTCCCGTTCCAGCCTTACGGCTCTTTTCCCGTGAAAGGGTTAATGGTTTTATTAAAGGTTGTTATCGTGAAGGTGTTTCAGGATTTCCAGGACTTTATCTTTGCAGTCTGCCAGAGGTACCTCAATCACTTTACCGGTCCTGCGCAGACGGATTTCCACATTGCCGGACTGCTGCCATTTCTTACCGATGGTTACACGCACGGGATAACCAATCAGGTCGGCATCCTTAAACTTGATACCTGCCCGTTCATTACGGTCATCAAGAACGATTTCATCCTGGCTGTCTTCCATATCTTTATACAGTTTTCTGGCAGCCTCCATAACTTCTTCCGATTTATTGTTGGCCGGAACAATAACCACTTCGTAAGGAGCAATGGCTGCAGGCCAAATAATGCCATCATCATCATGGTTCTGTTCGATGGAGGCAGCTACAGTTCTGGTAACTCCGATCCCATAGCATCCCATGACAAGGGGATGAGATTTGCCATTATTGTCCAGATAAGTGGCTCCCAGCTTTTCACTGTACTTGGTCCCCAGTTTGAATACCTGACCTACTTCAATTCCCTTGGTTAATACGATTTCACCGCCGCATTCAGGGCATACGTCATGAGCATCAATCTGACGGATGGTATCCACACGGACATCTCCGAAATCACGGGCCGGATTGACATGAATATAATGTTTGTCCTTATCATTGGCTCCGCAGCAGGCATCCTGCATTTCCATGACAGTAGTATCACAGATGATATCAAAATCTTTTGTCCTTTTGAGTCCAATCGGGCTGATATAGCCGGCGGTAAGGCCTGCACGATCAAGGTCTTCGTCAGAAGCCATACCTACATTGATAGCGCCATAAATATTCTGCAACCGGACTTCATTGACTTCATGATCGCCTCTTACCATAGCAAGAACCACGGTATCATCCAGTTTGTAAACAACAGCCTTTACGGACTGCTTGACCGGTGCGTGGAGGTAATTGCATACCATATCAATTGTATGCTGTCCTGGGGTTTCTACGATTTCCTTTTCTTTATCGTTTTTGATATCAGAATGTAGAGTATTTGGTTCTACAGCTTCAATATTGGCAGCAAAATCACAGTGTTTGCAGTAAACGATATCAGCTTCCCCGGAATCGGCAAGAACTTCGAATTCATGGGATGCATTGCCGCCAATAGCACCGGAGTCCGCAATCACTGGACGGAATTTGAGTCCGCATCTTGTAAAAATACGGGTGTATGCATCATACATCAGCTTGTACTGTTTATCGAGACCTTCCTGATCCGCATCAAAAGTATAGCCATCTTTCATAATGAATTCACGGCTGCGCATAAGGCCGAAACGAGGGCGTTTTTCATCTCTGTACTTGTTCTGAATCTGATAGACCGATACTGGGAGCTGTTTGTAGGAAGATGTATCCATCTGAATAAGAGTGGTAACCAATTCTTCATGAGTTGGTCCCAGGCAGTAATCTCTGCCATGCCGGTCTTTCAGTTTAAACATTTCTTCACCGTAAACATCCCATCGACCTGTTTTCTGCCAGATTTCTGCAGGCTGCACGATAGGCATGAGGATTTCCTGGGCACCGGTCTTATTGATTTCTTCACGAACAATCTTTTCTACTTTCTGAATAGCCCGAAAAGCCAAAGGCAGGTAAGCATAGGTACCATTTGCAATCTTTCTCATCATTCCGGCCTTGAGCATGTATTTATGGCTCATAACTACAGCGTCAGAAGGTAATTCTCTTAAAGTAGGACTATATAACCTGGATGCTAACATGTTTATTCTCCTTCATTTTCAAATGTTTCAATTTCTTCCATCAAAGCGTCAATCAGTTCTGTTTCCGGTACGCTGCGAATCACTTTACCCTTCCGGAAAAGGAGCCCGCTCCCTTTCCCTCCGGCTATGCCGAAATCAGCCTCTCTCGCCTCACCGGGACCATTAACTGCACAACCCATAACGGCTACACGAATCGGTTTTTTGAAATGTTCAATTTTCTTTTCCACTTCCTGAGCCATTTCAATCAGGTTCACCTGTGTACGACCGCAGGTAGGGCAGGAAACAAGGACCGGACCATATTGCTGCATGCCTGCAGCGCTCAATATTTCTCTGGCTGCTTTGACTTCTTTAACGGGATCATCCGTTAAAGATACTCTTATTGTATCACCAATTCCATCGAGGAGAAGTGCCCCGATTCCAATTGCTGATTTTATTGTTCCTCTATACAGGGTACCCGCTTCAGTAACTCCTAAATGGAGAGGATAATCTACCTTTTCATGAAGGAGCCGGTTAGCCTTCACCATCATTGGAACATCTGTTGACTTGACTGAAATAACGATATCGTGAAAATCTTCTTCTTCAAGAATTTTCACATGGTTTAATGCTCCCTCCACCATTCCTTCTGCTGTGGGATGACCACCAAATCTTTCAAGAATTTCGGCAGGAAGAGAACCTGCATTTATCCCGATACGGATTGGGATATGTTTTTCCTTTGCCATATCCACCACTTTGACCACGTTTTCCCGCCGACCTATATTCCCGGGATTAATCCGAAGTGCATCAATTCCTGATTCCATGGCGGTCAGAGCCAGTCGATAATCGAAATGAATATCTGCAACAAGCGGAACGGTTACACGACTCCTGAGTTCCCCCAGTGCTTCTGCGGCTTTTCTGTCAGGAACGGCGACCCGGACTATATCCGCCCCCGCTTCCTTGAGAGCATTGATCTGGGCAGCCGCATATTCCGTATCTACAGGACTGAAGGTACTCATGGACTGAATAGCGATAGGGCTGCCCCCGCCAATTGTTACATGACCTACTTTAACCTTCCTTGTCATACTGATAAATCCACCTTATTTCAACAATCCATTAATATCATTACACATAGCAAAGATAAAAAGTCCTAAAAGAATGGTGACTCCCACTGCCTGTATATAGTAGAGCGCTTTTTCCGGAAGTTTTCTCCCCGATATTCCCTCAATCAGAGTCATGACAAGGACTCCTCCATCAAGAAGGGGAATAGGAAGAAGATTCAGAAAGCCAAGATTCAGGCTGAGAAGGGCAATAAACAGAAATAATGGCAGGATCCCCGTATCGGCAACCTCAGTAGCCATGCGGGCCACACCGATTGGTCCAGCTACATCTGCCTCATGGCCGGAAATCATGTTGATCAGTCCGCCGCCCATCATACGAATAAGGAAAACGCAGCGATTAAAGCTTAGAGACAATGCTTTGAAAAATCCGGCTTCCTGATGCTCCATATACGGCGTAATTCCAATAATACGCCTTCCTTCTTCATTTTCTTTCAGGGACAGATGCAGGGTTCTTCTTTCTTCTCCGCTTTGAAGAGCCATGGATATTTCCCCATTTCCAGAAAGTCTGGTTTCCTCTCCGATATCGGTCCATGTGGAGATGTCTTTTTCATTGATGGAAATAATCCTATCTCCCGGTCGGATTCCGCTTTCCGCAGCCGCTGAATTTTCCAGAACCGTTCCCACTACCGGTATATTGGGGAAGGAATAGTACCCTTCATAAAGAAAGACTCCGGCATAAATAAAATATGCCAAAAGGACATTGAACACAGAACCAGCAGCAATGACAAGCAGACGTGCCCACACCGGACGTTTCGAAAAAGCTTTGGGATCTTCTGTCGCCTCAGAATCCATGCCGGCGATACGATTAAAACCGCCAAGGGGAATGATTCGTAACGAATAGAGAGTTTCACCTATTTTTCGAGAAACAATCCTGGGACCAAACCCCACAGCAAACTCAATGACCCTCATTCTCGTTGCCTTGGCCAGGAGGAAATGACCACCTTCATGGACAAGGACAATCACGGCAAAGACAAATACAGGAGCAAGTATATTCACAATCATAAAGAAACCCTCCGGATTTCCTGATTGGCTAATCCTCTTGCCTTGTGATCTGCCCGCAGAACATCTTCATAATTTCTGATGGGACTCACAGCCCACTTGTTTAATGTATTTTCTACCACATCAAAGATGGAAAGGAAAGAAATCTTTCCCGAAATGAATGCACGGATTGCTTCTTCATTGGAAGCATTAAAAGCAGTGGCCGCATCTCCCCCGCTCTTTCCGGCTTCATAAGCAAGCTTCAGGGAACGGAATATATCATAATCGGGAATTTCAAGGGCAATAGACGCAATCTGCCGCCAGTCTACAAATTTCCCGGATGGCGAAGGGAGCCTGTCCGGATAGGTCAGGGCAAACTGAATGGGAAGACGCATATCGGGATTTCCCAGCTGGGCAATGATAGAGCCATCATTAAATTCCACCATGGAATGAATCAGACTCTGCGGCTGAACAAGTACTTCAATATCATCATAATCCGTACCGAAAAGCCAGTGGGCTTCAATGACCTCAAGCCCTTTGTTAAACATGGTTGCTGAGTCCAGGGTCACTTTCATGCCCATATTCCAGGTCGGATGCTTCAAGGCATCCCCAAGGGTGACATGAGCCAGTTCCTCTCTTGTTTTACCGCGAAACGGACCACCGGAAGCAGTGAGAAGAATCTTATGAATACCTTTATGATCCTGCCCGAGAAGGCTCTGGAAAATAGCGCTGTGTTCACTGTCCACCGGCCGTATAAGCAGATGTTTCCGTCGTGCCGCCTCTATGACAAGAGATCCTCCGGCTACGAGAGTTTCTTTGTTAGCAAGAGCCAGTTCCTTACCGGCATCAATGGCTTCGAGAGTAGGACGAAGTCCTGCAATTCCTACTACTGCAACCAGGACTAGATCTACATCATCCCGGCAGCAGACTTCCCGGAGCCCTTTTTCTCCAATAATGACTTCTGCTTTTCCTTTATAGACTTTCCTGAAAGAAGCTCCCGCAAGAGGGTTACTGATGACTATGGCATTGGGTTTAAACTCTTCCGCTTGTACCAGGAGACGTTCTATATTCGTATTTGCCGCAAGAACGGAAACATGAAATAAGCCAGGATGAGTCCGTACTACATCCAAAGTTTGCGTACCGATAGAACCGGTACTTCCTAAAACTGCCAGTTCTTTCATTCAAACTCCTTTGAAATCAATGAAATATAGCTAAAAGTGCTGTCAGGGAAGGAGCCACGAAGAGAAGGCTGTCAAAGCGGTCCATCATTCCCCCGTGCCCCGGAAGGATATTTCCCGAATCCTTGATATCACAGGCCCGTTTTACATAAGACTCAAAAAGATCCCCCATGGGAGCCATGACAGAAGAAACAATAGACAGAATAAATCCCTGAAGAAGATTGAACTGGAACCCTGCAGATAATGCCAAACCAAGAATCACGCAGCCAAGGGCACCTCCGGCAAGGCCTTCCATGGTTTTGTTCGGGCTGATATGAGGAGCCATCTTATGACGGCCGAACCGTTTCCCAGCCAGATAGGCAAAAGAATCGCTGGCCCAGGTACAAACCAGCGCAAAAAGGATCAGAAAAATTCCGGGGTCTATATTGACTGCTCCTGCAGGAAGAAGTTCATGACACCCTCTAAGATAAGCCAGAGTCCCAAAGCCAAGGCCAAAATAGATCATTCCAAATGCAGAATAAATGATATTGGTCATATTCTCTTTCTTTATGAAAAGAATCAGGAACAGCATGAAACAGAAACACAAAAGCAGGGCAGCCATTAAAATCTTCAGAGAATAAAAACCGGCCGCACCAATCATAATGGCCATGGCAAGGCCTGCAGGAATAGTATAAATATGTATGGAAATATTTTTCAGCATCCTGTCATATTCAGCCAGTGCAATCAGGGAAACAATAAGTACAGCTCCCGTCAGGAACCAGCTTCCAAGCCAGACAAGGGCAAGTACAGCGATGATGCCGACGATCGCCGTAATGACGCGTACTTTCATGATTCCTCCTCATTGAGACCGCCAAACCTTCGATCTCTGGTGGTATACCAGGTTACAGCCTTACGAAGTTCAGTTTCTGTAAAATCGGGCCATAAGACAGGTGTAAAATAAAGCTCACTGTAGGAGGCCTGCCATAAAAGGAAATTGGATATCCGTGACTCTCCGCCTGTGCGGATAAGGAGATCTACATCACTTGAAGCAGACGGATAGAGAAAAGAGCCAAAGGATTCTTCCGTGATTTCAGAAATATCCATTTCCCCCTTTTTCACGCTTTCCGCCATGAGGCCTGCGGCCCGCACGATTTCTCTACGGCCACCGTAATTGATCGCCACATTAAGTACCATGCCGTCATTGGCGGCAGTTTCCCGCTCACATGCATCGATTTCTTTCTGAAGGCTTTCCGTCAGGGCTGAAACATCTCCAATGATGTGAACCTGCACATTATCGACAACAAGCTCCCGGAGCTGGCTGATCAGATAGTTTTTGAAAAGTCTCATGAGGAAACGGACTTCCAGGGCCGGCCTTTTCCAATTTTCCGTTGAAAAGGCATACAGGGTCAATACTTTGATTCCCATATGGCCCGCGGCACGAACAATAGTTTTCACATTGGCCGCCCCGGCCTGATGACCAAAAGTCCTTTCTCTCCCCCGCTTCTCTGCCCAGCGGCCATTCCCATCAAGAATGATGGCCACATGTTCAGGAAAAGCTTTTTTATCCGACATGGCTTTACTCCTTATTAAATCAAACCAGGCATCCCATTCCGCCGGCCGAGATCCTCAGTACCATTTCAATCAGGTTGACAATGAGTTAAAGAAATCGTACCCTTCGATACGATTTCTTTAACTTTCTCTTCAATTGACCACTCCGGAAAACCTTTAAATCTTCCGAAACTCAATTAAACGGACATGATTTCCTTGATTTTATGTTCAGTTACAGCTTCAACTTCCTTGATTTTCTTGTCGGTCAGCTTCTGAACCTTATCTTCCATTTCCTTGATGACATCTTTGGAAACATCGCTTTTCTTCGCTTCCTTCTTGAGGAATACATTTCCGTCCCGGCGAATGTTTCTGACTGCCACTTTGGCTTCTTCCGATTTCTTATTGACAATCTTCACCAGTTCCTTGCGTCTGTCTTCAGTCAGCTGGGGAATGGCCATTCGGATCAGGTTGCCGTCATTCATCGGTACCAGGCCAAGATCAGATTGGAGAATAGCCTTTTCAATGTCTTTCAGAAGTGATTTATCCCATGGCTGAACGACAAGCATTCTTGCTTCGGGAACGGTCACTGATGCCACCTGGGTAACCGGTGTACGAGTACCGTAATAATCAACAAATACGCGGTCCAGAAGGCTTGCGCTGGCCTGCCCGGTCCTGATGGAAGTAAATTCATTTTTTAATGCAATAATGGATTTATCCATTTTTTCGGAAAGCCGCTTCATTTCATCTTCGTACATAATTATTTCCTTTCAATAAGAGTACCAAGGGTTTCCCCTTTGCATGCCTTGATGATATTTCCCGGTACATCAATATTAAATACTACAATGGGGATATTGTTATTCATGCAGAGTGTGATAGCCGTGTTGTCCATAACAGCCAGCTGTTTCTGGAGGACTTCGTTGTAAGTGAGATGGGTAAACATCTTTGCTTCCGGATGGAACTTAGGGTCCGCATCATAGACACCGTCAGTCTGTTTCTTTGCCATAAGCATGACATCCGCTTCTATTTCAGCGCTTCTAAGTGCTGCTGTGGTATCCGTAGTAAAGTAAGGATTTCCGGTACCTGCGCCAAAAATAACAACTCTGCCTTTTTCAAGATGACGGATTGCACGGCGGCGGATATAGGGTTCAGCAATCTGCCGCATTTCAATAGCTGTCTGAACACGTGTGGAAACTCCCAGTTTTTCCAGTGCGTCCTGAAGGGCCACGGAGTTGATGACGGTTGCCAGCATTCCCATATAGTCGGCAGAAGCACGATCCATTCCGCCCTGGCTTCCTTTCAGGCCCCGCCAGATATTGCCGCCGCCCACGACAACGGCGATTTCCACGCCGGACTCGGCAGCTTCCCTGATCTCGCTTGCCAGACGATAAACGACCTCCGGATCAATGCCGAAGCCTTTATCATTAGCCAGAGCTTCGCCGGATAATTTCAGCATGACTCTTTTATAATGTTTTGTTTCAACTGCCATTTTACACCCCCGTGAGTAAAATAAAACTACCTCTATATATTATATAGTATTTTACTCCATTTACAAAATCCCATTTACAAAATAAGAGAACACTAAAAAGTGTCCTCTTACAAATTAGCGATTATTGATTCAGCTGTTTTGCAACTTCTGCTGCCAGATCGTCCTGTTTCTTTTCAATGCCTTCACCAAGCTGGAAACGAGCAAAGCGGACAGCTTCTGCTTTCTTGGATTTAAGAAGTTTGGAAATAGTCAGGTCGCCATCTTTAATAAATTCCTGATCCACGAGGCAGACTTCTTTATAGAATTTATTGATTCTGCCCATGACCATCTTTTCGATAATCTTTTCCGGTTTTCCTTCATTTCTTGCTTCAACTGCAAGGACTTCTTTTTCGTGATCCACTTCAGCCTGCGGAACCTGGGTACGATCAAGATAAGAAGGATTAGCTGCTGCAATCTGCATAGCGATATCCTTGCCCAGTTCAGCATCTCCGCCCTTCAGTTCGACAAGAACACCAATCTTGCCACCGCCATGGATGTAGCTGTAAACCTGGCCTTCCTGGCTTTCATAACGTACGAAACGACGGATAGAAATATTTTCACCGATCTTTGCTACTGCTTCGGTAACGGTATCCTTTACGGTTTTGCCGTTCATTTCTGTAGCAAGAAGAGCTTCCACATCAGCAGGATTGGTATCAAGAATCTGCTGTGCAATAGATGATGCGAGAGCTCTGAAAGCATCGTTTCCGCCAACAAAGTCGGTTTCGCAGTTGACTTCGACAATGGTGCCGGTCTTTCCATCAGCAGAAATTGCAGAAACTACTGCACCTTCAGCAGCTACGCGGCTTGCTTTTTTAGCGGCTTTGGAAAGTCCCTTTTCACGAAGAATGTCAACGGCCTTTTCCATATCGCCTTCAGCTTCAACGAGTGCCTTTTTGCAGTCCATCATGCCGGCACCGGTCTTGGTCCGCAGATCTTTTACCATACTAGCTGTAATTTTCATCTTATGACCTCCATCATAAAACTCAAGGTGTTTGTCAATTTTTAAAAAAGGCTGTGGCCCGGTTTTAAACCATCAACCACAGCCCAATTATGGATTATTCTTTTTCAGCTTCCGGAGCTTCTTCCACATCTTCAGCCGGAGTTTCAGCTTCTTCAGCAGCAGCGGCTTCAGCTTCCTGCTGGCCCTGACGGCCTTCGAGAACTGCGTCAGCCATCTTGCTAGTCAGCAGTCTTACTGCGCGAATTGCATCGTCATTTGCAGGAATCGGGAAATCGATGACATCCGGATCGCAGTTGGTATCAACTGTTGCAACAACCGGGATGTGAAGCTTGTGAGCTTCGGATACGGCGATTTCTTCTTTCTTGGAATCGATGATAAAGATTGCGCCTGGAAGTTTTTTCATATCTTTGATACCGCCAAGGTTCTTTTCCAGTTTTTCCAGTTCCCGTTTCATAAGGATAACTTCCTTCTTCGGATACTGGTCGGTGGTTCCTTCTTCAAACATTTTTTCCAGTTCTTTCAGACGGTTAATACGGGTCTGAATGGTACGGAAGTTGGTGAGCATGCCGCCCAGCCAGCGTTCGTTTACATAGAACTGATTGCAGCGGGCCGCTTCTTCTTTTACAGAATTCTGAGCCTGTTTCTTGGTACCTACGAAAAGGACCGGTTCACCTTTGGCAGCAACTTCACGAATGAAAGCGTAAGCTTCTTCTACCTTCTTAACGGTTTTCTGCAGATCAATGATGTAGATTCCGTTACGTTCGGTGAAAATGAAGCGAGCCATTTTCGGGTTCCAGCGGCGGGTCTGATGCCCAAAATGAACGCCTGCTTCTAACAACTGTTTCATGGATACAACTGACATAATAAAGCCTCCTGTTAATAACCTCTGCCTGCTTCACCTTCCGCATACACCAATCCGGCACAGATGCAGAATCCACAGACATGTGTACTCAAGCTTTTTTATTTTATCAAAAAGAAATTATTCTTGCAAGTATAAAGTCAAAATTTTTTCAATTCCCCTGTTTTTAACAATTTTACCTCAAAATTGAACTTTGAAAACTTTTGTCCGCTTAGTACCATGGAGGCAAAGACTGATAATCAAAGTCCTTTGTGATATGATATATCCATATATACATATTTAAAAGAAAGAAGGTTTTCCCATGACCGCTTCTCCGGAATCCTCCCACAGCTTTTCACATCCAAAGCCGAAAAAGCTGCATATTGAATTTCTAAGAGCCCTGTGTATATGGCTGGTAATGTTCACTCATACATCCACAGCAGGCTTTTCTCTGTATATAGCAAGGCCGCAGTCGTTTTTTTATCCTCTTTATCTGGCTGTGCCATTCTGGGTCAAAACAGCAGTACCTATTTTCTTTATGATTTCTGGAGCGTTGCTTCTGGGTCGGGAAGAATCTATTGCCCGAATATGGAAAAAACGGATATGGAGATTTCTGCAGGTCATCTTTATTTTTTCCGTGATCAATTATATATGGTTTTATCACAACCTTCCTCTCTCTATTCCGGGTCATATGGCTAAATTTATTACCATGATTTATACTTCTGATCTGGCAACAGCCTATTACTTTTTATATATCTATATTTCTTTCCTGCTTATGCTGCCCATCTGGCGGAAACTGGTCAGCGCTATGACAGAGCAGCTTTATCTTTATCTCATCTGCCTCAATATTTTCTTCGTAGGCTTTATACCGGTGACATCCTTCCTGATTTTTAAAGGGACCGGGGAAATGAATTATTTCCTGAATCCTCTTCTTGCCGTAAGTGAACCAACTTTTTATTTCCTTATGGGATACTGGATTGAAAATATACTGCCCCAAAGCTGGCTCACCGGAAAAAATATTTTCCGTCTTGGTCTCTCTGCTCTTTTTGGAACTTTAATTGCCGGCGGAATGACCTGGTATCACGGTGTAATTGCCGGAGGTATGACTGAAGCGATTTCAGAACGGTTCTATGACAGTTTTCTTTTCCTAAATACAACCTTCGTTTACTGCGCCTGCCGCTGGTGGTTCCACGAGCACCAAGTGTCTGTAAGAATGTCGAAAATCTGTATTTTCCTTGGAAGTATGTCCTTCGGTGTCATGCTGTTTGAAGAAATCACAAGAAATCTGACTCATGTCATTTATGCACGCCTGCTTCTCAAATACTTGTACCGGATTCCCTTTATAGATGCGATCATCTGGATCATCATGGCCTATGCCCTGGGCCTACTCATTACATGGCTTCTCAAAAAGATTCCTTATTTCAATAAGCTCATTTGAAAACAAATCATAGTAAAAGGCTTTGGAATTATATTCCAAAGCCTTTTACTAATCGCTTAATAGCCTGCCTGTTCGATCTGACCTGAATGAAGCCGGATGAAAGCGCCGGTCCCCTTTTCATATCCCACTTCTTCCGCAATGTGCATGGTCCGTTCATGACAGGTAAAGAGGAATATCTGCTGATTCCTGCCAAGATCCATGAGAAACCGGAGCGTTTCCCGCTGCCTTTCTTCATCAAAGCGGACAAATATATCATCCAGCACGATGGGAAGAGGTTCAAGCTGACTCCCGAAAGAAAGAGCCATGGCAAGACGGATGGAGAGATATACCTGATCGCCAGTGCCCGATGACCAGATCTTTACATCCCTCTGACGATGCATACTGTCTTCTATGGCAATACGCTTTCCGTCATCAGAAAGCAGGAGGGAGTACTTGCCCCTTGTCATTTCCTTAAGAAATTCATTAGCCTGCCTTACGATCTGCGGCTGCTTTCCACTTTCATAAAGAGCCTGAGCCTGATCCAGTATTTCTTCCGTAAAAGTCAGGGTAAGCCATTCTTTCAGATTTTTGCAGATTTCCGCTTCGATTCTTTCCTTCCTCTGGAGTGCATTGGTAATAGAATTATCTCCAGCCAGGCGAAAAATCTCATTTTCCACTGCTCCCTGGCTTTTCTGCAGCTCACCCAGGTGTATCGATTCTTCTTCAATAGCACGGGAAAGGTTTTTATGGGAATTCATCCAGTCATCATACTGTCCGGTCTCCAGAGATTTCCATAAAGCTTTGAATTCTTCTTCTCCCCCTGCATACATCCTGAGGTCCTGCCGGATTCGATCCCAATCTCGGTTAATCTGGTCCCTGTGTTCATGGGCATTTACTTTTTCTGCAAATTCCTCTGCATTTTTTGCATTTACCAGATTAAGGAGAGTATCCATTTCTCTCTTGCAGGAATCCCAGGAATCATCAAGTTCACTCATTTCTCTTTCATAGGCTTCATGCTGCCTGTTTTTTTCCTGCAGAGCTTCCCATTCAAGACTTTTTTTGTGAGTTTCCTCATAAATAAGAGCAATACTGTCCGGATTGACAGGGCAGGATAGGCCGGTGGATGAAATAATTGACGCCGCACGCCTGGAGAATGCATCAAGTTTCGCATCAATCTGCTCAAGCCGGACATCCAGAATCTTTCCTTTGCCTTCCTCGGAATAGATTTTCTGCCACTGTTCCTGAAGAGCAGACAGGTTTTCAGGATCTGTAATTGGAAGTTTATTCCGTTCGAGCCAGGAATTCCAGTCTTTTTCAGCCTGTTGTTTTTTCTCGGTCAGTGTTTTACCTTCTTCAACCCATTTCCGGTGATCCTGTTCCTGTTTCCTGATGGTTTCCATTTTCCAGGAAGCTGCCTGCTTTTTAGCCTGGTTTTTATAAAAATCAGCCCGTCTTTCCTGCATCAGATTGTGAAAAGCCTGAAGTTCTTCCGTTGTTTCAGGGATTTTGTCAGGAAAACGAGTAGAAATAACATGTTTTTCTTTAATTACCTCACCCAGCTCTTTATCCAGTGCGGCCACTGTATTTTCCTTTTTATGAACAGCCCGGTCATGAAGAACATAAAAGAAAATTCCCAAAGCAATAGAAGCCATACCTGCATATATGGCAGCATAACCGGCAGCGGCCATGTAAAATGAAGCGAAACCTCCTGCAGCACCAAAGACGAACAGGATGGAAACTATAAGCCATGGGGTAAACCTTTTCTCCTCTTCCCCATTCAGCCGTTCAAGTTCAGCATGAATATCAGCCTCATGATGAAGAAGTTTTTCCAGTTCAGCTGCCATGGTTTCCACTTTCTGCCATTCTTCCTCAGTCCGGATACCTTCATTTTCATCCGGATCTTCCTTCAGCTTTTCAACTTCCGGCTCCCGCCGCTTCCAGAAATGGAGCTCGTTTGCCCGTACGCCGAGGCTCTTGGAAAGGCGCCGCCCTTCTTCCCAGTCCACATTGACACAGGCGTCTTTCAGATTTAAAGGGTGATCCCATAGAGGAAGTGTATATCCCAGATTAATGAAGTGGATCCGCCAGCTTTCTTTTTCCTGCTCCAACGCCTCCGCGTCCTTTTCAGTCTGGCGCCATTGCCCCAGATCCACATAAAGTTTTTCCAGCTCTCCTGCCATACCTGCCCATGGAATAATATCTTCCTTTTTCACCGGGCTATACTCATCCAGTTTTTCTTGAAGAGCCGTTTTCTGGTCATAAAGGACTTTCATCCGGTTCATCAATTTATTCCATTGCTCCTTCCCATTGGAAGGAAACATAGTCACTTGTTGGGAAAGCTCCATCTGCCGTTTGACTTCAGCAGCCTTCCGGTAGTAATCCCAGGCACCCAGCCTTTTTTCCAGCCGCCGGTCTTCATCTTTATCTTTTTCCAGTTTGTCCGCCAGAGCAGCAGTTTGTTTTTTCAGTTCATCCTGTTTTTTCTGAAGGTTTGAAAACTCTTTTTCCTGATTTGACAGTTCGTCAAGATTCCGGTTAATTTCATATAAGTCAGAAAGTAGTTGATTGATTTTCCTTTTTCCCTGGGAAGAACCTGTAAGAAGACCCGCTTTGGAATCCTGAATCTTTTTTTTCACATCCGATAATTTATCGCCGCCCTGAAGCATAAAGAAACGGCTCCTCACTGTATCATCAGCAAGAAATGCAGTGCCCTGCAGGTCTTCAAGTCCCATAGCAAAAATCTGCTCATACATATAGCGATTCAGTCCATGCCACCATATGGCAGGCAGCTCTTCCGCATATTTCACATGATTCTTATCTTCAAACCATCTTTCTTTTTCGTTACGGTATACACGGTAGTCATTTCCATCAGCCCTGATAAAACCCATACTGCCCCGGCGTCCCTGCCATTTTCCGCGGCCATAACCGAACAACATATCTCTGATAAACCGGAGCATCGTGGTTTTACCGCTCTCATTTTCTCCCATGACCACATTCAAAGCGGTCTGGGAAGGCTGCCAGGAGGCATTATGATAAATGCCATATTGCTCCAGCTGCAAATCAGTGATCTTCATTATGCTCCTCCTCTTCCGAAAGCATTTCTGCCCCCAGAAGCTCCGCTTTATTGAACGAATCCATTAATACATCATCAGTAAGCATGTCTATTAATTTTGCATTTTTAACAAGTTCCGGCTGTTTTTCCGCAATCCGGCGCAATTCTCTTTTCAGGGAAGATTCATCCCGTTGTTTCATACGTTCATAAGCTTTCAGATAATTACCTGTCACGTCAGGAAACTCCCTGCGTTCATTGATATTAATGCCTGCCTTTGTATGATCCAGCAAATCTATAAACCAGGCAAACAGGTAACGATGCTGCTCCCTATCGTTAAGTTGCTGAAGGATATAATCTTTTCCATCCTCGCTGCCGATGACGCGATGGAGTATTCCGTTCCCCTCAATGATGAGACGTATAACATTGGGCCGCCCTGTTTGTTCCTTCAGACCTGCACGCTGTTTTTCAATGAGACGGATCAATTCTTCAATCTGTCCAAGACCGGTAATATCCACAGGCATATCAAGCCACCGGATAGTGTCGGTTTCTATAAACTTCATTGTTACTGTACCATAGGCCCCCACGTCAACCAGCCAGCATCCCCTGGGCCCGGTTTCTTTGGAATTAAGCCCCTGGGTATTGCCGGGATAGACAATATAAGGATCCGTGGACAGAGTCACTCTTGTATGTACATGTCCCAGAGCCCAGTAGTTCATTCCCACACTTTTCAAGTCATCCAATGAGCACGGTGCGTAGTCTCCTGAAGATGAACCGACATCTGTATGAAGCATGCCTATAGAAAAAAGATCATTCCCATTTTTCCGGAATTCTCTGGCCAGGTTTTCACTGACGTGACGAGTTTTATAGGAAATGCCATAAACGACTGCCACATTCGCTCCATCTCTGATGAGAGGAAAAGAAGATACATGACCGGAAGGAAAAATATGCACTGATTCAGGAAGAGGAATATCTGCGCGCCAGGCTTCTCCCGGGTCATGGTTTCCGTGAACGATAAATACCTGTATACCTGCCTGTGCCGCACGATACAGTTCCCGGGCAAATGCCATCTGTGCAGCCAGACTGTGATGGTCGCTGTTGTACACATCTCCGGAAATCAGAATAGCATCCACTCTGTTATCAAGCGCTGCATCAACTATCTTTTCAAAAGATTTGAAAGTTGCCTGCCCGATTCTCTCATTCCAGGGACCGCTCCCGCTCATATGAATGTCACTGAAGGGCTCTCCCAGATGCAGGTCTGCACAATGGATGAAAGAAAAATGTTTACCCATGATTCCTCCTGAAAAACCAATTTCCTATATATTCTATCATATTTTGAAAAGTATGGCGCCAATATGTTCTATATGAAAAAGGGCAAAAGAAAAGAACTGCAGCATCTGCAGTTCTTTCTGATTCGTCACATAGCATTGTATATATCAGCTACAGCGTCATATTCTTCATCGGTTGGCGGAACATACTCCGGTTCCCCATTTTCGCCAATATCGATCCTGGCCAAGAGGATATCCGGTTCTTTGTCACCATCTTTTTCATCCAGTACTTCCACCAAGACGGCAAATTGCTTTCCCGCAAAAGGAATGACCGTATCCTGGGCATATTCACTTTCTATACCTTCAGGACTGGTAATAACGACGCAGACCGGTTCTTCTTTATTGTCCGTCATAAATTTACCCTCTGTTTTTAAAAGACAAATGCTGGAGGTATCCGTCAAGGATAGCTACGGCCGCCATTTTATCAATGACTTTTTTTCGTTTCCTGCGGCTCACATCTGCCGCAATCAGTTCTTTCTGTGCCATTACCGTAGTAAGTCGTTCATCCCAGAAATGGCAGGGAATGTCCGGAAAGGCCTGTGCCAATTCAGCAGCAAACTCCTCAGTCCGTTCTGCACGAACTCCCTTGGTACCATTCATATTGAGGGGCATACCAATCACAAACTCCTCTACTTTGTACTGGTCAGTCAATTGCCGGAGACGTTTGAAATCTGCCTCCCTGGTGGTATGGCGGATTGTTTCCACTCCCTGGGCCGTCCAGCCAAAGATATCACTTACTGCAATGCCGATGGTCTGGGAGCCGACATCAAGACTCATGATACGCATATTAAAGTCCTTTATGTTTTACATAAAAGCGCACCAGTTCCTCGACCAGTTCATCTCTCTCGATTCCGGAGATAAGCCTTCTTGCATCATGACGACTGGTAATATATGTCGGCTCTCCGGAAACAAGATATCCTACTAACTGAACTGTCGGATTATGACCCGCTTCTTTTAAAGCACCATAGACTTCCTGCAGGATCATGGCTGCCTGGGTATTTTCACCTTCATCTGCATTGGTATTAAATAAAATTGTTTCATCAGAGACTGACATATATATTCCTCCTTATTCAAGCATTTCGGCGATTGCCTTTATGCCTTCCGCAACTGCGTCATTTAATCTGGCCGTATCACGACCACCTGCCTGTGCAACTGCCGGTTTACCGCCGCCGCCGCCGCCACAGATTTTTGCAGCTTTAGCGACGACTTTGCCCATATGGACGCCTGCTTTAACTGCTTCAGGAGAAGCCATGCCGACAAGGTTGACTTTATCGCCGGAAACAGTACCCAGAATGAATGCTCCGCCTTTAAGCTTCGCTTTCACCACATCTGCTGCCTTGCGAAGTTCATCCATATTTCCTGCATGGACCACTGCACCAAAGTAAGGAATTCCTTTCTTTTCCTGAACATTTTTCAGCAGATCACCCAGTTCATCTTTTGTCTGCTGCTGTTTCAGTTTATCCAGCTCGTGCTGGAGTTCTTTTACTTCTGCCAGAAGCTTTTGGGTCTTTTCCGTAATCTGGTCCGGTTTACCTTTCAGAAGCCGGGATACATCTTTCAGCATTTCCCGGTCTTTCTTCATCAGTTCATAGGCGGCTTTGCCCGTAACAGCTTCAATTCTGCGAATGCCTGAACCGATACCGCCTTCGCCGATGATACGGAAAGAACCGATTTCGCCAGTATTTCTGACATGGCTTCCGCCACAGAGTTCTTTGCTGTAACCAGGGATGGTGACTACGCGGACTATATCTCCATATTTTTCACCAAACAATGCCATAGCACCGGTTTTCTTTGCCTCTTCCAGAGGCATTTCGGTGATATCCACATCAGTGGCTTTAATGATTTCATCATTGACAATCTGTTCTACTTTGGAAAGCTGCTTGTCACTCAGCGGTTCCGGCCAGGTAAAGTCAAAGCGAAGACGATCCGGCAATACAAGGGAACCTGCCTGATTGACCTGATCTCCAAGCACTTTACGAAGTGCTGCCTGAAGCATATGGGTACCAGTATGATTTCTTGCCAGATCTTCTCTTCTGATCCGATCTACCGTCACTTTTACCGTTTCCCCTTCGTTAATTACGCCTTCAGTTACCGTACCAATCACATACACGATGCCATCGGGCAATTTTTTCGTATCCTCTACGGAAATCGTGCCTTCTTCACCAACAATGAGACCGGTATCTCCGATCTGTCCACCTCCCTCGGCATGGAAAGGATCATTGGAGAGGACTGCAGTGACTTCGGTTCCATCAGCAGCAGAAGTAATTTCTTTTCCATCCCTGCCGAGAAGAAGGAGTTTCGTTTCTCCATCCTTATCTTCAACAGTCAATTTGGAAATATCAAGTTTTGTGGTATCCGGAGTGGCCACTTTGGCAGAAACCTTAGCGCGGGCAGCCCTGGCTCTTTCCTTCTGTTCAGCCATGGCCGCTTCAAAGCCTTTTTCATCAATGGTCATTCCCTGTTCCTTTGCAATTTCATCGGTCAGTTCCCAGGGGAAACCATAGGTATCATAAAGTTTGAATACCTTATCTCCTGTAAGGACAGTATTCTGATGTTTCTTTGCATCTTCCAGCATTTCCGAGAGAAGGTCGGTTCCGGCATTCAGGGTTGCATGGAAGCGTTCTTCCTCCACACCGGCTACCCTTTTAATAAATGCCTGTTTATCCACAAGTTCCGGATAAGCCGGTTTCATCATATTGATAACAACATCAATCATCTGTCCCATGAAAGCGTCCTGTATACCGAGGAGTTTGCCATAGCGGACAGCACGGCGAAGGATTCTTCTCAGAACGTAGCCGCGGCCTTCATTGGAAGGAAGAATACCATCAGCAATCATATTAGTAATGGCACGGGCATGGTCAGAAATCACCTTGAGAGCCACATCACCCTGCTGACTTTTTCCATATGGAACGCCTGAAAGAGCTGCTGCTTCCTCAATAATTGGGAAGAAAAGATCTGTTTCAAAATTATTCTTTTTATGCTGAAGTACAGCGGCCATACGTTCAAGGCCTGCGCCGGTATCAATGTTCTTCTTCGCCAGAGGCAGATAGGAACCATCTTTCTGACGATCAAACTGGCTGAATACAAGGTTCCAGATTTCCAGGAAACGATCACCATCGCCACCCATCTGGTTTTCAGGATCCGTACCAAATTCTTCACCCTGATCATAAAAGATTTCGGAATCCGGACCGCAGGGTCCTTCCCCGATTTCCCAGAAATTATCACTTAAAGGATAAATATGGTTTTCCGGAATCCCGATCATCTTATGCCAGTAATCATGGGCTTCCTGGTCATCCGGATAAATGGTGACATAAAGACGAGACTGGTCCAGCTTGATAACTTCTGTCAGGAATTCCCAGGCCCATGAAATGGCTTCTTTCTTGAAATAATCACCAAAGGAAAAATTCCCCAGCATTTCAAAGAAAGTATGATGGCGGGCCGTATGACCCACATTTTCAATATCCCCTGTACGAATACACTTCTGGCTTGTAGTTACTCTGTGTCTGGGTGGTTCCACCTTTCCAGTGAAATAAGGCTTGAGCGGTGCCATGCCTGCGCCAATCAGAAGAAGACTTGGGTCATCTTTCGGAATCAGCGAAAAGCTCTTCATTCTCAGATGGCCTTTTTTGTTTTCGAAAAATGACAGATATGCTTCACGAATATCGTTACCCCTCATGATATACCCCCTTAAAGTAGTTGTTTCTTCATTATATATGACTTATGGCAACCATGCAAATACATTTCATGGGAACCATTAAAATTCAGAAACCCTATTGTCCTTCCGGACGGATTTCCTTTTCCAGCCGGATGACCGCCAGCTGTCTCCCCAGATCTTTATACTTAATTTCATCGTAGTCGGCATAATAAATATGTTCTTCTAAGTCCCCTTCCACCTGTACCTGCCCCACGGGATCGATAAACATGGAATGACCTCCCAGTTGGACACCATGATAGGTTCCTACCATATTGACTGCGCAGATACACATGCCATTTTCTATAGCTCTCGCTCTGGTCAGAATTCCCCACTGGTGCAGATGAACTCTGGGCCAGGAAGCCGGTGCCAGCACAAGAGTGGTTCCTGATTTGGCCATTTTTCGCCACATCTTTGGGAAATAAAATTCATAGCATACGGCCATCCCCGTTCTGATTCCACTGATATCGGTACACATAAGGTGAGTACCCGGCGCCATAAGTTCTGCTTCGAGATAACCATAAAAAAGATGACGTTTGCTGTAATGTGCCTTCAGGCGTCCGTCGGGGCCAAATATGAGGCCCATATTTTTCACAATACCATTTTTCTCAACAGGAAGGGTTCCTGCAGCCAGAGTTATGTGATGAAATTCTGCAAAGGATGATAGCCTGCTCAGCAATCCGTCATTAGCATGAGTAACCCTTTCCTGGAAATCCCTGAAATTATAGCCAATAGTCCATAATTCAGGCATAACTAGAAGATTGGCCTGATGGGCTGCTTCTTCCAGCATATCAAAAGCATGCCTGATATTTCTTTCCTTGTTCCCTTCTGCCACATCCATCTGCAGCATCCCTATTTTCATTCAATCACTTCCCGGTTCATTTACGAATAAAAGGCTGCAGGAAATAAAATATTCCAATACAGCCTTTTCAATCCATCTTATAAGACACGATTGGCACCGATATAACGATCATGCCAATAGCCATTCTTCATAGTAGCTACAGCAACCCCGCGACTGCTGGTAGCACTGATAAAATACCCGTCTCCCAAATACAGTCCGGAATGGGAAATCCCCTGATCGTATGTTTGGAAGAATACCAGATCCCCTGGTTCCAGGGAGTTTACGGAAACCTTTTTACCGGAAAAATATTGCTCATCAGCAGCACGGGGCAGGAAAATTCCCTTTCGGTTAAATACATATTGAATAAATCCGGAGCAGTCAAAGCCCCGCGGGGTTGTTCCGCCAAACTGATAGGGAACACCAACATATTTTTGTGCCTCCGTCATAATGGCACGGACCTTATCACTGAGCTTGCCCGCCTTGTGCCATTTCACAAGAGCATCATTAATCCCCATCCGGGAATTCGTATTTCCCAATTTTCCTTTTTTCCCGGCTTTCTTTCCTTCCGGCATTACCTTTCCCATCAATGCTTTGTATGTGACAGGGCCGACAATCCCATCCGCATCAAGATGTTTTCTTCTCTGAAACTTCTTTACCGCATTGCTGGTAGCTTTATTGTAATTGCCATCAGTTTTTACTTTAAAACCATATACATTGAGCCGCTTCTGGAGACTTTTAACTTCACTCCCCTTTGAACCGATCATATAATCCGCCATCGATATATCTGCAGTACCCAAAGCGAGGATGCCTGTCAGTAGCAGTATGTATAATTTCTTTTTCATATCTGCACTCCCTTACTGCTTCCGTTATGGAAAACCCATGCACGGCTTCATAGAATCCGATTATTTTACGCTAATCCAGTCTATATTTTATCACAAACGAAATCATATTTCTTTACAAATTCGAGCCTTTACCCCATTTGCTATCAATAATCGGATTGAACCTGTCATTTTCAGGACTTATTTTTCTACCTGCTCTTTTCATGACTCTCCGTAAAAGATGCAATTCTCCGCGCTTCGTCTTTATCGGCCCCATATACTTTACCACTGATGAAATTGCGGTCTACCATGATTTCCGCCGTATAAGCAGGATTCATCTTTTTCAGATTTCCGGATATGATTGTATAAATATCTTCATCCTTAAGCCTGCATGGACCTTTAAGGGCCAGTTCGAAAGAAACATGAATTTCTCCATTCCGTTCCTCCACAAAGAAATCATGATAGGACAAAGGCAGACTGCTGCGATATATCGCCGATTCCAGGTCTCTTCTATATTCAGCCTCCCGGGGATTGGAAACCGCTTTCGGATCTGCATGAATCGTTGCCTGGACATGAAGCTTTTCTCGAAGGATAGTCGTTACATTTTCTGTAAGTTCATGACTCTGGACAAGACTCAAATCACTATCCAGCTCAACATGGGCTGTGGCGAAATGATTTTCCGGTCCATAATCATGGACAATCAGATCATGAACCCCGTAAACACCGGGGCAGGACAAAATGCAGTCCTTAATCCTCTTATACACTTCCGTATCCGGACTGGAGCCAAGAATGGCATTGATGGCATTTTTCATGATTCCATAACCGGTCCAGAGGATAAAGAGAGACATACAGGTTCCCATGATGCCATCAATATGAATCTGGAAGAAATACTCTACGAGAGTTGCTATGAGTACGCCTGTTGTAGAAAGCATATCTGAAAGGGAATCTGCACTGTAAGCATCAAAAGAAGTGGAATTCAATCTCTTTCCTGCCCGCTTGTACCACCAGGCAAGAAAAAGTTTTGCCAGAAGGCCAATAATCAGAACTTCTGTAACAAGAGGCGTAAAAGCCGTATCGACAGGATTCATGATTTTCTCAGCCGACTCTACCAGAAGAGTAATTCCCACATAAAGGATAACTGCAGCCATAACAGTGGAATTGATGTATTCCAACCTGCCATGCCCAAAAGGGTGCTCCTTGTCTGACGGTTTAGCTGCATAATAAAAAGTCATCATTAGAAGGGTAACAGATCCCATATCAGTGATATTATTGAACCCGTCACCGATAACGGACAGAAATCCGCTCTGCCAGCCTGCAAATATTTTAAAAGAACCAAGTAGAGAATTAACCAGAAGCCCGACGAGCCCCACTGTCAGCGCCTGCTTCGTTCTTAACCCCTGAGGCCCTGAAAACAAGAATGACATATTTACTCCTTTCCAGCTATTATTAAAACCGCTAAGAGACGATGCATTTTATAAATAACGTCCGACTATAAAAAAAGAGATGGAATACCTAAACCCCTTAAATACGCCAAAAGGCTCTCCTGTCGGAGAGCCTTTTTAAATTATAATCAATACTTGTCCAGATCAAGATTGTTCAGGATTTCCCGGAGCTTCAACAGCTCATCTTTAGTCAGAGTCAAGCCCTTGGTCATCGCCGTATGATCCGGATTCCAGGAGCGAAGATCAAATTTTTCATCCCTGTTATTCCAACTCGTATAAGTCAGTTGTTTTTTCCAACCATTGGAAGCAACCGAGAGATCCCCCAGTTCCTCCTGAATGGTATAAGTAATTTTAGCTGCCATTTCAATCACCTCATAGAGTAATAAACATGGCATAATCGTATCATACTATGTTCTTTAAATCAACTGGTATCGAAAAGAACTCGAACTTCGAAGTCCTGAAATCAGACTGCTTCTTCCTGCTTTCTTTCTACCCAGTCCTGAAAATAAATCTTATCCCCCAGAGATACATAAGAAAGTTGTACCGGCAGTGCCACAATACCGCCGGTAATCCGGGCACCAATATACAGCCTGTTCCAGCCACTGGAAACCCCGGCCACCTCTTTATAATCCACGGGCATATAAAATGAACGGAGGGAAATATAATAATCAGAATTAACAAAAGACCAGGGAACCGCAACGAGAAGTTTCTTTTCACAAATCAGGGCGACAGGACAATGAAGCTTGTGAATACGAAACAAAGAAAAAGCAATCACTGCAAGAGCAACAATATACAGGATAATGCCATGATTCAAATCGTGCGTAATGGCCATGATGATAGCGCCGGCACTCATGATGACATATAGCAGAGACATAAGCACAATATATGTGTTTGACCGGCAGCACTCCCAAAGCACTTTACCGTAAATTTCCTCGTTATATGTATCCACTGTGTATAATCCCTCCTTCGAAGATTATAATCGGTTTACCGGACCGGTTTCCAGGGGTTTCTGCTTCTGGGCAAACCCAAAACAGCCTCATACAGTACCCATTGGGCAGCCCGGTCTGACGTCCAGAGGGATGAAACAGCGACTTTGCCAGTTCCTCTCCCATCCGACCTGAAACCGGGATTCTGAGAAGAATTGAGAGCCAAATATTTCTTATCCTTCAATACAGCATGAGACGCGGCTATCCTTTTCGATTTTCCGTTCTTCCCTGCTATTGTAGCATTTTTTTCTTCTTCGTCAAATGATTCCTGAAATTTCTTTTTCAAAGCACCGGAATCCTCTGATTTTTTCTTAATTCCCCAGGCACTCTTTATTTTATCCCTGAGCGAAGCGAAATCATATTCATCCCCGGGATTTTGCATCTGGTGTGTCATAATTATTTCCACCTTGCTTTAAGTCTTTATCGATTACTTATGGCCTTCAGGATTTCCGGCTTCCGCAATATTTTCACGCATTTCTGTGTCAGCAGCGATATTTTTCAAATTATAATAATCCATAACACCGAGCTTCCCTTTCTCCAGAGCCAATGCCATTGCATGAGGGACTTCCGCCTGGGCTTCCACTACTTTAGCCTGCATTTCCTGAGTAAAGGCTCGCATTTCCTGTTCCTTTGCAACAGCCATGGCACGTCTTTCCTCCGCTCTGGCCTGAGCAATCTGCTTATCTGCCTCCGCCTGGTCTGTCTGCAACTGAGCACCGATATTTCTTCCGACATCCACATCCGCTATATCTATGGAAAGGATTTCAAAAGCAGTACCGGAATCAAGTCCCTTACCTAAAACAGTTCTGGAAATATGATCAGGATTTTCAAGCACGTCTGTATGGCTTTCAGCAGAACCAACTGTCGTTACAATGCCTTCTCCTACCCTGGCTATAATAGTTGCCTCCCCTGCTCCGCCTACGAGGCGATCAATATTGGCCCGGACCGTAACACGAGCCCTTACTTTCAGCTCTATACCGTTTTTAGCTACAGCTGAAATCGTAGGTGTCTCGATTACCTTCGGATTAACGCTCATCTGAACAGCTTCCAGCACATTACGACCGGCCAGATCAATTGCAGCTGCCTGTTCAAAAGACAATTCAATCTGAGCCCGGTGTGCTGCGATGAGAGCATCCACCACATTATCCACATTCCCACCGGCCAGATAATGAGCTTCAAGCTGGTTCACATTCAATGGAAGGCCTGCCTTTGTTCCCTTAATGAGGGGCAATACAATCATCCGTGGTTCTACCCTGCGGATACGCATTCCCACCAGATTAAAGAGGGAAATATTTACATCAGCAGCGAGCGCAGAAATCCACAATCCAACCGGTACAAAATGAAGAAGTATGGACAATGCCGCCACCGCAACAATAAATACAAATCCGGGAAATACCATCAGATCCATCAATTTTCACTCCTATCAGATAGAAAAGATTCCTTTGCTCTGCATACTACCACACAGGTGGATTCCGCCTTCAGCACAAAAACAGATTCGCCCTTATTAATATAAAGACCATCAGAAACCGCATCAACAATCCGTCCGGAAACAATGATTTTCCCAACAGGACGGAGATCCGTAAGAGCCATCCCTTTCAAACCCGTGTATTCCTTCAGATTTAGAGAAGAAGATCGATATCCTTCTTTTCCTTTAAGTGTCGTTTTAAGAGAAATTTTCTCCCACAGCCTGCTTCTGGAAAGGTGGTCCGCAAGAAAATAAATACCTGCTGTGGAAAGAATCAGTGCAATTGAAAGAATGTACAGTGCCTGCACGCCTCCACCGAAGACAAGGTACAATCCCGCTATAATGAAAACAACTCCACCGGCAGCTGCTGCACCTGTAAAAAGTATCAGCATATCAGCCAGAATCAGAGCCATGCCTCCAAAGAAAAGAATAAATTCAATTATTGAACCGTTCCCCTGTGTCCAGTGAGCACCAATGAGAATGGAGCCGGCAATGGCTGCCAGAACGGATCCCCCGGAAAAACCGGCAGTCTTGATCTCCGCAAGAAGGGACAAAAAAATCATTGCAGCCAGCACTCCTTCTGCCACAGGACTCAGTATCATACCGGAAATATTCCCATTATCAAAAGCAAAAACTGAAGCTGATGGTAAAAGCAGAAAGACCATCAGAATACCGAGGCTCATTTGATTTGATCTCATTTCACCACCTCTTTTTAATTATACTATACCCATGGCCGATGAATCTACCACTCACGGCATATATACCGTGATTTAAACCGATAACCCCATTATATTGAATGACCCCCAATTATGACCGGGTTCATCAATTTCTTCATAAAGTAGTTTTTCGCTTTTCGTTAGAACCTTTTTCAAATTATTTGAAATCACCTGTGTTGATTTCAATGGTTTGCCTAATTAATTTCTCCGAAATTCTTCTTTTCGTTATATTAAGTATTTACAATAACAGTTTATAGTTAAAAGTGATATAATTTATTGATAGATAGAGAATTTATATCGGGAGATGCCTATGTTAAAAAAAGAAGCTTTAAATATGGCATTAAAATTATGGAAAAAGGTGGTTTTACTGTAAAATTTTGGGATGGTAAAGAAAAGAACTATGGAAATACTTCTCCAAAATTTAAAATTATTTTTAACCGGGAACCTGACTTTTCCGCCTCGGACCTGAAAGAAGACCTGGACGTACTCATGGGTTCCGCTTATGTGGATGGCATTGTGGATTTCGAAGGAAATCTGGATGACATAGTAGCGACTGCATTTGAAAAAGATCCGGTTGAACTCCCTTACCATCTGGCCTCGCTTCGTCAGAAAATGATAAAAGAGGAAGAAAAACGGAAAAAGGCAATATCCATGCCCATTATGATCTTGGCAATGACCTCTTCGACTCATTTCTGGATCCCACCCGGACTTACAGCTGTGCCTATTTCAAACATGCCGGAGACAGCCTTTATGAAGCCCAGATGAACAAGATTGATTTTTCTCTCCGCAAACTATTCCTGAAACCCGGGGAAAATCTGCTTGATATAGGCTGTGGCTGGGGCGAACTCATTATTTACGCGGCAAAAAAATACGGCGTCCATGCGACAGGAATCACCCTTTCCGAAGAGCAGTACAAAGCAGCAAAAGACAGGATTCACCATGAAGGACTGGACGGACAGGTTGACGTCATTCTGGAAAATTACCTGGATCTTGATTCCGATAATTATCAGTTTGATAAAATTATCTCTATCGGCATGGCAGAACATGTCGGTAAAAAATACCTGCCTCTTTATTTCAATAAAGTTTCAAGCCTCCTGAAACCCTGCGGGCTGTTCCTCCTTCATTTCATCATCAACATGAATGCTCAGGAAAAGCAGACGAAAAACTGGATGGCAAAGTATATTTTCCCGGGCGGATATATCCCCGGAATCCGTGAAACTGTAAATATTTTCCCCATGTTTGGAATGCGCATGATCGGATTTGAAAGTCTCCGCCGCCATTATGCCAGAACCCTTCACCTGTGGGCAGAATCGTTCAATGCCCACAAGGATAAACTTCCCGCCAGATATGATGAAAAGTTCAATCGTCTCTGGGATATTTACCTCCGAGGCAGCGAATCAGGCTTCCGTACCGGTGTCCTGGATGTGGGGCAGTTTATCCTAAGTAAAGGAATCAATAATAATCTCCCCATGACTATGGAATCCATTTATAAAGACTGAGAGAAAGCAAAAATCCCGAAAGGCAATCTGTCTTCCGGGATTTTATTTAATTCAAATTATTTCTTTTCAACCGGTCTGGAGCTTGGGAAACCATTTCTCTTTCCGATAACAGTAGTCCCGTTCATGTATGGAACGAGCACATCCGGAACTTTGATAGTCCCGTCTGCCTGCTGGTAATTTTCCATGATGGCTGCCACAGTCCTGCCTACGGCGAGTCCGGAACCGTTGAGAGTATGAACGAATTCCGGTTTTGCTCCCGGAGTCCTGCGGAAGCGGATATTGGCTCTTCTTGCCTGGAAATCAAGGCAGTTGGAGCAGGAAGAAATTTCCCTGTACTTATCCTGTGCCGGCATCCAGACTTCAATATCATAAGTCTTTGCGGAGGAGAAACCAATATCGCCAGTGCAGAGGCAGACTACATGGTATGGCAGTTTCAGAAGCTGGAGGACCTTTTCTGCTTCAGCAGTCAGACTTTCCAGTTCATCCCAGCTGTCTTCCGGTTTGCAGTACTTCACCATTTCCACTTTATGGAACTGGTGCTGGCGGATAAGTCCACGGGTATCTTTGCCTGCAGATCCTGCCTCTTTGCGGAAGCACGGAGTCAGAGCAGTCAGATGAACCGGAAGCATATCGCCGTCCAGGATTTCACCGGCAAAGTAGTTGGTCAGCGGTACTTCTGCAGTCGGAGTCATGTACATATTTTCCCCTTCTACTTTATACATATCTTCAGCAAATTTCGGAAGCTGACCGGTGCCCTGCATGGAATTGCCATTGATAATATAGGGAGGAATGACTTCGGTGAAATCATTCTGCTGTGTATGGAGATCCAGCATGAAGTTATATACGGCTCTTTCGAGACGGGCTGCTCCTGAAAGATAGAAATAAAAGCGAGTGCCGGAAACCTTTCCTGCTCTTTCCACATCCAGGATTCCCAGATCATCACCAAGTTCATAATGAGCTTTAATGGGAAAATCAAACTTCGGAATTTCTCCCCAGCGGCGGACTTCCGGATTTTCGGAATCATCTTTTCCAATGGGAACGGTCTTGTCGGCCATATTCGGGATATGAAGAAGAAGTTCATTCAAAGTACTTTCCACTTCTCCCAGTTCCTTATCGATAGCAGCAATCTTTTTGCCTACTTCTCTCATAGCCGCAATAATTTCACCGGCATCCTGTCCTTTTTTCTTCGCTTCGCCAATCTTTTTGGATTCTGCATTTTTTTCACTCTTCAGTGCTTCCGTTTCCTGGAGAAGTTCTCTTCTCTTTTCATCCAGTGCCAGCACCTGATCCAGTTCGAAAGGATTATGACGATTAGTCAGGTTCTGTTTTACCTCTTCCACATGATCACGGATAAACTTGATATCAAGCATACTTACATCTCCCTGTAATGACTCATTATTCTCTTTATGAGAATAAAATAAAAAACTTCCTCCCCTATGGGACGAAGTCATCGCGGTACCACCCAATTTGCAAAAGCCGGCTCACAGTCTTTTATCGGTTACCAGCCGTCCGATTCTTCATCAGCCGCTCCTGAGTGGAAATTTTTCTCTTTTGTCAGGACTCTCACCGACCGCCCTGTCTCTGAATACATCTGAGAAAAACATTCTCTTTCCCTGCGTTGTTCCTATTATAGCGCCGCCCATTCCTTTTGTAAAGTACGCCAATACCGGAAAGGTCATTACAAAATCCACGTCCGACAATAGGCAAAACTTTGCGGCAAATAAAAACAGGTTCCGAAGAACCTGCTTCCCTTTCACTCGTGAATTTTATCATACCAGGCATCAGCCAGTCGGCCGTACTCTTCTATAGAGAAAGTCTCTCCACGCCTTTTACCATCGATTCCTGCTTTTTCAAGAATGGATTGAATCCATTCGGCAGGAATTCCGCCGGCTTTCATGGCATTGGTAAAGACCTTTCGTCTCTGTCCGAAGCCCATCCTGATGAGGCCGAAGAAAAGTTTCCTATCTTTCACATCTACCGCAGGACGGCTGCGGCGTCTGAGTTTAATCACGGTAGAAGTGACCTGTGGTCTTGGGATAAATGCAGATGACGGGATATCAAGAACCCGTTCCGCAGTGCAGTCAAAATTCACCGCCAGTGTAAGTGCCCCATAATCCTTGGAACTGGGTATCGCCAAAATCCGGTCAGCTACTTCTTTCTGCATCATGAATACAAAAAGAGAAATCGGAAGTTCTGACTGGATCAGGGATAAAAGAATTGGAGTAGTAATATAGTAAGGCAGATTGGCCGCACAACGCCACTCTCTATTTCCCAGGATTTCCTTCAAATCCGCCTTTAGTACATCCTTGTAAATAATCCTGATATTTGGGTAATGTTCCAGAGTATGAGATAATACCCGCTCTAGTCCCTGGTCAAGTTCAAAAGAAATAACGTCAGCACCGGTCTCAGCTAAAGCCTGAGTCAGAGTCCCAATACCTGCGCCTATTTCCATAACCGGGATACCGGGCCCCAATTCTGCCGCTTCCGCAATAGCAGCAACTATATCTGGACGAATCAGAAAATTCTGTCCCAATTTATGTTTGGCATGAATACCAAATCGTCTGATTATATATTGAACGACCTGCCGATCCGCGAGATTTGCTTCTAACATGAAAATCCCTCCCGGCACTGTGCTAATGCCTTATTCCAATCATCCCGAGTAATCCCGTAATGATTCAGTCGTTTAAGGAACTGTTTACCATTACCATAACCAATTCCCAGTGCAGCGCCTACATCGGCTCGTTTTCGTGATGAATCTGCAGCTCCAACTAATCCAGCATTATAAAGATCATTCATTGAGAATAAGTCAGAATCAATCTGATAATACAGCCGAAGTTTTGAAAGAGCTTTTCGGATAGATTCAGGAGAAGCATCTTCTATACCTACATCATCCGGAAGTGATGCTTCCTTCTTCGGCACAAATGCATGAAGAGCCTGGGGAAAAAGATCAGATAACCGTCTGCGGATGCGTTCACCAGGTCCGTCAGGATCAGTCAATATAATAATTCCTCTTTTTTCATAGGCGTAACGTATTTGTTCAATCGTTTCCTTCCTGATTGAAAAGCCGCCAGTTGCAATAAGGTCTGCATCCACTGCCATTCGTACACGTGCTATATCAGATTTTCCCTCGACTACAATAACTTGCCTGATCATAATCAGTCTCTGGCAGCATAACCAATACCACGGACGGTATGGATATATTTCTTACCTACTTTCTCATCTATTTTGCTTCGGAGATAACGGACATAAACATCTACAATGTTTGTTTTTCCCGCATAACCGTATCCCCAGACTTTTTCAAGAATTTCTTCTCTTTTTATCACGCGGTTCTTATTTTTAGCAAGGAACAGAAGCAAATCAAACTCTTTTTTTGTAAGATCGATGATCTCATCACCTGCACGGACTTCGTGACGATCCGGGTAAATTGACAAATCTCCGATAGTAAAAGCAGGATCCACTATTACTTTTGGTTCCTCGTGACGACGAAGAGCTGAATGAATTCTTGCAATCAGTTCTTTTGTCGCATAAGGTTTGGTCATATAATCATCGGCACCGGCATTGAGAGCATTCACTTTGGCATCAACGCTGCCATCTGCAGAAAGGTAAATAACCGGAATGGGACTGACTTCACGAACTTTTGTTAAAATTTCCGGTCCATTCTTCAAAGGCTCATCCGGATCCAGTACAATCAGTTCAGCCTGTCTCTGTCCCGCCATATCTACAGCAGAATCGCCAGAATTATCAACAATACAGGAAAAACCGGCTTCCTCCAACTTGAGCTGCATAAAACGGCTGACGCTTGGATCATGTTCAATAACTAAAATACAGTTTCTCATTTTGATACCTCCCAAAATAGCAAACAGGCGATGCTGCATCAAGTATTTTTTATTCTTATCTGCCACTTTTTATTATTATTTTGGCTGTTTCCAAGATGCAGCTTAAGCAAAATCATCATTTGAATTTTATTTGGCTATAATCATCATACCATGAGATTGTACGATTTCAAGTCTTTTCTTGAATAATTAAAAGTAAATAATTAGTTTTTGTCTAATCATTATTCTCATCAATCCTGCAGATAATTCATAAATTTTAGAATTGTTTCAGAACTAATAGATGTAAAAAAATCCGATAAAATCGTTATAAATCATCAATTTCTTCTTTTCCCTGAATTCATATTTACCTAAAATGAAAAACTTAATAATTCTTAATATACTAATACCCCTATGGGTATAAATATTTTTATTTTTAATCCGCAATTAGATTGATATGTGATTTATCGAACATTTATTAATTAATGTATTTTTACCGGTAATGAAATTAACTGCCTATTAAGGTAAAAATGTTCCATATACTGAACAAATAAACCTTCATATTGTATAATGAATAAAATTATTCATAAAAAGGAGCCAATCATGCATCAATATGTCACATTTATAGGCGGTTTCCCCATTCGTTTTTATGGAATATTCTTTTCCCTTGGAATCATTTTTGGCTGCATTATGGCTTATTATCTCCTAAAAAAAGATGGCCGCGGCTGGCATGAATATGTTTTTGACCTTGGACTCACCATTGCATTCACAGGTATTATAGGCGGGAGGCTCTGGGACGTTTTTTTCTTTGATTGGAGTTATTACCATAACCATCTCCTTGAGATTCCTTTCGTATGGCAGGGTGGTATGGCAATCCAGGGAGGAGTTATTTTTGCCTGTACGGCAGGTTATATATTTCTGCGTAGAAATAAAATTCCGGTCCTTCCATTTGCCGATATAGTGGCACCTGCCATTATTTTTGGACAAGCTATTGGCCGTATCGCCAATTTCATGAACGGAGACGCTTTCGGCCATCCCACTGGTGCAAATTTTGGGCTTCTTTACCCTGAGACTACGCTTGCTTATCAAACATATGGGGCCCAGCCGCTATGGCCGGCGGAAGTCTGGGAATGCCAGGGAGATCTTCTGATTTTAGGACTTCTCCTCTGGTACTCATGTTTCAGACATGCCAGAGGAACCGTATTCTGCCTTTACATCATGCTTTACTCAATTCTTCGTTTCTTCCTGGAATTTTTCCGTGGTGACTATGGTACCCTTGCATTTGGTCTTAAAAGCGCACAAATCACAGCTTTGACTGGATTTATAATGGCAGGAATTGTTTTTCTTTACTTTACCTTCAAATACAAAAATGACTTTAAAGAAAATCAGTAAAAGGAATAAAATAAAATCCGGTCGTCAACGGCGGCCGGATTTCTTTATTTCTAATCAAAATATTTTTGAAGTCTGTTGATTTCAAATTCTTCCTCAATCCTAAGGAAAGAAGGATTATGCATCGGATTTTCCTTGAACCCGAAAAGATGAGTTTTACAATGACAGTCAGTACAGCCAAATTCAGGAATGCTCCAATCTGAAATTGATGCAAGGGCCTTAGCCAGGTCATGTTCCAAATCTTCACGGGTACGAACAAAGATGGCTCCTGCGAAATCTGCCTCTTTCCTCAGGTAATCCATATGCCAATGCATTTTCTTTCTTATAGCGCGATGATGAGCTACTCGCTGCTCAAGATTCCTTTTTGCCGAGCCCACATAGACATAGTAACCTTCCGCAAAATCAACAGGGCCAAGACTTCCCACCGTGATGGTCTGGGATGCTTTCAGCTGAAGAATGATCATGTAATCTCCGGCATTCCCCATTTCCTCTTCCAGTGCTTTTCTGGAGCTCCCGATGAGCCGCACGGATTGTGGCATGGTAAATTCTTTTGTCCACGGAATTACGGCAGCTTTCCAGTCAAGACTGTCCACTCCTTCAAAAAAAATTCTGGAGAATTCCAGATCCGTATGATAATTGGGCATGAACCATTCTGCCTTACTGTAATGAACAAGTATGAGGAGTCCGGCATGCTGCCCTTCTCTTGTCATTTTGACCAGATGAGACAGATGCTTTTCTCCCCTCTCCGTAGGCGCATCGGGAAACATGGCCCCTTTTTTGCCGGCAAGGCTGCAGGATTTTACTTCTACTGGAAATGCATCTCCTGTCTTTCGATTTCCAAGAAGCAGATCGAAGCGGCTGTCCCCCATGGTCACTTCCCGTTCCAGAAGGTCATAATCTTCCCAGCCCGGTATTTTATGATTCTGAACCAGAAATGCTGCCACATCATTTGCCTTCGTGGTGTCCAGATAAAATATATCCCGTTCCGTTCCTTTCTCAATCCCCACCACTCTAAAAGCAGTACGAAGCCCCGGGCGGTTGGGAGTCAGGTACAGGGTCGAACCCGGAAATAACAATTCTCTCATCCTCCCCGGATTTGGCATATGACAAAGGACCGTTTTGCCATTGACTTCGGCATGGCAGACGAAACGGTTTGGACGGTCAAGAAACCGTCCGACAGCCAGTGACTTATAAATTTCCAAGGCCATATTTTCTCCATAGAAAGAAAAGAGGGCCTATGCCCTCTTTTAAAGTTTCAAAATTACACATTAAACCGGAAATAGGCGACATCCCCATCCTGAATGATATAATCCTTGCCTTCCACACGAAGGAGCCCTTTTTCGCGAACTGCTGCATAAGATCCGCAGGCCATAAGATCATCATAGGACACGATTTCAGCACGAATAAAGCCTCTTTCAATATCGCTGTGAATCTTGCCGGCGGCCTTTGGGGCTTTCGTTCCTTCTCGGACAGTCCATGAGCGGCATTCATCCGATCCAACGGTAAAGAAGTTAATGAGCCCAAGCATGGAGTAAGCGGTACGAATCAGACGATTCAATCCCGGTTCATCTTCCCCGAGATCTGCCAGGAATGCTTTAGCCTCTTCTTCATCAAGCTCGGAAACTTCCTGCTCAATTTCAGCAGAAATAGGTACCCATTTGGCATTTTCCTTTTCTGCCTGTTCTGCTGCTGCTTTGACAAATTCATTGGCCATCGGATCTGCGATATCATCTTCTGCCATATTCAGCACATAAAGAACCGGTTTTAAAGTGATAAGGTTCAGTTCTTTAAGGATATCCAGGTCATCTTCCGAAAGTTCAAGTGCTCTGGCCGGAGTTCCATTCTGAAGGGCATCATATACTTTTTCCAGTACCGGCAGGTCAGCTTTGGCCTCTTTGATTCCTGCCTGGGCCAGTTTTGCGGTTTTTGTTCTCTTTTTATCTACGCTTTCCAAATCCGCAAGGCAGAGTTCCGTATTGATAATGTCCATATCCCGGACAGGATCAATAGAGCCTTCCACGTGAGTAATATTTCCATCTTCAAAGCAGCGGACTACATGGGCAATGGCATCAGTTTCACGAATATGACTTAAAAACTGGTTTCCAAGACCTTCACCTTTGGATGCACCTGCCACAAGACCTGCAATATCAACAAAGCGGGTAAAGGCAGGTGTAGTTTTTTTTGGTTTGAACATATCCGCCAGATCATAAATCCGGTGATCCGGCACTTCTACAACTCCTACATTCGGTTCAATGGTGCAGAAAGGGAAATTGGCCGCTTCTGCCCCTGCTTTAGTAATCGCATTAAACAATGTACTTTTACCTACATTCGGAAGTCCGACAATCCCAATCTGCAAATTTGTACTCATAGAAACTCCTTATTTATCATAAATATGTGAATACATGGAGAAATCTACCCCCAAAAGAAGGTAGATTTCCGGTCAATCATTTCTTGCGTGCTGCCAGGGCTTTCTTCATTCTGGCGACCGCTTCTTTTGTAAGTTCAGGTGTATTAAAGGAAGTAAAACGTACGTAACCTTCACCACATGGTCCAAAACCGGATCCCGGGGTACAGATGATCTGTGCTTCCTTCAAAAGGAAATCAAAGAAATCCCAGCTGGTCATGCCCTCAGGTACAGACATCCATACATAGGGACTGTTGACGCCTCCGCAGGCAGTAAGCCCGCATTCCTTCACTCCCTCAAGAATTACTTTAGCATTGTTTCTGTAAATATCAAGTGTAGCCTGAATCTGTTTCTGCCCTTCTTCTGTATAAACCGCTTCTGCGCCACGCTGTACGATGTAGGAACATCCGTTGAATTTTGTACACTGTCGGCGGTCCCAAAGAGAATTAGCAGATACTTTCTCTCCGGATTTTTTTTCCAGCATCAGTTCCTTCGGTACTACGCAGTATCCGCAGCGGACGCCGGTAAAACCGGCCGTCTTGGAATAAGAACGGAATTCGATAGCTACTTCCTTAGCCCCTTCGATTTCATAGATGCTGTGCGGTACATCATCTTCCGTGATAAAAGCTTCGTAAGCCGCATCAAAGAAAATGACGGAACCTGTCTGCTTGGCATATTTAACCCACATGGTGAGATCTTTTTTATTTAAGGCAGCACCGGTAGGATTATTCGGGGAGCAGAGATAAATGATCATGGGATCATGAGCTGGAAGATTTGCTTTGAAATCGCATTCTTCATAGCATGGCAGGTATTCGAATCTTTCAAAAGACCCCCGTACAAATTTACCGCTTCTGCCAGCCATAACGTTACTGTCAACATACACCGGGTATACCGGATCGGTAACAGCCACAATGTCTGATTCTGCAAAAATTTCCTGCATATTACCAGTGTCGCATTTAGCACCATCACTGACAAAAATCTCGTCCGGAGAAATATCACAGCCTCTTGCCTGAAAATCATGTTTTGCAATAGCTTCGCGCAGGAATAGATATCCCTGCTCAGGGCCATAGCCTCTAAATGTCTCCATCTTTCCCATTTCATCTACAGCCTTATGCATAGCCTCAATTACTGCCGGTGCCAGCGGCTGGGTCACATCACCAATACCCAGAGAAATAATATCAGCATCAGGATGCTCATTCTTATAAGCATCCTGCTTCTGACGGACTGTTGCAAAAAGATAAGCGCCCTGAAGGTTCAGATAATTTTCATTGCAGTGTGCCATAATATCGCCTCTCTATAATCATTCTCAACAGATTTGAATCCAATTGTGATTTTTATATTTTAACATAGTTGAATTCCTTTATCAAAGGAAAGCTATATATGAGAAAATATTCCTTCCATAAAAAGCTAAAAGTCCCTGCCAGAGCAGAGACTTTAGTTCAAAATTGGAAAATTACGCGGCCAAGCACATGATCGACAGGAACCGGTCCGATGAACCGGCTGTCAGAACTGTGATTCCGGTTATCTCCCATAACGAATACCGTTCCATTTGGAACTATATAAGAACCATCCATGGAAAATTCCATAGGTTCATTGATATAAGGTTCATCAAGAGCAGTCCCATTACGAACGACGTGACCATCCCGGAATTCCAGCTTATCTCCGCCCTTGCCAATCACTCTCTTAACCCAGATATTGTGTCCCTGGGAAGAACGATTGAAAATGGCGATATAATTCTTCATCGGTTCTTCCAGATCGTCCATCCAGGATCTTTCACGATGTGTGCGGCTGTCGATAATGACTATATCTCCGTATTTCGGCTCTTCCCGCATGACATGTCCGATTTTGGAAACGATCAGGTATTCACCATTCGTCAGGGTTGGGTACATAGACTGACCGGAAACCCTTGTAGGAACGAATAAAAAAATATGAATCAACATGGCTAGAAAAAGTGCCACCACGATGGAATAGGCCCAATCTAAAATCTCGTGCATGAAATTCTCCTTCTATTAAAACTGTATTCAATGCAAAATTATACTCGTGTTTTTTTATTTTACAACATCTTTCGCCATACTTCCAGTTTCTTTCATTACTGGTATACTATCGTTTCTTCTCAAATAAAAAGCTGCCCTGTGACAAATCAGAGCAGTTTTTATCAATTCATTTAATCGGAAAGAAGCCCATAAAGCACATCCATAACATTTCTCGAGCTGTCCGGATGTGTATCACCGCAGGCTGCAGCCATCCGTCCGCGAATTTCAGGATTACAAAGAATTCTTCTGGCCGTTTCTGCCAATTCTCCTCTTTTTACCCATTCAGCACATCCCTGCTTTTTCATGTGAAGGGCATTGGCCCGCTCCTGTCCAGGAAGTGTATTTACAAGAATCATGGGAAGATGCATCACCATGGCTTCTGTACATGTCAGTGCACCGGGCTTGGTAACGAGAATCTCACTTCTCCCCATCAATTCGGCTACTTTGTTCGTATAACTATGAAGTTCGACCGGATGGCGAAGATGTTCAGACATCACTGCCACCTTCTCGTAGAGGTCAAGATTTTTCCCTGTAACTACGATAAACCGGGAAATTTCTTCCACTTCATCAAGGCGACGGATATTATCAACCACATTTCCCAGCCCCAAACCACCACCCATAACAAGGACAGTTCCTTTTTCGTAGTTCCTTATTTTGGCTGATTCTTCAAAAAATGACTGCCGTACCGGAATGCCGGTCACATGAATGACATCTCCTGGAATCCGATAAGTTTCCATAAGCGTTTTCAAATCTTCCGTTGCAACACAGAAGCCATCAAGATGAGGATCTACCCAGAGTTGATGAATATCAAAATCTGTAATAACACCAAGGAGGGGTATAGTAATTGCTCCATCAGCTCTTAGCAGATCTGCTGCACCGGCAGGAAATGGGTGAGTGAATATAAAAGCATCCGGTTTCAATGTTTCTGCCAGTCTTCTCATACGTTTTTTAAAAGTGATAGAGAGCATGAATTGTGAAACTTGTCCGAAACGACTGCTTTGAGAATCACTGTATAGATGATCATACATGGACGGAAAAACATCTATCATTTTCAGATAAGTATCTTTGATAATATGATCCACAGATAAGATATTATTAGAAACAAAATCAAGAACCGTCACTGAATCTGATGGATGCGCTGCCTGAATGGCTTCCGAAATTGCTCTGGCAGCCTGACTATGTCCTGTTCCAATGCTTGCTGTCAAAATAATAAACTTATGCGGGCGATCTGACATGGCAGTTCCTCTTTTCTATATTCTCCGATAAATTATAACATAGGACAGCTGCCATTTGAAATGAAATCCAATATTATTATTGCTTTTATTCTGCTAATCTCTTTACTCTGTTAGAGATTTATTAAGATTAATCATATATGTTCTATTTGTATTTCATATCTCCTTCGATGATTAAATAAAATAAAAAGGATCCCTGTCCTGCAGGGATCCTTTTTATTTTATTTTTTTGCTTTCTTTGCTCTTGATTTTTTAACGTTTACTTTTTCTTTCAGCTGTTTAGAAACACGAAATGCTGGAGTCTTGGAAGCCGGAATTTTGATTTCTTTCTGATTGGAAGGGTTATGACCAATGCGGGCCTTACGCTGACGAACTTCGAAAGTACCAAATCCAATGAGCTGAACCTTGTCACCTTTTACAAGAGCCTGGGAAACAACATCAATAACGGCTTTGACAGCTTTTTCAGCGTCTTTCTTGGTCATCTCTGCTTCCTGGGCAACTGCTGTGATGAGTTCTGTTTTGTTCATAGCTAAACATCCTCCTTTAATAAATGTGCGGAATCCTCCGCCTGTAGCTCCAATGATGAACTTATCAGTTATCTGCCTGAAGATAATCATTCCATAACTGCAATAATTTTTCAGGAGCCACATCAGATAGATGCAAACCGTTTTCTTCCAGCCTGTCTTCAAATCCTTGCAGTCTGTCCATAAAGTCAATGGTAAAACGGCGCAGGGCTAATTCCGGTTCTATGCCCTGATTCCGGAGCAGCCATGCCAACCGAAAAAGCAGAGCTCCTGCTTCATTTTCCTTGTCTCCAGGCTCAACAGATTTCAACTTTATTGCATGGAAGGCCTCACGAGAAACATCCATATAATCCTCTGTCGGAAGGAGATTCTGCAGTCCACTGGAACTAACTTTCTTTTGAATTATACACGTTAAAAGCAGACTTGGCAAGCTCTTCGGCACACCGGAAAGCAGATATTTCCTGTTTTTTTCAATTCTTTTACGTTTTTCCCATGCCTCGTAAGAAGTTGCATAAACATTTTTGTCCTCTTTTTGAAACACGAATGGATGTCGTTTAATCATTTTATCAGAAATACCATCGATAACATCCTGCATAGTAAAGAAGCCTTCCTTTTCTGCTAAAGCGGAATGAAATACAATCTGAAAAAGGACATCCCCAAGCTCTTCCTTGAGATTAGACATATCATTTTTATCGATTGCATCAATAACTTCAAAGGCTTCTTGTAGAAGATAAGTACGCATGGACTGATGATTCTGAGACCGATCCCAGGGACATCCTCCCGGAGCAAGAAGTGTATAAACCGTTTTGTTAACAGATTCAAAGGAATAAGGAAGTGCTTCATGACGCATCCCTTTTCTGCCATCAAAAAGCAGAATGAATTTCCCCTTAAACGAGTATTTATTAAAGTCTTTTATTAGGACTCTAAAAATATTTTCATCATCAAGGATAATCAATGGAGTTATATCCTGAAAAATCAGTCTCAACCTCCCAACAAATATTTCCCCTTCTTCCATGGTGCAATCCTTCAATATCAAAAGATTTCTCCCGGTTAAGGGAATGATATCAGAATCAATACCGGACATGATTGAAAAATTATCATCTTCAGATATAAGCCCTTTATGCTCCAGGAATGTTAAGAGTTGTTTAGTTTTCATGAAGCTCATCCTTTCCAGCCATTGATAAGGGATTGTATTTCCTTGATGATCGCTCCCGCATCATAACCATCACATACCGCATGATGGACTTCCAGGGCCAGCGGCATATAATAGCGGCTCCTCTTTCTGTGCAGGCGGCCGAGGGTATACATAGGAATAAAGTAACGGAAAGCCCTTGGAAAACTTAAATGAAGAGATTCATAGGCAATCCATGGAATGACAGAAACAGGAAACAGGTTAGCAGGACGTCCCGGTTTTCCAAAAAGTCCCCGATTATTCCCATAAATAGCAGTATCCTGTTCATAAGAATTAAGGAAAATGTGGTAATCCTCATTGTATTCTGTCCACAGGCTGGAAAATGTATGATCATCACGATGAAAGACTGTGTAACTTGGATGAACCACATCATAATATCCCAGTTCTCCCTGTTCGTTGAAGGCTATCCGGTATTCCTTATGCCTGTTTTCCACGACTGACAGGAAATAAAGCATGGCAGGATAAGGACGGGCATGCTGTCTCATAATCGGTGTGACATCAAGCTGCACTGTCATGCTGTACATACAGGGAACCGCCCTCAGAAAATACCGAAAATATTCTTCCCTCGGCCATTTACTCCTGTCAATGATTGTAAATCCCATGCCCATCACATTCCTTTTTCATAACCACTCTCTTTACCGGGACTAATACTGTATCGGAGACTGCTTTTCCACTGCAAAAAGATTCTGCGTTTCCTTTTTTGATTCTACTATACCATATCTGATAAATTTTCATCAAAAAACCTCCTCAGAGTGAGGAGGTTCTGCTAAATTTCATAAATATGAATGGCATTTTCTCTGGTACAGCTTATAATTTCTTCAACAGGAAGTCCTTTAAGACGGGCCAGTTCTTCCGCCACATAATACACATTGGATGGATCGTTCCGTTTTCCCCTATTCGGAGGAGGGGTCAGGTAAGGGCTGTCTGTCTCAATCAGGATTCGATCCAGCGGCAGGGCCGAAGCCACTTCTTTCAGCCTGATACTCCGGGGAAATACGACAGGCCCGGCAAAGGAAATATAGAAGCCAAGCTTAATAAGTTCCTTAGCCGTTTCCAGGCTTCCGGAGAAGCAATGAAGGATTCCTCTCATGGCAGAACTTTTATGTTCCTTCAGAATGGAGAGTGTATCCCCATGAGCATCCCTGTCATGGATAGCGAAGGGAAGGTTCAGATCTCTGGCCAGCTCAATCTGACGGGCAAACCATTTTTTCTGGGTTTCCTTATCCGTATACAGATAATAGTAATCAAGACCGATTTCCCCGATGGCTTTCACTTTGGGATGGGATTCAGCAATGTCCCCTATTTCTCGAAGAATTTCCTCACTGCCATCCCTTGTCACCTGGGGATGGATGCCAACGGCCGCATAAAGAGGACCATAAGCTTCTGCAAGGGATACAGCTTTCCTGCTCGTTTCCAGATTTTCCGACGGTATGACGATATAGTCCAAATTCTTTAAAAGCTTTGGAATCAGTTCGTCCCTGTCCTGGTCAAAGGCTTTGTCATAGAGATGGGCATGAGTATCAAAAAGCCCCATTACTTGACCTTGCTTCCTGCCGGCATATCAACAAAAGGCACCTGAAGCTTGTCATCTTTGGAAGCAGCAAGAATCATGCCCTGGGATTCGATGCCCATCAGTTTGGCCGGTTTCAGGTTGGATACGAAAATGACATGCTTCCCAATCAGTTCTTCCGGCTTATAATATTCGGAAATACCACTGACCACAGTTCTCCTGTCATCGCCGCCAAGGGTAACGGTCATCTTGATCAGTTTTTTTGATTTTTCCACTTTTTCCGCGGTAAGGATTTCTGCTACGCGAAGGTCTGTCTTAAAAAAATCATCTACGGAAATGGAAGCTTCTTTATTCTCTTTAGGTGCTTCTTTCTTCTGTGTTTTCTTTTCCTTCTTCGGGGCCGGTGTTTCCTCTTCTTCAATTTCGATACGAGGGAAAATCTGCTCTCCTTTATGCGTCAGGGTCCCGTCCGGAATTCCTCCCCAAACCAGATCTTTATAGACTGCCGTTTTGAAGTTTTCGAGGCCCAGCTGGTTCCAGATTTTTTCAGAAGCAATCGGGATGACTGGTTCAGCCATAAGAGAAACGTAGCGGAGTCCTTCGCAGAGATGATAAAGAACGGCATCCAGCAGCGGCTGTTTGGCAGGGTCTTTACCCAGGGACCAGGGCATAGTCACATCAATATATTTATTGAGGGAACGGATAAAGGTCCATACAGCACGGATTGCATCATTGATTTTCCAGTTGTCCATATTTTCGCGGAATATTTTCAGCGTTTCGGCAGCATTCTTTTCCACTTCTTCCGATGCGGCTTCGATAGAAGGATCTCCGGTAGCATCCCCTTTATGGAGTACGCCTTTGTTATATTTGGCTGCCATGGAAAGGGTTCTGTAGAGAAGATTACCCAGATCATTGGAAAGGTCGGAATTAATGCGGTTAATCAGACGATCACGACTGAAATTACCGTCCTGACCAAGCTGGATATCATTCAGCAGATAATAACGGATGGCATCGGAGCCAAATTCCTGTAAAAGCGGAATCGGGTCAATGACATTGCCCTTTGACTTGGACATTTTTTCGCCATCCACGATGAGCCAGCCATGACCATACACCTTTTTCGGCAGTTCGATGCCAAGGCTCATGAGCATGATTGGCCAGATGATGGTATGGAAACGGACGATTTCCTTCCCCACCAGATGAACGTCGGCAGGCCAGAATTTTTTAAACTTCTCAGTATTATCCACAATACCTGCAGCAGTCAGGTAATTGACAAGAGCATCAAACCATACATAAACTACATGTTTCGGATCGAAAGGCACGGGAATACCCCAGGAGAAGGAAGTTCTGGACACGCAGAGATCTTCCAGACCGCTCTTTACGAACTGAATCATTTCATTTCTTCTGGATTCAGGCTGAATGAAGTCCGGATGTTCTTCCACATATTTCATCCACTGATCTGCATACTTGGACATTTTGAAGAAATAGGCATCTTCACTGACTCTCTGCAGCGGACGACCGCAGTCCGGGCAGATATGATCAGGGGTCAGCTTGTTTTCCGGCCAGAAGGTTTCGTCCGGTATGCAGTACCAGCCTTCATACTTGCCAAGATAGATATCTCCCTTATCATAAGCCCGCTGAAAAAGCATCTGGACTACCTTCCTGTGACGTTCCTCCGTAGTCCTGATAAAGTCATCGTTGGAAATATTCAATTCTTTCCAGAGTTGTTTGAAGAGGGCAACGATACCATCTACATACTGAATGGGCGTAACTCCCGCTTCTTCTGCTTTCTGTTCAATTTTCTGCCCGTGTTCATCACTGCCGGTCAGAAAGAAAACATCGTAGCCGTCAAGCCTTTTGAATCGGGCAATGCTGTCTGCAATGGAAGTGCAGTAAGTATGGCCGATATGCAGCTTTGCGCTTGGGTAATAAATCGGTGTGGTAATATAGTACGCTGGTTTTTCACTCATAAAAAATGGCTCCTCTCTCTATAGTTGAAACGATATCGTCTGTTAGCAATATTTTAATTATAACTCTAAAGGGGAATATAAAAAACAGCCTGATATCAAAAGAGTTAATATTTTTGTATTTAATGAGATTATTTTTTGTTTTCCAGTAGAAACTGGTATATTTCCCTGCGGGACATATTGAATTTCCCTGCCGTCCTGCGGGCAGCTTCTTTCAGAGGAAGTGATTCAGCCTGTTTCATGGCTTCCTCCTGCCAGGTTGCCTGATTCTCTTCCCCGGTTTCCATGGATTCATTCCATCCTTCCACCAGTAAGACATATTCTCCTCTTGGTTCTTCTTCATCCGCATGGAGACGAATGGATTCGAGAGTTCCTCTGTTAAAGGATTCAAATTTTTTGGTCAGTTCTCTGGCGGTCACTGCCCTGCGGTTGCCCAGATATTTCAAAAGTGTATCCAGAGTATCCTTCAATCGATGCGGTGCTTCATAAAAAATAAGAGTAAAAGGCACATGGCTGATATCGGAAAGAAGCTTTTTCTGCTTTGCAGTAATTTTGGGAAGGAATCCGATAAAAACAAACTGCCGTGCATCGAGACCGGATGCCACCAGAGCAGTCAGCGCCGCATTAGGCCCCGGAAGCGGTACAATTGGGATACCTTCAGAAAGTGCAAGTCTTACCAAATCCGCCCCGGGATCAGATATGACCGGCATTCCGGCATCACTGACCTGGGCAACTGTATGACCTGACTTTAATTCATCAATAAGCTTTGGCCCTGCCTCTTTTTTATTATGCTCATGATACGATACAGGGGATTTCGATATTCCAAGATGGTCAAGAAGAATCCTGGTATGTCTTGTATCCTCAGCTGCTATAAGGTCAACGTTATTTAATATTTCCACAGAGCGTTCCGTGATATCAGACAAATTTCCAATAGGCGTAGGCACCAGATAAAGGGTACCCGGCTTTATTTCATTCATGTGGACTCCTTCCCATAGATAGCCATTACTTCATCCGTATAGGAACCATCCTTGTTGTGTAATAGAAGCGGAGGCTCCACGGAAAGTTCCGCATGGCCTCCATATTTCCATTCCAGCAGCACGCGAACGGCATTGTGGCCTTTCCTGGCGTATATCAGACGCATTCTCTTTGGCTCCATACCATATTTTCTTCCCAGAGAAATCAGATCTGCCAGACGATCAGCCCGATGAACCATCGCCATTCGTCCGCCATATTTGAGGAGGTACTGAGCCGTTTTGAAAACTTCGTCCAGTGTCGCATTCAATTCATAGCTGGCCGAAGCAATACCGTGGTTTTCACTCATCCGACCACTCCCCACTTCTCTATATGGTGGATTAACAAAAATAAGAGAAAAGTAACCGGAAGGAAAGTATTTTCTTGCCTCCCGGTAATCAGCCTCCAGTACATGGATGATTTTTTCTTTATCGTTCCCCATCACATTCCTTCTAGCCAGATCTGCCATCACAGGGTTCACCTCAATAGCAGTTATATCCTGACCTCCCAGTGCTGAAGCCAGGAGAGATATTACTCCGGTGCCGGTTCCTAAATCGATAATCCGATCTTTGGGTTTAATGACAGGATAATGAGCTAAAAGCACGGAATCAACAGAAAAGCAAAACTGATCCGTACGCTGTATAATTTTCATATCATCCCGGACAAGATTGTCCAAACGTTCCCCTTTTTTTAGTTTCCAGTCAATCATTTTCTTCCTGTTCTACAGAATCCCACGACATTATTCTGGCTGGTTGACCTTCAAATTGTACCTTAACAGTATGTTTCTGACTGTTTACGTAAACCACCTGTCCGCTGCCTTCATCAGTTATAACTTTCATGCCAACACGAAAAACCTTAGCATTGCTTTTATTCATGACGCAGCATTTCTTCTTTTTATTTCCAGTGCTTTCATACTGGTCATTTTCATAGCGGAGACAGCACATCAATCTGCCACAAACGCCAGAAATTTTAGAAGGATTCAATGATAAGCCCTGATTTTTTGCCATTTTAATAGAAACAGGTGCGAAATCCCCAAGAAAAGTTGCACAACAGAGTGGACGACCGCAGGAACCAATACCTGAAACCTGCTTGGCTTCGTCCCTGACTCCGACCTGACGAAGCTCTATCCTCGTATGAAAAACGGAAGCCAGTTCTTTTACCAGTTCCCTGAAGTCTACCCTTCCATCAGAAGTAAAAAAGAATACTATTTTATTGCGATCAAAGGTATACTCTGCTCTGAGGAGTTTCATTGGTACTTTAAATTTCTCAATTTTTTTAAGACAGATATCAAAAGCTGATTTCTCTCTTGCCTTGTTCCTCTCCAGCTGGGCTAAATCTTTGATAGTGGCTTTTCGGACAACCGGCTTTAACGGAGCTTGTGCATCAGTAACCGGATTTTCGGGAATTAAAACCACATTTCCATACTCCAGACCTCTGGATGTCTCTACGATAACCCCGTCATCCAAATGAATATCCAGATTGTTAGAGTCAAAATAATAAATCTTACCTGCCGGCTTAAAGCGGACGCCAATTATCTGATCCATTTCTTTTCGCCTTTCTGTATATGCGTTAATTCGATGATAATAAAATCCCAAACATTTTTTGTATTAATATACCGTGCTACAGCTGTTTCCGCTATCTTCAAAACTTTCATAGCTTCTTCGCCCCGCCCGCCAGACCAATAAGTCGAAATCTTCCATTCCTTTTCAAAAATTGGCGCACAGCGGACTAGTGAAGCATTTCCTGTCTGAGAAAGTACCATAATATCCCTGCCTACAAGAGATATCCAGCGAAGGGCTTTTAAAAACTCATAACGGTCCTTAAACTCTTCTGCAGAAAGAATTGAAAAAGGCAGAGTACTGCCAGTAAGAACCTCCCAGAAATGCATAGCCCATTCAGGTCCCTTATTTCCCTTCTCTTCACAGACCTCAAGCGCTATGCCCGGATTTCCTTCTGATATTTGATAAAGCAAAGACTCATCCATACCTTCCGGCGGCTTAAACCGTTCAGGAGAAGATTTGACAAGTGAAAAAAAATCCTTTTTATTTAAAGGAAAAAATCCAAACCGCTCTCCTCTGGAAATAATTGTGGGAAGCAAAGAATCCAGATCATGGGTGATAAGTATAAAATGGATGTTTCCCTCTGGTTCTTCCAATGTTTTGAGAAGAGAATTTGCGACAGGAGCCATCATTGTCTGGGCCTCATCGATGATGCACACATGCGTTTTTTCATCAAAAGAAGCCATGGCTTCCAGGAAAATGCGAAATTGCTCGATTTTCAATTCCAGTCCTACAGGATGTAGATACCAAACCAACTGATCTGCCAGGGTAATGACCGGTGCTTTAGACAGATCTTCCTTGGCGATGGATGAAAAAGCATTCCACAGGCTGTCAATTCTGTCTGTTATAATCCCTGCCAGGTCCAAAGCTGCCGTAGTTTTCCCCAATCCTTCATCACCATAAAAAATGAGTGTATGTGGAATGCGTTCATCTTTTAGAAGTCTCTTCAATTCCTTCTTTAATTTCTCCTGCCCGTAAAGATGGGGAAGAAAATCGCACATTGAACTGGGCCTCCTGTATCCTGAAACTTATGTTTATTTTATCATGACCATTATATACATGCAAAAATATGAAACTGACCTTTCCCAAGATTTCCCTTCTCTATTAATGGAGGATTTTTTCAATATCTGTTATGCGGTCTACATAAGGAACACCGGCCTTTTCAAAAATCGGAGCAGCTTTTTTCCCCTCCAGACCTGTAAGAATTCCTATAAAGGAAGTCCCCGCGGACCGACTGCCAAGTACATCGGAATAAGAATCACCGCACACAATGACCTGGTCTGAACGGTCAGGCTTGACATTTTCTTCCAGGTAAGCCTTATAGCTTTTCCGATTTCTACCGTAAATGGCGCAAGTAAAAATAAATGGATGCGGCTTATCCGGTACAGGACAGTGGTAAAGTCCGGCTGCCTCGACTGCATCCGTTGCTGTGGCAAGATAAAGAGGATTAAATTCTTCGTACCAGTGAAACATTTTAAATGGAATTTCCATTTCTTCACGAGCTCTTCCGGTTGCCACACCCAATTCATAGCCCCGTCTCTTCAGTTCAATAAATAGAGCCCGTATGCTTTCGGCCGGCGCCAGTGGTACCTCATTATAAAGAAAGCCCTTTTTCCCGCCACTGTAAGGAGCCTTGTGCAGAAGAATAATATATGTGTCATCCCCAAGGTACCAAGCCTGAAAAGCTTCTGTATGAATCTTCCAGAAATCACTTCTAAGCTCTGCCCAGTGTGTAGATGCCTCAAAATCATCTGACATGGTAAGAGCAAGCTGATGAATAACATCTTCCCCCTGAAGTTCTTTGGGAACTACTTCTTCCCATTTTTGGAGAATATCATCTGCTCCAGGCACAGGAAGTCCCATAAGAATAAGTCCTGCTTTTTTCATATCCTCCGGCCGAGAGAATGAAAGGGAAATTTTTTCACCGCCGGACCTTTTTTTATAAACTTCGGCCATGAGCCAGAATGTAGTAATTAGTCGGGCATGGACCATATCCCAGTTGGAATTAATTCCCCTGTCCTTTAACCAGGCAAGGAGACGATCATTCCCCCATACTCTGGCCCGGCAAGCTGCAATCTGGCCCTCTGTAATGGCATCAGGAACAAAATCATCACTTTCTGCAGGAAGCCCCATATAATCCTTGCTGTAAAGGATTTCCCATACCGTAAGCGCGGATACATCAAAATACCTTTCTTCGGATAAAAGAACACCATCCACGTCAAAAATAACCTTTTTCATAATTTCCTCCTGGATATGGTCATATTTATTTTATTTTAACACATAAACAGTCTATGGGGGACTTTATTAGCGGATGGAAATTCTTCCCGGAAAACCGAAAAAATAAAAAGCCCCCTTTCGGGGCTTTTTAATGCCCATATTCTATATTTTTTTTATCCATGCATCCAGGGTAGAAAGAGCACGTTCTGCGAGTTTCAGATTTTTCTCCTTTTTGGGCACTTTCTTTTCAAGAGGAGGAATAAGCCCGAAATTCACGTTCATTGGCTGGAAATTTTTGCCATCAAAATGGGAAATGTAATAACACAAGGCCCCAATCGCTGTTTCCCGCGGAAAAGGAATCGGTTCCTTTCCCCTAACTCTGGCAGCAGCGCTATAGGCAGCTACAATTCCGGATGCCGCTGATTCCACATAACCTTCCACACCTGTCATCTGACCGGCAAAGAAAAGTCCCTGCCGTTTTCTGGTTTCCATAGTGGCATTCAAAAGATCCGGCGAATCCATATAGGTATTTCTGTGCATCACACCATACCGGATGAATTCCGCATGGGAAAGACCAGGAATCATGCCGAAAACCCGTTTCTGTTCACCCCATTTGAGATGAGTCTGGAAACCCACGATATTGTACATGGTATCATCTTCATTGTCCTGCCGGAGCTGAACTACCGCATAAGGATCTTTACCTGTCCTCGGATCCGGAAGCCCTACGGGTTTCATGGGGCCAAACCGCATGGTGTCTTCCCCGCGCTGGGCCATCACCTCAATAGGCATACAGCCCTCAAAGACTTTCTTGTTTTCAAACCCATGGACAGGAGCCATTTCCGCGTGACAAAGAGCTTCCCGAAAAGCTTTATATTCTTCTTCATTCATCGGGCAGTTCAGATAGGCTGCCTCCCCTTTATTATATCTGGACATACGGTAGACTACATCAAGATCCAGCGATTCCTTCGTCACGATGGGAGCTGCCGCATCATAGAAATGAAATCCCTCCCTTCCACAAAAATCCTGGATGTCTTCTCCCAGAGCCCCATCGGTCAATGGACCAGTTGCGATAATGACAATGCCTTCCGGTGGTATGGCTGTAATTTCCCGCTGAATAAATTCTACAAGAGGATGACTCTTCACAAGGCGGGTAACTTCCTCTGCATATCCCATGCGGTCCACAGCCAGAGCCCCGCCCGCCGGTACCTGGTTATCATCGGCTGCTTTCATGATGACCGAATGAAGGCGTCTCATCTCTTCTTTCAGAAGGCCAACTGCATTGGTCAGGGATGCCGCACGAAGGGAATTGCTGCAGACCAGTTCCCCGAAACAAGCCGTATGATGGGCAGGGGTCTGGCGAAGGGGACGCATTTCGATCAATCTGACGGGAATACCCATTTCTGCAAGCTGCCATGCAGCTTCACTCCCCGCAAGGCCTGCTCCCACTACGGTTACATACTGATTCAATCTGATTCTCCTGATTCTATACTACGACGTCTTTTGACAGATTTTTCCACTGAACTGCCTTCCTCTCCCTTTGCGGCGGCAGTCCGACGTTTCGGGTGAGAAGGACAGTCTGGATTGGAGCATGTAATAAATTCTTTCCCTGTCTTGAATTTCTTTTTTACCATAATGGAACCACAAGTGGTGCAGAACTGGTTAACCGGTTCATTCCATAGAGCCATATCACATTTCGGATATTGGCTGCAGCCATAGAAAATTTTCCCTTTATGGCTCCTCCTCTGCACCATATGTCCCTCATGACATTTAGGACAGATAATACCGGTATCAATGACAATCGCTTTATTGGTATTGCAATTCGGACATTTCAGGTACCGGCCATAAGGCCCTTCCCTATAAACCATGAGGGTTCCGCATTTGTCACAATGCACATCGGAAACTTCTTCCTCCCCCTGCAGTACACTGTAAGGCTTGATATTCCGGCAATCCGGATAATTCGGACAGGCAAGATACTTACCGTAGCGGCCAACTTTCACAATCATGTTGGCACCACATTTCTCACATTTCACATCAGTGACCACCTGATTTTCTTTCCGTTCCTTTTCAGATTCCACATTGGCTGCTTCCAGTTCACTGCTGAAAACTTTGTAAAAATCTGTAAGAACTTTTTTATAGGTAGCATGACCATCAGCGATCTTGTCCAGCCAGCTTTCCAGACTGGCCGTGAAATCCACATTGATAATTCCTTCGAAATATTTTTTCAGGAGATCCGTGGTCTTGAATCCGATTTCCGTAGGAACGAACTGCTTTCCTTCCTTTACCACATATTGTCTTTTCTGAATTGTATCCAGGATAGGAGCATAGGTAGATGGACGGCCGATACCTTTCTCTTCCAGAGTTTTAATGAGGCTGGCTTCCGTATATCGGGGCGGCGGAGTTGTAAAATGCTGCTCTCCCTCTGTCTTCACATTCTTAACGATTTCTCCTTTTTTGAGGACTGGAAGTTCATGGATATCTTCTCCTTCCACCTTTTTTTCTTTCGCAGACTGCATGACAGTGAAACCATCAAAAAGAACTCTGCTTCCGGTTGCTTTCAGAACACACCGGCCACTTCCTAAAAGGGCTGTAGTCGTCTGCTGTTTCTGGGGAGCCATCTGACTGGCAATAAAACGATTCCAGATCAATGTATACAGTTTAAGCTGCTCCCTCGTCAGTACTGATTCCAGCACTTCCGGCGGGAAAAGAAGGCTGGTAGGACGAATGGCTTCATGGGCATCCTGTGCCTTTTTTGATTTGGCAAATACATTGGGTTTAGGAGGCAGATACTCTTCCCCGTAGACCGATTCTATATAGGGTCGTACCTGATTGATCATTTCATCAGAAATACGTGTGGAGTCAGTACGCATATAGGTAATAAGACCTACGTGTCCGTGTCCCGGTACTTCTATGCCTTCATACAGGGCCTGAGCAATCGCCATAGTCCTTCTGGACGGGAAATTCAGTTTATTGACGGCATCCTGCTGCATGGTGGATGTGGTATAGGGAGGTTTTGCCTTTCTCTGTTTGACAGACTTAACGACGGAAAGGATTTCTGCCTCTTTTCCATCGATTTCAGCCACGGCCTGGTCTGATGTTTCCTTATTGGAAATCACTGCCTCTTTTCCATCGATCTGTATAAGTTTTGCAGTAAATTTCTCCCGGTCTTCTTTCTGGTAAATTCCTTCAATCGTCCAGTATTCTTCCGGATTGAAAGCCCTGATTTCTTCTTCCCTTTCACAGATGAGGCGAGTTGCGACAGACTGCACGCGGCCCGCGGAGAGCCCCCGGTAAATCTGTTTCCACAGCCAGGGAGAGAGTTTGTACCCCACAAGACGATCCAGTACACGCCTTGCCTGCTGCGCATCGACCCGGTTCATATCAATCGGTCCCGGATGGGCGATAGCCGCCCTGATGGCAGGCGGTGTGATTTCATGAAAGGCAATCCGTACATTATCTGCAGGATTAACGTCAAGAAGCTTGGAAAGATGCCAGGAAATCGCTTCTCCCTCACGATCAGGGTCCGTTGCCAAAAGGACATCTCTGGCACGATTGGCCTCTTTCTGCAAATCCTTAATGACAGACTCCCGTTCCACGGAATCTACATATTCCGGGGTAAAACCGTCATCGATGTCAACACCCAGTGTTTTCTTTGGAAGATCCCTCAAATGACCTTTGGAAGCCATCACTTTATAATCGGGACCAAGGATACGCTCAATCGTCTTTGCTTTTGCCGGTGATTCCACTACTACCAAATGCTTCCCCTTAGGATTGGGTTTTCTCCTGAAGATGATTTCGCCGGTCTTTCGGCCTTTTCTTTTCTTTGTAATTGTAATCGTTCTTGTAATGGGCAAGGTAAATCCTCCCTGAAGAAATAAGTCCATAAGAATCCATAGATTTCCCAAAGGTATAAAGTATTCAACCTTTGATTACGATGTACCTGCCAGGACCGGTTTCTTTTATATATCCTTTCAGTTGCAGCTGAAGCAGAAGCATAGTCAGCTTCACCACTGACAAACCGGACTGCTGAATGATATCTTCCGCAGTAATCTCATTTTCCGTACAGCAGAAACGATACACCAATTCTTCTTCCAGTGTCAACTGTTCTTTGAAAACTTTTTCTTTTCCCACTTCTTCCGCAGCGTCCCAGCCGTATTCGCTAAGCACATCTTTATACGAAGTACAGCAAATAGCGCCATTTCTAATCAGCTGGTTCGTCCCTTTGCAGGAAGGAATATAAATGCTCCCCGGTACGGAAAAAACATCTCTTCCCTCTTCCAGTGCAAAATCAGAAGTAATCAGGGAACCACTCCGCTCTGCCGCTTCCACTACGATAACCCCTCTTGCCATGCCGGAAATAATACGGTTTCTTGCAGGAAACTGCCGCCCCAGAGGAGGTGTACCCAGCGGATATTCAGAAATAAGAGTGCCTCCATTTTCAATAACCTGAAGAAAAAGATTTCTGTTCTCCGGTGGATAAACACGGTCCAGTCCGCATGCGGCCACTACGACAGTTTTCCCGTTTCCCTCCAGAGCCCCCTTATGGGCGGCACTGTCAATTCCTCTGGCCCCGCCGGAAACAATGGTTACTTCCTGCTTTGCCAGTTCCCTTGAAAAAGTTCCCGCAGTCTGGATTCCATAGGAAGTTGCCTTTCTGGATCCCACTACGGCAATCATTTTTTCATCAGAAGGTACAGCTCCTTTGTAAAAAAGGACAGCCGGGGGATTGGAAGTCGCCGCAAGGAGCGGCGGATAATCCTCATCTTCCCAGGTACAGCAGCGGATATCAGCCTTATATAATTCCTCTTCTACCCGGTCCGGTTCCGTCGTATGACGCCATTCCAGAAAAGCTTCTTCCGTTTTCCCTTTTAAAATCTTCGCATTGCGTATATCCTCATCAGGTGCCTTCCATACATCTTCAGGAGTATCGAAGAATTCAATAAGTCCCCGCATATGTTTCGCGCCAAGGCCCGGACATCCCGGAAGAGCAGCTGCATACTTATCCATAAATTACCTCCGGGGAATCATATTCCGATAACTGATGGCCTCTGCCACATGATCCGATTGAATCTGTTCCTTCCCATCCAAATCAGCGATGGTTCTTGCCACTTTAATAATCCGGTCATAACTTCTTGCAGATAAATGAAGCTTTTCAAAAACCTCCCGCAGCATTTCTGTACCATCCTTATCCAGTGCACAGGTTTCTTTCAGCTGCCGGTGTCCCATCTGGGCATTGTTCTGCATATGCCACCGTGAAAGCCGTTCCGCCTGAATAGCCCTTGCCGCAGCCACCCGGGCAGCTATATCTTTAGATGCTTCTCCCTTGATGGTCGCTGTCAGTTCACTGTACTTTGGTCTCTGGACAGATACATGAAGGTCAATTCTGTCCAGGAGAGGTCCTGAAATCTTTCTTCCATAGCTCCTGATTTCCCCATCTGTACAGGTGCAGGGATGATCAGGATCTCCCAGATATCCACAGGGACATGGATTCATAGCTGCAATAAGGATAAAATCAGCGGGATATGTAAAGGATGCATTGACCCTGGAAATATGGACTTCCCGATCCTCAAGAGGCTGACGAAGCACCTCCAGTACGGATCTTGGAAATTCCGGAAGTTCATCAAGAAACAGCACTCCACGGTGGGCTAGCGTTACTTCGCCGGGCCGTGGGATGGTCCCGCCGCCGATAAGCCCCGCCATTGAAATCGTGTGATGGGGACTCCTGAATGGTCTCTCCCTAATGATATCCTGTGCCTTGAAAAGACCGGCTACGCTGTAGATTTTCGTGACTTCCAGAGCTTCTTCCCTTGACATGGGAGGAAGGATAGTCGTGATACGCCGGGCCAGCATAGTCTTGCCTGATCCGGGAGGACCGGTCATGAGCATGTTATGAGCACCGGCTGCGGCAATTTCCATAGCCCTTTTTGCCATAAACTGGCCCTGTACCTCAGCGAAATCCACATCGCTCATGATTTCCTGTCTCGTTTCGTGCCGCACTGCCGGATGCAGGGGTTCTTTTCCAATCAAGAATTCAACCAGTTCCCGGAGGGTCTTTGGACCATAAACCTCAATATTTTCGCAGAGAAGAGCCTCATTGGTCACTTCCGGAGCCATGAAGAAACGGGATATACCCTCCTCTTTCCCTGCAAGTACCATGGAAAGAATACCAGGAACCGGCCGTATTTCCCCTTTTAAGGATAATTCGCCAATAAAAATCGTATTAGCCAGGCATTCCTCAGGGATTTCCCCGCTTGCCGCCAGAAGTCCGATAGCAATGGGCAAATCCAGACCGGAACCGTCCTTTTTCAAATCTGCCGGCGCCAGATTGACTGTAACCTTGTCGACAGGAAAATGGTAACCTGAATTCCGAATGGCCGAATGGACCCGTTCTTTGGATTCTTTAATGGAAGCTGCCGGAAGTCCGACAATATCAAAGGCGGGCACTGCCTTGTTGATATCTACTTCCACCCCGATGACATGCCCGTTAAGCCCGAAAGTGGTCGTTCCCAGAACTTTTGAATACATAGGCATTTCTCCTTATTGACCCAGATTCTGTTCAGAATGCATTTTTTATATGACGATACCTGGCAGCTCCTCCAGGTACCGCCAAAATTTCAACCACATCAAAACGGATTCTTCTTCCTTCGATACGGCGGCCCAGAAGGTACATTTTCGCCGTATAACGAATATGCTGCTGCTTTACCGGCCTTACAGATTCCACCGGTTCCCCATACCGCCGATTGTGACGGCTTTTGACCTCCACAAAGACAAGCGTCCCCTCATCTTCCATAATCAGGTCAATCTCCCCATGGGCACTTTTGAAATTTCTCCTGATAAACCGATATCCTTTTTTCATTAGGTATTCTTTTGCAAGACTTTCTCCATCATTTCCAAAAGCAGTGGTCTGCATGGCTCCTCCTTTTGAAAGAATCATTCTACTTTATTTATTTTATGATTGTATGAAATGATTCGTCAATGAGTAAAAACGATTCATAAACAAATGATATGAATCATCCATTTATTATGATATTCAGTAATAATTTAAGCCGCATTTCGTAATCGCCCGTTCTAGAATCATTTGCATAAAAAATCCCGGATCCCTTAACAGGACCCAGGATTTTTTTAGTTCACGCTTTTGCTGCAGCTTCCATGGCTTTTTCGGCTGCACGGATTGTCATTTCAATATCTTCATCGCTGTGGGCGTAAGACAAGAAGAGTGTTTCAAAGGGAGAAGGTGCCAGATAAATATGCTGATCCAGCATGGAAAGAAACCATGCTTTGAACTGTTTCGCATTGGCTGCACAGGCATCCCGGTAGTTCAGAACTTCCCTTTCGGAAAAGAAAATACCAAACATGGACCCAGATTGATGACAGACAAGAGGCACACCGGCTTTATCGGCCGCAGACTTAAAGCCAGCCAGCAAAGTCTTTGTTTTATCTTCCAGAATCTTATCGAAATCCGGGATTGCCATCATCTGCTTCAGTGTTTCAATACCGGCAGTCACGGCCAGAGGATTTCCGGAAAGAGTTCCTGCCTGATAAACACTTCCATCCGGGGCGATGCAGTTCATGATTTCCCTACGTCCGCCATAAGCAGCGGCCGGAAGGCCCCCGCCAATGATTTTGCCAAGGCAGGTCAGATCCGGATGAATATGGTATCTTGCCTGGGCTCCATGGAAAGCCGTACGGAAACCGCACATGACTTCATCAAATATAAGGACTGTACCATGTTTTTCAGTTTCCTTCCGGAGCGTATCGAGGAATCCATCTACCGGCGGGACGCAGCACATATTTCCTGCTACCGGTTCTACAATGACAGCAGCGATTTCATCGCCCTGTTCATCCATGATCAGGGTAAATGCGGGAATATCATTGTAAGGTACAACAAGGGTATCTTTGGCTGTCCCTTTTGTGACACCGGCAGAATCGGGGCTGCCAAAAGTAGCTGCACCAGATCCGGCCTTGACCAGAAGACTGTCCCCATGTCCATGATAACATCCTTCAAATTTCAGGATTTTATCTCGTCCTGTATATCCGCGAGCCGCGCGCAGTGCGCTCATGGTAGCCTCCGTACCAGAATTGACCATGCGCATTTTTTCGATGGAAGGATATACTTCATGAATCAGTTTGGCAATTTCTGTTTCCATCAGCGTGGGAGCTCCATAACTGGTGCTCCGTTCGGCAGCCTTCTGAATAGCGGAAATCACGGCAGGATGAGCATGACCCAAAACCATGGGCCCCCAGGAACCTACATAATCAATGTAGGTATTTCCATCAATATCAGTAATATGAGAGCCTTTTGCCTCTTTGATGAAAGGAGGCGGGCAGCCCATATGGGGATAGGAACGAACAGGACTGTTGACTCCCCCGGGCATGTAAAGCCGGGCTTCTTCAAAGGCAGCCTTTGACTTTTCCAGGCTGATCATAATCCCTTTTCCTCCTTCATCCATTTTGCCACATCCGGAGCATGGTAGGAAATGATGATATCTGCACCGGCCCGCTTCATGCAGAGAAGGGATTCCATAACGATTCTCTTTTCATCAATCCAGCCTTTTGCTGCAGCAGCCTTTACCATAGCATATTCACCGGACACATTATAAGTTGCAACAGGACGATTTACATGGTCACGAACCTGACGAACGATATCCAGATATGCCAGGGCAGGCTTTACCATAATGATATCTGCTCCTTCTTCCATATCCAGATCCACTTCCTTCATGGCTTCCCTGCTGTTTGCCGGGTCCATCTGGTAACCCCTGCGGTCACCAAACTGGGGAGCAGAATCGGCAGCATCACGGAATGGACCATAATAGCCGGATGCATATTTTACTGCATAAGACATAATGGAAACATCCTGAAGGTCATTGGCATCCAGGGTTTCACGGATTTTCGCAATACGGCCATCCATCATATCAGACGGTGCCACAATGTCCGCGCCGCATTCAGCCTGGGAAA
>Ga0256406_1000037_pt1 | contig 222326 bp, 155 predicted proteins | sample RumenRJG_03DNA_FD_185986 | JGI IMG/M metagenome (GOLD analysis project Ga0256406, IMG submission 185986) | Bovine rumen microbial communities from Lethbridge, Alberta, Canada - RJG_03 | ecosystem: Host-associated > Mammals > Digestive system > Stomach > Rumen | place: Canada: Alberta... | reverse complement strand
GTCAGGATTTGGCTTCGGCAGGGATTGTAATGGCTTCACGGATTATCGCCACTTCAACCAAAACCCTTGTAACTCAATTCTATCACTATATCTTTCCGCATTTCACTTTTTTGTAGTAACTTTGCAGAGGTAAACTTCAGATTTATGAGCAAGTTCTGGTCAGATTTCAAGGCGTTCGCCATGAAGGGGAACGTTATTGACATGGCCGTCGGTGTAGTTGTCGGCGGTGCCTTCGGTAAAATTGTCTCATCACTTGTCAGCGACATCATCATGCCGATTGTCAGCGCCCTTACTGGCGGCGTCGACTTTACGGATTGGAAACTGACGATCAAGAAGGCCGTTATGGATGGCGATACCGTCGTCAAAGAGGCCACCACGATCAACTGGGGAAATTTCCTTCAGGTCACCGTGGATTTCCTCATCATAGCCTTCTGTATCTTCTTGGCAATCAAGGCCGTCAGCAAGGCTACTTCCGCCTTCAAGAAGCCGGAGGAGGAGAAGGCGCCCCAGGCTCCGGCTCCTAAGCCTGACGATGTTCTTCTTCTCGAAGAGATCCGCGACCTCCTCAAGAATCAGAAAAAGTAGAATCAGGGAGTCTAGTCTCCCTCCATTATGTATTTCCGCGGCGAGATTCCCGTCGCGGATTTGAAGTATTTCCCGAAGAAGGAAGAATTCGGGAAATTGAGAGCGTAGCTAACCTGCTGGACGGTGTACATTCCGGTCCTTAGCATGGCTTTGGCTTCGAGTATCACGAAGTCCCTTATCCATTCCCCGACATGCTTCCCGCTGTTGTCGTAGATCAGTTTCGAAAAATATTTTGGAGAAAGGCAGAATTGGTCGGCGTAGAACTTGACGCTGCGCTCCTGTTTGCAATATTGCTGAAGCAGGGTGAAGAAGTCTCTGACGAGCTTATCTCCCCTTGAATTGCCATCAGAAGAATCCTCCCCTGATTCGGAAATCAATTGTGCGAGTAAGGAACCCAGGCAGATGAGCAGCCCGGATACCGCTTCCTCCTTGAATTGGAACGTCTCGCTCTTCAAGGCAGTGTCCATGGCCTTGAAAATCCCCTCTGCCATGCTTCTGTGCTTGTCGCAAAGATTAATCGTGACCGGGTTGATGATGGCATTGCGGATTATCCTGGTGGAACGTATGGCGTTACTTTCAAGAAGATTCAGCGAAGAAGCGTCGAAGGCGATGTAACCGCCTCGTGTGCCGGGAGCCATCTCTACTCTGCTGAGGATGACGCCGGGACTTGACAAAAGCATCTGGCCGCTCTTCAGGGTGATTGTCTCAAGGTTCAGCTTCAGCCTGAACTCGCCTTTCGTGCACAGAGTCACGAGGCTGAACATGAATTTCAGAGGGTTGTCTCTGTTGGAATTGTTGTAGAGCCTTTCTCTCGGACTAGAACTGATCTGGATATCTTTGTCAAAAGATTCGGAAATTATCAGTTTGTTTCCCAGCGAGGTTCCTGGAGCTCCTGAAATCATGGAGTTCAGTCCTACCAAAGGAACGTGGTTGTCTTTATATTCTGCCATGATTCTGACCTTTATTCACCCAAAGATATCTATTTTCTTTGATTTATGTCTATAATTCCGATTTTTAAAACAAAAAGAGAGTAAAAATAGACATTTTTTGGTCAACAAGGCGGAAAATCGATGCCAGCTTGTCCGCCGGCCTGGCTGTTTCTCTAGAGATAGGTGACATCCATGTCCCAGTCCCACATCGGGTAATAGAGATTGGACTTCTTCCACTCAACCTCCCCCCTCTGGAAGTCCACCATGTCGCTTCGCGGATATTTCTTCTCGGGGTCGAGGTCCATTCCGAAGTCGTTGTTCACCACCATCCTCCAGCTGTCTATGGCGCCGAGATAGAAATAGTCTGCTCCCGGATTGAGGTCAAGGTAGGCATCATCGGCGAAGGAAGGTATCCCGAAGCTCTGGTCTACAGGCACCCAGCCTACGCCTTCGAAATATATCTCAGCCCAGTCATGGAGATTGCGCTCATGTGGGTGCATCATGAAACCGCTCTCGAAACGGGCCGGAATGCCCTTGTAACGGCACATGGTGATGAAGAGCAGGCTGACCTGTCCGCAATCCCCGCGGCGGTTCTTCAGGACATATTCCGGGATATTCTCGATGGTCGAGTAGTCACGTGCAGAAGCCCATGGAATGTTCTCGCAGATCCATCTGAACATGGCTTTGGCCTGGAGGTAGGGGCTTCTGATTCCTGCGGTGAGCGAGTCGGCGAGGCTTTTAATTGTAGGCGAGAAAATCACATGCTTCTCTCTTTCCGCCGTGTATTTCCGATATTCCGCCCTTGAAGTGTCGTAGGGCCTGAGCCGCTTCTCAATGTCGCGGTTGTATTCTCCGGACGAGGTGTATTCGAATTCTTCGAAGAAGGTTACCGGCAGATCTTTCCGCGCCTTGATTTCCATGTAGAGGGTGGAGTGGGCGCAGGCGGAGTCGGAGAAGTGCAGAAGAGCCGAATTAGGGTCGGCGGTATCGAAATAGTCAAGACTGCCTGACTTGGCGCCGGCCTTGATGAATTTCACCTCGCTCTGGCGGGGAATGTCCTTGCGGGGGTAGGGGAGCCAGCATCGCACTGTCTCTCCGTCCGGGACGACTCCGGCTTTTACTCTCAGGGTGTATTTCACCCTCATCCGCCACGGTGCCGCCATCTTCGTGTCCGCCGAAAGGATCTCAGGAATCTGTACATAGGTGTCCCTGTCTTTCCCGCTCAGCCCAGGGATTCCGTCTGCCTTTTCCTTTATGGCCCTGCAGAGTGGATTTGTTCTGAAGAGATTGGGCGCCGCATTGTTGAAATACTTTCTCACGCCTCCGACTTCGGCGCTCTCAAGCTCTCCCGAGGCTGTCCAGGCGTCAATCTGAGCCTCGCTGACGTCTGGTATGTACTTTCTTATGTATTCCGTTACCTGGGCGCGGTCTTTAGAAAAATCTACGGCCGTTCTGTACTCCAGGTCCTTTTTCCATGAGTATGTCTCTCCGCAGGAGGCGGCGGAGAACAATAGCAGGGCGCAGAGAAGCGCCTTCCCTGATACTTTCATTGGCATATCTTCTTTATCCGAGCGGTTGGAGCCGACTCATTATTCCAGAGGCAAGATTCCGATTCCCGGGCGGTCAGGCAGGCAGATCTTCCCATTCTCTACAGTCATCCCCGTGAATAAGTCGTTGCTGATGAGGAGATTTCCGTCCAGATCGGCAAAATCGGCCACAGGGGAGAGCTGGGCGGCCGCGGAAACGGCGCAGGAGGTCTCCGTCATGCATCCTATCATGACCTTCATTCCCTCTGCCTTGGCGTAAGAAGCCATTCTCCATGCCTCCCTCATCCCCGTACATTTCATCAATTTGATGTTTATTCCATCGTATGCCCCCTTCAATGCCGGGATATCCTTGAGCCTCTGGACAGCTTCGTCTGCATAAATCGGCAGCTCCGTCCTTTCCCTGAGCCAGGCGATGTCGTCAATCTGCTCCTTCGGCATGGGCTGTTCCACCATGACTACGCCATGGTCCTGAAGCCAGCCTATTTCGTCCAGCGCCTTGTATTTGTCCTTCCAGCCCTGGTTCGCGTCCACGGCCAGGGGAACGTCGGTCACCGAGCGAATCGCCTCGATTGTCTGTCTGTCGCCTTCCACTCCTACCTTGGCTTTCAGGATCTTGAACTTGCCCTTGCATTCTTCTGTTTTCGCCTTGACTATCTCAGGAGTGTCAATGCCTATGGTGAAGGTGGTATTCGGGGTTTTGGCTGGGTTGAGACCCCAGATTCTGTACCATGGCTCGCCCATGAGCTTCCCCACGAGGTCGTGCAGGGCGATGTCCACTGCTGCCTTCGCCGCCGTGTCGCCCTCATTTATCGAGTCTACGTAGTCCAGAATGTCTTCAAGCTGGAATGGGTCGGAAAACTGTTCAAGATTGACCTTCTTCAGAAAGGTGGTGACGCTCTCGACGCTTTGGCCCAGGTACTGAGGCATGGAGGCCTCTCCGTAGCCGGTGAAGCCGTCGTACTCTATCCGGACCTGGACATCGGGGGTCGTCTTGCGGGAATATGATGATACCGTAAAGACATGCTGTAGCTTGAGCTCGTAAGGGGCGAAGGTGAGCTTCATCTTTTTTCCGGCCGAAGGGTCAAATGGATAAGGCCTGGGAATCATTTCGTCTTCTTTGCTCTTACTTCTGCAGGACACTCCTGCGCTCATGAGTCCCATGCCTGCGATGGCAAGGGAGGCTGTTTTCAAGAATCCCCGTCTTTTCATCTTTTGATAAATTGGTCTTTTTCAAAAATAATCAAAAAAAAGACAGGTTGTACGTGAGTCAACCTGTCTTTAAGAATTATCCGGAGGACCGGGACTAGAACATCTCCGGCTCGTTATTTCCGTTGTCGAAGCTTCCGCCGTAGTCCGGCTGCTCGTAGCTCTCGTTCATTTCGGAGCTTTCCTCGTTCTCAGGTCTGTTGAAAGTCCTGCGTGGACCTCTGCGGTCATCTCTGCGGTCATCTCTGCGGTCATCCCTGCGGTCATCTCTGCGGTCTGAGAAGCGAGGGCCGCGGCGCTCGCCCCTGCGGTCGTCACGATGATCATCGCGGCGGGAATCCCTACGGTCTCCTCCGCGGCGGTCACCGCCCTGGCGAGGCCTGCGCTCAGGCTCGATGTAGCCTTCCGGCTTCGGGGTGAGAGCCCTAATGGAGAGTCTCATCTTGCCGCTCTTCTCATCGTACTCGAGAAGCTTAACGTCAACTTCGTCACCTTCCTTGAGCACGTCGGAAACGTTCTCGGTCTTGTCCCATGCGATTTCGGATACATGGAGAAGGCCTTCCTTTCCAGGAAGAATCTCCACGAAGGCGCCGAACTCAAGTATGGACTTGACAGTTCCATGGTAAACCTTGCCTACCTCAGGAACAGCGCAGATGCCTTTGATCCACTCGAGAGCCTTGTCCATGCTGTCCTTGTCGTTCCCGAAGATGTCTACTACACCCTCGTTGTTCTCCTCGGTTACGGTGATGGTGGTGCCGGTCTCCTTCTGGATCTTCTGGATGGTCTCTCCGCCCTTTCCTATGACGGCACCGATGAAGTCCTGAGGAATCCTGATCTGCTGGATCCTCGGAACAAACGGCTTGTAGTCTGCGCGAGGCTTGTCGATGCACTTGAGCATCTCGCCCATGATGTGCATTCTGCCTTCATGAGCCTGCTTGAGGGCCTTGGCGAGAACGTCATAGGAAAGTCCGTTGACCTTCATGTCCATCTGGGTGGCGGTAACTCCGTCGGCGGTTCCCGCTACCTTGAAATCCATGTCTCCGAGGTGGTCCTCGTCTCCGAGGATGTCGGTGAGAATGGCGTAGCGGTCGTTAGGGTGCTCTTCATCTGTGATGAGGCCCATGGCGACTCCTGCTACCGGCTTCTTTATCTGAACTCCGGCATCCATGAGCGCGAGGCAGCCTCCGCAGATTGATGCCTGAGATGAAGAGCCGTTGGACTCGAGGATGTCAGATACCACGCGGACTGCGTAAGGGTTCTCCGGGGCGAGCGGAACGACAGGCTTCAGGGCCCTCATCGCGAGGTTTCCGTGACCGATTTCGCGGCGGCCTACACCCCTCTGAGCCTTGGCTTCGCCGGTCGCGAAAGGAGGGAAGTTATAGTGGAGCACGAACTGCTGGGTGCCCTGCTCGAGCACTTCATCAGTCTCCTTCATGTCAAGTTTTGTTCCGAGGGTTACGGTTGCGAGAGACTGAGTCTCGCCACGGGTGAAGATGGCCGAACCATGGGCGCAAGGAAGTACGCCGACCTCGCACCAGATAGGGCGCACCTCATCGGTGCGGCGTCCGTCAACCCGCCTGCCCTCATCGAGAACGAGATTGCGGAGGGCCTCCCTCTGCTCATGGGCGATGTAACGGTTGATCATCATCTTCTTGGCCTCCTGGTCCTCTTCGGAGAGGGTGGCTATGAAGTCGCTCTTGATCTGCTCGAATCCGGCCTCACGCTCCTGCTTAGGCTTCGCGGCCTTTCCGAGATCGTAGAATTTCTGGTATACGGCTTCATGAACGGCCTTCTTGAGGTCCTCATCCTCCTCATCGTGAGGATAATCCCTCTTGACGTCCTTTCCGAGATCCTTGTTGAGCTCCTTCTGGACGCGGCACTGTTCCTTGATGGCCTCGTGTGCGAACTTTATAGCCTCGAGCATTACATCCTCAGGCACCTCGTTCATCTCACCCTCAACCATCATGATGTTCTCCTCGGTGGCTGCGACCATGAGATCGAGGTCGGCGTCCGCCATTTCAGAGAAGTTAGGGTCAATCTTGAATTCTCCGTTTATTCTGGCCACCCTTACTTCGGAGATAGGTCCGAGGAAAGGAATGTCGCTGGCCGCAAGGGCTGCGGAAGCGGCGAGGCCGGCGAGGGCATCTGGCTGGATGTCCTTCTCGGCGGAGATGAGCCATACGTTTACGAATACTGCGAGGTGGAAATCGTCCGGGAACAAAGGCCTGAGGGCTCTGTCTACAAGCCTGGAGATGAGAATTTCATAGTCGTCAGCCTTTCCTTCCCTCTTCATGAATCCGCCCGGGAATCTTCCTGCGGCATAGTACTTTTCTTTGTAGTCGACCTGAAGCGGGAGGAAATCAGCCTCCTCGTCAGCTTCTTTCGCGCAAGTTACCGTAGCGAGAAGCATTGTGCCTCCCATTTTGACGACGGCCGATCCGTCGGCCTGCTTCGCCACCTTGCCGGTCTCAATCTCGATTGTCCTACCATCGGGCAATACGATCTTCTTTGTGATGATATTCATTATTCTGTTGATCTGTAACTTCCAACATCTCATTCCGCTTCCGTCCACACCCTTAGACCATTGAGCCGCCTCTGACGCTTCCTCTCCTTCGCGGTCTTAAACGATATAGAACGGAAACATAAAAAAAGAAAAGGGACCATCCCTTCCGGGATCTGTCCCCTTTCTTCCTTTACAGGGACTATCTGCGCAGGCCAAGGGCCTTCACGATGCTCCTGTACCTTTCAATGTCAATCTTCTGGAGGTAATCGAGAAGCTGACGCCTTTTTCCAACCAGACCGAGAAGTGCGCGGCGCGTAACATTGTCCTTGCGGTTCTTCTTCACATGCTCAGTAAGGTGGTCGATGCGATAGGAGAAAAGCGCGATCTGGCTCTCTGGAGAACCGGTATCTTTCTCGGATTTCCCGTACTTTGAGAAGATTTTCTGCTTCTCGTCAGACTGTAAATACTCTGCCATAATGCAAGAAATTTGTAAATAGTTAAAACCAATATTTTGTTCCTCCTCGAATCCGTACGGCCGGTCCTTCGGAGAAACAGCCCACAAAGGTAGGCATTTTTGTAAACTATTCCAATATATCCACTTATAATTCTCTTGTCCATAGCGTCTTATCATTCAGCTACATCCCCCGAGGCACATTTTCGGGCTGCATCTTCAAATTTCTCCCCTTCATAAACCGCCCTTCGTACACTCTCTCTTGCTACGGAGGTCTCGCGACCGTCTTCCTCACCTGGATTCTCTATGGCAAGCCGTCCTTGTCTCTGCTTTGCAACGGAATACTTGCAGGCCTCGTGGGCATAACGGCAGGCTGTGATGTGGTTTCTCTTTCGGGAGCGGCCATCATAGGTGCTGTCTGTGCCATGGCAATGACAGGTTCGGTCTCTCTGCTGTTAGCGGCGCTTTCAGTTCAGGCCTGCTCTTATTCAATTCGCGAGCATGGTGTAGCCCCTGATTTCCCTTTCGAGATCCAGGCGGCTGCGCCCTGTCTCGTTTATGCACAGCAATTCTAGGAAGGCATGGAACTTGGGTCCATGGTTCATGAAGAGCAGGTGGCTGAGTTCATGGAGAAGTACGTAGGTCCTGCAGTCCTCGGGAAGACGCATCACGTTGATGTTGATATTGATGTTGCGGCGGACCGAACAGCTTCCCCACCTGCTTTTCAGGAGCTTCAGCCTCACCGTGTTGACCTTGAAGCCATATTTCCTTATAAGCTCGTCCATTTTTGCCCTCACCCAGACTTCAGCTTCGCGGCGCATTTCCAGAATCCGCCGCTTCTTTTCCTCGTCGCTGAGGCCTGCCGTACCGGAATTCTCGACCCTGGCCTCCTGCCTCTGCCTCGCCCTGAGCACCCAGGGCCTCTTCTTCGCGAGGAAGTCCAGTCCTCTCTGCCACGCTATGCCGGCCGGAAGCCTTAGAAGAATTTTCTCCGGCGTGACTCTTATGCTGACGCTCCTCGCTCCCGGGCCTCTGCGAGCTATGACGGGGCCGAGTTCTTCGTCCATGAATATTTTTTCTTCCAGCGTTCTTTTAGTAAACATCTACCGAAATTACATATTAGCCGCCGGACCGCAAAATCCGGAAGTAAAAAAGAAAGGATGACCGGAGGCCATCCTTTCTCTCATATATATATATGAACGGACGTTAAAGCTCGTTCATCTCTTTGGCGTACTCCTCCTTGGAGCGGACCTCCAGGTTCTCGTACTTGGAAAGACCTGTTCCAGCAGGAATAAGGTGACCGCAGATAACGTTCTCCTTCAAGCCCTGCAGGTTGTCCACACGGCCTCTGATGGCTGCTTCGCTGAGCACCTTCGTGGTCTCCTGGAAGGAGGCGGCGGAGATGAAGCTGTCAGTCTTGAGGGCGGCCCTGGTGATGCCCTGGAGAAGAAGGTCGGCGGTGGCCGGCTTTGCTTCACGGCAAGTCATCATCTTGAGACCCTGCCTCTTTAGGGAGTCATTCTCGTTGTTTCTGTCGCGGAGGGAGATGATCTGGCCGGCGGAATAACGCTGGGAATCACCTGCATCCGTGATGAAATATTTGCCGAAAATGTTGTCGTTGGTATCCATGAAATCCCACTTATCCACAAGCTCCTCCTGCAGGAAGTCGGTGTCTCCGGCATCTGTAATGAGGACCTTGCGCATCATCTGCCTGACGATAACCTCGAAGTGCTTGTCGTTGATCTTCACGCCTTGGAGACGGTAGACGGCCTGGATCTCGTTCACGATGTACTGCTGAGCCTTCACCGGTCCGAGCACGCGGAGGATGTCAACAGGCGCGATGCTTCCGTCAGAAATAGGGGAGCCTGCCTTTACGTAGTCATCCTGCTGTACGAGGATCTGCTTGGTCAGAGGTACGAGATAGGTCTTCTTGACTCCTGACTTAGGGTCGGTGATGATGATCTCGCGGTTGGTCCTCTTCTTCTTGCCGATCTCGACGACTCCGTTGATTTCGGAGAGGATAGCAGGGGCTGAAGGAGTCCTGGCCTCGAAGAGCTCGGTCACGCGAGGGAGACCTCCTGTAATATCGGAAGCGTTGCTGATGACGCGAGGGATCTTCATGATCACATCGCCGACATGGAGCTTCTGGCCGTCTGAGACGGTGATGTGGGCTCCGACAGGGAGGTTGAACTGCCTGAGGGTGTTCCCGTTTTCGTCAAGGATATCAAGGGCCGGGCTTATCGTCTTGTCCTTGGACTCGATGATGACCTTGTCCTTGTTGGCAGAGAGAACATCAACCGAGCCTTCCTCGCTGTAGGAAACTCCGGCAGCCATGCCTTCGAAGCGGGCCGTTCCATCATGCTCGACGATAGTGAGCGCGTTGTAAGGGTCCCATTCGCAGATGTGGTCGCCTACCTTTACCTTGTCGTCCTGCTTCTTGAAGATTATGGAGCCGTAAGGTACATCGTAGGTGTAGGTCGTCTTGTTCTTGCCGTCGAAGATGTGAAGTTCGGTTCCGCGGCTGACTACGACAGCTTCCTTCTCTCCTTCGCTGTTGGTCCTCTCGATGGTGCGGAGGTCGGTGAAGTGGATCGTTCCGTCAAACTTGGAGTCGATGCTGGAATCTGCCGCCTGGCTGGAGGCGACTCCTCCGACGTGGAAGGTACGGAGGGTAAGCTGGGTGCCAGGCTCTCCGATAGACTGCGCGGCGATTACGCCGACAACCTCTCCTTCCTCCACCATCCTGCTAGTCGCGAGGTTGCGTCCGTAGCACTTGGCGCAGACGCCTCTGCGGGCCTCGCAGGTGAGGACGGAACGGATTTCGACCTGCTGGATGTGTGCGGCCTCGATGGCGGCTGCATCCTTCTCCTTGATCTCCTCTCCGGCCTTGATTATGAGCTCGCCGGTCTCAGGATTGAAGATGTCATGGACGGAAGTGCGTCCGAGAATCCTCTCGCCGAGAGACTCTACAATTTCATCCTTGTTCATGATGGCCGTGGCTACGAGGCCCCTCAGGGTGCCGCAATCTTCCTCCGTGACGATGACATCGTGGGAGACATCTACGAGACGGCGGGTCAGGTATCCGGCGTCGGCCGTCTTGAGGGCGGTATCGGCCAGACCCTTGCGGGCTCCGTGGGTGGAGATGAAGTACTCGAGCACGCTCATTCCCTCAAGAAGGTTCGAGGTTACTGGGTTCTCGATGATTTCGGCTCCGCCGGATCCGGACTTCTGAGGCTTGGCCATAAGGCCGCGCATTCCGCAGAGCTGCTTGATCTGCTGTGTGGATCCGCGGGCTCCGGAATCAAGCATCATGTAGATAGGGTTGAACCCGTCACGGTCGTTCTTGATCTGGTCCTGAACCTTCTGGGCAAGTTTGTTGTCGATAATTCCCCAGAGGTCGATGACCTTGTTGTAACGCTCGTTGTTGGTGATGAGACCCATCTCATAGTTGGACTTGATCTCGTTGACCTGCTGGTATCCCTTCTCGATCATGCTCTTCTTCTCCTCTGGGATGAGGACATCTCCGAGGTTGAAGGATATACCTGCGCGGAAGGCACGCTCATATCCGAGATTCTTGATGTCATCGAGGAACTGGGCCGTGCGTGTGACGGAAGTGCTCTTGATGACTTCGGTGATGATCTTGCGGAGAGCCTTCTTTCCGAGAAGTTCGTTGACATAAGGTACCTCGGTAGGAACGAATTGGTTTACGATGACCCTTCCGGCCGTCGTGTCCACCATGTGCGTACCCTTGGATGGGTCCTTCTTGTCTACAGGGAGCTTCACGCTGATCTTGGCGTGAATGTCAATCGCCTTGTTGTCGAGGGCAATGATGACCTCCTCAGGTCCATAGAACTTCATTCCCTCGCCTTTGACTCCGTGGCCTTCTTTGGTGATGTAGTAAAGACCGAGCACCATATCCTGGGAAGGAACGGTGATAGGAGAGCCGTTGGCAGGGTTGAGAATGTTCTGGGAACCGAGCATCAGTATCTGAGCCTCCATGATCGCGGCGTTTCCGAGCGGCAGATGGACGGCCATTTGGTCCCCGTCGAAGTCGGCGTTGAAGGCGGTGCAGGCCAGCGGGTGAAGCTGGATAGCCTTGCCTTCGATCATCCTCGGCTGGAAGGCCTGGATACCGAGCCTGTGGAGGGTAGGCGCACGGTTCAGAAGAACAGGATGTCCCTTCATGACGTTCTCCAGGATGTCCCAGATCACAGGATCTCTCCTGTCGACGATCTTCTTGGCAGACTTTACGGTCTTGACTATGCCTCTTTCGAGGAGCTTGCGGATGACGAAAGGCTTGTAGAGCTCCGCCGCCATAAGCTTAGGAAGACCGCACTCGTGCATCTTCAGTTCAGGACCTACGACGATTACGGAACGCGCGGAATAGTCCACACGTTTTCCGAGGAGGTTCTGACGGAAGCGGCCGGTCTTTCCCTTTAGGCTGTCCGAGAGAGACTTGAGAGCCCTGTTGGAGTCGCTCCTTACGGAAGCTGACTTCTTGGAATTGTCGAACAGAGAGTCGACGGCCTCCTGAAGCATACGCTTCTCGTTGCGGAGAATAACCTCAGGAGCCTTGATCTCGAGAAGCTTCTTGAGACGGTTGTTCCTGATGATGACTCTGCGGTAGAGGTCGTTGAGGTCCGAGGTCGCGAATCTTCCGCCGTCGAGCGGAACGAGAGGACGCAGATCCGGCGGAATTACAGGGATGACTTTCATGATCATCCATTCCGGACGGTTTACATCCTTGGACTCCACGAACCACTTGACCACGGTCAGCCTCTTGAGGATTTCGGCCTTCCTCTGCTGGGAAGACTCATTCGCGAGCTGGGCGCGGAGATCCTTTTCGAGGGCCACCGGATCGATCTCTTTGAGGAGGTCGTAAATGCCCTCAGCACCCATCTTGGCGATGAATTTGTCAGGATCCTCGTCGGCGAGCTCGTCGTTTGCCGGAAGCCTGTCGAGCTCGTCGAGGTATTCTTCCTCGCTGAGCAGGTCCATCTTCAGGTATTGGCTCTTTCCTGGCTTGACCACTATGTATTTCTCATAGTAGACTACGGATTCGAGTTTCTTTGAAGGAAGCCCGAGCAGAGCGGAAATCTTGTTAGGAGCCGACTTGAAGTACCAGATGTGAGCCACAGGGACGGTGAGGGTGATGTGTCCCATCCTCTCCCTGCGGACCTTCTTCTCGGTAACTTCTACACCGCACCTGTCGCAGACGATTCCCTTGTAGCGGATCCTCTTGTATTTTCCGCAGTAGCACTCGTAGTCCTTGGTCGGGCCGAAGATCTTCTCGCAGAAGAGTCCGTTCATCTCAGGCTTGTATGTCCTGTAGTTGACGGTCTCTGGCTTGGTCACCTCACCATGGGACCTCGCTATGATGTCCTCCGGAGAGGCCAGCGAGATGCTGATCTTGTGGAAGTTGCTGCTGACCTTGTTGTCTTTATTATTGGAAAATGGCATATTTCTGACTGATATATGGTGTTTATTCCAGTTCTACCTTGAGTCCGAGACCTCTGAGCTCATGGAGGAGCACGTTGAGGGATTCAGGAATGCCAGGTGTCGGCATAGGATCACCTTTGACGATGGCCTCGTAGGTCTTGGACCTGCCGGTCACGTCATCGGACTTGACGGTCAGAATCTCCTGCAGGGCGTTTGCCGCGCCGAAGGCTTCGAGGGCCCAAACCTCCATTTCTCCGAATCTCTGGCCTCCGAACTGGGCCTTACCTCCCAGCGGCTGCTGGGTGATGAGGGAGTAAGGACCGATGGAACGGGCATGCATCTTGTCGTCGACCATATGGCCGAGTTTGATCATGTAGATGATGCCGACGGTCGCAGGCTGGTCGAACCAGTCTCCTGTTCCTCCGTCCCTGACGTTGGTCTTTCCGAATCTTGGAAGATTGGCCTTGTCGGTGTACTCGTTGATTTGGTCGAGCTTTGCTCCGTCGAAAATAGGGGTCGCGAACTTCAGTCCGAGGTTCTTTCCGGCCCAGCCGAGGACGGTCTCGTAGATCTGTCCCAGGTTCATACGGGAAGGAACTCCCAGAGGGTTGAGGACAATGTCCACCGTAGTTCCGTCGTCGAGGAAAGGCATGTCTTCCTCCCTGACGATTTTGGCCACTATACCCTTGTTTCCATGACGTCCGGACATCTTGTCGCCGACGGTGATCTTCCTCTTCTTGGCTACATAGACCTTCGCCATCTGCATTACGCCGTTGGCGAGTTCATCTCCGACCTTGATCTTGTCCTCTTCACGCTTCTGCCTCGCCTCAGATTCCTTTAGGGCTACGCAATAATTGTTGATGAGTCCGTTAACCAGGTCGTTGGTCTTCTTCTCGGAGGTCCACTTCTCAGACTCGATGTTGATGTAGTCGATATTCCCGAGGTCTTCGGCCTTGATGGTCTTGCCCTTAGGGATTATCTCCACACCGAAGAGGTCGCTAACGCCTGCGCTCTTCTTCCCGTCGACAAGCTGAGCGAGCCTGGAGAGGAAGTCCTGCTTGAGAGCGGCGTTCTTCTTGTCGTAGGCTTCGGTGATCTTGTCGAGCTTGCCCTTCTGCTCAGCCCTGGCGGCCTTGGTGTTGCTTATCTTGGCGGCCTTGTTGTAGAGAGAAGTCCTGATGATGGTTCCGCTCAGTGAAGGGTTGGCCTTGAGGGAGGCATCCTTAACGTCGCCGGCCTTATCGCCGAAGATCGCGCGGAGAAGTTTCTCCTCAGGAGACGGGTCGCTCTCACCCTTAGGGGTGATCTTGCCTATCATAATGTCTCCAGGCACGATATGAGCTCCGACGCGGATGATTCCTTGCTCGTCGAGGTTCTTGGTTGCGTCTTCGCTGACATTAGGGATATCGGAGGTTAGTTCCTCCATTCCGCGCTTGGTCTCGCGCACCTCGGTGAGATACTCGTCGACATGGACGGAAGTAAGGATGTCCCAGCGGACCATCTTCTCAGAGAGCACGATGGCGTCCTCGTAGTTGTAGCCCTTCCATGGAAGGAAGGCCACCATGAGGTTGCGTCCCAGCGCGAGTTCGCCACCCTGGGTCGCGTAGCCTTCTGTCAGAATCTGGCCCGGCTCGATCTTGTCGCCCTTGCGGACGATAGGTTTCAGGGTCACGGTCGTGTTCTGGTTCGTCTTGCGCCATATAGGAAGCTTGTAGACGGTCTCTTCAGGGGAGAAGCTTACGAATTTCTCATCTTCGGTCCTCTCATATTTAACCCTGATCTCGTTGGCGTCGACATAGGTGACTTCACCTTTGCCTGTAGCCTGGATCTGGGTCCTGGAGTCGATGCAGACCCTCTCCTCGAGTCCGGTGCCCACGATAGGGGCCTGAGGCTGGAGAAGCGGAACCGCCTGTCTCATCATGTTGGCTCCCATGAGGGCGCGGTGAGCGTCGTCATGCTCGAGGAACGGAATGAGGGATGCGGCCACGGACGCCATCTGGTTAGGGGCGACGTCCATGTAGTCTACCATTTCCTTGTCTACGACAGGGAAGTCGGCCTCGAGACGGCACTGGATGCGGCTTGATTTGATGTTGCCGTCCTTGTCCATAGGCACGTTGGCGAGGGAGACATACTTGTCTTCCTCCTGCTCGGCGCTCATGTACTCTACGTCATTGTCGTCAAGGTCAACCTTTCCGTCCGTCACATGGCGGTATGGGGTCTCTATGAAACCGAAGTCGTCGATCTTCGCGTAAACGCAAAGAGACGAGATAAGTCCGATGTTAGGTCCTTCAGGCGACTCGATAGGGCAGAGGCGTCCGTAATGGGTATAGTGGACGTCCCTGACTTCGAAGCCTGCCCTGTCCCTGGAAAGTCCTCCAGGACCGAGGGCCGAAAGACGACGCTTGTGGGTGACTTCCGCAAGCGGGTTGGTCTGGTCCATGAACTGGGACAGCTGGCTCGTTCCGAAGAACGAATTGATGACCGAAGCGAGAGTCTTGGAATTGATAAGGTCAACTGGGCCGAACTGCTCGCTGTCGCGAACGTTCATCTTCTCCCTGATGGTCCTTGCCATCCTTGAAAGGCCAACGTTGAACTGGTTGGCGAGCTGTTCGCCGACAGTCCTCACGCGCCTGTTGCTCAGGTGGTCGATATCGTCTACCTTGGTCTCGCCGTTGACGAGGCGGATGAGGCAGCGTATGATTTCGGTAATGTCATTCTTGGTGAGGACCCTTGTGTTCTCGTCGGTGTCCAGGCCCAGCTTCTTGTTGAGGCGGTACCTTCCGACCACACCAAGGTCGTACCTTTTCTCAGAGAAGAACAGCTTGTCGATGACATCCCTGGCAGTCGCTTCATCAGGCGGTTCCGAATTGCGGAGCTGTTTGTAGATGAAGTCGATGGCTTCCTTTTCGGTGTTGGTAGGATCCTTCTCAAGAGTCCTGAAGATGCACTCGAACTTCTTGGCGGTGTCCTTGCCTTCTTCATCGTCCTTGTCGAGGAGGATCGTCTTCACGTCGGCCTCCCTGATCTTTTCGATGCTCTCGTCATTGAGGGTTTCGCCTCTCTCTACAATGACTTCGCTTCTTTCTACCGAGATGGTCTCTCCGGTGTCTTCGTCCTCGAAGTCCTCGTTCCAGGTCCTCATGACCTTGGTGGCGAAGGTTCTGCCCTTGTTCTTTTCGAGATTCTCGTCGGTGACTTCCACCTGGTCGGCTATGTTGAAGATATCGGCGATTTCCTTGTCGGAACCGAAACCGATCGCCCTCAGCAGGGTGGTTACCGGAAGCTTCTTCTTACGGTCGATGTAGGCCCACATCATGTTGTTGATGTCGGTCGAGAACTCGATCCATGAACCCTTGAACGGGATGATCCTCGCAGAGAAGAGAGGGGTTCCGTTGGCATGGAAACTCTGGTCGAAGAACACTCCAGGAGAACGGTGGAGCTGGGAAACGATGATTCTTTCGGATCCGTTGATTACGAAGGTTCCGGCAGGAGTCATGTAAGGAATGTTCCCGAGGAACACGTCCTGGACCCTGGTCTCAAAGTCTTCGTTGTCCTTGTCGCTGCATGAAAGGCGGAGTTTTGCCTTAAGAGGGACACTGTAGGTCAGCCCCCTGTCAAGACACTCTTCGATTGAGTACTGTGGCGGATCTGCGAAATAGTCGATGAAATCGAGCTTGTAATTGTTTCGCGTGTCCTCAATCGGAAAAATCTCCTGAAAAACCTTGTACAGACCTTCCTTCTTCCTTTGTTCAGGGGTGGTATTCAGCTGGAGAAAGTCCTTGAAGGACCTGAGCTGAACTTCAAGAAGATCCGGGTAATCCAAGATTTTTGAAGTGGCGAAATTTATTCGTTTGTTGCTTGTCTTCTTTGACATATTCTGCCTTTGAAAAGGGAAAAACTTTTTATACGACAAAAAGGTATAGAGCCTTTTCCCCCGGCTCTATACCTGTTTTTGTTCCCAACTTAATGGGAGAGGCTGGGATTACTTAACCTCAACCTCTGCACCGGCCTCTTCGAGGGTAGCCTTGAGCGCCTCGGCGTCAGCCTTAGAGATTTTCTCCTTTACGGTAGCAGGAGCCTTGTCTACGAGATCCTTAGCCTCCTTAAGTCCGAGTCCGAGAGCCTCCTTGACAGCCTTGATAACCTGGAGTTTAGCCTGGCCGGCGTTGGTGAGGATTACGTTGAACTCAGTCTGCTCAGCTGGGGCGGCTGCCTCTGCAGGAGCGGCTGCTACAGCTACAGGAGCTGCGGCTGGCTCGATACCATACTCTTCCTTGAGGACCTTAGCGAGTTCCTGTACGTCTTTTACAGAAAGGTTAACCAACTCTTCTGCAAGTGCTTTTACATCTGCCATAATTGTTATGATTTATTAGATTGTTAATATTATTTCTCTTCTTTCTCCGAGAGGGTCTTGACAATTCCCGCGAGTTTTCCGCCGGCTGACTGGAGGGCGGAGATGACGTTCTGGGCAGGAGCCTGGAGCATGGCGATGATATCACCGATGAGCTCTTCCTTGGACTTGATGGCTGCAAGCTCTTCGAGCTTGTCAGCGCCGATGAAAGCGCAGTCCTGGACGTAGGCTGACTTGAGGCCAGGTTTGTCAATATTGTTCTTCTTGGTGAACTCTTTGATGAGCTTCGCAGGAGCGTTAGCCACTGTCGTGAACATGATTGCGCTGTTCCCCTTGAGAGTAGGAAGAAGGGTCTTGAGCTCTTCGTTGTCACCGCCCTTTATCACGTGAGTGAAAAGGGAGTTCTTGACGACGGTGAGCTTGATCCCGTTCTTGAAGCACTCACGGCGGAGAGCGGTGGTCTGCTCAGCGTTAAGGCCGGAGATGTCCGTTACATAGAAGTTAGGGGTCTCCTTCAGCTGTGCCGAGATAGATTCTATGATCTGTCCTTTAAGTTCTTTCTTCATAGCAGTCTTCAGTTTTATTCGGCGCTAGTAGCCTTAATGTCGAGATTGATGCCATGGCTCATGGTGGTGCAGATCGAAGCGCTCAGCATGTAGTTGCCCTTGAGGCTTGACGGCTTCTGCTTCGCGATGGAAGAGAGCACGGCTCTGGCGTTCTGTGCGATCTGCTCAGGGGTGAATGAAGCCTTTCCGATGGCTGTGTGGACCGTTCCGGCCTTGTCGACCTTGTAATCGATCTTACCAGCCTTGACTTCTTTTACCGCTTGGCCGACGTTCATGGTTACAGTGCCGGTCTTAGGGTTTGGCATGAGTCCGCGAGGACCGAGGATACGGCCGATAGGGCCGACCTTAGCCATGACTGAAGGGGTGCAGATGATGACATCGATGTCAGTCCAGCCACCCTTGATTTTTTCAATGTATTCGTCGAGTCCGACGTAATCGGCGCCTGCTTCCTTGGCCTCAGCAGCCTTGTCTTCTGTGCAGAGGACGAGGACTCTGGTGACCTTTCCGGTTCCGTTAGGGAGAGTTACCACTCCGCGGACCATCTGGTTGGCTTTGCGAGGATCTACTCCGAGGTTGACCGTGAGCTCAACGGTAGAATCAAACTTGGTGAACGTGATTTCCTTAAGGATTTTGCATGCCTCATCAAGTCCGTACTGTTTGGTCGAGTCGAATTTTTCAGCGGCCGCCTTCTGATTTTTCGTAAGCTTGCTCATGATGCATGTAAATTATTTGATGTCCTGAGGGAAGTCTCCGGTGACTTTGATTCCCATGCTTCTTGCCGTTCCTGCGACCATCTTCATCGCTGAGGCGAGGGTGAACGCGTTGAGATCCGGCATTTTCTCTTCTGCTATGGCCTTCACCTGGTCCCAGGTGATGCTTGCCACCTTCTTTCTGTTAGGCTCTCCAGAACCTTTCTGAACTTTGGCCGCTTCCTTGAGGGATACCGCAACAGGGGACTGTTTTACTACGAATTCATAGGACTTGTCCGAATATACGGTAATCACTACAGGAAGAACTTTGCCTGCCAGCTGCTGAGTGGCTGCGTTGAACTTCTTGCAGAAGTCCATGATGTTCAGGCCTTTGGAGCCAAGTGCAGGTCCAACTGGAGGTGCAGGATTCGCCTGGCCGCCCTTAATTTGCAGCTTGATGAATCCGGTTACTTCTTTTGCCATGATTTTTAACTTTTAGTTACTTTAGATACTTGATTAAAGCTGAGCTCCAGCACGGTGTTTCTGCCGAAGATGTTAACTATCACCTTGAGCTTGCTTCTGTCTTCGACTATCTCGTCGATTGTTCCTGTGAACCCGGTGAATGGTCCGTCAGTGATCTTGACCTGCTCGCCCTTCTCGAACTCAACGAGGAGCTCGCCAGGGTTCTCGGCCTGTTCATCCTGCCTGCCCAAAAGCCTCGTAACCTCATCGTCGCGAAGAGGAATCGGAGTCAGCTTTGCGGACTTGTCCTGAGAGTTCCTCGTTGAGAGGAATCCAGCGACGCCGGGGATTAGATGACCTTTGATAAGATACTCGAGTTCCGGATTGATCGGCTCCTCCGTCTCTATGAAAATATAGCTCGGATAGAGAATCCTTTCTTTCTGGACCCTCTTTCCGCCGCGCTGCTCATAGACTTTTTCCGTAGGAACCAGGACCTTGGATACAACGTCCTGAAGATTCATGCGGTCAATCTCTTTCTCAAGATATTCTTTGGCCTTCTTTTCCTTTCCACCGGCTGTCCAGAGGACAAACCATTTCTTTTCACCCATGGTAATGATCGAATTACAACTTGTAGATCGCCGTCATCAGATGCTCGAAAGCGAAGTCCATCACGAACAGGGCAACCGCAATGATCACAGTGGCTATCATGACAAGGTAGGTCGAACTCTGAAGTTTTTCCCACGTAGGCCACGTGACTTTTTGGGTCAACTCAATCCAGGACTCCTTGCAATAGTTAATGAACTTTCTCATCTTTAACTTTTAATGGACCCCGCGGATTGGAAGCTTTGCGGAATCTGTTAAACATTACCAAATCGTAACCTTTGATATCTAGCAGGGGAAGCAGGATTCGAACCCACATCGACGGTTTTGGAGACCGCTGAACTACCCTTGTTCTATTCCCCTGGAAAAGAGGGATTACTTTTGGCAATCCCTCTTAAATTGGCTTTGCCCGATTTAGTCGAGGACTTCGATCACCTGTCCTGCGCCGACCGTGCGGCCACCCTCGCGGATCGCGAAGCGGACGCCCTTGTCAAGGGCTACTGGGTTGATGAGCTTAACATCGATCTCGACGTTGTCTCCTGGCATTACCATCTCTACACCCTCCGGGAGAGTGATCTCACCGGTTACGTCAAGCGTACGGATGAAGAACTGAGGACGGTAATGGTTGTGGAATGGAGTGTGACGTCCGCCTTCCTCCTTGGTCAGAACGTAGATCTGAGCCTTGAAGTGGCTGTGAGGAGTAACGGTGCCTGGCTTGGCGACAACCTCGCCCCTCTTGACATCCTTCTTGTCCACACCGCGGAGAAGAAGTCCTACATTGTCTCCTGCCTCACCCTCGTCGAGAAGCTTACGGAACATCTCGATACCGGTAACTACAGTCTGACGAGGCTCCTGGGAGAATCCTACGATCTCAACCGGATCGTTGAGATGGATGGTTCCGCGCTCAACACGGCCGGTAACTACGGTTCCACGGCCGGTGATGGAGAAGATGTCCTCGATTGGCATGATGAACGGCTTCTCGTTGTCACGCTCTGGAACAGGAATGTAAGTGTCAACTGCATCCATGAGCTCCATGACTTTGTCGACCCACTTTGGCTCTCCGTTGAGGGCTCCGAGGGCGGATCCGCGGATGATAGGGCACTCGTCATCGAAGGAGTACTTCTTGAGGAGGTCACGAATCTCCATTTCAACGAGGTCGAGCATATCGTTGTCATCAACGAGGTCAACCTTGTTCATGAAGACGAGCATCTTAGGAACGTTTACCTGATGTGCGAGAAGAACGTGCTCATAAGTCTGAGGCATTGGACCGTCGGTTGCGGCAACTACGAGGATTGCGCCGTCCATCTGTGCTGCACCGGTGATCATGTTCTTTACGTAATCGGCATGGCCCGGGCAGTCTACGTGAGCATAGTGGCGGGTCGCGGTCTCATACTCGATATGAGCGGAGTTGATGGTTATACCGCGGGCCTTCTCCTCTGGCGCGTTGTCGATCTGGTCGAATGACTTGACATCCTCAGAGCCGAAACCCTTGTCGTGAAGAGTCTTGGAGATAGCGGCGGTGAGGGTAGTCTTACCGTGGTCAATATGGCCAATTGTACCGATATTGACATGCGGCTTGGTTCTAACAAATTTTTCCTTTGCCATAATATATTATGTGTTGAATGTTATTGTACTTGACAATACAAAAAATTGAGCCGGTGATGGGAATTGAACTCATGACCTCATCCTTACCAAGGATGCGCTCTACCCCTGAGCTACACCGGCTTTTAAATGGAGCGGAAAACGAGGTTCGAACTCGCGACCCTCAGCTTGGAAGGCTGATGCTCTACCAACTGAGCTACTTCCGCGTGTTTGTGGGAGGAGGTGGACTCGAACCACCGAACCCGAAGGAGCGGATTTACAGTCCGCCGCAATTGCCACTATGCGATCCTCCCGAATTTCAGTATTTTAAGGTTCCGGCTATCCGGACCTTTGAGCCGATGGAGGGAATTGAACCCACGACCCCGAGATTACAAATCACGTGCTCTGCCAGCTGAGCTACATCGGCGTTGTTCCCTCTCAAAGGGATTGCAAATATAAGTCATATTTCTGAATTACCAAAAACTTTTGACTTTTTTCTTCCGATGTTTTATACCGTCAGTTTGAGAAGAGCCTCAGCGGCCTTCGCGATCCCTTCAGCATCCAGCCCGCACTCCGCCCTTTGGCTGGACTGCCTGTCCTGACGGATGAAGCGGTCCGGAACCCCGAGACCGTGAATCCTGACCAGGACATCGTGCGAGGCCATGTATTCGGTGACCGCTCCGAAGAGTCCTCCCTTGAGGCTTCCTTCCTCAACGGTCAGTATCCTGCCATATGTGGCCGCTTCTTTAAGGATCTCTTCATCGAGTGGCTTAAGATAGCGCAGATCGAAGACTGCCGGGTCTCCAGAGCCCTTCTCTTTGAGCAGTGTGGCCGCCTCCATGGCCCTGCAGGCCTCCGGCCCGAGGGCCAGGATGGCGAGCCCGCTTCCCCGGCGGAGCTTTTCGCCCTTTCCGACCTCGAATTTCGTGAATTCAGTGTCCTTCCAGGCCCGTCCTTCTCCGCAGCCCCGGGGATACCTTATTATATAGGGACCCCCTTCTGTGAAGAGGCCGGTGTACATGAGATTTCTTAGCTCCATCTCATCGCGCGGAGCCGAAATTATGGCGTTCGGGATGCTTCTGTATGCCGCCAGGTCGAAGACTCCGTGGTGGGTGGCGCCGTCTTCTCCCACAAGACCTCCTCTGTCGAAGCAGAGTACGACGGGCAGATTCTGCAGGGCGACGTCATGGATGATCTGGTCATAGGCGCGCTGGGAGAAGGAAGAGTAGATGTTGCAGAAAGGTTTCATGCCTCCCTCGGCAAGTCCGGCTGAGAAGGTAACGGCATGTTCCTCTTCGATTCCCACATCGAAGAAGCGCTCCGGATATGCCTTCTCGAAGACCGTCATCCCGCAGCCCGTCGACATGGCAGGCGTCACTCCGACAACTTTCGAATCAAGGGCGGCAAGGTCGCTCAGAGTTTGTCCGAAGACATCCTGGTAGCGGTCAGCGTGGCGGTCCCCGAGGATTCTCTCCCCGGTCTCCGGGTTGAAACGTCCAGGGGCATGCCAGGTAGTCGGATCGGCCTCTGCCGGTGCGAAGCCCTTGCCCTTCTTTGTCAATATATGGAGAAGGCGCGGGCCCTTCATGTCCTTCAGGCGGCCGAGAGTGTCTACGACGGCCTTGATGTCGTTTCCGTCTATAGGTCCGAAGTATCTGAAGCCGAGCGCTTCGAAGATGGAGCCGCCCGTTGCCCGGACGATGTTCGTCTTCGCGTTCTTCGTCATATTCTGGACCTTGTGACGGAGCTTCCCTTCACCGAGAAAATCCCAGAGATGGCTCTTGACCTTGTTGTAGGTCTGGTCGGTGGTCAGCTTCAGCAGCGCCTCGTGCATGGCCCCGATGTTTTTGTCGATGCTCTGGTTGTTGTCGTTCAGAATGACAAGAATGTCGGTTTTGGAGGCGCCGGCATTGTTCAGGCCCTCGTAAGCCAGACCGCCTGTCATGGCCCCGTCTCCGATCAGGACGGCGACCTTTTCGTCTGAGCCTCTCATCTTGGCGGCCTGGGCCAGGCCCAGACCTGCGGAAATGGAGGTCGATGAGTGTCCGGTACCGAAAGCGTCGTAAGGACTTTCGGCTATCTGAGGAAAACCGCTTATGCCCTCGCGGGTGCGGTTCCCCTTGAAGGCTTCCCTCCTGCCTGTCAAGATCTTGTGTGCGTAGGCCTGATGCCCGACATCGAAGACGAGTTTGTCCTTCGGGGAGTTGAAGACGTAGTGGAGCCCGACGATTATCTCCACTGCGCCGAGACTGGATCCCAGGTGTCCGGGATTCACGGCGCAGCAACGGACCATATAGTCCCTCAGCTGTGAGCAAAGAAGCTCCAGCTGGTCAAGGTTCAGTTTCTTGAGGTCCTTTGGAGAATCTATCTTGTCGAGCAAATCGTACGTCATTTCTTCTCAAGTTCCTCTTTTACTTCAGCCATGACCTTCTCTGCTTTTGCATAGCCGTCGGCAGGAACATTCCAGAGTACGGCGGTGATGAGCACGCCAACGAAACCTACAGCCACAGCCACGGTGAATACGGAATTCCATCCGCCTGCTGTGTCAGCCATGGCTCCGAAGACGATGCCCGAGACTATCTGGCTGAGATAACCGAAGATGCCGAGAATGCCGTTGGCGGAAGCCGCCGCCCTCTTAGTGGCCTGGTTCGAGGCCGCGATTCCGAGCAGGGCCTGCGGCATATATATGAAGAAGCTGGAAAGTACCAGGAAGATTATGGCGACGTTGACATTGGCCGCCTTCCAGAAGATAAGGAAGCTCAGCGTAGCTCCGAGAGTGCCGATAAGGCAGGTCCTGTGGGCGCGGCTGCCAAAGAATTTGTCTGTTGCCCAGCCTGCCACGAGCATGCCGATGATGCCTCCTATGATTTCGGAAGAGGCTACGACACTGCCTGCCGCCCCTATATCCATCCCCTTGAATTGAGTAAGGAAGGAGGTGCCCCAGTCAAGGATCGTGAGCCTGATGACATAGATACAGAAATTCGCGAGGGCGAGAATCCAGATGATCGGATTGCCGAAGACCAGCTTCTTGAGGAACTTTTTGAAGGCGGCTGCCGTGACAGCATCATCCTCTTCCTTGACGTTCTCGATCTTGGACTGGTCGAAGGTTCTGCCCTCTTTCTCCGCCTTTTCCATGGCTTCGAGGTCGCTCGCTTCAGGAAGTCCTACAGACTCAGGAGTATCCTTGAGCCCGAGGAGGATGATCACGACTCCGAATATGGCCATGATTGCAGGAACGAAGAAGCACCACTGCCAGGCGCTGTAAGTGAATTTCTCCAGAATCCAGCCGCAGATGGCCGCTACGAGGCCTGCTCCGATGGAGTGGGAGGTGTTCCAGATGCTCTGCTTTGTGGCAAGTTCCGAAGGCTTTATCCAATGGGCCATCAGGCTCCCGCAGGGAGGAACTCCCATGCCTTGGAAATAGCCGTTCATCACCCAGAGGCAGCCGATTAGGTAGACGAGGCCGATGGTGGCCTTGCCGTCTGAGTCAAGGAGGTTCAAGACTCCGTTCATCTTCGGGCTCATGCCGATGATGATGCTGACCATGGCGGAGAGGAAGAGTCCGGCGGCCATGATCTTCTTGCGGCTGAAGCGGTCTGCCAGGAGGCCGTTCACGAATCTTGAAAGTCCGTAGATGATTCCGTTCAAAGTAAGGAAAAGACCTAGCTGGGCCTTAGAGAGCCCGAGTTCGGACTCAAGCGCCGGCATGGCAATGCTTAGATTCTTCCTTACAAAATAGTAGAGTGCGTAGCCGATCATCAGCACGATAATCGTGCGCCACTGCCAATAGCTATATTTTTGTTTTAATGACTGATCCATCTTTAGTTTTTGATATTAGGTTCCTCAAGACCATAACCCTTCTGCTTGTCCAGCGCTTTGAGTGCGATGCCAAGGAAGAGAGCAAGAACGCCGAGGAAAGCGAAGATGCACATAGGAACGGTGTAGTTGTACTGAAGAGGGTCGCTCACTCCAGGATTGACCTTCTTGAGCACAGAACCGATAATCATCGGGAAGGCATAGAGACCGATGTTCTGAATCCAGAATATCAGGGCGTAAGCGCTTCCGAGAAGCTTGTTGTCGATGAGCTTAGGAACTGAAGGCCACATCGCCGCAGGAACCAGAGAGAAAGATATGCCGAGGATGATGATGGCCGCCAGGGTTATCACCACGGACTGGGTTGCAGGAACGATGAAGGCGAAGGTAAGGTGGCAGGCGATCATAAGAATCGCTCCAATAATCATCATGGATGCTCCCTTGCCTTTTCGGTCCAGAAAGTTCCCGAGGAACGGGGTTATGGCGGCGGCACCGAGCGGGAAGACGAAGAACACGTGGCTGGCCTGCTCCGCCGAGAAGTGGAGGTTGCACTGCAGCATGTTGATCGCATATTTCTGGAACGGGAAGATGGCCGAATAGTAAAGGACGCAGAGCAGCGCCACTATCCAGAACATCTTGAGGGACAATATCTTGCCGATATCCTTGACCTTGAAAGGGTCGTCCTTCTCTTCTTTGGCGCCCTGGGCGTCGAGCCTCTTGTCCATGAAGCCATAGGTTATGAAGAGGATGAGGCCGACGCAAAGCAGGAAGAGGGCGGCCGCTACGGGACGAGAAACGCTTACCGGATTCATGTGCGCCAGAATCGGGGCAAGCAGCATGACTATGGCTACTCCTACTCTCGCTATGGCCATTTCAATTCCCATGGCGAGGGCCATCTCATGCCCTGTGAACCATTTTACTATTCCTCTGCTGACGGTGATTCCGGCCATTTCGGAACCGCAGCCGAAAATCATGAAGCCGATGGCCGCGAGTTTTGCGGAAGCCGGCATCCCGGCGTACCATGGAGTGACATTCCACCATGAGGTTGGAAGATTGAGGATCCCGTCCATGAAGGTCTTGACTCCGCTGGTCTCAAAGGCCGCCGTTACGGCGAAATAGTTTATCGCTCCTCCCAGCACCATTACCGAACCCGAAAGTATCGCCGTGAATCGCACACCCATCTTGTCGAGGATGATTCCTGCGAAAACAAGGAAGAAGACGAACACGTTGAGGAAAGGCTCAGAGCCTGCATAGTGTCCGAAGGCTTCAGGGTCCCAGCCGCGCTGAATCTGGAGCAAGTCCATCAGCGGGGATAAAATGTCTACAAAAATGTAGGCGAAAAGCATCGCGGTGGCGAGAAGAATAAGCGCCGTCCACCGCATAGCTGGCGAATCGCTCAGCTTTTTCTGGATTATTTCTGTCATTGTAGTCAGACTATACCTCTTTACTTTTTCTCGATAGTGGCCTCGCGGTCAGGTCCGAGAGATATGATGTTCACAGGGACTCCGATGTAATCCTCGATGAATTTGATGTAATCAGTGAATTCTTTCGGAAGGTCTTTTTCGTCCTTTATTCCGGTGAGGTCACGCTTCCAGCCCTTGAACTCCTTGTAGACCGGCACGATTTCCTCTCTGGTGTCGAACGGGAAGACCTGTGTCTCCTCGCCGCCGATTTTGTAGGATGTGCAGACCTTGATGGTGTCGAAATCATCGAGGCAGTCGGACTTCATCATGATGAGGTCGGTAACCCCGTCCACCATGGCCGTGTATCTCAAGGCTACGAGGTCGAGCCAGCCGCAGCGGCGGGGACGCCCTGTGACGGCTCCGAATTCATGGCCGATCTGGCGGAGCTTTTCGCCTGTTTCGTCAAAGAGCTCGGTAGGGAAGGGGCCGCTTCCGACCCTGGTGCAATAGGCCTTGAAGATGCCGTAAACCTTTCCGACCTTGGAAGGGCCGACTCCGAGACCGGTGCAGACACCTCCTACAGTTGTCGAGGAAGAGGTTACGAAAGGATAGGAGCCATGGTCAACGTCAAGGAGGGAACCCTGGGCGCCTTCTGCGAGAAGAGCCTTGTCTTTGAGCAGGTCGTTGACGAAATATTCGCAGTCGATGAGATTGAAACTCTTCACGAAATCAACCGCTTCGAGAAAATCTTTTTCCTCTTTGTCTGGATCGCAGTCGTAGCTCAGGTCTTTGAGCATCTGGATATGCCTTGCCTTCAGGGCTTCGAAGCGCTCCTTGAAATCCGGGGCGAGAATGTCACCGATTCTGAGTCCGTGACGGCTCACCTTGTCAGTGTAGCAGGGGCCTATGCCCTTGTTCGTCGTGCCGATCTTGCCCTTGCCTGCGGCGGCTTCGTTTGCGGCGTCAAGCAGCCTGTGCGTAGGGAGGATCAGATGAGCCTTCTTCGAGATGAAGATTTTATCCTGAGGCTTGATGCCGAAGTCTTCGATCTGGCCACATTCTTTGCGGAAGGCGATAGGATCGAAGACGACTCCGCTTCCGATGATGTTGATGCTTCCTTTGCGGAAGATTCCCGAAGGAATGCTTCTCACGACAAAGCTCTTGCCTTCGAAATGGAGGGAGTGGCCGGCGTTAGGTCCGCCCTGGAATCTTGCGACCGCAGGGTATCTTCCTGCGAGTACGTCTACGATTTTCCCTTTTCCTTCATCGCCCCATTGGAGGCCGAGAACAACGTCTATTTTCATGGTATATTTTTGTGTTATTTGTTCATTTTCTCCCGGCAAACCTGCTGTCCGCGGGCCGTCGCCCCCTCATGGCTTCAGAACGGCAGGTCGTCTACTTCGGAGCCGTCGTTCTGCCGGGATGCCGCTTCGGGCGCCTCAGAGGGCTTACTTCCGGCCTGGCCCTGATGCCATGCATCCTGATTCGGCTGGCCCTGCCGCCATGCACCCTGGGCCGGCCTGCCTCCTTGCTGAGGGCCCTGGTGATATTGGGCGGACGGATTGTCAGGCCGCTTTCCGAGCAGCTGAAGATTGTCAGCTATCACTTCTGTCGTATAATGAGTCTGCCCGCTCTGGTCGGTCCAATTCCTGGTACGGAGATGCCCCTCTATGAAAATCTGGCTTCCCTTCTTGACAAAGCGTTCTACCCTGTCGGCCAGACTGCGCCATGTCACTATATTGTGCCATTCGGTCATTTCCTTCATCTCGCCGCTCACCCTGTCCCTATAGCGTTCAGTCGTCGCCAAGGTAAAAGTGGCGACCTTGGCGTTTTGATCGCCAGGATTGCCGTTGTTCAGATATCGTACTTCAGGATCCTTCCCGACGTTGCCGATCAACAAAACTTTATTGAGAGACATACATTCCTTGTTTTAGCGTTGCAAGTTAGTCAATTTTCCCGAATATGACAACCTGTGAACGGCAGGAATGCAGCTATGTCAGCCAGTGACAACTGGCCGGGCTTGCAATAGGCTTAGAGAGATAATCTGATGCCGAGGAGGAATTGCCGGCCGCGGAGTTTGACTTTCGAGCTGCTGGTCAGGAAGGAGCTGACGCTTGCGCGGCTGAATTCATCGCAGCCGAGGATGTTGCGGCATTCCGCTACGATGGAAAAGCGGCGGAATTTCCAGCTCGCCGAAGTCTTGAGCAGGGGAGTGTCGGAAATTTTCATCCCGGGGACGCTCTCCTTGAGGTAGTAGACGTAGGAGTCAATCGTCAGCGGCTCACAAGGCTTGAGTGAAAGCCTCCCGTCTATCTCTACGATGTCGCTTTCGGATGAAATGTTCCCGCTGACCGACTGGTGCGTGTAAACGTTCTTAACTTCGGCCGAAATCCACTTCGCGGGGCTGGTTCTCAGCGACAGCGAGACATTCCACTGATCCGACGTGTAAGTCCTGCCTACACTCTGGAGCTGCAAGTCCTGGTCCGTTCTGTTCCAGCCTCCGCCGGCCTCGATTATGAAGGCCCTCACCCCGATGAATTTGCTGACACTCCCCGACAGACCGTAGCTCTTCGTCTTGCTGTCCGCGTCCGAATACCCAGTCAGGGTAAATTCTCTTGAGTAAAGGCTTGAAGCCATGCGGTCGGAAGAAGACATGAAGGCTGAACCTGTCAGACCTGCATAGAACATGTTGACATTGTCTTCCCAGTTGAGGCTGGCCGAAGCCCTGCCCGTCCGAATTCTCGCGAGACTGTCGGAGTAGGAGAGCCCTCTGTACGAGCTCATCACGGCGGAGGGCAGAAGAGATTCAATGTCGCTTCGTGAAAGCGAGTATGAAGCGGAGGCCGCGGCCTTCAGCTTGCCCGACAGCTGTCTGCGCAGGCTGAGTGACGGGGCGAGAGTCGGATAGACGGCCGTCTTATCGAGAAAGCCTCCGTTGACTATGACTAGTCTGGCAGGCAGGCTCAGACGGGCTTCCGTCTTGCCCATGAAAAACCTTGTCGACATGGACAGGGATGGAGACAGGCTGAAGAGGCCGCCAGAAGCATCGGACACAAGGCCGCTCATGTTGATTCCATGAAGCTGAGCATCAATCCTCGTGTATTCAAAATCAACCCCGCCACTCAGGTCCAGCCCGATTCCCTTCCAGACCAGATGGGAAGAGATGTTGTTGTAGGACGAAAGACTGTTTCGGGTCAAATCCTGATGCGCAGAGAAACTGCTCGTGCTGAAGTCTGCTTCATGGTTGTTTGACACGAATGAGGTAAGGCTCTGCAGGGAGAAGGCGCTCTTGTCCGAGAAACGGAAGACCCCCTTCAAGTCGTTTTCAATCTTGAAAGCAGGAAGGTCGTAGCGCTGTGAATAGCCGTTGCCGGAGCCGTCATTGTCTCTTAGCTGCCCGGAGAAGGAGAGCTGGTTTCTTATGTACTGCGAGGAGGCGTTCTTTTCGTAGTCGACCTTGCCCGAGACGTAGTATTTCGTATCCCTCATCTGGTCAGTTTCCTGAATGACCAGAGAGTCCGAATCCGAGAAATTTATGGTCTGGGTGCTTTCCGAGGATTCTTTGTACCTCTCGGCCGCACCCTGGACGGAGATGCGCAGCTCCCTGTCGGAGCCAATCTTACTGAGATGGTTGAAAGAAGCGATACCGGAAAGGTTGTCATTCCAATATTCCTGGGGAAGCTGGAGATGAGACCGCCTGGGATTGAGGCGGCTGTTGAAATCCGCGTCCAGGCTCTCGTCGGAAATCAGGAAGGCTCCCGTCCTTCCCATGTATTGCTGGCGGGTGAGCTCTTTGATGATGTCTCCGCCGACATTATTGCCCTTGAGAAGGTAGAGGTCTTGGCTCTTCTTGGAAAACCTGGAGAGCATGGCCTTGGCGTCGAAAAGCGGAAAATCCGGGGCGCCGCCGATGATATCCCCCGTAATCATCCATGTGCTCCTGGCGTTTTCTTTCAGGACGATGTTAACCGCGCTCCTGTCTGTCTCATTAATTCCGACGAGGGTGCGGATGGGCTGGTGGTGCTTGTAGACCTCCACCTTCGCGATTTTGTCCGTGGACAGGTTCTTGGTCAAGACACCGTATTCCGCTCCCATCAAGTCCAGCCCTTCAATATAGAATTTGTTGATATAGCTCCCGTTGTAGAGAATTCCTCCCGACCTGGTTACCGTAATTCCGGGTATCTTTTCGAGAAGGTCACCAAGGACCCTCTCGGAGCCGTCGGCAAAAGCTCCGGCCGTATATGTGACAGTGTCTCCTTGTTCTTCTATGACCGAGGCCTGGACCTTGGCTTCCTTGATGCTCGCATGATTCTCCGAAAGATAGATTTCATAGGGCCCTGTCCTGCCGTCGAGGCTTGCCGTAGCCGGATCGAAGCCAAGGCAGGACACGGTCAGGCGGTCCGCCTTTTTCCCTTCGGGCAGAGTGACGGAAAAGACGCCCTCTCCGTCCGACATGGCATAGCCGTTCAGCTCCTCTCCTCCGTAGGCGAAGATGAAAGCCCCGGCGACAGGGGACTTGTCTGCTTTTGAAATGACTTTGCCGGATATGGTCTGCTGTGCGCGGCAAATCTGCATCCCTGCAAGCAGAAGCGCGAATGCAAGTATAAGCCCATATCGAAGCGGAACTTTATCTGCCATTCCAGTATTCTTCTGAAATTAAAGGAATATATGGTAATGTTTTGGGTTCTTCAATCCTGTTTCCGTTACGGTCTTCCATGTAGCCCCCGACTATTCCGTGGATTTTGTTGAAATATTCCACATCCCTCCTGTACTTCGTGTGCATAGTTTCCATCTCTTTCATGGAATAGGAGAAGACTTTCGACCCAGGGTTTGATTCTCTGTTTTTCCGGTAGGCGAGAGCCTCTTGCAAGCTGCTTGCGGGGATTTTTTCGACTCCCAGGAGCCTGAAACTGAAAAGATTCTCCGAATCTTTCGCGTAGACTATCAGACCGGGAGCTCCCCAGAGCAGCCACGGACCTACGTTGACAGGAATTTCATCTGTGAACCAGATGGTCCATTCGCGGCCAAGATAATTGCCTTTTGCTATTTTGCATCTGTAGCCGGACTGATCTTCTTCCTCCCCTGTAGTTTTCCATTGAGGCAGTACGAGAGGCATCTTGCCGTCAAAAAACGCTACTTCGAAGTAGTAGAGGAACATCTGCCCTTTTGAAAAGTCTATGACCGCCCTGTCGTTGGTCCTGCCTCCAGGAAGTCTTGTGCTTTCCCCATACGCTTTCTGGTCGGCGATTTCTCCGCTCTTGCTGAAGGCGAGCACCGAAAGAGAGTCCTTCTTCAGAGAAATGTCATCGTAATAGAATGATGTCCGGCCGTCGAAGTCCAGAGTCATATTGTCCGCGAAATATTTATCCGCAGAAGGGTCATTCTTCCTTAACTGCAGATACGAGAACCTATAAGAGTCTTGCCCCGCAAGATGAAAAGTCTGAAAAACCAGGACAACAGACAGTGCTAAAAGCTTTTTCATATTTTTCATCAAATTAGGTCCGGGGAAAATTGGCCGTCATCCTCCTCGGACTGAAATCAATTCAATAGACTACTGAATCTCACCTTCTCCAGGAGTCAGTCCCTTGCAAATGGTATCTTCGAAGAAGTCAGTCCAACGAAGGAGTTCATCATCCGTCAATTTATGATCGAATGATCTGTAAACTGCTTCGCCGCAACTCAGAATAAAACCATAATGGTATATATTGTCCCCATCAGCATGACTAGGCTGGACAAATGCAAATAATCCTGCGATGACAGTAATTAAAGTTAATAAACTTCACATCTTTAGTTTTTTTAAAAGTTAGTGGTTAATGTTATGAATCGGTACCGGATTCTGTTGGCAATGTACGAGAATTTTTCTTATCTTGCAATCACCCTTTTGGGTGATTTTCAGCAGTATCGACGGAGAAATCACCCTTCTGGGCCGGGCGGTGGTGCCGCTGGAATTACAAATTGACAGCAAAACGGTCAACTGTTTAATAATATGGAAGAAGATAGCAAGATTAACTCAATATGTGTCAGTGTTTTGGATGCCTCGTCAAGGCTTGCCAACGCAAGCTTTTTCGTAATCGACCTGCGAGAAGATAAACTGATGTATAAATCTGATATCCCAAGTCTGGCCGATGCCGCTTCCCCAGAAGACAGACGTCGGGAGAGCGCGAACCTCTACCTGTCTCTTGCCCCTGAGGAAGATTATGCGGAACTCCTTGAAGCGAGAAAAGCGTATCAGCGCTGCCTGGAATCATTCACTGATGAGCAGAAACTCCATCATATGTATGTGACGGATTATCGAATCTGCCTGAAACGGAGAACTTACGTGGTCACGCAGAAATTCAGTCCGCTATTTTTAGACCCTGACGGATCTTGCCGCTTCGGCCTTTTCTGTGTTGTGCCTTCTCTTCATGCCGCACGCGGTCATTTCGCGATAGTGGGCGGCGATTTCCGCTTCGCCTATGATTCCAGCAGGAGATTGTTTTACCCCTATACCGAGAATCTGAAACTTTCCCTGATGGAGAAGGCGGTAATATATCGGGCGATGAAAGGTCTTACCACGCATGAGATAGCCTCAGACCTCTCTCTGTCCGAGGCACGATAAAGACTCACAAAAAGAATATCTTTCGTAAGCTGAAAGTCGGCTCGATGAACGAGGCTTTGCTCCTGATCGAGAACTATAACCTCCAGTGATTCTTCACCGGAGGCGGAAGCGTTTTCCGGCGGTCATAGACCTTTGATGGCGGCTTCCATGGCGGCAAGGTCCGGAGTCCGGCCTGTCATGAGACCGTAGCCGGTAAGGGCCTGGTAGAGGAGCCAGCGGTGGCCGTGGATATAGGTGCCTTCGGCGGACGAAAGCTTGAATTGAGTGTCCTCATTGAAGGAGGGATTGCGGTAGTTGGCCTCCAGTACCACCTTCCTGCCCTGATCCATGATGAAATCGTCGGCTGAAAATCCGGCTATCTCCGGAAGGGCCATCGGGAGAGTGTAGATTATGAGGTCGCATTCCTTGACCGCCTCCCTGAAATCGGAAACCGGATCCGGAATGAAGCCGTACTGAGGATTGTTCGCGGCGATTTCCTGCGCCTTCGAGAGCGTCCTGTTCATGAGCACGGTGCCGAAGCCCATTTCTGCGGCGGCAATGGCGGCGGCCTTCCCAGCACCGCCGCAACCCACTATGAGGGCCTGAGGCAGCTGGCCGAACTTCGCCTCCAGATTCATCTTGAAGAACTGGTGGACCTTGATGTAGAAGCGGCCGCCGAATTCTCTGATGAATTCTTCGACTATCCCGGGATAATAGGCTTCGGCCACGGCCATGATGATGCCTGTGAAGTCGGAGTTGTGCGCTTCTATGCCCTTGTCCGTCTTTACCACGAGATTCGTGGCTCCGATGCGGGCGGCAGGCCCGGAGATGAAGCCCTCGCCCTTCTCGGCGAGCTCCGTCATCTTCCTGAAGGCCAGCTCTTTGAAGGGAGCTGTTATGTTCACGGAATCATAGCCGTCGAGAAAGCTTTTCCATGCATCCTCGAAGTCTTCGTTTTCTATGAGGTCGTAGCTGTATTCTGAACCGTCTTCCTGCCTTGCGTCCCTGTAAGCCGCATTGAAGAGGAGAGGGCTTTTCGAACCCTTGACCGGGTTCCCTATCAGTCCGTATTTTTTCATTTTGATTCTATTTCTCTTTCAACCTGCCTCTGCCGCCCTCCCCCTTACTTCTCCCGCTCTCCGTTTGCCGGAGAAGTCTTTTGTCTCTGCCGCACCGCCTCGAAAAGGAGGATGGCGGCGGAGACGGATACGTTGAGGGAATCCAACTTCCCGAGCATCGGAATCATGATATGGGCGTCGGCGGCCATACGCCAGGTCACTGAGAGGCCGGTAGCTTCCGTGCCCATCACTATGGCAGTACCTTTTTTCATGTCTACTGCATAGTAAGGAGAGGAGTCTTGAAGCTGGGCTGTGAGTATGTTTATGTGCCTGTCTTTCAGGAATTTGATGGCTTCCCCAGTAGAGCAGGCCACCGTTGGAACGGTAAAGACGGCGCCGATGCTGGCGCGGATGAGGTTCGGATTGTAGAGGTCCGTAAGCGGGTCGCATATGAGCACGGCGTCGGCCCCGGCCGCATCGGCTGAACGCAATACTGCGCCGAGATTTCCCGGCTTTTCGACGGATTCAAGTACGACTACCAGAGGCTTGTCAGGGAGCTCGAGAGAGGCGAGCGTCCTGTCTTTGGAACGCATCTCGGCTATGATGCCCTCAGTGCCTTCGCGGAAGGCAATCTTTGCGTAGACATAGGCCGGAACCTCCTCTATTCCGCAGTCCGGGTTAATTTTCAGAGCCTCGTCAGCGATTTTTTCCTCCATGCTCCCGAGAATCTCGGGGCAGAGGAAAAGCGTCTCCGGCACATAGCCGGACTCAAGACAGTGGAACAATTCCCTTCTGCCTTCGACCGGAAAAAGAGACTTCTCGCGTCTGAGCCGGGATTTTTCCTGGAGCGCGAGAAGAGTCTTGATTTTCGGGTTCTTTAAAGATGTGATGGTTTCGGCGATCATTCCACGTTCTTCTTCTCCGGCTTCATCTGAGGGAAGAACAGAACGTCCTGGATGGTCGTCTGTCCCGTCATGAACATCGTGAGCCTGTCAATACCCATGCCCATGCCTGAAGTAGGCGGCATGCCGTATTCGAGGGCGCGGACGAAATCGTAGTCAATGAACATGGCCTCATCATCGCCATGGCTCTTGAGGGCGGCCTGCTCCTTGAACCTGTCAAGCTGATCGATAGGGTCGTTCAGCTCCGAGTAGGCGTTGCAGAGCTCCTTTCCGCAGACGAAGAGTTCGAAACGCTCGGTCAGTGAAGGATCCTTGCGGTGGCGCTTGGTCAGCGGGGACATCTCTACAGGGTAGTCCGTCACAAAGGTCGGCTGGATGAAATTCTTTTCGCAGTATTCTCCGAATATGGCGTCGATGAGCTTGCCTACGCCCATGGAAGGGTCTGTCTCGATCTTGAGCTTCTTGCAGGTATCGCGAAGCTCTTCTACGCCCATGCCCTTGACGTCTACTCCGGCATATTCCTTTATCGCATCGAGGATAGGAATCCTGCGATATTCTCCGCCGAAGTCAATTTCGTTGTCTCCGATCTTGACCTTGGTGGTGCCGTTCACCGCGAGGGCGATGGTCTCGAGCATCTTCTGGGTGAAGTTCATCATCCAGATGTAGTCCTTGTAGGCTACATATATTTCCATGCAGGTGAATTCAGGGTTGTGGGTCCTGTCCATGCCCTCGTTCCTGAAGTCCTTGGCGAACTCGTAGACTCCGCTGTAGCCTCCAACGATTAGCCTCTTGAGGTAGAGTTCGTTGGCGATTCTCAGGTAGAGGTCAATGTCGAGAGCGTTGTGATGCGTGATGAAAGGACGGGCAGTGGCTCCTCCCGGAATGGACTGGAGAATAGGAGTCTCGACCTCGAGGCAGCCTGCCTCGTCGAAATATTTACGCATCGTGGAGATGATCTTCGCCCTCTTGATGAAGACTTCCTTGACCTGAGGGTTCACGATGAGGTCGACATAGCGCATCCTGTAGCGAAGTTCCGGATCCGTGAAGGCGTCATGAACCTTTCCGTCCGCCTCCTTCACGATAGGAAGAACGCGGAGCGACTTGCTCAGGAGGGTGAGTTCCTTGGCGTGGACGGAGAGCTGGCCCGTCTGGGTGATGAAGGCGAAACCCTTGATTCCGACTACGTCGCCGATGTCGAGGAGTTTCTTGAAGACGGTGTTGTACATTGTTTTGTCCTCGCCCGGGCAGACATCGTCACGCTTAATGTATACCTGGATCCTACCTTCGGAGTCCTGAAGTTCGAAGAAAGACGCCGCGCCCATAATGCGCCTGGACATCATCCTTCCCGCTATGCAAACGTCCTGAAAATTACCTTTCTCCGGATCGTATCCTTCGGCGATGCTCTTTGTGGTCGCGTTGACCGGATAGAGTGGCGCCGGATATGGTTCGATTCCCAATTCTCTGAGTTTCCGAAGAGATTCTCTGCGAAGCTCTTCCTGCTCGCTTCTTTCTATATCTGCCATGATGAATCTTAAAATCTTTCTTGCAAAAGTAGCACTTATATTCCACAAATATGGAAAAATTCCTCTTATTTTGGCTATATTTGTACGTATGGCGAAAGAGAAGAAATGGATACTTAGAGATCCGGCGGACGTGGACAAGGTGGATCAGCTGGCTTCCGAGCTCGGCGTCGACCCTGTCCTGGCTACGCTTCTTGTCCAGAGAGGCATCAATACCTTCGAAGGAGCGAGAACTTTCTTCCGTCCCGACCTTAAGTCTCTCAATGACCCCTTCCTCATGAAGGATATGGACAAGGCTGTTGCAAGGCTTGAGGAGGCCATCGCCCGGGCAGAGAAGATTTTGGTCTATGGCGACTATGATGTCGACGGGACCACGGCTGTTTCCCTTGTCTATTCCTATATCCGCAGGCTTACGCCTAAGGTCGACTTCTACATCCCGGACCGCTATGACGAGGGTTACGGAGTCTCCGCCAAGGGTATAGATTTCGCCGCGGCAAACGGCTTCAGCCTACTCATAGTGCTGGACTGCGGAATCAAGGCAGTGGAGAGAGTTGCCGATGCTAAGTCCAAGGGAATCGACATCATAATCTGCGACCATCATCTTCAGGATGAGGTCCTTCCTGACGCTGTGGCGGTCCTCGACCCGAAGCGCCATGACAATACCTATCCTTTCGACGACCTTTCAGGCTGCGGAGTCGGTTTCAAGCTGGTTCAGGCATATTCTCAGGCACATGGCCTTCCTTTCGACGACCTTGTTCCTCTGCTTGACCTTCTTGTCGTGAGCATTGCTTCCGATCTTGTCTCCGTCGTGGGGGAGAACAGGATTCTGGCCTTTTTCGGACTCAGACGCCTTAACGAGAGTCCGCGCAGGGGGCTTCAGGCGCTTATCGACCTCTCTAAACTTGAGACGGGACACATCTCTTTCGATGACATCATCTTCAAGATAGGACCGAGGATCAATGCCGCAGGCCGCATGGAGACAGGCCGTCTGGCCGTAGAACTTCTGACATCCGAGGACGATGCCAAAGCCCGCTCGGTCGCCAACGAGATCAATGACAATAACGACGAGCGCAAGCGCATAGACAGGGAGATTACGAAGGCTGCCATGGAGATGGTCAAAGCCGGAGACAGCCTTGCCCATGAATATGCGACCATCGTCTACAATCCGAATTGGAACAAGGGCGTGGTGGGGATTGTGGCCAGCCGTCTGGTCGAAGCTTTCTACAAGCCTTCTTTCGTGCTCACTAAGTCCAACGGGCTGGTGACGGGGTCGGCCAGGAGCGTGAGGGGCTTCGATCTTTATAATTCCATCGAAAGCTGCGCCGATCTTCTGGAGAATTTCGGCGGGCACACCTATGCCGCGGGGCTTACTCTCAAAGAGGAGAATCTGCCGGAGTTTGCCGCCAGGATAGAAAATTTCACGAAGAGGCATATCACCGAGGAGATGGAGACGCAGGTAATCGAGGTGGACAGCCGTCTTGATTTCGCCCAGATAACGCCGAAGTTCTGCCGCATCCTCCGCCAGTTCCAGCCTTTCGGCCCGGGCAATATCATGCCTGTCTTCCTCACCGAGAATGTCTATGATGACGGCATGGGCCGCAAGGTCGGCCCGGATGCCCGGCATCTGAAACTCAATCTTATCCAAGAGGCCCAGCCATACAATCCCAAGCCTGCGATAGGCTTCAACATGGCCGACTACTACCCTTACATCAGCGGTGGTAACCCGATCGACATCTGCTATTCCGTAGTCGAAAACTACTTCAACAAAAACACCACCATCCAGCTCCGCCTCAAAGACATCCACAAGCGCGACGAACTAATCTAGCCCCGCGCCACCGAGCCCGATTTCACCCGATCATCTTGACACTTACCGTTCCCGATCCCCCCTCCGGGAGGTACATGGGAACCGCGCTCCCCTTTTTGTGGGGGAGGGATGGCTTCGCTTTCAGCGGTTGATGAGGGTGATTATCTCGTGGGTAATCTGGACGGAGTCGAGGCCGTCGATGTTGAGAATATCTGTGGCGGAGGCTTTGTAGGCGGCTTCCCGTCGGGCTAAAAGTCCGCTTATTTTTGTGCGCAGGTCTCCTTCTTCTTTTTTCAGGACCGGGCGGTCTCCTGGGGAGATCGTGAGGTTGAAGACGAGGGTGTCAACGCTGGCTTTGAGGTAGATGCAGTGAGAATATTCGCGTACAAGTCTCGCGCATTCAGGGCTTGTAACTGTGCCTCCTCCAAGGGATAGGATTTCGCTGCTGGAGCGGTCTGCCGGACAGGTGTCGGAGACGTGGCGGGAGGAGAAGAAATAGCGGAGTGCGGCCAGTTCCATTGTCCGGAAGGCCGCCTCGCCGTCGTTTGTGAAGATGTCGCTGATTTTTCTGCGCTCGCGGTTTTCTATGAGGTCATCAAGGTCGGTAAGGGGCCAGCCCAGCACTTTGGCCAGTTCTCTTCCGACGCTGCTTTTACCGCAGCCCATAAATCCGCATAGGGAGATAATCATTGTGTCTTAAGCCGTAAAAAAGGAGGTCCGCCTTGGGCCGGATCATGAGTGTCCGACTGAGGCAGTGTAAGGATGGTCCGCCTTGGGCCGAATCATTAGCGTCCGCCTGAGGTTGAACTAAAATGGAACATCAGAGGTCGAAGAGTGTTGGTTCTTCTTCATCGCCGTCTTTGTCGGAATCCTCATCGGAATTTTTGTCAGAAGTGTCCTCTGAGTTCTCTTTATCGGGAACGTCGTCGGCGCTGAGGTCGATGACATACCCTGGGAGGGCGTCCTTTCCTCTGTCCTCGGACGACTTGTCCTCGGAGCCTGCAACTACTTTCGCAGACTCTCTGCGAGACTCCTTGATTTCCTCCTCCGAAAGATCCAGAGAGATGGACTCATCTTCCGCGGAATCGTCCCCTTCCACATCTTCATCCTCCTCGGCATCATCCGGCAAGTCATCATCCGGCTTGTGGAGCGGCTCGCCAAAGGCCACGCTCTCCACGCTATGGGCAGAGCATTTCTTCCCCTTGGCCGCGACTCCCTTCTTTCCGATGAATTCCTCGGCATCGAGGGTCTCCGGATCACGTCCGGCACTCTTGCCTCCGAAAGTCAGGATAACCTGCGGATGGAGGTCGTCGGAGATGGCCACGAGATACGAACCCTTCCCGTCGGAGATAAAAGACGTCGGCATATTGTCTGCCTCGGCAAAAGAGAATCTCTTGATATAGAAGGACTTCGCTTCTCCATCGTAGTATAGGGCTGTCCATGTCTTGTCTTCGTCGAACATCTCTATCCTGAGAAGGTCGCCCTGGTACCTGTTCGCAAGGTCGAAATTGGTGGTATAGTAGGTTCCGTCCTTAAATATGGCGAGAATCTTGTCCTCTCCTTCGAAGGAGCCGAGGAAGATTCCGTGACCCTCGTCATTGAGCCTCTGAACGTCGCCGTCGAACCAGATGTCTTTGCCTCCGATTGTGGATACGCCCTTGGACTTCAGCACTATCTTCTGGATAGGATTCCGGCTTACAAGGTTGCCCTTTGAAGCCTTGCCCTTGATGTCCAGAGTGGAGAAGTCGTATTCGAATTTGGTCTTCTTAAGCTTCGGTCTCGGCCTCAGGTAGATTTTCACGATTCCCGCCTCCCCGTTGTGGTTTGCCGTGAACCAAAGAACCGTAGAGCCCGCGTCGCCATGGACCATGTCATATTCCTTGTCCCTGGTTATGCTCTTGATATTGAACCTCTTGGCATAATATCTCTTGTCGGCCCCGTTGCGGTAGATGACATTGTAGATGGTCCTGTCGTCGCCTCTGTTGAAGACGTTGACATAGATCAGATCCTTGCCGAAGAAAGCCTTGTCGCTGACCTTGGATACTTTGTACATGCCGTCTCTGCGGAAGACGATGATTTCGCTGAGGTCGGAGCAGTCGCAGATGTACTGGCCTCCGTCGTCACGTTTCATGCCTATGCCGACGAAGCCTTCGGAGAGGTTGGCGCAGAGCTTGGCGTTGTTGTTGACAACCTTGGTGGCTGTAATGCTCTCGAAATTCGTGATTTCGGTCAGACGAGGATGGTCCTTGCCGTATTTGTCCTTCAGGCTCCGGAACCATGCTATGGTGTAGTCCGTGATATGGTCAATGTCGTCCTGGACCTGCTTCATCTCGTCTTCGATGCCGCTGATTTTGAGGTCCACGGCCTTGGTGTCGAATTTCGATATTTTGCGTACAGGCTTTTCGACAAGCTTCTGGATGTCCTCCATATTGATCGTCCTATGAACCTGAGGCTCATAGGTTCTCATCTTGGAGAGGATCGCCTCAAGCTGTTCTTCCCAGGTCTTCTGGTCCTCTTCGAGCAGTTTGTAGACCTTCTCTTCGAAGAAGATTTTCTCGAGGGAGGAGTAGAACCAGTCATCCCGGAGTTCGCCCAGCCTTATCTGGAGCTCCTGGAGAAGAAGGTCCTTGGTGTGGAAGGTATCGTAGATGAGAATATCCTTGACAGAGAGGAACTGAGGCTTGCTGTCCTTGATGACGCAGGCGTTCGTGACTATGTTGGTCTCGCAGTCCGTGAAGGCATAGAGGGCGTCGATCGTCTTGTCAGGAGACACGTCCTTCGGGAGATGGATTGTGATGTTGACCTTCTCCGTGGTGAAATCGTCTATCCTCCTGATTTTGATCTTTCCCTTCTGCGCGGCCTTGTCGATGGAGTCCTTGACATCGCCAGAGGTCTTGCCGAAAGGAATCTCGGTGATGACCAGGGTACTCTTGTCTACCTTCTCTATCTTTGCGCGCACTTTTACGGAACCCTTGCGGGCGCCGTCCCTATAGTTCGAGCAATCGGCCATTCCGCCGGTAGGGAAGTCAGGGTAGATGGTGAAGTCCTCTCCTCGCAGGATGGCTATTGAGGCGTCTATCAGCTCGTTGAAATTGTGCGGGAGAATCTTCGAAGCCATTCCGACCGCGATTCCTTCCGTGCCCTGGGCGAGCAGCAGAGGAAAACGCACCGGAAGTTCCTCCGGCTCCTTGTTGCGCCCATCGTAGGATGTCAGCCAGTTAGTCACCTTCGGATCGAAGACGACCTCCTTGGCGAACTTGCTCAGGCGGGCTTCGATGTACCTCGGGGCGGCGTTGCTGTCACCGGTCAGGATGTTTCCCCAGTTTCCCTGGCAGTCGACGAGATAGCCCTTCTGTCCGAGCTGGACGAGGGCGCCCAGGATGGACTGGTCTCCATGAGGGTGGTACTGCATCGCCTGTCCGACGATGTTGGCCACCTTCGTGTAGTTGCCGTCGTCCATCCTGTACATCGCGTGCAGTATTCTCCTCTGTACAGGTTTAAGGCCGTCGATTATGTTAGGGACGGCTCGCTGAAGAATGACGTAGGAGGAGTAATCAAGGAACCAGTCCTTGAACATTCCGCTGAGCTTGAACTTCTTGCTGTCCTCGCTGAGTAGTTTGTCGAACTTTCCTGATTCTCCCGCTCCTTCATCATCGATAGGCTGTTCACCTTCTCCGCTTATGTCGTTGTCGTCTCCGTCCCAGTCGTCTGGCCTCATTTTGCTGTGTTTTTAGGTAATAAAGATAGCGATTTTTTCCTTCGCCGCCAAGTCTTAGTCCTCGTAGCCGAATTTTCTCAGCTCGCGGCGGTTCTCTCTCCAGCCCTCGTCCACCGCCACGAAAAGGTGGAGGTAGACCTTTTTCTGGAAGAAGTCTTCCATGTCGAGTCTGGAACTAGTGCCGAGCTTTTTGAGGGACTGGCCGCCCTTGCCGATGATGATTCCTTTCTGGGAATCTCTCATCACAAGGATGGTGGCGTCGATGTCATAGCGCTCTTCCCCTTCCTTGAAAGAGTTGACCACTACCTCGCAGCAATATGGAATCTCCTCGCTGTACTGCTTGAGGATGTTCTCTCTGACAATTTCTGAGGCGAAGAACCTGAGATTCTTGTCGGTGAACTGGTCCCTGTCGTACCAGGCCGGGCCCTCGGGAAGATTCTTCAGGATGGCATCGAAGACGCTGTCGAGGTTGAACTTCTCCTTGGCGGATACCGGTATGACCATGGCGAGGGGAACTTCTTCCTGCCAGCGGTCGATTAGTTTCTGAACTTTCGGCTGGTCGCCCAGGTCAATCTTGTTTATCACGATGATGACCGGACAGCCGAGGTCTTTCAGCTTGTCTACGTATTCCGTATTCTTCTCGGCCTTTTCGATGATGTCCGTGACATAGAGGACTATGTCAGCGTCTCCGATGGCCGTGTCCACGTAGCCCAGCATGTCTTCCTGAAGTCTGTAGTTAGGCTTCAGGATGCCGGGGGTGTCGGAATATACAATCTGGTAGTCTTCCCCGTTCACGATCCCCATTATGCGCTGCCTGGTGGTCTGCGCCTTTGCCGTGACTATGGAAAGCTTTTCTCCAACGAGGGCGTTCATCAGAGTGGACTTGCCCACGTTAGGATTGCCGATGATATTGACGAAGCCGGCCTTGAACTTCTCAGCGGCCCTCACCTTGTTCTCTTCCATTATTCGTAAGCTCCCATCTGGAGGGCGTTGGCCTCTTCCTTTGAGAGGTAGCGCCACTCACCCTTCTTGAGACCCTTCTTGGTGAGTCCCGCGAAGTAGACGCGGTCCAGAGCCATGACTTCATAGCCCAGAGACTCGAAGGTCCTTCTGATGATGCGATTCCTTCCGGTATGGATTTCAATTCCGAGCTTCTTCTTGTCCTCAGGGTCGATGTACTCGAGGGCGTCAGCCTTGATGTCGCCGTCGCTCAGGGTGATTCCGGAGAGGATCTTGTCATGGTCTTCGTCCGTGAGCGGCTTGTCGAGGATCACCTGGTAGACCTTCTTCTTCTCGAAGGAAGGGTGGGTGAGTTTCTCGGCGATCTCGCCGTCATTAGTGAACATGAGTACTCCGGTGGTGTTCTTGTCGAGTCTTCCTACAGGGAAAACGCGGGTCTTGCAGTCTCCAAGAAGATCCATGACGGACTTCTCGGCATGAGGGTCGCTCGCCGTCGTTACGTAGCCCTTAGGCTTGTTCATGACGATGTAGACTTTCTCCTCGCCGCGGAGAGTCTCATCGTTGAATTTAACGACATCCTTCTGCGGATTGATCTTGACTCCGAGCTCGGTGACAATCTGGCCGTTGACGCTTACCACGCCGGCCTGGATGAACTGGTCGGCCTCCCTGCGGGAGCAGACTCCTGAATTAGCTATGAATTTGTTGAGGCGTACAGCTTCAGGAATCGGTGCAGGTACATAGTCGTTGTCAGAAACCTGGATCTGATCAAGCATAGGTTTCTTGCTGAGCATCCTGGTGATTCCCTCTTCGGCTGATTTGTTGAAGGTGTAAGGATTGACCCTCTGACCCTTGCCGAAGCCCTGTTTCGGGCCCTTGGAGAAACCCCCGCGGTTTCCGCCGGAGTGTCCGAAAGATTTAGATCCGCCATAAGACTTGTTTCCACCAAAAGATTTATGGCCGCTGAAGCCTTCGTGGCGCTGATATCCGCCTTCGTGGCGCTGCTGGTAGCCGCCTTCGCCGCGGTTGTAGCCTCCGCGCTGCTGGTAGCCGCCTTCCCCGCGGCTGTAGCCTCCGCGCTGCTGGTAGCCGCCCTCGCCACGGCTGAAGCATCCGCGCTGCTGGTAGCCACCCTGCTTGTCGTCAGAACCGTTCTCCGCACTGCGGAAGCGGTTCTCTATCTGTCTTGTAAGCGGATTTCTTCTCTCGAGGTAATTTCCTCCACGGTTGTAACTGCCACGATTATAGTCTCCGCGACTGTAGGAGCCGCGATTGTAGCCGCCGTTGCCACGGCTGTAGCCATGTCCGCCTTCGCTTCCGCGATATTCACGCGGCTTGTAGTCGGCGTCCTCTGCGTTGTAAGAAACCTTCTCGGCGCCTTTCTCGGCGGAATGAGAATCAGACATGTCTTTGTTGAGGCGAGGCCTTCTTGGCCTGAGCTTCCTTCCTTCGGCGGTGAACCCGCTCTTCTCGTTGTCTTCCATAATGATTGCGATGGCTCACGCCATCTGGATTAGATGTGAAAAATGATTAATAAAACCTTTATTTTAAATTGAATACATAGGTTATCGTACCTTGCTGAAGCGCCGGCGCATCAGCGCTGACGTTGAAATGAGCTTCCAGAGCGGCCTTTCTGGCGGCATTCCACAGCTCCTTGTTGTTTACCGTCGTCCCCTCGGCTCCTGCGACCGCTTTCTTGACGTTTCCGTAATTGTCGACCCAGATGCTGACTACAACCTTGCCGGACTCCTGTACTCCGTAAGAAGGTCTCGGCAAAGTTCCGAGTACGTTCCTCCCCTGGAGATGGGCGTTAGGCGAGCCTGTCACCTTCCCATTCTTGGTGTTTCCTTCCGGGTGGCCGGCCTTAAGGGCGTCGCTGATTCTGGATGAAGTCTGCGGGGCGATGGTATCCTTGGAGGATTTGTTGTCCGCCGCATGGAAAAGAGCCCTGTTGTCTATAGGCTTATCCCGCTTCGGTTCATATCTTTCGACATCGCCGTCTTCTCCCATGGTGGCTTCTTTGGCCTCATTAGGCTTTTTGCCCTTGTTTTGGGCTTCGGCCCTCTGGACCAGCTCTACCGGCTTGGACTTGTCGACTGTCTCCGCCTGAGGCTGGTTCCCGACTTTCGGCTGGATCACCGGCTTGTCCGGGACTTCTTCCTGGGTGAAATCTATCACGAAGGTGGATTCGGGCGGCGGGGGATAGAGGTAGCTCAGACCGGAAAAAACGAGAGATAGGATGAGGATAAGGTGCGCGCCGAGAGTAAGCAGGAGCCCCGTCACCGTGGCCTTGCGCTCTTCTTTCTGCCTTTTGTCCTTGTAGTCAGCCATCTCCCGGCCTTTTGTCAATTTATGAAAAGATTATTCCGGCGAAGTAGCCAGAATGACTTTGTAATGGTTACGCTTTGCGATGTTCATGCAGGCAACGACCTCCTTGACCGGTACCGATTCGTCGGCATAAATCGCGAAAGTCGGGTCTTCCTCGCTCTGAAGCTGTCCGACGAGGGCGTCCTCCACTTCCTCGAAAGAAAGGGCCGTCTTGTCATCGCCGTTGATATAATAGGAATAGTTCCCGTCGTGCCAGTCCTTGATGCTGACGCTCACGGTCGCCTTGTCGGAAATCTGGTTGGTGCTCTTCGGGAGCAGAAGCTTCAGCGCGTTCGGATTGACGAGCGTCGAAGTTATGAGGAAGAAGATCAGGAGCAGGAACACCAGGTCTGTCATCGAGGACATCCCGATGTCTGACATGATCTTTGTCTGTCTCTTGTACATGAGAGCCTCCCTCTTACTTTGTTTCCTCCTCTTCGGCCGGCTCATGGAGTACGTCCATGAAGTCGATGGTCGCGCTCTCCATCTTGAAGACCAGGTCGGAGATGTTGGAAGTCAGGTAGTTGTAGGCGAAGTAGGCTACGATGCCGACAATCAGACCGCCGACTGTCGTGATCATGGCGGTGTAGATACCTCCGGAAAGTACGGAGATGTCGACATTGCTGCCCGCGTTGGACATGTTGAAGAAGGCCTGGACCATTCCGAGAACGGTTCCGAGGAAGCCGATCATCGGGGCTCCTCCGGCTATGGTAGCGAGGATAGGCATGCCTTTCTCAAGTCTGGCGACTTCTGCGTTACCGGTGTTCTCGACCGCGGTCTGGATGTCAGGGAGAGGACGGCCTATGCGCTCGATACCCTTCTGGACGAGGCGGGCGACTGGGGAGTCGAACTGCTGGCAAAGGGCTATCGCGCTCTTGAGCTTCCCTTCATGAATATAGTCCCTGATGTCCTTCATGAAATTTCTGTCGATTGAGCCTGCCTTGTGGATCATCCACCACTTCTTCCCGAAGATGTAGATGGCCACGATGGAAAGGAAGAGGAGCACCCACATGAGCCAGCCTCCGAGATTGAACATCTGGAAGAGGCTCATCGTCTTTTCTACTGTCGGCTCTGCGCTTGCGGCGACTCCCGCGGAGCTTCCGCCTACGGCCTGCTCAAGGGCCTCGGCCCCCGCCTGAATTGCGGTGTCGGCCTGAAGAAGAGAGAATAACATGTTATCTTGTGACTTTTATTGATCAACCTGAATACAATAAGAATGCAAAAGTACTCAAAAAATCCGATTTTCTTCTAGTTTTCCTATTTTAAACGAAGCTAAAATGCGGACTTTCATTCGCTGTCCCCGTATTCCACCTTCGAGAGGAAGAGAGGGTAGCCGGGGACGGATTCTCCGGCGGAGGAACGGCTGCCCGAGGCGAGGACTTCCTCGATCCACCGAGGCTCGCGTTTCCCGCGCCCTATTTCCAGAAGGGTGCCCACAGCCGCCCTTACCATGTTTCTAAGGAAACGGTCTGCCCTTATTCTGAAATACATGTAGTCGCCCTCGGCGGCCTTGTATCCCATGAGTCTGACGTGGTCCGGCTTGTAGATTATCCATTTCGCTTCCGTGACGGTGCAGACGGAAGTCTTGTTGTCGCCGCCGATTTTCTGGAAGGCTGCGAAATCCCTGGTGCCGAGAAGGCCCGCCGCGGCCTCGTTCATCGCCGACACATCCAGAGGAAAACTGTAGAAAAGAGACCTTCCCTCCATGAAGGGGTCTTTGCGGCGGTGTAGAAAATATGTGTACTCTCTCGCCCTTGCGTCAAAACGCGCATGGAAATCCGGAGCCGCGGGAACTATGGAGTGTACGACGATAGAACGGGGCAAGATGGCATTTAATTTGTAGCGGATCTGCCTTGTTTCTATGTCTGTTTCGCTTCTCTCAAGAGTCGGCGGGACGGGTCCCGAGGGGGCAGGGAAATCGAAGGAGGCGACATAGCCGACAGCATTGACTTTCGAGTCAGTGCGACCGGCTCCGATGACCGCGATTTCCGCTCCCAGAAGTAAGGAAAGCGCTTTTTCAAGCGTCTCCTGAACCGTCGGGGCGCCTCTCTGGCTCTGCCACCCGCAGAAGTCGGAACCATTGTAGGAGAGTGTGATTTTGTAACGCATAGAACGCAAAATTAGGAAATTGTAAAACAAAAGAAAGATAATGGACAGCGTAAATATCAAAGAATTGAATGACCGCATCCAACAGGAGAGCCAATTCGTAGACCTTCTCACCATGGAGATGGGAAAGGTGATCGTGGGGCAGAAGCAGCTCGTCGACAACCTTCTGATCGGTCTCCTGGCTAACGGACACATCCTTCTCGAGGGAGTCCCCGGCCTTGCCAAGACCTTGGCCATCAACACCCTGGCCCAGGCCGTAGATGCCAAGTTCAGCCGCATTCAGTTCACCCCTGATCTCCTTCCGGCCGATGTGCTCGGAACCATGATCTATTCCCAGAAGAATGAGAGCTTCGAGGTCCACAAGGGTCCTGTTTTCGCCAACTTCGTGCTGGCGGATGAAATCAACCGAAGCCCTGCGAAGGTTCAGAGCGCTCTTCTCGAGGCGATGCAGGAGAGGCAGGTGACCATCGGCGACCAGACCTACAAGCTCCCTGAGCCTTTCCTGGTGATGGCCACTCAGAACCCGATCGAGCAGGAGGGAACCTATCCTCTTCCGGAGGCGCAGGTCGACCGTTTCATGCTGAAGGTTATAGTGACCTATCCGAAGAAGGACGAGGAGAGACAGGTCATCCGCATGAATAACACCGGAGAATTTCCGCACGCCCAGCCTGTGGTCAAACCTGAGGATATCATCCGCGCCAGAAATGTAGTAAGAGAAGTCTACATGGACGAAAAGATTGAGAGATACATAGTCGACATCGTTTATGCGACCCGTACTCCTGAGGACTATGGCCTGAAGGATCTCAAGGGCCTGATAAGCTATGGAGGGTCTCCGCGTGCCAGTATTTCTCTCTCCGCGGCGTCTAAGGCCTATGCCTTCATCAAGCGCAGGGGCTACGTCATCCCTGAGGATGTCCGCGCTGTCTGCAACGAGGTTCTCCGCCATCGTATCGGACTTACCTATGAGGCGGAGGCTGAGAATGTCACCCCTGAGGAAATCATTTCCCAGGTGCTGAATGCGGTGATTGTACCATAAATCTGTCATGAGGGAAGAATTGTCATCCACCGACCTGCTCAAGAAGGTCAGGAAGATAGAGATCAGGTCGAGGGCTCTCTCGCATCAGATCTTCGCGGGAGAATACCACTCCGCCTTCAAGGGAAGGGGAATGGCGTTCAGCGAGGTGCGTGAGTATCAGTACGGCGACGATGTCCGTAATATGGACTGGAACGTCACCGCGCGTCTGCGCTCGCCTTATGTGAAGGTCTTCGAGGAGGAACGAGAGCTGACCGTCGTCCTGCTCGTAGACATCAGCCGTTCAGGCCTCTTCGGTACTGTGGGGATGACAAAGCGCGAACTGGTGGCGGAGATAGCGGCCGTAATAGCCTTTTCGGCCATTATCAACAACGACAAGGTCGGAGCCCTCTTTTTTAGCGACCATGTGGAAGAATTCATCCCGCCGAAGAAGGGCCGCGGCCATTTGCTCCATATCATCAGGGAAATCCTTGAAATCAAGCCGCAGTCTTCCGGGACAGACATCGGCGGGGCCTTGCGCTATCTTACCAACGCCATAAAGAAAAAGTGTACGACCTTCCTCCTTTCCGACATGATTGATGCCTTGCCGGACGGAAGCCCGCGCTACGAGGATGCGCTGAAGGTCGCCGTCAATCGCCATGATCTTGGTATCATAGAGGTCTACGATCCCAGAGAGCAGAGCATTCCTTCCGTCGGCCTGGTCCATGTGAAGGACGGAGAATCCGGAGACTCGGCCTGGGTCAACACTTCCAGCCGCAAGGTCCGCGAGGCGTATTCGGCCTGGTTCGGCGGCCTCAGGGACAGGGAAAAGAAGCTTTTTAATAAATATCAGATAGATTCGGTCCGCATAGCCACAGATGAGGACTATGTGAAAGGCTTGATGACATTCTTCGAGAGGAGATGATGATTTTGAGAACCAAGATATACGTCCTTCTTGCCGCCGCGGCCTTTCTGGCCCCGGCAGCGTCGGCTCAGGTCATAGACATGAAGGGCTCCTTCCTCCGCCAGGAGCAGAAGCGCGATTCCGTGCTGATCGGCGACCAGCTTGACTATGGAGTGAAGCTGGAAAGCATCGTCGAGGGAACATCCTTCAGATTCGAGGATTTCAGCAAAGGCTTCATGGACAGCGTCGAGGTAGTCAGCCCCGAGTGGCAGGGCGACACCCTGAAGACCTGGAAAGAGGGTGGCAAAAAACTCTTTGACGCCGAATTCTATGTGAAGATCACCTCCTTCGAGGAAGGCTCCTACCTTCTCAGGCCGCTTTCCCTGCTGAGGCGTCTCCCCGGGGATTCCAGGGTGGACACCTTGGTCTTCGACCCACAGAGCCTCCAGGTCAAGACTTTCCAGATAGACACCGCGGCCTATAAGCCCCACGACATAAAGGGGCAGATACGCTACCCTCTGACTTTTAAAGAACTGCTGCCTTACATGGGCTCGCTGCTCATCCTCGCGTTCATCGCCGCGGCCTTGATCCGGTACCTTAGAAAGCGCCGCGGAATTAAGGTCGGAGGGCTTTCTGAAGAGCCTGCCCACATTACCGCCTTGCGAAAACTTGACCATTGGCGGGGGAGCAAGTATTGGGCTCCCGATAAGCAGAAGCAATTCTACAGCGGGGTTACTGACACACTGCGCGAATATATGGCGGCCCGTTATGGGATAGATGCCATGGAATCCACTACGGCGGAGATTTTCGCCGACCTTAAGGACAAAGACATACCTCGCGAGCTTTTCGACCAGACTAAGAAGCTTTTCGAGACTTCTGACTTCGTGAAATTCGCCAAGATGACGGTTTCGGACGAGGATAACGCCAAGGTCCTGCCGACAGCGGTCAAATTCGTGACTGACACCTATCAGACCGAAGTGGACGCCGAGGCCGGGACGCAAGGTCCGCGGGAAGAGGGGGCGGAGCACTCTGAGGCCGAAAAGCCGGAAGAGGATAACAGCCGCTTCATGCCGCATGATAACGTATAGGAGGATGAGCCATGCATTTTGAATATCCGAAACTTCTTTTCCTCCTTGCGGTTCCGCTCCTTCTGGCCCTGCTCTATCTCTATAGGCAGATAAAGGATCGTGAACCTCATTTCAGGGTCTCTTCACTCTCTCCCTGGAAGGCCGGAGGAAGATCTTTGACAGCTTTTGTAAGGTGGCTTCCGCCATTCCTCTATTTTATGGCCATGTGCCTGATGGTCATAGTGATAGCCCGGCCGCGCTCGTCCACCCAGATGGACAAGGTCAACTCCGAGGGTATCGACATTGTATTCGATATGGACGTGTCTACCTCCATGCTGGCGCGAGACTTCAAGCCTGACAGGATCAGCGCCGCCAAGGATATAGCCATTGAATTCATCTCCCAGCGGCCTTCTGACCGTATGGGAATCGTGGTCTTTGCCGGAGAGAGCTACACCCAGTGCCCTCTCACTACCGACAGGGCCACCCTTATCAACCTCATGAAAGAAATCGAGACCGGGCTCATCGAGGACGGCACGGCCATAGGCAACGGACTTGCCACCGCAGTGGCGAGGATGAAAGATTCCGACGCGAAGAGCAGGGTCGTGATTCTGCTGACGGACGGAGTCAACAATTCCGGTGAAATCACCCCTCAGACCGCGGCGGAGATCGCCAAGACTTACGGGGTCAGGGTCTACACAATCGGTGTGGGCGCCAACGGCGAGGCTCCATATCCGGTCGTCACTCCTTGGGGCGTAGAACTCCAGAATGTGCCGGTCGAGATAGACGAGGACCTTCTGAAGCAGATCGCTCAAACCACAGGTGGAAAGTATTTCCGTGCCACCGACAACACCAAGCTTGCGGAAATATATTCCGAAATTAACAAGATGGAGAAGGCCAGGACTACCATCGACAGTTTCCCAGTGTACAAGGAGCTGTTCTCCGGCTTCGGTCTGGGCGCCCTAGTCTGCATGTTGCTGGGCCTTCTGGTAAATCTGTTTTTGAGGAGATTGCCATAGGAGGACTGAACCATGTTGATATTTGCACAACCACAATACCTGCTTCTCTCTCTTCTCTCCCCGCTTTTCCTGGTCGTCTACGGGATCTTGATTCATCTGCGCAGGCGCCGCGTCAGGAAGATCGGAGACGAGGAGCTCGTCGGCGAACTCATGCCTTCCTATTCCAAGGCTAAGAGCTGGCTGAAGATGGTCTTTTTCAGCCTCTCTTTCCTCTTCCTATGCATAGGAATGGCAAGACCCCAGATCGGTGCCAAGCTTCAGGAGCATAAGAGTAAGGGAGCGGAGGTGATGATCGCCCTTGATGTGTCCAATTCCATGCTGGCCAGAGACTATACTCCTGACCGTCTGGAGAGGGCCAAACTGGCCATCTCCCGCCTTACCGACCGTCTTGACGGGGATCGTATAGGTCTGGTTATTTTCGCGGGACAGAGTTTTGTCCAGCTGCCTATTACCACGGATTACGTGAGCGCCAAGATGTTCCTCGGCAACATCAGCACTTCTTCGGTACCGGTCCAGGGTACTGCCATCGGAGACGCGATCACGACCTGCATAAAGAGTTTTTCCACCCAGAGTGAGAACAGCAGGGCGATAATAGTGATAAGCGATGGCGAGAATCACGAGGATGACGCCGTGCAGGCCGCCAAGGATGCCGCAGACATGGGCATTAAAGTCTATACAATCGGCGTGGGCTCGACTCGTGGCGAACCTATTCCGGTCGAAGGAGGCGGCATGCTCAAGGACAAGGACGGCAGCATGGTGGTGACCAAGCTTGACGAGAAACTCCTCAGTGATATAGCTGAGGCCGGGAAGGGAGCCTATGTCCATGCGGGAAACGAGGAATTCGGGCTCAACCCGATAATCGATGACATAAAGAAGATGCAGGACGAGGAATTCAATTCCGTCGTCTTCGAGGAGTACGATGAGCAGTTCATGTACTTCTTCGCGGCGTCCCTGTTCTTCCTTGCGCTGGCTGCCTTGACGGGGAGCCGCAAAAGCAAGAAACATTTGTTTGTAAGATGATGAATTTCAAATACATACTCTCTTTAATCGTGGCCTTGACCCTTTCTCTCGGTGCTTCGGCCCAGGCAGACAGGCATTTTGTGCGCCAGGGAAACCGTAAGTTCGGCAAGGAGAACTGGCAGGAGGCCGAGATTGGTTACAGAAAGGCCTTGGTGAGGGATTCGACTTCGTTGGCGGCCACCTACAATCTTGCCAATACCCTTTACAAGGAGGGTCATTATGATTTCGCTGATTCTACGATGAGGAGGATTTCAGGGACGGCTCCTATTTCATCGCATGCGTCCGACTATTATTATAATCTCGGGGACATAGCCATAGGAAAGAAGGATTGGCAGGGCGCCGTGGATGCCTTCAAGAAGAGCATTCTGCTGAATCCTGGGGATTTGGAGGCCAAGGAGAATTATGCCTATGCCAAGAAGATGCTGGACAAGCAGATGGGTGGCGGCCAGGGGCAGAATCAACAGGACCAGAATAAGAATCAGCAGGACCAGCAGAATCAGCAGAATCAGCAGAATCAGCAGGACCAGCAGAATCAGCAGAATCAACAGAATCAAGGCCAGAATCAGGATCAAATGAATCAGAACGGAGGAGGAGAGGGAAAGATTTCCCCTCAGCAGGCCCAGCAGATTTTGAGGGCTATCCAGGCTAAGGAGGAACAGACTAAGGACAAGGTCAACAAGGAGAAGGCTCAGGCGGCAGGGTCCAGGCAGAAGGAGAAAAACTGGTAGGAGGAAGGAGACATGAAAAGATTAATATCCATATTGATTTTTCTTTTTGTGGCCGTTCAGCTATGGTCGCAAAATTCCATAAGGGTCCAGGTTGAGAATATGGTGGCCCTTGATGAACAGTTCAATGTGACTTTCATCATCGACGGAGAGAACAGCCCCGTGGATTTCCAATGGAGCCAGGGGAATGATTTCCAGCTTGTCTGGGGACCGCAGAAGGGCTCTTCTACCAGCATCCAGATAATCAACGGCAAACGCAGCAAGTCCGTTCAGACGAATTTTACCTACGTGCTCATGCCGAAGAAGACAGGAACCTTCACCCTTCCCCGCGCCTCGGCCAAGGTAAACGGCAGACAGATTTATTCGGAAGAGGCAAGCGTCCAGGTGGTTTCTAACGGTGCATCTTCTTCCTCCTCTCCTCGCTCGTCTTCCTCTTCTGCCGCCGCTACGGGGGACATCGCCTCTGGAGACCTCTTCATGAGGCTGAGCCTCAGCCGTTCCAGTGCCGTCATAGGGGAACCCATAACAGCGACTCTCAAGCTTTACCAGCGGGTCAACATCGCAGGTTTCGAAAACGCCAAGTTTCCGAGTTTCAACGGTTTCTGGAGTCAGGAGACCTATGCCCCTACGAATATCCAGTTCAGGCGCGAAACCATCGACGACAAACTCTATCAGGCGGCCGTCATAAGGTCCTGGGTGATAATTCCTCAGCAGGCAGGAGCCCTCAAGGTGGATCCGGCCGAACTCGTTTGCCTGGTCAATGTCGAGACCAGCTCCGGCCACGGCAGCATTTTCGATGAATTTTTCGATACCGGATATCAGACGGTCCGCAAGAGAGTCACGACTCCCTCCCTCACCGTGAATGTAAGACAGCTTCCGTCCGGCCAGCCTTCTTCTTTCGGAGGAGGAGTAGGTAAATTCACCATGGACGTGAAACTTGACAAGGATTCGCTTAAGACTCATGACGCCGCTTCGCTCATGGTGACAGTTCAGGGACGAGGCAATGTCTCTCTCCTGGAAGCCCCGACCGTGAAATTCCCGGCGGACTTCGAAGCCTACGATGAGAAGACCACCGACAATACCGACAAGTCCAACGGCGGAACCTCGGGCGGCAAGACCTTTGAATTCCCGTTCATACCGAGGAGCCATGGGGACTTCACCATAGATCCGGTAGAATATTCTTATTACGACGTTGAGCAAGGCAAATATGTCACTCTGCGATCCGCCCCGATCCGTGTCCATGTGGCCAAGGGAGAGGGTGGGGATTCCGATGCCGGAGCGGTTTCATCCTCCGCTCCTTCGGTGGAAAAGAAGGGAGTGAAGGACCTCGCCAAGGATATCCGCTTCATCAAGACAGAAAAGCCCTCGCTCAAGGTTGGGCGCAGCTTCTTCGCAGGTTCTCCTGCATGGTGGATTCTCCTCGGCCTCTTCGCCGCGTCCGGCGCCGGAGTATGGCTTGCCATGCGTAAGGCTGCTTCCATGCGGGCGAATGTCGCCTTGAGCCGCAACAGGGGAGCGGTCAAGGCCGCCAGAAATCGTCTCAAGAAGGCAGGAGACTTCCTCTCCAAGAATCTGTATTCAGCCTTTTACGAGGAATTGCACAGGGCCCTGCTGGGCTATGCCTCTGACAAACTCAACATGGGCGTCGAAGAACTTGACAAGGACAATATCGCCTCCCGATTCGCCGAGAACGGGGTGTCGGAGGAAGTCGTAGGCCAGTTCATCGGCCTGCTTGATGCCTGTGACTATGCCCGCTATTCTCCTGACGCCGGACATGAGGCCATGAGCGCCCATTATGAGAGCGCCGTGACCGCGATTTCGAACATTGAATCTCAGATGAAAGGAAAGAAGAAAAACGGCGCAGGAGCCGCCGCACTGGTGCTGGCGGCCCTCCTCATGCTGCCTTCGGCCGGAGCCAGGGCCGACGCCTATCTGGACTCGCTCTGGACGGCCGGCACTGAAGCCTATCAGGCCGGAAGGTGGGACGACGCGGTCCGCGACTGGTCCTCGCTGGAAAACGCCGGCGTGGAGTCCGCCGAGGTCTACACGAATCTCGGGGACGCCTATTTCAAGGGCGGAGACTATACCCGTTCCATACTCTGCTATGAACGCGCCCTCAAGGTAGATCCTTCCTATTCGGACGCCCGCTACAATCTCGCCTATGCCAACACCTTCATTCAGGACAAGATAGACCCGGTCCCGGAGTTCTTCCTCAAGAGCTGGGCCCGCAATTTCAGCTACATCTTCACTTCCGACACCTGGGCAGTGCTGGCCCTATCCTTCTTCGCCCTGGTCGTGGCCCTCTTCCTGCTCTTCCTGCTCGGAGATACGGCCGCAAAACGCAGGCTGGGCTTTTTCGCGGCCCTTGCCGCCCTGATTTTGAGCCTCATCTCAGCCGGCTGTTCCTTCTGGGGGAGGACTGCCTATACCCATTCCGACGGAGCGATAGTCATTTCTCCGGTCTGCTCGGTCAAGAGTTCTCCTTCGAGAGAATCGGCAACGGATCTCTTCGTTCTACATGAAGGGACCAAGGTCCGCATTCTTGATCAGGTGGGCGAATGGAAAAATGTCGAACTCGCCGACGGCAGGCAGGGCTGGGTGGAATTCGGAGATATCGAGATAATCTGATTTGGATTTCTCCCTGCAAGGAGGTAAATTTAGGGCAAATAGGGCTCTATGAAACTCAGAAATATTATTCTCGGGGCCTTTCTGACGCTGTCAGGAGGGCTTTCTGTTTGTGCTGAAGACGGAAAACCGCTCACTTTCGCCTTCGTAACCGACACCCACATCGCCTTAGGCTCAGCCTCCGAGCGGGCTCTGAGCGCGGTGATAAAAGACATAAACGCTGATGATTCCCTCCGCTTCGTGATTTTCGGAGGGGATATCACGGACTTCGGTACAAAGGCGGAGTTCCGTAGATTCAAGGCCTCGGCTGATTCGCTCAATAAGGAATGGTACATTCTGGCGGGCAATCACGATGCCTGCTGGTCGGCGAGCGGCTGCAATGACTATCCGGATGTCTTCGGCTATGAGACCATGGATTTCACCGTCGGAGGCTGGAGATTCTTAGGCTGCAACAGCGGCCCTGACATGAGGATGGCCCCTGCCCTTGTGCCACGTGAGACCATGAACTGGCTCAAAGACCTAAAGCCGGGCTCCAAGGCGGTTTTCGTCAATCATTTCCCGATGGACTCTTCGGTCCTGAATTATTTCGACGTCACCCGGGAGCTGAAACGCCTTGACGTCCGCCTTGAAATAGGAGGCCACCTCCATGCAAACAAGGTTCGCAATTATTCCGGAATCCCGGGGATTATCTGCCGCTCCTCCCTTGCCGCCAACGGGGCTTCCGGCTACACCGTCTTCCGTCTGTGGGATGATCATGTCGAGGCGTCTGAGAGGAGAATATATCTTTCCGGTGGCAGCAGGACGGAGATTAACTGGTATGAAACGCCTCTCAAACATGTTCCCGACACTGTAAGATATGACTCTCACGGCCTCCCTTCCGATTATCCATGGATGAGATATGAGGTCAACGACAAGTATCCTCAGGTCAGGGAAGTCTGGAAGATCCAGGATTCCGCCAACGTCGTTTCGGGTTTCGCCGTCAAAGGAGGCAGGGCTTTTTACACTCTGGCATCTTATCCTTCCGGAGGGGTGCATGCGGTCAAGATCTCCGACGGCTCCTTCGTCTGGAAGCGCATCGTTCCCGGCAAACTTTTCTCCACTCCTGCAGTCAGCGGGAATTCGCTGGTAATCCCTACCTACGGAGGAAGCCTGCTATCTCTAAAGATCAGGAACGGAAAGATGAATATTGCAGCGTCTTTCGTCAAGGATGAAGGAAGGATAGTGTATTCAGTGGCTTCTCCGGTTGTGATGGACGGGGTCGCTTACATTGGAACCTCGCAGGGTGTCTTTTATGCCGTCAGAGTGAGGCAAAAGAAGATTCTCTGGAAATTCGAAGGCGTTGAAGGTCATATGTCCTCGACCCCGTATGTGGACAATGAGCAGGTCGTTTTCGGTACATGGGGACGTAAACTCTACTCTCTCGACCCGAAGACCGGGGCCTTGCAGTGGGTATGGACAGGACCTAGCTCGTCCAGAATGATTTCCCCGGCCAACGTGGTTCCGGTCAAGGCGAACGGCAAGATTTTCATCGCCGTGCCTAACCGCAAGGTCTACGCCCTCGACGCCGCGACGGGAAAGGAACTCTATGTCGCGAACGGAGGAAGAGACGCCATCTGCCTGAGCGAAGACGGCAAGACTCTCTATTCTAAGACCATGTTCCATCATGTCTATGCCCTCGACACCGGAGCTCCTTCAGAAAAGAGGCTTTGGGAGGTGGAAGATAGCACCGGCTACGATATCTCTCCTTCCGCCCTTAAGGAGATTGCCGGCACCTTGCTCATACCTACCGATAAGGGTAACATCATCGCCCTTGATTCCCGGAACGGAGACTTCCTCTGGGCTCACAAGATTTCCACCGCCCTCGTCAATCCTCTTTCGGCTTGGGTGAAGAATGACAGAATAATGATCCTTTGTTCGACGATGGACGGGACGGTAAGCCTCCTCTCCGCCCCTACTAATAACAGATAACGCAACTGCCTGACCATGAAAAAGATAATACTAACGCTGATAAGCCTGGCTATGGCGCTCCCGGCCTTGGCCGCGGCGACCGAAGCTTGGCGGGACCCAGGCCTCAACGAGGAGGGCCGCCTTCCCATGACCACAAGCTTCACTACCGATGCCCGTGAAGAACTGAGCCTGGACGGGATGTGGAAATTCAATTTCTGCAAGAGTGTCTCGACGCGTCTCCATGGATTCGAAGCCACGAATTACGATGATTCCTCATGGGGAGAGATCCCTGTCCCCGGTATGCTGGAGCTCAACGGCTATGGGGACCCTCTCTACCTTAACATCGGATATGCATGGAGAGGCCATTTCAAAAATAATCCTCCCTACGTGCCAGAGGAAAACAATTATGTAGGCCAATACAGGCGTGGCTTCATGCTGCCTTCCTCCTGGAAAGGGCGCAAGATCGTCCTTTCCATCGGTTCCGCCACCTCAAATCTCAGGGTCTGGGTCAATGGAAAAGAGGCCGGATATAGCGAAGACAGCAAGCTCCAGGCAGATTTTGACATAACCAAATTCCTCCGTCTAGGAGAGAACACCATTGCCATGGAGGTTTTCCGCTGGTGCGACGGAAGCTACCTTGAAGACCAGGATTTCTGGCGTTTCACCGGAATCGCCCGCGGGGTCAAGCTTATCGCCCGCCCTGCGGAAGGAATCACCGACATACACGTGTGCGCCGGAATGGATGGTAAGGCCTCCGTGCAGGCACCTGTGACCGGGGGAGTCGCTTCCGTGCTTTTTGAAATCCTGTCTCCGGAAGGCAAGAGCCTGGCCAGGGCCTCTCTTTCCGGAAAGGCTTCAGCCAGGGGAGCAAGCCTCAGCGTAGCGGATCCTTCTCTCTGGAGCGCCGAAACCCCTGTCCTTTATACGCTCAAAGTGAAGGCCATGGACAAGAAGGGAAGCGATATCGAGACTGCCGAAGTGAAGTTCGGTTTCAGAACGGTGGAAATAAAGGACGCACAGCTTCTGGTCAACGGTAAAGCGGTGCTTATCAAAGGCGTAGACCGTCATGAGATGAGCCCTTACGGAGGCTATGTAGTCAGCGAGGAAGAGATGATACGCGACATAAGGGTCATGAAGTCCCTGAACATCAACGCCGTGCGCACCTGCCATTACCCTGACGACCCGCGCTGGCTCAGCCTCTGCGACCTTTACGGCCTCTATGTGGTCGATGAAGGCAACATCGAGTCCCACGGAATGGGCTATGGTGACAAGACCCTCGCCGCCCGTCCGGACTATGCGCAGGCCCATCTCGAGAGGGATCTCAGGATGGTCAGCCGTGACTACAACCACCCTTCGGTCATAATCTGGAGCCTGGGAAACGAGGCCGGCAACGGAGAGAATTTCTATGCCGCCTACAAGGCCGTGAAAGCCGCCGACCCGACCCGTCCTGTCCAATACGAAAGGGCCGTGACCGACTGGGACTCCGACATATATTGTCCTATGTATCCGAGCCCCGAAGGGATTCTCAAATGGGTTTCCCAGGAACCGCGCAAACCGCTCATCTGCTGCGAATATGCCCACGCCATGGGCAATTCCATGGGTAATTTCAAGGAGTATTGGGACCTTGTCCGTTCTCTTCCGACCTATCAGGGTGGTTTCATCTGGGATTTCGCGGACCAGGCTCTCCGCCGGCCTTCTTCCGCCCCTGGCACCGACCATATTTTCGCCTATGGCGGAGATTTCAATGACTTCGATCCTTCGGACGGCTCCTTCAACTGCAACGGTGTACTTGCGGCCGACAGGTCCTATCATCCTCATGCCTATGAGGTGCGCTACCAGTACCAGGACATTTGGACGGCTCCGGCTTCTTCCGAGCCTTATCCCGCCCGCGCCGACTGGTCCAAGATAAAGGTCCATAATGAATTCTTCTTCAAGGACCTGAGCTCTTACAGAATGGAGTGGGAGGTTTTGGCAGACGGCAGATCTGTAATTTCCGGAGTCGTTCCCAAGCTTCACGCCGCTCCTGGCCAGGATGAAATTATCGACCTCGGCTTCGGCTCCGGCCTTCTTCCGACTGATACGGACATTTATCTGAATGTCAGATATCTGCTCAATTCCGCCGACGGCCTCCTGCCGTCAGGAGCGCAGGTGGCCTACGGGCAGCTCTGCCTGCAGAAGGGGAGGCTCGGTCTTCCGGACTACGCTTCCGGCTCTGACGCCCACGGATGCTCCGTCGCTCCTGCCTTCACCGAGGACTCCGCGGCCCTGACACTCAGCGGCCTTGTCCCCGCCAGCTCTATTTCCGCACCTTCCGGCTCCTCTATGGATGCCTCGACCCTTTACTCCGGCGCCACCTGGACCTCCGTCTGGACGGCGAAATTTGACAAGGCTTCCGGCTCCCTCGCCTCCTACACCGTGAACGGCCGCGAACTTCTCAAGGCCCCTCTGACCCCGTCCTTCGGCCGTGCCCCTACCGAGAACGACCTCGGAGCCGGGCTCCAGGACAAACAGAACGTATGGCGCTATCCTGACCTCGAACCTGAATCCTTCGACGTGGCGTCCGAAGCCTCCGGAACCAGGGTCACCGTGAAATACAAAGCCTTCGCCGGCGCCGCCCTCACCATGACCTACCATATCCATGGAGACGGAACCATAGACGGAGAAGAGTCCATGGCCGATGCCGGCGGACTTTCGGATGCCCCCGACCTCTTCCGCTTCGGCATGGAACTGACCATGCCGGGCGAATTCTCGACTCTTGATTTCTACGGGCTCGGTCCATGGGAAAACTACTCCGACCGCAATTCCTCCGCCCTTGTAGGCGTCTATTCACAAAGGGTTGAGGACCAGTACCACTATGGCTATGTCCGTCCTCAGGAGTCCGGCAACCATTGCGGGCTCAGGTGGATGAGGCTGACCGACGGCTCCGGCCTCGGCCTGGAGTTCCGTGCTGACTCGCTTTTCTCCGGTTCTGCCCTGCCGTTCTCCCAGAAAGAACTTGACGTGGCCCTGACCGATCCTCGTCCGCGCCCTAACCCGACCAATCTCCAGGCCGGCAATGCCCTGCATTCTCTTGAACTCAAGGCTCTCGCGCATGAAGGGGAACGCTCGCTCGGAAAGACCGTCGTTCATTTCGACATGGCCCAGCAAGGAGTGGCCGGCATTGACACCTGGGGTTCCAAGCCTCTGGAGAAATATCGCCTCCACGCCGTTCCGCGCACCTTCCGCTTCCGCCTCCGCCCGCTGACCAGGTAGAGGCAGGCCGGCTGCCGACATCTAAGCGCTAAAACAAAAGCTCCGGCTTGCTGAATGCAGACCGGAGCTTAATCCTTTGCCTTACGGACTATCACTTATTGTAGTGTGCCTTCTCTGACAGCTGGAATCAGTCTGCGTCGAAGTTGTATGGCTTTCGGTAGACCCAAGTGTCACGCTTGTAGTTTTTCATATCAGTGAAGAATTGGTCGCCTTCATGAACAGTGGTCGTCTTGTCATTGAAAACAACCATCGGCTTAGTGCTTGGATTATAGGCTTCCCATTTGAATCTCTTCACATTAGGATTCCCGTCTTTGGCGAAGGAAATCCAAACGTCGCTCATGAAATCTGCCAGCTTGTAGGAGGACTTGTCACAGCCTACCATGAATCGGCCCAGCCAGATGTTGTCAAAGACATATGGCATTTCTGTGCAATGATTGGTTGCGAAGGTGCCGTCCATGTGTGGTGAAGGTTTGGCGAAAATATAGAGATACTCTTTGGTGTCTCCAAGATTGTATCTTATGTCAGCGTTATTGTAGACGCTCTGGAGCATGTTGTACTCTGCGTAGTTGCATCCGATGATTGTCGGAATGCCCTTTGATATTTCGGCCACACGCGGGTCTGAGGGCTGGTAAGGAATGAAATCGCCGTCGAAGACCGGGCCGAACCACATTCCTGCGCCATAGAGCTTGTAGAAGAGATTGTCCGGATTCTGTGCTAAAATGGCTTTCGTCGCGGCGTCGAGCAGCTCAGAGTATGGGATATCCTGGATTTTGTCGATGGTATTCTTGTCGAGTCCGAGGTTGGCGACGACTTCTCTGCCGACTTCCTTAGCCTTGGCTTGATCCATGAAATTGATCATCGATCCGCTCTCAATGATTCCTTTGTTGAAGAGTCCCTTTGCGGAAGGTGCTACAAGCATGGTGTTGACCTTTCCGCCACCGCCAGACTGGCCGAAAATCGTCACGTTGTCAGGATCTCCGCCAAAGGCGGCTATGTTCTTGTGAACCCACTCCAAGGCTTTCACGATATCAAGCATACCGGCGTTCCCTGAATATTTGTATTTCTCCCCGAAGTCCGAAAGGTCGAGAAATCCAAGGACATTCAGTCTATGGTTCAGACTTACGAGAACAACATCCTTTTTGGCAAGGTTGGTACCGTCGTAGAAAGGAAGCTCGCTGCTTGCTCCCATAGCGTACCCGCCACCGTGAAGCCATACCATGACAGGCCGTTTCTTCCCGTCGTTGATACCTTTTGTCCAGACGTTGAGATACTGGCAGTCATCAGATTGAGTGCCGTCATCCCACTGATAAAGAAAAGCCTCGCAGTCGTCTTCCCAGGTCTTCCTCGGCGCTTGGAAGCACTGGTGTCCGTAGTAAAGGGCAGTCTCGACGCCTTCCCAGCTGTCAGGATCCTGCGGGGCCTCGAAGCGTTTGGCTTTCGCATATTTGATTCCCTTGAAGGTGTAGATTCCATCCTCGATGTAGCCGGACAAGGTTCCATAGGATGTTTTCACGAGAGCGTCGGTGCTGTTGCAGACGAGGCTGTGGTTCTCGACGCCGCTGCAGCAGGCCATTGCTTGCAGGAGTGTCAGTGTGAGTGCAATTAGTTTATTCATAATGTGCCTTTTTTGAGGATTATTTATGCTAAGATAGAGAAACAGTTCCTGCGACTACTCCGGAGTTCGGCGTAACGACTATCATATAATCCCGGAACAATTGCAGTCAGCGTTATTTTTTTTAGTCTCATGGCATCTTGTCATTGTTGGGGCATCACCGTTAAGGTATTGGCTTGGAAGTACGCCATAGCGTTTTTTGAAGATTGCCGCGAAATGAGACGCGGAGCTGAAGCCAAGCATCTCGGCAATCGCGGCGATCTTATATTTTCTTGCTTTCAAAAGTTCCACAGAGTAGTTGAGCTTATATGTCGTAAAGAACTCATTCGGAGTCTGTCCGGTGAGAGCCTTTAGCTTGTAGTAGAATTTTGAGCGGCTTACGCTTAGTTGCTCTGCGGTGGAATCTATATCGAGTTCGCCCTTTTGCAAACTGTCCTTCATTGCAGAATAAAGGCTCTCCATGAAGGCTCTGTCATAGTCTCCAAGCGTCTCTTTCGGCATGTCTTGCATATTTATGGACCGGGTGAGCATCTCCTTTACCCTATCTCTGTTGTCCAAAGTCGTTTTTACCAAGGCCTTGAGATATTCCGTATTGAAAGGCTTCACGACGTAAGCATCGGCGCCTGCTCCAAGACTCTTTATCTGGTCTTCCATGGTGGATTTAGCAGTCAGCATTATAATCGGGATGTGACACATCGAGGTGTTGCCTTTCACAATTTTGCATAACTGGATTCCATCGACGTCCACCATCATGATGTCGCATATGATAAGGTCCGGGGCAAGTTCCTCCACTAGCTTATATCCGCTCATGGCATCGAAGCGGAATGAGACATCGTAATCGTCTGAGAATATGGACTTAAGGTAGTAGACAATCTCATAATCGTCATCGATGAGAAGCAGCTTCCGCTTCCTGCTTGCATCATTGCCTGGAGTCGGGTTCTCATGGACGAATTCGCTCATCATCTCTTTGTTGTCGATGCTTACGATTCTGTCTGCGGCTTCTGCCTTCTCATCGCCGCTGTATTCGCTTTCAGATAAAGGAATAGAGAAGCTGAAGATGGAGCCGGCAGTCTTGCCATCGTCCGTCTTTCTAAGGGCGACGCTTATTTTGCCATGGTGAAGGGTTACCAATGCTTTCGTGTAGTATAAGCCTATGCCTGTTCCACCTGATTTCCTCGTGGCGTTGGCTTGATAGAATCTGTCGAACACCGAGTCGAGGTCCTCCTCCGGAATCCCTATGCCAGTATCGGATACGGATACGTTCAACACATGGTTTTCGTCCTCGTAAGCGAGGATTTCGACTTTTCCTCCCGGGGGAGTGTATTTCAGGGCGTTGGAGCTTAAGTTGTACAGTATTTTCTCGAGCTTGTCACGATCCACCATTCCCTTGATGTCTTTTTCCGGCAGCTTGAGGGACAAGTCGAGGTTCTTGAGCGAGGCTCCGATCTCAAAGTCCATCTTGATCTGTCTGAGAATCTCGGAGACTGACTCCATCTTAACGTTGAGTTTGAGAACTCCATGGTCCAGCTTGTTGAAGTCAAGCAGCTGACTTACAAGTTTAAGGAGTCTGTCTGTGTTTCTTCTGATTATGCCGCGAGACTTGGCGGCATCTGCGGCGGGAGCATATTCAAGAGAGCTGACGGCACCATGGATTAGTGTCAGGGGAGTGCGGAATTCGTGGGAGATATTGGCGAAGAAGTCTATGTTCTCCATGTTCATTTTCTCGGTCATCTCTCTTTTCATCCTTTCCTCGCCTGCTTCGCGCTTCTTCCTCATCATGATATATCCAAGTACCGAGCTGCCGCCCAGAAGCAGAATGATGAATAGGGTGATGAGGACTTCGCTCCATAGGAGGTTCATCCTGACGATGAGGGTGAAGTCGTCGCTATTGGTCCCTCTGTTATTGTCCCTGATCCAAAATCTGACCTTGTTCCGTATGCCGGAGACTCCGTAGAGAGGAATGTAGGAATTATTGAAAGACTCTCTCGGCCCTGTCTTGAAGCCACCGATTTTGTACATGTATGAGTAGGATGTTGCGGAACCGTAGCTTCCCGGCACCGGCCCGAGATGGAGGTTCAGCCCTTCAGTCTTGCGAGACAGCCTTATAGTGGCCTTCCGGCGGGAGTATGAGCTGGGTGAGAAGGTGGTCAAGACCTTTTTCCCTGAGGTCAATATGACATGGGCGGGCAGTTCCGGCCGCTTTTGGGAAGAGAGCTCCTCCCTGTTGAACCACACATAGCCTCCCTCGCCCGCAAACACGACTGAGTTGTCAGGAAGTGTATAGGCGCGTCTTGCTGAAGGATATTCTGAGGTGTCTGTCCAAATCACCCTCGCCTCTTGTGTGCCTGCGGCGAAGAGGTATACTGTATTTTTCGAGCCGACGGCGAAGACGTTGCCGTCTCCGTCTATGGCGAGAGATGTTACCTGAGGCTCGGGAAAATCTGCAATCTTATGGATTATTTTGTCGGTGCCGGAGTATCTGAACAGCCCGTTGTCAGTGGATCCGATCCATAAATTCCCCTTACCGTCCTGTGCTGAGGTGTTGAAGAAAGCTTGTTTCAGACCAGGGATGTCGAGAGTAAGGACTTCATTCTTCTTTGGATCATAGATCATCGGGCTATGGTCAGTATAGCACACGAGGACTCTGCCGTCCGAGAGTCTGGCAATGTGCGAAGCGTAGGTGGCGTTGTCCTTGAAAGGGAGGGCGATTTCTTCTTTCCCACCATCTGATATCTGAAAAAGATGGGCTTCGATGCCGGCGAAAATGATGTCGTTATGTCCGTCAAAAGCGAATATGCCAGGCATGTCGGTCTGCAAAGTCTCGGAGACGATAGGCGTCTTGCCTTTATTTAGCGCCAGTATTACGGCCTTGGCCGAACGACGCGGAGGGCCGGACACAATGATTCTTCCGTCCGGGCTGGACTGTAAGGCATACGGCTCTGCCCCGTCCAGATGGCGAGAGACATCAACTGATCCGAGAGGCTTTCTTCCCGCAATGTCGAAGCAGTGAACAGAGGATCCGGACAAGAACCAGAAATGCCGCATGTCTAGTACATATTCCATCCCGCTGGAGAGGGTAAGAAGCTCTGTCAGATTTTCATATCGAGAGATGGGACCTTCAATTGAAGGGTAGTGGATATATCCTCCTTGAGAATGAGCCGCCCAAAGGCCGCCCCTCGGGCCGAAAGCCAAAGCCGGAGAGCCTTTCCTGGAATTTTCCAGAAGCTTTTTCATGAGGCCGGAGGCGTTTCCCATGTCATATGTCCTCGAATGTCCGACATCTATGCAGATGCTTTCTTCCTTGGCTTTCACAAGCACAAAACCTTTCCTTACCAAGCTGATTGACTCCGGAGTCAAGCCGAATAGTCCGGGATAAACCCTGGAAGCCTTCTGGCTTTTGAAAGTCGCGGTGTCCAACAAGAGGAGTTCTCCGCCTTCTTCCACCCATATTGTATGCAGTCCATCGAAAAAGCTGAATTCGATCGGAGCATCGAATCTGTTAGAGTAGAGGAGATCATAGCCAGGTCCGTAACATTCGAGCCCCTCGTCGGTCCTGACCCATAGCTTCCCTTCTTTATCAAAGCATACGGAAGGCTCACGGAGGGTAAGCAAAGGGAGCTCCAGCTTCCGTAGAAATATGTTCGAGGTGGAGTCCAGTTCGAGAATGTTCCTCCTGGTCGCTATGCAAATTCTCCTCTCAGGGCTTGCGGCAATCGATACGACGTAGGAGTTCGTCCCGTCCAGCTTGAGATGCTCAAAGCAGCCTTTTTCTTTGTCGTAGCGATCGACCCCTTTCTGGGTGGCGAACCATGCGGTACCCTCATCGTCAATGATGCAGTCATTCACCTGGTCCGAGGAGAGGCTTCCCGGATCATCTTCAGTGTGCGTGTATCTGATAATTTCGGCTTCATCGGTCTTAAGCAGACAGGGCTGGCTTTCGCAGCTCATCCAGACGAAGCCGTCATCATCGAAGAGAAAGTTCTTTATCCTTCCGCCTCCCGTTGTTGATACGACCTCGCCGGTGAAGGATCCGGTGGGTATGTCCTCCTTTGTGCATGAGAAAATGGCTAGAGAGGAGAAAACGCTTAGTGCTAGGAGTGTTATTATCGGGAAGCGAATCATCTTGATACAAATATAAAATTATTGATGATAGCAGGAAATATGATTTTAATTCCTGACGTGATGTTTGTACGGGAATTGCCAAGTTTGGACGATATTGTCATGCTTGTACGGGCCTCAGAGCTAATTTTGCATACAGGATTCATATATCCCTGACTATATCGCCACAACATTAATAATCATTAAATACTTATCAGAATGAAGTGTCTTGTATTCAGATTCCGACAGGCGGTCTTAGCCGCTTGCCTGATTCTAGTTCCGACATTCGCTTTGGCTCAGAATCCCATCACTGGTACAGTGGTCGATGAATCCGGACTTGCGGTCATCGGCGCAGGAGTCATTCAAAAAGGAACTACAAATGGCGTCGCTACAGATATTGATGGAAGGTTCACCATCAATGTCCCGGAAGGAACACAGCTTGAGATCTCGTCCATTAATTATATCACAAAAACGGTCGCTGCGAAGGACGGGATGCAAGTAGTGCTTGCTGAGGACACTCAGTCTCTTAACGAGCTGGTGGTAGTCGGATACGGCGTTCAGAAGAAGAGCGACCTGACCGGAGCCATTTCCTCTGTGAAAGATAGCGACTTCAAGTCAAGGACGATCACCTCTCCGGAAATGGCCCTTCAGGGCAAGACAGCCGGTGTCCAGCTTTTCAGCTCTTCCGCACGTCCTGGCGCTTCTCCGAGCGTAAGAATTAGAGGAATCGCCTCGAACGGCACATCAGACCCTCTCTATGTGGTTGACGGGCAGATTACCAACAACATCTCCAACATCGACCCTAATGACATCCAGTCCATGGAAGTCCTGAAGGACGGAGCCTCTGCCTCCATTTACGGCGCCAGGGCGGGAAATGGAGTCGTGCTCATAACCACCAAGAAGGGATCCGGAGACGGTCACGTATCGTATGAGATGCAGCTAACCTCCCAGTACCTTGGAAAGATTCCTGACGTAATGGATGCGAAGGAGTACATCCAATATTATATAGAGGACGGTAGGTTCACCAAGGATTTCATTGACCAGCGTTGGGACGGCAAGACTGACACCGACTGGGTGAAGGAAATCTTTGAGACGTCTTTTATTCAGCGTCACAGCGTCAAGTTCGATGCCTCCAATGAAAAGGGATCCATCTACGCCTCGGCGACTTATATGAATAATGACGGAATGTTCGTCGGTAATGACGATACCTTCGAGCGTATTACCGGAATGCTGAACGCATCCTGGAATATCAAACCTTGGCTGGAACTGACATCCAATAACCAGTTCAATAAATTCAAGGTGAAGGAAATATCAGAAAGGGCCAGTGCTTCTAATGCTGAATCCGAGAACGCTTTCCTTTCCGCAATACAGCTCGACCCTCTCACGCCGGTTAAATATTCTCCCGACAATCTTCCTGCTTTCATGCAGGCATACATCTCCGGAGGAAAGAATCTTCTCCGTGACAAGAACGGCAACTATTATGCTATTTCGCAGGTGAATGACTGTGAGAATATTAACCCTCTGATTCTCAGAGACTCCAGGCATCAGGAAGCCTTCGGTACGTCTCTCAGTGGAACTACTGCCCTGAACTTTAAGCCATTCGCTGGATTCACATTTACATCCCGCCTGAGCTATCGTTTCCTCCAGAATTCCACTTACGGATATACCAATGACTATTATGCCAATTCCTACAAGCATCAGGAGTACATGACGCTTTCTTCTTCCACCAGCACTCCTTCTTACTATCAGTGGGAGAACTTCGCCAACTATCTAAAGACTATAGGCAAACATACTATCACCGCAATGGCCGGCATGTCCTATAGTCAGGACAAGAGATTCTCCGTTGGAGCTCAGACAGCAGGGTCAGAGAGCGACTTTGGTGTGATAAAGGACGATCCTCGCTACTATTATTTCCAGTTCGCCACTCCTTCTGCCAACAAGACAGTCTCCGGAGGCGAGACCATCTATGCCAGGAATCTTTCCTACTATGGCCGTCTCGGATGGAACTACAAGAACCGCTACATGGTTCAGGCCTCCCTCAGAGCTGATGCCGCAGACTCTTCAGTCCTCCCTTCGGACAATCGCTGGGGATATTTTCCGGCAGCTTCAGTCGGCTGGACCCTATCTGAAGAGCCGTTCTTTTCAGGCCTTAAGAACTATCTTCCATACATGAAGCTTCGTGCCAGCTGGGGCCAGAACGGATCGACCGCTAACCTTATGGCATATGGATATGCTTCTGTGATCGGCTCGTCAGGAGTTTACCCGGTCGGCAACAGTACGACATATATTCCTGTAAACAAGCCTACTGCGACAGGCAACAACGATCTGAAGTGGGAAACTTCCGAACAGTTGAATATAGGAGTGGATATGCGTTTGCTCAATGACAGACTCACTATCACGGCTGACTGGTTCCAGAAGAAGACCAAGGACCTGCTGGTTTCCGGCTTCACTCCTTCTACTATTATCGGTGTCACTGCTTCCCCGCTTAATGCAGGAGATGTCAAGAACAGCGGCTTCGAGTTCGAGGCTCTCTGGCAGGATCAGATCGGAGACTTCAGCTACAGTGTCAGAGGAAATCTCGCCACTTTGAAGAACGAGGTGACCTACCTTCATCCTTCGCTGGAGAACGGTATAGATGGTGTCAGCTACAGGTTTTCTCCTATCACCAAATTCGAGAAGGGTTATCCTGCATGGCATTTCTACGGATATAAGTTCAAGGGCGTAGATCCTTCCAATGGCGAAGCTATGTTCGAGGATGTGAATAAGGACGGAGTGGTCAGCGCGGCGGACAAGACTGACCTCGGCTCCGGAATTCCTAAGCTTACCTACGGAATCACGCTTACAGCTTCATGGAAGAATCTTGACTTCATTGTGTTTGGAAGCGGGGCTGCAGGCTACGACCTTTTCTGCGCCCTGAACCGTGTCGACTATGCCGTCAACAAGTTGACGATTTTCACAAAAGATCGTTGGACGGCTACAAATACGAAGGCCAGGAACCCTCGCGCCGGCGCCTCTTCTCAGACAGATTGGATGCAGTCAAGCGCATCTGTCTTCAGCGGCGACTACTTCAAGATCAAACAGCTGCAGTTAGGCTACAAGCTTCCGAAGAGCCTGACCGACATTGTGAAGATCAGCAATGCAAGAGTGTATGTCTCCCTTGAAGACTTCTTCACTTTCACGAATTATCCTGGCTTCGATCCTGAAGTTGCCGGCACGGGCAATGCGCTCGGAGTGGATATGAGTTCCTATCCGAACTCAAAGAAAGCCGTATTCGGTTTAAGCTTAACATTCTAACCTGTCAATATATATTATCATGAATATGAATAAATTATCGTTGACTCTTCTCGTTGGAGCGGCTGCAATCTCGGCGGCATCATGCTCCGGCAACCTTGATATTGACGAGCATGGAGTCACTAATATAAGTGAATACTATAAGACTGATGCCGAAATAGAGTCTGCCGGGGCATCGCTATATTCCGACCTTCGCGACCAAGTCGTCAATGGCCTTATAATCAAAGACGCAATTGACGATGACGCCTATGCCGGAGGCGGAGGGCGAGGCGATAATTCCTTGATAGAACAGCTCGATGAGTTTACTTTCGATGCAGAGCACTCCAATATATCCGGATATTTTCAGGGGCTTTACACAATCGTCCATGACGCCTGCGTGATACTTGAAAACGTGGATCCGTCCGTTTCTCCGATTGCCAAGCGCACCGTCAGCGAGGCCAAAGTCTGCATCGGATATGCCTATTTTGAGCTGATCACCCTTTGGGGCAATGTCCCTCTTGTTGATCATGTGCTCAAAGATGCAAGCGAGTACCAGATGGGTAACAGTACCCCTGAGAAGCTCTGGGCATATGCGGAGAAAAACCTCACTGAGGCGATAGCATCCGGCGCCCTTCCTTCTAAAACCTCGTTCGACGATAATGTTACTTGGAGAATTACCAAGGAAGCCGCCCAGGCGATTCTTGGCAAGGTCTACCTCTGGCAGGGGAAGAACGCAGAAGCCGCCAAGGTGCTCGACGAAGTTATAAATAGCGGCAAGTACAAGCTCTTTGACCAATATGGAGAGATGCTGGATCTCGCCAACAAGCATAATTGCGAGTCTGTCATAGAATTTGACCATCCGGTTGATTACTCGAACCTCACTCTCAACTTTCTGAACGGAATGGCGATGTGGCGTATGAGCAAACTTTCTATGAACGCTGACCAAAGGCCGAAATACGCGGCTGACGGCTATGGGTTCTTCCCTCCTACAAAGAGCCTCTATGATGAGTTCCTCTCTGTCGAGGGCGCTGATGGATATCGTCTCAATCAGACCATGCGGACTTACGCTCAGCTTCACAAACAAATCGGGCTTACGGTGACGGAAGCCAATCTCAACGAGGGCTACTTCATGTGGAAGACTCGTCTCAAATCCGACCAGATCGTTATGGGTATGCCTTGGTTCAGCACCCGCAACGTGATTCTGATGCGTTATGCCGAGGTTCTGCTTATGGCAGCCGAGGCTAACATCACAGTGAATCCGGACAAGGCTGTCAAATATTTCAACATTATACGTGAAAGGGCAAAAGCTCCTGAAGTGACATCGCTTACTCTTCCTATGCTCCAGAGGGAGAAGCGTCTTGAGCTATGCTTTGAAGGGACCCGTTTCCAAGACCTGACGCGCTGGGGCATAGCGTATGACAAACTTAAAGACTGCGGAAAGCAGATGGCGTACCTCCAGACCGACGGCACTGTAACTTACAGGGACCTCAACAACATTGAATATGGCTTCAAGAAGGGAAAGAACGAGCTTCTTCCTTTCCCGGCAGTCGAACTTCGCGTCAATTCCAACATAAGGCAAAATCCTGGATATTAATATTCGCGGTCAGTGCCGGCCCCGGTTCTCGAACATGAATCCTTCGATGTAGCGTCCGAAGCCTCCGCCCGCTGACCAGGTAGAGGCAGGCCGGCTGCCGACATCTTAGCGCTAAAACAAAAGCTCCGGCTTGCTGAATGCAGACCGGAGCTTAATCCTTTGTCTTACGGACTACCACTTATTGTAGTGAACTTTCTCAGGCTTCCACTTGTCCTTAGGCTTGTCATTCCCGGCCGGATAGCCGATGGCGATAGCCGCAAGCGGGTGAATATTCTCAGGGAGACCCAGAGCCTTCTGAATGACTCCGGCACGGTCAGGCCTGCTCGCGCTTGTCCATACGGCCCCGAGCCCCATGGACTCGGCCGCAAGCAGAATGTTTTCCGCGACGGCGGAAGCGTCCTGCTGCCAGAACTGGTTAGGCTGAGCCACCGGCTCCCAGCCCTGCTGGCCGCGAGGCCTCATCATCATTACCGTATCCGCGCAGACCACTATGGTAAGCGGAGCCGAAGTGATGACTCTGTTTCCTCCTCCTATGGCCGCCTTTACGGCGTCATCAGTGATGACGATAAGTTCCCATGGCTGAATATTCATGGCGGAAGGCGCCGCCATCCCCGCTCTGAGCAGGGAATCTATCTGAGCCTCGCTCACCGGCTTGTCGGCATAGGTCCTGACGCTCTTCCTCGACATGATAACGTCATAAGCCGGATTACTCTTTGTGCAGCAATCATCTTTCTCCTTGGCGGAAACTCCTGAGCATACTGCCATTCCAGCGATTGCCATGACGGCCGCCGCCATCTTGATTTCGAATTTTCTCATATTTTCATCAGGGGCTTAATGACCCCCTCAAAACAAAAATACAAAAATTCCGCTCGTATTTCCATCCTATTGCCTCTTTTCCGCAATTACCGCCCGCCCGGGGGCATTACCGTGAAGCCGGTAGTGTAAGAAACGGAACAAAATCCTTATCTTAGTACAAATTTCAGTCTATGAATTTCTTGGGAAATGTCCTATGGCTTATACTCGGCGGCCTTCTGACTTCATTGATGTATTTCATCGCCGGGCTGCTGTCATGCATAACAATCATCGGAATCCCTTTCGGCCTTGCCCTATGGCGGATGGGCGCGCTCGCTCTCGCTCCTTTCGGCAAGAAGGTCGAGTTGAGCCCCGAAGGGGGAGGCTGCGTCATGCTGGTTTTCGATGTGCTATGGATTCTCTGCGGCTGGTGGGAGATAGCCCTCGTCCATGCCTTTTTCGGCCTGCTCTTTTGTGTCACGGTCGTAGGCATCCCCTTCGGGCTCATGCATTTCCGCCTCGCGAAGTTTTCGCTGCTTCCGTTCTCTATGAGAGCCGGCTGAGCCTGGGCGGAGGAGAAAAAACAGTGATTTTCAGAATATTTACCTTATGGATAATTTTGCCGCGATAGATTTCGAGACGGCCAACGAGCAGCGTTCCAGCGTCTGCAGCGTCGGTCTTGTCGTCGTGAGGAACGCTCTTGTCGCTGAAAAGTATTACAGCCTGATAAAGCCGGAGCCGGAATATTATTCACCTGGCTGCACTAAGGTCCACGGGCTCAGGCTGGAAGACACGGAGAATTCGCCTGTATTTCCTAAGGTATGGGAGGAAATAGAGCCCTTGATTGCCGGCCTGCCCCTCGTGGCCCACAACAGCCGTTTCGACGAGTCCTGCCTTAAGGCCGTATTCCGAACCTACATGATGGATTATCCCGATTACGAATTCCATTGCACCTTCATGGCGTCTCTGAAGGTCTTCGGAAAGTCTCTGCCGAATCACCAGCTCCAGACCGTGGCCGCGAAGTGCGGCTTCGACCTCACCCGGCATCATGACGCTCTCGCCGATGCCGAGGCCTGCGCGGCTATCGCCCTGAAAATACTTTAGCCGGCGGCTGTGCGCCCGGAGAGGTCTACAGCGCCGGATAGAGGTATTTCCACATGAGGTCAATCTGGCCCTGGTAGGCTTCGGACATGGCCGTGTTGACGATGACGGCGTCCTTGTCAGGGAAGATGAAGATGAACTGGCCATGGGCGCCGTCGGCACGGAAGGCGCCGTGACGGCAGAGCCACATCTGGTAGCCGTAGCCCTGGAGCCAGTCGTTGTTGTCCCTGCTCGTGTGCGTGTCCATGATGACTTTTATCGGCCATCCGCTAGGTTTGCTCCATGTCTGCCACCTGCTCATCTCGGAGACCCAAGATTCTGGAATGACCTGCTTTCCGTTCCATTTGCCCTTGTCAAGGAGCATGACTCCTGCCTTGGCCATGTCTATGGTCTTGAGATGGAGGCCCCAGCCGCCCCAGTTGTAGCCTTCCGGGCTCTCGTCCCAGACCGGCTTCTCGATTCCGAGAGGTTTCCACAGCCTGTCTTCAAGGTAGTCGTTGACCTTCTGGCCGGTCACCTTGCTGACTATGCATGAAAGCATGTATGTGCCCATGCTGTTGTAGAGGTAGAAGCTTCCAGGGATGTGCTTGATGGGGGCTGAGAGAAAGAGCTGCTCGGCCGTCAGGGAGTCGGATTTTCTTGCAGGCTCCTTGTCATGTCCGCAGGTCATGGTGAGCAAGTCCCTGACGGTCACAGTCTTGAGGTAGAAGTTGCTGTCCGGCACCTCGAAGTCCGGGTAGAAGCTGACGAGCCTGTCGTCGAGACGGAGCTTGCCTTCGTCTATCGCAAGCCCGACGGCCATGGCGGTGAAGGTCTTGCTGACCGACCACATCGTATGGACGCTGTCCGGATCGCCTCCGTTCATCCATTTCTGCTCAAGGATTTTTCCATGCTGTATGACCATGACGCTTTGGATGTTGACCTTGGCGGAATCTGCCGCGTTGATGTAGGATTTGAATGCCTCGTCCATCTCGGGGGAAGCCTTGCCCATGGTGAGGCTTTTGACGCCGCAGGATGTCGTGAAGAAGAGGCAAAGGGCCGCGAGGCCCGCCGCAAGTGTTTTCATGAAAAAAGAGGCGGAATTTTTCCCACCTCTGCAAATATAGCATATCCGCCCGAAAAACGGGCCTCCGCCACGTCTATTTCGCGAAAGGATTCCCGCGTGGGTCGCGCGAGACGACCCAGCGGAGGGCGTTGTAGAAGAGCAGCTTCATCACGGCATCCGAGTACAGCTGGTCTCCGTGGCCGAAGTTGAGGTCCCGACGGTAAAATGTACTGTGGACGGCTAGTTTCGCTGCCTGCTTGCATAGTGCAAGGTGCCGTTGGGGGCTAGGAAGGACAGGGGCCAGTAAGCCGGGTAGGGAAGCCTGGTCTGGAAGCGGGGCTTAGCCGAGGACGACGTCGAGGACCATCATGAGGGTGAAGCCGAGGGCGAAGCCGATGATGCCGAGGTGGGAGTGTTTGCCGCCGGCGGCTTCGGGGATGAGTTCGTCGAAGACTACGTAGAGCATGGCGCCGGCGGCGAAGGCCAGGAGGTATGGCATGGCCGGCAAAGTGATGCTGGCGAGGAGTATGACTACGACCGAGCCGATTGGCTCGACTATGCCGCTCATGCTTCCGAGAACAAAGGATTTCAGCTTGGAGTTCCCCGCACTTCGCATCGGCATGGATATGATAGCGCCTTCAGGGATATTCTGAATGGCTATTCCTATGGCCAGGGTCACCGCGGCTCCGAGAGATATGTCGGCGGAACCTGCCATGAAGCCGGCGATCGCCGCGCCTACGGCCATGCCTTCAGGAAAATTGTGCATGGTCACGGCAAGACCGAGCATGGCTGTCTTGGAGAGACGGCTTCTCGGACCCTCTTTGCTTCCGTCCGGATGGAGGTGCGGGGTGATGAAATCTATGAGGAGGAGGAAGGCGAAGCCCGCGAGGAGGCCTGCCGTGGTAGGGAAGACGGCCCAATTGCCTTTGTCGGCTCCCATCTCGATGCTTGGGATAAGCAGGGACCAGAAGGAGGCGGCGATCATAACTCCGGCGGCGAAGCCCATGAGGGCTTTTTCTACTCCGGGCTTGATTTCTTTCTTCATGAAGAAGACAAAAGCGGAGCCTATGGTTGTGCCCAGGAAGGGGATGAGGAGGGCCGTTATCAGGATTTTGAGGGTTTCACTGTCAGTATGTAACATCGTGCGCTATTGTTTTTGGTCCATGGAGGTCCCGGCTTGGGACTTCCATGGCGCAGTTATCATTTCGCGGCAGAGTTCTGCGGCTTCTTTGTCCGGGAGGCAGTCCAGCTGCCAGCAAGGAGTCCGGGTAGCGATTTCTTCCAGGATGAGGTACAATTTGTCCATAAAGTCCTTCTCCCAGCGGAAAGTGGCCGTTGAGCCCATGATGGCGGCGAAACTATCAAGGCCTTCCATCCGGGAAATCTTGTTTTCTCCGGCCTGCCTGAGCCTTACGATGCCACCAGCTTCTGCAAAGGTTTTTCTGTAGCAAGGAGTCTTGCCGCTCCATGGAGAACCGTAGACAAGGGTCTTGCCCCTGTGAGCCCAGACTATCGGATTGTCATCGTTGAGCAGCTCGCAGTCCGGGAAGTTCTCCAGCCACGCTCTGGCGTGGGTGCTCTTGCCTGTCCCGCTCTTGCCCAGAAACATGTAGGCCTTGCCTCCGGTCTCCACTACCGAAGAATGGAAGAGGACGCGGCCGTGGAAGACTCCGCAGAAACCGTACATCATCATCAGGGCCGTGCCGATTTCTAAAACGGCGCCGTATGCCTTGGTATCTTCGGGCAGATAGAGCTCGCCCTTGGCATGGTCGGAAGAAAAGAGCAGGGTGGAGGTGACTTTGCCGTCTATGGAAAATTCGAAGATGGTGTCGCGGTTACGGCTGTAGATGTAGTACTCGGGAGAGAAGTCGTCTACGCTCATGATGAGTTTCATGCCGCGGGCCGTCCCCGGCTTGTAAGGGGCTTCGCCGCGGGCGCGCAACAGCCAGTCGGGCTCACAGGCGCAGACCCTCAGCGTGAAGCCGTCGGAACCTTCTTCAGCAAAAGGTTCGTACTGAGAGAGATCCAGCGTCCTCCGGTCCATCTCCTCGGGGATATCGCTCTTGCACCTTACCAGGGTTCTCGGAGGAATCTTGTCTCCCGCGCGGGTCGGAGTGATCTCCGCACTCCCGCCCTCGGAAAGGGCCTTTATCCGGGCGAGGACGGCAGGCGTGTATTCCATGAATTTCCATGGCTTCTCCACTTCGATGTTGAAGCCCAGACCTGCGACTTTGAAATGCTTTCTGTCCATCTCGGTGTCTCTTTAAATTTGCGCGAAGAGGCCGGCGGCCTCGTCCATGCTCAGGGCGTCTTCCGATTTGAAACCCCCGTTCCTTGTCCTGCGGAGAAAGTCGAGATGTGCCCCGGAACCGAGAGCCTCGCCGATGTCCCTCGCCAGGGCCCTTATATAGGTCCCCTTGGAGCAGACTACCCGTATCTCCGCATGAGGAAGACGGCGGGAGGAGTTGTCAGTAAGGTGGATGCGTTCATTCCGCTCCAAGGTCTTCGCGGCTTCGTCGGGATGGGCCTTCGCGAAGGCCTCGGCCTGGATGCGGTATCTCTCCGGGAGAGAAGCCCCCTCCGGAATCCCTTCAGGACAATAGCGCAGAACCTCTATTTCGGAAATGCGGATCATCTGTTTCGAGAGGATGGCGGCGGCCTCGTCAAAAGCCTTCACGTCCGTCTCTTCTCCCTCTTCTTTCGCCTTAGCCGCCTTGCGGTAAAGCTTGCGGGCAAGTTCGTAGGCCCTTTGTCCGTCCACGGATTTCGCCGAAAAGAGCGGGGCTATCTGCTCCTGCTCCCCGAGAAAAGCAGGGAGAACTGAGCGCAGGGCTTCCTCCGAGACTCCGTCCAGCGGGCACTCCCTGTCAATGTCCTTCTCTAGGTCGTAGGACGGAGTTGTGGCTCCGAAAGTGAGGCCGGCGACGTATTCCTTGTCATGCTTCTGGAGCTCCTCGGCCAGACGGGTCGCCTTGCCGATGCAGACCAGCAGCACGCCGGTAGCCAGAGGGTCGAGTGTGCCGGCGTGACCCACCTTCAGGCCCTTGTTGTGGAAATGCCTGCAGGCGGAAAACTTGATTTTGCGGATGACATCTGCGGAAGTCCATCTCAGAGGCTTGTCCACGGGGATGATTATCCCTTCCGGATAGGCATCCATGCTTCCCTCCAGAATCAGGGGAGAAGGACCCCCGCCCAGAAAAGTTCTGTCGGCGATAAGCACCATCAGAACTGCTCTATTTTTTCGATTCTACGCTGGTGTCTGCCTCCTTCAAAGGAGGTCTGGAGCCACATGGAAGTCATGTGCTGGACCATGCTGTAGGAAACGAAACGGGCAGGCATCACCAGGATGTTGGCCTTGTTGTGTGCCTTGACCAGCCTGGCGATTTCGGAAGTCCATGCCAGGCCTGCCCTGACCCCCTTGTGGTGGTTGAGAGTTATGGCCATGCCGTTCCCGGTTCCGCACATCGCTATCCCACAGTCCACCTTGCCAGAAACTACGGCATCGGCGAGAGGATGGGCGAAGTCAGGGTAGTCGACGCTCGCTTCGGAGTCAGTCCCGAAATCAATTACCTCATAGCCTTTTTTCTGGAGCCATGGCACAAGTTTGATCTTGTAGGCGAAGCCTGCGTGGTCGTTGCAAATTCCTATCTTCATGATAATGTTCCGGATTATGGGGTGCTTATGTCCCGTTTAAGCGTTTAAGGACTCTTTCAGGCGGAGCGAGGCGTAGCGATATCTGCGCGCGGTCTCTCCGCGGCCGATTACGGTGATTATTTCAGCCACTCCCAGACCGCTCGCCGCTCCGGTGAGGGCGAGTCTGAGTCCGTTCATGGCCTTCCCCATCGGCCAGCCCTGAGCCTTGATGTAGTCCTCCATCGCGGCGGCGAGAGCCTCCGGAGTCCATTCGAGAGAATAGTTCTCTACGAAAGAAACCAGGCCCCCGACATAGGAATCAGTGTCGGCGTTCCAATATTTCTCCACGTCCTTTGCCAGGAACGGAGCCGTCTTGGAGTCATCTGCCACTTTAGCCCTCGGATCAGGTTTTCTGTTCGGGTCCACGGCCTTCCCAGGCAGCCAGGAACCGGCCTTTATCATGAACTGCTCGAAAGAGGCCGGGCTTACGAAGAGGTAGGATGCCACGGTCCAGAAGTCCTTGACGAAGGAGACCCTGTCCTTGGTCATGGCGATGACCTTGCGGACATAGTCCTTGGTGAGTATGTGATTGGTGAAGTCCATGCCGGTCTCGTTGAACTCAGCCCCGGCCGTGATCGCACAGACAGGGCAGTCGACTACCTGCATCCCCATCTCGGCCAGAACCGGGTCGAGGAGCTCTGCGAGGGACTCCTCAGACTTCATCCTGAGATATTCGCGGTTGAACCAGTGGGCCTTCTCCATGTTGAAGCGGGCCCCTGACTTTATCACCCTGTCAAGAGAGAAGGAGGCGATAAGGTCCTCCATGGACATTATCTCCCTGTCATCTCCAGGGTTCCAGCCGAGGAGAGCCAGCATATTGACGAAGGCCTCGGGAAAGTAGCCGTCTTCGCGGTAACCCCTGTAGACTTCTCCCGTGGAGCTAGTCCATTTGAGAGGGAAGACAGGAAAACCCATCTTGTCTCCGTCTCTCTTGGAGAGTTTGCCTTTTCCGTCCGGCTTGAGCAGAAGCGACAAGTGGGCGAAACGCGGCATGCTGTCCTCCCAGCCGAAGGCCTTATAGAGCATATAGTGGAGGGGCAGGGAAGGAAGCCACTCTTCTCCGCGGATGACTTCAGTGATCTCCATCAGGTGGTCGTCCACGATGTTGGCGAGATGATAGGTCGGCAATTCGTCGGCCCTCTTCCAGAGCACCTTGTCATCGAGGGTGTCGGTGTTCACTTCGATATGGCCCCTGATGAGGTCGTCCATCTTGACGACCGTGTCCTGGGGCATCTTGAACCTTATGGTCCAGTCCGTGGTGGTCTCCAGCAGCCTCTTGGTCTCTTCTTCCGGGAGGGTGAGAGAATTTCTCAGCCTCAGTCTTGAGACCTGGTTGTAGATGAAGGTCTCGCCTTCTTCCTCAGCCTTCTTCCTCTCGGCCTCAAGTTCTTCAGGAGTGTCGAAGGCATAGTAGGCATAGCCGTTAGCTATCAGCTGCTCGGCGTATTTGCGGTAGATTCCCTTCCTCTGGCTCTGGCGGTATGGGGCGTGAGGATGCTTGGCGGAAGGGGTCTCGACCACCTTTCCGTTCTCATCGACTCCTTCGTCAGGAATTATTCCGCACCAGTTGAGGGCCTCGATGATATATTGTTCGGCTCCTGGCACGAAACGATGGGAATCCGTGTCTTCTATCCTTATGATGAAATCTCCTCCGTGCCTCTTGGCATAGAGATAGTTGTATAGCGCAGTTCTGACACCGCCCATGTGGAGCGGTCCGGTAGGTGACGGCGCGAACCTTACTCTGGTTCTTCTTTCCATAGCCAAATCTCTATTTATCCGCAAATATAGCGAATTATTATTCCTTTGCCTTCTTCGGGGCGCAGCGGCGGATGGCCGCCGTGTTTTCCAGTTCAGCCTTGTTCTGACCCGGCCTTAGAACCAGCACCGGCTTTTCATCCTCGGCGAAATGGAATTTAGGCACATTTTCGGTCTTGTCGTAACCGACTCTGCGGATGCTTATCTCTTCATCGGGAAGTTCGATTTCTCCTTCTTCCGTGCTCTTCTGTGGATGGGGATCATAGCGGAAGCTCTCTTTGTTTATGAGGATGAGCTTGCCCATGTCTGCTCCTGCCACATCCACGAGATTGAGCTTGAATCCCGTAGCTATAGCCGTAACCCTGACCTTGTCTCCGAAATTCTTGTCTTCGGAGAAGATGATGCCCCTCTTGAATTTGCTGGTATTGCCCGTATATTCCTTGATCTTGTCGGTCAGACTGTTGAGCTCCTCCATCTTGAGACCCTTGTCGGTCTTGGAGACAGTGATGTTGAGGAGGAGGTTCTTGCATGTCGAGAGGTCGAAGTCGTTGAGGAGAGGGGATTCGAGCGCACCTTGGACGGCATCGTCCAGCCTGTTCTTTCCTTCGCCCTCGCCCACGCCCATAAGGGCCATGCCGCTGTTGCGCATCATGGTGCAGACATCCTGGAAGTCCACGTTGATGTAGCCTTCCTTGGTGATGATTTCGATGATGCCCCTCACCGCCGTGGCCAGAACCTCGTCCGCCTTTGGGAAGGCGTCCTGGATGAGCATATCGCCGTAGAAGTCGTAGAGCTTCTCGTTGTTGATGATGAGCAGGCTGTCCACGTTGCCCTGGAGCTCGTGGATGCCGTCTACTGCCTTCGTGAGGAAGTCCTCGCCCTCGTTCTTGAAAGGCAGAGTGACGACGGCTACCGTGAGTATGCCCTTCTCCTTGGCCATCTTGGCGATGACAGGCGATGCTCCCGTACCTGTGCCTCCACCCATGCCGGCCGTGATGAAGACCATCTTGGTGATAGGGGTCAGCACCTTGGCGGCGATTTCTTCCTGGGAGGCCATGGCCGCGTTGCGCCCCTTCACCGGATCAGTTCCGGCGCCGAGCCCTTCGCCCAGCTGGATTTTGACAGGCACATCGCTCTTGTGCAGGGCCTGAGAATCAGTGTTGCAGACTATGAAGCTGCATCCCTCTATTTTCTGCTGGTACATGTAGGTGACGGCGTTGCAGCCACCCCCTCCCACACCGATGACTTTGATCATCTGGTCTTCCGGGGTCCAGTCACTTGGAACTATCTGAGTATCAATTCTTTCTTCCATGGCTAATCTTATTTTTCCTCATCCTCGCCGGTGGCGGTGTCATAGGTACTGTTGAAAAGGTTGCTGATTGAGCGGAACCATGTAGGGGTGTTCTTTCTGTGCTTTGCGGCTTCCGCGCGCCTTCTCTCCTCCTCTTCGCGCTGGAGCCTTTCAGCCTTCCTCTTTTCCCGTTCCCTCTTCTTTCTCTCCTCCGGAGTCTCTTCCGGAATGTCGATCAGCGGGGCAGATTCTCCCTCCTCGGCATCTTCCGGAATCTCAGGCGAGGAGACTTCGGCCACGGAAGGCTCTTCCGCCACGGTTTCCCTGACTTCGGCATCCTTGGCAATGGCAGGTGTCTGGGAAGGCTTCTCCTCCGCCCCGCTTTTGATCTCAGGGAGAAGATCGATGCAGGAAGGTGTAGCGTCACCCTTGGCCGCGAGCACCATGCCCAGGACATTGGCCGCCTCGGCATCGTTCACCCCGACGATTTCGGAGCAGGAGAAAAGATGCCTCGGAAGACCGACTCTGACCGAATAGCCGGAGAGATCCTTTATCATGGTGCCGATGTTGGCCATGCCGGCTCCGCCGCCCGTTATCACCAGACCATTGCGCAGCCCTTCCGAAAGGCCGCTCTGCTGGATTTCCCAGAGTATGGCCTCAATGATTTCTTTTTCTCTCGCTGTGATGATTTCGGAGAGGTATTTTACCGGAATCTGCTTGTACCCTTCAATCTCGTCGCCCTCGATCTGGAGAATTTTCTCCTCAAGAGTCTGAAGCTTGTCAGGAAGGCAGGCACCGTAGGCTTTCTTGATTTCTTCCGCGAGATTTGCCGAAATCGAGCACTCGCTCACGATGTCGGAGGTAACGTTCTTTCCGCCGAAAGGAATGGCGGCGTAGAAACGCAGCACCCCTTCCTTGTAGATCGTGACCGAAGTAGCGCCGCCACCCAGGTCAATGAGCCCGACCCCGCCGTACATCTCGTCATGAGTCAAGACGGCCTTGGCGATAGTGGCCGGGGTGAAATATTTCCTCGCTATGGCTATGCCGATGTTGTTGAAGACCTTGTCGATGGTCTTGACGGAACTCTTCTTTCCGACGAAAAGCTTGAAGTTGCCCTCTAGTTTGTCGCTTACCATGCCGACTACGTCGTTCTCGTTCACCTGGAAATCCTCATCGGTGGAGAAGGACTGGGCTATCGAACCATAGAGCTCCTCGTGGGCGTTCTCGATAGGATATGTGCCCTGGGCGGACTCCTTGAGGCTCTCTACCTCCTCTGCGCTGATGCTCTCGCCAGCATCGGTGCGCTCCACCGAGCCCGTGGCCGTGTCTTGGCGCACGTCGCAGCGCGGCAGCCCGACCACGACCTGCATCAGCTTGATATTGAGCTCCTTTTCGGCCTCATTGATGGCGGCTTTGATTGGCACGAGGGCCTTGGCCGGATTGAAGACCGCACTGTTTCGTATTCCGTCCGACGGGCGGGTTTTGTAGTAGAGAATCTGGATATCGTCTCCTGCAACCTTAGCCACCGTCAGGGCTATTTTCGTAGATCCCAGGTCTACGGCCGCAATATATCTTTCTTCCATATTCGAAACTTTTTATCTGCAGATGATCTGCCCCCTGTATTTTACTGTCACGTATCTGTATTTTATCGAGTCGGCGGCCGCGGAGGGGGCCACCGCCGAATAATAATCTTTTATCCTCGCGAATTTCTCCTCGTAGTCCTGCGGGGTGCCGAAGATGAAGAGCTCCCGTCCCTTCCTCGGGACCATTACCAGGTCTCCGTCTGAATCCACGGAAATCTGAACGATCGCATCCTTCCATACCTTGTCGTTCCCGATGTAGGAGATGAGTTCTATCACACCTTCCAGCCACTTTCTTTCTTTCTCCGAGACCGGAATCCCGTTTTTGCAACGCGAGAGGCTGAGAGGAACATTCCCGTCGATGATTGGGACCCTGGAAGTGTAATGGTTCTGGAGCGGGAAGAGATAACCTTTCTCATCGCTGTAGAAGCCGCCTTCCGCCGTCATGAACCTGGCGACGGGCTCGCGCTGGGTGACGGAGACATGGACTTTTCCGTCCGTAACCGTCCAGGCCTGGGCGGAGAGGATAGCGCTGTGGCGCACCAGACTCTCTTCGATTTTCCGCAGCCCGACGGAGTCCAGTCTCTTCCCGGAGAAAGTCCCGTAGTCTTCCTTAATGTAGCTGCGCACGTCCTTGGCCGTGACGAAGTGGAGCTTCGAGGAGTCGGCTATCTCGACCACCAGACCGGAACAGGTTTTCTTGGCCCGTTCTTTCCTGGCCATCTCTCCGGAAATGACAAGCAGCCCCGCGAAGAGCAGCGACATAGTGATGAAGATGAGATATTTCAGCCCTGTCTTCATCTCTCTTTACCTGAGTCTTCCTTCGAGGAGAGCCGTTATGGGCTCGATGAATCTGTCGATGTTGCCAGCCCCGAAGGTGGCGAGAATGTCTACCGGCTCTTTGGCGAGGTAGTCCATGAGCTCCTCCTTCTTCAGCAGGACCTTCTCCTTCGCGGTGACCTTGTCGAAGATAAGCTCTGAGCTCACTCCCGGAATGGGCTCCTCCCTGGCAGGATAGATGTCCAGCAGGATGAGCTTGTCTACAGCGCTCAGGGCCTTCGCGAAGCCCTCGGCCAGGTCGCGTGTCCTGGAATAGAGGTGCGGCTGGAAGATGGCCGTGAGCTTCCTCTTCGGGAAAATCCCGCGTATAGAGGATATCGCCGCTTCCAACTCCTGCGGATGGTGCGCATAGTCGTCCACATAGACCAGCTCAGGGGTGTTGATGTGGAAATCCAGTCTGCGCCATACGCCTTTGAAGGTCCCGATTCCGTCTTTGACAGCCTCCGGAGAAAGCCCGTAGATAAGGCAGACGGCGGCGGCCGCGACGCTGTTCTCTACGTTGACCCAGCCCGGTATTCCAACCCTGATTCCCTTGATTTCTCCTTCCGGATATACGAGGTCGAAGCTATAGTGCCCGCTTTCGTCAGGACTGATGTTCTTCCCATAATAGTCGGCAGGGCCCTCGAAGGCATAGCGAACGAGCCTTGCTTTCGTATCTGCCTGGCTTACAGGCAGGCCGGCTTTCGCTATCACCGTGCCGCTTACCTGGGCGGCGAAGTCTCGGAAGGCCTGCTGGTAATTGGCCAGGTTGCCGTAGATGTCTAGGTGGTCGGCATCCATGGCACTGATTACCGCTATCTCAGGATGGAGCTGGAGGAAACTGTGGTCGAATTCATCGGCTTCCGCCACGACCGTCTCTGTTTTGCTCACGAGCATATTGGTCCTGTAGTTTTTTGAAATTCCGCCGAGGAAGGCCGTGCATCCCTCTCCGCATTGGGTGAGGATGTGGGCGATGAGGGTGCTGGTAGTGGTCTTGCCGTGAGTGCCGGAGACCGCGAGGCAGCGCTGCCCTTCCGTTATTTCTCCCAGCAGGCGAGAACGCTTCAGAACCCTGTAGCCGTTCTCTTTGACGAACTGAAGCTCCTCTAGTTCGGCCGGAATGGCAGGAGTGTAGACGACAAGGGTCTTTTCCTTGTCCTGAGGTATCAGGTCCGGCCTGTCTTCGTAATGGACCTCTATGCCTTCTTCCTCAAGTTTGTGGGTGAGATCAGAAGGAGTCCTGTCGTAGCCCGAAACCTTGAATCCCTTGAATTTGAAATACCTTGCCTCGGCGCTCATTCCAATACCGCCGATGCCTATGAAATAGACGTTCTCGTACTTTGCCATAATTATTTGTTCTCCAAAAGTTTATATACCTCTTTGGCTATGGTCTGCCCCGCGTCCGGAAGCCCCAGAGCGGCGGAATTCTTCTCAAGTGAAGCTATTTTTTCAGGTTCATGCAGAAGGCTGAGCGCCGTCGGAAGAAGTTTCTCTGCGGCTTCGGCATCTTTCACCATCATGGCCGCTCCCTTGTTAACAAGGGCCATGGCGTTATGGGTCTGATGATCCTCGGCAACATTCGGCGAAGGCACGAAAATGGCGGCCTTCCCGAGCGCACAGATCTCTGAAATCGACGAGGCTCCGGAACGTGAAATCACGATGTCTGCCGCGGCGTAGGCGAGATCCATCCTCTTGATGAAGTCGGAATGGTGGACGAAGGAGAGACTCTGCCCTCCGAGTCCCCGCTCGCGGGCCTCTTCCATGAAGGCGTCCACGCCCTTTTTATAATATTTTCCGCATTGCCAGATGATTTCGACTCCTTCTCCGCCGGGGCAGCCGTCCGAAATCCATTTTTCCATGGACTTGTTGAGGGTGCCGCTTCCGAGACTGCCTCCGACGATGAAAATATGCTTTTTCCCAGGGTCGAGACCGTAGAATTTCATGGCCTCCGCCTTTTGCTCCTCAGTCGCCCTATGGCTGACTTCCTCCCTTATCGGGTTCCCGGTCATAACGATCTTCTCTGCCGGGAAAAATCTTTCCATGCCCTCGTAGGCAACGCAGACCTTCCCGACCCTCTTCCCGAGGATCTTGTTCGTAAGTCCCGCGAAGCCGTTCTGTTCCTGAATCATCGTCGGAATGCCTTTCCGCTCAGCCTGCCAGAGCAGAGGGGCGCTGGCATAGCCGCCGACTCCTATCGCTATGTCAGGTTTGAACTCTTTCAGAAGTTTTCCGGCTTTGCGTATGCTCTCCGCCACCTTGAAAGGAACCTGGATGTCGTTCTTTATGTTATGCCAGTTGAGCTGGCGCTGGAGCCCCACGATAGGCAGGGCCACAATCTTGTATCCTGCGGCAGGAACCTTCTCCATCTCCATCTTTCCCTCCGCCCCGACGAAGAGAATTTCGTTGGCGGGGTTGAGCTTCATCAAGGCGTTCGCTATGGAAATCGCCGGAAAGATGTGTCCGCCGGTTCCCCCGCCGCTGATGATGATGCGTAATTTTTTGTATTCCATATCGCTATAATTTGTCTATCTGGTCCAATTCTTCGCTTCTGTCATCTTTTCTCTCCATCAGAGGGGCCGCCTCCTTGCTCTCCATCTCGATCTTCTTGCGGGCCTGACGGCTTATCGCCATGATTATACCAAAAGCCGTGCAGAATATCAAGAAGGAACTTTTTCCGTAGCTTACCAGAGGAAGAGTCTGGCCCGTCATCGGCATGAGATCGACGTTGACTAGGATGTGGATCATTGCCTGGAAGACGATGAGCATCACCAGACCCGAGACGATGAGCTTCATGAAGTCGTCCTCGCTGTTCCTCACTATTATGGCTCCTCTTGCAAGCAGGCTTATGTAGAGGGCGAGGACGAAAAGCCCGCCAAACAAGCCGTATTCCTCGATTACGAAGCTGTACATGTAGTCCTCGAACATGACAGGGACGACGTAGCGCTGAGTGCTGTTCCCCGGGCCTTTGCCTATGAAGCCTCCTTCGCTGACGGCTATCTTCGCGCTTATCTGCTGCCTGTTCTTGTCCAGCAGCTCGGTGAATTCTTTGGAATTCTGGCCGTATTCGTCGAGGGTGGCCACGAGCTGTTTCTCGGTGTCGCTCTCGAAGAATGAGTTGATACGGCTGACCAGGGTGCCGGTTCTTCCGTGGCCTCCTTCTCCTTCTCCGCTCCCGGAACTGCCCAGAACCAGAACCATTCCTCCCAGAGAGATGGCCGCTACACAGAGTATGAAGTCTTTCTTTCCGAATTCAATTCCTCCAACGAGGGCTATCAAGAAGAGAATGCCGCCGATGATGACCGCCGAGGAATTGCTTCCCCTTGCCACAAGCAGGCTTACTATCCCGATAGGAAGGTAGATGGTGAGCACCTTGTCCCAGAAAGGGTCGGCAAGGAAGCCGAGCTTGGCCGAACCTGCGAATTTCCTGTAGAACCAGGATTCACGGCGTCTCCATGCCACTACTGCCTTCGCTATGTAGAGAATCATTCCCAGCTTCACGACCTCGAAGACCTGGATAGGAAATACTCCGAAAAACCTCAGGCTGCGGTAGGCGTCGTTCACTTTCTCCGCCCTGACTATCGGACCTCTTATCCGCAGGTCAAGCATCAAGAGGAGAAAGAGCGAACCCCAGAGCCCGAGCCAGGCGAGGAAGTTCAAGACTTTCTCGCTGCTTATTTTGTAAAAAACCCATGTAAACAGGAGCCCTATCGATGCAGTTCCGAACTGACCCATTATGACCGAGTTGCGTGTCGAACGATTCTGCAGGGCGAGCAGAGGAGTCGATGAAGAGATAGCAAGGAATGAGATCATGACCAGCAGCATCATGATCATGGCCACAACCTTGTCGCCTTCGAAACTGTCCAGAGCAGTCCAGATTCCTCCCTTGCGTTTTGCCATTTTCCTAAAGATTCCTTACCGCTTCCTTGAATTTTTCGCCTCTCTCCTCCATGCAGTGGAAGAGGTCGAAGCTTGCGCAGCATGGGCTCAGCAGAACCACGTCGCCTTCCACGGCCTCCGCCGCGCTCACTTTTACGGCTTCTTCCGCACTCAGCACGTCCTTCATCTTGTCTTCCCCCACGATAGGGCCGAAGCACTCATGGAGCTTTCTATTGTCCTTCCCGAGGCAGACTATGAATTTCACCTTCTTGCGCACCAAGTCATAGAGCTGGCTGTAGTCGTTGCCCTTGTCCACTCCGCCGGCAATCCAGACCACAGGCTTTTTCATGCTCTCGAGAGCCCACCATGCGGCATCTACGTTGGTCGCTTTCGAATCATTGATGTATTCCACGCCTCCTACTGTCAGAACCGGCTCCAGGCGATGCTCTATCGGCTTGAAAGTCTCGAGGGAATTTCTGATTACCTTGTTGTCGATGCCCGCGGCCTTGGCTGCCAGGGCCGCCGCCATGGAATTGTAGATGTTGTGCTTCCCTCCGAGGGCGAGTTCTTCGAGGTAGACCTCACAGTCGTCCTTGCCTGGAACCTTCACGACGAACTTGTTTCCGTCTACATATGCGCCCTCTTCCACTTTACCCTTCTGGGTGAAAGGCAGCTTCTGGGCTCTTACCACAATCTGGTTGAGATGGCTGATGGTGATTTCGTCATCATTGTCGAAGATGAAGCAGTCCTCAGGGGAAAGATTCTGCACAAGGCGGAATTTAGCCTTGACGTAGTTCTCCATCTTGTATTCATAGCGGTCGAGATGGTCCGGCGTAATGTTGGTGATTATGGCGATGTCAGGCTTGAACTCGTAGCAGTTGTCCAGCTGGAAGCTGCTGATTTCCAGAACGTAATAGTCATGGTGGGTGGTGGCAACCTGGTAGGCGTAGCTCTTCTCGATATTCCCGCCTAGACCCACGTTAAGGCCTGCCTGCTGAAGCAGGTAGTAGATGAGCGAGGTCGTCGTCGTCTTTCCGTTGCTCCCCGTGATGCAGATTTTCTTGGCGGAGTCGTAACGTGCGGCGAACTCTATCTCCGAGATGATCCGGATGCCCTTGGTCTCGGCCTTGCGCACTATCGGAGCGGAATTAGGCACACCTGGACTTTTGATGATTTCATCGGCGCTCAGGACCTTTTCCTCGCTATGCCCCTTCTCCTCGTAGGGGATCTCCCACTTCGCCATCATCTCCTTGTAATTGTCCTTTATCGGGCCGGAATCGGAGACGAATACGTCAAAACCTTTGACCTTCGCGAGGACTGCGGAGCCGGCTCCGCTTTCTCCTCCACCTAAAACCACGATTCTTGCCATATCTTTATTTCTTTTGATTCTCTTTTAAAAACCTGTCTTCTCAAGGTCCTCATCTACCTTATCTTAAGTATCGCCAGTGCCGCGACGGCGCAGACAATTCCCACGAGCCAGAACCTCGAAACTATCTTCGGCTCCGGTATGGCATGTTCAGGTCTGCGCAGCACCGGAAGAGGACCGAGTTTCGAAACGTCCCAATCAGCCATGTCGCGTTGGTAATGGTGGTGCAGTGGACTCATCTTGAAGAAACGCCTTCCGCGCCCATATTTGTGCTTGGTGTACTTGAAATACGAGGTTTGGATGAGGACGCTCAGACTCTCCACGAGGAAAATCCCGCAGAGAAGAGGGAGCAGCAGCTCTTTTCTGACCAGGATGGCGCTCACTCCGATGATCCCGCCTATGGTGAGACTCCCCGTGTCGCCCATGAAGACCTGGGCCGGGTAGGAGTTGTACCAGAGGAAGCCGAGCAGGGCTCCGACAAAGGCCGACATAAAGACGGCAATCTCTCCGGTTCCCGGTATGTACATGATGTTGAGGTAGTTGGCGTTGAGAGCGTTGCCGCTGAGCCAGCCAAGGACGCCTATGACAATCCCCACTATGGCTGAAGAGCCGGCCGAGAGCCCGTCCATCCCGTCCGTAAGATTCGTGCCGTTGGAGCAGGCGGTAATCACCACCACGATCATAAGGACGTACACCGCCCATTTGAAATACCAGCCCATGACTCCCTTGAAAGGGGAGAGCCACTTGTAGTCGAATTCATGTGTCTTGACGAAGGGAATGGTGGTCTTGGTGCTCTTTACCACGTCCATGTCCTTCCATGTCTCGTTGTTCACGACGACCTCGCTGTTGACATCCTTTTCCCCGTCCGTATTGACATACTCGGTGCCGTCGGTGACTTTGACCTTTTCTCTGACCACGATGTCATCGTTGAAGCAGACCGTCAGGCCTATGACGAAGCCCAGAGCGATCTGGAGCAGCAGTTTGCCCCTCGGGCTCATGCCTTCCTTGTCATGCTTGAAGACCTTGATGTAATCGTCGGCGAAGCCGATGCCGCCGCACCAGAGAGTGGTGAGGAGAAGAAGCTGGGTGTAGATGTTGCTCAGGTCGCAGAAGAGCAGGACGGGGATTACGACGGAGATAATTATGATGACTCCTCCCATCGTTGGCGTCCCCTTCTTCTGCATCTGTCCTTCGAGGCCGAGATTCCTTATGGTCTCTCCTATCTGCTTGCGTTGGAGATAGCGTATAATCCCGCGGCCAGCGAAAAAGGCTATCAGCATGGCGGCTACGGAGGCCATCATCGCCCTTGAAGAAAGGTAGGTGAAGAGGCGCTGACCAGGTATGTCATAGCTCTGGCTGAGCCATTGGAAAAGGTGATACAGCATGGCTAGTTGCTCATTTCTTTGAATATTTCCGCTACCACCTCGCGCTCGTCGAAGTGGTGTTTCTCGGTGCCTATTACCTGATAGGTCTCATGACCCTTGCCTGCAAGGAGAATTATGGAGCTTTCCTTGGAAAGCATGATGGAAGCTCTGATGGCTTCGCGTCGGTTGGTGATGAAAAGTGTGCGGGAGAGTCCGTTGCGGGAGAAGCCTTTGCGGATGTCATCGATTATGGCGTCCGGATTCTCGGTTCGCGGATTGTCGGAGGTTACGATGATTCTGTCGGCATATTTCTCGGCCACGGCGGCCATCTCCGGGCGCTTTGTCTTGTCTCGGTCTCCTCCGCAGCCGAAAACGCAGACCAGGTCATGGTCGGAAGAGATGTCGCGCAGGGTCTTGAGTACATTCTCCAGCGCATCCGGAGTGTGGGCGTAATCGATGACTATTGTGAGATTCCTGCTGCCATGGATTGTCTCAAGACGGCCTTTCGCGGAATTGAGCAGGCTCATCGAGAGCAGGGTCTTCTGAGGGTCAGCGCCGAGGACTACCGCGGCGGAATATATGGCCAGAAGGTTGTAGGCGTTGTGCCTGCCTATCAGCTTTGTCCAGAAATCCCATGAATCTATCCTGAGCTCCATGCCCTCGAAGCTCTCTTCAATGATTCTGCACATGTGGTCGGCGGCGTGGTTGAGGGCATAGGTCACTACATGGGCTTTGGTGTTCTGGACCATGACCAGACCGTTCTTGTCGTCGAGGTTCGTGATGGCGTAGGCATCTTCCGGGAGCGTGTCGAAGAAGAGCTTCTTGCAACGGAGGTACTCTTCGAAGGTCTTGTGGTAGTCCAGGTGGTCATGGGTAAGGTTCGAGAATATGCCGACCTTGAATTTGAGGCCTGTCACCCTCTCCTGCTGCATTCCGATGGAGCTGACCTCCATGAAGCAGTAATCGCAGCCCTCCGCGGCCATTCTGGCCATGAGCGAATTGATCGTTATCGGGTCCGGAGTCGTATTCAGTGTAGGTACCTCCTCGGTCCCGATGTAATTCGCTATGGTGGAAATCAGGCCGCATTTATGGCCGAGGTTCATGAAAAGGTGGTAGAGCAGGGTCACCGTAGTGGTCTTGCCATTCGTGCCGGTGATGCCGACGAGGGTGAGCTTGCGGGAAGGGTGGTCATAGTAATTGTCGGCCATGATAGCTTCAGCGTGTCTCGAATCCGCCACCTTGACAAAGGTGACCGCTTTGAGCGCTTTTATCGAGCCGGACTTCGCCTCCAGGTCATCCGAGGGAGAAAACTTCGCAAGCTGGGCCGCGAGCGCCTCGTCGTCTTCGTAGGCGACCGCCCTTGCTCCGGCCTTTATGGCCGAGGCGATGTAGGCGTGTCCGTCGCTGTCATGGCCCTTCACCGCCATGAACATAGAGCCCTTCTCCACCTTCCTCGAATCGTTGGTGAAGCTTTTTATATCTACGGCTTCGTCTCCACGTAGCTCCGTGAAGCCGCTGTCTGCGATTATGTCCTTGAGTATCATTATATTATCGTATTTCTAAATATTCTTCCATCCCTTTCCTATTCCAAGGTCAGCGTCACCGTGGTTCCCGGAGCGGCCTTGGACCCTGCTTGCGGAGATTGGATCTTGACATGGCCCGTCCCTCTGTAGGTGACCTTGTAACCCTCATTTTCCAAGAGGTAGACGGCGTCCATGACTCCGAGTCCTCTTACATCTCTTATGATGCCCTTCTGGGCAGGCTTTGCTGTCCCGGCCGTCATACTTGGCATAGCTGAGCTCCTGTGTATGACCTTGCCGTTGGACGAATCCATGGCGATGATTCCGTCAACTATCTTCCTGAAAGCCATGGCAGGCATCGTTCCTCCGTAGAGGATGCCCGTACCCGGCCTCGAATACATCGTCACTATGCAGGTGTATTTTGGGGCCTCTGCCGGGAAGAAGCCGACGAAGGTCCCCTGGTACTGGATTCTTCCCTGCTTGTCCGAGTAGCCCGAGCCGCCCTGGGCGATTCTGGCCGTGCCGGTCTTGCCAGCCACCGTGCAGAGCGAGCTCCCGAGCATCCTTTTTCCCGTGCCTTCCTCTGTCACCCTCATCATCGCCTTTGTGAGCGTGTCTGCCGTGGCTCTGGAACAAATCTGCCCGTTCAGCACAGAGGGCCCCTTTTTCGACACCACCTTTCCGTCTTTCTCCACGGTCTCGACAAGGTAGGGCTTCATCATCCGCCCCTTGTTGGCTATGGCGTTGTAGAAAGTCACCAAGTGCAGGGGAGTGACCTGGACCGCGTAGCCGATGGCCACCGACCCCAGATCGGTTCCGCTCCAGGAAGGAGACTCCGGAGACGGAATCTTCGGAGAACTGAAACCCTCGAGGTCGAAGTCGTACTTCTCGCCGAGCTTGTAATTGTAGAGCTTCTCGATCATCTTTTTCGGCCTCTCCCCGTAATAACGGTAGGCGAGGTAGCGGAAGACGTAGTTGGAAGATATCTCGTATCCGTGCAGAACTGAAATCCTGTTCGTGTGGTTTTCTCTCTCGTAATCCCAGATGTGGGCGTCGTCGCTGAAGCCGGGCACATGGCCGTGGTTCGTGGGAATGGAGTCATGGAGGCCGATCTTTCCGTCTTCGAGCAGGCTCATCAGGGTGGTCGTCTTGAAGACGGAGCCAGGCTCGCCGGAGGTAGAGATGGCGTAGTTGAATTGCTCGTAGAGTTCATGGTCGGACGTGTCAGCCGCATTCCTGGAGAGGTTTACCATGGCCCTTATCGCCCCTGTCTCCACGTCCATCACCACACAGGTAGCTCCTTCAACCTTCTTGTAGTTGTCCTTCACTACGCTGCGAATGGCGTTGTCCGCTATGTCCTGGATGTCGATGTCTAGCGTAGTGCGTATGTCGTCACCGTCCTTGGCGGGAGTGTAGGTGCTGTCATAGTCGCGTATCGTCTGGCGGTTGTCTGTCAGCCTGAGATACTCCACGCCCTCGGTGCCGTGGAGGACGTAGTCGTATCTGCCTTCCAGCCCGATGTGATTGTTACCGTTGGAATTCGAGTTGTCTTTGACATAGCCGATGGTTCTTCTGGCGAGCGAGCCGTAGGGGTATTGGCGGGTGTCCTTGGCCTCGACCCTCATTCCGCCCTTGAACTGGCCTTCATTGAAAAGAGGCAGGGCCTTGATCATCTGGAGCGTGTCGTAATTGATCTGATGGCCGACCTTCATGTACATCTTGCCTTCTTCGCGGTTGCGGATAATCTGGCGGTAATATTCATCGGCCGTCTTGTCCTTGAATATTCTGGACAGGCCCTCGGAGAGCCTGCGGGCCTTCTCCCTCCATTCCGCCTCGTCCTTCTTGCCCTTGCCATCTTTTGTCTCGGCGGCGAAGCGGTCCTTGAGGACGGTGCAGTCCATGGTGACCTGGTACATCGGAGTTGAGGCGGCCAGGAGTTTTCCGTTGCGGTCGAAGATTCTTCCACGGTTAGGGACCAGAACTTCGCGGCGGCTGTTGGGACGGAAGAAGCGGGCGATGCGATTGTCCGGCTCGTAGCCGGCCATAATGCCGATTATCCTTGCGGCGATGACAAAGAAGCTCAGAAGGCAGAGCACATAGAAGCCGTACAGGATTTTGCTCATCCTGTCCCCGCCCTTCTTCGTATTTTTCTCTTCAGCCATATTCATTACCTTGCCGCAAACTTCTTGTCCTCAGCCCTTTGCAGTCCAATATCGCCGTCCTAAGCCTGTCCTCCCCTATTTATCGATCCTTGCCGCCGGCTTGTCCGGGATTCCGACCTCCGAGCCCTTCTCCTCCAGCAGCTCCTTCACCGTCGACAATCTTCCCAGACTCACGTATTCGACCGTCTTCTGTGCGTGGTGAATCTCCGTCTCCTCGAGCTTCTCCTTGTTCTTCTCTACCTTCGCCATGGTCTTTTCAATCTGAATATTCAGAAAGATTGCAAGCCATGCCAGCAGAAAAATGTAGATGATCTGAGGAAATACCTTGTCGGCATGAATCCTCTGTAAAAAATTACCCTGAAGAATCGACCTGAGAACATTGCTCAAAATCCCCTTCAACCCTCTTCTACCTTCTGCCATGACCCTTCTCCTCCATATTTTTCAGCTTCATGCCGTCTTCCGATCCTCTTTCCAAACCGACCTTTTCCGCTACTCTGAGCTTGGCGCTTCTGGCACGTGTATTTTCCGCTATTTCAGCCTCTTCCGGGACTATGGGCTTCCGGTTCACGGCCCTTAGCGGAGCCACCGGATTCCCATAGAAATCCTTGACTAAGTCGCCATGAATATTCCCCGTCTTGATGAAATTTTTCAGCATCCTGTCCTCCAGCGACTGGTAAGTGATAACTACCAGTCTCCCGCCCACCTTGAGCGAACGTGCGGCCCCGTCAAGGAATTTCTCCAGCGAGCGCATCTCCTGATTGACCTCGATCCTGAGCGCCTGATAAATTTTCGCGATATACTTATGCTCAAGGAATTTCGGAAGAATCGGCTCCAGCGTCTTGTTCAGGTCTGAAGTCCGGAGAATCGGCCTCGCCTTCACGATGAGCCTGGCCACCCTCCTCGCGTTGTCGACTTCGCCCCAAGTCGCGAAAATCTTTTCGAGGTCCTCCTCTGAATAGGAATTGACTATATCCGCCGCGGTCTTCTGCCCTTCCTGGTTCATGCGCATGTCAAGCGGCGCATCGAAACGGAACGAAAAACCTCTCTCCGCCGTGTCAAACTGGTGCGATGACACCCCGAGGTCCGCCAGAATCCCGTCAACTTTTCCGGCTTCAATTCCGTCTTCTCTTCCGGTCTTAATTCTGGTCTCAATTCCGGCGGCATCCGGCTCCTGACGTACCAGTTCGCGGACGAAATTTTCTACGAAACGGAAATTGTTGTGCACCAGGGTGAGGCGGCTGTCCCGGATCAGTCCTTCCGCATCTACCCCGTTATGAATAGCGTCGATGTCACGGTCGAAGGCGATCACCCTCCCTTCCGGCGTCAAGCGTGAAAGAATACCGGCGGTGTGGCCGCCGCCTCCGAAGGTGGCGTCGACGTAGATTCCAGATGGATTAATAATCAGATTGGAAATGCTCTCTTCGAGCATCACGGGCGTATGAAACTTCGACATCTTCCGCCCTCCCTATCTCTCGCGAGACAGTTCCTCGGCAAGTTCGACATACTGCTCACCGGAAAGAGAGCTCAGCTCATACCTCTCCTTAGCCCAGATCTCGATTTTAAAATCATTGCCTGAGAAAACCACCTCTTTGATCGCGCCGATGGATTCAAGAAGTTTCTTCGGGATGCTGATTCTTCCGAGCTTGGCGTCTGGCTCGACTACGGCGCGATTGCGTACGTACTCCCTCCAAAACATAGCGTGCTTCTTATTAAAGAAGTCAAGACGGGACTTCACCTCCTCGCTCTGGCGTTCCCACTCCGAGAAGGTGTACATCTCAAGGCAATCTTGGAAAATGTCCTTTTTAACGACAAAGCGCATCTCCTCATCCCCGGATACCATGCCCTTGAAAGCCGACGGGAAAACCATCCTTCCCTTGTCGTCTATCTTGGCTGTATATTCCCCGATAAATGTGGTCATGCCGACTTTTGTCTGTTTTTCTTTCACGCTTTCGCAAAGATACGAAAACTTTTACACTTTATTCCACACGCTTCCAAAATTTTCCACCTACTTATCCACAACCACCATTCCCTTCCACAGCCCCCGACCGATCCCTTCCATCTGTCACTCCTTTCCCGTTGTCACTCCTTTCCAGCCGCCTCCCGTTCGCAGAGTCGGTACTCCTGTGGCTAAGTCCCTTTCCCAATATTCTGACTACCGATGTTCTGTCCTTATTGTGGCGAAGAGAACCCTGACGGAGCGAGGTTCTGCGGCGCCTGCGGCAAAGAACTCCCTATCATTGAAAATCCACCTGTCTCTCCGGAGAAAGGAGAAACCCTCGGAGCGGACGATAATGCCGGCGCTGAGGCTGCCGCGCCAGTCGTAAATTGTGGCCAGCCTGTTCAGCAGAATTTTTGGAATATTGGCGATTGTCTTCTCTGCCATGACGGATGATGCATGGAGGCAAGGCCTCGAAGAGAAGGCCTATAGATATTCGTCCACTACCAAGACTTTGTCAATTATCGGGATTGTGCTTGGCGCATTGGCCATCTTGATTTTGATTGTCATCCTTTTACTTGTACTTGCGGTTGGAACAAGTCTCGGCAGCGTGGGCTCTTCTACGGACTGGACGGCCATGGCCTTTTAGCTCATGTTGCCATTATCACCCTAAGTAAGGGCGTCCGGACGTCATCGTGCCCGCTGCCAACTGGCGTGAGACGCGTCCTTTACGTCTGGCGCACACAGGCAAAGTCACCGCGCACTCAAGGGAAGTCGATGTGCTATCGGGCGAAGTCACCGCGCACTCAGGCGAGGTCGCAGATGAGGGTGGCGGCTGTGCAGTCGCGGACGATAACGTCGACGTAATCTCCGGCTTTCAGAACATTCGCATCCTTCCCACCCATAACTCTCTCGCCTGCCGTAACGCCCTTCACCGCCGGGAAAACGCACATCTTGTAGTTCGAGGCGCGTCCGCAGAGCATGGCCGAGTCACGTTTCGAAGGACCCTCGACCAGCACGGTGAAACGCTTTCCGATGTCAGCCCTATAGCGCTCCAGACTTTTGCGCCCCTGAAGGGCGATAATCTCATTGAGCCTGCGCACCTTGACATCATGCGGCACGTCATCCGGATATTTTTTCGCGGCAAGCGTCCCCGGCCTCTCGGAATAGGCGAACATGAAGGCCGAATCGAAACCGACCTCATCAAAGAGGGAAAGAGTTTGCTGATGGTCCTCTTCCGTCTCCCCGCAGAATCCTGCGATCACGTCGGTGGTCAGCCCGCAGCCCGGCAGCACCTCGCGGATTTTCGCTACCCTCTGCAGATACCACTCCCTGGAATATCTGCGACGCATCTTTACCAACATCTCGTCGCTTCCGGACTGGACCGGAAGATGGATGTGCTTGCATATATTCTCATGGCGGGCCATGGTGTAGAGCACCTCGTCGCTGATGTCCTGTGGATTCGAAGTCGAAAAACGCACCCTCAGAGAAGGCGAAATCTCCGCCACCATCTCCAGAAGAGCTGAGAAACTCTCATCCCCGAAATGATAAGAGTCCACGTTCTGCCCGAGCAGAGTCACCTCTTTGTAACCGCGTTCAACCACATCGCAGGCCTCCCTTACAATGGTATGCGGATCCCTGCTCCGTTCCGCTCCGCGGGTATAAGGCACTACGCAATAGGAACATACATTGTTACATCCTCTCATTATGGATATGAAGGCTGAGACCCCGTTGCTGTCCAGCCGGACAGGATTAATGTCCGCATATGTTTCCTCTCTCGAGAGCTGGACATCGATCTGCGGATGCCCCGGAGTGGCGGCTTCAACCATCTCCGGAAGCCGGCGGTATGAATCCGGACCGGCCACGAGATCTACCTTGTGGCTGTCCAGAAGCTTGTCCTTCAGTCTCTCCGCCATGCAGCCTACGATGCCGACCAGGACCCAGGGTCTCTCCTTTTTCTGAGTTCCGAACTGGTCGATGCGACCCCAGATTCTTTGTTCGGCATTGTCCCTGACCGAGCAGGTGTTTGCCAGAATAACGTCCGCCTCCGCCATATCTTCAGTCTTTTCGTAGCCATGCCGGCCCATGATTGAGAAGATGACTTCGGTGTCGTTCACGTTCATCTGGCAGCCATATGTTTCTATGTATAACTTCTTATTAGACATTTTATTACAAGATTTATAAAAAAGCATGCCGACAGTTTGGCACAACTATTGGTGAGCCCCGGCGCAAAGATAGGATAATTTTTCCTATCTTTGCGGTTATGGGAAAACGATTCGGCTTTATATTGGCTTCATTCCTGGTGCTGACGGCGGCTCTTTTTACAAGCTGCTCGCGACTTAAGGAAAGGGTTGAGAACGTAAAGGTGACGGATGTCGCCCTGCATTCCTTTTCTCCGGAGGGCACGAGGGCGGCTAGTGCCGTGCTTGACCTGAAGATTGACAACCCGGCCATCCAGTTCACTGTTTCCGACCTCAGCGGTACTGTATACAGAGACGGAGTGGAATTCGCCACCTATTCGGCCGAACCTCTCACCGTGAAAGGCCGCCGTTCCGGAGTCTATCAGCTCAGCTGCTCCGGCAAGCTTTCCGCCGGGGTCTCCCTGCTGGACGTCATGGGGCTTGCCGCAACCCGCAATTTCAACGGTTTCACCACTTCTGTCAAGGCGAAGGTCTCGACGAAAGCAGGCCTGTCTAAGACCGTGAGCAAGGATAACATATCGATAGCCGATCTTGTCAAGGCTGCTAAAGAAAGCAAGCCCGCCAAGGATGGGAAGAACGTATCCCGGAAATAATTTTGCATATGAAGAAGACACTTATCATACTCCTTACCGCTTTTTTAACCGCATGTTTTCCTGGAGCCATGAAGGCACAGGACTATGATGTCGTTGATTCGGTCATCGTGAGGATGGCTCCGGCGATAGATTCGTCCCTTACGGGCAAGTCAATATTCTCACTCATGCCGCAGAAGTCAAGAGGAGACGCGGCCGATGTAAAGATCCACCAGTCTCAGGCTATACTCAACGCCTTCAACTCCTATGTCGACGCCAACGGAAAGAGCAGCCGTCAGGGCTATAGGGTTCGCATCTTCTTTGATAATCATCAGTCGGCGCGTTCGGCATCGGAAAGGGTTGAACGTGAATTCATGGCGTCCCATCCCGGCATAGCCGCATATAGAAGCTATGAAAATCCTTTCTTTAAGGTCACCGTGGGCGATTTCCGCACCAGGAGCGAAGCAATGCAGCTTCTGACCTCGATAAAATCCGAATTTCCGAAAGCCTTCCTGGTCAAAGAGAATATAAATTACCCGGCTGTCAACAAGTCCCATAATTACGTTGTAGACACCGTCAAGGTCATCAGAGGGAGCTTATGATAAAACAGGAACTCACTCAGAAACTCCAGCAGAAGCTCTCCCCGCTTCAGATCCAGACCATCAAGCTCATCGAGTTGCCGGTCCAGGAACTGGAGCAGCGTATCCGCAAGGAGATGGAAGAGAATCCTGTTTTGGACGACGATGTTCCAAATGACAAGGAGGATGAAGACGGACCGAGAGAAGTTTCGCTCTCGAATATCAACGAGGACGACCCTATCCCTTCGTACAGGCTCCATGTTAACAATTACGGCAAGGACGAGAGACCGCAGTACAACACCTTCTCGGTCAAGGAGAGTTTCACGCAGAGTCTCATGGACCAGCTCGGCTTCAGGAACCTTTCGAAGCATCAGTACGACATCGCCGCTTTCATAATCGGAAGCCTCGATGATGACGGCTATCTTCGCAGGGACATTGACAGCCTCGTGGATGACCTCGCCTTCAGGGAAAACATAGAGACGACGCCGGAAGAGGTCGAGGATATGCTTAAGGTGATTCAGACCTTCGAGCCTTCAGGTGTCGGAGCCAGAAATCTACGGGAATGCCTCCTCATCCAGCTCAAGACCATGGAGCAGACTAAGGTGGTCAAAGATGCAGAGGCCATTCTGGACAGATATTTTCAGGAATTTTCGAACAGACATTTCCAGAAGATAATGAACGCCCTGGGAATGAGCGAAAGTTCCTTGAAGGCCGCCATGGGGAAGATTCTCAAGCTGAACCCCTCTCCTGGAGGCCAGATTGACGATTCCTACAATGACCAGGCCCAGCAGATCGTGCCTGATTTCAAGCTTGACCTCGAGGACGGAGAACTGAAGTTATCAATGCCTCGATTCTCGATACCTGAGATTCATGTCAACAAGAAATATGCTGACATACTGATGGACGCCGCCAATTCGAGCGAGCGAGAGAAAAAGGAGGCTGCCACTTTCGTGAAGCAGAAGCTGGATTCGGCCAAATGGTTCGTTGAGGCCTTGAAGCAGAGGCACAACACCTTGATGAGCACCATGCAGGCCATCGTGGATTATCAGCATGATTATTTTATGGACGGGGATGAGTCTCATCTCAGGCCTATGGTTCTCAAGGATATAGCGGAGAAGACGGGCTTCGACATCTCCACCATTTCCAGGGTCGTGAATTCAAAATATATAGAGACCCATTTCGGAATCTTCCCCCTGAAATATTTCTTTTCGGAGGGCCTGGAGAATCAGGATGGCGACGAAGTGTCTACAAGGGAGCTTAAAAAGGTGCTTCAGGAGTGTGTGGATGCCGAAGATAAGCACAAGCCTTTGACTGACGATCAGCTCGTGGATGTCATGACCCAGAAGGGATACAAGGTGGCGCGCAGGACCATCGCAAAATACCGTGACCAGCTCGGCATCCCGAAAGCCCGTCTCCGTAAACAGCTCTGATCCGGCACCGCGCCTGGCTTCTTGGAAAACTACTTACCTTCCCCGGTCTGCCTCCCTAAGCCGGAGCCCGCAGACCGAGTCAAAAGTCGATTCCGGAGACCGGAGTCTAAAGTTTTTTCCCGAAGCAGAGATCCCCTGCATCGCCGAGTCCCGGAACAATATAGGACTGGCTTGTAAGTTCCTCGTCAATGGCGGCCGTCCAGAGCGTAACCTTGTCGGCGCGAAGATGTTTCTGGAGATATTCGATGGCGAAAACGCTTGCAATCGGGCATACCAGATGAAGATAGTCCGGTTCCCCATCTTCAGCAAGCTTGTTGTAGGTCACCTCAATAGAAGTTCCAGTCGCAAGCATGGTGTCAGCGAGAATCAGAGTCTTCCCGCTGAGCGAGGGCGAAGTCGCGTACTCTACGTTCACATGGAAATCATCCCCTCTGTCATATTTCCTGAACGCCGCCACGAAGGCACATTCTGCTTCTCTGAAGAAATCCAAAATTCCCTTGTGGAGAGGAAGACCGGCCCTGAGAATCGTCGCTATGACGAGTTTGTCAGACGGAACGTTAATCTCTGAAATCCCGAGCGGAGTCTCCACCTTGACGGATTTGTAGTTGAGGGTCTTGCTGAGTTCGTAAGCGAAGATGTTGCCGAGTTTTTCAAGATTGTTCCTGAATCTTTCTCTGTCCTTCTGGACTGTTTTGTCGCGCATCTGTGCTACGAAGCTGTTGAGAACGGAGTTGGTTTCACCAAGGTTGATGACTTTCATATCGGATGTGTTTGTTTTCCGAAGTTCAAATATAGTCATTTTTCCTGATATCCATGCTCCCCCTCACCTTTCGACATACTTCATTCAACATCCTTCGACATCCTTCATCATCCATATATTTTCTGCGTCTGCTTCTCATTCCGGGAATAGCGTCGCCCTTATCCGTCCGTCCGCTCGAGTTCAGAGACCTCATTTCCCGAAAAGCTGAAATAGGAATCGTCCGCCATGACGATATGGTCGACAAGAGAGATGTCAACCTGCCGCAGAGCCTTCTTCAAGGCTTCGGTCTGCCTCAAGTCCTCCCTGCTCGGCCGCGGATTCCCAGAAGGATGATTGTGGACCAGAATCAGTCCGCAAGCCTTTTTCTCGAGGCATTTTCTGACGATCATTTTCGTGTCCAGAATCGTCGAATTCATTCCTCCCACAGTGAGCTGCTCCTTGTCGAGGACATAGTTCGCCCTGTTGAGGAAGACGAGCCACAGCTCCTCATGGTCAAGCCCCATCATGACAGGATGCATGAGGTTGTAGATCATCCTCGGGCTGGTGACGCTCTCTTTCGTCAACTTGCAGCGCTCTGAGGCGAAACGGCGGCCTATTTCGAAGGCCGCAGCTATCGTCGCCGCCTTCATTCTCCCGATCCCGGGGATTTCGGTCATGGTCTCGAGTGAATTCGACGACAAGCCTGTCAATGTACCTCCGGCGCTCAGCAATAATTTCCTCGCCAAGTCCACGGCATTTTCCTTCCCTGTCCCCGTCTTTAGAAGAAGCGCCAGCAGTTCGGAATTGCTGAGGGACTCCGCGCCCTTGCCGATGAGTTTTTCCATCGGCCTCTCGTCTTCACACAATTCAGATATTCTCATCGTATTCTTGTTTTAGCCGAGTGCTAAGATAGCCTGCGCTAGACAGAATACGAAGGAAGAGTGACTCGACTCAGGCGGATTTTTTTTCTTTTTTAAAGGGGATAAATTTTATTTTAAGCTGGAATGATTATTGTTAAATCCCGTGGGATTCGAGAAGCAAGTCTCCGAGCTCGCGGATGTCCCTTACGATCACCTCAGGCGGGTAGAGTTGCGGGGCTGGATTGTTCTTGGCATCTTCGGCGACTTTCAGCGCAGTCTCAAGCGTGGTCTCGCCGGAAAGCACCAGCACTCCTACCGCATGGGCGTTGTGGGCCATGGCCGTGTCCGTGTAGATTCTGTCACCGACCATGGCTATTTCCTCGGCCTTAAGTCCATGCTTCTTCATGATTCCGTAAAGCATGGTCGGGTCCGGCTTCCCGAGAACTATGTCGGGGCGTCTTCCGGTGGCATGGAAGATGGCCTGCTGAAGAGAACCGCAGTCAATCAGAATCGTCCTCTGGTCGGTAGGGCAGACTCGGTCCGGGTTTGTGGCGATGTAAGGGACTCCCTGTGAGGCCCACCAGGCGGCCCTGCAGAATCGGGAGTAGGTGAGGGTGGTGTCAAAGGCGAGCACGAGCACGTCCGGCCTATCGTCCGGGTCATCGGCGCAGGCTTCGAAGCCTGCCTTGGCGAATTGCCCCGCCATGCTCGGAGTTCCCAGCATGAAGAGCCTTTTGGCGGAAGGGTAGTTCTCCTTTATATAGTCTATGGCTTCGAGAGAAGTCGTGTACATGTTGTCTTCAGTGGCTTTGATCCCCATCTTCCCGAGCTTGTCGATGTAGTCCTGGACGGATTTGGTCGGGTTGTTGGTGAGGAAGGAGTATCCGATTCCGGCCTTGCGCATGTCGGAGAGAAAGCCCAAGGTGAAAGGGAAAATATTGTTCTCCATGTAGATTGTACCGTCCATGTCGAGGGCGAGGTGCTTTACCTTGCCGAGCATCTCCCTGAGTTCAGGGGTCAAAGTTTTGTTGTAGTTCTGATTCATATATTACAAAATAGACAGGCTGGCGAAGGCTCTCTGATAAGGAGTTCCGCCAGCCTTTCTGTGCAAAGATACGAAAAGACTACGTATTTATATCTTCTCGAAGGCTTGTCTGAGGTCGCCGATGAGGTCATCTACGTGTTCCGTACCTATGGAAAGCCTTATCGTGGAAGGGTAAATGTGCTCTGACTCAAGCTCATCCAGGCTGAGCTGTGAGTGGGTAGTCGTGGCTGGATGAATGACTAGACTCTTGACGTCGGCGACATTGGCCAACAGGGAGAAGATTCTAAGGCTGTCGATGAATTTCCAAGCCTCATCTTTTCCGCCTTTTATGTCAAAAGTGAAGATGGAACCGGCTCCCTGCGGGAAGAGCTTCTTGTAAAGTTCGTGGTCCGGATGGGTCGGGACTGAAGGATGATTGACCCGTGTGACTTTCGGGCACTTTTCGAGGAAGTCAACGATTTTCAATGCATTGCTCACCTGGCGCTCTACCCTGAGACTGAGGGTTTCGAGACCTTGGAGAAGGATCCATGCCGCGATAGGCGCAAGGGTGGCTCCCTGGTCTCGGAGGACCACAGCCCTCGCCCTTGTCACGAAGGCTGCTCTTCCCGCCACTTCGGCGAAAACGGCTCCATGATAACTCGGATCCGGCTTGGCCAGGGTAGGAAACTTGTCGGCGTTGGCTTTCCAGTCGAAGTTCCCGCCGTCCACGATGACTCCGCCCAGAGTGCTTCCGTGTCCGCCGATGAATTTGGTCGCCGAGTGGATGACGATGTCTGCTCCGTGCTCGATAGGCCTTATGAGATAAGGGGTTCCGAAGGTGTTGTCGACAAAGAGGGGAAGGCCGTGTCTATGGGCTATTTCTGCCAGGGCGTCAATGTCGGCTACATCTGAATTCGGATTCCCCAAAGTTTCAGCATAGATTACCCTCGTTTCGGGTCTGATTGCTTCCTCTACTTCCGCGAAATTTCTCGGATTGACTACGGTAGAGGTAATTCCGAAGTTGGAGAGGGTATGCTCGATGAGATTATAAGTTCCTCCGTAAACGTTGTCGGCGAAGACTATGTGTCCTCCTGCGCAGACGATGTTCTCGAGCGCGTAGGTGACTGCCGCCGCTCCGGAGGCAAGCGCGAGTGCTCCGACGCCTCCTTCAAGTGCCGCTATCCTCTCTTCTAGAACGCCTTGAGTGGTGTTCGTGAGCCTGCCGTAAATATTTCCGGGTTCTCTGAGTCCGAAGCGGTCTGCGCCCTGCTGGCAATTGCGGAAGACATATGAGGTAGTCTGGTAGATAGGGACTGCGCGGGAATCGGTTGCCGGATCGGCTTCTTCCTGACCTGCATGGACTTGAAGTGTTTCGAAGTGAAGTTTCTGCTCGCTCATGATATTCTTGTTCTTGTTGTTTTCCATGGCAAATTTAGAATTCATGGAAAAAACAAACAAATAATTCATTAAACTAAGAAAATATAACTATATTTGTAATCTATAGCCGAATTTATGCATAGAAGACATGTGCAATCCGGCCTAGTTTGGAAAATTATTCTTTACCATGGACTATAGAATCGATGCGACAGATATCCTGATTTTGAAAGCGCTTCAGGAGAATGCCCGCCTGACCACGAAGGAACTGGCGGCTAAGGTGAATCTATCGACTACGCCTGTTTTCGAGAGATTAAAGAGGCTGGAGAAAGCAGGATATATAACAAAGTATGTGGCCATCTTGAATGCTGGTCTTCTCGGCCAGGGTTTTGTGGTCTATTGCAGTGTGAAGCTCCGCCGTATGAGCAAGGAAATCGCCAATGATTTTGTAGCCAAGGTAAGGGATATTCCTGAGGTGACCGAATGCTACAATATCTCCGGGGAGTATGATTATCTGCTGAAGATCCATTCTCCTGACATGAAATACTACCAAGAGTTTCTGATAAATGTGCTGGGAGGAATAGATAGCCTCGGTTCCGTGCAGTCCTGGTTCGTGATGGACGAAATCAAGCAGGACACAGGCATCCCTCTCAGCGGGCTCTCATTTCCGTCCGAATCAAGACAATAAAAAAGGCCGGGCCTTTTCGGCTCAGCCTCTTGGGGTACTCGATGGGACTCGAACCCATGACAACTAGATCCACAATCTAGTGCTCTAACCAACTGAACTACGAGTACCATGTGTTGTTGGGTCTGCAAAGTTACAAAATTCCTTTTACAGGCCAAATTTTTTTTGAAAATCCTTCAAAAATCCTTCAAAAATCCTTCACCGCTGCGTTCACCCTTGCCTTCACGCGGTGGCCTTAAGCTTATCCTCCCCGCCGTTCCGAAAGGAGGAAGCATCCATGGCGATGCTGAAATGAAAATGTTCATTAATCGCCTTTTATGCAACGTTTTCCATAATTCTTCGTATCTTGCCGGAAATTCTGATAACTGACCACTATGATACGGACTCATTCACTTCTCGGCTTTCTGCGTGCTGGAATTCTCATGTTCCCGCTCTTGCCGCTATCCATTACTTCCTTTGCCCAGACAGAGGTATCCTATAAACGCGGAGCCACGCAGTTAGAAGATATCCTTCCACCATCTCCCGAGGCGGCATCGAAAGTGAAATACTCCGACGTTCCTTTCACCCACAGCATGGGTGCCGCGGAGTACAGTGTGCCCGTCTATGTAATGAAGGGCCGCCGTTTGAAAATTCCGATAAGTCTCGATTACTGCAGTAACGGAATTAAGGTGGATGAGATCGCCGGGGTAGCCGGCCTGGGCTGGACGCTGAATGCCGGCGGCTGCATTACCCGGGAGGTGGTGTACATGCCTGATGAGTTTTCGGACGGGACCTTTTCATACACGTGGCCAGGCAACACCATTCTTCGGAACCTCCTCTCCCGCTCCACTGACAATACTACCCTCGATTTCCTGCGTGAGGTGGCCTGGAACCGGATTGACACAAACGCCGACCGTTACAGCTACAGCGTCCAGGGCTTGAAAGGACAGTTCATAATTGACCCTGACGGGAAAATAATCCAACTCCAAGGGGACGGAGTGGACATAACATACGATGAGGTCAACATCGGAGGAAAGGTGGAGAAGATTTTCACCATCGTCGGCCCTGACGGAATTGTCTACACCTTCGGCTGCCGCGAGACGGGAACCCGCAAAGACCAGTATCGGGAGGAGACCTATTCCTCCGGTCAGCGGATGGACTGGAGTGCCACGACCGCATGGTACATAACGCGGGTGACGAGCCGTGACGGGACAGAGACGGCCTTCTTTACCTACCAGGACGGCGGGACGTGGGACCGCAGCACTCGGTCGGTCACGAAGAGGATAACGGCCATGCCGAGCACCAATACCAGCGGATACGATGAGAGTTTAGACAACTCGTACGAGACGGTAAAGGCCTCCTACCAGACAAAGGTGCTCACCGGCATCAGCCTTTCAGGCTTCACCGCTTCATTCGACTACGCTTCCGTTTCCTCACACTCCCTCCATTCGGTGACGACCGGCACCGACGCCGCCAACTATCCACGTCGACTGACTCGTATCACCGTGACGAACGCCTCTGGGACGCAACTTGTTAAGGCAGAGACCACCACTGAGCGGCATGCCTATGACGGACGCTTTCTGCTGAGCGGGATAAACTTATACAGGTCCGGGGCTCTGGATGACCGATGGACATTCACGTACGACACCCCCTTCCATATGATATCCCGATACTCACAGGACTGGTATGGCTACTTCAACGGAGAGAACGGGGACGGAATCATGCTTCATCCCTTCGGAAGCGCAGCATCAAGAAGCGACCTCTGCCCATACGTTCTGAATTCTTCGCCAAACTATACGGCTAAACTGACCTACGGAGCACCCGATGCGCGGGAAGCCACCTACATGATGCTGACGTCAGCGGATCATGACGGTGCGCGCACGAGCTGGGCCTATGAGGGCGGGCAGACGGGCACCAGCATGTCGGTTGCGGGAAAAACCGTCCCCGTGAGTATCGGGGTGCGCGTGAAGGAGATCCGTGTGATGGATGGGAACACGCTAAAGCAGGTCCGTTCGTTTACATACGGCAACCCCTCGTCGAACATATCTTTCTATCCACTCCTAGAGGCATACCTGCGCACTTCCGCTCGGATTACATTGAATGAGGGTACCCTCCTCTCTTCTGGCACAGCTTGGTCCTTCTCCCTCTACGAGAGTCCCGTCACGGACGGGCAGACACTCTCGTCCGCAAGGGTTTGGTACGGTTCCGTCTCCGAGGAGGTTTCTGCCGATGGGTCGCCCGTCGGGAACAGGACGGTATACACCTACGATACTACCCCAATCCACAACACGTACTACAACACGTTGGCTCGTTTCCCTTCTAGGTGGCGGAATTCATACTCCGAAGTGCTCCTCGGCATTTCTCCTTTTTCGGGGGTCGAGTCCGAGTACTGCTATGATGGTGCGACAGAAGCGCCTCGCCTTGTCCGGAAGGAGACTTGGAGGCGGAACCCTTCCACGGGGGCACCGGAGCTCGTGGAGAAGGAAGAGACATCATATTTCTCCTTCAGATCCTCCTCCCAGCTGACGGGCTACAAGGCAGTGCAGGTTATGCAGCGGCTCGAGGAGGGAACAGTTTACGACCAAGACTTCCAACACTATCCACTCTACAGCCAGCGCCGCATGGGCTCCGCCCCTTCCTCCGTGACGCATATCGGCTATCACCCTTCCGGCAATGATACGACGCTCATCGAATACAGAGCCACCCGCAATTCGTACAGCCAGCCAGTCCGGAACTTGTCAGTCACGCTGACCTCTTCGGACACCGCCCGCACCGTGGCCATGACCTACCCGGACACCTGGCCCGTTGAAGCACCGTCGTGGGTCTCCGCGCTGACCTCCTCTCATGCCCTGTCAGAGCCCGTACGGAGATCGTACAGCCTTGTGTTACCGTTTGATGGCGAATCCCTGGATTTACGCCCGTTCCCAAACAGAGTCGGAGCTCAGCAAATCTCAAGCCCGGATTCCTCCAGCTTAAGAAGCATAGTAACGGAATATGGTATGTTCAATGGCAGACTAATGCCTGCGCGGACCATCGAATACGTGGGAGGAGTAGAGTCATGGCGCGAGGAGATACTTTCCCGGGATGTTCTAGGCAATCCCGCCTCAGTCAAGGAGAAAGGAAGGCCCGTGACATCAATTGTATGGAGCTACAACGGTCTGTATCCGGTTGCAGTCGTGGAAGGTGCTTCCTTGCAGTCTGTCTTGTCCGCCCTTAATGGTCAAGACGAAGCCGACGCTCTCACACGGGCATCTGTTCCGTCCGCCGCACAACTGGAGGCACTTGAGGACCTGCGGACGGCGTCGTCTACATCATCGTCGCATGTGACTACGATGACCCACGCCCCTGGTGTCGGAGTGCTTTCCGTGACCGACCCCGCAGGAATCAAGACCTCATATTCCTATGACAACGGCGGTCGGCTGGCATCGGTAGTGAACACCCTCGGGGAAACAACCGACGAGTATGCCTACAGCCTTCTCAACAGCGGCAACAATCTTCTCAGCGCCGCTCATTATAAATATACCGGCACCGGGAAGTCGGCCTCGTACCGCGATGTCTCCTGGTGGAATACTATCGGAATGAAGCTGGAGGACGTCGCCGTGGCCTCTTCCGGAGCGGACGGTTCAGACCTCGTCACCGCTTATGAATCCGACTACATGTTCCACGATGACGTGCGCAGGTGGCTGCCGTACCCGGCGACCGGAACCGCGGGGTCGTTCCGCACCGAAGCGGCATCGGCATCATCGTCATATCACGGCGGCGGGTCAGCCTTCCATGGGCGCACTTATGAAGAGTCCTCTCGCGATAAGGTGCTTGAAACCACTCTCCCGGAATATTCCGAGCACCCGGAGAAGTTTTCAGATGACGTAGTCTCGGGGTTTCCGATTCTGCTGTGGAAGCATGGCACCGTGACGGAAAAAGGCGTCTATTCTATAGGTCAACTGGTGGCTGAGTCAACACAGGACGCAGACGGACGTCTCTCGTACAGGGTGAAGGACCATCTGGGACGTCTGCTCGCGACAAAACGCGAGGGGGCCGGAGCGGGTTGGGCCTCCTCCACGCGTTACGTCTACGATGAGATGGATAGACTTGCAGCAGTGATCGGTGCCGGTATCCCTCTGTCCGACACCCTGTCCATGTGGCGGTACGGATACGACAGCCTCAGCAGGCTTGGCTCCAAGGGCGTGCCAGGGAGCGTGCGGGAGTACTACACCTACGATAGTGAAAACCGCATCTCATCCGCCACACGCGGGGACGAGGTTACTACATTCAGTTATGACGCCTTCGGCCGCATCACCTCCAAGAGTTTGAAGTCCGGCACTGCCGCGTCCGTTGTAATAGAGACCCATGAGTATGATAGCTATTCGCCTTCGGCCGTCGCACTCATAGGAGGGAGTTCTTACACTTCGGGCCCTCGAATGGGCTTTGAGACCCGGACGTCGTATGCCGTTACGGACGGACAAGGAGGGTTCTTCGGTACAACCAATACTGCTTACGCCTACGATGAACTCGGGAGACTTGCCAGGAGTGTGACTCTGTATCCGGACGGACACAAGAACACGACGGTCATCACTTATGACTTCGCCGGCAACCCGACTTCAGCGGTAGTGACGGGCGTACGCCCGGCCGGCGGATTGACGGACGAGCTCTCCGTAACTACAACGTACGACGCCAGGGAGCGTCCATTAAGCACTGTCTCCGTCCTGACGACAGGAGGCGTAGAGAAGGCCCGCAACACGACGCTCTACACCTATGACGCGCTTGGACGCAGGTCGGCATTGTCGTCGGGCCCGACATCTTCCGCCGGTCTTCTTGAATCGCAGTACACCTATACCCTCCAGCAGTTTACGTCGTCATTAACTACAACGCTCGGCGGCAGGGCTGTCTTCTCGGAGAGGCTTGACTACGACTCTCCGACCACTTCATTTGGCGGTCCATCATACACCGGGCTCATCACTAGGAGAAGTGAGACGTGGTCAATCCCGACGGGTCCGACCCTGATCCAGACCGTATCCAGGACGGAGGACTACGAATATGATTATGCGGCAAGACTGTCCGCTTGGGATGACTCCTCTACTGGGGAGGATATCTCCTACGATGCCAGGGGGAACATCACTCGAAGAGTCCCGAGACACGGGTCAGGGGAGACTGTCATCCAGACCTATACGGACGACCTTCTCGCTACTCGGAAGGTTGGAACAGCCGCGCCAGTCTCATTCGCCCATGACTCTTTCGCCAGGATGACTAGCGATGGAGCGTCCGGGCTCTCCATAACCTACAACACCTTTAATCTTCCGGAACAACTCTCACAGAGTTCCACATTGAAAGTAAAGTACTCCTACTTGGCCGACGGCACGAAGGTCTCCGCACTGGACGCTTTCGATTCCGGACTTGTGTACCGCGGGCCGTTTACTTATCGGCGCAGTTCCGACGGAAAACTTACATTCGAGAGTGCCCCGTTCGACAGAGGGCGCTTTACCGAGGCTGGTACCCGTTACTACGTCACCGATCACCTCGGCAGCGTGAGGGCCGTCATTAACGGCAACGCATCGATGACCACTTACCCGCTGGCCGGGTTCTACTCTATCGATAATTATGCTCCGTTCGGGGCAAAATCTACTTCAAGCGCTTCATCTTACGTCAGTCTGGCATCCACTGGCTCAACGGTCTCCCTCCGCGATGGTTACACTGGCCAGGAGGACCAGGAACCGGACTTCGGTCTGCCGTACATAGACTTCGGCGCCCGGCAGTACAGCCCGTCCATCTCGCGTTGGCTAGTTCCGGATCCGATGGGGGAGAAGTATTATGACATCAGCCCGTATGCTTATTGCAATGGGAATCCTGTTAATCTAGTGGACGACGAGGGTAATTCTCCCCAAGTTGTAGGAGCTCTCAGTGGGGCATTGGTCGGTGGAATCATAAGCGGAGGCTTCGCTTATTTTATCGATGGAAAAAGAGGCAGTGACTTTTGGGGAGCGGTTTGTGGCGGAGCCGTTTCCGGTGCTATCATCGGCGCGACTGGAGGTCTGGCATTATTGGGTGAAAATGCTGCTACTGTTTTACTGCGAGAATCTATAATTGGGGCACTCGGCGGTGCTGGAGGAAGTGTCACAGAACAGTTCGTTGCCGGCCAGACGGTTGATTTTGGAAAAGTTGCAGCTGATGCTGCTGGAGGAGCCGTTGCAGGCACAATTTCGAAATTTGGAGAGAAAAAAATAGAGATAGTATCGAATCGTTCTATTGTGAATATAGAGAAAAAGTATGAATCGGAAGAAAGTGTGCAGGCTCTTCGTAAGGAAGTGAAGCAGGAGCTAGAAGAAGCAGGGCGTTCCACAGGGTACAGAAACATGTCTTTAATTAATAAGACTACAGCAGAAAGAATCAATACCTTAAAATCCGGTGATGAGTTCATAGTGGTTAAAACCGCAGAAGCTGTGAATGCAACTCAAAAAGAATTGAATAGCCGATGGACTCAAAAAGCAGCTACGAATTATTATGAGAAATTCAAAAATAAGTATTAAGCCTTTGGTTGTGAGGAATAAAGATCAGGATGCAGTAGGCGTAATAGGCGGACTAGCTGGTATGGTACTTACCATAGTATCATATCCGATATTGATTAATTACAATCCGATTGTTTTTTATTCCTCTATAATTTGTTTCAGTATATGTATTGTAGTTCATGGCCGCTTTTTTTTGACAGATTCGGAGAGGGATAAAATTGTTTTCAAGATGGATGAACATGGAATCTTTTTTCACAATAAGCGTCCTCATTCTTTTGAGTGGCAAGATCTGAAAGAGGTTTCGGTCCGGTATTTGACCAACGAGAAGGGAGAGAAAAATCGAATGCTGATTATTATTACTCAGTCCAATATAGAATATCGTCTTGATATATTCAAATTTGTTCTGTCTAATGCGTCGACAATACGACGTCTGAAGGAATTAGTTGATTCATACTCACAAGGGACGGTCTCTTTCAAGAATTACCCTTACCGGAGCAAAAAATCTTCATAACCATATTCAAACGTTCCAAGCCCTTCGCAAAGACGTCGCAGCCACAGTGTGGCACTATCCCTGCTCATGAGTACCCTCAGAAGGCCATCACCCTCAAGTCGAGATTCGGCGGAATGCCTGGGGAGAGAAACCCTCAGGCCCGCTACCGCAACCCCGGGATTCCGCCCGGGGAAATCATCAGGGAGGATAATCAGTAGTATTTGAAGTTAAATGTTGGCCGTATCAAGTCGATTTTCTCAAAATAATGACTAATTTTGTCAGAATTGTGGCTTAACTTGAAATATCTAACTATTCATCGATATGACTAACAAACGCGAAATAAAATTTTCCCTGGTATACAGGGATATGTGGCAATCCTCGGGTAAATATGTCCCGAGAGTTGACCAGCTTGTAGAGGTGGCCCCGGCCATCATTGACATGGGCTGCTTCGACAGGGTGGAAACCAATGGAGGTGCCTTCGAACAGGTCAACCTGCTCTTCGGCGAGAATCCTAACGTAGCCGTCAGAAAGTGGACAGCCCCTTTCCATAAGGTCGGAATCCAGACCCATATGCTTGAAAGAGGACTCAACGCCCTCCGTATGAATCCGGTTCCAGCCGATGTCAGGGCCCTCATGTACAAGGTCAAGAAGGCTCAGGGCACGGACATCTCACGTTCCTTCTGCGGTCTCAACGACCCGAGAAACCTCCGCCGTTCAGTGGAATTCGCCCGCAAGGCCGGCATGATCAGCCAGGTCGCCCTCTCCATCACCTATTCTCCGGTCCACACCGTTGAATATTACATGGGAGTCGTTGACAAAGTCGTAGAGTACGGAGCCCAGGAAATCTGCCTCAAGGATATGGCCGGAGTCGGCCGTCCTACCATGCTCGCGGAGCTCGTCCATGAGATCAAGGCGAAGTATCCTCACATCCTCGTCCAGTACCATGGCCACACCGGCCCTGGCTTCTCTCCTGCCTCCATGCTTGAGGTAGCGAGAGCCGGCGCAGACTACCTCGACGTGGCTACCGAGCCTCTTTCCTGGGGCAAGGTCCATCCAGACGTCATCACCATCCGTGAGATGATGAAGGCCGACGGCTTCCTGGTCAAGGATATCAACATGGATGCCTACATGGAGGTCCGCCGCCTGACCCAGAAGTTCATAGACGACTTCCTCGGCTACTGGATCAACCCGAGCAATGCGAAAATGTCCTCTCTCCTCGTGGGCTGCGGCCTTCCGGGAGGCATGATGGGATCCATGATGGCAGACCTTCAGAAGTTCCAGGGCGCCATCAATATGGGCGAAAGGGCCCACGGACGACCTGAGATGAGCCTCGACACCCTCATGGTGAAGCTCTTCTCCGAGGTGCAGTATGTTTGGCCTAAGCTCGGCTATCCGCCACTCGTAACTCCGTTCAGCCAGTACGTCAAGAATACGGCGCTGATGAATCTTCTCAATACCATCAACGGCAAGGGTCGCTGGGCGACCATCGACCCTGACACCTGGAAGATGATCCAGGGCAAGATGGGTAAACTGCCTGGGCCTCTCGCTCCGGAGATTGTTGAGCTCGCAAAGCAGACCGGCCATGAGTTCCATGACGAGGATCCTCAGACGAATTATCCTGATGAACTTCCTAAGTTCCAGCAGATGATGAAGGATGAGGGCTGGGATGAAGGCCAGGATCAGGAGGAGCTCTTTGAGTTCGCCATGCACGAGCGTCAGTACCGCGATTACAAGAGCGGAGTAGCGAAAGAGCGCTTCAACAAGGAGCTCGCCGACCTGAAAGAGAAGTCTCACGCCCCTATCAACGTCGTGCGTCCGGTAATCGAGATGCCTAAGTTCGACGTGGATGAGTACGCGAAGCGCTATCCTCATGCCGTTCCCCTCCAGGCTCCGGCCAAGGGCCAGCTGCTCTGGCAGGTGGATGTCGACAACGATTCCGCCGCTCCTATTGCCGGCACGGCCGTAAAGGCCGGCAAGGGCATGGGCTTCGTCCAGACATATTATGGAATGGAGGAACTTATACCTGCCGTTGACGGAAGGGTAGTAGCCACGCTCGGCAAGCAGGGTGAGAAGGTTGAAAAAGGAGAGATCGTAGCCTTCATCGAGGGCTCGGCAGATGCCTCCTCCGAGAAAAAGGAAGGCGTAAAGGCTGAGGCGGAGAAGTAAGAGCCGTCTTTTCTGAAATAATAATCCCGGGGCCTGCAGAGGCTCCGGGATTTTTTGACGATTACGGCGATGATTCGACAAGCGGGCTTGGCCGGCGCTTTGGCTCAGCTGATTTTGCTGCGCATCCTGCTCGGATGGCAGATAATCTGCAGATCGAAACCGTCAATCTTATAGCCCTTGAACTTCTTCTTGCAGAGCCAGTCGTTGATTTCTTCCATGAGGTCATCGGCAAGGACATCGCGGTAGGTATTGTTCACGGTGTCATATAGATGCAGATGTTGGAAAGTGTTCACGTCGAAGTACATCTTGTTGTTGGAACTCATTCTGTGGTTGTAGATCCCCAGCGCTGCGAGCTGACTGAGAATGTTGTAGACTGTCGCTACGGTAATCTTGACTGTTCCGTCCGTGCGTATCGCTTCAGTCACCATGTCGGCAGATGCGTGTCCGAGTCTCAGCATCGCTTCGTGCACGGCGAGTCTCTGGTTTGTTGCCTTAAGATTGAATTTTCTGAGAAGTATCTTGAATTCCTCCATGTCTGGAGCGTGTTGGGCTTGTGTCGCCATTTGGCAATAAATCTATTAAAAAATATTCTGCTTGTCTTTAATTATAATTGTGCAAATTTAAACAATAAATTTATATTTACTATATTTTAAGTAACTTTTTCGGGAAAGTGTATAATAAAAACGGTTATGTCCCTCTTTGCTTCGGAGCTTCTGTCTATCAGGCGGTAAATCAGCTATTTATAATCGTCTCCATATCTCAGTCTACTCTCTCTCTCTCGACAGTCGCCAAGAGCGAAGCTGGCGAAGCGCCAGGACTGTCATAATATTTACCTGAAATTCTGATTCGGAGGCTTCAAGCCAAAAAAATGCCCCAGCATATATTTTTATGCGAAAAAATCGATAAATTTGTTAAAATGTCTTGAAATGAAAACTACAAAGTGTCTGATAATTGGTTCCGGCCCTGCAGGCTACACGTCTGCGATTTACACATCGAGATCCGGCCTTGAGCCGATTCTTTACGAAGGAATCCAGCCTGGCGGACAGCTCACCACCACTACCGTGATTGAGAATTATCCCGGCTTTCCTGAAGGAGTGGATGCCAATGTGCTGATGGAGTCTATGAAGTCTCAGGCCAAACGCTTCGGAGCAGAAATAATTTCCGGAAGCATCAAGACTATAGACCTTGGTTCGAGGCCTTTCCACGCCCTTGATGACCATGGCGAAGAAATTGTCGCGGAGACGGTCATCATCGCGACCGGCGCGTCCGCAAAATATCTCGGCCTTCCTTCCGAGGAGAAATTCAAGGGTCTCGGGGTCTCCGCCTGCGCGACTTGCGACGGTTTCTTCTATCGCAAGAAAGATGTCGCCGTCGTCGGAGGAGGGGACACGGCATGTGAGGAGGCGACATATCTCGCCAATCTCTGCCACAAAGTCTATATGATTGTCCGCAGGGATGTCTTCCGCGCTTCTAAAGCCATGCAGGAGAAGGTGGCTTCGACCCCGAATATCGAGGTCCTGTGGAACTGCAACCCACAGGAAATTCTCGGGGATGAGAGCGGAGTTACCGGAGTCAGGCTCCTTCACAACACGGATGGTAAGGTTTTTGATATAAAAGTGGACGGCTTTTTCCTGGCGATCGGACACCATCCGAACTCCGAATTGTTCAGCAAGTGGATTGAGACCGACGGGAATGGCTACATCAAGACAGACGGAAAATCCTCGAAGACTACTGTGGAGGGTGTTTTCGCCGCAGGAGATGTTCAGGATCCGTCCTATAGGCAGGCAGTTACCGCCGCGGGTTCCGGATGCAGGGCGGCCCTCGACGCGGAACGCTTCCTCAGTGAACATAGGGCATAGTATGACAATATTGAAAAGAATTCCTCTCCTTATCCTGGCGGCCGCCGCTATAGCTGGCTGCCGTTCGCAGTATGACGCCCTGCTCAATAGTAACGACGTCGACACGAAGTACGCGGCCGCGTTCAAGTACTACGATAAGCATAAGTACCAGAAGGCCGCATCCCTTTTCGAATCTATGTCGGTCCAGGTGGGCGGCACGGAGAGAGAGGATACAGTCCTCTATTATTGGGGCCTGAGCAATTATTACTACAAGGATTATTACACTGCGGAGGCCAACTTCGCAAAGTTCGTCCAGACTTTCCCGCGCAGTCCTTTCACGGAAAACGCGCGATTCCTCAGGATAGAGTGTCTTTACCGCCAGACGCTCCGCTGGGAGCTAGACCAGAAGAACACCTATACCTGTCTCAACGCAATCAACGAGTTTAACAAGGACTATCCGGACAACAGCTACAAGGATGAGTGCCTGCCTATTGTGAAGACCTTGAATGACAGGCTCGACAGAAAGGCCTACGAGGCGGCGAAACTATACTACACCATGGAGGACTACAAGGCGGCCAGGGTCGCGCTTAAGAATGTCCTGAAGGATGACTCTGAAAATATCTATAGAGAGGATATACTATATTATATAGCCATGGCCTCCTATAAATATGCTCAGAACAGCGTCCAGTCGAAGCAGAAAGACCGCTACATGACTTTCGAGGATGACTATATGAATTTCGTCAGCGAAATTCCGGATTCTCCTTACCGCAGGCAGCTTGACAATAACTACGCCCGCGCCCAGAAGGCCCTTGGCAAGTTCAACGGAGTGACCCTTAGCGGGGCCGCCGAGAAAGCCAAGCTTTCAAGTCGGGACAAGGCTGACCTGAAGGCCGAGAAACAAGAGGAAAAGGCTGCGGCAAGGAACGCCAAGAAAGCTTCCAGAAAGGACAAGACCGGAAATTATTAGAGGAGCGGAAAATTTTGAAACAATCCGCGATACTTTGCGGTTTATATTAATGAGGGCCAGAAGCGGCCCGTTAAGAAAAGCAGAGGGGGCGGCATTTGAGTCCCCAGAAAAAGTATAGAAATGGATAGAAAGAAAGTTCCGCTAAACACCGTCACCCGCAATACCGTTGATTTTGCGGAGAAGACGGGCAACATTTACGAAGCGGTTGTCGTCATGTACAAGAGGGCTAACCAGATAGCCCAGGCAGAAAAGAAAGAGCTCTACAAGAAGCTCGAAGACTTCAAGAATGACCGTGACACCATGGAGGAAGTCTTCGAAAACAAGGAGCAGATCGAAATCTCGAAATATTACGAGCGCCAGCCTAAGCCGGTTCTCGTAGCTATCGAGGAATTCAAGGCCGGCGAGCTTGAGTATAAGCTGGCGGGCGGAGAAGAGAATAAACCTGATGCTTAGTTCTCTAGAAGTAAGAAATTACGTCCTGATAGACTCGCTGGAGATTGATTTTCCGGCGGGTCTTGTGATTATTACAGGCCAGACGGGAGCCGGAAAGTCCATTCTTCTCGGCGCCCTTTCTCTCGTGCTTGGTGCCAAGGCGGAGCCTTCCATGGTAGGGGAGTCCGGTGACACCTGTGTGGTTGAGGCTCTATTCCGCATAGCAAAGGACTCTGAGCTTGAGGAGAGGATGGAGGCGGCCGACCTGGATTGGAACGGCGGTGAGATAAGAATCCGCCGTGTCCTTAACCGTACCGGACGCTCCCGTTCTTTCGTCAACGATGAGCCTGTGGCCCTGCCTGTCATCCAGTCTCTCTCCGACAGGCTCATTGACATACATTCCCAGCATCAGACCAGGTTGCTCTCCGACAAGCAGTTCCAACTTGACATGCTGGACAATTATGCCCTCTGCAATGAGTTGAAGTCCTCCTGCCGCTCTTCTTACAGGAGGCTGGCCGCTCTTCGTTCCGAACTTTCCTCAGTCAATGATAAGCTGGACAAACTTGCCCGCGAGAAGGATTTCAATGAAGACCAACTTCGCACTCTGGAAGAAGCCTCTCTGCGAGAGGGAGAGGCGGAAGAACTTGAAGCCGAGCAGAAACGGCTTTCCAACGCCGAGGAAATAAAGGAGAATCTTGATGAGGCGGCGAAGGCTCTGGACCCCGGAGAGGAGGGGCAGAGCGTCGGTTCTCTTCTGAAAGAAGTATCCAGACTTCTCTCCAAGGTCTCATCCTTCATCCCGCAAGCCGGAAAACTCTCTGAAAGGACTGAATCCGCCCGCCTTGAGGTAGAAGATATCCTTGATGAAATACAGAGGGAGGAGGAGGCGGTGGAGGTCTCTCCTGGGCGCCTCCAGGAAGTTGATGACAGACTTTCCCTGCTCTACGGCCTTATGAGGAAACACGATGTCGGAGACGTTTCCTCTCTCATAGCCGTCCGTGATTCGCTCAGCGGTTCCCTCCATGACACTTCTAAGCTGGAGGAGCGCCGAGATACCCTCAAGAAGGAAATCGCTGCAGAAGAAAAGGAATATGAGGACATCTGCAAGAGGCTCCACGATGCCCGCGCCGAGAAGGCCCTGCCTTTCGCAGCGGCGATAGAGGCCTCGATCCGCTCTCTGGAGCTGGAGAAGGCGGTTTTCCAGGTGGACCTGAGCCTGGCCGATCCGGGTCTGGACGGTACGGATTCGGTCCAATTTCTTTTCTCTTCCACCGGGAAGAATCCACAGGATGTAGCGAAATGCGCTTCGGGAGGAGAAATGTCGAGGATAATGCTTTGCCTCAAGGCCATGATGGCAAAATATGCCAATATGCCTTCGCTCGTCTTCGATGAAATTGATACGGGTGTTTCGGGCAGCGCGGCTGACAAGATGGGCGCCATGATCTGTTCCATGGGCAGGGATATGCAGGTCTTCGCCATCACGCACCTACCGCAGGTCGCCGCCAAGGGCAAAGCTCATTATCTTGTTTCGAAGAATCAGGATGTCTTCGGGAAAGACACGACCTCGATAAAGAAAATCTCCGGGACCGAAAGGGTCACGGAGATTGCAAGAATGTTGAGCGGCTCGACTATCACTCCGGCCGCCATAGCCAACGCCAAGAGCCTGCTTTCTTAGGCACTTGGCTCACGCCTTATTTCACAAGTTCCACGGAATAATCGCTGCCGTAGATGAAGCGGCGTATCCCTCTGTTCACAAGTCCGCCGCTCTTTTCGCTCTCGAAGCGGAAGTCGGACTGAAGCATCTTGGTCTCAGACTTCCCGGCAAGGCTGTGCATCCAGTTTCTGCCTCCTTCCGAGGCGGCCGTGAGGAAAAACTTGCCAACATCATAGCCCTGGAAGGCAAACTGGCTTGGCTCAGCATTGTAGAGGGCGCGATATTCCAAGAGGAAATTCATCACCTGCGGAGAGTCGTAGTCCGTATAATAGGAAGAGGAGACGTGCACCTGGAGATTGTGGAAATCTTCGATGTCTATGGTGTTGAATCCTCTGATTTTCGCAGGACAATAAATCACGATTTCATAGCCCTTGTGGGCGAGGACGTTTAGATTGCGCATCAGGTCGTTTGCAAAGGCCTCGCTATCAGAGTTCAGGATGATTCTGTTGACTCCTGACTTTGAGAGTCTCGCGGCGATTTCGGTATCGGCCGTCCTGCCTTCGAAGATGCTGTACGAGAAGGAAGAGTAGTCTAGTCCGGATCCGGCGAGAATGGATGAGAACTCGCTCACCGCCGCGCTCGGCTTTTCTCCGCGTTCGCTCATCACCAATATCCTGTCACCCCCTCTGCGCTCCTCTCTTACCCAGGAAATTATGTCGCGGTACTGCTCGCTGGTCGGAGTAGGCGCCTGGATCACGTAACTATGGGATTCGGCAAGTGAGGCCGCTCTCTGGTCGAGAGGGGATACTATGGGAGTGTGGGAGAGGTCAAGCGCTATTACCTTGCTAAGGGCTGAAGATGAGATAGGGCCGATTACGATGTCGCTCTCTGTGAGTCTTAGCGTGGTGACGGGATTTCCGCCCTCGGTGTCGAAGACGCTCAGGTCTGTGCTTATTCCTCTCTCTCCAAGCTCTTTTACGGCAAGGAGGAAACCGGCGTAGAAATCCATGGAGCTGGATTTTACCGAACCAGTGGCTCCGAAAGGCAGGATGAGAGCGGCGCTGACCGTGCCCTTCTTCATATTCTCTTCCCCGAGATCCGTCTTCTCTTTCTTTACGGCATCATCCTCATGGAGAACTTCCGTTTCCCTCTTCACCGCCTCAGCAGCTTCCTTCTTTTTCTCTGACGTGGAGTAGTCCCGAGGAATCTTCAGCTTCATGCGGGCCTTCAGCCTTTTCCCTTTCAGGTTGTTGTAGCTGAGGATGACATCGGCAGGCACATCATATTTCTTGGCTATGTCGTCTATATCCTCGTACCACTGCACTTTATGGATGAAGTAGTCGCCGGATTCCACGTCCGCCTCGCTTTCGGAAGTTTCCTTGACAGCGGTCTGCACCGGTTTTGGCGCGCCAGGCTTGATCGGAATCAGAATAATGGCGTCCTTCTTCAAGCCACCCTCTTTGAGGCCCTTGTTGACGGCATAGATCTCGTCTATGCTCACCCCGTAGGCCTTGGCGATGGAATAGAGTGTCTGGCGTTCGCCTACGACGTGGGAATAGTAGATTTTCCCGTCGCCTCCGCGCACCTTTTCGGTGCTGACCTTGACGGGCTCCTGCGTGTAGGATTGGGCTGAAAGGCCCGCCGGAGCCGAGAGCAGGGGCAGGATAGCCGCTATGTATGCCAGTGCGCGCTTCATTCCGCTTTACTTCTCGGCAGGTTTGTCGGCAGTCTTTGCCGCGCCTCCCTGGGCCTTGGTCTTGGTGTATTCCTCGTTGAGACACTTGATGACATCATTCGTGATGTCGAGGGCGCTGTCGCAGGCCACTACAGGAGCCGGAAGAAGATCGCCGGACGTGGTGAGGATGAGGGCGTAGTGCTTCTCCTGGTTGTATTTGTCGAGGAACTTCTTGATTGCGTCAGAAATCTGGTTGAGGGCTACTTGCTGCTCCTCGGCCGCCTCCTGCTGCTTCTGGTTGGCGTAGGAGTTGAAATCATTCTGGCGCTGCTGAAGCTGATTGGCCTGGACTTCGGCCGTGGACCTTGTGATGAGGCCCTTGTTGACCTTGTCCTGGAAGTCGTTTACATCGCTCTGGAGCCTGTTGCCTCTCCTGTTGACCTCATCGCTGATGCTCTGGATCTTGGTCTGGACGGATGTGTTGAGTTCATTCGCCATATCGTAGCCGTCAATGATCTTGTCGAGGTTCACGAAGACGATGGAACCGGGTGCTGCGGATACCGTGGAGGTAGAATCAGCGCCTGCGCCCGCCTTGGCGGACTTGCTTGAAGTGCACTGGCTGAATGAGAGTACTGAGGCTGCGGCTGCCGCCGTGAGGCCGAGTATCAATGAAGTCTTTTTCATTTTATGAAGATGAAATTTATATTATGTTCGAAATGAATTACAAAGGTATCAAAATATCTTGACTTTAGAAAGGTAGGCCTTTACAGTTTTCTCAAGCCCCAAGTAGAGTGCGTCGCAGATGAGGGCATGGCCTATCGAGACCTCGTCCGTCCATGGAATCGTCCTTATGAAATATTCAAGGTTGACAAGGTTGAGGTCATGGCCGGCGTTGAGTCCCAGACCGGCTTCTCTGGCCTCCCTGGCAGTCTCAAGATAGGGTGCGATGGCTTCTTCCCTGCCCGAGGCGTAAGAGGCGGCGTAGGCCGCGGTGTAGAGCTCGACCCTGTCCGCCCCGCATTCCGCCGCCCCGTCAGCCATCTTTGGATCCGGGTCTATGAAGATGGAAGTCCTGATGCCCTTGGACTTGAAGAGTGCCACGACATCGGTGAGAAAAGCCTTGTTGGCGATGGTGTCCCAGCCGGCGTTCGAGGTAAGAGCGTTTACCGCATCCGGCACCAGGGTGACCTGGTCAGGCACGACTTCGCAGACCAGGTCCCTGAATTTCGCGATTGGATTGCCTTCAATGTTGAGCTCGGTCGTGATGAGCGGCTTGATGGCCCTCACGTCGGAATATCTGATGTGTCTTTCGTCCGGCCTGGGGTGGACCGTTATGCCCTCCGCCCCGTAATGCTCAATATTCACGGCCGCTTTTTCTACGTCAGGTTCGTTCCCTCCTCTTGCGTTGCGGATGGTTGCGATCTTGTTGATGTTAACGCTGAGTCTTGTCATGTCTTCATCGTCTTATGCTCAGCCAAAAATATAAAATTTTGGCCAATTACGTCCATTCTTTACAAAATAAGTGCTACTTTTGAAATTCATAATGACATGAAATGAAGATAGGCGTCTACGTCAAGAACAAGGTCATAATCAATGACAAGAGACTGGAGTCCCTCCGGAAGACCCTCCTTAATTCTGACTATGAACTCTATAATATCGAGACAAGAAACGATGTCCGTCCTGGCACCGACCTTGTCCTGAGCATCGGCGGAGACGGAACCTTTCTTTCCGCGTCCAAGCGGGTAGCCGACTCCGGAGTGCCTATTCTCGGAGTCAATCTGGGCAGGATGGGCTTTCTTTCGGAATACAGCCCTGAAGATGTCGCCGAGGCTCTCAAGAAACACCATTATACTATAGAGGAGCGCACTATGCTTTCTGCCTCGATTATCGGGGACGACGTGAAAAAGGACATCGGTTTCTGGCCCTATGCGCTCAATGAGGTTACCGTGCACAGGTCCGGCGGGGCTGTTCTTGGAATAACCGTCACTCTGGACGGGGAGCAGCTTCCGACGTATTGGGCCGATGGTCTGCTCGTCTCCACTTCGTCGGGTTCCACGGCCTACTCCCTCAGTGTCGGAGGCCCTATCTGCATGCCGGATGCGCATGTGCTCATAGTCGCTCCTATCGCCCCTCACAATCTTAATGTCAGGCCTCTCGTGGTTCCGCGTACCACAAAGATAGGAATCAGCATACGGACCCGGGACAAAGAGGCTACTCTGAGCATGGACAACAGGAATCTTCGGATCCTCCCTTCATGGAGGATCGAGGTCTGTATGGCACACTTTTCGCTGAAACGAATCCGGCTCGCCAGGTCAAACTTCTTCAATGCACTGAGAAGTAAACTTTTCTGGGGCGAGGACATTAGAAACAATCCGGATTAGCCCCGGAACGGAAACCAGGAGTACAGAATGGAAGAGAAAATCACCAAGATCCCCACACATGTGTCCATCATCATGGACGGCAATGGGAGGTGGGCCCGTGAGCGCGGCAAAGAACGCGTCTTCGGGCATCTCAACGGCGTGGAAAGTGTCCGCGCCGTCACCGAAGAGAGTGTAAGGCTAGGTATAAAGTACCTTTCTCTCTATACTTTTTCGGAAGAGAATTGGAGCCGTCCGGAAAGCGAAGTCGGCTATCTGATGAATCTGATGATAAAGAGCATAGCGGGGGAGCTTGACAATTTCATGCGCAACGGTGTGAGGTTCCTCGCCTTGGGCAACAGGGAACATCTTCCGGAGCTTGTGCTTTCCGCCATTGACGGAGCAATGGAGGCGACAAAAGACAACAAGAACCTGACCCTCATCCTCTTTCTCAGCTATAGCGGACGCTGGGACATTCTCCAAGCCGCCAGACGCATGGCGGAGGACTTCGCGTCTCATCCCGGAGATCTCGCCGGGGTTGACGCCGAGGCCTTCGGCCGTTACCTTGTAACCGCTGATATTCCCGATCCTGACCTTATCATCCGAACCTCCGGAGAGGAGAGAATTTCCAATTATCTCCTCTGGCAGGGAGCATATTCGGAGTTGGTCTTCACCCCGGTGCTCTGGCCTGATTTCCGTGAAGAAGACTACCGCAAGGCCCTCCTGGAGTATTCCCTCAGGGACAGGCGGTATGGGAAAGTGAAATAATTCTTATATTTGTAAGTTCAATGGAAATTACCGTGTTAAGAATAGCAGGCAAGATAATTCTTTCAGCGGCGCTGGCCGTTCTCGGGGCCTCCTTCGCCCAGGCTCAGTCCGGGAAAGGAGTCGAAATCGACTTCAACCACCCCCGGAACTATGTCGTGGGCGGGGTGAGAGTCGACGGCAACACTTACTTCAGCGACCAGCAGATTATCCAACTTACAGGACTTCAGAAGGGCATGAGCGTCAAGGCTCCGGGGGAGGATATTTCTTCCATCGTGGACAGGCTCTGGGCGCAGCGCTACTTTCAGGACGTTTCGGTCTCCATTGACAGTCTTTCGGCCCAGGGCGATTCGGCCTGGTTCGTCATAGCCATCAAGGAGAGGCCGAGGGTCTCAAGATGGGATTTCAGAGGGGTGAGGAGCGGCGAGCGCAAGGACCTCCAAGAGAGGCTCAATCTCAGGCGCGGAGGAGAATTCTCCGATTACGTCAGCAACACTTCCTGCGGAATTATCTCCAGATATTATAAGGGCAAGGGCTTCATGAACGTGAAGGTCACCCCCGAGGTCAAGAAAGACACCATAGTCAAGAACGCCATCAGGGTAACCTTCAATGTCGACAGAGGCAGCAGGGTGAGAATCAAGACGATAAACTTCATCGGGAATTCTGATGTCAGTGATTTCAAACTGGCCAAGTCCATGAAGAAGACCAAGTCCGCCAAGATTTACAACTTCTTCAGCAGCAAGAAGTTCAATGAGAAGGAATATCCGACGGACAAGAAGAATCTCATCAGCGCTTTCAACGAGGCGGGCTATCGCGACGCGAGACTTTTGAGAGACTCCATCTACTACGTCTCGCCTGACAGGCTGGGAATAGACCTTGTTTTTGACGAGGGCGACAAGTACTACTTCAGGAATGTGACCTGGACCGGCAACTCCGTCTACACCGCCGACCAGCTCAATTCCGTTCTCCAGATCAAAAAAGGCGACCCTTATGATATGGTCACCATGAATAAGAGACTTACCGGAGGCGGAAAGCAGTCAGATGCCGACGTGAGCAAGATATATAGGGACAATGGTTATCTCTTCTTCAGCGTCCAGCCGGTCGAGCTGAACATCCAGGGCGATTCCGTGGACGTGGAGATGAGGATTTCCGAGGGTAAGCAGGCCACGCTCAACAACATCATCATCAACGGCAACGACCTCACGAGCGAGAGAGTTGTCCGCAGGCAGGTCTTCACCCGCCCGGGCTACCTCTTCAGCCAGACGGATTTCGAAAGGTCGATCAGGGAGATCGCCTCGCTCGGCCAGTTCGACCCTGAGGCCATTTCTTCCCCTTCGGGCTATTCCATCATCCCGGACCAGGTCAACAGCACCGTCGACATAGCCTACAACGTCACCGAGAAGCCGTCCAGCCAGCTGCAGCTTTCAGGAGGCTGGGGAGGCAATACCTTCGTGGCCACTGTCGGAGTCAACTTCAATAACTTCTCCACCAAGAGGATGTTCGACAAGGGAGCCTGGAGGCCTGTTCCGCTCGGAGACGCGCAGAATCTCGCCTTTAACTTCCAGACCAGCGGAACCTATTATACTGCCCTTTCCGCCAGCTTCGTCGAGCCGTGGCTCTTCGGCAAGAAGCCTACTTCGCTCAGTCTCTCCGCCTTCTATTCCAGGCAGACTGACTCCTACCTCGCGTGGAACATCCTCAACAACGACCGTTCTTTCGAGGTCTTCGGATTCTCTGCGGGAATCGGTACTCGTCTGAAGTGGCCGGATAATTACTTCACCCTTTACAACGGGCTCGGCTGGGAGACCTACAAGCTCAACAACTGGTACTCCGGATCCTTCATCTTCGAAGACGGACTTTCGCATAACATCAATTATACGGTGGCTCTTTCGAGAACTTCTACCGACCAGCAGATCTTCCCGAGGTCCGGTTCCATCATCCAGCTACAGCTCCAGCTCACTCCGCCATATTCCCTCTTTAGAAAGAAGGATAAGGGCACGCTTGACGCCGACGGAGACCCTGTCAAGGTAGGCAGCTACAAGGACATCAACTATGACAAGTGGACGTCCAACGACAGGTACAAGTGGATCGAGTACCACAAGTGGACCTTCAAGGCCGACATGTACCAGAAGATTGTGGGCAACCTCGTGGCAAGAGAGAGAGTACAGTTCGGCTATCTGGGCTACTACAACCGCAAGTGGGGCTACTCTCCGTTCGAGGGCTTCCTTCTCGGAGGTGACGGAATGAGCGGCTACAGCAACTACGGTACCGATGTGATAAGCCTCAGAGGTTATGAGAACTATTCTCTCACCCCTACCCAATACACCTCGTACAGCTCCAATTATTCCTATGCCGGAAACGTCTACGACAAGTTTACCTTCGAGCTCCGTTATCCGCTTGTACTCCAGCCTCAGTCGACGATTTTCGCCCTGGCTTTCCTGGAAGGAGGTAATTGCTGGTCTGACATCAGGAACTTCAATCCTTTCCAAATCAAGAGATCTGCCGGTGTCGGCGTGAGAATCTACCTTCCTATGATCGGCTTGCTCGGAATTGACTGGGGCTATGGCTTTGACGACAAGGAGAACGGCGGAAGCCAGTTCCACTTCATAATTGGACAGGAATTCTGATAAAATCACAATACCAATGAAAAAGATCATCATGGCCGCAGCCGCGGCAATCATTGCAGTTTCTGCCTCCGCGCAGACCTACAAGTTCGCTCATGTCAATTACAATGAGCTCGTGATGCTGATGCCTGAGGCTGATTCTGCCAGGGCTCAGCTTAACGCCGCCCAGAAGGAAGCTCAGGACACATACCAGAGCATGGTCGATGAGTTCAACACCAAGGCTCAGCAGTACCAGGAGAAGCAAGCCACATGGACTCCTGCCGTAAGGGACAGCAAGGAGAAGGAGCTTAATGACATCCAGCAGCGAATCTCCGAGTTCCAGCAGAATATCCAGCAGGAGCTCTCCCAGCAGCAGAGCCAGCTTATGGCCCCTATCCAGCAGAAGGCTCAGGAAGCGGTTCAGAAGCTTGCCAAGGAGGGCGGATATATTTACGTCTTCGAGTCCGGCTCTCTCCTCTATGTGGATTCTACCAAGAGCACTGATCTGACGCCGGCGGCCCGCAAGGCTCTCGGAATACCTGCTGGCAGGACTCTGGAAAGCCTCCAGCAGGAACTTCAGGCCCAGAGTCAGGCAGGACAGAACTAATTTGACAATTTTTTATTAAAAAAGGCGATTGAACTATCAATTGCCTTTTTTTTCTTAGCATTTATTTGCTAATACGTTTTATTTTGCCAACTTTGCATTAAAATTTATAAATTCACTGATGCGACATGACATCATAGACGTTGATGACGTCGTAATACGGTTTGCAGGGGACTCCGGAGACGGCATGCAACTGACCGGAACCCTCTTCGCCAACACTTCTGCCGTCTATGGCAACGGCCTTTCGACCTTCCCGGATTATCCGGCTGAAATCAGAGCTCCGAAGGGAACCATAGGGGGAGTCTCCGGCTTCCAAGTGCATATCGGTGACCATAAGGTCAGCACGCCGGGAGACTATTGTGACATGCTCGTGGCCATGAATCCTGCCGCCCTCAAAGCCAATGCCAAGTGGGCAAAGCGCGAGGGAATGGTGCTCATCGACCAGGATGCCTTTGATGACGCCAACCTCAAGAAGGCCGGCTTCACCAAGAATCCTTTCGAGGAGCTACACATCGAGGACAGGACCATCATCATCGCCCCGATCACCAAACTGACAGAGGAAAGCCTCAAGGACAGCGGCATGGACCTCCAGTCCATCCACAAGTGCCGTAACATGTTCACCTTGGGCATGGCCTGCTTCATCTACTCCCGTCCCCTCGATTTCGTTTTCTCTTATATCGAGCAGCGCTTCCGCAAGAAGCACCCAGAGATGATCGAGCCTAACCGCAAGGTCCTCTCCGACGGTTTCCACTACGCAGAGAATATCCAGGCGGTGCCTAACACCTACCGCATCGCCCCGGCCAGGTTCGCTCCGGGTCTGTACCGGAACATCACCGGCAATCAGGCCATGGCCTGGGGACTGATGGCCGCCGCCGAAAAGGCCGGCCTCCAGCTCTTCTGCGGATCCTATCCGATTACTCCTGCCACCGCTATTCTTGAGGAATTGGCGATATACAAGAGCCTGAACGTCAAGACTATGCAGACAGAGGACGAGATAGCCGGCATCTGCTGTGCCATCGGAGCCGCCTTTGCAGGCGATCTTGCCGTGACTTCGACCTCCGGCCCTGGCCTTTCGCTCAAATCCGAAGCTATGGGACTGGCAGTCATGTCCGAGCTTCCTCTGGTGATAATCGATGTGCAGCGTTCCGGCCCTTGCACCGGCATGCCTACGAAGACAGAGCAGGCCGACCTCCAGCAGGCCCTCTACGGCCGCAACGGAGAGAGTCCTCTCGTGGTGATGGCGGCCCATTCTCCGGCCAACTGTTTCGACGCCGCCTTCAACGCGGCCAAGATAGCGCTGGAGCACATGACCCCTGTCATCCTGCTTTCCGAAGGTTTCCTCGGCAACGGCTCCGAGCCGTGGAGAATCCCTCAGATGAAGGACTATCCTCAGATCAAGCCACGCTTTGCAAAGGAGGATGAGGCCGGGGCGTTCAAGCCTTTCAGAAGGGACCCTCAGACTCTCGCCCGTGAGTGGGCGGCCCCTGGCCGCAAGGGTTTCGAGCACCGTGTCGGTGGTCTTGAGAAGAATCACGACGGAGTCTTGTCCACCGATCCTGACAATCACGAGATGATGGTCCGTGAGCGCGCGGAGAAGATAGCCCTTGTCGCACGCGACATCCCAGACCTCGCCGTGGACGGCCCGGAGAGCGGAGACGTTCTCGTAGTGGGCTGGGGCGGGACCTACGGCCATATCTCTACGGCCGTAGATATGCTCAGGAGCGAAGGAACCGAGATTTCCTACGCCCATTTCGACTATATCAATCCGCTTCCCCAGAACACGGAGGAAGTTCTGTCAAGATTCAAAAAGATTCTGGTCTGCGAGCTTAACCACGGCCAGTTCGCCGAGTATCTCAGGTCCGTTCTGCCGCAGTTCAACTACATTCAGTGCAACAAGGTTCAGGGCCAGACTTTCCTGTCCCTGGAAATTGAAAACGCTATCAAGGAGCTTTTATAGGAGATTTCGACCATGGCAAAATATACAGCCAGTGATTTCAAAAGTGACCAGCAGGTCAGATGGTGCCCGGGCTGCGGAGACTATGCGATTCTCGCGGCCCTTCAGAGAACTCTTCCCCAGGTCTGCGAAGAGCAGGGTCTGGACAAGTCAGAGGTGGTGGTGGTGTCCGGTATCGGATGCTCTTCCCGCCTGCCTTACTATATGAACACTTTCGGCTTCCATAGCATTCATGGCCGCGCGACCGCGATTTCCACGGGAATCAAGGTGGCCAATCCGAAACTTTCGGTCTGGCAGGTCAGCGGCGACGGAGACGCCCTCGCGATCGGCGGCAACCATTTCATCCACGCCATCCGCAGGAACATAGATATCAATCTCATGCTCTTCAACAACCGCATCTACGGCATGACAAAGGGGCAGTATTCTCCTACTTCCAAGTTCGGCATGATTACTAAGACTTCGCCTTACGGGACCGTAGAGCCTCCGTTCAATCCGGGAAGTCTGGTTATCGGTGCGAAGGGGAGCTTCTTCGCCAGGAGCATTGACACTGAGCTCGCTCTCAGTTGCGAAATCATGCTTAAGGCTTCGAGGCACCATGGCTGCTCCATCATGGAGTTCCTGACCAATTGTATGATTTTCAATAATGGAAGCCATACGGAAATCTCTGCCAAGGACGTCAAGGAAGACAGAACCATAGTGCTCGAGGACGGAGAGAAGATGGTCTTCGGCAAGAACCATGACAGGGGTCTCATCCTTGACGGACGCAAGCTGAAGGTCGTCACCATAGGTCAGGACGGAATCACTCTTGACGACATCCTTGTCCATGATTCCCATGCCGACAACCTCGGACTTCAGATGATGCTCGCCGACATGAATTATCCTGATTTTCCTGTTGCTCTTGGCGTCATCCGCGATGTGGACCAGCCTACTTATGAAGAAGGGGTCTGCTCTCAGGTGGCCGATGTCACAGCAAAGTCCAAGATCCACAGCGTGGACGAACTCATCCGCAGTGGATCGGTCTGGGAGTCTAAATAGAAACCATGCCGCCCCATGAAGGGACGGTCGTCATAACACATAATAACCAGTCATATTACAATGAAGACAAGTGAAATAATGGCCATGCTTAAGGCCAAGCACCCGGGAGAGAACGAGTATCTCGAGGCTGTCCAGGAAGTTCTTGAGTCTATCGAGGATGTCTACAACCAGCATCCTGAGTTTGAGAAGGCTAGAATCATAGAGAGGCTGGTCGAGCCGGACCGCATCTACACCTTCAAGGTTGTGTGGGTCGACGACCAGGGCCAGATCCAGACAAATCTCGGCTACCGCGTACAGTTCAACGCCGCCATCGGACCATACAAGGGAGGTCTCCGTTTCCATAAGGCTGTGAATCCTTCCATGTTGAAATTCCTCGGCTTCGAGCAGATTTTCAAGAACGCCCTAACGACCCTTCCTATGGGAGGGGCCAAAGGAGGTTCCGATTTCGATCCGGTAGGAAAGTCAGACAACGAAATCATGCGTTTCTGCCAGGCCTTCATGCTTGAGCTCTGGCGCTGCATCGGTCCTGACGAGGACATCCCTGCGGGAGACGTAGGAGTCGGCGGAAGAGAGATCGGCTATCTCAACGGCATGTATCAGAAGCTTGCCCGTCAGTACCATACTGGCGTTTTGACCGGCAAGGGCATGACCTGGGGAGGTTCCATTCTCCGTCCTGAGGCTACCGGCTACGGTGCCCTCTATTTCACGGAGCATGTGCTCAACAGGGCTGGCAAGGACATCAAGGGCATGAAAATCGCCATCTCCGGCTTTGGCAACGTGGCTTGGGGAGCGGTGAAGAAGTCTATCCAACTCGGCGCGAAGGTTGTCGCGATCTCCGGACCTGACGGAGTCTGCTACGTTAAGGACGGCATGACCCCTGAGATGAATGACTATATGCTTGTGATGAGGGCCTCCAACCGCAACATGGTTAAGGATCTCGCCGACAAGTTCCCGGCCCAGGCCGAGTTCCGCGCCGGCAAGAAGAGCTGGAGCATCCCTTGCGACATCGCTCTTCCATGCGCCTTCCAGAACGAACTCGCTGAGGAGGATGCGAAGGAGCTCGTTGCCAACGGCTGCTTCTGCTGCTGCGAGGTTTCCAACATGGGCTGCCAGCCTGAGGCCATCGCCTATTTCCAGAAGCACATTCTCTTCGCCCCTGGAAAGGCTGTCAATTCCGGCGGAGTCGCCACTTCCGGTCTTGAGATGACCCAGAACTCCCAGCATCTAAGCTGGACGGCTGATGAGGTCGACAAGAGGCTTCACCAGATCATGACCAGCGTCTTCGAGCAGTGCGTCCAGTATGGCGGCCGTCCTGACGGTACTGTAGACTACGTCAAGGGAGCCAATATTGCCGGCTTCATGAAGGTTGCCCGCGCCATGCTTGAGCAGGGCGTCATCTAAACCTTTACGTCATTTCTTTATATCAGCGGCCCAGCCCTTACCCGGCAAGGCCGCTGTTTCGCGTATATCCACCGCCGGCCGTTTATCCTCTTATTGTCGTTCCCCCGCCACAGGCCAGGAGGTCCCTGGTCATGGTACAATTGTTTCTTTTTATCGCTAAAATGGCTAACTTTGCAGTCTACCACTTTATGCTTGAATCTAAATTCAATCAGAATAAAATATGAGAAGAGCGATCTTTGCATTGGCTGTAACCGCCGTAGTCCTTTCGGCTTGCGGACGGAAGCAGACCAATCCGGTCAGCGCGAAGGTCCAGGATTATGCCACGGTCAAGATCGGCATTCCTGACCTTTCCTACATTTCAGTAAACGGCAGGGAAGTCCTGAATCTCTACAGATTCGCCGCGATGCAGGCGGACAGTATCTATTGGGACCAGTACAGCGGTCTCCAGAAAGAGATGGACGCCCTCGACGAAGGTCCTGAGAAGGACTTCGCTAAAATCAATTACGGTCCGTGGGACCGTTTCACGGGCAAGGCCTTCATAGCCGGTTACGGCGACCAGCCTAAGGGAGCCAACTTCTATCCGGCCGACATGACCGCCGAGGAGTTCACATCCCTGAACGACTCTCTGAAGAACAGCCCATACACCCTTATCAGGAGGGATTCGGCCGGCGCACTCAAGATCGTCCCTTACCACACAGCCTACAAAGACCGTATCGAAATCATAGGCAGTCTCCTCCAGTCGGCGGCGGACCTGACGATCGTGCCTTCTGTAAGGACCTACCTTCTCGCCAAGAAGCAGGCCCTGCTCACGGATCAGTACGACGAGGCGGACGAGGCCTGGCTCGACATGAAAGATAGCAAGATGGATCTCATCCTCGGCCCGGACGAAATCAACGACGACCAGCTCTATGGGCTCAAGGCCTCCTATGAAGCCTACGTCCTGCTCAAAGATCTCAAGATGACGGAGGAAATGGGGCCGATCGCCGCCATGCTTCCTGACCTGCAGAGACTTCTTCCATGCGACGATGCCTACAAGTCCATGAATCCTTCCTCCAACGCCGAGATCTTTGTCTATGACGCCATCTACATGGCTGGTCACGCCAATGCCGGCACGAAACTTATCGCGCTCAACGAGCCTAACAATGTAGAAGTGGCCCTCCGAAAGGGGACTAGGACCATCCTCCTGCGCAACATCATGGACTACAAGTTCAATATGATAGTTTCTCCGACGGGCCATGTCGTCCTGGGACCTGACCAGGTTGCCGACCTCGATGCCGACGCCTTCTTCTGGAACATCGCCTTCAGGGAGATTTCCCATAACCTCGGCGCCATCCGCACCACGGACGGCCGCGATGTGAACGAGGCCATGGGCCAGTATGCTCTCGCGATCGAGGATGCGAAAGCTAATGCTGCCGGCCTCTATCTTGTATGCAAGCTTCTCGCCGACCACAAGCTTCCGGCCATCTCGACTCCTGAGCAGGCCATTTCGACCTTCGTCGCCAACCTCATCCGCTCCGAACGTTTCGGCTCCAATGAGGAACTGGGCAAGGCCTACCTTATCATCTACAACTATTTCTATGCTCACGGCGCCTTCACAAGACACGATGACGGTAAGTATCATATCGATTATGCCAAAGCCTTGGAGGCCGCCGGAAGTCTGACATCAGAGCTTGTCAAGATCCAGGCTTCCGGAGATGTACAGGCCGCCGCCAAGATCGTCAAGGACTACGCCAAGTACCCTGTGACCTTCAACGCCGATCTTACAAATCTCCGTCTTGAGGGTATTCCTGCGGACATAGCTTTTGAATTTGAAAATTAATAATCATAACAATAACCGATGGCAAACGCTAAGTTCAATGTGAAGTACGCGGTACTTCTTCCGATAGTACTGCTTATCACCATCTTCCTTTGGTGCGTACCTCTTTCATTTTATGGCATAGACGCCCTGACGATTACCCAGCAGCGTGTAATAGCCCTCTTCGTTTTCGCGGCCCTGATGTGGATCACGGAAATCATTCCAAACTGGACGACCTCCGTCCTGCTCATCGTCGTAGCCCTCCTGACCGTATCCAACAAGGGTATAGGCTTCTTCTGCGACCCTAAGTACGGCCAGCTGGTCAACTACAAGTCCCTCATGGCATCCTTCGCCGACCCTGTGGTCATGCTCTTCCTCGGCGGCTTCGTGCTTGCCATCATGGCCCAGAAATACGGTCTGGACGTCACCTTGGCCAAGTTCCTTCTGAAATTCTTCGGAAAGAAGTCCAAGTCCGTCCTCCTCGGCTTCCTGATAGTGATCGCCCTCTTTTCCATGTTTATGAGCAACACGGCAACCGCCGCCATGATGCTTGCCTTCCTGGCTCCGGTGCTTTCCGTGCTCCCGTCTGACGACAAGGGCAAGATCGCGCTTTCGCTTTCCATTCCTATCGCCGCCAATATCGGAGGTATCGGTACTCTCATCGGAACGCCGCCTAACGCCACCGCGGCAAGGTACCTCGCCGAGGCCGGTTACGATGTGACCTTCGGTGAGTGGGCGGTAAGGATGATACCTTTCGTCATCATCATGATCATCTTCTCCTGGCTTCTTCTTCAATTCCTCTTCCCGTTCAAGTCCGAGGAAGTGGTTATCGAAATCCCTGAAAACAAGCGCAAGTCGGACTGGAAAACCATCCTCGTATGGATAACTTTCTTCGGCACGATTCTCCTCTGGGCCACCGAACAGATCACCAAGATCAATTCCAACGTAGTCGCCCTGATTCCGCTTGCGGTCTTCACCGCCACAGGACTTTTCACCAAGGATGATATAAAGGAAATCAACTGGAGCGTTCTCTGGCTCGTCGCCGGAGGCTTCGCCCTCGGAACCTGCCTCCAGGACACCGGACTCGCCAAGGTCCTCATCGAGGCCATTCCTTTCGGCACCATGTCCGTCGTTCTCGTTCTTGTAATAGCGGGTCTTGTCTGCTACTTCCTGTCCAACTTCATCAGCAACTCCGCCACCGCGGCCCTGCTGATCCCTATCCTTATCGTAGTCGCCACCGGAATGGCAGACCCTGCCGCTTCCAACAACGCCAGCTTTACGGCCCTTGGCGGCACACGTGCGATGATTTCCTTCATAGCCATCTGCGCATCAATAGCGATGTGCTTCCCTATCTCCACTCCTCCTAACGCTATTGCCGCGTCAACGGGTCTGGTACAGACAAAGGACATGGCGAAGGTCGGAATCATCATCGGAGTAGTCGGCTTCGTGCTCGGCTTCTTCTGGGTTACCAAGATATTCCCATTCGCTGTATAAGTAGTTTAGAGATAATAAAACATGAATAAGATTTTTGTTGCGGCGACCGCCACCCTTACCCTTGCGCCTCTCCTTCTCGGCGCGCAGGACAAAGATGCCCGCGTCATCGACGAGGTCAAGCTCAAGCCATATGGCTTTGTGCGCAACTACATGATATTTGATACCCGCGACGTCAAGACAGGCACTCAGGACATCTATTATTATGGTCCTAAGGACTATGCGAAGAATGCCGACGGAGATGACGCCAACGGCAATCCTAACTGGCATTTTGCAGCCATTACCACCCGTCTCGGCCTGGATATCGCCGGCCCTAAGGTCGGCAAGGCCCAGTTCGGCGGGAAAATTGAAGCCGACTTCTATCTCCAGAGTGGTTCTGCCGCTGTCATGAGACTTCGTCAGGCCTATCTGACTTCGACCTGGAACAAACTCGGCAGGGAAGGAGACCAGAAGCTTGTCCTTCTCATGGGACAGGCCTGGCATCCGCTCGCCGCAGATCAGCCTAACTCCATCAGCCTTGAGACCGGAATGCCGTTCGCGCCTTTCAGCAGGACTCCTCAGATCAAGGCCGAATGGACCTTCGCCCCAGGTTTCAGCCTCACCGGCGCCCTCCTTTCTCAGATGCAGTACCTCTCTACCGGCCCTGCCGGTACGTCTCAGAATTACATCAAATACAGTATGCTACCTGAGGCCTTCCTCTCACTCTCTTACAAGAGCGATGGCGGCTTCCTCGGACGCATCGGCGTGGATGTGCTTTCCATAAAGCCAAGATGGAGGTATAACGGCAAGTCGGTGGATGACCGTCTCACGACGGTTTCTCCGTTCGCCTATGCTCAGTACACCAGCGGTAAATTCCAGATCAAGGCCAAGACCGTTCTGGCCGAGGCGGGGGAGCACTTGAATCTCCTCTCAGGCTACGGAGTAAGCAAGATCAACACTGACGGCAGCTACGACTATACTCCGATGCAGAGCTCCGTCTCCTTCATTTCCGCCCAGTACGGCGGGAAACTCAAGGTTCTCGGAATGGTCGGCTACATCAAGCAGCTCGGAACGCGTGACGAACTCGTCAGCGGTGGCTCTGACTTCTTCTGGCTTCACAGCAAAAACGAGGGCAATTTCCTTCAGGGCTACAGGCTGACCCCGACCCTCACCTACTCGGTAGGCAAGCATCTCACTTTAGGCTTCGAGTATGACAACACCGGGTTCCAGTATGGAAAAACCGGCGCTCCTGTCCAGAGCAAGAACGGCCTTGTCGAGAGCGGAAAGCATTGGGTTGTCAACAACCGCTTCCTCTTCCTTACCAAGCTTGACTTCTAGGCCTGTAAAAGCCTGTTTTGGAATCTTTAAAAATTGGCCAAGGCTTTGGAATTCAGCTTCTTCGGGCGAAAGTCAAAGGAAATGAGTAACTTAGATGTTATCAATGTGTTGATAACTTTTTAGAGCCATGGCTGGTTTAAGCTGACTATAATTTCATATCTTTGTTCATGAAGAACGGGCCGGAAGCTCCGGTCCGTTCTTCGTCACTTTATTTATCATAAATTCTTCTGTCCATTATGGATGTAACTGTAAGAAAGACCAACGGCTCCTACGAGGAGTTCGATAAGGTCAAACTAATGAATGGCATTCGTGAGGCCTACAAAACGGCCGGCGAAGAATGTCCAGAGGCGGTGGTCGTTTCGATTGCCGAAAACCTCTACACTTACGACAAGATCACAAGCCGTGAAATTAGGAGACAGGTAGAAGAAAGCTTGATGAGCATCAACAAGAAGGTGGCCATAGCCTACATTCAGAAGTTTGATGCAGGAATCGACCTGAGAAAGAAGCGTGACTTCATCAGGGATTACATCGCCGCCTCGAACCCTGCTACGGGTTCGAAGTTCGACTCCAACGCCAACGTCACGAGAAAGAACATCGTGACCCTCGGCCAGGAGCTGTACAAGGAGAACAACATCAAGCAGAACCGCTACATCATGAAGGACAAGATCAAGGCCATGTACGGCCGCCAGCTGGCAAACCAGTACATCGCTGACCTTGAATCCCATGTCCTTTACAAACATGATGAAAGCGGCACCCCGGGCTATCCTTACTGCGTCGCGATCACGATGTATCCGTTCCTCGTGAGCGGACTGCGTGAGCTGGGCGGCGTGTCTGTGGCCCCTACCGATCTCAAATCATTCTGCGGAGAATTTATCAATCTTGTCTATTCCGTATCCTCCCAGTTCATGGGCGCAGTGGCGACCCCTGAATTCCTGATGTACATGGATTATTTCATCAGGAAGGACTATGGCGAGGACTATCTTACCAAACTTGACACCGTGGTCGAGCTAAACGCCAAGCAGCGCACCCTGACCAAGGTGATCGACAATTATTTCCAGCAGGTCGTGCACTCCATGAACATGCCTGCGGGGAACCGCGGTTACCAGACCGTCTTCTGGAACATCAGCTACTTCGACAAGGCATACTTCGAGGGAGTGTTCAGCGATTTCCGCTTCCCGGACGGCTCCGCCCCTAAGTGGGAGACCCTGGACTGGCTCCAGAAACATTTCATGAATTGGTTCAACGAGGAGAGGAACCATTACATCCTGACCTTCCCGGTCGAGACCATGGCCCTGCTCACCGACGGAGGAGACGATTTCGTTGACAAGGACTATGCCGATTTCACCGCCGAGATGTGGAGCAAGGGACACAGCTTCTTCTGCTATCTCTCCAACAGCCCTGACAGCCTTTCGAGCTGCTGCCGTCTTCGCAACTCTCTCAAGGACCTCGATGTGTCGGACGAGGAGCACAACCACAACACCCATCAGTACTCCATGGGTACGGCTTCCGTATCCACGGGCTCGAAGTCTGTCATGACCATCAACCTTAACAGGCTCATCCAGAATTCCGCCCGCAAGTATTTCAAGGAGAAGTTCGGGCTCACCCTGCCTGAGGGCAAGCCTCTCGACCCGTCGCTCAAGTACGACCGTGCAGACTTCTACAGGTACATGGACGAGGATATCACCGCGATGTGCGAGAAGGTCCACAAATATCAGACGGCCTTCAACGAGACCATCAAGGACTTCTTGCAGGCAGATATGCTCGACGTCTACAGGGCCGGCTTCATCGACATGAAGCGCCAGTATCTGACCCTCGGCGTAAACGGACTCACTGATGCGGCGGAATTCCTCGGACTCAAGATTTCTCCTAACGAGGATTACAGGGAGTTCGTCAATTCGATCCTTGAGACAATCAATATCTCCAACCGTAAGGACAAGACCAGGGAGACGATGTTCAACACCGAATTCGTTCCGGGAGAGAATCTTTCCGGCAAGAATTACAAGTGGGACAAGAGAGACGGCTATTTCGTTTCCCCTAAGCACAATATGTACTCTTCCTACTTCTACAACCCGGAGGATGAGAGCGTCTCGATGATCGACAAGTTCAAGCTTCACGGCGAAGAATATGTCAAGTACCTTGACGGAGGTTCCGCCCTCCATATGAATATTGCCGAGCACCTCACCAAAGATCAGTACAGACAGCTTCTGAAGGTGGCCGCCCATTACGGGACCAATTATTTCACCTTCAACTGCCGCAACACGGTTTGCAACGACTGCGGCTATATCAGCAAGGATACTCTTGTCGAGTGCCCTAAGTGCGGAAGCAAGAATCTCGACTATCTGACGAGGGTCATCGGTTATCTCAAGAGGGTGTCTTCCTTCAGCGAGATGAGGCAGGAGGAGGCCGGAAGGCGCTTCTATATCCAAGAAAACAAGGATGTAGACATGACCAGCGAAGCTCGCAGGTCTGATGCCGCCGATCAGAGCGGAAAGGTTACGGTAAACGCCGGTACTCTGGAGATTCAGTAATGATCAAATACGTCCCTGAAATGACCTCCGTGGTCATGGAGGAGATCCCGGATATGGTTACCCTGGCGGTGGACATCAGCAACTGCCAGGGTAATTGTATCGGCTGCCACTCTCCGTTTTTGCGCAATGATGTAGGTGAACCTCTGACCTGCGAGGTTATTGATTCTCTTATCGACTCTAATTTCGGCGTAAACTGCTTCCTCTTCCTGGGCGAAGGCAAGGATCTTAAGACTCTTCTCTCACTCGCGACGCATGTCCGTTCCCGCGGTCTGAAGTCGGCTCTGTATTCGGGGCGGCCTGAGGTAGAGGATGAGGTCTGGAAGTCCTTTGATTATGTCAAAGTCGGACCGTACATTCCTGGCAACGGCCCTCTCAACGAGCGCTCGACCAATCAGCGTCTATATAAAATTGAGGCCGACGGCTCGCGCACCGATCTTACCCCTCGTTTCTGGCGCAAGGGAATCGACCCCAACGTAAAAGTCTGAAATAATTTTTCCGGACCCTTGACAAGGATCTTGATCCGGAGGAGATGATACGAAAAAAGCTGGCGGAATTTCCGTCAGCTTTTTTTTTGAATTGTCGGGATGATGCGACTCGAACGCACGACCCCTACGTCCCGAACGTAGTGCGCTACCAACTGCGCTACATCCCGAAAGCCTCGCCTTGCAGGCGAGGCCGTAACTCATTAGGCGAGCTTGTTGATATAGGTGGCGATTCCGCTCTTGAGGTTTGCCGCCTTGTTCTTGTGAATGATTCCGACTTTGGCGAGCTTGTCGATCATCGCGTAAACCTTAGGTGCGTTAGCCTCGGCCGTAGCCTTGTCGCTGGTGTTGCGGATGTCACGTATCGCATTCCTCGTTGTCTTTGCATAATACCTGTTGTGCAAGCGATGCCTTTCATTCTGGCGGATGCACTTCTCTGCTGATGCTGTGTTAGCCATTTTTACTACTTTTTAATATTAGTAGTGGGTACGAGAATCGAACTCATATTACAGGAATGAAAATCCTGGGTACTAACCGTTATACGAACCCACCAAATCCCCATCAGCTGACTCTTACCCGCGAACTTGCGAGAACGGATTCTTCTAAATGGAATGCAAAGATATGGAATCTTTCCCGTATCTCAAAATATTTTTTATTCTTCCTTCTCATCTTCCTTCTGATTATCCCATTCGAAGGAGTACATGACGGCTTCAACCTGGCGCAGATACTGGCGTTTGTCGTACTTCGGCGCATAGACCCAGCCGTCAAGTACGATGATCCATTTTCCGTCCTTGCTATAGAATGAATGGGAGACGAAAGGCCCACCCATGTAGTCGTTGACAACCTCCCAGAAGCCACGGCACTGGGCGAACTGGCGTCCGCGGAAACGGATGAATTCGACGCTCGGCTGGATAAAGGTGCTGGTAGTCATGTAGGAACTGTCTCTCTGGCCAGGAACATTCGCCTTCATGAATTCGTTCCTGTGCGCAATTATACTCTCGAGCGAGAAATTGTTCACCTCTGAAGCCGGGTACTTGTAGATGAAGATGCCCTGGGTGGTGTACTGCTTGTCATCGGTTATCCACATGAAGTCGTCCGTCTCCTTGCGAAGCTTGTATCCGCTTGGAAAATGTGGCGCGCCGCCTCCGGTGAATTTGCGTACCGCCTCGGCGATGCTTACTTCTTCGTAGAGCTTGGAGTTGGCGATGATCCTGTCCCGCTCGGCCTGCTCAAAGACTCCGGCGACTTTCTCTCCGTTTTCATCGAAGATTTGTTTCGCGGACTCCGGGGTCTTGGCGTTGAGCTGGACGAGAGTCTGCGGATGGGCCCAGCGGTCTGTGCGGTAGACAACACCCTCCTCTGTCACTGAAGGGTCTATGTTGAAGGTGAATATGTTCCTGTGGATCTTGAAGAGGTCCGCGAAGCCGGAAGGGGAGACGTTAACCAGAGTGAACATCGGCTCCGGATTGGCCAGCCACGGACAGTCTCCCGCCATGACGTTTCTGACCGAGGCCCCGAGGTCACCGTCCCAGTTCTCCTTGTCCATCACGATGATTATTTCACCGGCTTTGCCGCTGACGTTAGGCAGCAGGCTCTTTCCCTTGTCCTTGCAGGAGATCGCGGCCGCAGCGAGAGCGATCACACAGATTGCGTATGATAAAAAATTTTTCATATTTATCATTCTTTTAATTAATTATGTCAGAATAGCCTGCGAAAATCATTCCCAAAGGCCAGGAACATCAGCAGAAGAAGAAAGAACATGCCTAAGACCTGGGCTGCTTCGAGGAATTTGAGCCCCGGCTTCCGTCCCGTGAGCATTTCATAAAGCGTAAAGACGATGTGCCCACCGTCCAGTGCCGGTATAGGGATGAGATTCATCACTCCGAGCATTGTCGACAAAAGGGCGAGGAGGTAGAGGAAGCGGTACCAGTCCCATGTCGAAGGAAAGACCTGGCCTATGGCGATGAAACTGCCGACACTCTTGTAGGCTCCTGTGGACGGTGTTGCCACCATCTTGAGGTCCTGGAGATAGCCGTTCATCTGGCGTCCGGCCAGTTTGAGCCCGGCCGGTACGGCCTGGATAAGATTGTAGCTGCGGATTTCGACTCCGGGAATGCGGGCGTAGATAAGGGCGCTTCCGCTTGAATCCACGGCCATGGGGATGGACAGGGTGTCCCCGTCTCTCACTACGCCGGCATCGACGCTTCCGCCGGCGTGAGCCGCGATCAGAGGCCTTGCATCCTGGAGAAACTCGAAGGAAGTCGTGTCAACGGATACAATTCTGTCACCCCTCTTGAACCCTGCCCCGTAGTTCGGAGACTGAGGAGGAATCGTGTCGACGACGAAAGGCACCGCGATATTGAACATCCCGGGAGTGTTCAGCACCTGAGGCATCATTTTCTGGTCCACATAGACAGTGACCGTGTCCTTCCCGCGCAAGACCTTGACTTCATGTGCCTGGCGCCTGGCTAGATCGGCCTGGAGCATGTCGAAATCCTGGGGTACGTAGTCGTCAAAGGAAAGGATGCGGTCCCCCGTGCGGAAGCCCATATCGTAAGCCAAATCATTGACATAGATACGATTATCCTTGTTGGAGACGAAGTTGTCTCCCCAGATCCACATTATCAGGATGAAAACGAAGATGGCGAAGAGAAAATTGTTCAGGACGCCGCCGAACATGACCAGAAGCCTCTTCCATGCAGGCTTGGTCCGGAATTCCCATGGCTTCGGATCTTGTTTCATGACCTCCGTATCCATGGATTCGTCTATCATTCCATTGATTTTGCAATAGCCTCCGAGGGGCAGCCAGCCTATTCCATATTCCGTTTCCTTATGTTTGAGGGAAGGAAAGAGCTTCGAGAACCATCCGTGTTTGGTCGAAAGCAGACGGAAGCCCCCCACGTCGAAGAAGAGGAAGAACTTGTCTACCCGGATATGAAAGAGTTTGGCCCAGGAAAAATGGCCGAACTCGTGGATTACTATAAGGATGGAAAGGGCCAGGACTACCTGGACGGTTTTCAGCAGAATAGCCATTATACTTTGTTTATCAATTCTTTGGCCTTGGCGAATATCTCATTGTTGGTGGCCAGGATTTCGGTGAGCCCGGGTTCCTTTACGAAGGAAGTCAGGTCCATGCAGTGCTCCACGATTGCAGGTATCTGGTAGAAGCTGATTCTGTCGTTGAGATAGGCGGCGACCGCGGCCTCGTTGGCCGCGTTCATGGCGCAAGGAATGTTGCCTCCCCGTTTCGTGGCTTCGAAGGCGAGGCCCAGAGCCGGGAACTTTTCGTAGTCGGGCTTCTCGAAGGTAAGGCTTCCGAGCTGGGCGAAGTCGAGCCGCTTGCTCTCCAAAGGCAGCCTCTGAGGGTAGGCGAGGGCGTACTGTATAGGCTCCCTCATGTCAGGGCAGGCCAGCTGGGCGATCACCGAACCGTCCTCGAACTCTATCATAGAATGGATGACGCTCTGTGGCTGGATTATGATGTTGATTTTCTCCGGCGCCATGTCGAAGAGCCATTTGGCCTCGATCATCTCGAAACCCTTGTTCATCATAGTGGCCGAATCAATGGTGATCTTCGCACCCATCGACCAGTGCGGATGGCGCAGGGCCTGATCCTTGGTGGCCTTGGCTATCTCCTCCTTCGACCAGGTCCTGAACGGACCTCCCGAAGCCGTGAGGTGGATTTTGCTGATCTTGTTGCCCTCCGAGCCCTGGAGGCACTGGAAAATCGCCGAGTGTTCCGAATCTATCGGAAGCAGGCTTATTCCCTTCCGCTTCACGAGGTCCATTACGAGGCCTCCGGCCGTGACAAGAGTCTCCTTATTCGCCAGGGCGAGAGTCTTTCCGGCCTCTATAGCTGCGATGGAAGGTCTGAGGCCGCTGAAACCGACCAGAGCGATTACGACCATGTCGATATTTTCGCCGGAGACTAGTCTGCAAGCCTCGTCAATTCCGGCATAGACCGCGGTTCCGGAGCCTTCCAGGGCGTTTTGGGTATCCTGGAAGAAGTCTCTGTTGCAGATTACCGCAGCCTTAGCCCCGAACTCCCTGGCCTGCTGCGAGAGCCTCTCCCAGCTGTTGTTCGCCGTGAGAAGCTCGACCTCGAAGAGGTCAGGATGTTGGCGTACTACGTCGAGGGTCTGCCGTCCTATGGAGCCGGTGGACCCGAAAATCGCTATGTGTTTCTTGCCCATTCTCTCAGAAATTGATGTATTTGACAGGATCCTCGGCCTCGCCCTTGTACCAGAGCTCAAAGCGGAGATTGTCCCCGTTTTCGACCGTGCCGTTGTTGCCGATAAGGGCTACGGGAGTCCCGGCCTTGACCTTGTCGCCGGTAGAGCAGAGGAGTTTCTGGTTATGTCCGTAGACGGAGATAATGTCGTCATCATGCTGGATAACTACCGTATATGCTCCCATGTCGCTCCAGCCGGCATAAATCACGGTCCCGTCCAGGGTAGCCATGACAACGGAATTGGCCGGGGCGCTCACCTCGACGCAAGGATGGAGCACGGCATCAAAGCCCTGGCTCACCACGCCTTTGAGAGGGGTGAAGAAATGTTTGCCCTCGATTGGAAGAGACCTGGGGGCTCCGGCCATCATGGCCTTCTGCTCAGAGGCCTTTATGTCCTCGCTCAGCAGAGAGTCGTTCGCGGAGACCTCAGAAGCCTTGGCTACGATGGCCGAGTCGGGTTCGTGCTGCCTGACAAGACTGTCGATTCTAATCGGGTCCTCGCCTTCGAAGACTTTCCGCAGGTTCGCGGAGTAGAATTCCCATTCTTTGACCTGACGCTCCAGAGAATCCAGCCTGATCGCGTTGGTGATGGCCGCGTGTCTGGTCGATGAATCAGGGTAGCCCGGGATGAAGGTTCTCAGAGGAGTGAAGGCGAAGATACAGAAGGCGAGAACCAAGACCAGAAGGGTCGCGGAAAAAATCCTGATAAAGAGGCCGTTCCTGGTGAATCTCGTGACCCACAGCGTTTTATGATTGATGTCGTTGACGAGCGAAAGCCTGAAATTCTCCGTCTTCGGTTCCTTATTCTGTTTTGACATTCGGCTTCATTTGCTAACTTTGTATTCCATGGAAAGAGTCATAGGCATAGATTACGGTAAGAAACGGACAGGCGTCGCGGTCAGCGACCCTCTCCGAATTTTCGCTACAGCCCTGGACACGGTTCCTACTGCAAATATAATAGATTACCTCAGAAAATATGCAGAAAAGGAGACGATTGTCCGCTTCGTAATCGGCTATCCGAAGAACATGGACGGGACTCCTTCCGAGGCGGCCGCCGGGGCGGCGGCCCTCTCGACGACCCTCTCGAAAGCTTTTCCCGGGGTGCCTGTGGATTTCGAAGACGAGCGCTTCACCTCCGTCCTTGCGCACAGGGCCATGATAGACGGCGGCATGAAGGCTTCCGACAGGAGGGACAAGAAAAGCGTCGACAAGATCAGCGCCGCCATCATCCTGCAGAGCTGGCTTGACCGCTCTGCTGGTGGCACATCTTTTGCTGACATTCCCAAGCCTGCATTTGATTCCGTGCCGGAATCCCTTTCATCGAAGGTGTCCAGGCGCAAGCATAGAAAACATTAGCGGGGACGCGGAAGGCAGTCCTCGCCGCTTACATATTAAAATGATACAACCAATTTACCTATATGGTTCCGCCGTCCTCAGAGAGGTCGCGAAACCAGCGGATCTGACCCAGAAAGAACATCTCGCCGCTCTTGTCCAGGATCTCAAGGATACCCTCGCCCATGCTGACGGCTGCGGTCTGGCGGCCCCTCAGATAGGGGTCAGCGAGAGGGTGCTGATTGTCGACGGAACGGGCATGACCGAGGTCTATGACTATCTCAAGGACTTTAAGAGGGTGATGATCAACCCCGTGGTGACGGCCAGAAGCGAGAAAACCTGCGAGTATGAAGAAGGCTGCCTGAGCATTCCGGACTTATATGCGACAGTCACCCGTCCTGAATCCATTACCGTGGAGTATTACGACGAGAATCTCGAAAAGGTCAGCGAAACATTTGACAAATTCGCCTGCAGAATGGTTGAACATGAGCTCCAGCACCTGGACGGCCACATGTTCGTGGATATCGTTTCCCCGATAAGGAAGAAAATGATTTCCCGCAAGCTGAAAGACATCTCCCTCGGGAAGAAACATGCCAGATACGCAACAAAAATCAAGTAAGCCATGGGAGCCTTTCATGCATATGATATAAGAGGTGTCTGGAACAAGGATTTCGACAAGGACACCTGCTACAAGGTCGGTTATTTCATTCCTCAGCTTCTTTCGGCGGACAAGGTGCTCGTCGGAAGGGATTGCAGACTCTCCTCGCCGGAGATTCATGATGCCCTCATCTCTGGTATTACGGATGCCGGGGCTGATGTCTATGATCTCGGGCTCAGTACGACCCCGCTGGTCTATTTCGGGACGGCAAAGTACGGTTTCAAAGCCTCGGTCCAGATTACCGCTTCCCATAACCCGAAGGAATACAACGGGATGAAGGTAAGCAGAGCTGACGCTCTTCCGGTCGGACTTGACAGCGGACTCGGACAGATAAGGGACTGGATCGCTGAAGGCCGCCCTACCCCTAAGTCTGCAAAGCCGGGAGTAGTGCATCAGATGGACATTAAGGAAGAGTATCTGTCTTTCCTCATGGGTTACAAGGCCGATCTTTCCTCTCTCAAGCTTGCTTTCGACCTTTCCAACGGCATGGCCAATCTCTTCGCCAAGAAAATCTACGGAGCTGAGCCTTACTATATCAATGACACCTTGGATGGTTCCTTCCCCGGCCACGAGCCTAATCCTCTGATTCATGACAACATCATCCCTCTGGAGAATCTGGTCAAAAAGGTCCATGCCGATGCCGGCGTGATCTATGACGGGGATGCAGACAGGGTGATGTTTGTCGACGAGAAAGGACAGAACATAGCGCCGGACCTCATTATCGCCCTCCTTGCCCATTATTTTGTTGACGAGAGAGGAGAGAAGGGGATTGTCCTTCAGGATATACGCAGTTCCAAGGCCATCGCCGAGTATCTTGCTCCGATGGGTCTTGATGTCCAAACCTGGAAGGTCGGCCGCGCCAATGCCGCGGTCAAGCTCCGCGAACTCGACGGTCTGTGGGGAGGCGAGCTTGCCGGGCATTACTATTTCCGTGACTTCTTCTATTCGGACAGCGGACTTCTTGCTTCTCTTCTCGTGCTGCGTATCGTTTCCCGCGCCCGACGCGAGGGCAAGACTTTCAGCGAGCTTATCGGGGGTATAGCAAGGTATCAGAATTCGGGAGAAATCAATTACCGGGTTGAGGACAAACAGGCGGCCATGGATGCCGTCCGTGAGTATTTCACCTCCAAGGAGAAACCGACTGCGATGATGGATTTTGACGGCTACCGCGTAGAGTTCCCTCACTGGTGGTTCAACATCAGGCCTTCGAACACGGAACCATATCTCCGCTTCATCTGCGAAGCCACCACAAAGGAAGTTCTCGATGAAAAAATCGCCGAGACCGACGAGATATTAAGGACCCGCTTCGGCGCAACCAGATAGCCCATGAATCTTACATATTTGAAATTTTCTATGGCCGCGGCCGTGACCATCATATCCGCACTCGCGCTCCCGGCCCAGAATGACACCATGAAGTCGAAGCCCGAGGTTCTGGTCCCGAGGCCGGCCCTCGAATCAGTTCCTTCTATGGATGCTTCCAAGAAGGTGCTCGACACCTTGGATTTTGATGATTCCGGTCTCCAGATAGTCCTTTACTCTGACAACACATGGAAATATTACAAGGGCCCCGGCTACATTCTGGACAATTCGGTCTTTGATGAGAAATGGACCTCAAATTATCCTGATTCATACAGGATTCCGCTTGACAGCATCCCTGAAAGGACTACAATCTGGGTGGTAGATACTCTGAGCGACTACCGCTGCCCTGACATCGCGAAAATCTATTCGCCCTTCGGCTACCGCCATGGGCACCGCCACAGCGGAGTCGACATCCCTCTTCATACGGGCGACCCTGTCTATGCCGCCTTCGCAGGAAAAGTCCGTTTCTCGAAGTATTACCACGGTTACGGCAATCTCGTCATAATCAGACATGAAAACGGACTGGAGACCTTTTATGCCCATCTTTCGAAGAGAAAAGTAGAGGAGGGAGACTGGGTTGACGCCGGACAGCAGATAGGTCTGGGCGGGGCGACTGGACGCGCCACCGGGGCTCATCTGCATTTCGAGACTCGTTATAAGGGCTATGCTTTTGATCCTCAGAGGATTATCGATTTTGAGAGTGGGGAGTTGCGCAATCGCGTCTTCACCCTTGACCGCAGCTATCTTGATATCAGAAGCCGCTTTGATTCCGATGAGAAAGCAAATCTTCTGGCGGACTCCAAGAGTGTAAATACCGCCCGTGAGGCGTCAAAGTCTTCTCCGGCCTCTTCCACTTCTGCGGTTTATCACACGATAAGGAAGGGCGACACCCTCTATAGCCTTGCCCTCCGCTACCATACGAGTGTCAAGCGTATCTGCGCCCTCAACAACAACTTGAGTTCTGGGACAACTCTCAAACTTGGCCGCCGCATCCGCATAAAGTAAGCCCTAGCCTCGGATGGAGCCTTCTCTCGCGCAGCCCCGCTCCTGAAAGTTTGAATATCCGAATATCCGCCTCGAACGTCCGGATATCCGGATATTTTCATTATTTTTACGCGGGAAAAGCCACTAAACACTATGAACAAAATATTGATTATCGGAGCCCTCTCTCTGGCCCTGACCATGGCCGGCTCAAATGCTTCCGCCAGAAAAACCAAACAGACACCAGCCACAAAAGAATTCCATTTCAAGACAGGCGATGATGAGCGGAGAGATGCCTTCGTCAGCGATCTTATGTCCAAGATGAGCCTCGAGGAAAAACTCGGACAGCTCAACTTGGCCTCATCCTGGATGTTCCGCTCCACTGCCTCCGACTCCCAGAAGGAAGAAACGATGGAGGGTGTCAGAAAGGGGATGTACGGGGCTCTCTATGGCTTCAATGACGTTGCCCAGCTCCGCCAAATCCAGGAAGAGGCCATCAAAGGGAGTCCGAACAAGATTCCATATTTTTTCGGCATGGACGTAATTCATGGGCTTGAAACAGCCTTCCCGATTCCTTTGGCCATGGCTTCTTCATGGGACACGACTATGGTGCGGCAGGCCATGAAGATAGCAGGAACGGAAGCAAGGGCGACCGGCATCACCTGGGTTTTCAGTCCTATGGTGGACATCTGCCGCGACCCTAGATGGGGCAGAATAGCCGAAGGCAATGGCGAAGACCCTTTCCTCGGAGGAGAGATGGCCAAAGCCTATGTGAGGGGCTATCATGAGGCCGGAGTCATCCCTTGCGTAAAGCATTATGCTCTCTATGGCGCAGCCCTCGGAGGAAGAGACTACAATTCTGTCTTCCTCTCTCGTCAAGAGGCTTTCAACGGGTACATGAGGCCATATCAGCAGGCCGCCCTCGAGGGAGCCGAATCCTTCATGAGTTCATTCAATGAGTTTGAAGGAATCCCAGCCACCGCCAACCATTATCTTCTTACCGATGTCCTACGTGGTATGTATGGCTTCAAGGGCTTCGTCGTCAGCGATGCGACTGCCGTCATGGAAGTGAGCAGGCATGGACTCGGCGACCTCCAGGAGGTCTCGGCCCTTGCCCTGAAGGCCGGGCTCGACATGGACATGAATTCGAATGGCTTCATCGGAACCCTCAAGAAGTCGCTCTACGAGGGTAAGGTCAGCATGGATGACATTGACCTTGCCGTCCGCCGCATTCTCAACGTGAAATGGAAGCTCGGTCTCTTCGATGATGCTTATAACGCCCTGGATGTCAATGCCCCGGCGGAACAGGTCTACACTCCTGAGAATCTCTCCTTCGCCCGCACCATTGCGGATGAATGCATTGTCCTTCTCAAGAACGACGGCGTTCTTCCTCTGAAGAAGGGTGTCAAGGTGGCGATAGTGGGCCCTCTCGCCGACAATCCTTCCGAGATGCTGGGTTCATGGTCTATGTCAAGTCATGGTGCTGATTGTATTTCGTTCGCCCAGGGACTGCGCTCAGTTCTTGGAGCATCCAATGTTTCAGTGGCCGAGGGCTGCTGGGTCACGGCCGATTCTACGGAGGAGGAGATTCTTCGAGGCGGCATGACAGCCGGTCTTTTCGGCGTCGGACCTTCTGCTCCGAAGGCTCATCAGAGACCTCTTGACGAGATGATAGACGAGGCTCTTAGAGCCTCTGTGGGCGCGGACGTAGTGATTGCGGCCCTGGGCGAGCTCAACGCAATGAACGGCGAGGGTTCTTCCCGTTCGGACATTTCTCTTCCGGAGCCTCAGAAAAAGCTTCTCAAGGCCCTCGGCAAGCTCGGAAAGCCGATCGTTCTTCTCCTCTCGACCGGCCGTCCTCTCGTGCTGACCGAGGAGGATGCCGACCCTTCGGTCAACGCCATCGTATGTTCATGGAACCTTGGTTCCGAGGCCGGAAATGCCGTGGCCGATGTCCTTTTCGGGGACGTGAATCCTTCTGCGAAAATTACCGCAAGCTTTCCTCGTTCGGTCGGCCAGCTCCCGACGGTCTACTATAATCATAAGTCTACCGGAAGGCCTTGGCCGGACTATAAGTCTTATAAGCGTTTCAGCTCAAATTATCAGGATGTCATCAACGCTCCTCTCTATCCTTTTGGCTACGGCTTGAGCTATACGACCTTTACTTACGGGGATGTTTCCCTTTCTGAGGCTTCGATGCCTGAAGACGGGACCGTCACGGCTTCCGTAAGGGTGACCAACAGCGGATCGCGTCCGGGTGTCGAGGTCGTGCAGTTGTACATCCATGACATTTATTCGACCTCTACCCGTCCGGTGAAAGAACTCAAGGGTTTCCAGAGGCTTTCTCTCGAGCCGGGGGAGTCCAAGGTCGTCAGCTTCAAGATCAACGCCGACCTCCTCTCCTACTATAACCATGAGCTTGAGTGGGTAGCGGAACCTGGCGATTTCGACATCATGATCGGCGGCAACAGCCGTGACGTTAAGTCTGCCCGCCTGACTCTCAGATAAGCACCCGCCAAGACTCTGTTCCTTCATCTCTCCCGTTAATACACAAAAAAAAGTGGCCACCTGACTGATAATCAGATGGCCACGTTAGTTTATCGTGAAAGCCTAGTCGCGGAGATACGCTCCTTCTTCACGAAGCTGCTTCTGGAGTTTTGCCACATCCACCTTTTGAACAGGAACTCCGTCATTTGCGGCTATTGCGGCAGCCTTGCCGGCAGCCTCTCCCATTGCCATGCAGATTGGCATGACGCGGGTCGAGGCCATGGCCTCATGGGTCATCGATGCGCAGCGGCCTGCGACAAGGAGGTTTGTCACCTTCTTAGGGACAAGGCACCTGTAAGGGATGTCGTAGCAATCAGAGCACCATTCGAGCGTGCAGTCTCCTCCAATCGGATGATGTAGGTCGATAGGGTAGGCGGCTACGGCGATTGCGTCGTCGAAGCGGCGGCACTTGAGAATGTCGTCGGCAGTCATCATGTATTCGCCTTCGATTCTGCGGCTCTCGCGGATCCCCAGGAACGGAGTTGTCTTGTCAACCCAGGCGTTCTCGAAGCCCGGCACGTACTTCTTGAGGTACTTGACCACGTCTTCGTTCTGCTTGATGGATACTTCTTCGCCATAGGTGTAGCTCTCCGGCTTTGTGGAATCGACTCCGTTGACGCGGCTCATGTTGATCCACGCCTCGTCTTTCTTCATTCCTGTCACGATAATCGTCCTGTCGACAGGAAGGTCGAGCCCGTCATGCTCGCGTGCGTCGATAATCTGCTGCCTCATGCCCACGAAGACGAAATTTTTGTCCTCGCGGAAGAACTCGTTAGGAATGGTGTCTGACTCGTACTTCTCAGGATGGTCTGCAATCTCCTTGCGGAACTCCGCCATGTCCACGCCTCTCATGTCGAACATGAGGGAAGGTGGCTGCATGTGACCGCCCTCGTTGCCTTTCTGACAAGGAACGCCTGCCCTGAAGGCTACGTCGGCGTCTCCTGTGCAGTCTATTATTTCCTTGGCGAGAATGGCCTCACGGCCGGCCTTGCTGTCGATGATTACGCCCTTGACCTTATCACCATCCATGATGACATCGGTGAAGAAGACGTACATCAGAACGTCGATGTGGTTCTCCTCCATGATGCCCCAAGATACCTTCCCGACGAGGTCAGGATCAATCATGGTAAGGCTGACATGCAGAGGGCAGGGTCTGTGCTCGGTTGCGCCTCCAAGAGCCTTGAGACGATCTACGAACTTCTGCGGAAGCCCCCAGATGACTTGGTTGCCTTTGCGGCCGAGGAAGCCGTTCAGCGGCAGACCGAGGACAAGGTTGCCCCCGAGGAAGCCTCTGGATTCAATCAGCATTACCTTCTTCCCCTGATTGGCGGCAGCCCATGCGGCAATAATGCCTGTAGGGCCTCCGCCTACTACAAGAATGTCGGTTTCGGCACGAACAGGAATTTCACGCGCCGGCTCATGGATTCTCTTGATTTCGCTCATTATTGGAATTATTCTTAATGTGTTGTGTATGTTAATTTGCTTTGACTTCTTCCGGCTTCGGCTCACGTCTGACCATCTTCCATAAGACGAATGCAGCAATGATGTGGAGCAGAGACATTATGAAGAAAAGCTTGTTTCCCATGGTGTTAAGCATCGAGCCCACAAGCTGGTTGAAGACAGATCCGCCTATAGCTCCGGCCCCGCAGGCTATACCGACAACGGTAGAGACATTGGGCAGCGGAAAGGACTCTGCCATCACGACCCCGATATTGTAGAGCCATGTGAGGCACATCGCTGCGATGAGGCAGAATATTATGATGACAAGCGCAAGCCTCGCATTGAAACCTATTCCCTGCCACTCGCTGACGTAGGGCACGAGGGCGCAAAGCGGAGCGAAGATGACAGAAGCCAACATGATCTTTTTACGGGCGAGGAGAGACGGCGTTCCGTGGCGGACCATCCTGTCCGAGATGGCCGATGCCAGCACTCCGCTGATGGCTCCAACAAGGAACGGAATCCCACCGATATATTGTATCATGTCAAGAGTCTGCTGTTGCGACAGACCCTGCCTCTCTCCCATAGTGCGCAGGAAACCAGGCAGCCAGAAAGAACAGAAGTACCATACAGGATCGCTGACGAGCCTGACGAGGAGACAGCCCCAGAGGGAGCGGGTCTTGAAAAGATCCTTTAATGAGAAGGCCCACTCATCGGTCTTGCCATCATCGCCGGACTCGGCTGCGGTGCTCTGGTCCAGAATCTCCTTCGGTGGCTCCGAGTAAATCATGAACCATATTAAGGAAATGATGATTCCGATGAGTCCGGCTATGATGAAGACTTGATTCCATGGCAGATAGTGCGAGAGCCAGGCGATCACGGCCGGAGCTATCATCGCCCCGATGGAGCCTCCGAATTGGCACAGGCTGTTCGCCAGGGCCCTTTTCTGTTTCTCGAACCATACGGTTACGACAACGACCTGGCCGGAGAAGATAATCGGCTCGGCGATCCCGAGAAGCCCGCGGAAAAATGTGAATTCCGCTATGTTTCTGGAAATACCGCCTCCGATACAGGCCAGAGACCATAGAAGTATGCCGCCGAACATGACTTTCCTCGATCCGAAACGGCCTATCAGCATTCCGCCTACCGGATACATCAAGGCATAGCAGATAAGAAAGACATTGACAATCCATGCATACTCTAAGTCGCCGACATTGAAAGACGTGAGAATCTCAGGCTTCAGGATTGAAAGCAGCTGCCTGTCGAGATAATTGCAGACTATCGCTATGAAGATAGTTGCGACTATGTAGTTTCTATGTCTATTAGGATTCATTGTGCTTGTTCCAAACCGGCTATTTTTCTGTACCTCAAATACCTTCTCATGAGGACTCTGTGCATCTGGGGATCAGGTTTCCATGTCTTTACAGCCTTCTGGGCTATGGCATCCCGCGCAGAAGCCACATCCGGGTAGATGCCGGCCGATACGGCTGCGTGGACTGCGGCCCCGATGGCGCATGAATTTGAATTCGCCGCCGCCGAGATTTCCATCCCCAAGGTGTCGGCCATCATTTTCATGACGAATGGCGATTTCAGGGATATGCCTCCGATTCCCATCAGCTCCCCGATTTCGATTCCGTTATTCATATAATTGTCGATCACGGCTTTAGATGCGAAGGCGGTAGCTTCAACGAGGGCTCTGTAGATCTCAGGCGCCGATGACGAAAGCCTCAGGCCCATGATTGTCCCCGTCAGGGAAGTGTCAGGAGAGGGAGACCTTCTTCCGTTGAGGTAGTCCGTGGCTATGGCCGCATCATCGCGGAAAGGAAGCTCAGAGGCGGCCTTGTCGAGCTTTGAAAGCAACTTGTTCTCAAGCGTCTTCACCTTTTCCTCTCCTATCAGCTCCCTTCCTTCCTCCAAAGGCCAGCTTACCAGACTCCTGAACCATGAGAACACGTCTCCGAAGGCCGAGAGACCAGCCTCGAAGCCGATATGGCCGGGGATGATTCCGTCAGGTACCTGTCCGAATACTCCCGGTATGATTTTGTCAGGGAATGTTTCTTCCGGCATCACGGCCATATAGCAGGCCGATGTGCCCATGTTCATTACGAGCTTCCGGTACTTGATTCCGGCGCCCACGGCCCCGGAATAAGAATCAACGTTCCCCACACCCACAGCGATGCCTTCATTCAGGCCGAGGCGTTCCGCCCATTCTTTTGTCAGAACGCCGGCCTTCTCCGAACAAAAATAATGCTTGCGCGGCAGGTGGAATGAAAATTCGACAAGCCTCGGGTCCAGCTTCTTCATGAAGCCTTCTGGCGGATAACCACCCCATTCGGCTGAATGCATATGCTTGAGGTCGCAGATGCAGTGCCCGGCCTTTAACTCGCCGAGACTCTTGCAACCTGTCAGCACTGCGGGTATCCAGTCGCAGCATTCAACAGCGCCCCAGGCGGCGTTGGCCGCTCTGGGGTTCGTTTTGAAAATATGGAGTATCTTCGACCAGAAATTCTCCGGGGAGTAGTCTCCGCCGCAGTTCTTGGCATAATTTACCTCAGAGGACTGGCAGAGGGCTGTGATTTCTCTTGCCTCGGCATCGGAAGTGTGGTCCTTCCACATTATGAACATGGCGTCCGGATCATCCTTGAAGTCTTCCGTGAGTCCGAGCGGTGTGAAATTCTTGTCCACGAGACAGGGGGTGCTGCCGGTGGTGTCGAGACTGAGAGCGGCGATGGAATCCTTGTAAGGCCCCACGATTTCACGGCAGACCTTCTCCAGGCAGTCAAGATAGTCTGCCGGATATTGTCTGAACTGCTGCTTCGATGGGTCACAGAAATCCCCGCGCTTGTATCCCGGATATTCAACCGTGGCTTCGGCAAGGCATTCGCCGTCCGCGGTGTCCACAATGATGCCTCTTACCGATGCTGTGCCGAAGTCCAGGCCCAGCACGCAAGTCTTCTTCATTATGCCTGATCCCTGAAATATACTCCTTCCTCCTTGAGCGCTTTCTGGAGAGCGCTGATATCTACATTCCTTGGAGCGACATCTTCCTCTACCGCCAGTGCCGCAGCCTTTCCTGCGGCCTCTCCGACGGCCATGCATGTCGACATGACTCTGATCGAAGCCAAAGCCTCGTGGGTTGTTGAAATGCAGCGTCCTGCTACTATCAGATTGTCGACCTTCTCCGGAATGAGGCACCTGAAAGGAATATCATAGCAGTCAGGGCACCATTTCATAGTGCAGTCTCCTCCTTTCGGGTGATGGAGGTCGATAGGGTAGCTGGCTACCGCTACTACGTCAGGGAAATGACGGCAAGAGAGAATGTCGTCCCCTGTAAGAACGTACTCTCCCACGATTCGCCTGCTTTCGCGTATTCCGAGGAAAGGAGCTTCTCTGTCTACCCATGCATCCTTGAAGCCAGGGACATATTTCGTTAGGAACTTGACAACGTCTCCGTTCTGGCGAAGCGACACTTCTTCTCCATGCGTATAGCTTTCAGGCTTTGTGGAGTCGACTCCGCTCACTCTGGACATGTTGATCCAAACTTCGTCCTTGCGCATGCCGGTAATGATGATGGCCCTTGAGACAGGGAGTTCCAGCCCTTCTTCTTCTCTTGCTTTAATGATGAGGTTTCTGAGGCCTACAAGCACGAAATTCTTGTCTTCTTTGAAGAATTCGTTAGGGATTGTGTCGACCTCGTATTTGTCCGGGTTGCCGGAAATCTCGCGGCGGAACTCCTCAAGGTTTACGCCTCTCATGTTGAACATCAGGGTCGGCGGCTGAAGTCCGCCATTCTCATCACCCTTGAGGCACTCGACACCGGAGCGGAATGCTACGTCACCGTCTCCCGTGCAGTCGATGATCTCCTTCGCCAAAATGGCCTCGCGGCCGGATTTGCTCTCGATTATCACACCCTTGACCTTGTTGCCATCTTTGATCACTCCGGCACAGAAGACGTACATCAGAACGTCCACTTTGCATTCGTCCATGATTTCCCATGCGACTCTGTCCACAAGGTTAGGATTGATCATTGTCAGGCTGACATGGAGAGGGCATGGCCTGTGCTCCGTGGCGCCGCCAAGAGCCTTCAGCCTGTCGATGAACTGCTGCGGCAGACCCTTTATGATTTGGTTACCTTTCCTTCCGAGGAATCCGAGGATTGGAATTCCGATTACAAGGTTCCCGCCCAGAAAACCGCGGGATTCAATGAGCATCACCTTGTGCCCGCGCTTTGACGCGGCCTGAGCCGCAATGATTCCGGCAGGACCCCCGCCTACTACGAGAATGTCAGTTTTTGCGCGTACAGGAATTTCACGCGCCTCTTCATGGATTGCAGTTAATTCGCTCATAGCTAATAAAATTTAACGAGCATGCCCTAGAATGCGGACTTATTCAGCTAAATGCTGTTTCGTTCAGTATTAGTGTTGTGGTCTTATTCCGAGGTGTGCCCCTCAGCGCAAATATACAAAATATCCTTGAATCCATTTCGTATTTATAACTTTTTATCTTCGAAACGAAACAATTTCCGCCATTTCCTTTCGCTTTTACCCTCCCATCCACAACTCCGCGCCTCTTCGCCACCTCTCTCTCGTGCCTCTCCGTGATTTCCGCGCCTCTCCGCGCTTTCTCCGGACATCGCCCCTCATTTTACTTCTTTAAGTTTCGCAAGTAAAAAAATAAAAGAGAAAAGCTAGGTTGAAAATCATGAAATTCTGTTTATTCCATTGAATATAAGCATATTAAAGTGGTAAAACAATATACGCCTAGCATGCCTAAGGATAGACAAATTGTTTCAGAGTTGCGAAATTATTACACAGAAAACGACGATATTGAACCTCTGTCCAGGAACAAGTTCCTGTTTGCATATGGTTTGAAATCGGGAAATTACGGGCAAAAAGAAAGCGGACAAACCGATTTTTCAACCAATTTGTCCGCTTTTGCTCCTCAAGCAGGACTTGAACCTGCGACCCTCTGATTAACAGTCAGATGCTCTAACCAACTGAGCTATTGAGGAATATTTAAGTATTTTCGCTCTTCAGCGCCCACTTTTTGTGATTCGGGATTGCAAAGATAGAGATTACTTCTGATTTTGCAAACTATTTTTAAGGAATTTTTCAGGTGAATTTTCTATTTTTTCATCAAGCCACGACCTCTTCATTTAATTGCGGCTATTTCATCTAATACCGGTGTTGTCTGTCCTCCCGGTCCTTTAAGTGCAAAAGGGGTGGCTTTGTACTTAGTTGTCTGTCCTCCCGGTCCTTTAAGTGCAAAAGGGGTGGCTTTGTACTTAGTTGTCTGTCCTCCCGGTCCTTTAAGTGCAAAAGGGGTGGCTTTGTACTTAGTTGTCTGTTCTCCCGGTCCTTTAAGTGCAAAAGGGGTGGCTTTGTACTTAGTTGTCTGTCCTCCCGGTCCTTTAAGTGCAAAAGGGGTGGCTTTGTACTTAGTTGTCTGTCCTCCCGGTCCTTTAAGTGCAAAAGGTGTAGCTTTGTACTTAAGCTCTCGTTTCAGTCCACGTTATTTTGTTTGCCAATAGATTGGTTTCCACTCAGGGTCAGGAGATGACAGTGTTGTTGATTATTTCGAGTTCGTCTTCGTTGAATAGGAAGCGGTCGATGAAGTCCGGAGCCAGGTGTCCGAGGAGTATCCAGGTGAGCAACAGGAAGAGGAGGATCGCTGCTATCCATATCAGGGCTTTCCATATTCCAGCCATGTTTTTTGCCGGCTTTGGCTCTGATTCCGTATCTTCTTGTGAGACTGATATTTCCGAAACGGTATGGGTGCTATCTGCGGCCGGAGTTGTATTAATGACCGACGATGTGTCTGCTCCCGGGGCAGTAGCCTCGTTTGAGACTTTGGCGACTGGTGCAGACTCTGAAGGAGCGACTGGTGCCACGGCGACCTGTTCGGCTGGGGCCTCTTGGGCTTGTTCGGCGGCTGTTTCGGCGACAGGCTCTGTGTCCGCTTCGGCAGGAGCCTCGCTGACCTCTTCGGCAGGAGCCTCGCTGACCTTTTCGGCAGGAGCCTCGCTGGCTTCTTCGGCAGGAGCCTCGCTGACTTCTTCGGCAGGAGCCTCGCGGGCTTGTTCGGCATCAGAGTCATCACCGGCCACATCGCGCGGCGAGGCGGCTTTTGCTTCGATTATGTCGGAGATGCCGCGGATGGCGGCGCTGACTTCCTCGCGTGACTCTTCGTGGGTGCGGAGAGAAACCGGCTCGAGTCCGAAGCCGGACGGGAAAATGTCGAGATCCTCGTCCGCGACAAAGAAGAAATTATTCTCTTTCGTAGCCCGGAGCCTGCCCAGACCGGGAAAGATGATGAATTTCTTCTCCTCCAGGATGCTTTTCATCTCTGAGAGGAATTCGTTGACTATTGCCTCGGCATCTTGGAAACTTACTCCGTTGGAAGACGCATAAAGGTTGGCGATTGCCTCGTCCTGACCGTCTTTGCTCTGGACGAAATATAGTCTGCGGTAGGGAGGATTTATGATATAGCCTTTGTCGGTGAACGAGGCCGGAACGAGCTCGGCGACAAAAGTCCCTACGCCCGGCAACGTCACTTCATCATGGTCGAGGATGATTTCCTTGACCATCTTGGACAAAAGGTCAATATCCATCTGTTTGCTCTTTGTTGCAAAGGTAGCAAAAATATCTTAAGGGAGTGTGCTCTTATTTGCGGCGGTTGAGACGGTTCGGATTTGCCGGGTACCAGCCATTGTCGACGCGCTTGCGTTGCTGGAAGAGCTCGCCTATGCCCCAGAGTGACGAGGCTCCGGCGACGGCAAGGATAGCTGACCAGAAGGTAGACTCGACGAAGATGGAAGCGGCGAGCCCGGTGATCCCGGCCAACAGGAAGACCCACCAGCAACCGGTGCCGAAATAGTATTCGGCCTTGATGATTATTGGATGGAAAATTCCGATAATGATGAATGTAGCAAGCCCTATGACGATTCCTGTCAGGTGAAAAGCTTCGATGAATTGCATACCGGTCGTCTGTTTCTTACAAAGGTAGTAAAAATGCAGATATTTGCTATTACCCATTTATCGTTATACTCTTTTGGAAATAGACGTGAATCTGCTATTTTTGCCAAATTATAAGTAGACGGCATATTTTCGCCCAAGGTGAAGAACCGAAGGCGAGGACCTTGCTGAAATAGACGATGATATGGCAGATAAGTTGCTGGAAAACAAGAAGTTGGTAAGGGATTTGACAGTCGCATGTTATGAAGTTGACATGAAGAAGAGGCTGCGTCCTTCTGCCTTTATGGATTATGCCCAGGACATTGCCTACAGCGCCGCACAGACCCTCCATTTCGGCTACGACGACATGGGAAAGTATGGCTGCGCATGGGTTATCTCCCGTCTTCACTTCCATTACCTGAAGGTCCCTCATTGGCGTGACGAGCTGAGCCTCAGGACTTGGGCCAAAGGTACCGAGGGCCCCTTCTTCCTCAGAGATTTCGAGATTCTCGGAAAAGACGGGGGGAGGATGGTTGTGGGCACGAGCAATTGGATCGTCCTGGATTCTAATGCCCGCAAGATGGCCAGAGACCCTAATGCATACGGCCTCATCAGCCCGGAATATATCTGCGCGGAGAGTGTGATAGATGAGGTCTGCGGCAAGGTAATGATGCCTCATGGTGTGCAGCCTGAGGTCGTAGGAACCCATGTGGTAGGCTACAACGACGTCGACTTCATCGGACACACCAATAACTCAAGATATATGGCCTGGGCCATGAACGCGGTAGACTATGCCGATACTCTGGAGATGGATATTCGTGATGTGCGCATCGGTTTCAACCATGAGACCCATGACGGAGACCTTGTAACCATCAGAAGGGTCATCGAGCAGACGCAGAAAGGAAGGCGCTATTGCCTTGAAGGCCAGGTGGAAGGCAAGACCTCTTTTGTGGCCTTGATAGAATTGGAAAGGAATTAATTAAGATTATAACAGCTTATGTCAGATTTGTTCGTGGGAACAGGAATCGCTCATTCTATTCTCTTGTTCGCCTTTGTCATAGCACTGGGCCTCTGGCTGGGAAAATTCAAGGTCAAGGGCATCTCCATAGGGTCTACATGGATTCTTTTCGTCGGCATCATAATGAGCCATTTCGGCTTTATGTCCGATCCGACCGTCCTTTCGTTCATGAAGGACTTCGGTCTCATACTCTTCGTTTTCGCTATCGGACTTCAGGTAGGCCCTGGCTTCTTCCGTTCCTTCAAGAGCGGGGGAGTCACTCTCAACCTTCTGGCCATGCTGCTTGTCCTCCTCGCGGTCGGGGTTACCGTTGCGATAAAGGCGATTACTGGAGAGGATTTGAAGATCATGACCGGAGTCATGTCGGCCGCCGTGACCAATACTCCTGGTCTTGGAGCCGCCCAGCAGACTCTTAACGACGCGATAGCCTCCGGGGCAACGGACGCCTCCGTGGATTCAGCCAAACTTGGCTCCGCCTATGCCGTGGCTTATCCTCTGGGCGTTCTTGCCGTCATCTTCCTTCTTATCATGTCGAAGGCCTTTTTCAAAGTGGACCTTCAGAAAGAGCAGGATGCTTATCAGGCCATGACGGGAGGCAAAGAATCAGCGAGGCGAATGCATTGCGAGGTTGCCAACCCAGCCCTCTACGGCAAGAGTATCAAGGAGTTGAAGGAATCAAGAAAGGACAGCTTCGTCATATCCAGGATGATGCGTCATGACGAAATTTTCACTCCGGACGACAGCACCGTCTTCGAGAAAGGAGACAAGGTTATGTTGGTTACCACTCAGAAATATGTCGACGACATCAGGCTCATCTTCGGAAAAGAGATTCCTCTCCATCTCTCCGACTGGGAGAAGAAGGTGGAGGACGAGAGCCAGAATCTCCACAGCGGCATGATCCTGGTTTCTAATTCGAAACTTACGGGAAAAACTCTCAGGTCACTCGACATCCGCCACCGTTTCGGAGTCACGGTGACCCGTGTCTACAGGGCTGACATCAATTTCGTAGCCGGACCTGACAGCTACATCGAGGTCGGAGACACGCTCAGAGTGGTAGGTATGGAAGATGATATAGAGAAACTTGCCGCCATGCTCGGCAACAAGAGGGCGCAGCTGGACCACCCTAACCTCATCCCTATTTTCATGGGAATCGTCTTGGGAGTCATCCTCGGCTCAGTCCCTATCGCCTTCCCGGGCATTCCTCAGCCGGTCAAGCTAGGCCTTGCCGGAGGCCCGCTCATAATTGCCATTCTTCTCGGCTTCATAGGCCCGAAGTGGCACATCACGACCTACACCACCATGAGCGCAAATCTGATGATCCGCGAAATCGGCATCTCCTTCTTTATGGCGGCCGTCGGACTCGGCGCCGGGGCGGGTTTCGTGGAGTCGATCATGAACGGAGGTTATTGGTGGATACTCTACGGCTTCCTCATAACCTTCATCCCGGTATCGCTCGTGATAATCATAGCCCGTCTTGTCTTCCACCTCAATTTCTACCAGATTACGGGTCTCATTTCCGGAGGCACGACCGATCCTGCCGTCCTCGCCTTCGCCCAGGGTATGTACGGGACAGACTATACCTCGATAAATTACGCTACCGTCTATCCGCTGACCATGTTCATGAGGGTATTGGCGGCGCAGCTGCTGATACTTTTCGCTCTCTAGGATGACGGGCCTGATTTACCCGCCATTCCCGGCGCCTGTCTATCCGGCTCCTACGAGCGAACATCCCTCGGCCACGATTCCTGCGGGAGCGGAGATTCTGCCCCTTGTCAAAGAAGACGGGGAGGTTATCGGCCGGATGACAAGGGAATATGCGCATGGCGGAGCAAAGCCGCTCCACCCTGTGGTGCATCTCCATATCCTTAACCGCAACGACGAGCTCTACCTCCAGAAGCGGTCGGCAAAGAAAAAGCTTCTCCCAGGCCGTTGGGACACGGCTGTCGGCGGTCATATCGACTATGGCGAGCAGGTGCTCGAAGCCCTTTTCCGGGAATCCTCCGAGGAACTCAACTTTACCGAGTACAACCCTATTTTCATCAAGTCATATGTCTTCGAAAGTCAGCAGGAGAGGGAGGTGGTGAATGTTTTCGCCTGTGTCGGCAACTTCACTCCGCACCCGGATCGGGATGAGGTTTCAGAAGGCCGCTATTGGACGATGGAAGAGATAGAGGAAAATTTTGGAAAATCAGTCTTTACTCCTAACTTTGAAGGAGAGTTCCGCCAGATTCGAACCACGCTGGAGGCTCTCCTCTAAATGTCAGAAAACAGCATAATTTCGAAATTAGTCCGGGACCAGCTTTCAGTCTGGCCCATGGCGGCAGCCAACTTCCGTTCGGCGAAGAACGCCGAAACGAGGAGTCTGGATTCCGGAGGCCTTGAGGTAGTGCTGCAACACAATCCCGAGCGGATAATCTCAACCGCCGGGCCGGTGGACATGGAGGAGATCCGCGCGAGGGAATGTTTCTTCTGCCATAGGCCGAAAGAGCAGAGCACCCTGCGTTTCGACGGCAGGAAAGGCAGGACCTACGACATCGCTGTCAATCCTTATCCGATTTTTCCGGATCATGTGGTCATAGCAAGCACTCTCCACACCGACCAGACCATCTGGCATCGCTTCTCGGACATGTGTGACCTGGCCCATCATTTCGACGGCTTCACCTTCTTCTACAACGGGCCTTCAAGCGGAGCTTCTGCCCCGGACCATATGCATTTCCAGGCCTGCCCGAGGTCTCTGATGCCCCTTGAGAGGGAGGCCGACAGGCTGCTGGGACAGATCGCCGAGACGGAGAGCGACGAGGGAGTGCCGAATGGCTCCGAGATAGCTTCGGTCCCGGTCCATTTGAGCGGTGACATAGAATACATAGCCTCTGTACAGGAGGCACAGGTCTTTCATTACAAGCACTTTACCAACGGGGTCTTCTTCCTTCGCTCGCGTACTTCCAAGTCGCTGGCCAAGCTTTTCTACAGGCTCCTTGATTGTGCCCCGGTGGAGGACGGCGAGAAAGAACCTCGCTTCAATCTCCTGACCTGGTACGAGCCTCTTTCCGACGAGAAGCGTCCTTCCGGCATGACCCACGGGCTGGCGGCCTTCGAATATCGCTGCGTAGTGGTCTTCCGCTCCCGCCACCGTTCCCATCATTATTATTCCGAAGGTCCCGACCATCTTTGCATGAGTCCTGGCTGCGCCGACATGATGGGCTATTTCGTCGTACCTCATGAGGACGACTTCAAGAAGCTTGACAGCAGCCTTCTGGGCTCCCTCGTCAAGGAAGTCTCAGTCGGCAAGGATGTCGAAGACGGCATACTATGGAGGTTGCGCCGCACCCAGCCAAGTCTGCGGGTCGGAATCATGGCTGCGGACGAAATCGTCTTCGAAATAATCTCGGACGGGGCAGGTCCGCAGAAAGTCAGCTATCAGGATGGCAAAATCTGCTACAACGGAGCCCTTTATGACGAACTCTTCTTCGAGGCTCAGACCCCGTCAACCCTCTTCGCCGTGCCGACATTCATCCTCCATGACGTCGTCATAGGCATAGATTTCCATTGGCAGAGAAAGGTGACCCAGACCTTCGCCGGCTCCCTCAAGTTCAAGGTGATAGACGGAAAGGTCCAGGCTATCAATATTATAGGGGTCGAGGACTACCTCCTCAGCGTGATTTCTTCGGAGATGAGGGCTTCGGCCAATCTTGAGTTCCTGAAGACTCATGCAGTCATCTCGCGATCATGGGTCATGTCCCAGCTTGCAAGACCTAAGGTTCATGAAGGCAAAGTCCCCTCGCAGCTTAAGTCAGATTGCTGCGTCCAGGCCGTCGTGACTCAGCTGGACACTGCCATGAATAAGGGGAAAAAGCACTCCCCGGACGACAAGAACGGCGAAACAGAATACATCAAGTGGTTTGACCACAGCGATCATGGCGACAAATTCGATGTCTGTGCCGATGACCATTGCCAGCGCTACCAGGGCCTGACCCTCGCCATAGGCGAGAATGTCCGCAAGGCCATCGACCAGACCTGGGGCGAGGTCCTGACCTATGGAGGCGAAATTTGCGACTGCCGTTTCAGCAAGTGCTGCGGAGGAGTCATGGAGAGATTTTCCGCCTGCTGGGAGGACAAAGACTATCCGTATCTCAGGGTCCTTCCTGACACTCCTCCGGAGGGTGGCAGGCCTTTCTGCGACACCCGCGACAAGGCCATTCTCTCCCAGGTGCTCAACGATTATGACCTCGAGACCAAGGACTTCTTCGAGTGGAGCGTGAGCTATACCCGTGACGAGATTACCGAACTTTTCCGCAGGCGTTCCGGCATGGACGTCGGCACCATAAGGGATCTCATTCCTCTCGAGAGAGGTGGTTCCGGAAGAATCATCCGTCTTCGCGTCGTAGGGGACAAGTCTTCGGTCGTCATAGGCAAGGAATTGATAATAAGGAGATTCCTCTCCGAAAGCCATCTTAAGAGTTCGGCCTTCGACCCTTCGTGGAAAGGTGACAGACTGACACTTAAGGGCAGGGGCTGGGGACATGGAGTGGGCCTATGCCAGATAGGGGCGGCCGTAATGTCCTCCCGGGGCTATACCTACGAACAGATTCTCAGGCATTATTACCCTGACACTGTTCTTGAAAGAATATTCAACAACACAAAATAAGAGACATGAAACAAGATCTTCAATTATTCGAGTTGATCAGAAAGGAAAAGGAAAGGCAGGCGGGCGGCCTTGAGCTCATCGCTTCCGAAAACTATGTATCCGACCAGGTCCTTGAGGCCATGGGATCCATCTGCACCAACAAATATGCGGAGGGCTATCCTGGCAAGAGGTATTATGGAGGCTGCGAAATCGTAGACCAGATCGAGCAGCTTGCGATAGACCGCCTTAAGACTATCTACGGAGCGGAGTATGCCAATGTGCAGCCTCATTCGGGCGCCCAGGCCAACATGGCCGTGATCATTTCTGTCCTCCAGCCGGGAGAAACCTTCATGGGCCTTGACCTGTCCCAGGGAGGACACCTCACTCACGGCTCTCCGGTCAACGTTTCCGGAATGTATTATCACGCGGTTCCTTACGGCCTGAATCCGGACACCGGTCTCATTGACTACGATGCCATGGAGAAAACTGCCCTTGAGGTTCATCCTAAACTCATCATCGGCGGCGCTTCCGCCTACTCTCGCGAGTGGGATTATGAGAGGATGCGCAAAATCGCTGATGAGGTGGGCGCCATCCTCTGGATCGACATGGCCCATACGGCCGGAATCATCGCGGCGGGGCTCCTCAAGAACCCAGTCAAATACGCCCATATCGTGACTTCCACCACCCATAAGACTCTACGCGGACCTCGTGGCGGAGTGATACTCATAGGCAAGGACTTTGATGATCCGCGTGGCCGCACCAATAAGAAGGGCGAGGTCAAGAAGATGAGCCAGATCATTGATTCCTCGGTCTTCCCTGGAGTTCAGGGCGGTCCGCTGGAGCACGTCATCGCTGCCAAGGCGGTGGCCTTCTACGAGGCTATGCAGCCAGAGTTCGTGGAGTACCAGAAGCAGGTCCTCGCCAATGCCCAGGCAATGTGCAAGGAGTTCATCGCCCATGGCTACAAGGTGGTTTCCGGCGGTACCGACAATCATCTCATGCTGATTGACCTCCGCACCAAGTATCCCGAGGTGACCGGACGCCTTGCCGAGAAGGAGCTTGTCAAGGCGGCCATCACGATCAACAAGAACATGGTGCCTTATGATACCCGTACCCCGTTCCAGACTTCCGGCTTCCGCATTGGAACTCCGGCGGTGACTTCGCGCGGTTTCGTGGAGAACAACATGAAGGTCATCGTAGATCTCATCGACACGGTGCTTTCTTCCTGCGCGGCGCATATCACCGAAATCACCTCTAAGGAGCCGCTCACTCCTGAGCAGGAGGCCGGACTCGCAGAGCACAAGGCTGTGCTCGAGCAGGTCAAGAAGCAGGTTCACATGCTCACGGCAGGAAGACCTCTCAACAGGTATTAAGCCGGAACCGCGCGTATTTCTGTGACGAATTCGCGCATCCCACGCACGGATTTAAAAGACAGGAGGTTGACCCGTTTTCGAGTCATCCTCCTGTCAATTTTTGTCCATCATGTAATTTTTGCTTCCCTTGCATTTGGCAGGTTCGTGGGGGAAATCCCGAGTCAACCAAAATCATGGAACGACAATTTGGTAAAATGAAATAGCCACCCCCTCACGAGGTGACTATTTCCGCACTTCATTATCAAATATTATTAGGAAGCCTATCGGCTGAAATTTTCTCGGAAAACTTGCCCTCGATAGCGGAGCCGTCGTTATCGTCGCCTCTTTAGGGCAACGGAACTCAGTAACGCTCAGGGGAATACGAAAAACCTTCTTGGCTGTTAGGTCTCAGGTAATCATCATCCGATGATGCAAATATAGCTTCTTTTTATTTTTTTGCAAAAGGACCCTATGACAATTTATAGATAATTTTGTCAGATCAATTAGGGTGCGGCTTTTCCTGCGCTCCTTCCTCTAAGCTCCCTTCTGCTTTAGACGTCCTGCCTGAATTGGGTGAAGTGCCAGAGAATGATTCCCACGGATACGGACACGTTGAGGGAATGTTTTGTCCCGTACTGTGGGATTTCGAGGGCGAAGTCCGAGGCGTCGACCGCATCCTGACCAACGCCCTCTACTTCATTGCCGAAGACAAGGGCGTAGCGGTGTCCGGGCAGAGGACGGAAATTGTTGACCTTTACGGAGTTGACAGTCTGCTCTATACTTATGATGATATATCCCTCTTCCCTCAGCCGCTTCAAGACCTCCAGGGTGTCATCAACATGTTCCCATTCCACGCTGTCTTCTGCTCCGAGGGCTGATTTGTGGATTTCGGCAGAGGGCGGGACTGCGCAGATGCCGCAGAGGTAAATTTTATCCACCTTGAAAGCGTCAGAGCTTCGGAAGGCGGAGCCGACGTTGTGAGCGCTGCGTATGTTGTCAAGAACAACGATGATTCCTGATTCAGGGAGCTTCTTGTATTCTTCGGGCGTTACCCGGCCCATCTCTATTCCGAGGAGTTTTCTGTCGTGCATGACTGGAAGGAGTTTATCTTGCCGTCGGTTTTCAGAGAGGCCGCCCCGCTTTGCATGGAAAATTCACAGCCGCAATAAAGCTGATTGTACATCTGCCATTCGCGGATGAGGCTGCCACGTCTGTCCTGGAGGCCGCCTTTCCGCCAGTTCCGGCCCCACCAACGGACGATGTTGCGTGGCGGTGTGAGCTCCGGAGACATTTCGCTCCTGGCATTAGCCTCTTCACAGGCGGCGAGTCCGGCTTCATCTACCTGGGCGAGGTCTTTCCATCTGGAAGATGCCAAGGTCGTAGTCAGCACTGTATAACCGTGGGTGGCGCCAAATTCGGCGGCACGCTCAAGCCTGAATCTGAAACAGGACAGACAGCGCTTGGATCGTTCTGGCAGGGATGCCGGGGAATCCGGGGCGCAGCCGACCCTGACGCTGTCCAGCCAGGCGGCATGGTCATAAGCGTCATCAATGACTTCGAAGCCGTAATGCTTTGCGTATCTTACGAGCTCTTCCCTGCGTTTCTGGTATTCTGCCAGGGGCACGATGTTGGAGTTGCTGAAAAAGATGCATGGCTTGAATCCCTGTCCTGCCATCCATTCGAGGATGGCCGTCGAACAGGGGGCGCAGCAACAATGGAGGAGGATCGGCCCTTCCGCCGGCGGGGTGAGCATATCGGCCCCTTTTTTGCTTTTGTCTCTCAGCACTTCCATAATATTTGCAAAATTATCAAAAAATTTGTTTAAAAACGGCCGTCTCCTGCGTCATAGTTATGAAGCCATGCAGGGCGGCCCTTGCATTGAGGTAGATAAACAACTTGAGCCGTCCTTGCATTGAAGAGCTGAAGCCATCCTGGAGGCGGCAAAGTATAGATGACAGAGAATGAGTTCATAACGTTGGTGCCGCATCTGCGACAGCTTGCGCTTGAGTCGGGCAGAAGGGCCGGGGCGAGTGCTGAAGAGGCCGAAGACATCGCCCAGGAGGTGATTATACGCCTCTGGCAGATGTCTGACAGACTGGAGGCTCTTGCCTCGCCGGATGCTTTTACTGCGACTCTCTCAAGGCATCTGGCGATAGACTCTTTCCGCAAGTCGCGGAAATTCGCCGGAAACGTGGAAGCCTTGCCCGATTCGGTAAAGATTGAAGGACCGGATGCGGCTATGGAGGTGAAGGACAATCTGGCTTGGCTTGAGAGGAAATTGCAAGACCTGCCATCTACGGAATATGCGCTTTTGCACATGAGGCAGGTGGAGCGGCTGAGCGCCAAAGAGATGGCCCGGCGTCTGGGCATCAGGGAGACTTCGGTCGCCACCCTTCTTTCGAGGGCGCGTAGAAGACTTCTGGAAGAAATTAGAAAAAGGAAGTAGCCATGGAACACGACAATAGATACATAGAGACTTTGCTTGATAAGTTTATGGAAGGGAAGACTTCTCTTGAGGAGGAGAAAGTCCTTGAGGACTACTTTACTTCTGCAGAAGACCTTCCTTCCGAATGGGGAGATTACCGGTCCATGTTCCTTTACTTGTATAGAGGTATGAAAGGAGAGCCTGTGCCTGCGGAGCCGCTGCCGGGGGTAAGGCGGATTTTCTTCCCTTTATGGGCTAGGACGCTTGCGGCCGCCTGCTTCATCGCTCTTTTCCTTACCGTGGGCTTGATCGTAAAGAACAGAGGTGCAGAGAGCGAGGTGCTCTCCGAGGTTGACAGCCTTGCCTCCCCGGCGGAAATGGGCGCCCAAACCGATCCCGCCTCCCAGCAACAATCTGTTCCCGCGGCAAACTGCGAGTCGGATATCCGTCCGGCTGAAATCTCCGGATCCTCTTGCCAGTCTGTCAGGATCGCCGAGTCCAGCCAAGGGTCTGGGGCTGTCCGCGGCGTGAAGGCCGCTCAGACATTAAACCCTCCTGTTTCGGTCTATCCGGCTGTTCCCCATCAGGACCAGACTCCGGAACGGATGGCGGAATCCCGCCAGCCGACCGGAACGAAAACGGCCTTGGACGAATCCGGAAGGGCGCTTTCCGAAGCGGAGCTTCGCGCCGCAGTGATCGGAAAGGTGCGTGAAGCCATGGTCGCGGCCGCGGGAGAGAAGCTTCGTGCAGCAGCCCTTGATGCGGCAATGAAAGGCGCCGGCTTCGTCCTTGTAAAGAATGAAGACGGCACGGAAAAATATTATGAAGAAAATACAATCAAATACATTGAGCTATGAAAACAAGATTTGCAATCGTGGCTATCCTTGGCCTTATCGCCTCAAGCCAGGCTTGGGGTCAGTCGAGGATCGAGTCTGCCGTCTCGGCGGCCGAGGACAGGTATTCTGCGAGCAAGGATGAGTACTCTATGACGCACAAGTCCAGAGTGACCCTCGACAAGACGGGAAAACGCAACAATAGGGAGACGAGGCTCGTAACCTTCACCCCTAAGGACGGGGACGCGGCTCTTGAAAAGATCCTTTCCGCCTTCGATGCCGACAAGGACGGAGCCTACTACGTCAATCAGTCGGAGGGGAAGGGGAGAGATCTCATCGAAATAGGGGATGTCGTCATCGGATCGGATTACGATTCCTATTATGTTCTCTGCTTTGAGGACAAGAAAGATGCCTCCATGAGGAAGGCCTATGCTCTGGAATGGAACCAGAACGGATCTGCTTTCAGGTTCATGTCGGATTATGGTCCGAGACCGCAGGCTTTGAGGTATGGAAGGCTGAAGAATATAGACCTGTCCTCCATAGCCGATGACATGAATTCTTTCGCTGATTCGATAACTCGGGAGATCAACAAAATTGACTGGAAGGCCTTTGCCGACAGCATATCCATGAAATACGAGGACCTTGACTGGGATGCCTACAGCGATTCCATATCTGTTGCAATCGATTCAGTAACAGCTGCTTTCAGGAGTTTTAACCGGCAGCCAAAGCGCCGTTATAGATTCTATTTCGACGGCCCTATGCGTATGGAGCCTGACGGGCATATGGGGGAGTCTGAGCACATGGGGTTCGGTCAGCACTTGGGTTCCGGTAGGCAGAAGGGTCAGGCTATATCTTCCGATCGTGAAAGTTCCTGGTCTTCTAGGCTTTACCGCCAGATAGACCGTGCCGGCAGCTCTGATGATGCCACCGCCTATGTTTCGGAAATCTATTCTCTGTGCAGAAATTGTCCAGACAGCATCGTCAAGGAGGACAGGAAGAAGGCCGCCGATGAGATTGCCGAACTCCGTTCTTCTATGAAGGACAAGATGCTCCGCAAACTGCTCTCCGCAAGTATCAAGGCCTTGAAATAGTCCACCTCTCTCTGCCCGGAATATATTTCCAGACGATGAGCATCCGAAATACCGTATGCAAAAAAAAAGAGCGCCGCGATTGCGACGCTCCTTTTTTTGTATCTAGAGCCTATCCCTTGTTCTGCTCGATCGCGGCCTGGGCTGCGGCGAGACGGGCGATAGGAACACGGAAAGGAGAGCAGGAAACGTAGTCGATTCCGATCTTGCTGAAGAACCTGATAGAATCAGGATCTCCTCCATGCTCTCCGCAGACACCGCACTTGAGAGCCGGTCTGCGTGACCTTCCGGCCTGGATGCCGTACTCGATGAGCTTGCCTACACCCTTGGTATCGATCGTCTTGAATGGGTCGCTGTCGAGAATCTTGTGGCCGAGGTAATCGCCCATGAAGGTTCCGATATCGTCCCTTGAGAAACCATAGGTCATCTGGGTGAGGTCGTTGGTTCCGAAAGAGAAGAACTCTGCGAAGCGTGCCATGCGGTCGCCTGTAAGGGCTGCGCGAGGTATCTCTATCATGGTGCCGAAGTGGTACTCGAGGTTCTGCATGGTCCTGCCTTCAACCTCCGCCTTCACCTTGTCGCAGATAGCCTTCTGGAAACCGAGTTCTCGAGAAGAAACTGTGACAGGAATCATGATTTCAGGCTGAGGGTCAAGGCCTTCCTCCTGGAGTTCAGCTGAAGCTTCGAAGATGGCCCTGTATTCGGTCTCGGCGATGAGCGGGAAGGATACATGGAGACGGACTCCACGGTGTCCCATCATAGGATTGACCTCCTGGAGGGCGGCACCTCTCTTCTCGATTTCGGATACGGATATGCCGAGTTCCTTCGCCATCTCCTCCTTCTTCTCCTTCGTCTTCGGAACGAATTCATGGAGAGGAGGGTCGAGGAGCCTGAAGACTACAGGCTTGCCGTCGGCTATCCTGAGGGTGCTCTTCACCGCGGCCTTGATGTAAGGCTCAAGCTCGCTTAGGGCCTTCTCTCTCTCCTTGTCGGTAGTACAGAGAATCATCTTGCGGAGCTTGTTTAGAGGAACCTCAGAATTGTTGCCGTAGAACATGTGTTCGATACGGAAGAGTCCGATGCCCTCCGCTCCGAAGCGGATGGCGTTCTGGGCATCCTCCGGAGTGTCGGCGTTCGTTCTGATACCGAGGGTGCGGAACTTGTCGCATATTGACATGAACCTGACGAAAACCGGGTTGTCGGATGCGTCCATGGTTCCGAGCTTGGCGGCGTAAACGGTTCCCTTAGAGCCGTTGAGACTCAGGTAGTCGCCTTCATGATAAACCTTAGGATCGTTTCCGAAAGTGACTTCCTTCTTCTCAAGGTTAATCTTCATGGCGTCGCAGCCTACGATACAGCACTTGCCCCAGCCACGGGCTACCAGAGCCGCGTGGGAGGTCATACCTCCGCGCGTAGTGAGGATTCCTGCAGCGGTGCGCATACCCTCGATGTCCTCAGGAGAAGTCTCCTCGCGGATGATGATGACATCACGTCCCTCCATGAAGGCTTTTTCCGCGTCCTCAGGGGTGAAGACTATGGTGCCGACGGCTCCGCCTGGAGATGCAGGGAGGCCATGTGCAATGATCTTCGCCTTCTTCTCCTCCGCAGGGTCGAGAATAGGGTGGAGAACTTCATCCAGCTGAGACGGGCTGACCCTCATCACCGCTGTCTTCTCATCGATCATTCCCTCGTCAACCATGTCGAGAGCCATCTGGATCGCGGCGAGTCCCGTCCTCTTGCCTACACGGCACTGGAGCATCCAGAGCTGACCGTCCTGGATCGTGAACTCGATATCCTGCATATCATGGAAATGCTTCTCGAGCTTGGAACGAATCTCGTCGAGCTCCTTGTAAACCTCCGGCATGGCGGTCTCAAGGGAAGGCATATTCTTGTTCTTGTCGTTCTTGGTGGCCTCGTTGAGCGGATTAGGAGTGCGGATTCCCGCGACCACGTCCTCTCCCTGGGCGTTGATGAGCCATTCTCCGTAGAAATGATTGTCGCCGTTGGCCGGGTTCCTGGAGAAAGCGACTCCTGTAGCCGAGGTGTTGCCCATGTTTCCGAAGACCATGGACTGAACCGTTACGGCCGTGCCCCAGTCATCAGGAATTTTCTCGATTCGGCGGTAGGCGATCGCCCTCTTGCCATTCCAAGACTTGAAGACACCTCCGATGGAGCCCCAGAGCTGATCCTCGGCATTGTCCGGGAACTCGACTCCGAGAACTTCCTTGATCCTTATCTTAAATTTTTCGCAGAGATCCTTGAGCTCTTCGGCAGTGATGTCGGTGTCAGACTTGTATCCTTTCTTCTCCTTGAGCTCGGTCATCATCCTGTCGAGCTGCTGCCTGATGCCCTTTCCGTCCTCCGGCTCGATGCCTTCGGCCTTCTCCATGACTACATCTGAGTACATCATGATGAGGCGGCGGTAGGCGTCATACACGAAGCGTGGATTATCGGTCTTCTTGATGAGCCCCGGAATCGTTTCTGAGCAGAGACCGATGTTGAGGATGGTGTCCATCATTCCCGGCATGGACTGCCTTGCACCGGAGCGGCAGCTTACCAGGAGCGGATTCTTAGGATCGCCGAAAGTTCTGCCCATCAACTTTTCAGTAGCATGAAGGGCGTCCGTGACATCACGGCGGAGTTCCTGAGTGTAACCGCCTCCGAGGGCGTAATACTCTGCGCAGCATTCTGTGGTGATGGTAAAGCCGGCTGGAACCGGCATCCCAAGAAGGCTCATCTCGGCAAGGTTTGCGCCTTTTCCTCCGAGCAGTTCCTTCATCTTCCCGTTACCTTCGGCTGATTTGCCACCGAAGCGGTAGACTCTTTTCTTCTCTTCGAACATAAGTAAAGTTAAATCGTTAATTGGCGTCTGTTATGTTGCAAAGATACTCTAAATTTCTCGTAAACGTTACAATATATAACATGAAATTTTAGACGAATTTGCATATCAGCCATCATTTTGCGCCACCACCTTCCGCTCAGTCAGATCTCCTCTCCCTCCGGACATCTTCCGTTCCTGGCGAACCATCTTCCTCGCCGGGCATCTTCCGTTCCTGGTACTAATCCCTGAGGGCGCCATGGATCAGGTCGGCGAGCTCCTCCGGCAGACGAAGTTCGTCACAACTAATCCTTCCAAACATCTCCATCCCCTTCTGCGTGAGGCTGAATCTCATGCACCTCGCATCTTCCTTACACGCTTTCCTCTTCACCAGGCCGTAATTCTCAGCCGAAGCGATAACCTTCGAAGCATTAGAACAGGACAGCCCAAGCTCATCGGCAATCTCACTCGCCTTCAAGCCCCCGCACCCTTTCTTCACTCTTATCTCCTCTCCGGGCAGCTCAGTCCGATTCCTTGTCCGCAACTTTATCATGTCATCCTTCTCCTCCCTTCTGCTTCCTTCCATCCCGATCGCCTCAGACCTGCCACTCACGCAATGACCTGAAAGCAGACAAAGCAGCATAGCTTCATTGAAATTGATGCCAAGCCGCTTCACAAGCGATGCCTCAAATGCCCCCAACGCCTTGTAAATAAGACGAAGGCGGCAAAGACAAGCCGTCTCCATGAACCTACTTCACAAGAAGAACAGACTTCACAGCCCCCTCTATCTGCCCAAAATCCATAGCTCCGACCTGAGCACGAGGCTCTCCATTCATAGGGATGAAAAGAATTGTAGGAATCGACCTTATGCCGAAGAGAGATGCAAGTTCCTGCTCCTTATCGACATCTACCTTGTAGACATCCACCTTCCCGTCATAGGCCTTGGCAATCTCCTCCATATGCGGAGCCGTAGCTTTGCATGGACCGCACCAAGTCGCGTAGAAGTCGATGATAGCGGGCCTCTTTCCTTCAAACACCCACTCCTTGTTCTTTTCGTAATCCATGATCTTCTCTTTGAAGTCCTTCAATGTAAGTTCTTGTACCATAGCTTTTTTCTCTTTTTTGTCTGAACTTGTTCCCGCCATTTCGACCTTCTGGCCGGCCGGATCTTTTTCCGCATTCAGCGTACCGCCCTTTGCTGAGTTACATCCGATCGCCAACAGAGTCGCGGCCGACAACAAGATAAACTTTACTTTAAGCATATTTCAATCGGTTTCCCTTTCAATCAGATTCTCCAGGCGTCTTCATCAATCGGAGTTATTCTTGATAGACTGGCTGAATACTTTCCAATGGAAAACATTGCAAATATAAGTAAAATATTGTAATTACAATAATTTCTTATGGAAAATATTTCGAGTATCTGCCTCTTCCGAATCTAAGTTCCTCTGCACCATGCAATAAGCCCCATAGCGGAAATACTTTTCTCATTCGAGTAGAAAAGCCAGCAATTTCACTCCGCAATCTTAAGAGAGTCTTTGAAGTCCGCGTTTTGATGACCGCCCAGCCAGGGAGGGAACAAAGTTTGGGGCTTTCCATAACGAATTGGCAGTCATGTGGTTGCAAAATGTAGCGACTTTGCCCCCTGTTGGACGGCATACTAACATCTCGCAGAAAGTAAAGCATCTTCGGCGGCAATTGTGGTCCCGCCGGAAAAAAAGAAGACGACCTTCAGCATCGCCCGGGGTGAGTAGCTGCTGGTTCCACAACCTTTGTAGGTACGCTCAAGGGCACTGAGATCCAAGCCTTCTACAACAGCATCAACCACCCTTGCAGGATGCTCTGCCGGCACCATGTCGGAAAGATACACAGGAAAAAGGCTCCCTTCGTTGCGATTGTAAGATTTATAGACTACCTTTGTCGTAACTGATGTCAACTTTGGTTTATTTAAGCGCAACACAAATATAATCAAAAAGATTGACAAAAGCAATAGCTATTCATTTGACTATCAAAAGAATAGCTATATTTTTTTGCCTGTTTTTGGTCGGGGAAGGGATACCCTCCAGGGGGCTTGTCCACCCCCAGACAAGGGCAGGGGGAGGGGCCCGTTGGATACAAGTTCCCGCGACAGCGGGGACGAAGGAGACAATGGGAGGGGCCGGAACGGAGCGAAGCGAAGAGGAGTCCCCCTGGAGGGTATCCCTTCCCCGACATATGTGACGATAGGGGCCATTAACTTGGCAGGGTAAGAGCAAAAATGGCCATTTTTGACTTTACCGGTCCACTCGCATGGACCCCTATGAGCATCAAGGAACAAAAAAGAGGCTGACCTAAGTCAACTTGACTTTTTGGTCTCTCTTGTGGTAGAGTTACAGGGGAGAGTCGCCGGTCCAGAAGACTAGTCGGATGCCCGATGGCTGGGTGGCTGAGGGCTGTGGAGTTTCGGTTGAAAGGCGCCGGGACCAGGGCGGAGCTGCGGTCTGCCAGCGGGAAGTGGCCGCGGGGCTAGAGGAGTTTGGAGGCGAGGTCGGAGAGTTCGGAGCGTTCGCCCACGCGTAGGAAGACGTGTTCGAATAGGCGCTGATTGTCAAGCTTTTCGCCCAGGTGGGTAAGACCGTTGGACCATTGGTCAAGGTAAGGCTGGTCAATCTGGAATACGTCTCCCGTGAATACCATCTTAGTTCCTTCGCCTGCGCGGGTGATGATGGTCTTCATCTCGTTAGGGGTCAGATTCTGGGCCTCATCTATGATGCAGTAGGAATTGACGAGACTCCTGCCGCGGATGAAGGCGAGAGGCTCGATCACAAGCTTTTCACTCTTCATCATTTCGTCAATTCTCTGGGCCTCCTTGCTGCCCGGACGGAACTGTGCGCGGACTACATTGAGATTATCCTGAAGCGGCTCGAGGAAGGGTGCCATCTTCTTTGTCTGGTCGCCCGGCAGAAAGCCGATGTTCTGGTTCGACAGGACGACGGCAGGACGGGTCACGATGATCTGGTCATATTGGTCTGCAAGCTCCATGGCCGCGGCTATGGCTATGAGTGTCTTTCCGGTCCCGGCTCCGCCTGTCAGAGAAACCAGCGGAATCTTCTTGTTCAGACAGGCGTCTATGGCGAATTTCTGCTCATCATTGCGCGGCTTGATTCCATAGGCGGAGAGCGTCTTCACCAGGACGATCTTGTCTATGTCGGTGTCATAGCGGGCGCATACTATATCGCCGCCATGCCGGATTTTATATCTCTGGTTAGCCTCGGGTTCGGAAGGAGTGATGCCCCTCCATGAAATCGCATTCTCCGGTCCATAGACGAGGGCCTGGAAGTCCTCCTCTCTGAGACTCAGGAACTGGAGCTCCTTCTGGGCGTTTTCTATCCTGGCCTCTTCCACACGGTCGGTCAGGTAGTCTTCTACCTCCATGCCGGCGGCTTTCGATTTCATTCTCAGGTTGATATCCTTGGTGACGAGGGCGACGAAACGGTCAGGATGGCTGTCGCGTACCCACATGGCCGTGGCCAGAATCCTGTGGTCTTGAATGTCGTCTTTGAAGAGGTCCTTGAACTGCTCAGGGAAAGGGTGGTTCGGCTCAACCTTGATATGGCCGAGTCCCTTTCCCAGACTGATCCCCTCAGGCCCGAACATTTTTCCGTCGGTGAGCTTGTCGATGTCACGCATGAAGCCTCTGGCATTGAAGCCCAGGGCGTCGTTACCCTTCTTGAACTTGTCCAGCTCCTCGATGACGGCAATTGGAACTACGAGGTCGTTGTCCTGAAATTTGTGGATTGCCTTGTAATCATGGAGAATTATGTTCGTGTCAAGTACGAAGATTTTCGGCTTGTTGCCGCCGGACGTGCGACCTTCGGACTTGTATCTGCCGGACTTGTAGCCATCGGACGTGCGTCCTTCGGACATATGGCCGAGGGATGTGCGGTCCTTAACGTTAGAATATCTGGTCATGATGGATATTGGTTATTTGCTATTATAGGTCTTTGTCAGTCCTCGCCTTCGCGGGCCCCGTCGCCAAGAAGAGAGCGGAGAATCTCCGGAAGCCCTCCGTTACCGGTGCCGATCTCGATTTCTCTCTTGCCTGGAACAGGATGCCCGATAGGGTAGTAGGCTACATCCTGGAGAAGGAGCTCGGCATCTATATAGTCGAAATCCTGGTCCCGGATTTCCACGACCACCCCTGGAACCTCGGCGAAGAGAAGAGCGGCCTTGTCGGAATCCTTGTAGGCCTCGGAAAGCCCGGCGAGATTAATCTCGGACCCGTTCCCGCCGGCCGTCATCCCGTTAAGGGCGGTGATTAGCCCGCCGTCTCCCACCGTGGCCCCGGCGATGACTACTCCGTCCTCCACAAGCTCGCGGACGACCTCGAAGCAGTCGATGAAATAGTCCGGATCCTCTATCTCGGCCTCATGTCCGGCGGGTTTGCCGGTCAATTCTGACAGGAGCGAATTCCCGAGATGAAAATCCCCGGAGTCGAAAGGAATGTAGATAAGCCAGTCGGTAGAACATTCGCCTATCGTGCCGGGACACTTGCGCCCGCGACCCAGGCTGGCCTGGGCGGCGTCTGGCTCGGCGGTCTCTTCATCGGAAGGCTGTCCGACTACCTTGCAGCGCACGGACAGACTGTTCTTCGAAGCCTCGGAAAAAGTGTAATCCTCAAAGTGAACCCCGATCCCGTCCACATAGTCGCAGGCGGCCTCTACGGATTCATAAAATGAGGCCGGCCCGCCGATGGGCCCGGTATTCCACTTCCAATGCGCCTTGATGGCGACATCCTCAAGCTTGAAATGTCCTTTCTGCCACATCATCCCCAGCACTGCCTGCGCGATTCTGCTCCTTGTGAAGGCTGCGGCGTAGGCGGGCTTTGCAGTGCGGGGCCCCTTGAAAGCGGAAGTGAGCTTAAGGTAAGCGGGAATCTCCGAAGGGTCGAAAGATCCAGATGCCGGCAGCGGATCCACGCTTTCGTCGACGATGGGCTCGTCCTTCTCCAGCTCCGGTGACTTCCTTCCGCATTCCGCATCCAGCATCTTTCCGGGGCAGGAATCCGCGGGCACTCCGTCAATGAAATAATCAGAATATAGGACTTTTGAGATAGGATCCATGTTGATGGGCATTTCTGCGTAAAAGTAACTAAATTTGCTTCCAGTTCCAAAAATTCAGAGGTGCATCTCAGATGGTAAAAGACGTTTCGGACAATAATTTCTTCGATGAAGAAAAATATGAAGCTCGGCTGAAGGAGATTTTTCAGCGCTTTCCCTCGGTTCAGACTTCCACTTTCAAGGATGCTTACAAGCCAGGCCTGGAGCATATGCGGGCCTTTGCCGGATTGCTCGGCGACCCACAGGACAAATTCCCGACAATTCATATAGCCGGAACCAACGGGAAGGGCTCCACAGCCGCGATGATTGCCTCGGGACTCTCTTCATGTGGCTGCAAAACAGGACTTTACACCTCTCCTCATATCCTCGATTTCCGCGAAAGGATGAGAATCGGAGGAGCGATGATTCCGAAAGATTATGTCTATGCCTTTATAATGCAGTGGCAGGAGACCTTCGAGAAGCTGGAACTCAGTTTCTTCGAGATTACCACTGGGCTGGCCTTCAAATGGTTCGCCGACAGCGGAGTGGACGCGGCGGTGATTGAGGTCGGACTGGGCGGCCGTCTTGACTCTACCAACATCATCACCCCTCGGCTGAGCATAGTGACCAGCATCGGACTTGACCATTGTGAGCTTCTGGGGAACACTCTGGAGAAAATAGCCGGGGAAAAGGCGGGAATCTTCAAGCCCGGCGTCCCGGCTTTGGTGGGCGAGGCCTTGCCGGAGACCGAGCCCGTTTTCTTGGCGAAGGCGGCTCAGACAGCCTCGCCCCTCTATTTCGCCGAAAGAGAGAGGCTCCCGGAGGGCTATGACTTCGAGCAGATTGCGGGAGGTATGGACCTTCAGGGCTGGTATGAAAGGAAGAATCTCCGTACCTCCATCTGCGCCCTCGGCCTCCTTGAAAAAACATTCCCGGCTTTGGAGGACAGGGTGAAAGCTGCTGACGGGCTGATTCATACGGCCCGGAACATGGACTTCCACGGCCGTTGGGAAAGGGTGAGCCGGAGGCCGGAGGCCATCATGGACATCGGCCACAACGCGGCCGCTCTCAGAAACAATTTCTTCGAATTGGACACTCTCTCTAAGCAAGGAAAAATATCTTCGGTCATTATAGTCTATGGAGTCATGGCAGACAAGGACCTTGACGCCATCATTCCTCTCATGCCGCGACAGGCGACATGGATCTTCACGACCCCGGAGACGAAGAGGGCCATGAAAGCATCCATGATCATGGAGAAGGTGGCGGCCTGGCGGAAGGCTCATGGCCTGGGGACTGAAAGGCTCCATGTCAAGGATTCTGTCCATGATGCCGTCCTAAGCGCCATGAAATTGGCTTCCAGCCTCTTGACCGATGACGGACCGCAGCCACTCGTCTATATCGGAGGCTCGACTTTTGTGGTGTCAGAGGCGGCTGCTTGTTTTAGATAAGAAGTTTAGAAATATGAAGAAGTTTTTTGCCTTCCTGGCCGGAACCTTTCTCGTGTCGGCGGGACTTTTTGCTATCTGTGGCGTCGGCATGCAAAATCAATCAGACATGAAACCGGATTCCGAAGGACATATGCTTGGAACCATGTGGAACGAGTATCGAAAGGCGGAAGACAAGGACAAGCCTCAGACCATGGCCTCCGTCCTATCTGAAATCATAGCCAAGTCCATGGAGAAAAGATATTCCTATGATTTCTGGGACGCTTCTCAAAAATATGTCTCAGCTATTTCGCGCCGCAACTGGAAGGCGAGAGAGGAGGAAATGGCTAAATTCAAGAAGAGGGTCGGGGACTATGACGAACCGATAGTGACCTTCTCCTACAGACAGGCCTATGAGAACGATGGAACTTCTGCAATTTTCGACTGGGCCTCGGGAGAGGAAAAACGTCTGTCAGCGGCCAAGACTGAGCCTTTTTATTCTGGCCTCGGGAATCTGATGAGCGGAGCCCTGCCGGAGTATGTCGAGAATGACTGGCAGTATGTGCTCTGGAAGCTCGCTGATTTCGACCAGAACGACCTGGCTGCCGAGGCTCTGGTCAAAACCCTGGACGGGAAATACCCGGCCGCTGATTACGCCGAATATCTCTGCGCCCTGAGGCTTTCAGACCAGGCCGCCAGCAAGGCCAGGCTCGAGGAACTTGCGGCGCGCGGAAAGGCAGTTTCCTTCTACCCGAGAGCAAGCCTGCTCGTGGACAAAATGAGCGGACTTTCCCGTTCAGAGACCTCTTCCTCAGAAGATTACAAGGCTCTTCTTGAAGAATGCAGACACTTCGAGAAAGAGCGTGGCGCCCTATCTGGGAAGGAGGCCGCCATTGCGAAGGGTATCACTTCCGTCCATGACATTATAGAAGATCTTGAAGCTAAAGATATAGCTGTCCTTGTAAGCGGGGACACCGTTAAAGTCCTGCTGAGAAACCTTTCGTCCGTGAAGCTTTCTCTCTATAAGTCCGAGGGGCTTGAGACGTCTTCTACGGATAGAAAGGCCGTCCTGACTAGGGAGCTGAAAAACACGAAGAATCATTTCTATGTCAAGGATACCGTAGAGACTTTACTCGGGCCTCTGGATGACGGAGCGTATTACCTTGAGGCTGTTAATGGCAAGGTCAAATGCGGCCGTTCCTTTTCCAGGCATACTCTTTCCATGGCCGTCCGCTGGAATTCTGACGGCTGTGGAGTCTACCTCGCAGACTGGAAGAGTGGAAGGCCTCTCGACAAAGCGACTCTGATCCTTTCGAAGAACGGCAAGGAAGTTGCCAAGGCCGAGGATTTTGAGCTCAGGGAGGGTTTCACCCCTCTTCCGGCCTCCATGGCTTCGCTTCTCTCGGGAGCAAATTCGAAAAATAAGTATTATGAACTGACGGCCCTATTCAGAGACGGGGTTCTGAGGAGCAGTGAAGCCCTTCAGCTGCCCTCCATGGATTCAAGAATTTCTTCTTCAGCTCTTGTGCAGGGACATCACGCCCTCGTCATGACCGACCGTGGGGCCTTCAATCCCGGGGATACGGTGAATTTCAAGGTCGTGCTCTATACCGGAGACGGAGTCACGATGGCCAGGGCTGCTGAAAGCGGACTGGCCGTCAGCGCGGTGTTTAACGATTCCGAGGGCAACCAGCTTGAAACCAAGAAACTGAAGACCAATGAGTTCGGTTCAATTGCTTCATCTTTTGTAATTCCGGAAGGGAAACGCAACGGCAGCTTCTCGATAAGAGTCCGCGCCGGCGGTGACTCCTACGATTGCGCTTACAAGGCCATCCGGGTAGATGAATTCGTTCTTCCGACCTTCGAAGTCAGCTTCGAGGAGATTGGCGGGATTATCCTTCCCGGCGACATTGTGACCGTGCGAGGCAATGTTAAGTCATATTCGGGCCATACTCTCTCTGAGGCCAGGATAAGCTATAAGGCAGAACTATATGGAGCTGTTCTGACCGAGGGCAGTCTCAGCCCAGCCTCGGACGGGAGCTTCGCCATTCCGATTGTTACGGATAAGACCAAGACGGTCGGCTGGTACAAGGTCCAAGTCGATGTAACCGACAACACAGGCGAGACTCATACGTATTCAACGGCCTTTTACGCCGGCGCCAGCTATTTTCTCGACATAGCCTTGGAAAATGCGGCTGAAGGAGAGCTTTCCCTCGACGGCGATGAAAGAAGAGCCCTGCCTTTCTACGTCTACTCCTACTATCGTGAGACCCCAGCCTACATTGTGTCTGAGCCTTCGGTCAAACTTGTCTTCAATGTGAAGAGGCAGGACGGAAGTCCTGTCGACCTCCCTGTGAAATATAGCCTCAAGGCCCCAAGCGGGAAGGTTCTCTCCGGCACAGCGATGTCCGGAAAGACGGTCGCCATAGACCTTTCCATGGTCCCGAAGGGCATCCTGACCCTGAACGCCACTTCCATCGTGGAGGACCGCTCCGGCATGGCGGTTGACACTCTCAAGAGCAGCTGCAAGATACTCAGGCTCTCGGAAGATGCGGTTTGCCTTGACACCGAAGTCGAAAACGTCTTCCTTCCGATTGACAAGCTTTCCATGGCGTCTCCGTCCGGCAGGCCTTCCGTTTCAGCCCTGCTCGGCAGTACGAAAGGGGAGACATGGGCTGTGGCCGAACTCTATGGCCAGGACCGTAAACTTCTGGCCAAGAAGAACTTCCATCTTGACGGCAAGGTCGGCGGCAGAGGCTCCCTCGCCAGGATAGATTTCCCTTACGAGGCGGGATATCCCGCCGCCGTGAGACTTGTGGTCTTCTACTTCAAGGACGGGGAAAAATATGAATCCGACCATGTATATCGCCGTCCTGCAAAGAGTCTTGACCTGCCTCTGGCCTTTACCTCCTTCCAGGACAAGGCTCTTCCGGACCATGAATACAAGCTCATCCTCAAGACCCTTCCTGGGATTGAGGCTCTAGCCGCGGTTTTCGACAAGAGTACCGAAACCATCTACCCGAACAATTGGAACACGGTGAGGCTGAGACAGCCCGATCTTGACTGGTCGGATTACGTAAATATCGAGACGGTCTGCGGAAATGCCGCAGGCTCCGGCCTTTTGAATGTGTTCTCCGAACCTTTGGCTCTGACCAAGGCTGAAAATTCCGAAGTGGTGGTGACAGGTTTTGGCGCAAAAAGGTCCAGAAAGGCGGCTTACGAGATAGCTGCAGACTCCGCTGTCTATGCCGCTGAAGATGCCGGCGGTTTTGAGACTCCTTCGAATGAGCTCTCTGTCAGGGATGTTTTCCGCTCTACCCTTGCCTTCGAACCTTTCCTGCGCAGCTCCTCTTCCGGAGAAATAGAAGTTCCGCTCAAGACTTCCGGCAAGCTTTCGACGTACAAGGTCCAGATCTTCGCCCATGACAAGACCATGCATAACGCAGTGGTTGATAGTGAAATGGTGGTGAGCGTCCCTGTGAAGACCTCCATAGTGGAGCCGAAATATCTCTATTATGGAGACAAGTATTCAGCCGCCGTTTCCGTGTCCAGTTCCGCCGATGCTCCTGTTTCGGGCACCATGGTCCTTTACCAATACGATAGCTCCGATTACAAGAACTCCAAGCCTAAAGCCTCGTCCTCCTTTAAGGTGAGGATTCCTGCAGGCGGAAGCGCTTCCCATCTTTTCGATGTTCAAGTGCCTGAATCCAAGGAGGCTGCATCAAGTGACTGCATCGGCCTCATGGCGGTTTTCTATCCTGGTGACGACCAGGCTTCGGCCGACTATTCCGATGCCGTCTTCGTGAAGATACCGCTGCTCTCCGACCGTCAGACTCTCACCGAGGCTCATTCCGGCATCCTCATGCCAGGGCTGTCCGCCGATTCGCTGCGCAAAGCCATCAGCTCTCGTTTCACGGGCACAAGTGCATATGGGGCGGTGACTTCCGAAATTTCCATCATCGACATGGTCCGCGAGGCTATCCCGTCCAAGGCCGAGCCTTCAGGTCCTGATCTTCTCTCGCTTACCGAGGCCTGGTATATCCGCAAGGTCGCTTCTTCCTTAGGCGTCGACCTCGATTCCGAAGCCTCTGCCGAAGAGAGCTCTGATGGAGCCGATGCTCATATATCCAATGCTTCCCTTGAAGCAAAAATCACGGCCTGTCAGAACGCGGACGGCGGCTTCTCCTGGTTCGAAGGCCTCCGCTCCTCCCCGGTCATGACAGCCGTGGTCCTGGAGCGTTTCTTCAAGGCCGGCTCTCTCCCTGACGGTCTGGACCAAGAGAAGCTTGCGAAGGCTGTCAAATACCTGGATGACAATCAGTTCGCCATAACCAGACCATACTGGTGCGGCGGCCTCTCCGATCAGCAATACATGCTCGTCCGCTCGCTCTATCCTTCCGTCTCCTTCGATGTCAAAGCCCCGGTTGGACGTGCCAAAGAGTTCAGTAGGAGACTTTCCGATTTCCGCAAAGTGGCCCGAGGCTATCTCGTGCCTTCCGGAAGCCGCGGATCTGAGGGCTATATACTGGGAAAGGCCCGCAGGCTTACGACCCTTCTCAATCTTCTGGACTCAGATGCAGGGATCAGTCTTGCAAAGGACTGGGGAATACGTTTCGCCTCTGCGTCCAGAGTGCGTGCTTCGGCCTTTGATGAGGTGACCTCCCTGCTTGAATATTCTGTGGATCATCCAGACGGAGGCATCTACTATCCGAATGCCGTACTTCCGTTCCGCGGACTTCTCGAGAGCGAGGCCTATGCCCACTCGCTGCTCTGTGATCTTCTGACAAGGTACTCCTCTTCTGATGATGCTGACCCTTCTTCTGCCTCCAGAGCCTCGGAAGTGGCCGACGGAATCAGGATCTGGCTGATGCTCCAGAAGGAAACCCAGCAATGGGAGGCGGAACCAGGCTTCATGGATGCCGTAGCATCCATTATGGCAGGCTCCGATGAAATCAAGTCCGTCAAGGTCATCGTCATGACCAAGACATATGAAAAGCCTTTCGACGAGATCAAAGCGGCCGGAAACGACCTGACCCTCACGCGCGAATTCTACCGTGAAAAGACCCTTACCAAGAAACTCTCCGACGGTAAGACTGAGGATGTGGTAGAATTGGTGCCGATCGAGGAAGGAACTTGCCTTGCCGTAGGAGACAGGATCAGCATCAAATATAAGGTGTGGAGCAAAGAGAACCGTAGCTTCGTCCGGCTCACTGCGCCGCGCGAAGCCTCTCTCAGACCGGTAGACCAACTCTCCGGATACTCCTTCTCCATGTCTTGCCTGCGTCCGCTTATTCTTGACGGGTGGTATACCCTCAACCCTGGATGCTATAGGAATGTGCGGACTGACAGGACCGAATACTACTTTGACTCTTATCCGGAGGAAAAGAGTGAGATAGTTGAGGAATTCTTCGTGACCCAGGCCGGCTCCTTCAAAGCTCCGGCGGCCGAAATCGAATCCCTCTACGCCCCTCACTACCGCGCCAATGCCGCCTTTACCGGACCTCTCCGTTCCGCGCCGCTCCGTTAATCCGAGCCGAGAATACGTTCCGCCGCTCTCCATGCCGGAGGGCGGCGGAACGTGTAAAAAAAGAGGAACGGCTTTTGCCATTCCTCTTGAAGTGGGAGCAGAGGGATTTGAACCCCCGACCCTCTGCTTGTAGGGCAGACGCTCTGAACCAACTGAGCTATGCTCCCAAGGTCCCGTGTTGTTGTTCGTTGGGATTGCAAAGATACGCATCATTTTTGATTCTCCAAACTTTTTTGAGTAATTTTTTCAAAAAAGATAAGCCCATAGCTTTCTCCCATCCCTGGAGGCGGCAACTCTGATATGCGAACCGCCCTCTCGGGGCCCATGTTGAGCTTCGGCAGAGCAAGAGCAGTCCATTCCGATACTTTCAGCCCTGATGAGGTATTGAAATATATCAATGCTATATATAGGTATATAGTTTCGAACTCGGAAGACCTTGCTTTCGAAAAATAAGCGTGAAATGACTTTTTCTTTTGAAAATCCTTGGTCTTTTCTCAGAAAAGAGCTATATTAGCTTCGTTAAACATCTACTAAGGGAATTTTTCTTTTGTTATTGCAGGCTCGTAAGAAGTTTTGAAGCGAAACTCCAGTTTTAGTTTGCAGGATTAGCCAAGCCAGAATATGACATTCGGTATGGTAAATCAAAAAGACTGAATTGAGCAGAGGAAGTTCGCGGTAGAGGTGTCGTGGGGGAGGAGTGCTGAAAGGAGTGGAGATGAATTGAGTATGGCCTTCCTGCAGAGAAGATTAGGTCGGGGAGTACCTGACGAATTGTCTGCCCGGCGGCTGATAGTTGAATCGCAATTGACTAAATTACATACTAACCATCAATATTAATACTTAAACAATTAGATGAAAATGTATTCCTCTAATTTGAGAAGCGCAGAAAGTTGCTTAAAACGATTAGGAAGATCGTTTAGGCCCGTTCTTGCGGCTCTTTTGCTTTTTGTGGCAGGCTCAGCGGTAGCTCTGGCACAATCACAAATTACCGGAACAGTGCTTGACAACTATGGCGAGCCATTGGCGGGAGCAGCTGTTCTGGTTACTAATCCAGGTTCCACCCTTGCCATAGACCACTCTGTTACCGGGATTGACGGAAGCTACGCGGTAAAAGCGTCTGAAGGACAGGTACTTAACTTTAGTTTCCTGGGAATGAAGGATCTTATGGTGACCGTCGGTAAAAGTGCGGTGGTAAACGTCACCATGCAACCGGATGACCAGATGTTGAACGAGACGGTCGTCGTCGGTTATGGCGTTCAGAAAAAAGTCAACTTGACTGGTTCCGTAGCGTCGATCGATTCCAAATCACTTGATTCAAGACCTATAGTCCAGGCTTCCACCGCCCTGCAGGGAATGGTGTCAGGTGTTACTGTCACTACCAACAGCGGCGCCCCGGGAGCTGACGGAGGCGTAATACGTATAAGAGGAATCAATTCCTTCGGAGGCAGCTCGACATCTCCTCTCGTCCTGATCGACGGAGTAGAGGGCACGATGGACAGCGTAGATCCGGCATTGATCGAGAGCATCTCTGTTCTGAAGGATGCCGCATCATCCGCAATCTACGGATCCCGCGCGGCCAACGGAGTCATCCTTGTCACCACGAAACGAGCTCAGTCTGACCAGGTTTCCGTGACATATTCCGGATATGTGGGCTGGTCGGCTCCTACCACTCTTCCGGACGTAGTCAACGCGGTCCAGTACGAAGAGCTCATGAACGCAATGGACATCCAGGATGGAAACGCCCTTACTTATTCCAAGGATCACCTCGACCTTTACCGTCAGAATATGGGCAAAGATCCGGACAATTATCCGAACACAGACTGGCAGAAGGTTATTCTTTCCAGGGACGGATTTACCCACAATCACTCCGTTTCCCTCGCCATGGGTACGGAAAAAATCAAACTCCTCTCCACTTTAGGCTACCTTGACCAGGGCGGTCTCGTGAGGAAGAGCAACTACACCAGGTATTCCTTCAGGAACAACATGGACGTCAAGTTCAACGACAAGCTTTCAATGAAACTTGATATCTCATTCATAGGTGGTCTGCGCGACCGTTCTCCATACGAATCCAACGTATTCACGTACATGAATACCAGGCCTGCCGATATTCCTAACAGATTCTCTACTGGGCTCTATAATGGAGGCAGCTCAATGTTCGGAATGAATGCGGAAGCGCTTCTTAAATTCGGCGGAGACAATAAGACCCAGACTCAGATGTTCAGCGGTTCTTTGACTCTCAGCTATAAACCGGTTGAGTGGCTGACTCTTTCAGGAATGGTCGCTCCTAAGCACGAAACTGTCAGCGGCAAGAACTACAAGAAGACGGTCAAGACATGGGCGGATCCTGAAGGTTTAGGCCAGCCTATCAGCTCGCAGCCTAACACGACTCTCAATCAGACTGATGAGAAGAGCCTTTGGGGTAATTACAACTTCCTCGTCACCGCGAACAAGGATTTCGGCGAGCACAACGTTATCCTTACCCTCGGTACCGAGCGCAACGACTATGATTACCAATATCTCAGAGCATACAGGGAGAAGTTCAATTACGACTACTCTCAGATCGATGCCGGTGAAACTCCTAACCAACTGACAGGCGGCCATCGTTATCAGTGGGCCATCCAGTCTTTCTTCGGAAGGTTCAATTACAACTACAAGGACAAGTATCTCTTCGAGGCTAATATGCGTATCGACGGGTCCTCAAGGTTTACTTCCAGCAACCGCTGGGGATATTTCCCTTCGGTATCAGGAGGCTGGAGAGTTTCCGAAGAGCCTTTCATGGAGAATATCAAGCACACCTTGACGAATCTTAAATTAAGAGCTTCTTATGGTTCCCTTGGAAACCAGAATCTTGCAGGTACAGGTGCGGCGGCATATTACCCGACTACGCAGAATCTCGCGACTGGACAGGTTCCGATGGCCGGAAATATCTATCCTATCGTCGCTCTCAACACTCTTGCGAACCCTGATCTGAAATGGGAGAAAACTACCATGTTCGATGTCGGAGTTGACTTCTCTATTCTCGGAAAGGTCTATGTGACAGCAGATTACTACCACAAGATCACAAAGGATATCCTCATGCAGCTTGATATCCCTCAGGGAATCGGTCTCAACGCTCCTTATCAGAACGCAGGAAAGGTCCGTAACAATGGCTGGGAACTCTCCGTAGGCTATAACGACCAGTGGGGAGACTTCTCCTTCGGCGTGCAGGCCAACATCTCTGATGTGAAGAACCAGATTCTCAATATGCGTGGCAAGACTTCCACTTCAGGAGTTCTTCACAATGCGGAGGGCCATGAAATCGGAAGCATCTGGACCCTCAAGAGCCTCGGCATCATCCGTACTCAGGATGAGGCGGACTGGGTCAATGCCAATTGTCCTCAATTCGGCGAGACTGTCAAAGTAGGCGATATCCGCTACAAGGATATCGACGGAGACAATAAGATTACTACCGAGGATCGTGACTATGTCGGAACTACAATCCCGAGATATACCTACAGCGGCAACTTCAACTTCGGCTGGAAGAACCTCAATCTCAACGTACTTCTTCAGGGAGTCGGCAAGGTAGACAGCTATCTCAAGGCCGAGTCGATCCAGCCGGGTTACGCGGGACACACCTTCCGCAAGGAACATCTCGACTGGGCTTCTGTTGATAATCCTGATGGTAAGACCCCTCGCCTTTCCGCAAAACAGAACAACAACAAGTTCGATTCCTCGTTCTGGATGAAGAGCGCCGCCTACATGAGGGTCAAGAACATCACTCTCGGCTATACTCTTCCTCAGAACTGGGTGAAGAAGATCGGCCTGCAGTCCGTCTATGTATACGCCACCGGCCAGAACATGTTCACGTTCACCAATTTCTGGCAGGGATATGATCCTGAGGTCGCATACCATGGAAGTGAAAGCGGAGACTATGATATAGTTGATTTCAGCGAGGTTGATTTCTATCCTCAGGTCAAGACCTGGACCCTTGGTCTTCAAATTAAATTCTAAAGTATTATGAGAAACAGCTTTATTTCAATATTGCTTTGCGGTCTCGTTGCAGCCGGATGCACCCTCGACAAAGATTATCTGAACGGGCCGAATGCGGCTTCATTCCCTTCCAGTAAGTCAGAGGTAGAGGCCGGAGTGTTCTCGGTGTACAAGAGCTTCACTGATCTTCAGAACTCGGGAACGCCTTTCACAGGCCTTCAGGACAATGGAACGGACATCGGTTCCGGCCGCATCAACAGAGCCGAATATATGTACCAGCAGGTCTGTGACAAAATGCAGCCTAACAACATTTGGGTGGAAAAGGTCTACCAATGGATGTACAAGACGGTAGCAAGAGTCAATCTCGTGCTTGACAACATTGACAGGGTCAAGGGCGATATGACTGAAACCGAGTACAATCAGTACAAGGCCGAGCTTCTCTGCCAGAGGGCATATCTCTACGACTGGGGCTGCCAGCTTTGGGGAGATATCCCTTATATCGACCATACTCTGTCCCTCTCTGACTCTTACGGGAGGACTCCTAAAGCTGAAGTCATCGCCAATGTCCTGAAGTCTCTTGATGACAATATCCTCGAGGCGCTTCCGGCAAGATGGAACAAGAACGATTACGGCTTCATGAGAATCGGCAGTGCCACTGCCTTCGCCCTCAAGGCAAGAATCAATCTTAACTGGGCCGGCGACAACACCGTCCCTGAAGCCACTTACGAGAACGCCAAGAAATACGCCACCAAGGCTATAGAACTTGCAGAAGGCGCAGGATATAAGCTTGCCTCAGTGGACATCTCCCCATGTGGCAAAGACCACACCTTTGGTGAGCCGGATCCGACCCCTATCTTCGGAATAACAGCCGCCAGGGCGGGCGACGAGTGGCTCTGGGGCCTTGAGTATTCTAACGCCATTGACGGAAACACCCACACCTCCGGTTATGATGTTTCGCCGAGGCATATCGGAGGCTGCGCGATGTTCAGCCCTAACCAGGCCCTCATCGATGCTTTCCAGTGCACTGACGGCCTCTCGATTACGGAGTCTCCTCTCTATGACTGGAAGAATCCATGGAAAAACAGAGATCCAAGGCTTGACCTTTATTGCGCACGTTCCGACACAAGGACGCTTGGCGTAGAATACACCATTCTCCGTTCCAAGAAGAAGGTGCATGACTACAATACAAACCAGGACATCACCAATACCGAGGTCACCGGGAACAAGAATGAGTATGGTTCCAACGGTTCAAAGGGTGCCAGCGGCTACGCATGGAGAAAGTACATGGACCCTGAGGATTTCGCGGCGAGCAACTACAAATGGAACAGCCGTTCGAAATGTGTCAAGAGCTATCCTTTAATGAGGCTCCCTGAACTCTACCTTATCAGGGCCGAAGCTGACATCGAACTGGGAATAGACTTCGACCAGGCCAGGGCGGACATCAAAAAGATTCGCGATCGTGTCGGCATGCCTGAAGTCAAGGCGACAGATCAGGCCGCGCTCCGCAGCGCCCTGCGCTATGAGAGAATGGTCGAGCTCTGCGACGAGGGATTCCGCTGGTTCGACATACGCCGCTGGGGAATAGCTTCAAAGTGCCTGCAGGGCGATCTTGTCGCTCCTAACAAAGAGGGCTATCTGTCCAACGCAAAACCAGTCATCGATGCCGACTGGCACTGCGACTACTCGCAGAAAACCACATGGGACGGCTCCGAATTCAATCTGAGGACTTACACGAAATTCGTGTACAATCCTTCAAGGGATGCTGTATGGCCTATCCCTGAGACAGAGATGATCGCCAATCCTAACATGAAGCAGAATGCCGGCTACGGAGCGGAATAATTTCTGGAAATAATCATTGCTTTTTTCGGCCCCTGGAACTGTAGGATAGTCCCGGGGGCTTTGCTTCTAAATCGGTTTGACAGGCTGGCTTGTTTGGACGGCAGGTAAAATATTCCTATTTTCGCAAAATCCGCCTTCTGGATGTAGAAAAAGGCGATAATAAACCAATGAATCTCAAATATCTAGCTGTTTCCGCAGTCGTAGCGTCTTGTCTGGCCGTATCTTTCCCGGTTTTGACTGCGGCCTCAAGTTCAACGGAGAGCCTGACTGAAGAAGCGCTCGGAATTTTCAAAAAACACCAAGGGGCGAAGTCTGCCTCCGCGCCTTTGAAGTCCAAGTCTCTCTCCAAGTCCAAGGGTAAGTCGAAGGAGGAGCCGGAGAGGGCCGCCAGGGACACCACTTCGGCATATGAAAAGTATTTCAAGGGGGAGAGCGCAAGGGCCAAGGGCCTTTTCACCCTCCATCTCCAGAAGGGCAAGCTCCTTGTTGAGATTCCTGATTCCGTACTTGGTAAAGATTTCATTCTTGGCTCTACCATCAAGCAGGTGAGCGACAACGCGGTCGGGATCGTCGGCTCGAAGGATGACCTGATCCATTTCACGCTCACCAAGATAGACAGCCTCATCCTATGGAGGAGCATAGATGACAGCTATTACTCCATGGACACGAATGTGATAAGGTCTCTGAGTGACAGCCATATCAGTACAATAGTCTTCTCTCTCCCGATCAAGAAGAAATTTAACGGAGGAAAGTCCTATGTTGTCGACGCTACGGACATCTTCCTCGCCAATGCCAACATCAATTCCATGAGGGCCTTCACCGGCCGCGACTCAGGATCGGAAGGGAACTCCTACAAGAAGGACCTTAGTTACATTTCCGGGATCAAGGCCTTTTCTGACAATGTCTCGATAACATCGGTCATGTCATATTCCCATTCTGAAAACAGAAACGGAGTCAAGTCCAGCAAGCCGCTGACCGTAGTTCTCACGAGGTCCATCCTCCGCCTTCCGGACGAGGTTTACCATCCGAGGCTCGCCGATTCCCGCATCGGATATTTCAAGACCGGCAAAGAGCTAGTCGGGGAACAGACCTCTCCGACTCTCCGCCGCTACTATATCAACCGCTGGAGACTTGAGCCGTCGGACACCGCCGCCTACCTGCGCGGAGAATTGGTGGAGCCGAAGAAGCCGATAGTCTACTATGTTGATTCTAATTTTCCTGAGTGGTGGAAACCTTATATAAGGGCGGCGATCGAGGACTGGAACGATGTTTTCGAGCGCATTGGATTCAAAAATGCCATAGTGGCGAAAGATTTTCCTGAGAATGACCCTGAATTCGATCCGGACAACATCAAGTATTCCTGTGTCCGTTTCGCTCCTATCGCGGTAGAAAATGCCATGGGCCCTTCATGGGTCGACCCTCGCAGCGGAGAAATCATCAACGCCTCTGTCTATGTCTACAGCGACCTGGTCAATCTGCTCAGCAACTGGCTCTTTGTCCAGACAGCGGCCTCTGACGAGAGGGTCCGCAAGGCCAGCATCCCTAAGGAACTCGTCGGAGCATCCTTGCTCTATGCCATCCGTCATGAAGTCGGTCATACGCTCGGCCTGATGCACAATATGATAGCCTCCTATACCATTCCGGTGGACTCTCTCCGCAGCCCGTCCTTCACTCGGAAATATGGAACTACAAGGTCCATAATGGACTATGCCAGAAATAATTATGTTGCCCAGAGAGGAGACGCCGAGAGGGGAGTGAATCTGAATCCTCCGAAGTTCGGCTCCTATGACTTCTGGGCCATACGCTGGGGCTACACTCCTGTATTCGGGGCGAAGAACTTCGATGAAGAGACCTCTATCACGAGGCAGTGGATTACCGATTCCCTGAAGGTCGCTCCGTGGTACCAATATGGCGCCCAGCAGAGCGTCCGCTCTTTCTACGATCCTCGCCGCCAGACCGAAGATCTCGGCGATGACGCGCTGAAGGCTTCGGACTACGGCTTCAAGAATCTCAGGTACATCACTGAGAATTTCATGGACTGGATTTCCGACGAGGACGATCCGGACTATTCCAGGAGGATGGATCTGTACAAGAACATAATCAACCAGTTCGCGCGTTATCTCGGACACCTTGCGAACAATGTCGGCGGCCTCTATTCCAACGAGGTTCTTGTCACCGACACCATTCCGCAATACCAGAACGTGCCCGGCTCCTATCAGCGCGAAGTGATGAAATATCTCGGCGCACTCTATGAGAATTTGGATTGGATCGACAACGAAAAGGCCCTGGCGAAACTGCCTGTTGTAGGAAGGCCTTCTGGGACTCTGCGGGAGAGAATTGAGAGCCTGATACTTTCTTCGCCATATGCCTGCGCCCTGACCGACGGTGTGGCTTCGAAAGAGTATTCTTTCGGACAGTGCATGGACGATGTCTTCGACATTGTCTGGAAGCCGACCCGCTCGGGCAAGAAATTGACGGACGACCAAAAGCGCTTCCAGACCTCTCTTATCGAGAACCTTATGAACCGTGGAGGCTTCGCTATGCCGTCTTCCGGGAAGTCGGATTCTTTCGCGGATCCGGAGAATGTCTGCGGGGACGGCCGTCCCTCTGCCGAGGCTTTCTGGCTTGGTGATGAGAGCCAGGTGGATTTCGAAGGCTGGCCGGTTTCCGGCTTCGGCTCCGCCAGGACGAGCTTCGCCGTCTCCCAGGTCACCCAGGGACAGATCTATTATTATCTCCAGAAGGCTGAAAAACTCCTGAAGAGCAGGATGGCCTCGGCGAGCCCGGATGACAGGGCCCATTACGAGATCCTTGTGAAAACTATCGAATACGGAACCAAGTAGGCATGGATATGAGAAAATTCATTCTGCCCTTCCTCTTCCTGGCGCTTTCGTTGCCGGAGCCTTCATACGCAAAAAATGACCTTTGGCCTTTCGGCAAGAAGAAGGAAACCGAAAAGGTAGTGGTAAAGAAGCTGCAAAAGACTCAATATCAGAAATTTACCGAGAAGAACGGGCTTAAGTCTTCCGCAAGTTTCGCCAAAATTTACCGTGACGAGAGCAAGATTATCCTTGAATTGCCGGATTCTGTGATCGGCAGGAGCATCATGATGACTTCCCATGTCGTCACTTCCAGCGATGAGGGGGTCGCAGCCGGGCTGGACGCTAGTTCTTCGGAAAATGTCTTCGATGTCGGAATCCATGATTCGACGATAGTCCTCACGGCCTCGAAGGGCCGGCTTGTAGTCAGGGACAGCAGCATGAGGGCGGCCGTGGCGGACGCCGACATTCCTGCCATCGCCTATTCCTTCCCGGCCAGGTTCCGCAACGCCGACAGTACTGCCTGGGTCATTGACGTATCCAAGCTCTTCAGCCCTTCATGCAAAAACATGGTAAGTTTCAAGGGCAAGAGCATGGACGGAGGCACCATCTATGATTCGAAGGTCCATAGCGGATCGAATCCGATCTGGTCGGAACTGGTTTCAAGACCGAAAGTCGTCGGGGTCCGCTACACCGTCACCATGGATCTGCAGAAGCCTATCCTGATCTTCCTTGCGACGACGCCTGTCACCATGGAACTCGAGTCTGACATCATTCTCCTGGACGACAAGGCCATGCCCATGAGAAAAGAAGATTCCAGAGTCGGCGTCAGAAAGGTCCCTTACAGGATTTATGACTCCCGTTCCAACGTCAAGAGCGAGAATGCCGCCCAGCGCTGGGACCTCCGTGGCGGAAAAAAGATAAGAATCTTTGTGGACACCCTCTTTGTCCCGAACATGGCGAGGGCCGTCGGCGACGGAATCAAGGCCTGGAACGAGGCCTTCAAGAGAATAGGTCTGGGAGAGCCTATAGAGGTTCTGCCATATTCGGCTTCCAGAGATTTCCATGCCGATGATCCCTTCGTCAGCACAGTCTCCCTCGTGCCTGGTTCAGGCGGCAGCCTAAGCTTTCAGGTTAATGCCGACAAGCTGACAGGAGAGATTTTCGGAGTCCATATCAACGTTCCTGTCGGCATCCGGACTGGAATCCATCGCGAGGCCTCTGCGCTCATCGCCGATGTGGACCCTCGCTATAGGAATTTCAACGTCAGGAGCGACGCGGTTTACGAGACTCTCCGCGCCAAGGTGATGAGCATCTTCGGACAGTGCCTCGGACTTGCTCCGAATTATGCCGGCAGCTATGCCTACAGCCCTGCCCAGCTCCGCGATCCTGAATTCACAAAGACCCACGGGATAAGTTCTTCCGTGACAGATAACGTGCTTTACAACATTCTCGCCAGGCCGGGAGACAAACAGAGAGGAGTCTCCACCATCGTGGACAAGCTCGGCACCTATGACAAGTTCGCCATAGAGTGGCTCTACAAAGAGTTCCCGCAGGGTACGGACGAGGAGTCGGAACTTCGGAAAATGGTGGACTCGCATGTGGGTGACCCTGAGTATCTTTATCTTCCTCTCGCCTCCGGGGATCCGGACCCGAGAGCCCTTGACAATGATCTCGGAAATGATCCCCTCGAGGCCTACAAGTCTTCCGTAAGCCATCTGAAATATGCCTTCCGCAATGCCGACAAATGGATCGAGGCTGATGACGTGGACGAGACCGGCTACCGTCAGCTCTACCTCGAATGGCTGTGGCTCGACTTCATGAAACTTCCTCGCGCCGCGAGTCCATGGGTAGGAGGAATCTTCATCGATAACGTGACTCCTGGCACAGACGCGAAAAAATACACTGCCGTGCCCGAAGCGATCCAGAGGGCCTGCCTCAAGACCATAATGGACCAACTTTCTGATGTTTCATGGATGAATGTAAACCGCAGGCTTATCGAGATGTCGGGTATCGCGGCAGGTCTGGATTCTTATACTCAGGAGAATATTTTCAGCCAGTCAAGGCTTATGAAGAGACTGCCGAATGTCATGATGGCCGCGAGGGAGGCTGGAAGTACCTATACCACCGATGATTTCATGACGGATCTTCAGGACGCCATGCTTGCCGTGGCTTCTGACGGCCACTTCTCCGGTCAGGAGGAGAGTCAGGTGGAGAGCTACCTCAAGGCTCTGACGTCACTCTCTCCAGTGGCTCAAATCAATTTCAAGGAGGTCAAGAAGAAGGCCGTTTCTCTCGCGGAGGAGAAGGACGGGGCTGAAGAGGAGTCATATCGCCAGGCCTTCCGTAGCGTGCCTGGGCAATATACCGTCGGTACTCAGGCTCTTGCCATGAAATATCTTGAGAGGGCGGGGAAGAAGCTTCGCGCCTTCCGCGCCGGTGCCTCGGATGACCTTGACCGTGCCTCTTTCGACTATCTGATATCCATGGTGGACGCCGCCCTCAAAGGCGATAAGTGATGGCTTGTTCAGGCGGAATATTCGCGGCTCTTCTTACCCTGGCTTTTTCCGCTTCTTCTCTCTCTGTGGAGGGGCAGGCCGCCCCCGTCCGGCAGGAGGAGAAGATGGCGGACAGCACTTTGGCCGCGGGACGGGTCTTCGTGGACAAGAACGGGAACGGTCTGAGGGACAGAGGCGAGAAGAATCTTCGCGGGGTCATTGTATCAGACGGAGAAAAAGTGGCGGTGAGTGGGGCGGACGGAAGCTACTCCTTTGTTACCGCCAACCCCGCAAGAGTCTTCGCCGTAGCCCCGGAGGGCTATCTGATAAGGTCCCGCGGCCTCCAGAACAGACTTGTCAACGGCGGAACTGGGCGGGACATTCCTCTCTACCGGACTTCCCGCAGACGCTCCTGCCGCTTCGCCGCCGTCGGAGATATCCAGGCGGACAGCCTCGGACAATTGAAATGGGCCGAGAAGTCGGTGATCGCTGAACTTAAGGCTCGCCACGACCTCGACTTCTTCATCCATGGAGGAGATCTCGTCAACGACAAGATGAACCTTCTCCCTGCCGCCCTGAGTCTGCTTGACTCCGTGGGGATTCCTTGCTGGAACGTGATAGGCAACCATGACCTCGACCCGGTCCGGAAGGGAAAATACCGCAGCCGTACTCCGACCTCCTGGCTCTCGGAAGCCGGCAGTGATCTCGGCGGATTCATCCGCGCCGGTCATTGTTTTCTGCTCCTTGACGATGTCATGATGGGAGACGGTGACAGTCTCGACTCCGGCCAGATAGCCATGGTCAGGAAAATAGAGGGGATGCTGCCCCGGAAATTCAGCCTTGTCATCTGTCTCCATGAACCCCTCAGTCTGGTCTCCAACCGTTACGAGCTCCTCAAGGCTTTCGGGGGGAGAAGGACTCTTGTCATCTCTGCCCACATGCACTATGCCTACCGGAAGGAATGGGCGCCTGAAATCCATGAAGTCTGCATCGGGGCGAGCTGCGGCCAGTGGTGGACGGGACAGCGCGGAGCTGACAGCGTCCCTCTGGCGATAATGAATTGCGGCACGCCTCGCGGCTATTACGTCTTTGACATGGACCGCAAAGGAGAGGCCTATTTCTACAAGCCAGTCGGACGCGATGAGGCTCTGTCTGTCTGGGTGAAAACGGCCGATGTGGAAGCCCCTGAACTAAAGGGGCTCCCTGATGGAACCCTCGCCGTGAATGTCTATGGTGGGGGAGAGGCCACGAAGGTCGAGGCCAGCCTTGATGGCAGAACATGGATTCCTCTCTCGAAAACGTCCATGATGGACCCTACAGTCTCCAAGATAAGGCTGCTCCAGTCCCGCGGAGGCTATCCAGAGCCTCCTGCCCGCCGTCAGCCGCTTCTTCGCGCCAATTCTCCGCATATCTGGAGCGCCTTCATTCCGGAGCTTACCGGAGCAGATAATAAGTCCCACCCTGAAATGATTTATATCCGGGTCCGGGACCCATACGGGCTGAGTTCATTTGTTTATAAAGGAAATATTTCTACCTTTGAAACCTTGAGGGTAGAATAATCAGGCCTTGTGTGTTGAATAATTTATAGAGCTAGCTTAATGTTCAGGTCATTGATAGTGACGCTGCTTGCCGCCACTACAAGTTTAGTTTCGGCTATGGCCCAGACCCCCGGCAACATAGTCACAGGTAAGGTTACGGATGAAAATGGGGAGCCTCTAGCCGGAGTCAACGTCGTGCTGCGGGGCACGCTTACGGGTGATGCTACAAATCTTGACGGAAATTTCACTGTGAAGCTTGGACAGCGTGCTTCAGCAGTGCTGGATTTCTCATATATCGGCTTCGCTTCCGAGTCGAGGACTGTCACTTCTGGAACAAAAAATCTTCTCGTCGTCATGAAAGAGGATGCCAGCCTAAACGAGGCTGTAGTCCAGGGTTATGGCCGTGTGCAGAAGAAGGAGAACCTCGTGGGCAGCGTTTACCAGGTCAATTCCAAGGACCTTGAGAACAAGCCTCTCACCAGGGTGGAGAATCTCCTTGAAGGCATGGTCCCCGGCCTTATCATCCAGCCTAATAATGACTCTCCTACATCAGTGCGCACGAGATATCAGGTGAGGATTCGCGGCGATGCTTCCCTGTCGGCCTCCAACGAACCTCTATGGCTCGTAGACGGAGTTCCGATCTACACCGGTGACGGCACCAACATGGTTGCCGGCATGCAGTACACCGTACCTCCGCTCTCAATGATAAATCCTCTTGACATAGAGTCTATTACCGTGCTGAAGGACGCTTCCGCCGTGTCAATCTACGGAGCAGACGGCTCCAACGGAGTCATCCTCATAACGACAAAGTCCGGAAAATTCGGAGACTCTCCGACCAGCGTCACGGCGAATCTGCGCTACGGCGTCACCCATATCGACAGGAGCACCATGATAAGGCTAATGAATGCGGAAGAGTACATGGCCTATGCGAAGGAGGCCTGGGTGAACGGCGGCAACGATCCTGCCCTCTTCCCATATCAGGACAATGAGCACAATAGCTATTCGACTACTGACACCGACTGGACAGATGAGTATTTCCGCCTCGGCCAGACTATGAACGCAAACGTCTCCCTCCGCTCCTCGAGCAAGGTCTCCAGCAGCTATTTCTCCGCAGGCTACTACAGCGAGAATTCCACCGTGGACGGAAATGACCAGCAGCGCTTCTCTGCCAGAATCAACAATAGCTACAAGATAGGGAGCAGACTGACATTCCGGCCTCAGATTTCCGCCTCCTACAATATCAACAAGATCTTCTCTCCATCGAGGGATTATTATGAGAATCTTCCTATCTTCTCGCCTTACGATCCTGACGGCTACACTCTCAGACTCTACAACAAAGTCGTCTCGGGCAAGGACGCTTCCGGCAATTTGACATGGTTGAACCGTAAATTCTTCGGCAACAGCATCTCCGAGAGGGAACTGGACGACAACACCCAGAAATCTTTCCTCACCGATGGAAACTTCTTGCTGACGGGGGTCATTATTGACGCTCTCAAGGCCACGGTCCAGTTCGGAATGAGCTACACGCACAACTACGAGACCCTCTACGATTCCATGTATACGCTAGGGGGCATGGACGGCACCGAGCCGAGAGGCTCTTCGGTGAGATGCTCCAGCCACACCCTGAACTGGAACAACGTCGATAGGCTCAATTATGACCGCACTTTCGGAAAGCACCATGTCTCCGGCCTGCTCGGAATCGAGCTCAAGTCGGCCGCCTACAGGACGCTTTACGGCTCTGGGAGCGGCTTCATGAGCGACAAGGAACAGGAAGTCAGCTTTTCGGAGACAGACAGTCGCAACGCTCAGAGTTCGCGTTCGCAGACAAGGCAGCTCAGCTACATGGGGCAGGCCGCCTACACCTATGACGGAAGGTACACGCTCCAGACTAATTTCCGCCGCCAGGGGGCTTCCTCCTTCGGCAAGTACGCAAAGTGGGAGAATTATTTCTCGGTCGGAGGTTCATGGAACATCAGCAAGGAGGCCTTCTGGAAAGTCGGCTGGCTCGACAATATGAAACTGAAATTCTCCTACGGGACGAGCGGAAACTCAAGGGTGGACAGCGCCTTGATGAAAGGTCTCGGCACCTTCTCCTATGGAGACTCATTTTCCTACAACGGGAGCATCGGAGGAGTCGTCGCCATGCCTGCCAACCCCGGACTCAGCTGGGAGAAGACATACATGTCCAATATCGGACTTGACTTCAGGCTTCTGGGGCGTTTCGACTTCGGCATCGAGGCTTATTACAATTATACGAAGGACCTGCTCAGCAAGATCTACACCTCAAGCATGATAGGTGACAACCGAATCTACGCCAATATTGGCGAGATGAGCAACAAGGGTCTGGAATTCACCTTCACGTCCACTAACATTGATCATGAACATTTCAGGTGGATGACCGACTTCAACATCAGCCACAACATCAACAGGGTCGAGAAGCTTGCGGACGGCAACCCTATCAGCTACTCCACTTCTATTGTTGCCGAGGGGCATGATGTGAATACCTGGTACCTCGTGAAATGGGCGGGAGTAGATCCCTCCACCGGAGCTCCGATGTGGTATGACATCGACGGCAACCTCACCTATACTTATTCGGCGGCGGACCGGAGGATGGAAAAGTCCGCTACTCCGAAAGCTTACGGCGGCATGCTCAACAGCTTCCAGTTCGGACCTTTCTCCGTGTCCCTCCAGCTCAATTATTCCATTGGAGGTTACGCCCTGTGCTATCTCGCTTCGACGAGCGAGACTGACGGCTATTCGGTTATAGACCAGAACGAGTCCGTCAATCAGAAGGACCACTGGCGCAAGCCTGGCGACGTCTCCTCTAATCCGAGGATTTCAACCGTCTCTTCAGCCTCGACCCGCTCGTCTACCCGCTACCTCTACGACAAGACCAATGTCCAGCTGAAGAATTTGACCCTGTCCTATGAGCTTCCTCAGAGGCTGGTCAAGAAGATCGCCATGAAGTCGTGCAGGGCCTCCGTCATTGTGGACAATCTCTATCTCTGGACCCCTGACCAGGATCCGGACAGGAACACATACAAACAGTATATGAACGGTTTTCCTGTTGAGAGAACCTTCACCTTTTCGCTTGACATGAATTTTTAAGGAGGACGAGACATGAAAAAAATTTTCAGATTCATGGTGGCGGCCGCCTCTCTGAGCATGGCGCTTTCCTGCTCTTCCTTCCTGGACGTTGACCAAAGCGGCAAGAGCGACACCGATACCTATTTCGCAGACCTGACCGGCCTGCGTACGGCCCGCAACGGCCTCTATAGGACGGTTTACGATGTCTATGACGACTATCTTTTCAAATATGCCGAAACGGCCGGAGATAATCTCCAGATGGTCACCGCGGGAACGGGCACGGACTTTTATTATCAGTATAACTTCCTTTCGACCCCCTCTCTTGAAAGCACGGCGGTTGGCTTCTACTGGAAAAGAGCCTTCCAGATCATCATAAACGCCAACAACATTCTCCATTATGCCGACGGCCTGCGTGAGACATATCCTTCGGCTGAGGACGAGGTCGACAGATGCGAGGCGGAGGCATATTTCATGCGGGCTCTCGGCCATTTCGCCCTCGTCAGGACTTATGCCCAGCCTTATTCCTACACTCCGGATGCTTCCCATATCGGAGTGCCGGTGGTGACGAAGATTCTCAGCACGAAAGACCGTGTGGGCCGCTCCACCGTGGCCGAAGTATACAGTCAGATGATAAAGGATGTCGAGGCGGCGAAGGCTTATTTCTCCGACGATAAGGTCTCCGACCCTTATTATGTCAGTGGAGCCGCCTGCGACGGCCTTCTTGCCGAACTCTATCTCTATATGGGTGACTATGCCAAGGCTGAGGCCTATTCGGCCCTGGCCATGGGAGTAGGACTTACTCCGAGAGACTCTTATCAAGCCATGTTCACACTCGAACACCCCGGAAGCGAAGCGATTCTCCGCCTGACCGGCAAGTCTATGAACGTCAACGGCTCCCTCTACATGTTCTACGACTACACCTCTCCAAAATACCGGCCTTCTTCAGAGTTTTACGCCATGTTCGATGATTCGGACGTCCGCAAGAATCTCCTGAGGGGACCTGACGGCCGTCTCGCCTGCATGAAGTACTATGACCTCATCCACTCTTCCCAGAAGGATCGCTTCTATGACATCACCATCCTGAGAGGCTCGGGAATGTATCTAGACCATGCCGAGGCCTGCTGCGCCCAGGGTAAACTCGCTGAAGCCGCCGCCGACCTTCGCGCCGTCAGAGCCCGCGCCTATGGAGCCGACCCTTCCGCCCCAGGACTCGTGGTCTACTACGGCAAGGACGACCTTATGTCCCAGATCAAGACCGAGAGAAGAAAGGAACTCTGCTTTGAAGGGACCAGATTCTACGACCTCGCGAGATGGGGCGATGACGTAGTCCGTCCTTCTGACACCAATTCTTCCGTCAAGGAACTTACCTATCCGGACTATCGCTTCGCCCTGCCGATCCCGCAGACCGAGATAGATGTGAACGAGGCCATGGTCCAGAACGATAACTATTAATGGAAATGAAGAAATTCGTTATGATATTCGCCGCCATGGTGACGCTGGCCTCCTGCGGCAAGAATGATCAAGTCGAGTTCGACGAGGCTTTCGCCTACCTTTCTCTCGAGGACGGATCCTCCAGCCAGAATATTCCGTGGAACAGCAACGGCAACCTCCAGACTTATTATGTCAATTTCGTGACTCCTGCCCGCAAAGATGCAGTCTCCTTCAGCTATGTGATTACTACCGACCTGGTAGAGGGCTTGGACTACAGGAAGATAGCCACGACTTCAAGCCCACTGATCTTTCAGCCGGGGATCTATCAGATGCCGATAAGGATAGAATGGCTCCGCAATCCTCTGGATGCCTCAGCTTCCAACACTCTCACCATAGAACTGACAGAGTGCAGCGATGCTGGTGTAAGACTCGGAAAGCCGGGCCCTGCGGAGAGAGGCCGGAAATTCGTTATAACCAAATATTAACAACTTAACAAATCATGAGGTATTTTAAATTTATTGCGGCTCTTTCTTTAGGGCTGACGTTCCTTGCCTCTTGCGGCAAAGATGACGAGAAGAAGGAAGACTATGTCCCCCAGACTCTTCAGTTTATTTCTTACGCTTTCACCCAGGCTGGAAATCCTGCCCTTGATTCAGACTATGTTCTGAGCAACGTGACAAATTCTGTCGTCATCAGGATGCCTGAAGCTTTGGATAAGTCCGCCCTTGTGGCTGAATTCACCCTAGGAACCAACCAGGCCGCCTACGTAGGCGGAGTCAAGCAGGTTTCCGGCGTGACTGCAAACGACTTCAGCACTCCAGTAGACTATGTCATCACCGACACCATTTCCGCAACTTCCATCAGAGTTACGGTCGAAATCCGCAAGATCCTCGTAAAGAAGTGGTTCTCCGTGGCTGCCGTGGAGCCTTCCGCCCTCGGAAAGGATGTGGCCAAGGTGATGGATTACTACATGGCCGTTTCTCCTAAGACCGGTCTTCCATCCTTCATCGCGGCTGTCTCCAACGCTGACGGCACCCTATACGGCAGTGCTTATGGCGAGTATGCCGACGGCTCCGTAAAGGTCGGTACTGGCATGATTACTGATTCGGAGGGTGTCTCGATTCAGGGAAAATATCCAAGACTTGCCTTCGATGCCGATGGCCGCGCTTATGTGTCCTACTACAATTCCGCCGCGTACAAGAACACCGTCATCACAGGCTCTGGCAGTTCCTGGACGAAGCTCGGCGACGTGTTCGGAGGTGTAAGATCTGGAATCTACGTCGCCCTCGGAATCGACCCTTCCACAAAGTACCCTGTTTACGCCTATATGGCCAACTCCAAGGGCGGGAATCTCGGGAGACGCGATCTTTCTTTGAATTACTATGACGGATCGGTCTGGCAGGCGGACAACACGATTTCCGATTTCGCTGGCTCTTACACCATGTGCCCTGTCATGAAGACCTATGGCGGAACTCTCTACCTCGCCGGAGTCATCCAGAACAAGACCAAGACCTATTTCGTCACCAAATATGCCGGCGGAAAGGCTTGGCAGACGCTTGTCAATAACCGTCCTGAAGGCGTGTCCCAGAGCGCCATCTATGACGTGGACTTCGCCGTAGCTTCCGACGGGACTGTCTATCTCCTCGCCGGCGGTGATGAGGATCAGGCCTCCAGCTGGAAGATGAACGTCTACAAATTCAAGGAAGGTGATGCCAACTTCACAAGGGTAGGCTCCGCTCTTCCATTTGCCGCAAGTAATAATGGGGTAGAAGCGATCTTCCTCATCAACGACCTTCCTGCCATAGCATATTACGACACCGGCTCTTCTACGGCCGACCACAGCCTCAAGTTCATCTCTTTCGATCCTGAGACCATGGCCTGGAGCGAGCCTGCGTCTATCGATGCCAAGGCTGCCGGCGACGGTTTGGGAAGCGTCTATGCCGCCACGGATCCAGATGGGAACGTATGGGTTTCTTTCCAGGATGAGAACGATGTCATCCGTCTCTATGAATATAAGATGGATGCCGACTAAAATCCGAACTCTCCATATCTCCAGCCCCGAGCCTCCGCCCGGGGCTTTTTTTGCCTCTTCCTTACCTGCTTTTATGGCTACATCAGGCCCTGAAGTGGTAAATATTTCATGATAATTATGCCATTTGAGAATAATATCATACTCAAAGGATATTTTTGTTGCCAAGCTGAAAGCCACGCCCTAAATTTGCCGGCCAAAAGTGATAAAAATAGCTTAGTGATGAACAAAAAATTATTACCGGTGATGATTTTGGGCCTCTCCGCCCTTACCGCAAACGCCGGAGGTTACCTTACGACAACCAACCAGAACACCGCCTTCTATCGTATGCCGGCGCACAACGCCACCATTGGGACTGAAGGCGCATATTATGATCCAGCAGGAATCGGCTTCATGGATGACGGCTGGCACGCCTCACTCGACATCCAGACCATATTTCAGCGTCGCCACGTCAACTCCACCTTCGCACCCTTCGCATATCGCAAGGACAACGAAGGCGGCGACACGAGACGTTACATCGGAATAACCAACGTGCCTGTTCTCCCTCACGGTGACCTCGCCTACAAGAAGGGCAGATGGTTTGGCTCCCTCCATCTCGGGCCTATAGCTGGCGGCGGCTCAGTCAAGTATGGCGACGGTCTCGGAAGCTTTGAGTCCAACTACGCCATGCTTCCGGCCCTCGTTAATACCCTCGCCGGCTCCAAGATCGTAACTGCCTATTCTTCTGACATTGATTTTACTGGAGGACAGACCTATTGGGGAGGCCAGCTGAACTTCGGCTTCAAAGTGGCCCCGAAGCTCTCCGTATCCGTGGGCGCCAGGCTCGTCTATGCCACCGCCTCTTACGATGGAAATATCTCCAATATCCAGCTGGAGGTAGGCGGCCAGATGCTTCCAGCCGGAACAGCCATCACCAACTTGCTTACCGCCGCCGCGGCCTCGAATCCTGCGATAGCGGGCATCATTGCGAGCGGAAAGCTCGATGTCAATTCCATCGTGGGAGACAGAAGAGTGGACGTAAAGCAGAGTGCCTTCGGCCTCGCCCCTATCATCAGCGTGCATTATAAGCCTGGCAAGTGGGATCTTGCCGCCCGTTATGAATTCAATACTTCTATCGACCTTGAGAATGACACCAAGGATGCTGGCGGGATGAGCATGTTCGAAGATGGAAAGAAGTGGGCTGGTGACGTGCCTGCCCTTCTCGCCCTCGGCGCCCAGTACAACTTCTCCGACAGGCTTCGTCTCCAGGCCGGCTACAATCTCTTCTTTGAAAAGCAGGCCAAGACCTACAACAGCAAGACCGATGCCAATGACAAGCAGAAGCTCCTCGACGGGAACACCTACGAGATTCTCTTTGGAGCAGAATACGATCTGAGCAAGACCTTCACAATCAGCGCGGGAGGCCACAAGACTACCTTCGGCTGGGATGATGACTATTCCTTCCTCTCCGACCAGGGCTTCTCTATGAATTCATGGTCTTTCGGTCTGGGAACGAGGATTCATTTCACCGACAACCTCAGCACTGATCTTGCTGTTTACAAGACTTTCTACAGCCATGTCAACAAGCAGAGCGCTGACTATGCTCCGACTATTACCAAGAGTCTTGGCGCACTCGGAGTAAAGGCTGTCCCAGGCTCTGACAAGATGACCAGGCTCAGCACCTGCTTCGGCATCAGCTTCAACTACGACTTCTAGACCGCGGCTGTTCCGAGGGCAGGCGCTTCTTGCGCCCGGGTCATGGAGGGCGGCTCCGAAGCACGCAATCCCCGACATCTTTTTCCCGCCTGTCTGAAGAGACAAGGCGGGTTTTCATTATATTTGCAAGATTGACGAACATCAACGAATCATGAAACAAATCATCGCTATCCTCACGGCGGCCATAGCCCTCGCCGCCTGCGGAAATAAGGGCCAGGAACCCTCGCTCATAGATCCTGCGGCTTTCAACGATACCCTCGGCGGACAGAATGTCGCCCTCTATACTCTGCGAGGCAAAGACATTATCCTCCAGGCTACGAATTTTGGCGGCAGGGTGGTGAGCCTCTACACAAAGGACAAAAACGGAAAATATGAAGACATAGTCATAGGACATAAGAGCTTAGATGAGTATGTCCACCCTGAAGGAGAACGCTTCTATGGAGCCTGCGTCGGACCGGTCGCAAACAGGATCGGAAGAGCCAGCTTCATGATCGGAGACTCTCTCTACCATACCCCGGCCAATGATAATGGCGTCAACACCCTGCATGGAGGCTTCATAGGCTTGGATAACGTCGTATGGACCGTACTTGCCAGCACTGATTCTTCCCTTTCCATGGAATATGTACATCCTGACGGTTTCGAAGGCTATCCGGGAAACGTTGACATAAAGATGGAATATCTGGCGACTTCACAGGGCGAATTCAAGATTCTATACTCCGCAACCACTGACAAACCGACAGCCTTCAGCATAACCAATCATCCATTCTTCAATCTCAATGGAGAAGGAAAGGGCCTTGTGGAGAACTACTTGATGGAGATTCCGGCCTCCCATTATACTCCGATAGATTCTCTCAGCATCCCTACCGGAGAAATTGCTTCTGTTGAAGGGACGCCTTTCGACTTCAGGACTGCGCATCGTATCGGGGAAAGAATCGGCGAGGAAAACCAGCAGCTGAAATATGCCCGCGGCTATGATCATAACTTCTGCCTGGACAAAGCTCCGGGAGAGTATGGCCTTGTCTGCAAAGTATGGGATCCAGAGAGTGGCCGCGAGATCGATGTCTATTCCGACCAGCCGGGACTCCAGGTCTATTCCGGCAATTTCTTCAATGGGGCTTCGAACGGAAAGACGGGCAGGCCTATGCCATTTCGCAGCGCCCTCGCGCTCGAGTGCCAGAACTATCCGGATGCAGTCAACAACCCTGCATTCCCTTCCGCTATCCTTCTCCCCGGCCAGACCTACCGCCAGGTGACAGCCTACCGCTTCGGCCTTCACCAAGCCAACTAAACCGGCAATTTTCCTCCGCGCGTATTCCGCGCGTATTCCGGCAGTATTCCTGCCGTATTCTTGGCGTCCTGCTTGTGCTCTCCAGGTGTTTTCCGGCTGTTCTCCCGGGCCATGTTTGAATCGAGGATGTGATGGGTGTCAAGGCAGCATGGAGATTTCCGTGAATCGGCGCGTGCGTCAGAGTTTTGATGGGGAGACGGTGAAGCTGATGGAGAGACTGCGGCCTTTGGAGTCAACCGCGGTCAGGGTGTGCTCCCCTGGCTCCGGGGAGAGACGCAGCTGATGGATGAATTTGGTTTCTCCGAGATATTCCCCGTCCATGTGCCAGAACACAGTCTCGCCTGAAGATCTGTGGGCGAGTTCGAAGACGGCGGCGCCTCTCTTGCCGTCCGTTTCACGCGGAAGGTAGATGGTGCTTCCCTCTTCAGGGTAGATGAACTCCATGACTGCCTGCTGACTGCCTGCATCTTCTGCGCCTGTGTATTCGGGATGCCGTTGGCGGTAGTAGTATTCCATGGCTGGAGGTAGCACGAATACACTCTTTCCGTTGACGAATTTGTGGTAGGGGCAGGGAGCGCTTCGGAGAGCTGCTTTCGGAAGCATCAACGTGTCAATGTCTTCGCAGGACGCGCCTCGGAGGAAGCCAGATTCATGGCAGACTTCGGCAGTGATATAGCTGCCCCAGCGCGGTTCCTCGAACCAGCCTCCTCCGGATAGGGCGTTGAATATGTCGAAGAGTACCGGACCGGCCGCTCTGGCGCCGGTAAGACCAGGTACTCCATGCCCGTCAGCATTCCCCACCCAGACTCCGACTGCATATTTGGTATCAACACCTACTGCCCACGCATCTCTGAACCCATAGCTCGTGCCCGTCTTCCAGGCGACCTTTTTCACAGAACTTATCAGGTGCCAGTCGATTTCATCCGGGCGGTTGACCTCACTCAGGGCCTTGAAGGTGTACCAGAGGGCCGCCTTGTCATGGAGAACGAAAGATGTGTCGGAATTTGAAAGATATGACTTCGCCATGGCTGCGTAGGCTGCGGTGATTTCCCCGAGCCTGGCTTCCGCACCACCAAGAATCAGGGAGAGACCGTAATCCGAGGAAGGGCGGCTGAGGGTAGTCAAGCCTGCCTTTTTCAAGAGTTCGTGGAATTTTGGGACTCCGTAATCACGGAGCATATGAACTGCGGGGACGTTGAGGGATCTAGCGAGGGCTTCTGAGGCCGGAACCGCGCCACTGAAAGTCAGGTCGAAGTTCTCTGGAGAAAAGCCGTTGAGGTTGATTCTGGTGTCCTTTACAAGGGAGTTTGGAAGAATGGTTCCTTCCTGCAGAAGGGCGCAATAGAGAAAAGGTTTGAGGATGCTGCCGGTGCTGCGGGCTGCATCGGCGATGTTCACCTGGAAGCCTGGTCTGCTGCGGTAGGGGGAAGCGTTTCCGACCCATGCCAGAATGTCACCTGACTCTATGTCGATGACGACGGCGGCAAGGTCGGCTATGCCTTGGGCGGCAAGATCGTCGCTGTGCCTGTCGGCTATGGCTTCTACTCTTTCCTGGAGGTGTGCGTCTATGGTTGTGACAATCCTGCCGTTATTTTCCGAGACTACGGTGCCGAGGGCAGAACCCCGCGTCTGGGTAGAGGAGGCGCGTAGTGAGGTTCTGGATGAGGCGCGGGATGAGACGGCGGTGAGGGTGGCAGTGAGTTGGGGGGAAAGAGAGGGCAGGGGATGAGGCGAGGCCGGGAGGGCTTCGTCGATGGCGAGGAGGTAGTCAGTGCTGTCGATGAGGGAGCGCTTCAAAAGTTTATCCAGCAGACGGTTGCGTTTCGCAAGAAGCTCTCCGCGGTTCCGGCCCGGATTCATGCCGGAAGGAGAATTAGGCAAAACTGCCAGCAGGCTGGCCTCTCCCCATGAAAGGTCTGAAGAAGGATGCCCGAAATATCTCCATGAAGCCGCTTCGAGCCCCACTACGTTTCCTCCATACGGGGCATGAGCCGCGTACATGGCGAGGATCTCCCGCTTGCTCATGCTCGCTTCAAGCCGGAGAGCCTCAGCGGATTCGATTACTTTTTGCCAAAGCGTCCTGCGTTTACCTCGGGACATGCGGACAAGCTGCATGGTGATAGTGCTTCCGCCGCTTGTCACGTGCCCTGCCCTGATGTTTCCCTCGAGGGCGCGCAAGGCTGAAACTGGATTGACTCCGGGATGCCAATAAAACCAGCGGTCCTCGAAATTGATCAGTGCCTTCCTGTATTTTTCCGGAATAGTATCCGAAGGAGGAAAGCGCCACTGCCCGTCAGAAGCAATCTTCGCCCCGAGAAGTTCTCCATCACGGCCGAGAACAAGGGTTGAATAAGAGACCTTCCTGAATGGGTGGTGAGGTACGAGAAGCAGGAAAGCCAGCAACAGTGAAGCCGCCAGTGTCCATGCATATTTAGTTTTTTTGCTCATCCTGCCTTGTCATTAATGCTCAGAAAACCCGAGGCGGATGGAACCGTGGGGTGTGGAAATCTCGTTTCCGACGAAGTTGTGGAAATCGCGGGATGGAAGAAATCACGGTAAGCTACCTTGTAACGGAGGCGGAGCCCGATGCGGTGTTCGCGTGGACGCGGCCATCGTACATGGCCTCGCAGGTTACTGCTGGCAGGTGGAAGCGCCCCTCGTAGGCGGCACGAAGACGGACGGTGAATTTCTTGGTAAGCCCCCTGTCCAGGTCGAAGAACCAGGTGTCGCTGTCATCTCTTATGTCGTTGTAGGTGAAGGAGTCAGCTTCCGGAACCACTCTGCCCGCCATCCTGTCATTGGATATTTCCCAGCCGGAAGGCAGGCCGAAACGCAGAGCGAGCCCCCTGTAATCCTCGTCAAGGGTGGTGCTTGTCACACTGATGACTGCCGTGAAGTCTGTGCCCTGTCTGAGCGAAGCCGGATTGACAGGAGAACCGTCAGCCCCGGTGTAGGTGACGCTGAGCCTCAGACCGGAGGCGGCCGCTGGAACGGCTGTCCCGGCCGCCGCCCTCGATTTCGAGCTTACGGTGACATAGACAGGCCCGGCCGACTCATTGCGGACAAGGGCCGAAGTGCCGGAGAGCGCGGTAGAGAAGACAGCCTTAGGACTTCTTATTTTCTTGCCAGCGATATCCAGCGAAAGAGCCCCATTATTAGAGACGGCGGCAAGCCTGTATGCGGCGACAGATGCGAAGGCCAGCTCCTGAGTGGAATAGCCTCCGGAGAAGGCCGAGGTCAGGGAAGCCGCAGTCCTCAGAGCCTCCCCCGTACGCCCGCACAGGGTCAAGGCTTCGGTCTCTATGGCCTTGTCTCTCAGGGCGCTTCCGTAGAAATAAGGGTCGGTATAAGGTTCAACTTCCCCCTGACTTACAAGCTTCGAAGCTATGTCTTTCTTCCCGCATAAGGCGTAGGCGGAGGCTAGCATCCAGCGGGCTTGCAGCGAGAGCTTTTCGGAACCCCTGAGCCTGTTCATGGCGCCGGCATCGGCCTTATTGGCAAGCGCCAGGGTATAGAGACGGTAGGCCTGGTCAAGGTCAGACCTTGCCCTCGACCCGTCAGACCTGTAGTTCAATACGTTGCGCCCCTGGAAACGGAACCAGCCGTTCAGTACGCCGTTCTCCACTTCGAAGCCCTTCGCGGCGGCCGTCGTCATGAACTGTCCGATCATCGAAGTGACCCAGGTGTCGGAATTCGTGGAGTGTGGCCAGTAGGCGAAGCCTCCATCAGGAAGCTGACGGGAATAAAGTTCCTTGAGAATGACCGGAATGGCTTCCTTAGCCTCCTCGGCCGAGTCTCCTGGCAGAAAGTCCATGGTGTAGATGGCGTTAAGCCCCTTTGCCGCCAGCTGCTCGGAGCAGGAGTAGCGGTAATTCTTCATGTAAGAGAAGGCTGCTTCAAAATCCAGGATAGGGAAGCTGGAAGCCTCGAGAACGGCGGAAGAGCCATAGTCGAAGGTCTTCGACTTGCCGGCCGGAATCATTGCGGAGGTAGACGAAGTGATCTGAGGGTTGGTGTTCCTCACCTCTATATCAATGGTTTGCGAAGCCTTGTGAGAGCCTCCGGAAGCCGAAACGGTGACCTTGGCATGTCCGGCCTCTCCTGTGATGAGAGAGAAGCGCAGCAACTTATCCCCCTGCTCTCCTATCTTAACTCTCTGGGTCTTGGAACCGGAAACCTTGAGAGGTCCTTCAACGGAAACGCTTACGGAAGCCTCCTTGACATCCTTTTCCATGGCTATGACATTGACAGGGAGAGTGACTTCCTCGCCTGCCCCCAGGCTTGATGGCAGAGTAGGCAGAACCATTAGCGGGGAGCGGACAGGAACCGTCTTTGAGGCATTCCCGAAGGCGTTTCCGTGACCTGCCACCACCATGACCCTGACGCTCCCGACATACATCGGAAGTGTGATGTGGTGGGTGTCGCCACCGGAGGAGAGGGTGAAAGGCCCTAGGAACTTGACAACCGGATTGAAGCGGTTGTCCCTTCTGGCGGCGCCACGGAGGCCCTGGTCGCCGCCGACCGAGAACATAGGGTCGAAGACCCCGGTATAGGCGCCTACTACCTTGTCATAAAGGTCGGCGGTATAGATTCCGAGGGCCTCGCGTTCGTACATTGCGGCCCAAGGGTCAGGAGTCTTGAAGGCAGTGAGGTCCAGCAGACCTTCGTCCACGATGGCCAGAGTGTAGGTCATCTGCTTCCTGTTCTTTTCGGTAATCTTGATATCGAAGGACTGCTGCGGCCTGACAACGTCCGGCATGGTGATTACTGGCTCAAGGTGGGAAGATGGGTCGTCGACAAGAACAGGCTGGACGCCGTAGAGGCGGAGTGGAAGGTCGTTGCTATGGAAATATGGCTGGACCATGGTGACATGGACATAGAAATTAGGAGCCATGTCCTCGCTCACGGTGAACTTGTACGTCTGGTCTGAGCTGACCTTGACCCAGTCGCGCCAGATTACCCTGGTGGAATTCTCGATGGATACGAGAGCCATGCCCTTGACGGCCGCGGGGATGAAGACAGTGGCCGTCTCCCCGATCCTGTATGACTTTTTGTCAAGGTTGAAGGCAAGCATGCTTATGGCAGTCGGGTCAACCTTGTTGGAACGACCCCTGGAGGAAGGCCAGTCTGCGAGCACGATTCCACCGCTCGCATGGCCTGAATCCGTGTCCCTGAGATAGACGAGGAAACGTCCCCATTCCGGGTAATTGACGCGGAACGGGATGGAAAAGTCATTGGAACCTGAGATGAAACTTCCTGATTCATAAGCTTCGGCGGCTGTTCCATTGGTATAGGCGCCCAGGTCCTCGCTATCTGAGGAGCTGTCCCACCACCAGTTCCATGCAAGCTTGTAGATGCGGTATTCGACGTGGTGCCCGCTCACGCGCTTTCCGTCGGCTCCGAGCACGGCTACCTTGAAGGAGTTGTCGGTGTCAGTTTCCACTCCGGAAGGAAGTTTCACACCCACATAGGCGCTGAAAGGAGAGTATGGCACTCTCAAAGTAGTGTAGCTTGCCTGCCCGCCTTCCTCCATTACCGAGCAGACTATCTCTGCGTTGAGCATGCCGGGAGCCTCGGCGGCCTTCGGCATCATGCTCTCGAGCGTGGCTTTTCCCTCGGCATTGAGACGAGTCGTGAAGAGGCTGGTCTCGGTGCTTCGGAAAGAAGAGGCCGGATTGGAGAAGGTGTAGTCTTCGTAGCCATGGAAAGGCGAAGCGAGAGGAGTCAGCGTCATCTCCGCCTTGGCCTCAAGACCGGAGGCGGCGGGACCCGTGAGCCATTCCGATGAAACCGAAACCTTTTCGGCGGAGCCGCCCTGGAGTACCTTCGAGGCGAAGGCGACATTGATCTTCAGCCTGTTAGGCCTGAGCGTCTCGACCTGGAGAGACTTGTGGAAGGCGGCGCTTCCGATCTTCACGTATGCATTCCATTTCCCGGTTGGGTCTTTAGGCGAGGTAGGAATCGCGAAAGTGTAGAAGCCATTCACTGACCTGTCCCTTATCTGCTTGGAATAGAACTGGCCCTCGGGGGTGTAGACTTCGAGAGAGGCCGGGTGATTGTCGGGAATGTCTTTCAGGCGGTCGTAGACTATGGCCGTGACGAAGAGAGTGTCACCGGGACGCCAAACTCCTCTGTCGCCATAGATGAAGGCCTTCAGACCCTTGTCGAGCTTCTTTCCGCCGACGTCGAATTTGCTGACGGAATTGGCGTTTTCCGGAGTTACTTTGAGATAGCTCTTTGTGTTGTAGCGCTTTGCGACTATGAGGAAGGGCCTTCCGGAGAGTTTGACTTCTTCAAGACCCATATTGTCCGTCTTGCCGAAACCGATTCGGCGGAGCTGATAATTGTAGACATCGATGTCTACTGCGTACATAGGTTTTCCTGTCAGGAGATTCGTCGTTGCCACCCAGAGTCTGTCCCCGGCGTCGGTGTATTTCGCTATGATGCCGACATTCGATGACATGAGGCTGGTGGAGGCAGAAGTGTTGTCCTGGTCCATGTAAAAGGTCGGCTTGGTCGGATCGTCCCTTTCGTCCCAGTTGTACTTGCTCCAGTCGTAATCCTCATAGTCTCCATAGTAGTCAGGACTGGCCTCGTCCCAGACGGCCTCTTCATCAGCCGAAGGCTTCCCGTCCTTCATCTCCAGCATCCCGTCAGAAGTCGGGCTGACCCCTTCAGGAAGATAGTAATCCTGCTTGAATGAGAGCCTTATCCGGTAGATTGCCCCCGGTTCCTTCTTGAACATAGGTCCGAGGTCTATGCTGAATATGTTTTTCTTGTGGAGATCCTTGGAAGGGTCGCCGTCGAGTCTCATGGTGTTCTCGTAGACGAGCCTCCCGGCCCTTCTCAGACCGTCGGCCTGTTCCGAGCCCAGATCATTCTCCTGAAGGTAGGACATGACATTGTCTTCGAAAATCTTGATTATCCTGATGTCGACTGCCTTCAGGTTTGCGGCCGCGAAAGGAAGGTAGAGCTTCTTCGAGTCTGGCATGATGCCGCTGGAGGAGAGGAGCTTTATGTAGGGAAGCGGAGCCCCTACGCTGAAAGTCTTGCTCCACGAGGAGCCGAGCCTCTTCCCCGTGTCGGAAAGGAGCGCGTCAGATACCCGGACTTCCACAGAAGAAGAGGGGCTTTCGTAGAAGATGCGTATGATATTGTCTTCTACCTGGTTCCAGCAACGGACAGGCCCGCCCGCCGTCACCAGGCCGGAAAGATCCTGACCGGGGTCGAGAGGCTTGGAGAAGCTTACTTCCACGTAGGGGTCTGAGCCCTTTACAAGTCTGCTCCCGATGACCTTGAAAGAAGTATCGGAAGGAATGAGGACCTCTTTGGAGATCTCGTCAGCCTTGTAGTCTGTCTTCGCAAGGTTAAGAGAGATGCCTACTTTCCTTTCCTTCTCCTTTATCTTAATGCCGTAGATCGTGAATGCATATTCTCCGCTGTTGGACATCTCCACGGTCTCGATGTCGGAGGAATCGGCTTCGCTGCATTTCAGCATTTTCCGTATCATGGAACCATCTCCAGCATCGCTGAATATGAGCCTGCCCCTGATGGCGGCCTGTTCGGGTGTAGATGAGGAGATGGCCAGACCGTCGATTTCCATGGAGACCCTTTTCGGGGCCACCATGAATCTGAGAGGAAAGTTCTTAAGCCTCCTTCTGCCTACTTTCATCACCCTGCCTAGCTTGAATGTGCCCCTATAAGTCTTTCCTGGCTTGAGGGAGCCCTCGTCCGGCATGAATTCTATGGCGTCAGTTGAGACCCATCTTGTCATTCCGTCCAGATGCGGAGTGAAGGCGAAAAGCCCCTTAGGGTCGATTTTCCCTTCTTCAACTCCTTCAACTCTCCCCGTGAGCTCTATTCTGATGGGAGTGTCTTCTGAGATGATGCCTCCAGTGTATGCCTTGACATAGGTGGCGAAATCAGGATCTGGATTCTTCGAACCGCCGCCGCAAGAGCCTGCAAGTAAAATTGTCACTGCCGCAAGGGCGGCCGTCTTCAAGATATGGAGAACAGCTTTGTACATCTTATATATGTATTATTGGCCAAATATACGCAGTTTTCTCAATATTATCTTATTTCCGGAACGTGACAATTTGGCAGTCGCCTTCGTTGGCATCTGTTTTGTTTTTATGTCAGGTGCGCCGGCCAAGGCCGGAGCCCGTGAAAAAGGAAATTCAAATAAATAAAAATTTAAATTATGATCAGACCATTAGCAGACAGAGTTGTCATCGAGCCTAAAGAGGCCGAGACAAAGACAGCCGGAGGACTTTACATTCCGGATACGGCAAAGGAAAAGCCACAGCAGGGAAAGGTCGTAGCGGCCGGCCCGGGCAAGAAGGATGAGCCTATGGAGGTCAAGGTAGGCGATACTGTCCTTTATGGTAAATATGCCGGAACCGAGGTTGAGGTAGCCGGCAGCAAGTACCTCATAGTACGTCAGTCCGACATTATGGCAATAATCTAATTTTTGATAGGAGATAATTATTATGGCAAAGGATATCAAATTCGATGTTGAGGTCCGCTCAAAGATGAAGGCCGGCGCAGATGCGCTTGCCAATGCAGTGAAGACGACTCTCGGTCCTAAGGGCCGCAATGTCGTGATTGACAAGAAGTACGGCGCTCCTCAGGTGACCAAGGACGGTGTCACCGTAGCCAAGGAAATCGAGCTCAAGGATAAATTCGAGAATATGGGCGCCCAGCTCGTAAAGCAGGTCGCTTCCAAGACCAACGAGCAGGCCGGAGACGGCACAACAACGGCCACCGTTCTTGCGCAGAGCATCATCAACGTCGGCCTCAAGAATGTTACCGCAGGTTCCAACCCTATGGATCTCAAGAGGGGAATCGACAAGGCCGTCGACACTGTTGTCGCCCAGCTTAAGGCTCACAGCCAGAAGGTAGGTGACGACTACTCAAAGATTGAGCAGGTAGGTACCGTTTCCGCCAACAACGATGCCGAGATCGGCAAGCTTATCGCCGATGCCATGGCTAAGGTCGGCAAGGACGGTGTCATCACTGTCGAGGATGCCAAGGGCATGGAGACCAAGGTGGATGTCGTAAAGGGCATGCAGTTCGACCGTGGTTACATTTCTCCATATTTCGTAACCAACACCGATAAGATGGAGGCCGAGCTTGACGATGCCAAGGTGCTCATCTGCGACAAGAAGATTTCTTCCATGAAGGATCTCCTTCCGATTCTCGAGCCTATCGCACGTGACGGCCAGTCCCTCCTCATCATTGCCGAGGATGTAGACGGAGAGGCGCTTTCCACTCTCGTAGTCAACAGGCTCCGCGGAACCCTCAAGGTAGCCGCCGTCAAGGCTCCTGGCTATGGCGACCGCCGCAAGGAGATGCTTCAGGATATCGCCACCCTTACCGGTGCAACTGTAATTTCTGAGGAGAGAGGCTTCACTCTCGAGAACACCACTCCTGAGATGCTCGGAAATGCCGAGAAAATCACCATCACCAAGGACAACACCACCATCGTCGGAGGTGCCGGAAACAAGGATGATATCGCAGAGCGTGCCGAGAGCATCCGCGCCCAGATCAAGACTACCAAGTCTGACTATGACCGCGAGAAGCTTCAGGAGAGGCTTGGAAAGCTCGTCGGCGGAGTTGCAGTGCTCTATGTCGGCGCTCCTACCGAGGTCGAGATGAAGGAGAAGAAGGACCGCGTAGAGGATGCGCTCAACGCCACCCGCGCCGCAGTCGAGGAGGGTTATCTGCCTGGCGGCGGAGTAGCTTACATCCGCGCCGCAGAGTCCCTGAAGAATCTTAAGGGTGAGAATGAGGACGAGACCACGGGTATCCGCATCATCGCCCGCGCCCTTGAAGAGCCGCTCCGCCAGATTTGCGCCAACGCAGGTGTAGAGGCCAGCGTAGTAATCAACAAGATTCTCGAAGGCAAGGATGACTTCGGCTACAATGCCCGCACGGATGAGTATGCCAATATGTTCGAGGCCGGCGTAATCGACCCTACCAAGGTGTCCCGCGTCGCTCTTGAGAATGCCGCTTCCGTTGCCGGAATGTTCCTCACTACTGAGTGCGGCATAGTTGATATCCCTGAGCCGCAGCCGGCAGTTGCCGCCCCTCAGCCTGAGATGTAATTTTTACAGAATAATTGTCCGAAATTGGCGGTCCGCGAGGGCCGCCTTTTTTCTTTTCCCGAAGCTTCTTATCTTTGTTTCTGACACATGTGTCAAACAGTATTGTCAAATGATAAGAATCGGAATAGACGTGGGCTCGACCACGGTCAAGGTCGCCGCCCTCGACGAGGCGGGAAAGACTATATTCTCTAAGTATCAGCGGCATAATGCGAAGGCTTTCGAGACCCTCGCCCCTGCCCTCAGAGAACTTTCGGAACTTGCCGGAGACCTCGAAGCGGAGCTGTGTTTTACGGGAAGCGTAGGCATGGGTTTCAGCGAGAGGCTTGGCCTTCCTTTTATCCAGGAGGTAGTGGCCGCTTCCAGGGCGGTTCAGGCCTCCTTTCCCCAGGTAAAGTCAATGATAGACATAGGAGGGGAGGATGCCAAGGTAGTCTTCTTCAGGGACGGCAAACCTGGGGACCTGCGCATGAACGGCAACTGCGCCGGAGGAACAGGGGCTTTCATAGACCAGATGGCAGTTCTGATGGGCTGTGGAATAGATGAACTTAATTCCCTGGCGCTCAATGCTAAACAGATTTACACCATAGCTTCCCGCTGCGGAGTTTTCTGTAAGACCGACATCCAGAATCTGGTCTCCCGCGGGATCTGCCGTGAAGATATAGCCGCCTCGATTTTCCATGCGGTTGCCATCCAGACCGTTGTCACCCTGGCCCACGGCTTCGATATCAAGTCTCCGCTTCTTTTCTGCGGAGGCCCTCTGACTTTCATCCCGGCCCTCCGAAAAGAATTTATCTCCTATCTCGGACTTTCTGTGAACGAGGCTGATCCTTGCTTGAGTCCTGACGTGGTCCTGCCAGAGGACGGCGCCTTGCTGCCAGCTCATGGGGCCGCCCTCGCCTGCGGCCCGGGAATGGCTCCGATGAGACTCGGCAAGCTCATCGGCAGGATAGAAAGCGGAGCAGGCGAGGCCGTCTTCCGCTCCGGCATGAGACCTATCTTCGAAAATTCCTATGAGTATGAGGAATGGAAGCGGAGAATGGGTAAAAAAGTCCTCCGTAGAAGGCCTTTGACGGCTGGCTGCCATGAGGTTTACCTCGGAATTGATTCAGGCTCGACGACAACGAAAATCGTGGTCACCGACATGGCTTCCAACATCCTGTTTTCGTATTACCATGCCAATGAGGGCAATCCCGTCCATGCCGTGGAACTGGGGCTGCGCCGGCTCAAAGACCAGTGCGAGCGCTCAGGCGCCTCTCTGGAAATTCTTGGAAGCTGCTCTACCGGCTACGGGGAAGACCTGATCAAGACCGCTTTCCAGCTTCATGGAGGCATGATAGAGACGATAGCCCATTACATGGCCGCCCGTTATCTGGACCCGGAGGTCAGTTTCATACTTGACATCGGTGGCCAGGACATGAAGGCCATTTTCGTGGACAACGGTTTCATAGACAGGGTGGAAATCAACGAGGCCTGTTCTTCCGGCTGCGGCAGTTTCATAGAGACTTTCGCCAGGACTCTCGGCTACACGCCTTCCCTCTTCGCCGAAGCCGCCTGCAAGGGAGGCTCCCCGTCAGATTTGGGAACGCGTTGTACCGTCTTCATGAATTCGAAGGTCAAGCAGGCGCTTCGTGACGGGGCGGCTGTCGGGGACATCGCGGCCGGTCTGGCCTATTCCGTAGTCCGCAACTGCCTCTATAAGGTGCTTAAACTCAAGGATATAAGCAGCCTCGGAAAGCATATCGTAGTCCAGGGTGGCACCATGCGGAACGATGCCGTCGTCCGCGCCCTTGAATTGCTGAGCGGAGCCGAGGTGACAAGGTGCGATGTTCCAGAGCTTATGGGGGCCTTCGGATGCGCCCTCTATGCCAAGGCTCATCCTGGCAAGGTGGGGCTGCATCTAGGAGATATTCTTGAAAAGGCCTCGTATGAGTCTTCCGGACTTCATTGTAAGGGCTGCCACAATCGTTGCACTGTGACACGCTACCGCTTCGCCAACGGGAAGACCTATTATTCGGGGAACAAATGCGAAAGAGTCTTCGGCGGCTCTGGAGGGGATAAGAAAGGCGTGAACGCCTACGAGAAAAAATCGGAGCTGCTTTTCCGTGATGTCCCTCAGCCTTGTAGACCGCTCGCCACTGTCGGCATCCCACGCGCTCTCAACGCTTATGAGGATTATCCTTTCTGGCAGACGCTTTTCGCCGAGTGCGGAATAAAGACCTTGCTGTCTGACCCCAGCGACATGCGGGCCTATGAAAAGACGGCCAGGCTTGTGATGTCGGATAACATCTGCTTCCCCGCGAAGCTTGTCCACGGCCATATCGCCAATCTGATAGAAAAGGGCGCGAGACGAATCTTCCTGCCTTTCGTGATCTACGAGACCCCGGACGGAGGGCAGAACAGCTATAACTGCCCTATAGTGACTGGTTATTCCGAGGTGGTCAAGAGCGTCCAGGAGGATGGGGTCAGGATAGATTCTCCGGCTATTTCTTTCAAGGATGAAAAATTGCTGCTGCGCCAATGTTCAGACTATCTCAAAGGATTCGGGGTCGAGGGCAGGACGGTAGCCGCCGCCCTGCCGCATGCTCTGGAGGCGAGGAAAAGGTTCAATGCCGAGATGGCCCGCTATGATGAAGAAGTTCTGGAAGAGGCCCGCAAGGAAGGGCGGATGACAATTCTTCTCGCCGGCAGACCCTACCACTCCGACCCTCTCATTCAGCACGATATTTCCAGAATGATAAGCGAGATGGGGGCTGATGTCATTACAGACGACATTGTCCGACTGAAGACGGTGGGGGACGAGAGGGTCGATTTCCTCCGCCAGTGGAGCTATCCGAACAGAATTCTCAAGGCCGCCCTCTGGTGTGCCGCCCAGGGCCCGGACGTACAGTTCGTGGAGCTGACTTCTTTCGGCTGCGGCCCTGACGCTTTCCTCCTCGACCAGGTGAGGGACCTGCTGCTCAGGCATGGAAAATCCCTGACCCAGCTCAAATTGGATGACATCTGCAACCCCGGCTCTCTGAAGCTCAGGGTGCGTTCGCTCATCGAAAGCATGAAGCTTGCCGGGGAGGGGAATCTTAAGGCTCCGGAGCCAGCCCCTGACGAGCCTATTCCAATATTTGACGAGAGATGCCGGCATAAGAAAATCCTCATGCCCTTCTTCACTCCTTTTATATCTCCGCTTATCGCCCAGGGTATGAAACTTTTTGGCTATGATGTCGAATGTCTGCCGGAAAGTGATGAAAGTACAGGCGATTACGGGCTCCGCTATGCGAATAACGAGGTCTGCTACCCGGCTACTCTTGTGGTAGGCGACATCGTAAAAGCCTTCGCCAGCGGGAAATATGACCCAGGGGAATGCGCCGTGGCCATAAGCCAGACCGGAGGACAATGCAGGGCCAGCAATTATCTCGGCCTCATCCGGAAAGCCTTGAACTATGCCGGATATCCGCAGGTGCCGGTAGTGTCTTTCTCCATGGATCCGAATCTTGGGAACATACAGCCAGGCTTCAATCTTCCATGGAAAAAGATGATTCCCCCCGCCGTCCGCATCCTCCTTTTCAGCGATGTCCTGAACAAGTTCTTCCATGCGGCCGTCGTCCGCGAAAAGGAGAAGGGGCTTGCAAAGGCTCTTGTCTCTAAGTATCAGAACCTTGCCTGCGCCATGATCGAAAACTGGAACACCAGAGGACTCTATGGACTCATGTCACAGGCCGCCGAAGAGTTCAACTCCGCCTGCATCGATAGAGATACTTCGAAAGTCGGCATTGTGGGTGAAATCTTCCTTGAGTTCAACCCCTTCTCCCACAGGCACATTATCGGCTGGCTGGAAGACCGGGGAATCGAGGTCGCGCCTCCTGTTCTCTCTGACTTTTTCTTCCAGGAATTCGTCAATCGCAAGGTCAATGTCCGGAGCCATGTCGATAGGGGCGGCTCTCTCTCCGATGCAGCCCTGCACCTGCTCTACATCCTGATTCGCAGACAGATACGCAAGGTGAACGGACTCTGCCGTAAGTTTAGATATTTCATGCCTTTCGGTGACGTTGAAGAGTATGCGGCCAGGGCGGAGAAGGTCATTTCTCTCAATGCCCAGTTTGGCGAGGGCTGGCTTCTTCCGGGAGAGATCATGGCCTGCGCCGCTTCCGGAATCGACCATGTGATAAGCATGCAGCCTTTCGGATGCATAGCGAACCATATTGTCAGCAAGGGAGTTGAGAAGAAAATCAAGAAATTCTATCCTGACATCCATATCCTCTCCCTCGACTTCGACAGCGGTGTGAGCGATGTCAATCTCACCAACAGGCTCCTCCTGTTCATCGATAACCTTAAAACCTATGCTTCCCGCGAGGAGGCCGGAACGATATGAAGATAGAATCAATAGTTTCGGTTGAGGACAGGATAATCGAGGCGGCGCGCAAAACTTTCATAGAGAAAGGCTTTGCCCAGACGAGCATGAGTGATATCGCCCAGGCCGCGGGAATCAACCGCCCGACCCTGCATTATTACTTCAGGACTAAGGATATCATGTTCCAGGCTGTCTACGGAGGCATACTGAAGTCCATTCTTCCGAAAATCCAGGTCGTGGCATCGACTTCGGGCCTGACTCTGGAGGAGGGGCTCTCCATTATCATAGATGCCTACTATGATCTTTTCGTGGAGAATCCTTCTCTGCCTCTCTTTATTATGAGAGAACTTGACAGGAACGCCGACCTGATGACCTCCACCTTGGAGAAGGCGGGATTCATGGATGTCTTGTGGAATCTGAGGGACATGATTCAGGAAATGATTGCCAGGGGCGAGATCCGGCAGGTGCCTGTGCGCTTTCTCCTCTTCAATTTCTACGGTCTTCTCTCCGTGCCTTTCCTCTCGAAGAACCTGAGCAGGAAAATTCTTGAAGAGGACGAGAATTCTTTCCGGCAGATGCTCTCTGAGTGGAAACCTGTGATTATAAGGCAGATACTATCTTATGCAGGAGAGCCGCCGAAGGCCTGAGGAATCTTTTCTTCAAAAAAAAGCAAAAAAGTCGGGAAAAGTTTGGAAATACAAAAAAGGTGCGTATCTTTGCAATCCCGTTTGAGAAAAACGGGAACGAAAGAACATTGAAAAGACTGAGACCAAGTACAGGAAAGCAAGTACCGAAACAAGGAAAATCGAGAGCGTTGATTCCTTAAGAAGGAAGATAAGCGTCAGGACAAGCTTGAGAAATATGAGAATATACAAAGAAGAGTTTGATCCTGGCTCAGGATGAACGCTAGCGGCAGGCTTAACACATGCAAGTC